>Ga0187893_10000048_pt1 | contig 253957 bp, 227 predicted proteins | sample MA1701074metaG_FD_139574 | JGI IMG/M metagenome (GOLD analysis project Ga0187893, IMG submission 139574) | White microbial mat communities from a basaltic lava cave in the Kipuka Kanohina Cave System on the Island of Hawaii, USA - MA170107-4 metaG ...
CCACCTCGAGCACCGAGATGTCGAAGGTGCCGCCGCCGAAGTCGTAGACCGCGATGGTCTCGTCCTTCTTCTTGTCCAGGCCATAGGCCAGCGCCGCGGCCGTGGGCTCGTTCACGATGCGCAACACTTCCAGGCCCGCGATCTTCCCTGCATCCTTGGTGGCCTGGCGCTGCGCGTCGTTGAAGTACGCCGGGACCGTGATCACCGCCTTCTCGACCTTCTGCCCGAGATACTGCTCGGCCGCGTCCCGCATCTTCTGCAGGATCATCGCGGAGATCTCGGGGGGCGAGTGCAGCTTGCCCTCGATCTCGACGCGCGCGTCGCCGTTGTTCGCCTCGACGACCTTGTATGGGACCATCTTCTGCTCCTCGTTCACTTCCGAGTAGCGACGGCCCATGAAACGCTTGATCGAGAAGACCGTGTTCTCCGGATTCGTCACGGCCTGCCGCTTGGCGACCTGGCCGACCAGCCGCTCCGCGGACTTGGTGAACGCCACGACCGACGGTGTCGTACGCGCCCCTTCGGGGTTCGCAATGACTGTCGGGCTGTCGGCCTCCATGACCGCGACGACCGAGTTGGTGGTTCCGAGATCGATGCCGATGATCTTGCTCAAGTGCTTTCGCCTCCCTCTGTAACGTACGAGCTTGAGTGTAAGTTTGTCAAGCCTGTTGCGCCTGACTCCGCATATGATTGAATAGAATGGCTTTATGGCGTTGACGTTTCGTCTCGAACGCGGGCGTGTCGAGCGCCTCGACGACTCGGAGACCCTGCAGGTCGCGTCCTCGCTCCTGCCGCAAGGCGCCTATACGAGCCTGCGCACCTACGGTGCGAGTGGGGTGCTGCGGCTGCGGCAGCACGTGGCGCGCCTCAACGAGACGGCGGCGCTCGTGGGCACGACGGACGCGACCGTTTCCGAGCCCGCCGCTCGCGAGCTGCTGCGAGCCGCCTTGGGCGCTTGCGCCTTCCCCCAGTCGCGCGTGCGCCTCACCTGGGCCCCGCCCGCCCTCTACGCGAGCCTCGAGCCGTTCCTTCCGCTGCCCGAGGATTTTTACCGCGACGGCGTCCGGAGCGTCAGCGTGCCTGTGCGCCGCGAGAACCCGCATGCGAAGGACACGCGCTTTATCGCCACCGCGTCGGCGGCGTATCGGTCGCTGCCCGAGGGCGTCCACGAGGGCCTGCTGCTGGCCGACGACGGCGCGATCCTGGAAGGGCTGTCGAGCAACTTCTTCGCCGTGAAGGACGGCCGGCTGCAGACCGAGGAGCTGCGCGCCCTGCTGGGCGTCACGCGCTCGCTCGTGCTCGAGGTGGCGAGCGGCCTCCTGCCGATCGAGCCTGCCGCGGTCCTCCGCTCGGACCTGCTGGCCCTGAGCGACGCCTTCATCACCAGCGTGTCCCGGGGCATCCTGCCTGTCGTCGAGATCGACGGCCAGCGCATCGGCTCAGGCCAGCCGGGCGCGGCGACCCAGCGCTTGCGCAGGGCCTTCGCGGAGCTCGAGTCGCGCGAAGTCGAGCCGGTCTGAGACTAGAGCTCCGCCCACTTGCCGTGTCCCTCGTAGACACGGATCGCAAACGGGAAACGCAGCCGTTCGCGGAGGTCCGAGGCCAGCCGCTCGCAGATGTTCTCGACCGAGGGATACTCGAGGAACTCGTTCCAGCTGCGATGGTCGTAGCGCGCTAGCGCGTCGCGGACTTCCTGCTTCAGGTCCGCGAAGTCCATCAGCATGCCGCCCTTCGGCTCGCCCTCGATGGTGATCTCGACGCGATAGGTGTGGCCGTGGAGCTGGCCGCACTTCGGGTGCCCCGGCAGGAAGTGCGCGCAGTCCACGTGCTCGCTGATGCCGAGACGCATCAGGCGCAGCCTATCGCGGCGGCGAGCGCATCGTCGAGGGCAGTGAGCGAGCGGCCCAGCAGGGCCTCGAGCGGCCGCGGGTCTCCCACTTCGTCGCACAGCAGGCAATCCAGCTCGTCCGCGAACATGCCGCGGTAGCCCGCGCCGCGAGCGGCGCGCTCGGCCTCGGCCACGGGGATCTCCCGAAGTCGGAACCCGCGCGCCTTGCCCGCCGCGTTGGCGAGGCGGGCCACGCGTTCCACGAGCGCGCGGCACGCGATGGGCTCGGGACCCACGAGGTCGAAGGCACGATGCCCGGACAGCGTGCCGACAGCGGCCGCCACGACGCACGCCGCGGCGTCCTGCACCGCGATGGGCTGCATGCGGTAGGCGCCGTCGCCCACCTGTTCGACCTCGCCGCGGGCCATGTCCCGCACCATGCCGGGCACGTAACCGTCGCCCGGGCCGACGATGTACGACGGCCGGAACACCGCGGCCTCCAGGCCGGACTCGAAGAGCGCCGCTTCCGCCAGCAGCTTGGAAAGGAAGTACGGGTTGGTGCAGCGAGCCGACATGCCGTAGTGGGCCACACCCAGGCCGCTGAACATGACGACGCGGCGGACGCCGGCGGAGCGCGCGGCCCCGACTACGCGACGCGTGCCGCCCACGTTGACGTCGGCGTAAGTCGCCTCTCCGCGCTCGGACCCGACCTGCGCCAGGTGCACCACGGCATCGGCGCCTTCGAAGGCTCGCGCCAGCTCCGCCTCGTCGAGGCCACGGACCCCGACCGCGGTCCCGCCGGCCTGGGCGACGGCGCGCGCCGAATCGTCGGAACGCACCAGGCCCCGCACGTCGGCGCGCTCCGACGCGGCCAGCGCCACCACGGCGCGGCCGACGAACCCGCTGGCGCCGGTGACGGCCAGGCGCACTATTTCTTTGCTCCCGGCCCCTTCAGGGCGCGGCCCGGCAGGGCGCCCGTGTGCTCGCCGTCCCGCAACACCTGGACGCCGTTCACGAACACGTGGCGCATGCCGGTCGCGTACTGGTGCGGCTTCTCGAAGGTCGCGTGGTCGGCGATCGTCTTCGGGTCGAAGACGGCCAGGTCGGCGAAGGCCCCTTGCTTCAGGACGCCGCGTCCCTCGAGGCCCAGGTTTGCGGCCGGCAGGCCGGTCAGCTTGCGGATCGCTTCCTCGAGAGACAAGAGCTTTTCCTCGCGGACGTACTTGCCCAGCAGGCGTGCGAAGTTGCCGTAGGCCCGCGGGTGGGTCGAGGACTTGAGGAAGACGCCTTCGGGCGCCAGCGAGCCGGCGTCGGAACCGAACGACAGCCACGGCAGCGGGATCTGCTTGCGCACATTGGTCTCGGACATCAGGAAGAACACGACGCCGATGCGGGTGCGGTCCTCCTCCATGAGCTGGAGCACGGTCTCCCAGGGATCGAGGCCGCGCAGCCGGGCGGCTTCCGTCAGGGTCCTGCCGGTCAGGGGCTTCAGCGCCTCGCTCTTGAACTCGACCAGCAGGATGCCGTCGGTGGTGCCCGCCGACAGGCACAGGTTCTCGAAGCCCAGGCCCGGCGTCACCATCTCCTTCTTGATCTTCGCCCGCGTCGCGGGCTCCTTCAGGCGCGGCCACAGCGCCTCGTAGCCGCCGTCGAGGGCCCAGCGCGGCAGGCAGGCGTCGAAGCCGGTGGCACCCGCCGTGTAGGTGTACATGTCCGCGGTGATTTTCAGGCCCTCGCGCCGCGCCTTCTCCACCTTCGCCACCACGGCGTCCAGCTTGGGCCAGTTCGACTCGCCCGCGGCCTTGAGGTGGTAGATCTCCGCCGGCACGCCCGCCTCGCGCGCGATGCGGACGAGCTCGTCCACGGCCTCGAGCAGCCGGTCGCCCTCGCTGCGGATGTGGGAGATGTACTTGCCCTGGTACGGCGCCGCCGCCTTGTTCAGCTCGATCAGCTCCTCGGTAGTGGCGTAGTTCCCCGGCGCGTAGATGAGCGACGAGCCGATGCCCAGGGCGCCAGCCTCCATCTCCTGGCGCACGAGGCTGCGCATCGTGTCGAGCTGCTCGGGGCTCGGCTGCACGTTCCTCTCGCCGAGCACGTGCTGGCGGATCGTCGCGGCGCCGATGAAGGACGCCACGTTGGGGGAGACGCCCTTCTTCTCGAGGTGCTCCAGGTACTCGCGCAGCGTCGTCCAGGCGATCTCGAACTGGACGTCGCCCTGCTGCTCCTTCATCAGGCGTTTCATCTCGCCGTTCAGCGGCCCGTAGGACCAGCCTTCTCCGAAGATCTCGGTGGTCACGCCCTGGCGGATATCGCCCTGCGAGCGCCCGTCGGCGATCAGCGAGTCGGTGGCCCAGGACAGCATGTTGATGAAGCCGGGCGACACGGCGAGGCCCTTGGCGTCGACGACGTTCCTGGCCCGGGCCTTCCCGAGATCGCCGATGGCCGCGATGCGGTCGCCGCGAATGCCCACGTCGGCCACGCGGGACCGGGCCCCGGTGCCGTCGTGGACGTCGCCCCCGCGGATCAGCACGTCGAAGTCCTCGGCGCCCGCAGCCACGGCGTTGAGCGCCGTGAAGGCGCAGGCCAGAACGGCTCTCGCGACTCGCATGGGGCCTCCCGAAGCAGCGGATGCTAGCAGGTTGACCGGGTGCTGTGGAGCCGCTAGCCTCCGGCGCCATGCGGGCCCGGTTCGCGGCATCTGTGGCGGTTTTCCTGGCCGTGCTGGCCGTGTTCCACGGCGCCCTCGACAACGGCTTCCTCGACTGGGACGACGGGCTGTACGTCGCCGACAACCCGCAGGTGCAGAGCTTCGACCTCCGCTGGATGCTCTTCAACCATCGTCCGCAGTGGGGGCCACTGGCCTACGTGTCTCACGCCGTGGATTTCGCGCTGTTCGGGCTGGACCCGCGCGGGCATCACCTCTCGAACCTGCTGCTCCACGCCCTGGCCGCCGTGGCCGTGCTGCATCTGTTCGTCGCCGTGGCGCGAGCGGCGCACGCCCCCTGGAGCGAGGGCTCTACCCTGGCGGGCGCCTCCGCGACGGCGTTGCTGTTCGCCGTGCACCCGCTCCGGGTCGAGTCCGTCGCCTGGGTCGCCGAGAAGAAGGACCTGTTGTGTGCGCTCTTCTTCGTCCTCGCCATCCTGGCCCACGTGCGTGGCGCCCGGGTCCTGACCCATGTCGCCCTGGGCCTGGCCCTGCTGGCCAAGGCCATGGCCGTCTCGCTGCCGGCCGTGCTGCTGCTCCTCGACTTTCTGCTCGGGCGGGTCACCCTAGCCCGGTTGCCGCGCCTGCTGGCCGAGAAGACGCTGCTCTTCGCCATGGCGGGGGCGGTGGCGTGGATCACCATGCATCCTCCGGATTGGCAGGTGCGCATGCGCGAGCGGTCGGGCGAGCTGACCCTGACGCAGCAGCGGTTGGTCGTCGTGCGCGCCACGGCCTTCTACGTCGAGCGGACGCTCTGGCCCGGCCGCCTGGTGCCGTTCTATCCCCTGCCGCCGCCGCAGGAGCTCCAGTGGCGACAGACCGCGTTCCTGGCCGCGATCGCCCTGGCCGCGGCGCTCACCGCAGCGGCGGCCGTCGGCCTTGCCTTCGGCAGCCGCGCCTTCCCCGTGGCCTGGCTCGCCTACCTGGTGGTGCTGCTGCCCGTGAGCGGCATCGTGCCGCTCTCGGGGCAGCTCGCGAGCGATCGGTTCTCCTACCTGCCGACCCTGGGCTTCTTCCTGCTGGCCGGCGCCGTCCTGGCCGGCGCCCGGGGCCGCGGGCGGTCGCTGGCGTGGGCCGTAGCCGGGATTGCCGGCATCGCGTGGAGCGCCCACAGCGTGGCCCAGGTCAGGATCTGGCGCGACTCAGAGACCTTCTGGCGCTACGTCGCCGACTCGTTTCCGGGGCGCGTCGTGATGGCCCACAACAACCTCGGCGCCCTTTACCACCGGCGCGCGATCGAAAGCCACGACCCCGCGGCCCTCGACCGCGCGGAAGCGGAGTACCGCCAGGCGATCGCGATCTTTCCCCGTCACGCCAACGCCTGGAACAACCTCGGCCTCGTCCTGGAGATGCGCGGCGACGTTACGGCCGCGCTCGCCTGCTACGACCGAGCCCTGCAGATCGCCCCTCAACACCCCGAGGCGACGCGCAACCGCGCGCGCCTCAGTGCACGAGCTTCCGGTACTTGATGCGGTGGGGCTGGTCCGCGTCGGCGCCGAGGCGCCGCTTGCGGTCGGCCTCGTAGTCCTGGTAGTTGCCCTCGAACCAAACGACCGTGCTATCGCCCTCGAAGGCCAGCATGTGTGTGGCGATGCGATCCAGGAACCAGCGGTCGTGAGTGATCACGACCGCGCAGCCCGCGAAGCTCAGGAGCGCCTCTTCCATGGCGCGCAGGGTGTCCACGTCGAGGTCGTTGGTGGGCTCGTCGAGCAGCAACAGGTTGCCGCCGCTCTTCAGCAGCGTCGCCAGGTGCAGGCGGTTGCGCTCGCCGCCCGAGAGGTCCTTGACCTTCTTCTGCTGGTCGGGGCCGCGAAAGTTGAAGCCGGCAGCGTAGGCCCGTGAGTTCATCTCGCGCTTGCCGACCAGGATCAGGTCCTTGCCGCCATCGGAGATCTCCTCCCACACGCTGCGCTCGCCGATCAGGCTGTCGCGGCCCTGGTCCACGTAGGAGAGCGACACGGTCTCGCCGACCTTCAGCTCGCCGGCGTCGGGCTTCTCCTGGCCCAGGATCATGCGGAACAGGGTGGTCTTGCCCGCGCCGTTCGGGCCGATCACGCCCACGATGCCGCCGCGGGGCAGCATGAAGTTCACGTCGTCCATCAGCAGGTTGTCGCCATAGCCCTTGCGGAGCTTCTTCGCCTCGATGACGACGTCGCCCAGGCGCGGGCCGGGCGGGATGTAGATCTCGCGCTTGTCGTCGCGTTTCTCGGCGGCCTGCTCCTCGGCCAGCAGCTCCTCGTAGTGGTTGAGGCGGGCCTTGCCCTTGGCCTGGCGCGCCCGGGGCGCCATGCGCACCCAGTCCAGCTCGCGCTGCAAGGTCCTCTGGCGCGCGCTCTCCTCCTTCTCCTCCTGGGAGAGTCGGGTCTTCTTCTGGTCGAGCCAGGAGGAGTAGTTGCCCTCCCAGGGCACGCCGGCGCCGCGGTCCAACTCCAGGATCCAGCCGGCCGCGTTGTCCAGGAAGTAGCGGTCGTGGGTGACCGCGACGACGCAGCCCTTGTACTCCTGCAGGTAGCGTTCGAGCCAGGCCACCGACTCGGCGTCGAGGTGGTTCGTGGGCTCGTCGAGCAGCAGCATGTCGCTCGGCTGCAGCAGCAGCCGGCACAGGGCGACGCGGCGCTTCTCGCCGCCCGAGAGCTTCGTGACGTCGGCGTCGCCGGGCGGCAGGCGCAGGGCGTCCATCGCGATCTCGACGTGGCGGTCCAGCTCCCACAGGTTCTGGGCGTCGATCTGATCCTGCAGGCGTGAGAACTCGTCCGCGGTGTCGTCGGAGTAGTTCGCCGAGATCTCCTCGTAGCGGTTGAGGATGGCGCGCTTGTCGGCGACGGCCTCTTCGACGTGCTGCAGCACGTTCTTTTTCGGGTCGAGCTGGGGCTCCTGGGACAGGTAGCCGATGCGGGTGCCCTGGGCCGGGAAGGCCTCGCCGGCGAAGTCCTTGTCGACTCCCGCCATGATGCGCAGGAGGGTGCTCTTGCCCGCTCCGTTGCCTCCGATGACGCCGATCTTGGCGTCCCCGTAGAAGGACAGCCAGATCCCCTTGAGGATCTCCTTCCCGTGGGGCGTGACCTTCCTGAGGTCCTTCATGGTGAAGATGAACTGCGGCACGAATCCTCCTTCGAGAAAACCCGGCATTTTGTCACGACCTCGCTTGCAAGTCTTGCCGGTGCTACGATGTGACGATCGTCACCGCCGGCAGGATGTATCGGCTGTAGCTTCGATGGTTGGTTTCCGTGCGTGGATCATTGCTACGGGTCGGTTTTCCCATTTTTCGGAGCTTCCCATGTCCAAATTCCCCTCATGGGCCGCCTGGTGCGGCCTCCTGGCCGTATGCCTGTTCGTCGTTGCCTGCGGCTCCGCATCCTCGACCGCCGGTCCATCGGGCGCGCAGTCCGGCTCCGGATCCTCGGCGCTCGAGTCGGGCGCGCCCGCTCCCTCGCCGAGTCCCTCTCCAAGTCCCTCGCCCACTCCCTCCGCGTCGCCCGCTCCCGGTGACGATGACGACGACGACAACGAAGTCGAGTTCACGGGCGCGATCGAGTCCATTGGTACTTCGAGCCTGGTGGTCGCCGGACGCACGGTGCTCGTGGACGCCTCGACGCGCATCGAAGGCGACGCCAGCGAGCACGGCGGCGGGGACGACCTCACGCTCTCGGACCTCGCCGTGGGCGACGTCCTCGAGGTCGAGGGCGACGAGCAGGCCGACGGCAGCGTCCTCGCTAGGAAGATCGAGCTCGAGGACGACCACGACGGCGACGACGATGATGACAGTGACGACGACGACGACGATGACGATGACGATGAAGACGATGAAGACGATGAAGACGATGGTGACGGTCGCTAGCGGCCGCTAGCGCCCTCGCCGCCGGCCCATTGGCCGGCGGCGAGGTACACTGCTCGTCATGCTCGTCATGCTCGTCGCGGCCTTGCTCCTGAACGCAACGATTGCGGCGGAGCCAGACCCCGCCCTCGTCGAGAAAGGCCAGCAGGTCCTTGCCGGGGCGAACCCGAAGTGCACGTTCTGCCACCAGATCGCCGGCAAGGGCAACCCCCGGAGCAAGTTGGACGGCGTTGGCGCGCGCCTGAGCGCCGAAGACATCAAGGCCTGGATCCGGACGCCCAAGGAGATCGCGGAGAAGACGGGCTCCAAGGCCCAGCCCGCCATGCCCCCTTACGTCAAGGAGAAGCTCTCCGACGAGGACCTGGAGGCGCTCACAGCCTACCTGCGAAGCCTCAAGTAGCTGGAACCCGCCGGGCCCCTCCTGCGTAAAAGCAAGACAGAAGGAGCCCTGCCCATGTTTGCGACGCTGGCGACGCTCGCCGTGCTTGTGCTGCTGCCGCTTTTGGCGCTGAAGCTGCTGTTCAGTCTGGCCGTGGGCCTGGTCTTCCTGCCGTTCAAGCTGCTCGGAGCCGTGTTCCGGGTGGTCCTCGGCGCGCTGGCCGTCGTATCCAAGCTGCTGTTCTCGGGACTGGGCCTGGTGTTCGGCGTGCTGGCCGCCGTGTTCGTCGTGGTCCTGCTGCCACTGGTTCCGCTCCTGCTTTTCGGCCTGTTGCTGTGGGGAATGACACGCTTGTTCCGGCGTCCGGCCCTGGTCCGAGCCTGATTCGGCCGGGTATTACACAAGTCTGACTATCGCAGGAGGCCCGCTCTGCTAGCCTCCAAGCGATGACTTGGAATGGCAAGCGGTTCGACTGGGTCAACGTCGTCTACTTCGGGACGATCCACGTCCTGGCCGTCACGGCGTTCTGGAACTTTTCCTGGACCGGGCTCGCCCTGGTGCTGGTCGGCAACTGGATGGCCGGCTCGCTGGGCATCGGCATCACGTTCCACCGCCTGCTGACCCATCGCGGGTTCAAGGTCCCCAAGGCCCTCGAGTACCTGGGCACGCTGTTCGGCCTGCTGGCTTCCGAGGGCGGCGCGATCACCTGGGTAGCGATGCATCGCGCCCACCACCAGCTCTCCGATCGCGAGGGCCGCGACCCGCATACGCCCAAGGACGGCTTCTTCTGGAGCCACTTCGGCTGGATCGTGTGCGACCTCCAGATCGACCCGCGCGAGATCGAACGCAAGTACGCGCCCGAGCTGGTCGCCGACCCCGTCCACCGCGTTCTGAACCGCCTCCACGTGTTTCCCAACATCCTGGTCGGCCTCGCCCTCTACGCGTGGGGCGGCTGGGCTCTCGTCTCGTGGGGCGTCTTCCTGCGCATGGTCGTGACGCTGCACGCCACCTGGTTCGTCAACTCCGCCGCCCACACCTGGGGCTATCGCACCTACGACACGCCCGAGGGCTCGACCAACCTCTGGTGGGTGGGCCTCATCGCCTGGGGCGAGGGCTGGCACAACAACCACCACGCCTTCCAGCGTTCCGCGCGGCACGGCTGGGAGTGGTGGGAGTTCGACGCCAATTGGGTGGTGATCCGTTCGCTGATGGCCGTGGGGCTCGTGAAGGACGTGCAGCTCCTGCCGAAGAGCGCCGCTCGGTTCCGGCTCGACCAGAAGGCCGCGGTGCCCACAGGCGTCCCGGCCCAGGTTCCCGTCGAGGCCTGAGACCCTATCCGGCGCGCAGCAGGCGCGCAGGATCGACTCCCAGGGCGCGGGCTGGGTGTCAAGCTCCGGGTGTGTATCGCGACACGTGTCGTGGCTCACTGCACACGCCGTCGGTTCCCGTCCACAGCGGAAGGCCGGCTACAGGGCTGGCGCGGGTCGTGCTTCCTGCGCTGCCAACCGGGAGGTGATGAATGATCGGAATCAAGCTCGCGCGGCTCGCCATCGGCGGGGCACTCGCGCTGGCTGCCAGCGTGCGCGTACTCGTCCACGCTTTCCACCGCGCCCGCGGTCGGCCCGATGCCCTGTTCCCCCGCCGCGCGTTCGCTCGCCTGGCGACCCTGTCGCTCGCCCTCGTGGGCTTCTCCGCGGCGATCGTGCTCGTGCCCGACGGCCAGGCCGGAATCCGGGTCCACGACCTGCGCGGCCAGCAGCCGGGCGTACTGCAACCGGGCGTGCACCTGGTCACGCCGCTCATCGAGCGTGTCGTCCTGTACGACCTTCGGGACCGCGTGCTCACCACCGGTGATGCACGGCCGGGAGTCGAGTCGTTGAGTGCCCAGTCGCGAGAGGGTCTTCGCGTCGGTCTGGCGGTGACGGTGCGCTATCGCCTCGACGCGGCTCGGCTGGAGCTGGCCCACCGGAGCCTGCCGGCGGCGATCGAGGCGGAGGTCGTCTCGCCTCGTGTGGTCAACGCCTTCCGACAGATCCTGCCTCAGTTCCTCGTCCGCGAGGTGTTCTCGAATCGTCGTGAAGAGGTCCGCGAGCGGGCGGCGGAACAACTCATCCGGACCCTCGCCGCCGACGGCATCGTGGTCAGGGAGGTGCTGCTGCGCGACGTGAGTCTGCCCCCGGAGTTTGCGAAGGGGTTGGAGGCCCTGCTGCTGAAGCAGCAGGAGAACGAGCGCATGGAGTTCGACCTGCAGATCAAGCAGAAGCTGGTGCGGCAGGCCGAATTGGAGGCGGACGCGCTGAAGGCCCGCGAGGTCAAGGCCGCCGAGGCCCGGGCCCAGGTCGAGGTGCTCGCCGCCAAGGCCCAGGCGGACGCGATGCAGCACACCCTCCCGCTCAAGGAGAAGCAGATCCAGCAGCGCCGGCTCGAAGCCGAGGCGGAGGCGGAGAAGTCGCGGATTCTCGCCGAGGCGGAGGGCCACCGGATCCGGGTGAAGGCCGGGGCCGACGCCGAGCGGTTGCGTCTCGAAGCTGCGGTCCTGAAGGACAACCCGCTGTTGATCCAGAAGATCGTTGCCGAGCGGCTGTCCGACAAGATGCAGATCATGATGGTGCCGATGGACGGGCGGAACTTCTTCGCCGCGGACATCTTCCGTGGCGCGCTCGGAGGCGCCGATGTCCCGGCCCTGGAGGAATCGAGCCAGACGCGGAAGGCCGCGCGGCGCTAGACGCCCGCGGCCGCGACGAAACGCGCCAGCTTGTCCGGATCCAGGATGCCGTCGGTGCGGACGCCCGTACACAGGTCGAGGCCGAAGGGACCCACCGTCTCGACGGCCTCGGCCACGTTGTGCGGGCGCAGGCCTCCCGCCAGGTAGATCGGCACGGGCACGGCCTCGCGGATCTGACGGCTCAGCGACCAGTCGTGGCGGCGACCGGTGCCGCCCAGCTCCTTGACCGCGAGCGCGGGGTTTCCGGAGTCGAGCAGCAACGCGTCGACGTGGGGGGCGATGGCGACCGCCTGCTCCACCGACTCCGGGCCGGTGACGTGGACGACCTGGACGAGGCCAATCCCGGGCAGCGCCTCACGCAGGTCCTGGTAGCGGCCCTGCTCGAGGCGATCCACGATCTGGACCGCGCTGGTACGCAGGCGGCGCTGCTGCGCCGCGATCGCGCCGGTGTCCCGCAGGCTCGTGAGCAGGAAGGTGGCGACGCCCGGCGGCACGCAGGCGGCGATGCGCGCGATGGCGTCCTCGGCGATGACGCCCGGGCCGCTGGGCATGGCCGAGACGAGACCTAGGGCGGACGCGCCGAGGCGGATGGCGGTCCACGCCTCGGCCTCGTCCTGGATGCAGCACACCTTGATCCGCGGCCGGTGCGTCGCCTCCACTCACGTCACCTCGCGGATGCGCTCGAGCCGGATGCGGCGCGCGGGCAGCGCCTTCACGTGGTCGGCGAAGCGCTCGTTGAACAGGGCGCCCGGGCGTACCTGGCGCATGTGGGTCAGGATCTCTGTGCCCACCCAGCCGAGGTACGACAGGGCGGTGGACGCCACGAGCATCGATCGGTTGAAGCCCATCCGGCAGTGGACCAGGACCACGTGGTCGGTCTCCACCAGGTCGGCGACCAGGCGGCCCAGGGCGTCGAGCTTGCGCAGGCTCGGCAGGGCCTCGTCGCGGATCGGGAAATGGACGTACATCATCTCGCTCGGACCCTCGGGCAGGCCAGGATCGACGTCGCCGTCCATGTCCACGACGGTGTCTACACGATGCGCGCGCACCGCGGCCCAGTCGTCGATCTCGCCCGAGACGAGCAGGCGGGCGGCCGGGTCGATGCGGAAGATCTCCATCCCTAGTGGCGCGAGCGACCCGTTCCCAGCCAGCCCAGGCGGCGGAACACCAGCAGCAGGCTCAAGGCCACCACGGCCATGACCCCCAGTACCCCGAAGTAGCCCAGCTCCCACTGGAGCTCGGGCATGTGCTCGAAGTTCATCCCGTAGATGCCGCTGATCAGGGTCAGGGGCAGCAACACGCCGGACATCACCGTCAGCACGCGCGCGATCTCGCTCGTCCGGTTGGCCGCGGCGGCCTGAACGGCGGCCAGGATGCCGTCGAGCAAGTCTCGCGAGGAGTCGATGGCGGCGCGCACCGCCAGGGCGTTCTGCAGCATCTCGTTGAAGGAGCCCCGCGCGTCGTTGCTGATGAACGGGCTGCGCTTGGTGGCGAGCAGCATGAGCACGATGTGCAGGCTGGCCGCTAGCTTCTTCAGTGTGAGGATGTTCCGACCGGGGATCGAGATCTCCTGGGTCAGGCCTTCGGAGCCCCCGCCCAGCACCTTGGACTCGAGGCCGTCGAGGTAGTTGTCGTTGGCCAGGCTCAGGTGCGCGTAGTCGTAGAGACAGCGCTGCAGGAACAGGAATGCGACGAAGCCTGGCGTCTTGCCCGCCAGCCGGAAGCTCTCGGAGCAGTTGAGCTTGACCTCATCCACCGCCTCCAGGTGCCGGCGGTGGTAGGTGATCACGTAGTCCGCGCCCAGAACCAGGATCATCCTCACGAACTCGATCTCCGCGAGACCGCGGGAGGTGTCGAGGTGGCGCTCCGGCTCCTCGACCTCGTAGAGGTAGAACGCCAGGCAGTCGGGGCGCTCCACGATGCGGGGCAGGACCTCGGGAGCGTCGAAGTGGCTGACCAGCACCAGGTCGATCTCGAGGCGCTTCAGGACCTCGTTCAGCGTGTCGATCTGGGGCGCCTGGATGTCGATCCAGGAGAAAACGTTGGGGTCCTGCAGCTCGCGGTCGAGATCCTCCCGCCCGAACGTGCGTGAGGTGCGGTCGCTCGGGTTGAAGCTGACGCCGTAGAAGACCCCGGGGCTGGTCACGCTTGCGCGGAGTCTGCCATCCGGCCCGCGGGCCTGCAAGCCGCCGGGCCGCTAGAATCCCGACGTGCTGCGCGCCGCGCTCTTCCTCCTCTCCCTGGCCGGCGTGCTGTACGAGATCGCCCTGGTGCGCCTGGCGTCGGTGCTGCTGCGGGCCTCGGTGACCTACCTCGTGGTGGCCGGCTGCCTGGCGACGCTCGGCCTGGGCGCCGCCCTTGCCGCGCGCCTCGCATCTCCCGTGCTGCCCGCCCGCGCGGCGCTATTCACGTGCCTCGCCGGAATCGTCGCGCTCGTCGCCTGCGTCCACACGCCCCTGGGGTTTGGCCTCGGCCTGTTCGCGCTGCCCTATCTCGGCATCGGCGCCTTCGCGGGTGCCGTGTACGCCGCCTCCGAACGATCCCGCCTCGCCTACGCGGCCGACGTGCTGGGCGGAGCCCTGGGCGCCGTCATGGCTTCCCCGCTGCTCCGCGCCGTCGGGGACGTGGACCTCGCCCTGTTCGCGCTGTGCGCGGCCAGCGCGAGCCTCGGCCTGGTCGCGGCCGGCCGCCTTCGCATCGCTGCCGTTGCCGCGCCGCTCCTGCTCGTCGCGAACCTGTGGGGCGGCGTGCTGGCGGTGGATCCCTACGCCAGCTTTGGCTTCACGCCCCACCTGGTGCTGCAGACCCGCGATCGCGGCGGCCGCGTGGTGGAGACAGCCTGGGACGGCTTCGCCCGGACCGATCTCGTCGTCACCGACGAACCGGGCTTTCGCTACATGTTCACGGACCGCATGTTCACGGCGCGCATCGCGCGCTGGGACGGGCGCTCCGCGTCGTTCGAGGACCCGGGGGCGGTCGAGCTGTCGCGGCTGAAGGGACTGGCGTTCCGGGCGCTGCGCCCGCGGCGCGTCCTGGTGCTGGGCGCGGGCGGCGGTTTCGACGTCGCACTGGCGCTCCAATCGGGTGCTGCGCACGTCGACGCCGTCGAAGTGAACCCCGCCATGCTGCGCATGACCCGCGCCCTGGGCGCCTTCGCCGGCCGCGTCTACCTGCGTCCCGAAGTGGCGGTGCACCACGCCGAGGCGCGCCGTTTCGTGCGCCAGTCCCAGGGCCCCTGGGACGCCATCAGCCTGTCGCTGATGCAGACCGAGCCGGCCGTCGATCGAGGCCACACCGGGATCCAGAGCTGGGTGTTCACGGCCGAGGCGGTGGCCGCGTATCTCGGCAGGCTCGCGCCGGGTGGCGTCGTGGTGATCGTCCAGAACACGCGCGGCGTGGCCGACCGGACTCTCGCGACGGTCCGCGCCGGCCTGGCGCGGCTCGGTCTGCCCGCGGACGGACGCGTCGCGACGCTGTCGCTGCCCGAGGGCACCGACAACCCGTTTGCCTGGCTGGTCGCCGCCGGTCGCGAGCCATTGAGCCCCGAGGCGCGGGATGCGCTGCGACGGGAGGCTGTCGCGGCGGGCGCCCTGCCGGTCGATCTGCAACCGCGCTTCGCGCCGGCGACGGACGAGCGGCCGTTTTTCTACGACTTCGACGGCGCGCAACCGATCGTCCACGTCCTGGCGGGCGCGGGCGCGGCGGCGCTCCTGTTCGCGCTCTTCGCGTCGGATCGGCTGTCGGCGGCGCCGCGTCTGCAGCTCCGGGGATGGGCGTGCGCCGGACTGCTCGGTGCGGGCTTCCTGCTGGCGCAGTCGGCCCTGATGTCCCGCGCGCAGTTCCTGATCGGCTACCCGGCTCCGGCCGTGGCGGCCGTGCTGGGCGGCATGCTGGTCGCGGGCGGGACGGCGTCGCTGATCGTCGGAGATCGGGGCACGCTGCGCCAGCGCCTGGCCATCGGCAGCCTGCTGGTGGCGGGCTCGGCCATCGCGATCACCCTGGCCTGGCCCTTCCTGCGCGACTCGGCCCCGACCAGCACCTTCGGGCTGGTGGCTCTTGCGGCCGGGCTCGCCGCGGTCCTCGCCGCGCCGTCGGGCGTCGCCTTCCCTGCCGCGATCCAGTGGCACGGCCGCGGCGAAGGCCGCGCGCTCTTCTACGGTGCCAACGCCCTGGCGGGGATCATGGGAGCGGCCCTCGCGGGCACCCTCCTCCCGAGCCTCGGCCTCGGCTGGCTGCTCGTGGCCGCGGCGGCGTGCTACGCGGGCGCGGCCGCGACGGCCATCGTTCCCGCGCGCGGACGCGTGGACCAGGTCGCGCCCGGCCTCAGGCGCCACGTGCCCGCCGACGCTCTCGAGGGCGCTCACCTGGCGCGCATCCTCGCCTTCATCGAGCGCCATCCGACGCCCTTCGATCGGCGCATCTCCGAGGGCCACCTCACGGGCTCGGCGGTCGTGGTGTCAGCATCGGGGGACCAGGTCCTGCTGCTCCACCACCGCAAGCTGGACCTTTGGCTGCAGCCGGGCGGCCACGGCGAGCTTGGCGAGACGTCGGGCGAGAGCGTGGCGCTGCGCGAGGCGCTCGAGGAAACCGGCATCCAGGGCCTCGCCCTGCACCCGGCTGCGCCGCGCCCGCTCGACGTGGACATCCACGACATCCCCGCCCGTGGCGACGAGCCGGCCCACCAGCACCTGGACCTGCGCTACCTCGTGGTCGCGCCGCCGGGCGCGGAGGCGCAGCGGAATGCGGAGGAGAGCCACGCCCTGCGCTGGTGCGCCTGGCACGAGCTGGGCGCTCTCGGCCTCGATCCGGGCCTGGAGCGGGCGCTGGCGAAGGTCCGGCGCATCCTGGGCCGGTAGCGCGCGTCAGCGCGTGGGCGGCCGACCGAGCTTCACGTCGAAGCGCGTGGCGTCGGGCTCCGCGAAGCGCAGCAGCGACTCGCCTTCCTCGGCCAGTTGCCCTCGCGCCGGCGCCGAGAGCGGAACGAGCGGCTCCAGCGACAGCGTGGCCGCGCTCTTCTTGCGCTCGGTCTTCCAGACACCGGCGACTACGCCATCCACCAGGAACGTGGCCCGGATCTGCAGGTTCGCGGTGGCGATGAAGGGCCGGTGCGCATCCGCCACGACGCGCGAGCGGTCGGCATGGGACAGCACCAGGTTGTCGTACTCGGGAAGGAAGCGCACCGGCGCGGGCGTCCCTGCGTCGGGACGCGGAGCCTTCGGCAGGTCGTACAGGAGCCGGCCCCGCTCGTCCAGGAAGGTCACCAGCTCGCCCTTCAGCGTCTCCAGCACCGAGGCCCCGCCGCCGAGCCCCGACCAGGTCTGGAAATCGCCCGCGGTCGCGGGACCGAAGGCGGCGAGGTAGCGCAGCACGAGCGGCCGCGGGTCGGGGTCCGGGTCGACGGACTTGCCGAGCCAGGTCTCGGCCGCCGCGAAGTCCGCGTTGCCCGGGAAGGCCCACAGGGCGTCGGTCGGGACCTGCACCAGCGGCAGGTGCGTGCGGACCGCGTAGCCCAGGGCGCGCTCGTCGGCCTTGGGGAACTTCTTCCGGAGCACGGCACGCAGGTCGTTGAAGCCGCGCGGTTGCTCGTCGAAGCAGGCTCGCGCGAACTCGACCACACGCTCCAGGTCCAGGCCCTTGGCTCGCGTGCCCAGGACCTGCTGCAGTCCCAGGCTGAGCATGGGCTGGAGCGGCGAGCGCAGGGCGAGGAAGTCCCTGGCGCTGGCCAGGTGGATCGTGGCCCGCATCATGGTGCCGCGCACCACCTCGCGGCGCAGCAGCAGGCGGCACAGCTCCTCGCGCCGAAAGCCCGCGACGCGTGACCACAGGCCGATGAACGGGGGCTTGGGCACCTGGGCCTGCATGCCCGCCAGGCGCTCGATCGCGCGCAGGCTCGTGGTCTTCTCGCGCGCGAGCAGCATCTGGCGCGCCAGGGTGGCCCGGTTCAACTGCCGCCGCGTGAGGGTCTTCACGACGCTAGCGAGAGACGATCACCTTGCCGTCCTTCATGACGAAGGCCACTGTCTCGAGCAAGGTGACGTCCTGGGTGGGATCCCCGGCCACGGCGATCAGGTCAGCCAGTTTGCCCGGGGCGATGCCGCCGACGCTGTCGGACCGGCCCAGCAACTCGGCCGCACCGGCCGTGGCGGCCTGGATGGCCTGCATCGGGGTCATGCCCCAACGCACCATGTGGGCGAACTGCTTCGCGTTCCAACCGTGGGGATACACGCCCGCATCCGTGCCGTAGGCGACCTTCACGCCGGCCCGCACCGCCTTCGAGAAGTTCTCGCGCTGCGCCCGCCCGATCTTGCGCTCCTTCTCGAGGATCTTCTCGGGATAGCCCTTCTTGGCGAACTCCGCGAGGATGTAGTCGTCGTTGTACACGTCGGCTACCAGCCAGGTCCCCTTCTCCTTCATCAGGCGGATGCCCTCGTCGTCGATCAGGCTGCCGTGCTCGATCGAGTCGACCCCAGCCAGCACCGCGCGTTTGATGCCAAGGGCGCCATGGGCGTGGGCCGCCACCTTGCGCTCCCACATGTGGGACTCCTCGACCAGGGCCTTCATCTCCTCGAGGGAGAACTGGGGCGCGCCCACCGAGTCCTCCTCGGAAAGCACCCCGGCCGTGGCCGTGAACTTGATGTGGTCCGCGCCGTGCTTGACGTTCGAGCGGACCAGCCTGCGGATCGCGTCGACGCCGTCGGCGATGTTGGAGAAACCCTCGAAGCGCAGGTAGGGCGAGAAGCCCGAGAGGTCCCCGTGTCCGCCGGTGGCCGAGATCGGGAGCCCGGCCGCCGCGATGCGCGGCCCCACCACGTCGCCCCGGTCGATGGCGTTGCGCAGGGCGATGTCCACGTATTCGCCGGCTCCAGCGTCGCGCACCGAGGTGAACCCAGCTTCGAGGGTGCGGCGCGCGTAGACGTGGGCGGTGACGGCCGCGTCGATCGGCGAGCGCCGGAAGATGTCCACGTAGTAGTTGTCGCCGGGCTGGCCCGTGATGTGGGTATGACAGTCGATCAGGCCGGGCAGGACCGTGAGCCCGCGCAGGTCGATGACGGTGGCGCCGGGGGGCGCCGCGAGGTTCGAGCCGACCTCCTTGACCCGCGTGCCCTCGATCAGGATGTCCTGATTGGCTTTCACCGCCCCCGAGGCCACGTCCACGAAGGCGCCGGCGCGCACCAGCGTGCGGCTCGTCGTCGCGCCGGGATTCTCGGCGGCCGAGGCAGACAGGGCCAGTACCAGCATGGCGGCGGCGGCAGTCGTTCTTGGCATCGCCCGTAGCTTAACCCTCAGGGTGTACCATGCGCGTGCGGAGCCTTAACCCGCCCTTCAAGGAGCCAATTCCCATGCGATCCGTGAGCCGCGCCCTGGCCGTCGTGAGCTTCGCCGTCCTCGCCGCAGCCTGTGGCAAGGCCCCCGCCGAGCAGGCCATCAAGGCCGCAGAGGCCGCCGTCCAGGCGGCGCAACCCGAAGTCGAGAAGTTCGTGCCGGCCGAATGGAAGTCCCTGGCCGACGGACTGGCGGGTGCCAGGTCCCAATTCGAACAGGGCCAGTACAAGGAAGCCCTCGCGTCCGCACAGGCGCTGCTGCCCAAGGTCCAGGCCGCGGTCGCCGCCGCCGCCGCCAAGAAGACGGAGCTGACCAGCGCCTTCGCGTCGCTCTCGGCCAGCCTGCCGGGCGCCCTGGACGCCCTGAGCAAGCAGTTGACCGCCTATGCCGCGATGCGCAAGTTGCCCGCCGGCATCGACAAGGCCGCCGTCGCGGCGGCCCAGGCGGAGATCCCGAACGTGGTCTCGGCCTGGGGCGGCGCCACGGCCGCCTACGAGAGCGGGGACCTGATGAAGGCCGTAGACACCGCGCTGCAGGTCAAGAGCAAGGTCGACGACCTGAGCAAGACCTTCCTGCCGACGGCCGCGGGCGCTCCGGCAGCCCAGTAGTCAGCGGCTGTAGTAGTCGTAGATCGTCCTCGCCACCGCGCCGCCGGTGGCGAGGGCCTCGTTGTCCACGCTCCAGCGCGTGTCCTCCACCTGGCGCGCGAAGATCGCGATCACGAAGCGCGCCTTCGGCCCTTCGACGATGCCGGCCGCCGCGCGCACGTGGCGGAAGCGGCCGTCGGGGCCGGCGAGTTTCTCCTCGTCCATGCCGGTCTTGTGGGCCACCGTCACGCCTTCGGGGAGGCCGCGCGGCAGCATGTCCGCGTAGTGCTGCGCGCCCAGGATGCGCGCCATCTCGGCCGACGCCTCGGCGTTCACGGCCTCGCCGCGGGCGATCGTCTCCATGAGCCGCGCCATCTCCCGCGGCGTCGACATGCCCAGGCCGAATTCCTTCTCGAGATCGGGCCGCACGTCGGCGTGGCCGCCACGGAAAGTCGGCCGGAACAGCAGCGTCTCTTTCAAGCCGTAGCCCGCGAGCCGGTCGTCCACGCACCGCGTACCGACTTTCTCGACCAGCATGTTGGTGGCGGTGTTGTCGCTCAGCGTGATCATGAGGTCCACCAGGTCCATCACGCTGGGGGCCAGGCCCGTCTGCATCCGTTGCAGGACACCCGAGCCCCCGACTTTCGCGGCCTCGGGCAGCGCCAGCCTCTCGTCGCGGCTCAAGCGGCCCTCTGCGATCTGGTGGAACACCTCCAGCATCACGGCGACCTTGATGATGCTCGCCGTGGGAAAGGCCCGGTCGGCCTCAATCAGGATCTCCTCGCCGCTGCGCAGGTCCTTCGCGGCGACGCCCATCGCGCCGCGGAACGAGGCGAGCCGCGCGCGTAGCGTGGTCTCGATGGGAGTCGGGCGTTGGGACGCCATCAGCGCCAGAGGGACGCCGACCAGGAACAGGCCGGCCGGGAGTATGCAGTCCATGGTCAGCGCTCGGGCGGGCCCGCCCTCTCCCGGAACACCTTGCGCGCCTCGTCGAGCGACGCGAGCACTGCGTCTCGTTCGGCGGGCGTGTTGTAGTCGGGGTGGTCTTTCGAAGCGGCCTCCATCTTGTCGATCCAGGCCAGGAAGAAATCGGCGTCCGCCTTCGACCGCAGCGCCGCGCCCGCCACGCTGACGAAGATCGGGCTGGTCGTGCCGCTGACATGGAAGTCGAGGATCGGGTGGCGGCCCTGCTCGGTGTAGGCGCGCAGCAGGTACCAGCCGCTCCGCTTCACCGGGATCTTCAGTGTCGTTTCGGCCGATGTCTTGTCCACCGACATCGGGATCTCCGCCACGATCTCGCCGTTGCCGACGAGCTGGATGCGGTCGACCGGAACGATCGAGCGCATGCGGACGCGCGCCTCGAGCGTCCCGGGTTTGGCGAGTGCGATCTCGCCACCGATCTCCTTGCCGCCGAGGCTGAACTCGAGCAGGGGCCCGTTGGTGGCCATGGTGCGGCCGGCCTTCAGCGCCGCGAGCCATTTCGCGTGGTCGAGGACGCCCGATTTGACGTAGGTCCGGCTCATGCCGACGGGGCCGTGCAGCGACGCGTAGTTCGCCATGGCGTCGGTGCCGCCCGCGGCGGGCACGCGGAAGCCGAGGTTCAGCAGGCGATACCAGACGCCTTGGGTCGTGAGATGGCTCTCGTCGAAGCCCACCGCCTCGAAGTAGTCCACCTTCCCGAGCGCGACGTCCACGGGAAACTCGTGGCTCAGGCGGCCGGGCGCCTTGGGATCGGGCGGCGTGTCGTAGAGGTGGACGTAGCCGGTCAGCGCCCCCTGGGAGCGCGCGTCGTCAAGGATCGGCACGTTGTGGGGGAACAGGCTGGCCGCGGCCGTGTTCACGTAGCCCGCGTAGTTCGGCATCACGAAGTGGTCGAGGAGTCCGAGCAGGGCAGTATGTCCCCAGAAGCTCGTGTGGTACTCCTCGCCGTGGACGATCAGGGCGCGGCCGTCGGACACGGGGTCGGGCCGGCCCTTGTCGAAGTAGGCGATGTCCGGGATGCGCTGCTCCTTGTTGACGATGAGGCTCTCGACCACGTGAAGGTCCTCGGCCAGCATCTGCTCTTTGAGCCGCGCGGGCGTGTTGCGGTAGGTGCCTGCATAGTTCATGTGCACGTGGACGTCGCCGCTCCAGTAGCCCTTGGCCGGCCAGTCGTCGAGGCGTTCGAGAACGACGTCGAGCTGCTTCCGCTCGCCGACGGCGAGGTCGAGCGCCGCGCGATGCGGCCGGTACTCCAGGCCGCGCAGCACCTCGATCTCGAGACGGCCCGCCGGCACGCGCAGCGTCTGGGGCGCGGCGGCCGCGTGCCAGTAGCCGTACTCGAAGCGGCGCTCCTTGCGCGTGAAGCCGTCGTCGGCCTGGCGGCGTGCGGCGTCGGGCGTGTGGTGCCGGCCGTCCTCCCCCATCACCGACAGCCGTGCCGGCAGCGGCTCGCCGTCTCTGCCCTTCACCGCGATCGTGAGCTCGGCCGTCGGTCCCAGGGGCACGTGTTCGGAAACGGCGACGCGGGCGATGCGGCCGGCGGGCACCTCGATGACGCGCAGCGCGGTGTTACCGTCCTCGTTCGATACGTACGCGATGCGCTTCGTGTCGGGCGACCAGCGCGCCGCGGTCGCGTCGAAGTCTCCGTACGTCAGCGGGAACACGTCGCCGCCGTCGGCGGTCATCAGCCAGAGCTGGTGCCACTGGCCGCCCGCGTAGGAGCTGTAGACGACGCGCTTGCCGTCCCGCGACCAGTCGGGCCGGGCCTTCCAGGTCGTCTCTTCGTAGCGCAGCTCGCGCGGCACGGCACCGGCCTCGGCCTGCATGCGCCAGAAGCCGCCGGTGCCGTAGATGCGCCCGCGGTTCGAGACCAGCAGCAGCTCGCTGCCGTCGGGCGACCAGCTCGGGGAGAGGTAGTGGTCGAACCTGCTGTAGTAGTAGCGCGCCAGCGGGCTCTCCACGTCGGGCGTGACGCGGGTGACGGCAGCCGCCCGGCCCTCCGCCAACGACAGGACGTGTACGTGCCAGCGTCCCTCGAAGGCAGTCGAGACGAACGCAAGGCGTCCGCCGTCGGGCGAGAAGCGCGGTTCCAGGTTCACGCCGCGGTTCTCGGTGAGGGCCCAGGTCTTGCCGGTCGAAAGCTCGAGCACGCGCAGCTCGATGGCGTCGGCGTGATAAGACGCGTAGGCCACGAAGCGCCCGTCGGGCGACACGTCCGGCTGGTGGTCGTAGCCGGGGCCGTTCGTGAGCTGGCGGGCCTGGGTGGTGCCAAGGGCCTGACGCCACAGCGACCCCTGCATCGAGTAGACGAGGTCGCGCCCGTCCGGGGTCCAGGCCACCGAGGTGGGCCCGCTGGCCACCTGGGGGACGTACATCTCCCGCCAGTAGTAAGGATGCGGGACCTTGACCTGTTTCAAGGCCGGCTCGCGCTGGGCGAGGGCCGGAACGGCCGAGGCCAGCAGCAGGGCGGCGGCGATCGCGGGCGCGTTCAAGCTCATGGAGGACCTCGGGAGCGGCGATGTTACACTGGTCGTCCGGAGGTTCGCCGACGATGCGACGTAGTGCCATCCTCATCATCCTGCTGGTGCCGTCTTCCGCCTTCGCGGCCGGGGGCCATCCCTGGTGCGGCACCACCCTCGACGGCGGCCGCAACGCCATCGCCCAGCACATCCAGGAGCGCGAGCGTGGCGGCCTGCGCGCGGCCTCTGTGTCCGCGTCCAGCGACATCGGCGACATGGCGGTGCTGGAAGACCAGGGCGACCTGGCCCTGTTCCGGAACCAGGTCGACCTCGCCAACCTGGGCATCGAGTTCGCACGCTCCGGCCCCAACTACCTGGCCTCGCGGGTCGACCGGCCGGTGGCGCCCGGCGCCAACGCGACCCTGACGCTGGGCGACGACGCCAACGTCGGCATCACGCTGCCCTTCGCGTTCCCCTACTACGGCCAGACCCACAGCAGCGCCTTCGTGAACTCCGACGGCAACATCACGTTCGGCGAGGGCGAGAGCGCCTCCACCGACCGCAGCCTGGGCCGCATGCTGTCGGGACCGCCGCGCATCGCACCGCTGTTCGCGGACCTCGACCCCAGCGTCTCCGGCACGGTGACGACGCAGTCCGAGGCCGATTCGTTCCGCGTCACCTGGACGAACGTGCCGCAGTTTGGGAAGGCCGACCAGAACACCTTCCAAGTGATCCTGTTCCGCGACGGCCGCATTCAGTTCGCCTACGGGAGCCTGGGCATCGGGATCGAAGGCGTCGCGGGCATCGCGCCGGGACACTACCTGGGCGGCTACACTCCCCTCGACATCGCCAACGCGGCGGGCGCCACGAGCGGCGGGGCCCTGGCCGAGGGCTTCCGGAACCAGAACGAGCTGGACCTGGTGGCCGTGGCGCGGCGTTTCTATGGCACGCACCGAGACGATTACCAGCAGCTCGTAGTCTTTACCAGCCAGACGCTGATCGCGCCCCGCACCTTCGCCTTCGAGATCAACGTCAAGAACACCGACCAGGGCACGGGCACGGACGTCGAGGACCTGTCGGGCGCCTTCGGCAGCGGCGGGCGCCTGGAGAGCATCGTCCACATGGACGTGCACACCAAGTACTTCGACGACCCGAACATCCGCGTCAACGGCGAAGACAACACGATGGGACTGATCGGCCACGAGGCCGGCCACCGCTGGCTGGCGCGCGCGTTCTTCAGGGACGGCGCCACGAACAGCCAGGAGCTCCTGGGCCGCCAGGGGTCGCACTGGAGCTTCTTCCTCGACACCGACGGCTCCCACGACGAAGGCAACGACATCGCCGACAGCGGCGGCGGGTCCTTCCGGACCGTGGGCACGGGCCTGCGCTACTCGCCCCTCGATCAGTACCTGATGGGCATTCGCGCCCCGGAGGAGGTCCCGCCGTTTTTCCTGGTGCGCAGCCCGGCGGGCACGAGCAATTCTCCCTCGCGCGCTCCGGAGAGCGGCGTCGCCTTCACGGGCACGCGGCGTGACATCACGATGGGCGAGGTCATCGCGGCCATGGGAGCGCGCAACCCGCCCGCCTCCACCCGCCTGCCGGCCTTTCGACAGGCGTTCCTCTACGTCAACGTCGGCACGCCCCTGGATGCGGCCGTCGTGGTCAAGCTGGACCGCCTCCGCCAGCAGTGGGTCGCCCAGTTCCAGCGCTCGACCGACGGCCGGCGAGCGGTGGAGACGCGGCTCAATCCGTAGCGGAGAGCGGCGCCTCCCAGGTCCCGCTCTTCGCCGAACGGAAGAGCGCCGCGATCACCCGAGTGTTGGACACGGAGTCCTCGATCGGGATCGGGAGCTGCCGGCCCTCCAGGATCGCGGCCGAGAACGCGTCCCCCTGTACGGCGTACTGGTCGCAGGCATCGAAGGACAGGGTCTCGATGCGGCCGCGGCCGTCGTCCAGGAAGACACGCGTCTCGCGGTCCGGTGGAGCGTTGAAGGGAACCTCGACCTCCAGGCGTCCGAGCGTGCCCACGAGCTGCACGCGTTGGTAGGCCGCGGCCTGTGTGCTGCAGGTGAAGACCGAGTGGCCGGCCTCGAATTCCAGTACGGCCGAGGCGAGCCGGTCCACGCCGAAGCGCGGGTCGATGTCGAGACAGGCGGCGACCCTGCGCGGCTCCGTGGCGAACAGGAAGCGCGACAGCATGACCGGGTAGCAGCCGATGTCGAACAGCCCTCCGCCTCCGAATTCGGCGACGTTGCGCACGTTGGCCGGATCCTCGTTGAAGTAGCTGAAGCAGGTCGCGATGCTGCGCAGCGCGCCGATGCGTCCGCTCCGCAGTGCGTCCCGCACCCCGAGCCACTGGGGATGGGTCAGGACCATGAAGGCTTCCTGCACGTGGCGCCCGCTGCGGTCGCGGGCCCGGACCAGGGCTTCCGCCTCCTCGACGGACAGCGCGATGGGCTTCTCGCACAGCACGTGCTTGCCGGCCTCGAGAGCGCGGATCGACCAGGGCACGTGAAGGTGGTTCGGAAGCGGGTTGTACACCGCGTCGATCTCCGGGTCGGCCAGCAGCTCCTCGTAGGAGCCGTAGGCGCGCGGGATGCCCAGCTTGCGGGCGGCCTCCTCGGCCTTCGCTCGGTCGCGGGAGGCCAGGGCGCCCACGTCGCACAGCCGGCCGCGCTGCATCCCGGGAATCACCTTCTGCAGCGCGATGCGCGCGGCGCCCAGCACGCCCCAGCGGAGTGGTTTCGTCATGGGAAGGCGGCGATTCCTCTAGCGTCGCATCAGGACGCAGACCGCACGCGGCACGCGCACCGGCTCTCCGACGGGCGCCAAGCCGCCCGTGCGCCGGTCGATCCGGAACACCGCTACGTTGTCCGAGTCGCGGTTGGCAGCGAGCAGGTAGGCGCCGGTCGGGTCGATGGCGAAGTGGCGCGGGTGCCGGCCGCGGGTCGGCTGGTGGCCGGCGGCGGTGAGCGCTCCGGTCGTCGCGTCGATCGCGAAGATCGCGATGCTGTCGTGGCCGCGGTTCGATCCATACAAGAACTTGCCGTCCGGCGAGACGGCCACTTCGGCGGTGCTGTTCGCGCCGGCGAAGCCGGCCGGAAGCGTGGACACGGTCTGGAGTGGACGCAAGCCCCCAGACGCCGCGTCCCAGGCGAACGCGGTCACGCTGGAGTCGAGCTCGTTGATCGAGTACCCGTGGCGGCCGTCCGGATGGAACGCGAAGCGGCGCGGGCCCGCGCCCGCCGGCAGGGAGAGCGCGGCGGGGTTTTCCGCCAGGCTGCCGCTCTTCGCGTCGAAGCGATACACGAACAACTTGTCGAGGCCGAGGTCCGAGACCACGGCGAAGCGACCGGCGGCGTCCAGCACTACCGAGTGGGCGTGCGGGCCGGGATCGCGCGGCGTCGGGTTCCGGCCCTCGTGCTGCGCGATTCCGCTCGCCGCGCCGAGGTGGCCGTCCATCCCCACCACCGGGAACGTCGCGACGCTGCCACCCCAGTAGTTCGCGACCAGGACGTGGCGGCCCTCGCGATCCAGGGTCAGGTGGCAGGGCGCGGCGCCGCCCGAGGGCTGGGTGTTCAGGAGCATGAGGCCGCCCGACGGGGTCACGGCGAAGGCGCTCACGCCGCCTGGCGCGTCGGCGCGGGACTGGCCGGTCTCGTTGACCGCGAACAGACGCGTGCCGTCGGGGCTCAGGGCGAGAAACGAGGGATCGACCGCGGCTGTGGGCTCGCCGTCGGGCAGAAGCGCGCCTGTCGCAAGGTCGAGGCGCAGGCGATAGATGCCGCGGCTGCCGCCGCCGCCGGTCGTGTACGTGCCCACGTAGACGCGCAGGCTCTCCGCCGCCACGGGGGCGCCGGAGAGGAGCAACAGGAGCAGCGAAAAGGTCGTTTTCACGGCGCGCATTCTGCCATGGCGCGTGGCGCGCAGCCTCGGGAAGGCGCACAATCCCTCGCGTTGCGCGCTGCCCTCCCCTTCGCCCTCGCACTCTCATGCGTCGCCCAGCCGGCCCGCGCCGGCGAGGGCATCCCCTGGGCTCGCGACCCGGTGCAGGCGTTCGTCCAGGCGGGGGAACGCCGGGGCGCCGTCATGATCCTGTTCATCGGACCCGACTGCGGGCCGAAGGCCGTGCCGGGCGAGATCGCGCGTGGCGGACGCGGGATCACCAAGGACTTCCTGAACAAGTGCGAGTTGATGGAGCAGGACGTGCTGTCGAGGCCCGACGTGGTGGCCGCCGCGGCGCGCCTTCAGCCCCTGCTGGTGGAGCAGGGCCTGACGCCCAAGACCGCCGAGGACGACCTCGAGCGCCGCTTCCGCGTCGTCACGATCCCGACCGTCCTCTTCGCCGACCCCTGGGGCAACGAGATCGTCCGGCTGGTCGGCCTCGTGCCCCACGACAAGTTCCTGGGCGTCGTGAAGGCCATGCCGTCCGACTTCGCGGCCATGGAGCAGGCGGGGCGCCTGCTGCGCGAGGACGCCGACAACGCCTCGGCCATGGTGTCCGCCGCCGGCTTCTACAGCGAGCGCGGCCTGCAACCCATCAGCGAGCTGCTCTACGAGAGGGCCTTGGGAACGAAGGCCCTGAAAGGCGACGCGGCCGCTCGGCGCGAGGTGGCGCTCGCGCGGGGAACCAACCTGCTGGGCATGAACAAGCCAAGCGAGGCGGCCAAGGTCTTCGAGAAGGCCGTGAGCGACGCGCCGGACGGGCCGCAGGGCGACGCGCTGCTTTTCGGCTGGCTGGCGGCTGAGCTCCACGCCGGCCGCACCAAGGAGGCGCGCAAGGTCTTCGCCGGCCTGGAGAAGCGCTTCCCCGCCTCGCCCTACACCGTCAAGGCCCGGCAGGCTCTCGAGTCCGCGGGAACGGAGCCGAAGCGCTAGGTGTCCCTCGAGACGCGAAGCGGCCTCGACGCCTGGACCCGCGCCGAGCTGCCGGCGCCGCCCGACACGCGCGGCCTGCGCATGCTCGGGGTCGTGGGCCCCGGCGCGATCGTGCTGGGCGCATCGATCGGCAGCGGCGAATGGCTGGTGGGGCCCTCGGCGGTCGTGAAGTACGGGCTGTCCCTGCTGTGGGTGACGGCCGTGGCGGTGACGCTCCAGACGGTCTTCAACACCGAGGTCGTGCGCTACACACTCTACACGGGCGAGCCCGCGTTCACGGGCTTCATGCGCACGCGGCCGGCGGCCCGCTTCTGGGCCTGGACCTACGCCGGGCTCTACTTCCTCCAGAACGGCTGGCCGGGCTGGGCGGGCGCGTCGGCGGGCGCCGTCTTCTTCCTGGCCGCGGGGCGCGCGGCGCTGCCCGGCGACGCGAGCGCCGTCTACGCGATCGGCGTGCTCGCCTACCTGCTGTGCGTACTGATCCTGCTGCTGGGGGGCCGGCGCATCGAGCGCACGCTGGAGCTGCTGAACTGGATGCTGGTCGCCGGAATCTTCAGCATCCTCGGCGTGCTGTGCCTGCGCTACGCGGAGCCGTCGCGCTTCTGGGCTGCGGCGGCCGGCTTCGCGGGCTTCGACACGGCGAGCGCGAGCTTCCGCCTGCTGCCGCCCGGGGCCGACTGGTTCCTGATCGGCGCCTTCGCGGCCTACTCGGGTTGCGGCGGCGTCACCAACATCACGCTCTCGAACTGGGCCCGCGACAAGGGCTACGGCATGGGCCAGGTGGTGGGCTACATCCCGACCCTGGTGGCCGGCCGCGACGTGCGCCTGGCCCACTCCGGCAGCGTGTTCGAGCCGAGCGCTCTGGCGCTCGAGCGCTGGCGGGGCTGGTGGCGGATCGTGCGCGCCGACCAGTGGGGCATCTTCTTTCCCGGTGCCCTGCTCGGGATGGCGCTGCCCGCGATCCTGTACACGTCGGCGATCCCGGCCGGCACCGATCTGCGCGGCCTGGCGATCGCCTCGGAGCTGTCTCGGGCGCTCCTGGAGCGTGGCGGCCAGGCCGTGCCGCTGCTGCTCGCCGTGGTCAGCGTCTGGATCCTGTTCAAGGCGCAACTCGACATCCTGGAGGCGACCGTCCGGTCGTTGACCGACATCCTGTGGAGCGCCAGCCCGCGGTTGCGCGCGTGGCGGGGCGGCGACGTGCGGGCGATCTACCTCGGCGTGCTCGCCATCGTCGTGGCCTGGGGCCTGCTGGCGATGACGCTGACCCAGCCGATCGTGCTGCTGCTGCTGGGGGCCAACGTCGCCGGCGTCGTGATGACCGTGGCGCCGCTGCACATCCTGTACGTCAATACGAGGCTGCTCCCGGAGCCGCTGCGTCCATCCCACGCGCGCCGAGCCGCGCTCGTCTTCATGTCGCTCTTTTATGGCGCCTTCGTATGGCTGTGGCTGCTGGGCGGCCTCTGGCCCGACCCGGAGCGCGGCTTCCTGCTGCGCCTGTTGCGCCTGCCTTGACGTCGATGCCTCGGAGGGCATAGGGTCCAAAGACAATGAATGCGTGGCAGCAGACACTGCGCGAGTTCCGGGCGGAGTACGCGGCCAACACCCGTGAGGAGCTCGCCGGCATCGCGCGGCTCATCGAGCAGTTGCGCGTGGAACCTGTCGGCCAGGCGCTCGTGCCGCTGCAGGAGCGCTTTCGGAGTCTCGCCAGCTCCGCAGCCAGCTATGGGCTGCCGCAGACGAGCGCCCTCGCGGTCGAGGGCGAGCGCGCCTGCGCCGCCCTGATCGGCGAAGGCGCCACACCGAAGCCGGCGAGCATCGACCGGCTGCGGGAGATCCTGGCCGGCCTCCAGGCCCAGCTCAGCGCGTCGCAGGACCAAGCCGCTGCCGCGCCTCGCGCGACGCCCGGGACGGCCGAGGCTCCGTACATCCTCGTCGTCGCCGACGACGAGACGGTCCGCGACAGCCTCACCGAACGCCTGAAGCGCGCGGGCATGACGGCCCAGAGTGCTGCGACCACGGGCGATGCCGCACACGTGCTGGAGGCTCGGCTTCCCGACGGCGTCATCGTCGACATCGCGCTGCCCGACGGGTCGGGCTACGAGTTCGTCGAGCGGCTCCGGATGCTGCCGGGCGGAGACGTCCCGGCGATCCTGATCCTGAGCCTCAAGACGGGCTTCCTCGACAAGGTGGAGGCCATTCGCTGCGGCGCGGACGGCTTCTTCGAGAGGCCCATGGACTGGGACGCCCTGTTGCGCCGGCTCCAGCTGCTGCTGGAGCGGAGCCAGGCGGAGCCAGGCCGGATCCTGACGGTCGGGGACGATGCGGGGGCGGCTTCCTACGTTGCCGCGCTCTTGCAGTCGGGAGGGTACGCGGTCCGCAGCTGCGAGGAGCCCCAGCGTTTCGAGATCGAGTTGGCTGCCTTCCGGCCCGACCTGGTCCTGGTGGACCTCCCGCTGCCCGGCGTGAACGGATACGACCTCGTCCGCTACGTCCGGCAGGACGAGCAGCACGCGACGCTTCCGATCCTCTTCCTCACGACGCAGTCGGAGGGCGAGGCCGCGATCGCCAACGCCAGGGCGGGTGGCGACGGTTACCTCGTCAAGCCGGTGCTGCCGGGCCTCTTGCTCTCCGCCGTAGCGTCGCGGCTCGAGAGAGCGCGATTCCTGAAGAGCCTGGTGGGTCGCGACGGCCTCACGCGGCTCCTGAACCACACGGCTTTCCTGGAGCAGGCACGGGTCACGCTGGTGCGCAAGCGGCGCGAGCCGGAACGGTCGGTGGCGTGGGTGATGTTCGACCTGGATCGCTTCAAGGTCGTCAACGACAAGTTCGGCCACCCGGTGGGCGATCGCGTGCTGATCTCCCTCGCGACCCTGCTGCGGCGCAGGCTGCGGCAGTCCGACACCCTGGGCCGCTACGGCGGCGAGGAGTTCGCCGTTCTGCTCGACGACCTGAGCCAGGACCAGGCGCTGCGCCTGGTCACGCGGCTGATCGACGAGTTCCGCAGGGCGGAGCACTTCACCGCCGAAGGCTCCTTCCGCGTGACGTGCAGCGCGGGCATCGCGATGCTCGAGCCGTGGATGGACCTCGAGTGGTGGAGGCGTGCCGCCGAGGACGCGCTCTTGGCGGCGAAATCCCAGGGCAGGGCTCGCGTCATCCTGGCGCCTCCGAGCCCCGGGATCGCCGCCAACAGTGCGCCGGCCTAGACGCTCCTCGCGCGATAGACTCACCCCGTTTTGTGCCAGACCCGTGTCGACCTCCAGCACCTTCTCGAGGACTTGCGCGACGCCTATCCGGGCGACCTCGAGCTGAAAGGGCGGCGCCCTGCTTGTGCCGTACCTCCGAGTCTCGGATAATCAGACAGGAGGGAGGGGGAGGAGGAGGATGGCAGAGCCGGCCAGGGTAGGCAGGCGCGGCACGGTCGTGATCCCGGCCCGAATGCGGAAGAAGTTCGGCATGGTCGACGGCTCGTCCGTCCTGGTGGAGGAGGGGGCGGAGGGAATCGTCATCCGCCCGGCCGTCACCGTGCCCGTGGAGATCTACACGCCCGAGCGGAAGGCGGAGTTCCTCCTGACGAACGCCGTCGACGCAAGCGACTATGCGCGAGCCCGCACAGAGGTCAAGCGCATGGGCCTCGATCCCGACGAGGTCCCGCACCGACGGCCGAAAAAGCGTTGATTGGAACGAGCGTTCCTCGACGCGAACGTCCTGTTCTCGGCCTCGCGAGATCCTCAGTCGAGGCTGCTCCGGATCTGGAGTGTGCCGAGCGTCGAAGTACTGACCTCCGCGTACGCGGTTGCGGAGGTGCGGCGGAACCTCGAGGGAGAGGAACACGGAAAGCGTCTCGAGTCGCTGATCGCGCGGACTCGGCTCGTCGCAGAGCCGTCGCCGCCCAGCATTCCCGAGGGCGTGGTGCTTCGCGACAAGGACACGCCGATCCTAGCTGCCGCGCTCGCCAGTGGCGCGACCTACCTGGTCACCGGGGACTCCAGGGATTTCGGGAGGTACTTTGGCAAGGCGATCGGCAGCCTACGGGTGCTGCCGCCGAGCGACTTTCTTGCCATCCACGACGCCTGAGTCATCCGGCGGAATCGAGGCGCGTGCCGGTCAGGCCTTCCCCTTGAGCCGCTTCACGTCGAGCAGCAGCGCGACCACGCCGACGCTGAGGATGATCCCGGCAGGCGGCACACCCAGCTGCGTTCCCAGCATCGGTACGCGAGCCAGGATGGTGCCCGTCAACACGACGAGGGCGCCCAGCAATCCCCACCAGGCCCAGACGTCGCCGCGGCGGTACGGAATCGCCACCACCACGAGCAGCAGCGTCGCGAAGGCGGCCGAATAGGCGCTGGCCGTGCCGCGCCGTGCGCGGATGGCGGTCGCGACGTCCGGGTTCCAGGCCGCCACGTCGGACAGCTTCGGCCCGCCCACCCCGAACTCGTCGGGCGCGTCGGGGCGATAGGCGATGCTCGCCGAGACGAGGCTGCCCAGCAGCATGAGGCCCGCCATCAGGGACAGGATGATCCAGCTCGCCTTTCGCATCGATCCTCCTTGGTCAGTCCAGCCGGACGTATTGGTATTCGAATGGTAAGCCCTTGATGCCGCGGGCGGGCTTGCCGAGCCAGTTTGCGATCTGTCCCGGCTGCGTGACGGCGCCCATCAGGCTGCGCACGTACTCGCGGTCCTTCTCGGTCGGCAGCCACTCGCCCTGGCGCTGCTGCCACTCGTCCTTCGAGAGCAGCCGGCCGTGTGCGTCGAAGGGCAGGTCGGCGTAGAGGCCGATGTGGCGGTAGAAGCGCTTGCTCGGCAGGCGCAGGCGCGTCTCGAGGCCGGCCTCCTCGAGGCGCTTGTTCCAGCGGTCGACGCCGCGCTGGCAGTCCTCGACGTACTCGTCGCGCAGCACCTCGTTCATGGCGTTGCGCAGCGGCACCTCCTCCTCGACCGCCGCGCCGTCCTTGACCACGGTCATGCGGTAGCTCTGCTGCAGCGCCACGTGGTCGGCGTAGGTCGGCTCCTTCGCGCGGCCCTTGAGGCCGGCCGCGAAGTAGCTCGCGGCGTTGCTGGAGACCTCGCCGCCGAACAGGTCCAGGGACAGGGCGAACCACAGGTTGAGGTACTTCTGGATCATGTCGAGGGGAATCCCGCCCTGGGCGCGCGCGTCCTGGTTCGGATCCTGCTTCATCAACTCGGCCGTGCGCTGCACGATGCGCTCGACACCGGTCTCGCCCACGAACATGTGGTGGGCCTCCTCGGTGAGCATGAAGCGGGTGGTGCGGGCCAGGGGCTCGAAGCCGCTCTCGGCCAGGGCCAGCAGCTGGTACTTGCCGTCGCGGTCCGTGAACATCGTGAACATGAAGAAGTCGAGCCAGTTGTCCACGGGAGCGTTGAAGGCTCCCAGGATGCGCGGCTTGTCGGGGTTGCCGCTGCGGCGCAGCAGCAGCTCCTCGGCCTCCTCGCGGCCGTCGCGCCCGAAGTAGCTGTGCAGCAGGTACACCATCGCCCACAGGTGCCGGCCTTCCTCCACGTTGACCTGGAACAGGTTGCGCATGTCGTAGAGCGACGGCGCCGACTGCCCGAGCAGGCGCTGCTGCTCGACGCTGGCGGGCTCGGTGTCGCCCTGGGTGACGATCAGGCGGCGCAGGGTGTTGCGATGCTCGCCGGGCACCACGTCCCACACGGGAGCGCCCAGGGCGTCGCCGAAGCCGATGCGACGCTCGGCGACGGGATCCGCCAGGAAGATGCCCCAGCGGTAGTCGGGCATCTTGACGTAGTCGAACTTGGCCCAGCCCTCTGCGTCCACCGCGACGGCGGTGCGCAGCCAGACGTCCTTCTCCTGGTAGCCCTCGGGGCCCATTTCTTTCCACCAGCCGATGTAGTTGGGGAGCCAGGCTTCGAGGGCGCGCAGCAGGCGCTTGTCCTCGCCCAGGGCGACGTTGTTGGGGATCTTCGCGCTGAGATCGACGTTCGACATGACTCTTGGCTCCGCAGCCGCTACGTGCGCGACCAGTTGAACTTCGCGCGCTCCGGCTTGCCGTACAGCGTGAGCGCGCCCGTCTCCCCCACCGCGTTCGGGCGCTGGAAGATCCAGTTCTGCCAGGCCGACAGGCGCCCGAAGATCTTCGTCTCCATGGTCTCGGGACCGGCGAAGCGCAGGTTGGCCTCCATGCCGGTGAGAGCGTCGGGAGAGATCGACGCGCGCTCTTCGAGCGCCAGGCGCACTTCGTCGTCCCAGTCGATGTCGTCGGGAGCGAAGCTGACGAGGCCGGCGCCCATGGCGGCCTCGGCGTCGTAGCCCTTTCCGTAGTCGAACTCGGGAACGCCCGCCAGGAATCGGGTGGCGAGGCGCGACAGGCCGTTCGACATGGGCAAGCTGCCGCGGTTCGTCGCCGAGAGCGCGATTTCGGGCCCGCCGTCCACCGAGAGCATGTAGGAGCGGTCGGCGCTAAGCGCCAGCTCGAACAGGGAACCCGCGAAGCACGACCCCTGGTCGATCACCGCGATCAGGCTGCGGGCCGTCAGGTCGAGGCGCTTCAGCACGCGCTTCATGTGGTGGATCACTTCGGAGACGAACCAGTCGCCCTTGCCGGCCTCGAGTGCCGCGTCCACCGCCAGCACGCGCTCCGCGGCGCCGCGGGTCTTGAGGACCACGACCCCGACCTCGGGCCGATTGAAGCGCAGGTCCAGCAGCGCGTCGTCCAGCTCGCGGAACGCGCGCAGCGCCCACAGCTCGCTGCCCCGCTGCCGCATCTCGGCCGGCGTCGAGGGCTCGTCGCCCTCGGGCGCGCGCAGTGTCAGCTCGGCGACCCGCGCAGCCGCATCGACCTTCAGGCCGACGTAGCGGTACTGGTTGCCGTCCTCGGCGTAGGTCGCCTCGAGGGGGCGCAGGTCGACTCCGGGTCCGCTGCGCTGGGGCGCGGCTGCCGCCAGGGCCTGGGCCCGCTCCGGAACGCGAGCCGCGAAGCGCGAGAGCGGGATCGCCTCGTCCACCAGGCCCCACTGCACCGCGCGCTTGCCCTTGACGCCCTCGCCCAGGCTCGAGAACACGTCGGCCAGGTCGCGTCGGACCTTGCGCTTGTCCACGACGCGCGTCAGGCCGCCCGTGCCGGGCAGGACCGCCAGCAGCGGCACCTCGGGCAGGCTCACCGCGGAGGACGAGTCTTCCACCAGCAGGATCTCGTCGCAGGCCAGCGCCAGCTCGTAGCCTCCGCCCGCACAGGCGCCGTTGACCGCGGCGATGGACTTGAGCCCGGAGACCTGCGAGGCGTCCTCCAGGTAGAGCCGGGTCTCGTTGGTGAACTTGCAGAAGTTGACCTTGAAGGCGTGGCTCGAGGAGCCCAGCATGTAGATGTTGGCGCCGGAGCAGAAGATGCGGTCCTTGCCGCTCGAGATCACCAGCACCCGCACCTCGGGGTGCTCGAAGCGCAGGCGCTGGATCGCGTCGGCCAGCTCGATGTCTACCCCGAGGTCGTAGCTGTTGGTCTTCAGGGGATAGCCGGGGCGCAGGGGCCGGTCTTCCTGGATGTCCATCACCAGGCGCGCGACCGGGGCTTGAAGCTCCAGCCTCCAGTGGACGTAGGCGCTCGGGTGGGTCGCGAAGCGGACGGAGGGCTGTGCGGCTGCAACCTGCTCCATAGAAGCGCCGACCATACTATAGTGCACTGCCGATCGCAACCTACTTGCACTATACTGCATGTATGAAGCGCCCCCGGCTGCTCCGCGACCTGGGCGCCGCGCTGCGGCAGCGGCGTGCCGCGGCGGAGCTGTCGCGCCAGGCCCTGGCCCTTCGCGCCGGCCTCTCGCTGCGCTTCGTGGCCCAGGTGGAGGCCGGCCAGGGCAACATCTCCATCCTGAAGCTGGCCGACCTGGCCGCGGCCCTGGGCACGAGCCCCGCGGCGCTCCTGGCGGGGGCCCCGCCGGCCCCGGTCGTCGTCGCCCTGCTCGGGCTGCGCGGCGCGGGCAAGAGCTCCATCGGGCGCCGGCTGGCGCGGCGCCTGCGCGTCCCGTTCGTCGAGCTGGACCGCCAGGTAGAGCAGAGCGCCGGGCTCGCCCTGAGCGAGATCTTCGCCCTGCACGGCGAGGACTACTACCGGCGCCTCGAGCGCGCGACACTGGAGCGCCTGCTGGCGGAGAATCGCCCGATGGTGCTCGCGACGGGCGGCGGCCTCGTGCACGCGCGTGAGACCTACGCCCTGCTGAAGCGGCGCGCCCTCACCGTGTGGCTGAAGGCGCGGCCCGAGGACCACTGGAACCGCGTGGTCAAGCAGGGCGACCGGCGTCCCATGGCCGACCATCCCCAGGCCATGGCCGAGCTGCGCAGGATCCTGGCCGTGCGCGAGCCCCTGTACGCCGAGGCCGGACACACGGTGAACACGGCCGGCCGTTCGGCGCCGAGCGTCTTGCGCGACGTGGCGAGCGCCGTCGCCAGCGCCCGTGCCGAGCTGCGCGCCTGATGGAACGCGACTGGCGCGAGCGCCTCGACGATGCGCATGACGCCGTCCTCGCCTGGTGCGAGGGCCGGCTCTGGTGGCCGCGCGCGCCCCTCGTCCTCTGGTGCGCCTGGGTCGGCGTGGAGCATCTACTCGACACCGACTACGCCAGCTGGTTCGGAGGCCTGAACCTGGGGATCCACGAAGGCGGGCACGTGCTCTTCTCGTTCCTGGGATCCGAGTTCCTGACCACCGCCGGCGGCACCCTGCTGCAATGCGCCGCTCCGGTGATCGCGGCCTGGATGTTCACGCGCCAGCCCGACTACTTCGCGACGGCCTTCTGCGGCAGTTGGCTGTCGATGAACCTGTACGGCGTCGCGACCTACATGGCCGACGCCCGCGAGCTGGACCTGCCCCTCGTCAACATCGGCGGCGGCGACGCCGACCACGACTGGAACTACATGCTGGCCGAGCTGGGCCTGCTGCAGTTCGACACGACACTGGCGACGTTCGTCCGCATCGGGGCCTTCACGCTGATGTGGGGCTCGATCGCGGTCATGGGCTGGATGCTCTGGCGCATGGGTCGCTCCGCGGCCTGAGCCCCGGCCGAGGCGCGTGCTAGGCTCGGGCTGGCCATGGATCAGCGCCGGCTCCCGCTCGCCCTCGGTCTGCTGCTGCCCTGGCTGTGCGGCGGCAGCGCGCTGGCGCAGCCGATCCAGAACATCGCCTTGCGCAACTCCTTCGATCCGCTGGGCGCCGGCGCCCGCGGCCTGGGCATGGGCGGCGCGTTCATCGCGGTCGCCGACGACGGGACCGCCGCCAGCTTCAACCCCGCCGGCCTCGCGCAGTTGCGCCGCACCGAAATCGCCCTGGTGGGTTTCACCGAGACCCTGACCTCGACCGTTTCGCGACCGGGGCCGGGCGCCGTCACCAGCGAGATCAGCCATCGACGGCCGGATTTCTTCGGGGTCGCCGTCCCCTTCGAAGCCGGCGGGCACAGCATGACGCTCCAGCTCTCCTACCAGCGCGCTGTCGATCTGTTCGGCGCGGGCTCGGCGTCGGTGATCGAGACGAGCGCGCTCGACGAGGTTCATCCGGGCTTGCCGGGTTTAGAGGCCGAGTTCGTCGAGCGTGTCGCCACGGAGCAGGCGGGAGCCTTCGAGACGCTGTCGCTCTCCGCCGGCTACCAGCTCACCTCGCGCCTGGCATTGGGAACGTCGCTCAACTACTGGTTCGGCGACTGGACCGTCGCCGGCAGCAACGAAGTCACCCTGATCGGCGCGCTGCCGACCGAGGCCGGAGGGATCGTCGAGGGCAAGGTCTTCGGGCTCGACTTCAGACAGGAACAGTCCATGAGGGCCGCGAGCCTCAACTTCGGCTTCCTGCTCAAGTACCCCCGCCTCTCGATCGGAGGAGTGGCACGCCTGCCCTTTTCCGGCAACTACAACCTGTCCGAACAGGTCACAACGGAGTTCCTGATACCCGACGACGCCGGCAACACGACCCGGACGGTCGAGGACTTCACGGTCAAGAGCCAGCTGCGCTGGCCGCGGCGCCACGGCATCGGCGTGGCCGCGCGTCCTCTCAAGGGCCTGACGCTGGCCGCGGACTACTCGCGCTCGCAGTGGACGCGCACCGTCATCACCGACGTCCCCGGCGGCGCGTTGCTGCGGGATCCCGACCCCAGCGACGGCAACGGCGCTACGATCGCGACCTTCACGAACCTCAACTTCTTCGACCTGGAGCCGGCCTCCCAAACCGAGACGCGCGACACCAGCGAGTGGCGCGGCGGCGCCGAGTACCTGGTGGTGACGCGGAAGGTCGTGGTCCCGCTGCGGGCCGGCATCTTCCGCGACCGTTCGCCGATCACCGACCTGGGATCGGACCAGGGCCGGCTGATCAAGGGCTTCACCCTCGGCAGCGGTCTCAACTTCAAGCACCTGGTCTTCGACGTCACCTTCGAGAGGCGCGAGAACGAAGGTGAGGTCGGCCTGCGTCTCGACGAGCAGGGCGAGCCGACGGGTGAAGCGACTCGGGAGAGGGTCGTGGAGAACCGCGTGGTCGCTTCGCTGATCTATCGGTACGGCGGCGACGACGATCCCATCAAGCGCGCCCTGCGCTACATCTTCGTGGGTCCGCGGGACGAATGAAGGCGGCGCGCTTTCTCACCGGGACCGTGAGTGCTGCGCTGTTGCTCGCGGGCTCCGCGTCGGCCGAGGAGTGGTTCGACGCGTACGACCGCGGTCTTTTGGCGCTCGAACAAGGGCAGCCGGCGCGGGCGGTTGCGTCCCTCGAGCGCGCGATCCGGTTGCGTCCCGAGCCCGGCATGCGCCTGATCACCTACGGCACCAACCGCCTCGACGAGTACTACCCGTACCTGCGACTGGCCGAAGCGCATCTGCTCGCGGGCAGCCTCGAGGCCGCCCGCGACGCGCTGAAGCGCTCCGCGGCGCGCGGCAAGGAGCCCGCCACCGAGCGGGGCCGGATCGCGCAGCGGCTCGACGCGGCGGAGGCGGTCCGGCGGGCTTCGGCAGCGCCGCTGACCACGGTCGCCGCAGCGTCTCCGCCGCCGACCTCGCTGGCTTCGGCGCCTGTGCTTCCCACGCCGAGCGCCGCGCCCGCCACTGCACCACCCATCAGCGTCGCAGCGCCGCCGAAGCCGCCCGTACGCCGCGAGTCGTCGCCCTCACCAGTCCCGGCCTCCAGCGTCGCGAGTGCGGCGCCCCCGCCATCGGCCGTGCCGGCGACGTTTCCGTCTCCCAGTGCCACGCCGGCACCGGTCTCGCGGGAGGCCGAGCCAGGATTCGTCTTCCTGGGCCTGCTGGTGATGGGCGGCGTCGCCGTCTGGGTCCTCCGTGCGCGTGCGCGCGCCGCCGAGCAGCGCGCCCACACGAGACCAGCCGCCCCGGCCGAGACGCGCGCGCTCACGGGCATCGGCCTCCCCGGCGCGGGGGAACCGTTCGGGCCCTATCGCCTGATCGCGCCGCTCGGGAAAGGCGGGATGGCCGCGGTCTTCAAGGCCGAGCGGAACGGCGAGACGTATGCGCTCAAGCGGCCGCTGGCGGCGTTCCTCGACGAGCCCGAGTTCCTGGAGCGCTTCCTGCGCGAGGCCGAGATCGGCCGGACCCTGCACCATCCGAACATCGTGCGCATCCACGAGCGTGGCGACGTCGACGGGGTGCCGTACTTCGCCATGGAACTGGTGAAGGGCCGCACGCTGCAGGAGTTCGTACGCGAACGCGGCGCGCTCGAGCCCCGCGTGGCCGCGAAGGTCGTCGCACAGGTGGCCGAAGCCCTGGACTACGCCCACCTGAAGGGCGTGATCCACAGGGACCTCAAGCCCTCCAACATCATGATCCTCGACGACGGCGCCGTGAAGGTGATGGACTACGGCATCGCGCGCGCGCGACGCTTCGACGGCCTGACCATCGCCGGGACCTTCCTCGGCACGCCGGAGTACGCGGCGCCCGAGACGGCGCAAGGACAGCCCAGCGACCCACGCAGCGACCTCTACTCGCTGGGTGTCGTCTTCTACGAGTTGGTGACGGGCCGCAAGCCCTTCCTGGGCGACACGCCCTTCGTCACGCTGCAGAAGCAGTGCACAGAGGCGCCCGCGGCACCCTCGGTCCTGGCACCTTCCACCCCCCGGCCACTCGAGGCCATGATCCTGCGTCTGCTCTCCAAGGACGCCGCGAACCGCTACCCCGGCGCCGAGGAGCTGCTGATCGAACTGCGCGACTACCTGAACCGGGCGGATTGAACGAGGTCCCATGCTCGACGCCACACTCTTCGCACTGACGCTCGCGCTTCAAGCCGCCACACATGTCGCCCCCGCGCCGCTCCAGACCGAGACCGACGAGTACACGCGCTACGAGCTCCTGGCACCCGGCAGCGGGCAGTTCCGCATCGTCTACGAAGTGAGCGCGACGACGCCCGGGGCTCGCGTCTACTTCAACCCGATCCGCAAGGGCGCCGCGGCGTCGAACGAGGCGGTCTACGACCGGCTCACGGGCCAGGCGCTGCCGTTCACGATCGTGACAGGCGCCGTGGCCCGCGCTGAGGGCCACCCCGAGGCCGACCTCGACACGCCCTACATCCGTATCGTGCTGCCGCGCCCGGTCCCCAAGGACGGCGAGATCCGCCTGCTCGTGGACAAGACCTACACGGATGCGAAGAGCTACCTCCGCGAAGGAGCGCTCGTCGTGTTCTCGCGGACCCTCGGCATCCAGCGCAACGCGATCGTGCTGCCGGCAGGCTACGAGCTGGCTCGCCTGCAACGTGCCGGCCCAGGTGCTGTCTGAAGCCGACAGCCGCATCCTGGTGAGCGTCATGAACCCGTTCCCCGTCGAAATGCCCGTGGTCGTGAAGGCGCGGCGGCTGCCGTGAGGTGCCTCGGGGCGATCGCGCTGCTGCTGGCCGCGCTGCCGTGCGCCGCGCAGGACGACGAGGACCGGCTCTCGGAACGCGCCCGGCAGGACCGCGAGATCGTCTACTTCCTGAACGCGCCCGAGACCCACTCCTTCTGGCTCTACCACGACTACACGGAGACGCAGCCGGGTGTCGACAAGTACCTGAACGTCGTGCGCAAGGGCAGCACCGCGTCGGGTCCCGAGGCGCGGATCCTCGACACGGGCGACACGCTGCGCGTCGAGACGCTGAAGGGCGCGGCGATCACCCAGGCGCGGCTCGACATCGGCGAGAAGGTGGAGGCCGACACCGAGGTCGTGGTGATCCACTTTCCGCCAGTTGCGAAGGGCGGCTCGGTCCGGTTGCGGATCTCGGAGACGTACACGGACCCGGGCCGCTACGGGATGAAGGGCGACACGCTGGTGTTCGATCGCACGCTCAGCCGGCCCCGCAACGCTATCGTGCTGCCCGCGGGCTTCTACCTCACGGCGTCGTCGATCCCGGCCACGATCACGGAGACCGAGGACGGGCGCATCCGCCTGGACTTCTGGAACCCGCGCCCCGACGAGATCGCGGTGCTGCTCCTCGCGAAGCCGCGCCCCGCGGCGAAGCCCTAAGGGCGCGCCTCGCCTCCGATCGCCCCCGCAGCAGAGCTTAACGCAGCCGGAGTAAGATCGCGCCCCATGACGGGAGTGTGGCTGGCCCTGGCCCTCGCCGCCCCTGCGGAGGGACCGCGCATCGAGCACGACGCGGTCGCGTGCGTGGTGGCCGACAAGTTCCCGCAGTTCCGAGCACGGATCGTGCCCCCGGAGTCCATCGTCCGCGCCCGCATCGCGTTCCGGGCGGCCGGCGAGCCGCACTGGTACTCGGTCGCCCTGACCCGGGGAGCCGGCGACACGTTCATCGGCGTCCTGCCCAAGCCCGAAAAGAAGCTGCGCGCGTTCGACTACTACCTGAGCGCGACGGACTCGGCCTTCGGATCGGCGCAGACCAGCGAGTTCCATCCCTTCGTCGAGTCCGGAGCCGCCGCCTGCAAAGGCAAGGCGGCGGCCTCGAGCCTGGCCAGCGCGGCGGTCAAGGTCGAGGCCCCCGCGGGTGCCGGCGTCACGCCGTCCGGCTTCTCGAGCGCCGGCCTCGCGGGCGCTGCCGCAGGCGGCGGGATCTCCGCGGTGACCGTGCTCGCAGTCGTGGGCGGCGGAGCGGCGGCGGCCGGCGTCGCGGTCGCGGCCGGCAAGGGTGGAGGAGGGAGCACGAGCTCGACGACCACGGGCTCGTCCAACACGACCCAGCCCGGCACGACCTCGCCTCCGGCGACTTCGGCTCCGCCGAGCACCCTCCGCTACGACGTGGTCGTCACGAGCCAGAACCAGCTCGACGTCACGGTGTGCGCCGGAAGGCCGACGACCTTCGGAGGCGGGCCGCTGGACGTCACGCCAACGGGCGCGTTCGACATGATCTGGTCCGTGATCACGCCGGTGCTCCGCGTGCAGGGCCAGCTCAACGAGACGAACTTCCAGGCTTCCCTCACCTGCACGTCGGGAGGGCCCACGGGGAGCATGACGGCCAACGGCTCGGGCGGCCGCTACACCGGCAGCTTCAACTTCGCGACGTCGCAGGGCTCGATTTCGGTGACCAGGCGCTAGGACCGGGCCTCCCCGGCGATGGCGCGCGCGGCCACGAAGGCGCTCGACCACGCCCACTGGAAGTTGAAGCCGCCGATGCGGCCGTCCACGTCCAGCACCTCGCCGACGAAATGCAGGCCGGGAACGAGGCGCGACTCCATGCGCGCCGCGTCCACTTCTTCCAGGGCCACGCCGCCGGAGGTCGCCTCCGCGAAGTTGTAGCCGCGGCTGTCGCGGATCGCGAGCGGCCACTCGACGAGGGCGTGCACGAGGCGCCGCCGATCCTCGCGGGTCAGGCGCCCGAGCGCCGTGCCCTCGAGGCGAAGCTCACCGGCCAGTGCGTCGGCCAGGGACGCGGGCACGCGCCGCGCGAGGGTGGTCGCGACCGGGAGCCGCGGCCGGGATGCAGCCTCGCGGAGCAGGAAGGACTCGACGGCCTCGAAGCTCTCGCCGGGAAGGAACGACACCACGACGCGCGGCGTCTTGCCGTCTAGCCGGGCGCGGTGCCAGAAGCGCGAGGCGTCCATCGCCGCCGGTCCGCTGACGCCGAAGTGCGTGAAGAGCAGGGCGCCCCGGATCCGGCGCGGGCGCCGTTCGGCGCCGTGAATCTCGATCTCCACGGGCAGCGAGGCGCCCTGGAGCGCCGCGTGGAATCCCCCGTCGAGGACGAGGGGCGCCAGGGCCGGCGTCGGAGCGACCAGGCTGTGGCCCAGCTCGCGCGCCCACACGTAGCCGGCGCCGTCGCTGCCTGATTTCGGAACCGAGAGCCCGCCGGTGGCGATCACGACCCGCCGCGCCTCGAGCGGCCCGCGCGTGGTTTCGATGCGAAAGCCGTTGCCGGAACGGAGCAGACCCGTCACGCGCCGCGCTGCTTCGATCGCGACGCCACGCCGCGCGGCCTCGGAGAACAGGGCGTCCAGCACGCTGCGCGCCCGGTTCGTGTCGGGGAACAGCTTGCCGCCGGGTTCCTCGTGGAGCGCCACGCCGAGCTCCTCGAAGAAAGCGACCGTTTCGGGAGCCGTGAACGAGCGCAGCACCCGGCGCACGAACGGCGAGGTCGCCTGCCAGAAGTCGGCGGCCGTGACCTCTGCGTTGGTGACGTTGCAGCGGCCCCCGCCGCTGATGAGGATCTTGGCGCCGAGCCTCTGGGCGCCGTCGAGCACCCGGGGCGCCAGCGAAGGGTCGAGGCGGGCCGCGAAGATCGCCGTGGCGAGTCCTGCGGCGCCGCCTCCGACGACGACGACCGGGAGCGTCCTACTTCCCTGCGATGGAGACGAGCTCGACCTCGAAGATCAGGGTCGAGTTGGCCGGGATGGGGCCGTTGGCCCGACTGCCGTAGCCCAGACTCGGTGGGATCGTGAGCCGCCGCCTGCCTCCCACCCGCATGCCCACGAGGCCCTGGTCCCATCCGGCGATCACGCCTCCGGCGCCCAGTCGGAATGTGAAGGGCTGGCCGCGGTCGTACGAGCTGTCGAACTTCTGGCCGTTCGTCAGGGTGCCGACGTAGTGGACTGTCAGTGTGTCGCCGGCCACGGCGGTGGCCCCGCTGCCGACGACCAGGTCTTCGATCACGAGGTTGGAAGGTCCGCCGGGTGCGGTTTCGCCGCCGCAGGCGGCCAGGGGAAGCATGAGTGCGAGAAGAACGGAACGTCGTCTCAAGTGGGACTCCTTTCTAGAGAACACGATCGGTGGCGGTGCGCTTCAGCATCCAGCCGGGGTACTCCTCGGGCAGAGCGCTGGCGGCGTCCAGGCGTTCCAGCTCGTCGCGGCGCAGCTTGACGCGGGCCGCAGCCAGGTTGTCGTCGAGCTGCTCCTGGGTGCGCGCGCCCACGATCACGCTGCTGACGACCTCGCGCGAGAGCAGCCAGCCGAGGGCAATGCGCGCGGGCGAGACGCCGTGAGCCGTGGCCAGCTCGCGCAGCAGCTCCAGGATGCGCTGCCCGCGGGCGAGGTCCAGTGGCAGGTAGCTGTCCTTCTCGAGGCGGCTGCCCGCCGGCGCCTTGCCGTCCTTGTTCGCCTTGCCCGAGAGGTAGCCGCCGGCGAGCGGGCTCCAGACCAGCAGAGAGACGCCCTGGTCCTTCAACATCGGCACGATCTCGCGCTCCAGGTCGCGAGCCAGCAGGTTGTAGTAGGCCTGCAGCGACTCGAAGCGGGTGAAGCCCCGGGCATCGGCGATCCAGAGCGCCTTCATCATCTGCCAGGCCGCGTAGTTGCTGGCGCCGAGGTAGCGGACCTTGCCCGCGCGCACCAGGTCCTCCAGGGCGCGCAGGGTCTCGTCGAGCGGCGTCAGCGGGTCGGGGGCGTGAACCTGGTAGAGGTCGATGTAGTCCGTGCCGAGTCGCTTCAGGCTGGCCTCGGCCGCCGCCAGGATGTGGCTGCGCGACAAGCCCACGTCGTTGGGGCCGGGGCCCATGCGCAGCCTCACCTTGGTCGCCACGACGTTGTCCGTGCGCCGGGCGCCCAGGGCCCTGCCCAGCATGGCTTCGGACTCGCCGGCCGCGTAGAAGTCGGCGGTGTCGAAGAAGTTGACCCCGCCCTCCAGGCAGCGCGCCACCAGGAGCGTGGCGCGGGACTGGTCGAGGGCGCCGATCGTCTCCCACATCCCCGTGCCCCCGAAGGTCATGGTCCCGAAGCACAGCTCGGAAACGCGCAGACCCGTCCGGCCGAGGAGGAGATGCCGCATGGCGACTCTAAGGTAGCAGAGGACGCGGCGTCGCCGCGAACACGTCGTGTCCCAGCCGCCGCAGCACGCACAGCGAAAACGCGCGCTCGAAGAACAGCAGCGGTTGCACCAGGGTCTGGGACAGCACGGGCAGGAAGCCGAGGCAGCAGGTCAGGCAGCCGGCCAGCATGCTGGCGAAGGTCAGGGCGACGACGAAGACGATCTTCAGCACCACGTAGAGCGCCATCGCGCCCATTTCGCTCCGCACCAACCCCATGGCCACACGCACGGCCTCGGAGCAGGTCCAGCCGTGAAGCCACTGAAGCGGGGCCACGAAGTCGCGCAGCAGCACTTGCAGCAGGGTCAGGCCCAGGCCGAAGACGAGCAGGATCGGGAGCAGGCCCAGGAGCCCGATCGCGAGAGCCATTCCGCCGTCGAGGCTCCCCCGGTGCCACTGCAGGGCGACGACGGCGGCCACGGCCAGCACGATCAGCACGCCGGCAAAACCCACCATCGCGAGCACGAAGCGCCAGGCGAACAGCGAGCGTGCCCGCTCGGCGTGCTCGCGCCAGGCGCGGCCGATCTCCACGCGCCCGGTCGTGACGGCATCCAGGTACATGAAGATGCCGCGCGAGTTGAGCCACAAGAGCAGCGCGGTGAGGCTGACGACGAGCATCAGGGAGCCCAGGGCGATCGCGACCACCAGGCCCACGTGGCTGGCGATCCATTCCAGCGCCTGGTCCACACCGGGGCTCTGCGCCATCAGCTCCTGCGTGCCCTCGTCCTCGTCGCTGGGCAACGGCAGGTTGAAGTTCGTGGGAAAGTTGCTGCCGCCGCCCGTCCGCCCGCACTGGTCGAGAAAGGCCAGGAAACCGAGAGCGAGCCAGCGCCCGGCGCGAAACGGGAACAGCTCGCGGCGCGCGTGGTCGATCGCGTCCTGCACCGCGTCGAAGATCGATCCGGTCACGGGAGTCCCCCCAAGGTCGCGACCAGGTCGGAGAATAGGGCATAGGCGGTCTGGTCGACGCCGCCCTTGCCCTCCCAGATCCCGACCTCGCCCATCAGGTCGGTCTCGAGGACCAGGACACCGTCGGCCCCCCGGCTGGCCAGCAGGTCGTCGGCAGGGATGCGCTCGGGCCCGACCTCGACGATCACGCGCCCCGCGCGTCGCCAGCCGCGGACCACGAGCCGCACGCGCTCGCCGCGCCGTCGGGCGCGTTTCAGCTCGGCGGGCGTGATGCGGCCGATGCCTCTCCGGCGCACCTGCCTCGGCCGCAGGTCGGCGTCCATCAGGGCGTTGGCGAGCGCGCAGCCCTTGACGGCCGCGTCCCAGCCGTCGATGTCGTGAGTCGGATCGGCCTCGGCGACGCCCGCGCGCTGGGCTGCGCGCAGCGCAGCCTCGAAGGAGCCGCCTTCCTCCATGCGCGACAGGATGCGCGTGGTGGTGGCGTTCAGCAGGCCGCGGAAACCCAGGATCCGGGTCCCCGGCAGGCAGCGCTCGTGCAGGTTGAAGATCGGCGCGCCGTCCATGACCGCACCCTCGTGGCGGAACTGTACGCCGTTCCGGCGGGCCAGGGCCATGAGCGAGCGCCGGGCGAACGCCACCGGCCCCTTGTTCGCGGTGACCACGTGAATCCCGCGCCGCAGCGCCAGGCGCGCGTGGGTCGTGGCCGGCTCGCCGCGGCGCGGATCGAGCGGCGAGAGCTCCAGCAGCACGTCGGCCGGGACGTCGCGCACGAAGCCTGCGACCTCGTCGACGCGAGCGCCGCGGTGGAGCGGCGCCAGGGACGCGCCGCTCTTCACGAGTCGCAGGGCACGCGGCAGGCTGAGGCCGCGCGCGTCGATCGCGAGGCCGTGGCGCCCGGTGGCGATGCCGGTGACGATCGGGCGCACTCGGCACCGGCCCAGCTCGCGGCCGAAGGGGCCGCGCAGCAGCTCGGCGAAGCGCCGGCCCACGTTGCCGAAGCCGACCAGGGCGAGGCGCAAGGGCCGGGCGCGCGGCACCGGGTCAGGCGGCGCGCAGCGTGTCGAGCAGCAGATCGATGCGCCGGAGGCCGCCGGCCAGGTCCTCGCGCTCGTTGCCGAAGCCCACGCGAAGGAAGCCGTCCATGCCGAAGTGGTCGCCGGGCACGATCAGGACGCTCTGCTCGTCCCTGAGGCGCAGCACCAGCTCCAGGGAGTTCACCTTCCATGCATAGCGCAGGTACGCGATGGCGCCGGCCTTGGGCGGCACCATGCGGAAGGAGTCGCCGCGCTTCGTGACCCACTCCTCGAGCACCGGGTAGTTGCGGTTCAGGATGCCGCGGGTGCGCTCCAGGATCCGCGCGCGGCGCTCGGGCTGCAGGGCCTTGCGCGCCAGGTAGTCCGAGAGGGCGCCCGGGCTGATCGACGTGTAGTCCTTGCGCGCCCACAGGTTCGTGCTCTCATCTTTCGGCGACAGCACCCAGCCGATGCGCAGGCCCGGCAGGCCATAGGCCTTGCTAAGCCCGGCGGTGGCCAGCACGCGCTCGTACGCGCCCCAGAACGTGGCCGACTGCACGCCGTCGCGCTCGGCGCCGCGGTACACCTCGTCGGCCAGGATCCAGGCGCCGCGCTTGCGGGCCTGCGCCACGATCGCATCGCGCTCGGCCGTGGTCAGGATGGCGCCGGTCGGGTTGTTGGGGTTGCACACGCACACGAGTCGGGTCCTGGCCGAGAACGCGGCCGCCAGCTCCTCGGGATCCAGGCCCCAGCCCCGATCCTCCTTGAGCTGCACCGGCTTCACCACGGCCCCGAAGCTGCGCAGGGCGCCCCAGAGCTGCCCGTAGTTTGGCAGGATCAGCACCACTTCGTCGCCGGGCTCCACCACGCGCCAGGCCGCGATGAAGTTCGCCTCCGCCGAGCCGTTGGTGACGGTGACGTTCTCGAGCGTCGCGCCCGGGTACAGCGCCGCGACCCGCGTCCGCAGCTCCTCGCTGCCGTTGCTCTGGATGTAGAGCAGGCGCTCCTTGAAGAACGCGTCGCGCTCCTCCGGCGCCAGCAGCTCGTCCACCGACATCGGATGCACGCCGCTCTCGGAGAGGTTGTGGGCGACGCGGTTCTCCCACTCGGATTGCAGCCGCTCCATCTCGAAGTGTTCGAGTTGCATGGACGCCATTCTATTCGTGATACTCGGCCCTCGATGAAGCTCCTGAAGATCGTCCTCGGCCTGATCGGCGTGGTCGTCGCCCTGGCGGGCGCCGCGGCCCTGTACGTGGACCGTTCGGACATCCCTCGCTACCCTCCGGGGCAGATCGCGCTCCAGGTCGAGGTCACTCCCGAGCGCGTGGCGCGGGGCCGCCGCAGCGCGCAGATGCTGTGCGTGGCGTGCCATCTCGACAACGACACCGGCGCCCTGTCGGGACACCGCATGCTCGACCTCCCGCCGCAATTCGGCGTGGCCTTCTCGGCCAACATCACGCAGGACAAGGAGACCGGGATCGGCGCGTGGACGGATGGGGAGATCGCCTACCTGCTGCGCACCGGCATCACGCGCGACGGGCGCTACACGCCGCCGTGGATGGTGAAGCTGCCCAGCGTCTCCGACGAGGACCTGAAGGACATCGTCGCGTTCCTGCGCTCGGACGACCCGCTGGTACGGCCCGTGAAGGCGAAGGCCGCGCCGAGCGAGCCGAGCTTCTTCACCAAGGCCCTGTGTCGCGTCGCCTTCAAACCGCTGCCCTGGCCCGCGAAGGCCATCCCGCAGCCGGATCCCCAGGATCCCGTCGCCGTGGGTCGGTACCTCGTGAACTCCCACGCCCAGTGCTTCGCCTGCCACTCCGTGGACTTCGCAAAGAACGACGACCTGAATCCCGAGCGCTCCGCAGGGTATCTCGGCGGCGGCAATCCGATGCCCGACATGCTGGGCCGCAGCATCGTCACCAGCAACATCACCTTCGACGAGGAGACGGGGGTCGGTCGCTGGAGCGAAGACGAGTTCGTGCGCGCCCTGCGCTTCGGCGTCAGGCCCGACAACTCCGTGCTCGTCTACCCGATGGTCCCCTACCCGGAGCTGACCGACGCCGAGTCGCGGGCGATCTTCGCGTACCTGAAGACGGCCCCGAAGATCAACAACGCGGTCAAGCGGACGCTGGCACCGGCGGTCCTCACCGAGGACGCCGGCAAGGCGGCGTACTACCGCTACTCCTGCCACTCCTGCCACGCCGATACAGGGCTCGGCCTCTACGACCTGCGCAAGGGCGGCGTCAACCATCCGACCGACGCCGACCTGATCGCCTACATCCGCAACCCCGAACGCTTCAAGCCCGGCGTGAAGATGCCGACCTGGGATGGCGTGATCGCGGAGGAGGACTACACGCCGCTCGCGGCATACGTCAGGACGCTGGCGGCGAAGTAGGGCGCGTGGGGTCGACGCACGCTCAGGGCTGCCGCGCCTGGCCCGAGTTCAGGTTGATCATCAGCGACTGGACGTCCACGGCCTCGAAGTCGCTACCCCGCACGCGTCGTAGCTCGCCGACGAGCACGTCGTTGTTCCACGAGGGATGCGGCGCGCCCGAGACGAACCACGAGGAGCCGTTGTCGGCCAGCAGCATGCCGTAGCGCTGGAGCGCGCGCAGGATGACCTGGGTCTCGCGTGAGAGGCCGGTCACGTCGAAGCTTGCGCGCAGGCGGAAGCGTTGGCCCATCGGCGGAAGATTGGCGTCGCTGCGGAACGACGCGAAGTGGCGGGCCGGCCAGACGTAGGCGCGGCGCGTGCGCGGGGCGGTGAAGCGGAGGGCGTGGCGGATCTCGCCGGCCGCGACCTCGTCGTAGCGCACGAGGCCCGGGAGGATCGGCAGGCCGGCCGCGTCGGCCGAGGTCCAGCCGTCGGGCCGCAGCGCATGGGAACGGAGGTCGTAGCGCGCCGCGGAGTCCGCGTTCCAGCTCCCGTCGCGGTTCGGGAACGCGCGGTACAGCTCGTAGAGCACGCAGGCGCCGCGGTCCACGACCAGGACGTGGCGGTCGCCGTCGCTGCCCGGGCCGCCCTCGATCGGCGCGTCGCCCGGGACCGGATAGGGCCCGGGGTCGCTCTCGTCGCCGTAGGCCGTGAACACGATCGGGACGCGGGCCTGCGAGCCCACGACGACGACGAACGGAATCCCGATCGGGCCGCCGTCGTACAGGCCCGATCCGAAGTCCGGATGCACGGTGCCGCTGCGGCCGATGGAGGCAACGTAATCGTCGGAGCGCGGGTCGAGGGGCAGGCGGTCGACGGGCGTGTTCCAGACGTTGTCGGCCGGGAGCGTCGGACAGCCTTCGATCGCTGGGCCGCTGCCGACAGGCGGCGGAGGCGTCGAGCTGTCGTCCGACGGGCCCCCCTCACCGCCGGCGGACCCGCAGCCGCCGAGCAGCACGAGCATCGCAGCCAGGGCAGCGCGCATTTGCATCAGTCTACGCCGCCGCTGTCGGGCCCGGTCGAGACGCAGCGCACGGCATTCCGGGGTCGAGGCTCGTGCGTCCTGCGTCGTATCATCCCGCGGTGCGCCTCCACCACGTCGCGCTGCGCGTCGCCGACTGCGAGCGCTCGGCGGCTTTCTACGGCGGCCTGCTCGGCCTGCCGGAGCTGCGGCGCACCGAGGAAGGCGGCGCTCTGCGCGCCGTGTGGCTGCGCGCGGGCGACGTGGTGGTGATGCTGGAGCGGGCGCTGCGAGGATCGGGAGATACCGCGGGCTCGGGCCACTTGCTGGCATTCGCAGTGGACGACATCGCCGAGTGGGAACGGCGCCTCGCCGCGGCGGGCGTCGCGGTCGCGGACCGCACGGAGCACACGCTCTACGTCCGGGACCCCGACGGCCATCGCGTCGGCCTGTCGCGCTTCCCTCTTCCGTGACCGGCCATGCCGTCCATGCGCTGCGGGTGGTGGCCGCGGCCGCGCTGTTCTCCACTGCCGGCACTGCGATCAAGGCCACCGTGCTGACGAGCTGGCAGGTGGCGGGCTTGCGCGCGGGGTTCGCGGCTGTGGCGGTGCTGTTCCTGCTGCCCGAGACGCGGCGTCGTTTCTCCGCGCGCGCCGCCCTGGTGGCGGTCGCCTATGCGGCGACCGTGATCCTGTTCGCCCAGGCCAACAAGCTGACCACCGCCGCCAACGCGATCTTCATCCAGTCGACGTCGCCGCTCTACATCCTGCTGCTCGGCCCGCCGCTCCTGGGAGAAAAGGCGCGCCGTGGCGACGTCCTCTTCCTGCTCGCCGCCGCCACCGGGGTCGCGTTCTTCTTCGTCGGCCTCGACGCCCCGGTCGCCACCGCGCCCAACCCCTTCCTGGGCAACCTGCTGGCCGTCGCGTCGGGCTTCACCTGCGGCCTGATGATGCTGGGCCTGCGCTGGCTGGCCCGGGTGGAGCATTCGGGCTCGGCCTCGGCGGTGTTCCTGGGCAATCTGTTCGCGTTCCTCGTGTGCCTGGGGCCGATGCTGCCGCTGGGTGAGGTGCGCACGGCCGACCTCCTGGTCGTGGCCTACCTGGGCGTGTTCCAGATCGGCCTGGCCTACGTGTTCCTGACACGCGCCCTCGTCCATGTCCCGGTCCTGGAAGCGTCGCTCCTGCTATTCGTCGAGCCCGTGCTCTCGCCCCTGTGGGCTTTCCTCGTGCACGGCGAGCGACCCGGCGCCTGGTCCCTGATAGGCTGCCTGGTGATCCTGGTCGCCACCCTCGTGCGTACGATCAAGGAGACCGCCTGATGCTCTCGCTCATCGCCCTGCTCATCGGTCTCGCCTCGCCCGACTCGGAAGAGCCCGCGCCTCCCGTGCGGCTCGCGGTGCGTGCGGCGGCCCTGGTGGACGTGGAGAGCGGCGCGCTGCGCCGCAATCCGTTGGTGCTGATCGAGGGCGACCGCATCCTGCGCGTGGACTTCGATGCACAGCCACCGGCCGGCGTGCGCCTGATCGACCTCGGAACGGCGACGCTCTTGCCCGGCCTGATCGACGCCCACACCCACGTCACCACCAGCTACCGTTTCCTGCTCCAGGGCGGGCCCATGCACGACGCGGTGACGGCCCACGTCCACGCGCGCAAGACCCTGGAGGCCGGCTTCACCAGCGTGCGCGACCTGTGGTCCAAGGACTTCATCGACGTGGCGCTGCGCGACGCGATCGAGCGCGGCGAGGTGGTCGGGCCGCGCATGCTGTGCGCCACCCTGGGTGTGGGAGCGACGGGCGGCCACAACGAGGACGTCGAGGGGCTCTCGCCGACGATCACGGTCGGCGGCTCCGTCGGCATTGCCGACGGCATCGACGGCGTGCGGCGGATGGTGCGCTACCAGCTCAAACACGGCGCCGACGTCATCAAGATCATGGCGACCGAGGGCGCCGGCGAGGGCCAGGACCTCGCCAACGAGACCGAGTACACCCTGGAGGAGATGCGCGCCATCGTCGAGGAGGCCCACCGCCACGGCAAGAAGGTGGCGGCCCACGCCCACGGGGCCGACGGCATCAAGACGGCCGTGCGCGCCGGCGTCGATTCCGTCGAGCACGGCACTTTCGCCGACGACGAGGCGATCGCCCTGCTGAAGGAAAAGGGCGCGTGGCTCGTGCCGACCGGTGCCATCAACGACCGCAAGGCGGAGACCCACGAGCCCGAGGGCTCGGCCTTCGACAAGGAGCGCGCCGAGGTCTACGAGAAGGCGAGCCTGGCGGCGTTCCGCCGGGCCGTGGCCGCGGGCGTGAAGGTCGCCATGGGATCGGATTCCTCGGTCCTCCCGCACGGAGAGAACGCCAGGGAGATCGTGTGGATGGCCGAGCACGGCATGACGCCGCTCCAGGCCCTGCGCGCGGCCACCGTCGGCGGCGCCGAGCTCCTGGGAATGCCCGACCGCGTCGGCCGCGTAGCGCCCGGCTTCCTCGCCGACCTGGTGGCGGTGGACGGCAACCCGCTGGAGGAGATCCGCGCGGTTCAGCGCGTCCGCTTCGTGATGAAGGCGGGCGTCGTCTACCGCGAGCGGTAGGCCGTGAGCTGCGCGTTGCAGCCTTCCGCGACCGCGGCCTCCAGGCAGGCCATCGGGAAGGGCTTAGGCAGGACGCGATCGGCGTAGGATGCCGCGCGGCTCAGCCGATCGTGGTCGGCGCCGACCAGAACGATCAGGGGCGGCTCGCGCAGGAGCCGTGCGCGTACCGCCAGGTGCTCACCCGACAGGCCCGGCAGGTCCACCTCGCACACCAGGACCGACGGCGGCTCGTCGACCAGCATCGCGAGGCCGCGGTGGCCGCTGGCCGTGGCGCGGACCGGGCATTCGCGCTCGGCGGCGAGCGTCATCAGCTCCCGCAGGTCATCGTTCGGCTCGACAATAAGGACCGACACAACCTCAAGAGATACGAGGTCTGCAGGCCCCAGGTTCACTGCCGTCGCTCGTGGGACAGGCCCCGTTCAAAAGCGAACACCTGGGGTGGGCCTCCGGCCCGAGCGTACCCATACAACGCTCTATTTATCAGCGGTTTAGTAGCACTGATCACCCTGGCACGAGCCTTGAGATAGAGGAGGGCATGGACATCGCGCGCCCGGATCGCACCCGGGAGAAGAAGATCAAACGGTTGGTTGCCGGCGGGGCCGGGGCCCTGGCCGTCCTGCTCATTACCCTCGGCCTGTCGCGGCTGAAGCCCGCGGCGCCGAGCGTCGAGCGTTCGACCGTCTGGATCGACACCGTGAAGCGCGGCGAGATGCTGCGCCAGGTACGCGGCCTCGGTACGCTGGTGCCCGAGGAGATCCGCTGGATCCCCGCCCTCACCGAGGGCCGCGTGGAGCGGCGCGTGCTCGAGCCGGGCACCGAGGTCAAGGCCGATTCCGTGATCATCGAGATGTCGAACCCGGAGCTGGAGCTGACCGCCCTGGAGGCCGACTCGCGCCTGCGCGCCGCCGAAGCCCAGTACACCGAGCTGAAGGTGCGCCTCGAGAGCCAGCGCCTCGACCAGCAGGCGGCGGCGGCCCGCGTCCACGCCGACTTCAAGCAGGCGAGGCTGCGCGCCGATGCCGACGCCGAGCTGGCGAAGGAAGGGCTGATCGCCGACATCACGCTGCAGGTCTCCAAGGTCACGGCCGAGGAGCTGGCCAACCGCAACGGCATCGAGCAGCAGCGTCTGGAGATCGCCGGCGAGGCCGTGAAGGCGCAGCTCGCCGTGCAGCAGGCCGCCGTCGATCAGCAGCGCGCCCTGGCGCGCCTGCGCCGGAGCCAGGTGCAGGCCCTGCGCGTGCGCGCGGGCATCGACGGGGTGCTGCAGGTGCTTCCCGTCGAGGTGGGGCAGCGCGTGACGCCGGGCACGAACCTGGCGCGCGTCGCGCAGCCGGGCAAGCTGAAGGCCGTGGTGCGCGTGGCCGAGACCCAGGCCCGCGACGTGCAGATCGGCCAGAAGGCCACGATCGACACGCGCAACGGCGTCGTGCCGGGGCGCGTGATGCGCGTGGACCCGTCGTCGCAGAACGGCACCGTGGGCGTGGACCTGGCGATCGAAGGCCCGCTGCCCAAGGGCGCGCGCCCCGACCTCAGCGTGGACGGCACGATCGAGCTCGAGCGCCTGGAGAACGTCCTGTACGTCGGGCGTCCGGCCCAGGGCCAGCCCGAGAGCCTGGTCGGCCTGTTCCGCATCGCGGCGGGCACGACCGAGGCCAACCGCGTGAAGGTTCGCCTGGGCCGCGCCTCCGTGAACACCGTCGAGATCGTCGAAGGTCTGAAGGAGGGCGACCAGGTGGTGCTCTCCGACACCTCGGCCTTCGACGCTCATGACCGCATCCGTCTGAACTAGGGGAGCCGAATGACATCTACCGCCACCGCCACAGCGCCGCTGATCCGACTCGAAGGCCTGACCAAGGTCTTCTTCACCGACGAGGTCGAGACCCACGCGCTGGCGGGGATCCACCTCGACATCGTCAAGGGCGAGTACGTCGCGATCTCGGGCCCCTCGGGCTGCGGCAAGTCCACGCTGCTGTCGATCCTGGGCTTGCTCGACTCGCCGACCAGCGGCAGCTACGTGCTGAACAGCACGTCGGTGCAGGGGCTCGACCTGTCCCAGCGCGCGCGCATCCGCAACCGCGAGATCGGGTTCATCTTCCAGAGCTTCAACCTGATCGGCGACCTGAACGTGTACGAGAACGTCGAGCTGCCGCTGACCTACCGCGGCATGAAGTCGAGCGAGCGCAAGGAGCGCGTGATGCAGGCGCTGGAGCGCGTCGGCATGGGCCACCGCGCCAAGCACCTTCCCAGCCAGCTCTCGGGCGGTCAGCAGCAGCGCGTGGCCGTGGCGCGCGCTCTCGTGGGCAGCCCGTCGATCCTGCTGGCCGACGAGCCCACCGGCAACCTCGACTCGAAGAACGGCGAGGCCGTGATGGAGCTGCTGCGCGAGCTGCATCGCGGCGGCGCCACCATATGCATGGTCACCCACGACAACCGCTTCGCGCGCCATGCCGATCGCACCGTCCAGCTCTTCGACGGGCGCATCGTCGAGGACGTGAACGAGGCGGCAGCCGCGGCGCCGGCAGCGGCGAACTAGGCGCTCGCCGTGCTGCGCGGGCTGGGCCAGGACCTGCGCTACGCCCTGCGCATGCTGCGCAAGGCCCCGGGCGCGAGCCTGGCCGCGATCGTGTCGCTGGCCCTGGCGATCGGCGCCAACACCACGATCTTCACCTGGGCCAGCGCGGTGTTCCTGGATCCGCTGCCGGGCGTGTCCGAGCCGCACTCCCTGCTGGTCTTCCTGCAGGTCGATCCCGACGAGGGCTTCGTCAGCCACTCCTACCCCGACTACCGCGACTGCCGGGATCGCGTGCGGTCGCTGCAGAGCCTGGCGGTCACGCGCAACGTCCTGCTCGCGGTCGGCGCAGCAGGAGACGAGACCCCCGAGCGCGTCTACGCCCAGCTCGTCTCCGGCAACTTCTTCGAGGTGCTGGGCGTGCGCCCCGCCCTGGGGCGCGCCTTCCTGCCAGAGGAGGACAAGACGCCGGGCGAGCGGCCCATGATCGTGCTGGGCCACGACCTGTGGCAGCGGCACTTCGGCGGCGACCCGGCTATGGTCGGCCGCAACGTGACGATCAACGCGCGCTCGTTCACGGTGGTGGGCGTCGCTCCCGCGGGCTTCGTGGGCTCGGCCCTGGGTCTGCGCTTCCAGGCCTGGGTACCGATGATGATGCAGCAGGCCGTGGAGCCCGGCGGCGACCGGCTGGAGGCCCGCGGCAACCGCTGGCTCGAAGCCTTCGGCCGCGCGCGGCCGGGCGTCGATCGCAAGACCGCCGAAGCCGACCTCGCCCTGATCCGGAGCCAGCTCGATGCGGAGCATCCGGACAACGCCGTGACCGGCCGGGGCGTGGCGCTGTTTCCGGTCGTGCGCGCGCCCAAGAGCGGCGCGGCCGTGCTGGGCCCGATCATGATCGCGCTCGCGTCCATCGTCGGGCTCGTGCTGCTGATCGCCTGCGCGAACGTGGCGAACCTGCTGCTGGCCCGCGCCGTGTCGCGGCGCCGCGAGATGGCGGTGCGTCTCGCCATGGGCGCGCGGCGCAGCGACCTGGTGCGCCAGCTCCTGGTCGAGAGCGTGACGCTGTCGCTCCTGGGCGGCGCGGCCGGCCTGCTGCTGGCGGCGTTCGGGGACCGGGTTCTGGCGACCCTCATCCCACCGTCGAATTTCCCGATTGGACTGGCAGTGGCCCTCGATTGGCGGGCGCTCGCCTTCACGCTGGCCGCCTGCCTCGCGACGGGGCTGCTGTTCGGCCTGGTGCCGGCTCTGGCCGCCGGCCACGACGTCGCTCCGGCGCTGCGCGACGAGGCGGGCTCCGTGGCGGGCGGCAGCGGGCGCCAGCGGCTGCGCAACGGCCTCGTGGTCGCCCAGATCGCCGTGTCCCTGGTGCTCCTGGTGGTCGCGGGCCTCTTCGTGCGCAGCCTGCGCAACCTCGAGAGCCACGCCCTGGGATTCGATCCGAAGGGCGTGCAGCTCGCGTCGGTCGAGTTGTTCTCGAGGGGCTACGACGAGACCCGCGGCCTCGCGTTCCAGCGTGCGCTGCTGGAGCGCGCGGCCGCACTGCCGGGCGTCCAGGACGCGAGCCTGGCGCGCCGCCTGCCCCTGGGCCTGGGCGGCACCAGTTCCTCTTCAGTGGAGGTCGAGGGATACGACGCGCCCAAGGACAGCCCGGCCTGGGGCTACTTCAACACGGTCGGCCCCGGCTTCTTCAAGACGCTGCGCGTGCGCGTTGTGGGCGGGCGCGACTTCGAGGCGAGCGACGACGCGCGCTCCGCGCGCGTCGCGATCGTCAACGAGACCATGGCGCGGCGCTACTGGAAGGACGGTGCCGCCGTGGGCAGCCGCTTCCGCATGGGCCGCGAGTGGCTGAACGTCGCGGGCGTCGTGGCCGACAGCAGCTACCGCGACATCGGCGAGGCCCCCGCACCCTTCTTCTACCTGCCGTCCTTCCAGTCCTACCGGCCCGACACGACGCTCGTGCTGCGCGGGGATGGGGACCCGCAGCGCCTCGCCGGAGCGGCGACGGCCGCCGTCGCCGCCCTCGATCCCGCCCTGCCGGTCTTCGGAGTGCGGACGCTCGAGGAGCACATCAGCGCCTCCACCTTCCGCCAGCGCCTCGGCAGCCAGGTGCTGGGGGCCTTCGGCGCGCTGGGCCTGCTGCTGGCCGCCATAGGCCTGTACGGCGTGCTGGCCTACGCGGTGGGCCTGCGCCGGCGCGAGATCGGCGTTCGCCTGGCCGTGGGAGCGCGGCCCGCGGACGTGTTCCGCCTGGTGCTGGGACAGGGCCTGCGCCTCGCCCTCGCGGGCAGCGTGCTGGGCACCCTGCTGGCCCTCCTCGCCAGCCGTCTGCTGCGCAGCCTGCTGTTCGGCACCGGAAACGTCGATGTCACCACCTACCTTGCGGTGGGTCTGCTGCTGGGCAGCGTGGCGGCGCTGGCCTGCGTGTTGCCGGCGCGCCGGGCGATGCAGGTCGATCCGATGGCGACCCTGCGCAGCGAGTGACCCCGTGATCCTGGCCCCGGCGCTGCGGGCCGTGCGCCGCCTGGCGGATCGCCCGTCCACCAGCGTCGCCGCCATCGTGACGCTGGCACTCTCCATCGGGGGCAGCGCCGCTGTCTTTTCCGTGGTGGACGCGGTGCTGCTGCACCCGCCGTCGCCGCCGGCCTGCTGCTCGTGGCCACGGTGGCCGGGGCGCTTCCCGCGCGGCGCGCGGCGCGGGTCGAGCCGGCGATCGTCCTGCGGGGCGAATAGGGTTCGTCTCCTATAATCCGGGGCTTCGTGCCCGCTCCCCTGCTGCTGACCATGATCCTGGCCGCCGCGCAGTCCGCGGCCCCGGCCACCGCCCCCGAGCTGCGGGCCGAGCGGCTCTCCGCGGCGCCGCTGCTCGACGGCGAGGTGCTCGCCGATCCGGTCTGGACCGCGCTGCCGGCCGCCGACGCGTTCTGGCAGACCACACCCGAGGAAGGGCGTCCCGCCTCGGAGCGGACCGAGCTGCGCGTCGGGTTCACCGCGGAAAGCCTGTACGTGGCGATCGTCTGCCACGACCGCGAGCCTTCCGCGATGGTGGTGTCCGACAGCCGGCGCGACGCACCGCTGGACGACACCGACAGCGTGCAGTTCGTGCTGGACACGTTCCTCGACAGGCAGAACGGCTTCGTGTTCGGCACCAACCCGGCCGGCATCGAGTACGACGGCCAGCTCGTGCGCGAGGGCGGCGGCAACGAGGGCGACGGCTTCAACCTCAACTGGGACGCGGCCTGGAAGGTGCGCACCCGCAGCGGAGACTTCGGCTGGAGCGCGGAGTTCGAGATCCCCTGGAAGACCCTGCGCTACCCGGGCGCGCCGGAGCAGGCCTGGGGCCTGAACGTGCAGCGGAACATCAGGCGCCACAAGGAAAGCGCCTACTGGGCGCCGCTTTCGCGTCAGTACGGCATCTGGCGCGTCTCCGCGGCGGGCACGCTGCAAGGCGTCCTCCCGCCCTCGCAGCGCAACCTGAAGCTGATGCCGTACGTGCTCGGCCGGCTTTTGCACAGCCCGCCGGACGTGAGCGACGAGGAAGGGCAGCTCGGCGGCGACCTGAAGTGGAGCGCGACCCCGAGCCTGACCGTGGACCTCACGGTCAACACCGACTTCGCGCAGGTCGAGGCCGACGACCAGCAGGTCAACCTCAACCGCTTCAGCCTGTTCTTCCCCGAGAAGCGCCCGTTCTTCCTGGAGAACGCCGGCTTCTTCGGCATGGGAGTGGCCGGCGAGACCGAGCTGTTCTTCTCGCGGCGCATCGGCATCGGGCCCGGCGGCGTCGTGGTGCCGATCCTGGCGGGCGGCCGGGTCTCGGGGCGCGCGCTCGGGCTCAACGTCGGGCTGCTCGACATGCAGACCCGCAGTGTCGACGGCGTCACGCCGGCCGAGAACTACGGTGCCGTGAAGCTCGAGAAGGAGCTGCCCAACCGCTCGGGAATCGCCGCGCTGTTCACCAACCGCACTGCGACAGGTTCCGGCGCAACACCGGGGGACACCGGCCGCACCTACGGCGTCGACGCCCGCTGGGGCATCGGCCGCCACGGGCTCGTCTCGGGCTACGCGGCGAAGACCGACACGCCGGGCGTCCCGGACGACGACCACGCCTACGGCATCGGCGCCAGTTGGAACACGCCGGCCCTCGAGAGCACCCTCGACTACGCCGAGGTCGGCGAGGGCTTCGACCCGCAGCTGGGCTTCCTGCGCCGGCGGGGCTATCGCAAGCCGTCGGGCTTCATCTTCCACCGGCGCCGCATGAACGGCTGGAAAGGCCTGCACGAGCTGCGTCCCCACATCTCCTACGAGGGTTACTTCAAGCCCGACGGCCTCTACGAATCCGGCTTCCTCCACATCGACAACCACACCGAGTGGCGCAGCGGCTTCGAGATCCACACCGGCGTCAACCTGACCCGCGAAGGCCTGCGCCAGCCCTTCGAGATAGCACCCGGTGTGGTGGTGCCGCCCGGGGGCTACGATCACGAGGAGTTCCAGCTGGTCGTGATCACGAGCCAGGCGAAGCCCGTGAGTCTGGATGCGCGCTTCACCGTGGGCGGCTTCTTCGGCGGCACGCGCCGGTCCGCGGCGCCCGAGCTGCGGGCCCGGGCTGGCGAGCGCTTCACGGCCCAGGTCGCCTACGACTACAACGACGTCGACCTGCCGGGCGGCTCTTTCGTGACCAACCTGGTGCGGACCCGGCTCTCCTACTCCTGGAGCCCGCGGGTCTTCGTGCAGGCCCTCGTGCAGTACAACGACCAGGCCAACCAGTGGTCCACCAACCTGCGCTTCGGCTGGCTGCGCTCGGCCAACACGGGCCTGTTCGTGGTCTACAACGAGAACCGCGACACCCTGGGCCCGGGCACGACCGAGCGCGACCGCAGCCTCACCGTGAAGTGGAGCCGGCTCTTCGACCTGCTGGACTAGGGCCCTCGGGCCGGCCTATTTCCAGACGAGCGCGTTGGTGTAGGCCTCGCCGCGGGACGTGCGCACCAGGACCTCCATCGACCACGTCTTCACGTCGCCACGCCACATGTCGGAGAGCGAGCGCAGCAGGGCGCGCTGCTTGGGGGCCACGCTGCGGACCTGGGGCGGCACCGCGCCCACCTGCTTGCGGCCGTTGACGGTGGTCGTGAGCAGCATCTCCGCGATCTCGATCGAGGCGGCGCCGGGGTTGGCGAACAGGATGCGCACCGTGTAGTTGCCGCCCGATTCGATGGTGTCGGGTTCGGTTTCGAACTGGATCTGACCGGGCAGGTCGGCCGGCTGCGTGTCGCGCGTGACCTCGACACCCGGCGTCGTCTTGAACCCCGGCGGCATGGCGGCCTCGGCCGCCTTCGTCTCGGCGCTCTGGGCGCTCGTGGCCCCGGCCACGAGCTTGCGCGCCGGAGTGCCGCGCGCGGCGCCGCCCGAGGCGCGCGCCGTAACACGTGCGTTGATGGCCGTGCTGCGCCCCATGAGCGCGATGGCGTTCTGCGGATCCAGGCGCAGCGCGTCGTCGTAGGTCCGGACCGCCGCGTCGTAGTCCTGCGCCTCCAGCGCCCGTTCGGCGGACGCCAGGAGCGCCCCAACCTGCGCGGCCTGTTCCTTGGGCGCCGGCACGACCGTGGTGACGGGCGGCGACGCGGTCGCCGGGGGCGCTGTGGGCCGGGGCGCCGGCGTCGTGACCACCGGGCGGGCCAGCGTGGTGGCCGGCGGCGCGGTCGGCGCCGCCGTCGCTGGCGGAGTCGCCACGGAGGGCAACGGACTCTCGGCCACGGCCGCGGTCGTCGGCGGCACGGGAGCGAGCGTCACCGGCGCGACGGTCGCGGCGGGCGCCTCGACCGGTGGGCGTCGCATCAGCAGCACACCCGCCACCGTCGCGACGGCGACCAGCGCGAGGCCGGCCACGATCCGCGCGCGTGTCCGCGCCGGCGCCTCGCGGGCCCGCGGCGGCTCTGGTCGCAGCGGCGCTGTTCTCTTCGGCCGCGTCGGGGGCAGTGCCACGGCATCGGTGCGCGTCGCACCCGGGACCGGAACCGACGCCTGCGCCGAGTCCATCACGGGCAGGGCCGCTTCCTCGCGCGGCGCGCCGGGCACGCGACCCGTTGCCATGAGGTTCGGCACGTGGGTCGTGGCCGAGGCCGCCGCCGGAACGCGCGCGTCGCGCGCCTCCCCGAGCGCCTTGCGCATCTCCTCGACGTCGGCGAAGCGCAGCCCGCGGTCCTTCTCCAGGGCCCGGCGCAGCACGGGCACGAGCGAAGCGGGAAGCGGCGGCAGGTCCGGGCCCTCGAACGCGGGCGGCTCCTGGAGGTGTTTCATCAGCGTCGCCACCGGCGTGTCGGCGTGGAACGGGACGCGGCCCGTGAAGATCTCGTAGACCACGATGCCCAGGCTGTAGATGTCGCTGCGGAAGTCCAGCTTGGCGGCCCGGATCTGCTCCGGGCTCATGTAGTCCGGCGACCCCACGATCTGTCCCGTGCCGGTCATGCCCGCGCCGCTCTCGTCGCTCCACTGCTTCGCGATGCCGAAGTCCATCAGCCGGACCTGGCGCCGCGACGCGTCCATCATGATGTTGGCCGTCTTGAGGTCGCGGTGGATGATGCCCTCGGCGTGGATCGCCGCCAGGCCGTCGGCCACCTGCAGCGCGATCTCGTAGGCCTCGGCGGCGGGCAGCGCTCCCCTCGTCCACAGGACGTTCTTGAGGTCGACACCGTCCACGTAGGCCATCGAGATGTACTTGAGGCCCTCGTCCTCGCCGTACTCGTGGATCCGGCACACGTTCCGATGGCTCACCGTCCGGGCAAGCTTGATCTCGGAGAGGAAGCGCTGGGCCATCTCGGCGCTGGCGCCCGAAGGGCGCAGCACCTTGATCGCGACGACCTCGTTCAGCAGCCGGTCACGGGCCTTGTAGACGACGCCCATGCCGCCCTTGCCGAGCCGGCCGAGGATCTCGTAGCGATCGGCCAGCACCGCGCCGGGCGCCGCCAGGCGCAGGTTCTCCCCGCACCCGGCGCAGGCTTCGGCCGAGTCGGCGTTGGACGTCTCGCAGGCGGGGCAGAGCATCTCGAGCGGGGCCTGCGGACAAGCTTAGGGGCTGTCCCCGCCCCGCTCAAGCGGCCCGGGCTAGCGCTTGACGAACTTCGCCAGCACCAGGCCTGCGACGAGGTACAGGGTGAGGTCGTACACGAAGTCCACGATGTGCACGCCCCACGGATGGAAGTACCAGATGGGCTTGCCGAGGTTCGACGCGATCGCTCCCGCAATGCCGGCCAGGGCGATCACGCTCACGCCGCTGCCGTAGCTCGCGGGAGCAGCCGCGCGCAGCAAGAGGGCCAGGAACAGGGCGGTCGCCAGGTTGTGCAGCAGGCCGAACAGGAACGTGCTGCCGCCCATCTGGGCGCCCTCGCGCACGAAGATGATGCGGCCGAAGTTGCCTGCCGCCATCACCTTGCCCATCTCCTCCTCCGAACCCTGGCTCGGGTGCGGCATCAGGTAGACGCCGGTCTCGGGCAACGCCGCCCGCAGCGCCTGCTGCAGCGCCGGCAGGTCGCTGACCGGCTTCATCACCTGGTACGGCATCGTGGTGGCGCCCCAGAACAGGAAGCCCCAGAAGAACATCGCGATGGCGGCGACGACGGATCCGATCAACACCTGCTTCATGGTTTCGCTCCTTGCTCATCGGGTTCACGCAGGATGCCCTTCTGGACCATCCAAGGATGCATCTCGATCTTGAGGCGGCCGGCCACCACGGCCGGGTCCGCCTCGGCCCAACCCCTCGCCTCTTCGAGGGACGAGGCTTTGTATACGACCAGGCCGCGGATCGTGCCGTCGTCCAGGAGCGGCCCGGCGATCACCAGCCGCCCGAGCTTGTGCATGCTCGCCAGGTAGCCAAGGTGCCGCTTCTGCAGCTCCTGGCGCTCGGGTGCCGCGGCGCCTCCAGCCGTCCACTTGTCGCCCTTCACCAGCATGCCGAAGTAGTAGGTCGTCATCTCCGGCTTTGCCGGTGGCGTCTCCTGGGCCGGCGCGGCGGCGCCGGGCAGGGCGAGAACGAGTGCCAGTGCCACGACCTTGCGCTTCATCGTCATCGCTCCAGTCTTTCCAGGAAATCGGCGATCCGGCCGAGGTGGTACAGATCGTGGCCGCACTTGCCGAGCACGATCATGGCGATCGAGGCGCGCAGCGTCTGCTGCGGATCGCCCGACGGCGCCAGCGGGAAGCTGGCCTCGCCGTACAGGGCGGGCGGCGGCAGCTCGAGCACCAGGTCCTGCAGGCGGCGCGTCTCGCGCTCGAACTCGCCCAGCAGGTCGTCGAGGGGCAGCGGGCGCTGGCGCTCGGCGGCGCGCGCGTTCCATTCGTTCGGGCCGATCACGTGCAGGGCGAACGGAATCGCGTAGTCGAAGCTGCCTCCGCCGGCTACGGTCTGCACCTCCTGCCGGAACTCGCTGGCCCACGACGCGAGGTGACCCACCAGGTCCTTCAGGGTCCAGGCCGAGGTCACGAAGCGCCCGGCGTGGCGCACGATGTCCGGCCGCATCGCCGCCAAGGCGGCCAGCACCTCTTCGAGCTGCGCGTGGAGCGCCACGGGGCTCACGGGCAGCGGCGGCCCGGGGGCGGGGCGCCACGACGGCAGCCCCTGGGACGCCCGCTCTTCGTGGCCGGACCACTCGGCCGCGAGGGTCTTCAGGAAAGCGCGATCAGTGGCCACGCTTGCCTCCCTTCCCCGCCAAGCCCTTCTTGATCCGGGCCAGCGCGTTGCGGAAGCGATGGTCCACCACCGGCTCGCTGATGCCGAGGGCCTGGGCGATCTCGCGAGCCGGCACGCCGGCGAGCTTCGGCAGCAACACGTCCAGCTCCTCGGCGGGACACAATCGGCGGGCTATGCCCAGGGCGCGGCCGGCCTCGGCGTCGCGCATCAGCCTGTCGGCGCCTCGCTCGTCCACGGCCTCGATCCCCTCCGCACTCTCCTCGCGACACGCCCGCCGCCGGTGCGCGCGCAGCACGAAGTGGCAGGTGCGGAACAGGAAGCTCAGCACCGGCCGCGCAGCCTCCGCCTCCATCTCGGGGCGGAACTCCCAGCGCGCCCAGCGTCCGTGGAAGATCAGGAACGCGTCCTGCATCAGGTCGTCGGCCGCCGGCCCGGCCACACGGAAGCGCAACCAGGCGCGGACCGTGGGCCCGTACAGCCGGTACAGGTCCTCGAAGGAAGCGTCCGCCGACACCTCACCCTGCGCGCGGGCGCGCAGGATGCTCCTCTCGGGTGAGGCGTCCGCGGCCGGTGACATTCGCTACCTACTTAGATGCGTCGAGCGAGGGATTCTCGCGCATAAGGGCTCGCTGCGAGTCTCAGCGGGTCTTCTTGACGACACCGACTTCGACAAGCCGGCCGGCCTCGTGGAGTCGATAGGCGATCAGGAAACCGGCGAACTCCCAGGCGCGATCCTCGCTTTCCTCGCTCCCCTTGAGGCGTCGGCTTTCAGGCGGGCGGGGAGTCTTCTCCAGACGCAGGAGCGGCAGCGCGAGGCGCCGGCACCTGGCTCTGTCCTCCTGTGCCAGGGCCTTGAGAAAGGCCTGGGCGCCACGAGAGACCTCGACCCTATAGGTCAAGGTCTTTGAGGACCTTCCGCAACGGGTACTTCGGCCCCTTCAAGGCCTCGTGCAGCTCCTGCGAGATGAGGCGGTACTCGAGCTCGCGCAAGCGCTGGAACTCCCCGATCTCCAGGAGCACGGCGACGGGCTTGTCCCGCTTCTGGATCACGACGACGTGGGACGCCCTCGTACGCACCGCGTCCACGATCTCCGAGAACCTGGCCTTGGCATCGGACACCGAAACCGTAGCATCGGCCTCGAGCAGCTTCACGTCAGCCATCGCACCCTCTTCGTTGACCATCATGGACTAAAAGATCGCGAGAAGTCGCCGAGGCCGTACGGAGCAGCCAGGTCGGCTGGCTGCTCGAGCCGTTGGGGGCGGCGGAAGAGCTGCTGTGGCTCCTGCCGCCGGACCCAGCTGCGGCGAACGGCGACATGATCGCGGCCGTAGCGCAGGCTGCGGTCGGGCTCTTCGAGCGCCACCACTCAAGCGATTCCCGAATCGCGGCTCACTACGTCGGCTACCTCGACCTCGTGACGCGTGCGCTCCTCCGTCTCAAGGGCCGGAACGCGACGGTGGCCGGGACGGCGCTGCGCGATTCGGGTCTCGATCGTGTCCGGGGGAAACTCAGCGATCGCTCAATCCTGAAGCGCCTCGAAGAACTGCGCCTCTGACTCGCCGCAAAGCACACAATCACAAGCCTTTCCGAGCATTGTCCCTGTTCGCGGCCGGGAACCTGGGGTCCCAGGATCGGACACTTTCAGCAGCCCTCCTTCGGGTCGCCGATCCGCACCAAATGCCGAACGCCGCTGGAGTTCCGCGGGTGCGGCGAGGGCTGGCACGACCCTTGGTGTTCGCCTACCCATGATCGAGCTGCGCAACGTCGACCGTTGGCACGAACAGGGCGGGCAACGCGTGTACGTGCTGCGCCGCATCGACCTCCAGGTGAAGGAGGGCGACTTCGTCTCGATCATGGGCCCTTCGGGCGCTGGCAAGTCGACGCTGCTGCACATCCTCGGGATGCACGACGCGTCCTACGTCGGCGAATACCACTTCCTCGACCACGCCGTGCACAAGTTGAAGCCTAAGGAGCGGCTCGACGTACAGCGCAAGAGCATCGGCTTCGTCTTCCAGAGCTACCACCTGCTCGACGACCTGACCGTCTACGAGAACCTCGAGATCCCGCTCTCTTACCGGGACGTCAAGAAGGCCGAGCGCCAGGCCTTGGTTGCCGACACGCTGGACCGATTCGGGATCGTCGGCAAGAAGGACCTGTACCCGAACCAGCTCTCGGGCGGGCAGCAGCAGCTCGTGGGCGTAGCCCGTGCGCTGATCGCGAAACCGAAGGTGATCCTGGCCGACGAGCCAACGGGCAACCTGCACTCCGACCAGGGCCGCGAGATCATGGAGCTGTTCAAGAAGCTCAACGACGAGGGCACCACGATCGTCCAGGTCACGCACTCCGAGGTCAACGCCTCCTTCGGCAACCGCGTGGTCAGGCTGCGCGACGGCTGGCTGGCGACCTGAGCGGCGCCATGCTCGCCGACCTGTGGCACGACGCCCGTCACGCCCTGGGCGGGCTGCTGCTGGCTGTCGTGCTGCTGGCGAGCCTGGTGCCCGCGCTGCGAGCGGCCCGCGTGGAACCCATGGCCGCGCTGCGCCACGAGTAGCCTTTATACTCGCCCCGCCCCGATGAGCGCCCGCGTCCTCGTCGCCGACGACCAGCCCGACGTGCTCGAAGCGCTGCGCCTGCTGCTGAAGGGCGAAGGCTTCCAGATCGACACCGCCGCCTCGCCGTCCCAGACCCTCGCCGCCGCGGAGCAACGCGACTACGACGCCGCGCTCATCGACCTCAACTACGCGCGCGACACCACCTCCGGACGCGAGGGCCTCGACCTGCTGGGCAGGCTGCAGGGCCTGGACGCCACCCTGCCGGTGGTGGTGATGACGGCCTGGGGCAGCGTGGACATCGCGGTCGAGGCCATGCGCCGCGGCGCCCGCGACTTCGTGCAGAAGCCGTGGGAGAACCCGCGCCTGCTGGCCATCCTGCGTACTCAGGTCGAGCTGGGCCGCGCGCTGCGCCGCGAGAAGCGCCTGGAGGCGGAGAACCGCGCGCTGCGCGGCGACGGCGGCCCGCGGCTGATCGCCCAGTCCGTGGCCATGCGGCCGGTGCTCGAGATGATCGAGCGCGTCGGTCCCTCGGACGCCAACGTGCTGATCACCGGCGAGAACGGATCCGGCAAGGGGACGCTGGCCCAGGCCCTTCACGCAGCGTCGCATCGCAGCGCGAAGCCGCTGGTGACGGTGAACGCCGGCGGGCTGTCCGAGGGCATCTTCGAGAGCGAGCTCTTCGGACACGTCAAGGGCGCCTTCACCGATGCCAAGACCGACCGCGTGGGCCGCTTCGAGCTGGCCGACGGCGGCACGCTGTTCCTCGACGAGATCGCCAACGTACCGTTGAACCTGCAGCCGAAGCTGCTGCGGGTGCTGGAGACCGGCGAGTTCGAACGCGTGGGCTCGTCGCGCACGCGCAAGGTGGACGTTCGCATCGTCTCGGCAACGAACGCCGACCTGCATGCGGAGGTGGCGGCGGGCCGCTTCCGGCAGGACCTGCTGTTCCGCATCAACACCATCGAGATCCGCATGCCCGCCCTGCGCGAGCGCCGCGAGGACATCGCGCCGCTCAGCCAGCATTTCCTGAAGCAGCACGGCCAGCGTTATCGCAAGGCCCTGGGCGGCCTGGACGCCGCGGCCCAGCGCGCCCTCGAGGAACACAGTTGGCCCGGCAACGTCCGCGAGCTGGACCACGCCCTGGAGCGGGCGGTGCTCATGGCGCGCGGCGACACCATCCGCGCATCCGACCTGGCCCTGCGCCCCGCCGAGAGCGGCGCGTCGCGTCTCGAGGAGATGAGCCTCGAGGAGGTCGAAGCCTTCCTGATCAAGAAGGCGCTCAGCCGCTTCGACGGGAACGTCAGCCGCGCCGCCGAGGCCCTGGGCCTTTCTCGCAGCGCCCTGTACAGACGGCTCCAGCGCTACGGGTTGTGAGGCGCCGCCTCACCCACGACCGGCGCGTCCTGATGCTCGCGCTGCTCGCGGGCGTGCCGGGTGTGCTCGCGACCTTCCTGCTGCTGCGCTTCGGCGGCTACGAGACCAAGGTGGTGTGGACGATCGCGGGCCTCGTGACCCTGGTGTGGCTCGGCTTCGCGTTCAGCGTGCAGTCCGACGTCATCCATCCCCTGCGCACGCTGTCCAACCTGCTGGCGGCCCTGCGCGAGGAGGACTATTCCTTCCGCGCCCGGCGTACGCGGGGCGACGACGCACTGAGCCAGGCCATGGCCGAGGTCAACGCGCTGGCGGTCACGCTGCGCGGGCAACGCCTGGGTGCCTTGGAGGCCACGGCGCTGCTGCGCAAGGTGGCCGAGGAGATCGACGTCGCGGTGTTCACCTTCGACGGCGACGAGCGCCTGCGCCTGGTCAACCGCGCCGCCGAGCGCATCCTGGCGCGGCCGTCGGAGCAACTGCTCTCGCGCACCGCCGCGGAGCTGGGCCTGGCGGACGCGCTCCACGGCCAGGGCCCGCGCGTCCTGGAGATGGTGTTCCCCGGCGCCATGGGCCGCTTCGAGGCGCGGCACTCCACGTTCCGCCAGGGCGGCCTGCCCCACGAGCTGCTGGTGCTCTCCGACGTCAGCCGCGCGCTGCGGGACGAGGAGCGCCAGGCCTGGCAGCGCCTGATCCGCGTCATCGGCCACGAGCTCAACAACTCCCTCGCTCCGATCAAGTCCATCGCCGCCAGCCTGGAGGCGTTGCTCGGCAAGGACCCGCGGCCGGCCGACCTGGACGACGACATGCGCCGCGGCCTCCAGGTGGTCGGTGCGCGCGCCGAGTCCCTGTCGCGCTTCGTCGAGGCCTACGCCCGCCTGGCGCGCCTGCCGCCGCCGACCCTGGCTCCGGTGGACGTCGGCGCGCTGGTGAGGCGCGCGGCCTCGCTGGAGACGCGCCTCGCGGTCGCCGTCCAGGACGGGCCGGCCCTCAAGGTCCAGGCCGACGCGGACCAGATCGAGCAGCTCCTCATCAACCTCGTCCGCAACGCGGTGGACGCGGCGCGCGAGACGAACGGCGGCGTACGCGCCGCCTGGCGACGCCTCCCGGGCAGCCCGCAGGTCGAGATCCGCATCGAGGACGAAGGCCCGGGCCTGCCGCCGGCCGCCAACCTGTTCGTCCCGTTCTTCACGACCAAGCCCGGCGGCTCGGGCATCGGCCTCGTCTTCGCCCGTCAGATCGCCGAGGCCCACGGCGGCGTCTTGGCACTCGAGAACCGCAGACCGGGCCCGGGCTGCCGCGCGGTCCTGCGCCTGCCGGCCTAGAGGGACGGCCGGGCCGGTCTATCAGAGGAATGGCTTGCGGTGGAGGACTGGGAAGGCGGCGAACGGACGGTCTTGCCGTGCGTACTCCTCAAAGCGTCTCACGACATCGCCCGGCCGCATCTGCTGATATTGCTGCTGCGGCCACCACACGACCCCAGGAAGCGGCCGACCGCCGATACACCACTCGAAAGCGATTCGCCTCTGGTCGTCGTCGTTGGTGACCAGTACGCGACCGAGTGCTGCGGCGCGCTCGAAGTGGCTCAGGTCCGGCGTGCCTTCAGGAAAGGCGTCGATTCCCCGTAGCACGTCCCATCCGGCCAGCTTCAGGGCCTTCACCACCGGACCCTGGATGTCAGAGTCTGTGTAGGGCGGGAAGCGCCCGGCCACCTACAGCCGGATCCGCCGGGCGATGGCCTCCGCCTTCTCCCCTTCGAAGCGATCCGCGGCTTTCTCGTCGCGAGCGAGTTCCGCCTCGATCTCGTCGATGTGGTCGTAGTAATAGACGAGCGCCGCGTGGACCTGGGCCAGACTCAGGTCGGGGTAGATCTCGACGACCTGGCTGGGTGCCATCCCCTGCTTGTGCAGGAAGACTACGTTCATGACGCGGACGCGGGTGTCGTCGAGCGCGGCCTTGCCGCCGCAGTACCCGGGCCGCTTCACGATGTGGGCGTAAACGACCTGAGCCGCCGAAGCCATGGCCTATTTTACGCCCGCGACGCGCGGATCGGACTGCGCAGGAGTGCTGACAGAGCCTTTTCGGCCGCTGCTTCTGACATCGATCCTGCCTTCTTCCTCACCTCGCGCGGCACCCACGCGGGAAACGCCTGCCGCCGCGCGCGGTGAGCGCCGGTCGCCGTGTGCTCGTTCCAGACCTTGGCGAGCCGCGGCTTGCCGAAGCGCGACGCGAGCTTCACGAGCGCGGGCCAGAGCCGTCGATGCACGTACGTCACCTTGCCGTCGATCAGCTTGCAGACCAGCACGTCGTCGCTGTCGCAGATCGCCTCGCCGGCCGCGAAGATCTCGTGGCTCTTCGGGTGCCCCCACCAGCTTCCGCGAATCCGACCGCCGGCAATCGCCTCGGCAAGGCTGGGCACCGGCCCGCGCGCGGCCTGCAGCACGATCCCATGCCGCTTCACGAACGCCAGCGCTTCCTTGTTTGTCATCGCTCGTACTCCCAGAGGAACGCGACCGGGTCCGTCGACGGCGGCGTCGCGCCGAGCTGCCGCAGTTGCGTGACGGCCTGTCCGCGGTGATACGTCGAGTGGTTCACGACGTGCTGAATCAGCTCGCCGAGCGCGTTCCGGTGCCCTTGCCCGCTCAGCAGCCGGTAGACCACCGGTGCTGCGAGTTGCGCGTCGCTAACCGGGGCGAGGAACTCCCGCCACTCGGCCTCGACCTGCGCCAGGCGGGCCACGAGCTCGCTTCGGTCAGCCGAGCGCACCCAGTGAGGAATTGCCGTCGGGTTCTCGCCCTTGAAGCGCTGCAGCCAGATCCACTCCCCGGAGACGATGTGGGCCAGCGTGTCGCGAACCGACCCGAAGCTGCTGGCGATCGGCCGCGCGAACCCCTCATCGGACAGACCGCTCACCGCCGCGACCAGACGCGCGTTCGCCCACTCGTTGTAGGCGAACAGGCGGCGTGCCTCGAGGGCGTTCATGGAGCCGTCCTACACCAACCGTCGCCCATCAGGCTCTCTCGGGTGCAACGAACCGCCAGGAATCGAGGTCCATTGCTTGCCACCCCGATCCCACGCAGAGTCGGCTGAGTTTGGGTAGTGGATCTGCATCCCCCCAAGTCTCCAGCGTGATGCTCTCGATTGGCTCGACGATGCCGATCCTGGCCAGCAGCGAAACCCCTTCGCTGTCGAACAAGCCCTGCGTCTTGGAGCCCAGCGGGATCTGCCGCTTGTCGAGGGACCACTCCGCAGTTGGATCCGCCGGCCGAATGATCAGGAACTCACCCCGCATGGAGCGTTGACCTCTAGTCTGGCATCCAGTCCGTCAAGGCGATAGCCGATAACGGCATTTCGAGTCGTCGTCGTCGCGCCCATGGTTGCGCTTGCGGTGGAGTGTTAGTCTCCGCCCAACAACCCGATGCCCGACGCGACCCTGGACCCCCGCCACATCGCGGACACCGTCCGCCGCCTGAAGCTGCGCATCGAGGCGCGCTTTCCGGAGTCGGGCCTGGCGCGTGTGGCCGCGCGTTTCACCGGCGTCGCCGACAAGGCCAGCGCCACGACCACGTGGATCGCCGAGCCGATCATCGGCCTCCGGATCGCCGTGTGGTCCCTGGTGCTGCTGATCGTCCTGGGCCTGGCGGTGACGATTACGACCCTCCCCTTCCCCAAGGGCGGCCTGGAGTTCGCCCAGTTCATCCAGGTGCTGGAAGCGGGCATCAACGACGTGGTGCTGATCGCGGCCGCGGTGTTCTTCCTGGCCACACTCGAAACCCGTATCAAGCGCCATCGCGCCCTGACCTCCATCCACGAGCTGCGCTCCATCGCCCATGTGATCGACATGCACCAGCTCACGAAGGACCCGGAATGGGTGATGGGCCGCGGCCCGGAGACAGGCCTGGTTCCGCGGCGCACGATGTCGGCCTTCGAGCTGTCGCGCTACCTCGACTACTGCAGCGAGATGCTCGCCCTCACGGGCAAGATCGCGGCGCTCTACATCCAGCGCTTCGACGACGGCGTCGCGCTGCAGGCCGTCAACGAGGTGGAGAGCCTGACCAACGGGCTCTCGCGCAAGATCTGGCAGAAGCTCATGATCCTGTACCAGGTCCACGAGAGGGCCGCCCCGGAATCCAAGTAAGGAGCGCGAAGGCTCGCCTCTTTCACTTCGTGCGCGACACGTAGACGCCGTCCCAGCCGTCGGGCGGCGGTGCGGCGCGGTATTCCCGGCAGCGCCGCAGCAAGACCGCGCTGGGCGGATCCGCGGCGGCCTGCGGCTCCAGGATCGCGATCGCTTCCTCGAAGCGGCTCGCGAGGTAGTGGGCCAGGGCGCGCTCGTAGGCGTGGGCGAGGGCGATGCGCGCGCCCGCGGAACGCGCGTCGCCCAGCAGCTCGTAGACCTCGCAGCCCTGCGTCCTGCCCTTCACCGCCACGCGGTCCAGCCGCCGAAACGCGAAGGCGTCCTTGGTGGCTTCGTGCATCGCGTCGCTGACCAGCAGGTTCGTGCCGTACTGCTTGTTGAGGCCCTCCAGCCGCGCTGCCAGGTTCACGCCGTCGCCGATCACGGTGTAGCTCAGGCGGTCGGGGGCCCCGAAGTGCCCCACCATCACCTCGGCCGTGTGGATCCCGAAGCGCGTCACGAAGCGCGGCCGATCGCCCCATGCCGCGGCGGCATACAGCGCGTCGCAGGCGGCCGCGCAGTCGAGGGCGGCACGGCAGGCGCGCAGCGCGTGATCCTCCACGGGCGAGGGCGCGTTCCAGACGGCCATGACCGCGTCGCCGATGTACTTGTCGATCGTCCCGCCGGTCGCGTGCACGGCGGCCGTCATCGCTTCGAAGTAGCGGCCCAGGGCTTCGGCCAGCGCGTCGGGCGACAGCCGCTCCGCGTAGCTCGTGAAGTCCTCGATGTCCGTAAACAGGATCGTCACCATGCGCAGCTCGCCGCCCAGGCTGGGCTCGCGCTTCGTCTGGAAGAGCTGGCGCACGAGCGCCACGGGCACGTATTTCCCCATGGCCCTTAGCGCCGTCTTGGCCTGCTCCATTCCGTCCAGCACGGCCTCGACGTCGCGGAACTCCGCGCGCGGGGGCGCCGGGGCGAAATCGAACTCGCGCATGCGCGCGGTCTGCGTGACGACGCCCGCGAGGTCGCGGCGCACCGAGCGCAGCACCAGGCTGCCGCCCAGCAGGATCACGCCGATCAGGCCCGCAGCCAGCAGCAGCATCTCACGCTGGCGCTCCTGCAGCTCGCGAATGCCCTGGATCTCGTCCTCGGGCACCACGACGCCCACGCGCCAGCCCTGGGTCTCGGGCAGGCCCTGGAAGCTCAGGAGCACGGGGCGGCCGTGCTGCTCGAAGCGGCCCTGGACGTACAGTTTCGAGGGACCGACCTCGCGCAACAGCGGGTGCGTCAGCGCAGCCGCAAGCTCGGGCGTCACTCGCTCCGGCGCGATGCGCAGGTCGCCGTCGGTCTCGTGGAGCCGATCGCCCGGCGTCAGGCGAGTAATCAGCCGTCCGCGGTCGTCGCACAGGAACGTTCGTTCCGGCTCGCCCGCGCGCGGCGCAGCCAGGGCGTCGAGGTTGGTCTCCAGGATCGCCACCCGCACGACGCCGGCGAAGCGCCCGGAGGCGTCCGCGAGCGCCTTCAGGACCGTCACCACGACCCGCCGCTGTTCCTCCGGACGTGCTTCGTCCATTTCGGCGTGGCTGAGGTCGCTCCACAGGAGCTGGCCCGCGAAGCGTTCCTCGGCGGGGGTCGCGAACGTCAGGTGCTCGGTGGGGTCGGCGGGCTCTCCCGGAGCGCGCTGGAGCGGGGCCGCGAGCAGCGCGCCCCCAGCGGCGCGCTGTCGCAGGTCGGTGACGAAGCGCCCGCGGTCGCGGAACGTGAAGCGCGAGTGGATCGGGCTCGAAGGGTTTTCGGTCTCCCGGTACACCGCCACCTGCCAGCGGTTCTCGGGCGCCAGCAGCGGTGCGCCGTCCTCGGCGTGGCCGCGGCCCACGGCGTGTGTGAACGCCACCTCGGCGAGATCCGGGCTGTTCAGGACCTCGCCGAAGAGGTGCTGCTCCACCGACAACGCATCCTCGGCGCGGCAGGCCCCGAAGCGGATCTGGTTCTCGATGTGCCGAACCGCCTGCGCGGCCTGGTCCAGGTAGCGTTCCACGTCACGCCCGATGCGCTCGGCGCGTTCCTTGCGCACCGCGTCCGCGCTCCGGACGATGCCCTCGCGCGAGGCATGGGCGAACAGGGCCGCGAGCAGCGCCAGGAGCGCCGCCAGCCCGAGGATCGCAACGACGAAGGCCTGGCCGAGTGTGGGGCGCGCGCGGGGCATGATCGGCCGTGGCAGCCTACGGGTGAGGCTATCGGCCGGTCAAGCGGCGCGTGGGGCACGGCGCGTGGGCACGGCTGGCCCGTGTCTTGCTCATCGTGACGCCTGAACCGAAGACACCGCGATTTCCGTGGTCCGAGCCACACAAGACGTGGTTTCGGGGCCACGGCGAAAGGGGAACGATGAGCGCACAAGTCCGATCCGCTTCGCTTCAGGACGGCGTGTCCGTCCTGGCCCTGCTCGAGGACGTGGGCTATTACCCGGAGCCGATCTCGTTCGCGCAGACCTATCGCAAGACCCTGGCCAACCCCCACTTCCTCGTGCGGGTCGCCGAGGACCACGGCCGCATCGTCGGCGTTGCCTCGCTCTCGATGCGCTGGCAGCTCGGGATCGGCGGGCTCGTGGCCTCCCTCGACGAGCTGGCGATCGCACCCGAGGCCGATCGCAAGCGCGTGGAGCGCCTGCTGCTCCAGGCCACGGTGGGCCGGGCACGCGCGCTGGGCGCTCGCCGCGTGGTGAAGCGCGCCAACGAGGGCACACCGCCGCCTCGCGCCGCGCAACTGCGCGAGATGGCCGCCCGAGCCGCGGCAGCCCAGGCGCCTTCGGCCGCAGCATAGGCCGCGGTCGTTTCGCCGATCGCGGGCCCGGCTTTATAGTCCGCGCCCGTGGTTCTCGCCCTCGCCATCCTTCTCAGCGCCGGGCCGGCAGACGTGTCCGCGCCCCCTGAGCTGTCGGCCTATGCGGGCCGCATCGTCGTCCTGAACGCGTGGGCCTCCTGGTGCGCGCCCTGCCGGAAGGAGATGCCGTTGCTCGCCGATCTCGATAGCGAGTACGGCCCGCGCGGCGTGCAGGTCGTCGGAGCCTCGATCGACGAGCCGGAGGACGAGATGGAGGCGCGCCGTTTCGCGCAGCGCGCCGGCGTCCGCTATCCGCTGCTCTTGGGGTGGACCACGGCCCGCATGACGACGCTGCTGCTGGGCGACGCAGTGCCCGCAACCGCGATCTTCGATCGCGACGGCCGCCTGGTGTTCCGCTTGATCGGCGAGCTACGCGACGCCGATTTGCGGGCCCGCCTCGAGTGGCTGCTTGGCGATCGGGCTTCCGAGTGTCCGGCCGACGTGGTCGTCCCCAACGGAATCACGGTCGACCACTTCCGCGAGCACCACGAGTCGGGCGAGGAACACGAGGAAGAGTCGGAGGAACGCGGGTCGGCGGTTCCGACCTGACCCCTTTGACCCGGCGAAGGCCGGGCGGTCCGGGGGACCGCCGGAGCGTCGCGGGACCGCTTCACCGCGAGCGTGCGCGCGATCGAGGATCAGATCGACCGGGCGAAGCTGCGCTTCACCCTGACCTATGCGCTCACGCGGCGCTTCTCGGCGGGCATCGAATGGAATCCCTTGGCGGAAACGGCCTCGCCTCTCGCCAACTGGCACGCCGTGACCGAGACGCGCCGGCGACCCGCCCTGATCCTGGGCACCAGCTCGGACCGGATCGGCACGCCGAGCGGGCAGTCCTTCTACGCGACCCTCTCCAAGGACCTGGGCGGCGTCGGGTCCGTGCGCATCGCTCCGTACGCGGGCGTCGCCTACGGCACGTACGAGGATCTCGCGCGCGCCATCGGCGGACTCAACGTGGATGTCGGGCGCGGGCTGTCGACACTCGCGCTGTTCGACGGCGACCACGGCCACGGCCTCGTGACGTGGTCGGGCGAGCGCTTCGGGGCCTCACTCGTCCTGGTGCGCTTCAAGGACATAGGCGTCAGCCTGAACCTGCGCTTCTGACGGCATAATCCGCCCGTGGCGGCCAACGAGAGCTTCTTCATCGCCGGGCCCGCCGGGCGCCTCGAGGCGCTGCTCATCCATCCGCAGACGCCGCCCGTCGCCGCCGCGGTCGTCTGCCACGCGCATCCGCTCCACGGCGGGATGATGCACTTCAAGGTCGTGTTCCGCGCCGCAAAGGCACTGCAGCACCACGGCGTCGCGGCGCTGCGCTTCAACTTCAGGGGCGTCGGGGCGTCCCAGGGCGTCCACGACGACGGGCGCGGCGAGCAGGACGACGCGAGGGCGGCGCTCGACGAGGTCGCGCGGCGTTTCCCCGGACTACCGCTGGTGATCGGCGGCTTCTCGTTCGGTTCCGCGATGGCGATGGCCGTGGCCGCGCGCGAGCCACGCGTGCGGGCCACCCTGGTGCTGGGTTTCCCGATCACGCGCGTCCCCGACGCGGCCTACCTCGGCGCGGTGCGCGTGCCTCGCTTGTTCGTGCAGGGCGAGAACGACGCGTTCGGCCCCAAGGCGGCCATCGAGTCCCTGGTCGCGACGCTGCCCGAGCCCAAGCAGCTTTGCGTCGTTGCCGGCAGCGACCATTTCTTCGAGGGCCACCTCGAGCCGCTGCAGCAGCACATCGAGGCCTGGGCCGCGCAGCGCCCGTGGGAACGGGAGACCGCTAGGCCTTGAGCAAACGCCTCGCCATCTCCGCGAGACCGACGAACTCGACCTTGAGCCCCGCCAGGCGTCGGACGAAAGCCGTCTCGACATCCATCGCGACCACCACGTTGCGGCCGTTCGGGTAGCGGCTGCGGAACGCACGCAGGCCGGATGGGTCGATCGCGTCGGCCGACCTCTTGCATTCGATGGCGAGGGGTGGGCGCCCGGGCCGCACGATCACGAAGTCCAGTTCCTGGCCCTGCTTGGTTCGCCAGTAGCGAATCCGCGCCCGATCGGCGAGACCGTGCAGTTCGTTGAGCACGAGGTGCTCGAACAGCGCGCCCTCGTCCTCCGGACGCAACGCGCCCCACCCCCGATGGTAGGACACGAAGCCGGTGTCGAAGCCGTAGACCCTGGGCGCTGCCACGATCTCAGAGGCGCTACCGCCTGAGAATGGCCTGACCACGTGGGCCACGAAAGTCGCCTCGAGCACGGCCAGGTAATTGGAGATCGTGGTTCGGCTCACCTCACACGGGCGCGCGAAGCGCGAAGCTTCGAAGATGCCGCCACTCTGGGCGAGCAGCAGCTCGAAGAAGCGCTGGAAGGAGGCTCGTCGTTCCAGGCGGAACAGCTCCAGGATGTCCTTGGCCCAGTAGGCGTCCAGCCACTCCTGGAAGTCGCGCTCCTCCGCGGGATTCGCGAGGTAGAACGGCGGCAGCCCTCCGCGCAGCAGACGACGTGCCATCGGGCCACCGAAGGCCGCCTGGTCGGCGGCGTTCATCGGGGTCAGCCACAGTTCGGCCTTGCGTCCCGCGAGGCTGTCCCGAAAGCGAGCCGACGCCCCGAGGGTCGAGGATCCGGTGGCGAGAATGCGCACGTCCGTGTAGTGGTCGGCGGCGATCTTCAGGATCGCGGCCGGGTCGGAAAGCCGGTGGACCTCGTCGAGGACGATGCGCCGCCCGCGACGCTCGGCGAGAAACGCCTCGGGGTCCTCGAGCATCCGCCGGACGCGCGGCAGCTCGCAGTCGAGATACTCGCTGCGGGGCAGCGAGCGTCCCAGCACGGTCTTGCCGGAGCGCCTGACGCCCATCAGCCAGACCACGTTGCGGCGACGGAAGGCCTGTTCCAGCTTGCGCCGCCAGGCCGAACGGTCGACCATGCGTGGCCAGACTAGCGTTTGGTACGACTAAACGCAAGTCTGCTTGCGTTTAGTTAGCCGCTGACCGGGGGGTGAAATGAGCCGCGCGCGTGACCGTGAGCTGGGCATGGGACGTGCGATCCCCCGCCGCGACTTCCTGAACGGTGTGGCGCTGGGCGCCGGCGGCCTGCTGCTGGGTCCGCAGTTCGCCTGGGCCCAGGCCGATCCCGAGAAGGCGCCGGGCTACTACCCGCCCGCCCTCACCGGGTTGCGGGGCAGCCACGAAGGATCGTACGCGGCCGCACACGACCTGAAGGACGGCGTGTTCTGGGAGAAGGCCGGCGCCCCCGGGGACACGGGCGAGAGCTACGACCTGGTGGTCGTGGGCGGCGGGTTGAGCGGCCTGTCGGCCGCGTACTTCTGGCGCAAGGCCGCACCGGGCGCGCGTGTGCTGGTCCTCGACAACCACGACGACTTCGGCGGCCACGCCAAGCGCAACGAGTTCCGCTCGGGCGACCGCACCTTGATCAGCTACGGGGGCACACAGTCCATTGAGACGCCCTCGTCGTACTCCAAGATCGCCAGCGGCCTGATCCGCGAGCTGGGCATCGACACCCGGCGCTTCTACCAGGCCTACGACCAGAAGCTGTATGCGGGCCTCGGGCTCGGCATGGGCATGTTCTTCGACAAGGAGACGTTCGGGGCCGACCGGCTGGTGCCCGGCGTCGCCATGCGCCCCTGGAAGGAGTTCCTGGCCGAGTGCCCGCTGTCCGCGGTCGCGCGGCGGGACCTCGAGCGTGTATTCACGGAGAAGAAGGACTACCTGCCGGGGCTCGGCGCCGAGCAGAAGCGCTCGCGTCTCGCGAAGACGAGCTACGCGGACTTCCTGACGAAGACCGTGAAGCTCGACCCGAGCGTTCTGCCCTTCTTCCAGAGCTGGCCCCACGATCTGTTCGGCGTCGGGATCGAGGCGGTGTCGGCGCTGGCGTGCTTCGAATCGGGCGCCGACTACGGCGCGGGCTACCCGGGCTTCGCCGGCCTGGGCATCGGCCCCGGTCCCAACGACGAGGGCGGCTGGCAGGAGCCGTACATCTTCCACTTCCCCGACGGCAACGCGACCATCGCGCGGCTGCTGGTGCGCTCACTCGTGCCGGGCGCGATCCCCGGCTCGACGATGGACGACATCGTGACGGCGCGCGCGGACTACGCGAAGCTCGACGTGGCGAGCGCGCCTGTACGCATACGTCTCAATAGCACCGTCGTGCGCGTGCGTCACCTGGGCGATCCGGTCACAGCGCGCGAGGTGTCGATCAGCTACCTGCGTGGCGGCAAGCTGAAGACGGTGCGCGCGGCCAACGTTGTTCTCGCATGCTGGAACGGCGTCGTGCCCCACCTCGCGCCGGAGCTACCGGAGAAGCAGCGCGAGGCGCTGGCCTACGGCGTCAAGGTGCCCTACCTCTACACCCACGTGCTCGTCCGCAACTGGACGTCGTTCGTCAAGCTGAAGGTGCACGAGGTCGCGGCGCCCGGCAGCTACCACCCGTGGCTCGCCCTCGACTTCCCCGTCAGCCTACCGGGCTACGCGTTCCCGAGCCGGCCGGAGGAGCCGGCCGTCCTCTTCATGATGAAGTCGCCGTGCAGCCCGGGTCTCGACGCGCGCACCCAGCACCGCGCCGGCCGCGTCGAGCTGCTCGGCACGACCTTCGCCGACATGGAACGCCGGATCCGCGACCAGCTCGCCCGCACTCTCTCCGGCGGCGGTTTCGACCCGGCGCGCGACATCCAGGCCATCACCGCGAACCGCTGGGCCCACGGCTACGCGTACGGGTACAACTCGCTCTTCGACCCGGAGTGGCCGAAGGGGCAGGCGCCCCACGAGGTCGGGCGGCGCCGTTTCGGGCGCATCGCGATCGCCAACGCCGATGCCGGGGCCACCGCGCTCAGCAACGTCGCGATCGACCAGGCCTGGCGGGCGGTCCGCGAGCTGCGCGGGTGAGGCTCGCGCTCGTCGCGCTCGCGACCCTGCTGTCACTGGCGGTCGCGCTGGGGACCCGTCCCTACGCCCACCCCGACGAGCAGCTGCACGTCGAGGCGTTCCGCTACTACGCCGCGCACGCGTGGCCGCCCGACCTCGACTCGGACGCGCTCATCTACGACGCCTACGGGACGAGCAAGGTCTACGCGCGCGACATCGCCTACGTGATCCTCGGCGCGCCGGGCGTGCTGCTCGAGCGCGCCCTGGCCTTCGGCAACCCGGCGCTCGCGTTCCGGCTGCCGAACGTCGCGCTGCTGGCCGTGGCCCTGATCGCACTGCTGCGGACGCGCTCGCCGCTCGTCCCCAGCGCGGCGTTCGCCGTCGCGCTGGCGTCGATCCCGCAGGTGCTCTACGTCTTCGGCTGCGCGAACTCCGACGCGTGGGGCGTGTTCTTGAGCATCCTGCTCTTGGTTCAGGCGCTGCGGCTCTGGCCGATGCCCGCGCCGTGGCCGCTCCGCGAGACGCTCGTGCTCGGCGTCCTCAGCGGCCTGCTGCTCGCGTCGAAGGACAACTTCCTGCTCGCGCTCGGCATCCCCGCGATCGCTCTCGGCCCGCGCTTCGTCGCCGGAATGGGACGCCGCGGCCTTTTCGCCTTCGCGCTTTCGTGCGCGCTGTTCCCGCTGCCGTACAAGATCGCCTGGCCGCGCACGCAGCCCGATTTCGCGCTGGTCGGCTGGCGGATGGCCGAGAAGCGGGCGCAGCCTGGCTTCAAGCCCAGCGATCCCAGCCTGGCGCAGCCGCAAAGGGTCGACTCTGCCCTCGAGATGCTGCTCCGGAGCGACTTCGTGGTCCGCACGGCGCAGAGCTCGTGGGGCGTGTACGGCCACATGACAGTGTTCCACGCAAAGGCCGTCTACGCGGGTGTCGCGCTGCTCGCGCTGGCCAATGTTGCCCTCACCCTGAAAACGGCGGCGCGGCGCTGGCCTGATATCCCAATCGAGCGCCGGCGGATGCTCCTCGGAGCGCCCGCGCTCATCCTCTTGAACTTCGCTCTCTCGCTGCGCTGGTCCGTGGAGGTGTTCTACCAGCCACAGGGACGCTACCTGTTTCCGTCTCTCATTCCGGCCTTGCTCCTGGTCGCGGGCACTGTCGATCTCGACACCGCGGAGCGTCCGTTTCGCTTCGCCAGCGCCGTGATCGCTCTTCTGCTTTGCGCGTGGAGCCTGCTTTTCCTCGCCTTGCCCCGGCTCGCATGACCGCCTTCGCCCTCGGCCTCGAAGGCGCCTTGGAGGGTGTGTTGATCCTCGCGCTGCCGCTGCGCGTCGGCCGCACCCTCGCGACCGTGGGGTTCCGGCGCAAGCTCGACGCGTTTCCACGCGTCGCAGCCGGGCTGCGGGCCGGCATCGCGGGCGCGCTGCTGCTCGTGGCGCTGGCTTCCCTCTCCGCGTGGGCGTGGCGGATGCTCGCCGCGACGAGTGCTTTCGCCCTGGCGGTCGAGGCCTGGCGCGCGCGGCCGTCCTTCGGGCGAGGCCGGCGGCTTCCGCCGGGGTCGCTGACGCTCGTCCCGCTCGGACCCTGGGTCGACGTGGACTACTACCAGAAGCAGGCGGAGCGCCACGGTCCCGTATTCAAGATGAGCCGCCTGACGGATCCGCAGGTCTGCATCGTGGACCTCGAGCTGGGCCGCGACTTCCTGCGGCGTCACGACACAGCGCTGGAGGTTCCCCCGCTCCCTTTCGAGCGCTTCGTCCCGGGCGGCTTCATCCGCTACCTGGCGCCCGGTCCGCATAGAACGCGCGCCGCGGCGCTGCGCACGGCGATCTCGCCGCAGGTAGTGGCCGCTGGCGCGGCCAGCGTCTGTGTGGTGATGCGCGACGCGATGCTGGAGCTGGCACGGCGCAGCGGCAGCCTCGACCCGCGCGACGCGATGGAGACCGCGGTGCTCCGCGGCTCGGCCGCGCTGTTCTTCGGCTTCGAGCCGGGATCGGCAGCATCGAAGCGGCTCGAGCCGCTGATGCGGACGCTGGACTACAGGCGCGCCCGCCACGTGACGACGGCGGACGTCGAGCGAGCGCTGCGGGCGGCGCTTGCCGAGATCGACGCCTCTGCGCCCGGCGGCTTCTACGGGGCCTTGGCGGCCGCCGATCACGCCGCGGCGCGGGACGAGAGCAACCGGGTCAACCTGCTGTACGTCCTCAACACTTCGTGCGCGGACATGGTGGGCCTCATGACCTGGGTCGCGCACTGGCTCGCCACGCACTCCGAATGGCTGGGCCGCCTGAGGGCGGAAGCCGAGCCCACGGCCCTGGGTGATCGCATCGTCCGCGAGACGCTGCGACTGTCGCAGAGCGAGTATCTCGTTCGCCGAACGACGCGGGCGCTCGACCTGGACGGCTTCGTCGTCCCGAAGGGTTGGATCGTCCGCGTGTGCATTCGGGAGATCCATCGCAGCGCCGGCGGCTTCGCGGAGCCCCTGCGGTTCTCGCCCGACCGGTTCCTCGAGCCTCCAGGCCCGAACGCGTTCGCTCCCTTCGGGGCCTCGCGCCTGAACTGCCTCGGCGAGCCGATGACGCTTCTGTTCGGTCGGACCCTCGCGTTGGAGATGGCCCGCTACGACGTCCTCGTCGTCGACGACGGTCCGGTCGAGCTGGGCGCGTTCCACTGGCAGCCGAGCAGCCGGTTCCGGGTCAGCTTGACGCCGCACGCCGGCGCTCCATGAAGCCGGGGAGCGGGCGTGACGCCGCGCTGCTGTTCGTACTCGCCTTGGGGCTGCGGCTGCTCTTCTGGCGCGCGACGCCCGATGCGAGTTGGGCCTGGAGCGCCGGCTTCAAGGGTGACGCGCCGGTGTGGCTGGAGTACGCCCGGGCGATCCAGCAGGGCGGGGTGTTCGAGCTGGACCTGCCCCTGCGCCCGCCCGGCATGGCCTACCTGCTGGCGTGGATCTGGAACGGCGAGGCATCGGGGATCCCCTGGCTGCGCGCGGCCTGGCTGGTCATGGGCGCGCTCCTGGCGCCGCTCGTCTACGCGGCGGCACTGCGGGGCTTCGACGTCGCGACGGCCCGCGTCGCGGGCTGGATCACGGCTCTGGCGACGGGACCGCTGCTCCTTTGCAGCGCCCTCAACAACGAGACGCCCTACCTCGTGGTCGTTCTCGCGGGCTTCGTGCTCTTCGAGGATGCGCGCGTCCGGACGCCGCAGCTCCTGCTGTGGAACGCGCTCCAGGCCCTGGCGTGCCTGTTCCGCGTCGAGCACGCGCTGTTCGCGTTGCTGGCGCTTCCGCTGCTGGCGCGCACCCCGAGGCGCATCGCCTTCGGCCTGCTGGCGTTCGTGCTTCCCCTCCTGCCCTGGCACGTGTCGGCGTGGCGGGCCCTCGACCGGCTCAATAGCGAGGAGCCGGTGCGGCCGCCCGCGACCGAGCGGGCGTTTCGCTCGGTCGAGGCGTCCCTCTCGGGCCTGACCTGGACGCCGCAGGCGGCGCGCCGGCGGGAGGCCCTGCCCGCATTCTGCCGGCGCTCCGCGTCGCTGTTCGTCGGGGCGACCGTCGCCTGGCGCGGCCGCCGGGAAGTGCTCGAGACGGACCTCGAGATCCTCGACGAGGCCTTCGGCTACGTCCCGGAGCGGCTGCCGAGCCGGCCCTTCGTCGCCAGCTACGGGCCGCTCAACTTCGCCCTGGCGAACCACGCAGCCGCGCAGGGCGGCTTCGATCGCCGGCCGCTCGACGCGCCTCCTGTCCTGGCCGGCGGCAGCCCACGCTATCCGCCACCCCTGGTCTCCGGGTTGCCGGCCCCGGGACTCGCCCTCGAATACCCGCCCCATCTCAAGCTCTTGGTGCACGGCTACCCCGTGGGCACCGCGTGGATCGCCAGCGACCCATCCGCTTTCGTGGGGCTGGCGCTGCGCAAGCTGCGGATTTTCTGGGAAGGCGCCTCGCTGGGCCTGACCGGCTACAACCTCCCGCTGGGCCTGACGGGAACGCGACGGGCCGTGGACCTGGTCACGCCCGAGCCCGGCCCCTGGGCGGCCGCCTGGCAGATCGGCGTGCTTGGGCTCGCCGTTGCTGGGGCGTGGACGGGCCGGCGGTCCCGACACCTTCAGCCGTGGCTACTATACGTGGCGAGCAAGCTGGTGGTGGCCGTCCTCTTCTTCGGCTACGCCCGTCAGGGAGCCTTGATCCTGCCGGCGGTCGCCCTGTTGGTCGCCCTCAAGGTCGCCCCTGCGGTGCGCCTTTCGAGGCGCAGCCTGGCCCTGGCCATCGCCCTGCCCCTCGTCTTCGAGGTCGCCCGCAGCCTCTCCCCCCCGGCGGTCCACATCGATGGCCGGCCCCTGAACGGTCCCGACCCGTGGCCGGTTGACCAGCATCACAGCCAGAAGGTGGATTTTTCAGTTTTTCCTTGACTCCTGGTCATTTCGGTGTTTTCCTCCGTCGTTCCACGTTCAATTCTTAGAACACAAAGGAGGTCTGATGGACCCAGTGAACCTCCGCGGCCCGCGCCCAGCCGGCATCCTGCTGGCGACGCTGGCCGCTGGTTTGTTAGCCGTGTCCCCCGTCGATGCCTTCGATCGCAGCAAGGCCAAGGCCAGGAAACCCCTGCTGCTCGAACAGGGTTTCTCCGCTCCCGATCTCGACGTCGCGCCTTCCGTCGCGACTTTCCGCGCCGACGACGCTGCGAGCCTCGCGCTCCTGGGGTCGAATCCCCGTAGCGAGGGCGTCCAGGCCCTGCTCCAGGGCAGCTCCCCCGACTGGGAGATCCAGTGGGACGATCGCGGCGACCGTCCGCACCTGATCCAGGGCGCCGGCTACCCCTTGCTGCCCGGTGGCGCCAACCTCATGGCCCGATCCGAGGCGGGCCTGCGCGGCGAAGCCAAGGTCGCGCTGCCCGACGTGGAACGCCTGGTCCGCGGCTTCATGGACCGCAATCCCGAACTGCTGCGCGTCGATCAGGGCACGCTGCGCCTCGATCCCACACGCAGCGCGGCGGCCGGCAACGGCCGCGTCTGGTTCGTGGAGCTGCAGCAGTTCCACGAGGGCGTGCCCGTCGAAGGCGCCAACGTCTTCTTCCGCATCAACAACGGCAACATCATTCAGCTGGGCACCGACAGGATCGGCGACGTGAACGTCAAGATGGTGCCCCGCAGCGATCGGCCCAGGGTCTGGAAGCGGATGCTCAAGCGGCTCGGCATCCCGCGCGCCGACGTGTCCGAGATCGTGAACGCCGGCACCCTCAAGATCCATCCCACGCTCACGGCGGGCGAGCAGGCCGGCCACGAGTTCCGGGGCCAGCGCGGCACGGGCTACGCCCACCGCCTGGCCTGGGAGTTCGTGTTCCGCCGCGTCGACGATCCCACGACCTACAAGGTCGCGGTGGACGCCAACTCGGGCGCGCTGCTTCAGGTCCTCGACCTCACGCGCTACGCCGAGGTCAAGGGCGGCGTGTACCCGACCACCAATACCGACCCCGAGACGGTCGTGAACTTCCCGTTCGCCACCGTGAGCAACGGGGGCACCAAGATCACGGACGCGAGCGGCAACTACACCTACAGCGGCGGCACCGCAACCTCGACACTGAACGGCCGCTACTTCAGCATGAACGACAACTGCGGCGCCATCTCGCTGTCGAACAGCACCGACGGCACGCTGAACTTCGGGACCAGCGGCGGCACCGACTGCGTCACTCCGGGGATCGGCGGCGCGGGCAATACCCACGCCTCGCGCAGCGGCTTCTACCACCTGACCAACATCAACCGGAAGGCGGCCGGCTTCCTGCCCGGAAACGCCTGGCTCGACAGCACCGTGACCGCCAACATGAACATCAACCAGACCTGCAACGCGTTCTGGAACGGCAGCACCGTGAACTTCTACCGTTCCGGCGGCGGCTGCTCGAACACGGGCGAGCTCGCCGCGGTGTTCCTGCACGAGTGGGGCCACGGGATGGACGACAACTCGGGCGGGTCCGCGAACGAGAACGGCTCGGGCGAGGCGGTGGGCGACACCTTCGCCTTCCTCGAGACCAAGGACTCCTGCATCGGGCAGAACTTCCTCCTCGGCACCAACTGCCACAACTGCACGAACTGCACCGGCGTCCGCGACGTGGGCGACTTCGACATCGACGGCCCGGCGCTGATCGCGACACCGGCCAACATCACCAACAACGCCGGCCCCAATTGCGACCGCTGGGCCTGCCCGTACCTGTCCCAGGGCGTGTTCCCCTACCAGGGCCCGATGGGGTACGAGGGACACTGCGAGAGCTACATCGCCAGCAGCGCCAACTGGGACCTGGCCCAGATGCTGATCGCGGCCCACGGCACCACCCAGGGCTGGGCCACCATGGATTCGATCTGGTACGAGAGCCTCACCCCCAGCAAGAGCGCCTACCAGGTGACCGCGGGCGGCAAGTGCAACACCGCGGCGACCGTGAACGGCTGCGGCGCCACCAACTGGTACACCGTCTACCTGGCCGTGGACGACGACGACGGCAACCTCGCGAACGGCACGCCCAACGGCTGCCGGATCTGGGACGCCTTCAACGCCCACGGCATCGCCTGCGGCTCGCGTCCGGCCTGCGCCGGCGGCTGCACGCCCCAGGCCGTGGCCAACGCCGGCCCGGACCAGACGATCGCTCCGGGCGGCTCGGTCACCATCGGCACTCCGGCCCAACCCAACACGACCTACAGCTGGTCGCCCGGCGGCGCGACCACGGCGCAGATCACCGTGTCGCCCGCTTCGACCACGACCTACACGGTGACGGCCACCACGTCCTGCGGCAGCGCCAACGACTCGGTCACCGTGACCGTGCAGACCGGCAACACGGCGGTCTGGGACACCACACTCCAGGCGCCCAAGTGCGCCACGGTGGGCGCGGCGTGCGACTCCGGGGCATCGCTGCTCCTGGGCCGCGCGGCCCTCGGGCCCGAGCCCAACCAGCCCAACACGATCAACGACTCCTGCGCCGACGGCACCTCGGGCACGTTCCATTCCGACGAGTCCAATGACCGGATCAAGGTCGAGACCACCGACGGCACCGATCTGGCACCCGGCAAGACGGCTCGCATCAACGCCACGGTCTGGGCGTGGACGACGCCGTCCTCCGACACCGCCGACTTCTACTACGCGGCCAACGCCAACAGCCCGACCTGGACCTTGATCGGCAGCGTCGCACCCACGGCGGCCGGGGCCCAGACACTCTCCACGACCTACACTCTTCCTTCGGGAGCGCTCCAGGCGGTGCGGGTGCAGTTCCGCTATCAGAGCACCAGCGCCAATTGTGCGGCGGGCGCCTACAACGACCGTGACGACCTGATCTTCGCAACCGCCACCGCTCCCGACACGACGCCGCCCACCACGTCCATCACGGCCCCGGCCAACGGCGCTACCGTGAGCGGCACGGTCAACGTGACCGCGTCCGCCAGCGACAACGTCGGCGTGACCCGGGTCGAGTTCTGGATCGACGGGGCCCTGGCGGGGACCGACACCACGTCGCCGTACAGCTTCTCGTGGGTTACGACCGGGCTCGCCAACGGCAGCAACCACACCATCCAGTCGCGGGCCTTCGATGCTGCGAACAACCAGGGCAACAGCACCACCATCAGCGTCACGGTCAACAACGCCGGACCGGTCACCGTGTTCTTCGACAACTTCGAGACCGACCTGGGCTGGCTGCGGAACCCGAACGGCACCGACACGGCCACCTTGGGACTCTGGGAGCGCGGCGACCCCGAGCAGACCAACTCGGGCGGGGTCAAGCAACTCGGAACCACCGTCAGCGGCGTCAACGATCTCGTCACCGCCCGCCTGGCGGGCGCGTCGGCCGGCGTCAACGACGTGGACGGCGGCGTCACCACGATCCAGTCGCCACAGATCATCCTGCCGAGCACGGGCACCCTGACGCTCACCTTCCAGTACTACCTGGCCCACGGCTCCAACTCCTCGACCGCCGACTTCTTCCGGGTGTTCGTGGTGACGGGCAGCAGCACCCAGGTCTTCCAGTCGCTCGGGGCGGCCACCAACCGCAACGGCGTCTGGACCGCGTCCGGCAACCTGAGCCTGAACGCGTTCGCCGGCCAGACGATCCGACTCAGGATCGAAGCCGCCGATGCGAGCACGGCCAGCCTGGTCGAGGCCGGCGTGGACGACGTCCGGATCACACAGCAGTAGAGGTTCGCAGACGCTCGAACGGCCCGGCGGTCAACCCCGCCGGGCCTTTTCGTTTTCCAGGCTAGCGCGCGCGGCGATCAGGGCTCCCGCCAGCGCGCCGCGTGAACGCGGCCGCTGACCCGGGCACCCTCGGGCAGGGCGAATCGCAACTCCAACTGGCCGCCCACGAAGACCAGAAGCGTCCGCACGCCGGGCTCGACACGGTAGCCGAGCGACCCCCCGGGTCGCAGGCGTTCCCAGTCGCGCCGCTCCAGGTCCGCCTGGCCCAGCAGGGCGGCGCCGCGCCGGCCCTCGATCGTGAGATCGCCACGGGCGGCGCTCTCGATGCATAGGAGCCAGGTCGCGTTGCTGTCGGGCAAGCGGGTCCAGGCGCCGGGGATCGGTTCCAGGCTCGCGGGCGCCGGGCAGGCTCCCTCGGCGTCGGCCGGCAAAGTCCGGTCCTCGGCGAGGTACCGCTCGTAGTCGGCCGGTGATACCTCGAGCCGCACGTGCGTGTGCCGGAAGTGCTCGAAGGGTGTGAGCCGCTCGCGCGCCCAACGCAGGCGCCGCGGACTCGACAGGCCCGCGAGGGAGTTGACCGAGAAGACGTTGACGCCCGGCTGCAGATGCGGCGGCTCCAGGGCCGAGGGTGCTATGGCGGCCGTTCGCATCCACTCGCCCAGCTTGGCGTCGTTCTGGCCCCAGTCGAGGTTCGAGCCGGCGAGGTAGCGGAAGGCTTCGCGCTTCGGCAGCACCAGGCTGTTCGTGAAGGCGAGGCTGTTGCCCAGGTAGGGCAGCGACTCCAGCGCCGCCAGGGCCGCGACCAGGACCAGGCCGCGGCCTCGCAGGCGTTCGGAGGCGTCGGCCCAACCGGCTGCCGCGAGCACCAGGCCGAGCGGGACGAGCATCAGCGCGAGCCGGTAGCCGATCTGGGCCTGGAGCCGAAACGAGAGCAGCCCGAGCAGGAAGACGAAGATCGCCGCCACGGCGAGGACGGCCGCTGTCGGACGCCGCCGGGCCAATCGTCCGATACCGACCAGCACGGCGGCCGCGAGCGCCAGCGGCGTCTTGAGCGCCCAGCAGGCCGCGAAGTAGTAGGACACGCCGGGCCCGCGCCCGGGCCCGAACAGGTTCACGTCCCAGGGGTGGCTGCGTTCCTGGTGCTGCACGATGTCGAACCCGGTCAGGAAGTCGGCGGGCAACGGCAGCCGCAGGCCGGGGAGCGCAGCGGCGGCGGCGCGCGCCGCGCCCGAGCGCAGACCGAGGGAATCCAGGCGCCGGAACAGGCCGCTCCCGAGGTACGCCAGGCCGATGAGCACGATCGCGACCAGGCACGCGGCCAGCGCATGCAGGGCGATCGCCCTGAACGCACGGCGCCGGTGCGGGATGAGCAGCGCGACCAGCACCACGGGCACGAACAGGATCGCCGTGTACTTCGTGACGAAGGCCAGCCCCAGGGCGGCGCCCAGCGCGATCGCGCGCGGCAGGTCCGGCGTCTCGGCGTAACTCAGGGCGGCCAGGACCACCAGCAGCGTGGCGGCCGCGAACGGCACGTCGACGGTCGCCAGGGACGCGTGCGCCACGACGTTCGGGTCGATGGCGACCGCTGCGGCCGCCGCGAGGCCGGCCCATTCGCCCGCGAGGCGTCGGGCCAGCGCGAACGTCAGCGCGACCACGAGCGCGTAGAAGCCGAGACCCGGCAAGCGCGCGGCCGTCAGCAGCGTCCGCGGGCCCTCGGCGCCGGCGGCGCGCGCCAGCTTCTCCGCGGCCACGTTCAGCAGCGAGATCGGCGCCTTCGAGTTGTAGAGCAGGTCCGAGCGCCGCTCGGTCTCGCCCGTGTCCCACAGGCGGCGCGACCAGGAAAGGTGCCACGGCTCGTCGTAGGTCTCGTCCTGGATCGCGAGCGCGGCCGCGACACTCGCCGCTCCGAACAGGATCGCGACGGCGGTCAGGCGCCGTACGCCCGTCAGGTCAGCCACGCGTGAAGCGCTGGACCAGGAGTCCGAGCAGCGTGAGCGAAAGTGGGTCCGTCTCGAAGCGGAAGCGGTTGTTCTCTCCCAGCTCCAACAGGTTGCCGAACAGGGCGACCCAAGCGATGTTGAAGCAAAGGTAGCCCACGACGAGGCGCTGGTTCGAGTCCAGGCCCGCGCCGGCGCGCCCAACGGCGACCAGGACGCCGAACGCGACGAGCAGCGGCAGGCCCAGCAGCAGCGCCAGGTAGCGCGCCCCAGAGAAGTCGGCCTCGCCACGCTCGCCGCGCGGGGCACCGACCCAGGGAAAGCGGCCGAAGCAGGCGTAGTCGTACACGTCGAAGGCCGTGGCCAACACGCGCCGGTTCTCGACGCCGAGGAACTGGAGGCTGCTGGGCGAGCGGAAGTAGATTTGCCAGGCCTGCGCCACCGATCGCAGGTACAGGCCGGGGTCGTGTCGCATGACCTCGAGGGCGTCGGTCCTGTAGAGGTCGGACACCCGCAGGTAGCCGTAGTGGTTGAAGTTCACCGACTCGTTCAGCTTCTCGAGGCTCGCCAGGGCGGGCACGCGGGCGAACCGCGGGGGCACCTGGAAAAGCCCCTCGGGATAGTGGTCCGGCGGGCTGAACGGCACTTCTCGGCTGGCCGGCGAGAGGCGCCCGTCGGCGATCCAATCCTCGCGCTCCTCCTGCGCCATCTCGCCCACGCTGAGGCGCGCCAAGTTCATCCCCAGCCACGACGAGAGGCCGAAGCTCCCGAACAACGCCGCGTTCTTGGCGTAGAGGGCCAGCAGCAGCAACAGGGGCAGCGCCGCCGAGCGTAGCAGGGTACCGCGCAGGCGCGGACGCGCCAGCAGCAGCCCCGTGACGATCGCAACGAACCACGCGAGGTGGAACAGGCTGCGGCTGGCGCCGATGACGAACAGCACGCCGAAGAAGGCGCCGCCCCACGCCAGGCCGCCGCGCCGCAGAAGGCCTTCGAGCAGGAACGCCGACGCGAGCAGCAGGAACGCCATCGGCAGCGAGTAGAAGAGCCAGTTCTCGTAGGCGACGAAGGCGGGGCTGGTGACGAGCCCCAGGGACAGCACGGCCGCGGCAAGGGCCCGCACTCCCAGGCGTCGCATCAGCGCGAACCCGCCCAGGAGCACGCCGAGCCCCAGGAGCATGCTCACAGCGTGGAATGCCATGGCGTGCTGGTCGCCCGCGAGCTTCAGCACGCTTCCGAGGTAGAGATTGAAGAGCGGCGGCTGGGCATGCAGGTGCCACACGCTCTCCAGGAGCCGCGTGCGCAGCAGGCGCACGGGCAGGAACTGCCAGTAAACGCCCAGCGGGTAGTCGTTGAAGCGCACGCCCAGGGCGAAGTAGCCGAGGCGCGAGATCACGAAGGCGGCGACCAGCCCCAGGACGAGCTGGCCGCGGGTCGCGGCGTCCAGTGCACGGGCGAGACGACGCACGCGTTGCGCGACTACTCGACGCCGACGATCTCGCCGGCCGGCGTCAGGTCCACGTCGAGAGCATGCGGCCGCTTGGGCAGGCCGGGCATGGTGAGGATCTCGCCCGTCAACGGCACGATGAAGCCGGCACCGGCGGCGAGGCGCACCTCGCGCACGGTCATCTCGAAGTCGCGCGGCCGGCCCACGAGCTTCTGGTCGTCGGACAGCGAGAGGTGGGTCTTGGCCATGCAGATCGGTGCCTCCCCGAAGCCGAGCTTCACGGCGCGCTCGAGCTGGCTCTTGGCCGCCACGGTGAAGTCCACTTCCGCGGCGCCGTAGATGGCGCGGGCGATCTTGCGGATCTTGTCCATGGGCGGGTCCTGAAGCTCGTACACGTGGCGCGGTTGCGGCGTGGCGGCCTGGGCGCGGGACACTATCTTCTCGCACAACTCCGTGGCGCCAGCGCCGCCCTGACCGAAGACGTCGGCCAGACCGGCCTCGACCCCGTCCTGCTTGAGGCGGTCGAGCACGTAGCGCTGCTCCGCCGGAGTGTCGCCGGCGCGGACGTTGAGCGCCACGATCGGGTGCAGGCCGAACACCTCGACGCTCTCCAGGTGCTTTTCCAGGTTCTCCATGCCGCGGGCCAGGGCCTTTGCGTTCTCGCCGCCCGACTCGGCGGCCGGCACGCCGCCGTGGAACTTGAGCGCGCGCAGGGTGGCCACCAGAACGGCCGCGTGGGGCCATAGGCCGGTGGCGCGGCACTTGATGTCGAGGAACTTCTCGGCGCCCAGGTCGAAGCCGAAGCCGGCCTCGGTGAAGACCAGGTCGGCGCGGCGCGTGGCCAGGAGGGTCGCGACGATGCTGTTGCAGCCGTGGGCGATGTTGCCGAAGGGACCGCCGTGGACGAGGGCGGGCGCGCCCTCGGCTGTCTGCACCAGGTTGGGCAGGAGTGCGTCGCGCAGCAGCGCCGCCATGGCGCCCTCGGCGCCCAGATCGCGGGCGTAGACCGGCCCGCCGTCGCCCGAGAATCCCACCAGGATGTTGCCCAGGCGGCGTTTCAAGTCGGCGTAGTCCCGGGACAGGCACAGGATCGCCATCACCTCGCTGGCCGCGGTGATGTCGAAGCCGTCCTCGCGGGGCACGCCCATGGTCTTGCCGCCCAGGCCGATGATGGTCTTGCGCAGGAAACGGTCGTTCATGTCGAGCACGCGCCGGAACGTCACCTGGCGGTGGTCCACATAGCACTTCTCGGGGCCGGCGGGAGTACGGAAGTACAGGTGGTTGTCCACCAGCGCCGCGAGCAGGTTGTGGGCCGACGTGACCGCGTGCAGGTCGCCCGTGAAGTGCAGGTTGATGCGGGCCGAGGGCTCGAGCCTCGATTTGCCGCCGCCCGTGCCGCCACCCTTCTGGCCGAACACGGGCCCGAGGGACGGCTCGCGCAGCGCGCAAGCGGCCTTGACACCCAGCCGGCGCGCGGCCTGGGTGAGGCCGATCGTGCAGGTCGTCTTGCCCTCGCCGGCGGGCGTGGGGCTGATCGCCGAAACCAGGACCAGCCGAGCCTTCGGTGGATCGGGGCGGAAGGCCACCTCGGGCCGGATCTTGGCGGCTCCGCTTCCCCACGGCTGGATGTCTTCCGGGGAGAAGCCGAGGTCGCTCGCGACGTCCTGGATCTCGCGCATCCGCGGACTTTCTTCCGGCATCCTTCCCCTAGTCAAGCGCAGGCGCGTCCTTTGGAGGCCGGCGCAATGTATAAACACGGCCCCGGTGCCCCCTCTCGAAAGGCGCGACAGCAGCAGCCGCCGCGCCACGCTCGAAGGCTCGCTGCGTGTGCTGCTGGCGGAGTCGCTGCTCCCGCTGACCGGGTTCGTCACCACGGTGTTCCTGACGCGTTTCCTGGGCCCCCGCGACTACGGGCTCTTCACGCTGTCCGCGTCGCTCGTCAGCCTGGTGCAATGGCTCGCCATCGCACCGCTGGCGAGCGCCCCGGTGAAGATCGTGCGCGAGGCCCAGGACTGGCGGCCGGTGGCTTCGGCGCTCCTGCGCGCCCACGCAGCGCTCGGCTGCATCGCCGTGATCGTGCTGCTGGCCGGCGCGCCCGTGCTCGCGATCGTCTTCGACGAGCCGGCCCTGGTGTTCCCCCTGTTGCTGCTGGCTCCGGAGGCGCTGGTCTTCACCCTGGCGGCCGCGCACCGGCAGGTCCTGGTGGGCCTGGGCGACTATGCGGGCCGCGCCGCCGCAGGCGCCGCGCGCTGGAGCGCGAGGCTCGTGCTCGTCCTGGCGCTGGTCGGCGCGGGCGCCGGCATCCCAGGAGCGATGGTCGCCCTGATCGGAGCGTCGCTGGCCGAGCTCCTGGCCTGCCGCACGCGCGTGCAGCCGTCGTTGTTCGCGACCGGTTCGTTCCGCCTGCGTTCCCTGGCGTTCGAGCTGTTGCCGGTCGCCGCTTTCGCGGCGTGCCTGCGGCTGTTCTCCAACCTCGACCTGTTCCTGATGAAGGCGCTGGGCGCGAGCGCTTCGGAGACGGGCATGTACGGCGCCGCGCTCAACGTCTTCCACGGCGTCGTGCTGACCGGCTCGGCCGTGACGCCGCTCCTGCTCTCGAGCATGGCGGGTCAGCTCTCCAAGGGCGATGTCGGGGCCGCGCGGGGGCTGGCCCGCGACGGCATCCGCGCGGGGGTACTGCTGTTCCCCTTCGCGGCACTGGCTGCGCCCTGCGCCGGGGAGATCGCGCGGCTGCTGTTCGGCCCCGCCTACGCCGCGTCGGGCCAGGTCCTGGCGGTGCTGGGCTTCGCTGCCGTCGCGAACCTGCTGCTGCTGGTCGCGGCCCAGATGCTGATCGCCGCCAACCGCCCCGCCTGGTGCGCCCTCTTGGGTCTCGCCCTGCTGGCGGCGGGCGCCGTGGGCGTGATGGTCGTGGCGCCGCGCTACGGGTTGCCGGGCGTGGCCTGGGCGCGCACCGGTGTCACGGCGGTCGTGGCGACGTTCGCTGTCGGCCTGGCCTGCCGCGTGCTGGGCGCTGCGATGCCCTGGCGCAGCGTAGCGGTAGCCGGGGTGCTCGGCGCGGGGGCGTGGGCCGCCAGCGGGCTACTGCCCGCGGCGGGCCTGCTGGTCCTCGTGAAGGTTCTGGTCCTGAGCCTCGCTCTGCTTTTGGCCTTGTTCGCCAGCGGTGAGCTGGGACGGGCGCAGGTGCGCGCCCTCGCGGCGGCCCTGTCGCCTCAGCGGAGGCCCGGCGCATCGGGATGAAACCCGCTATGCTTTGGACCGTGCGCCGCCCGCTCGCCGTGCTCGCCCTGGGCCTCGCAACGCCAGTGTTCGCCCTCGACGCACGGCTGCTGCGCCCGGACGGCACGCCCCTGGCGGGTGCCGAGGTCTCGCTGCTCGGGCGCAGCGGAACGACACGCACCGACCACGACGGCCGTTTCTCCTGGCAGCCCGATCCCGCGCCGCCCTTCGAGGTGCTGGTCGTGCTCCCGAGCGGCCGCGTGATGCGCCCCATCCTGGTCGAGACCTTGCCCGAGACGGGCCCCTTGTCGCTGAGCGTCGCCACTCTCGAGGAAACCGTGACGGTCACGGCGGGCGGAGCCCCAGGCATCGTGGGCGCTCCGGCCAGCGCGACCGCGGTGCTGCCCGCACGCGAGTTTCGCACCCGCCAGCCCGCGAACCTGGTCCGGGTCCTGGAGAACGTCGCGGGTATCTCGGCGGTCTCAGAGGGCCAGGCGGCCGTGCCTGCGATCCGGGGGCTCGCCAAGGGCCGCACGCTGATCCTGATCGATGGTGCGCGCGTCACGTCGGAGCGGCGCGTCGGCCCGGGAGCGACCTACCTGGATCCGATTACGCTCGAGAGCGTCGAGGTGTCGCGGGGGCCCGCCACGGTGGCCTACGGCTCCGACGCCTTCGGCGGCGTGATCAACGCGCGCACGCGGGCGGCCGAGCCCGGCTCGGGCTTCGGGGGCCGGGTCACGGGCAGCCTGGGCCAGGGCGCACCGGACCGGCGCCTGGCCCTGGAGCTGCGCCACGGGTTCGCGAAGGGCGGCCTGCTCGCGCAGGGCCACTGGCGCGAGTCCGACGACTACGACAGCCCCCAGGGCGAGGTCGTGAACTCTGGCTATCGCGACTACGGCTTCCGCGCCCGTGCCGATCGCCAACTGGCGAGCGGCGTGTTCAGCCTTTCCTGGCAGAGCGACCTCGGCCGCGACATCGGCCGCCCGCGCAACAACTCCCAGAGCGTACGCTTCTTCTACCCGACCGAGGATTCGCATCGCGCGACAGCGTCCTACGAGGCGGCGGGCGTCGCGGGCTTCAGCCGGGTCGGCGCGAACGCCTTCTTCGGGACGCACTCGGTCGTGACCGACCAGGACCGCTTCGCGACCGCGACCACGCCGCGCAGCCTGGAACGCGCGGAGGTTTCGGCGCGCGACTACCACGTGCGCGCCTTCGCGCAGCGTCCCTGGGGCGGCACGCGGATCGAGCTGGGGGCCGACGTGAACGGCCGCTTCGGCCTCGAGGCGCTCGAGATACGGCGGGTGTTCGGCGCGGACGGGTCGCTCACACGCGACGACACCATCGTGTCGGTCGAGGACGCGCATCGCACGGACGCCGCGCTCTACGCGACCGCCGAGGCGCCCCTGGCGCGGCTCGCGAGCCTGGCCGGGGGCATTCGCCTCGATCGCGTGACCACGCGCAACACGGGCGGCCACTTCGGCGAACGCTCGACCGACCATACGGCGGGTTCGGGTTTTCTCGCGCTGACGGGGGGGCCCTTCGGGTCGTTCACGGCCACGGCGCAGGTCGCCCGCGGCTTCCGCGACCCGGTGCTCTCGGACCGCTACTACCGCGGGCCCACGGGCCGCGGCTTCATCACCGGCAACCCTGATCTCGATCCCGAGGCGAGCCTGCAGCTCGACGCGGGCCTGCGCTATGCGTCGGGCCGCTGGCGCGCCGAGATCCACGGCTACGAGTATCGCTTCGACGACCTGATCGAGCGCTATCAGGCCCAGACGGACTTCTTCTTCTTCCGCAACCGAGGGCGTGCGCAGATCCGGGGGGTCGAGCTGGAGCTGCGCTCCGAGCTGAAGCATGGCCTCAGCCTGGCCCTGGCGGGCCACCTGATCCGCGGGCGCGCCCTGGACGACGACGCGTACCTCGACGACGCGCCGCCCGACACCCTGACCCTCGAGCTGCGCAAGCACTTTGGCGAGCGCGGGTTCGTCCAGGCGCGCGGCGCCCTCTACGCCGACGACGATCGACCCGGACCGACGGAGCAGGCCAGGACCGGCTACGGCCTGCTCGACCTGTCGGGCGGCTTCGAGCTCACGCGGGGCCTCGAGCTGCGCCTGCTGGCCCGAAACCTGTTCGACGAGGAGTACTTCGTGAGTCCCGACGCACGAGCGGTGCTCGCGCCCGGACGCTCGCTGCTGTTGACGGCGCGCTTCGACTTCTGATCGTCAGTTCTTCTTCAGCGCCAGGATCTTGGCGGTCACTTTCAGGTCCCAGGCTACCGTGCTCTTCATCAGCGTGTCCGAGCCCTTGCTGGTCAGCGTGACCTGCTGTCCCTCCTTGACGGATCCCGCCAGGGACACGTCGACACCCTCGCCGAACTTGTTGATGTTCATGTTGCTGCCCTCCTTGCCCACGCTGTAGGTGTAGAGGTAGAAGGTCGCCTTCTTGGCGTCTCCGACGGACTCCTTCTCGAAGGACCAGCCGAGCTTGACCCTGCCGTACGGGCCGTTCTTCCACTTCTTGGGGTCGGGGCTCGGCTTGCTGAGCAGCCACATGCTGTCGTCGGCCTGGAGCTTGGCGATCTCCTCCGCGGTCGGCTGGAACGGCAGCAGGTAGAAGGCGATCGACGGCCCTTCGCCGAGCAAGGCCACGGCGGCCTTCACGTCCATGGATACGCCGTCCTCGGTGAGCGAGCCCATGGATTGCCCGTGGGCCACGGAAACCGAAGCTGCAAGGACCAGTGCAGACAGACTCAGGACTCGCCTCATTCACCACCCCCCGGGGACCGATGCCTCAGGGCAGCAGACCCACGCTGGCTTCCGCCACCTTCGCGCGATAGGCCGCCACCTCTTTGGCGAAGAAGGCATCGATCTCCTTCTGGACCGCGGCCAGCTTCTCCTCGGCCCGGGCGACGTGCTCGAGCTGCGTCGGGCTCGGCGGGTCCCAGGACGAGTCCACGAAGAAGGTCGCCGTCTGGATTCGGCTGTACACGTCGGTGTCAGCCACGATGCCCTTGGTTTCCGGCGACTGCCAGAGCAGCTTCTCGATCTTGACCAGGCCTTCCTTCAGCGCCTTGCCGTCCTTCACGAGGGGCAGCTCCGCCAGCCTCTTCTTGTCCTTCTCGCCCGCGGCCGTGGCGCCGTCCTTGACCTTCTGCTGGACGATGCCCACGTCGTCGCGCGTGCGGCGGACGCGCCAGATCGCGTCGGCGGCCCGGTCGCGCAGGGCGCCCAGCTTCAGGATCGTGTCCCAGCGACGCTGCCAGTCGGCGGCGCCGTTCTTCGAACGCGGATCGGCCTGGACTTCGACGCTGGTCTTGGCTTCGTGGCCGGCGTGCTTCAGCGTCAGCTCGTAGCGCCCGGGAGGGACTTCGGGCCCGGAGGGTTCGTCGTCTTCTTCGACAGGCGCATCGGGATCCCGCGGCAGCTCGCGGAACGCGTCGCGGCGCAGGTCCCAGGCCGCGCGGTTCAGGCCCAGGCGCGCCGGGCCTTTGAAGCGGCGCACGAGTTGGCCGGCGGAGTCGCGCACCTCGATGTCCACCTTGGGCTCCTTGTCGTCGTCGGTCTTCGCCGCGTCTTCCTTCTTTTCCGCCTTGGCCGTCTTGCGGGCGTCCTCGCGCAGCTTCTCCTTGCGCGCGCGTTCCTTCTCCTCGTCCTGGACCGGCAGGCCCGGCAGGTTCAGGGAGTAGGTGAGGATCGCACCGTAGGCGCGGCTGGTCCCGCGGAACTCTCCGCCGCCGAACCCGAAGCCCCCTTCCTCGGAACGGCGCCAGTGCTGCTGGGCCGAGGCGGCGCCATAGAGCGTGAGGGGCGCGTCGAGGCTGGCGGACGTGAGCGCACGCAGCGGGCGGATGTCGTCAAGCACGAAGATCGCGCGGCCATGGGTCCCTATCACGAGGTCGTGTTCGCGCGGGTGGATGGCCAGGTCCATCACCGAGGCCGTGGGCAGCGTCTTCTTCAGGTGCGACCAGCTGCGGCCAGCGTCCAAGGAGACGTACAGTCCGAACTCGGTGCCGAGGAACAGCAGCTCCGGCTTCACGATGTCCTGGCGCAGCACCAGGGCGTAGCCGCGCAGCTCCGGAGTCGCCAGGCTGCGCCAGGTCTTGCCGTAGTCGCTGGTGACGGCCGCGTAGGTCGCGAAATCGCTCCTGCGGTGGTTGTCGAACACCGCGAAGGCCGTGGCGGCGTCGTGGCGCGAGGGCTCCACGTGTGGCACCCAGGTGCTCGGCGGCACGCCGGGAACGCCCTTCTCCACCGAGCTCCAGGTCTTGCCGCCGTCGCGGGTCACGTGGATGCGGCCGTCGTCGGAGCCCGTCCAGATGACGGCGCGGTCCACGGGGCTGGGGGCGATCGCTACGAGTGTGGTGTGGTTCTCGGCAGCCGTGACGTCGAGGGTCAGGCCGCCGCTCTCCTCCTGCTTCTGCCACTCCGCGTTGTTGCTGGTGAGGTCGGGGCTGAGCGTCTCCCAGGTCTCGCCGCGGTCTTTCGAACGATGCACGAACTGGCTGCCCAGGTAGACGGTGTCGGGCTCGAAGGGATCGGTGGACAGGGCCGCGTTCCAGTTGAAGCGCAGGCGCGTGCCCGCCGGCTCGGCGGGCTTCAGGTGGCGCTGCTCCCCGGTGCGCAGGTTCCAGCGCATCAAGTACCCGCCCTGGGACAGCGAGTAGCCCTGCTGCGGGTCCTTCGGGTGCGGCAGGGTCTCGAAGCCGTCGCCGCCGCCCACCTCGAGGAAGTGGTAGTTGCGGATGCCGCCCTGCTGCCAGACCGTGTTCGGCCCGCGCCAGGAGCCGTTGTCCTGCAGGCCGCCGTACACGTGGTAGGGCTGCTCGGAGTCCACGGCCACGTGGTAGTACTGGGCCAGGGGCAGGTTGGAGACGAAGCGGAAGTTCTTCCCGGCGTCCTGGCTCACGGCGACGCCGCCGTCGTTGCCGACGTACATGAGGTTCGGGTCTCTGGGGTGGATCCAGAGGGCGTGGTGATCGCCGTGAATCAAGGCCCAGGTCGCGCCGGGCAGCGGCCGGAAGCTCTTGCCGCCGTCCTCGGACACGCGCGGGTTGTAGTCCACGGAGTAGATCCGGTTGGGGTTCGCGGGATCGACGCGCAGGTCGTTGAAGTAGAAGGGCCGCGGTGCGACGCTCGCCTTGTCGTTCAGGCTCTTGAAGCTGCGCCCGCCATCGTCGGAGCGGAGTAGCGCGCTCTTCTCGGCCTCGACCAGGGCGTACACGACGTTCGGGCTGGAGGGCGCGATGGCGACGCCGATGCGTCCCAGGTCGCCCTTGGGAAGGCCATCCTCCTGTTGCAGCTTGCGCCACGAGGCGCCGCCGTCGTGGCTCACGTAGAGGCCCGAGCCGGGGCCGCCCGACTTGAAGAACCACGGCCAGCGCCGGAACTCCCACATCGCCGCGATCAGCTTCTTCGGGTTGCCCGGCTCCATGGCCAGGTCGCCGCAGCCGGTCTTCTCGTTCACGTAGAGCAGCTTCTTCCAGGTGGCGCCGCCGTCCCCGGTGCCGAAAACGCCGCGCTCCGTGGTCTCGCCCCACTCCGGGCCCGTGGCGCACACGTAGGCCGCCTCGGTGTCCGAGGGATCGAGATGGATGCGGTAGATCCGCTCGCTCTTCTCGAGGCCCAGGTGCTTCCAGGTCTTGCCGCCGTCCACGGACCGGTACACGCCGTTGCCGATGGACACGCTGTTGCGCGTGTTGGCCTCGCCGGTGCCGACCCACAGGATGTTCGGGTGCTTCTGGTTCACCGCGACGGCGCCGATGGCGTGCACGGGCTGGTCGTCGAACAGCGCCTCCCAGGTGAGGCCGCCGTTCTTCGAACGCCACAGGCCGCCGGTCGCCGCTCCCGCGTAGACCACGTCGGGGTCGGACTCGAGCACGTCGAGGGCCGCAATGCGGCCGCTCATCCCGGCGGGGCCAATGGATCGCGCCTTCAGGCCGGCCAGCCGGTCGGCGTCGAAGCCGGCGAAGGCGCTGGAGGCGAGAACGAGGCTGAGGGCGGCGGGCACGAGGCGCAGCAGTTTCACGAGAGGGCCTCCTGGCGTGTCTGACGGCGGATCCCGGATTCTACGCGCGTGTTATGGTTTCCTGCATGAGACCCGTCCAGCGTCGTGAAGTGCTGGGGCTCCTGGTCGGCGCCGCCCTGGGCCGCCGGGCCTTCGCTGCACCGGTCGCGCCGCGTGCCGCTCGCGATGCGGTGGACCACGTGGTGATCGGCGTCGCCGATCTCGACAAGGGCGTCGCGGTCATCGAGGACCGACTGGGCGTGCGGCCCACGATCGGCGGCAGCCATCCGGGCCGCGGCACGTGGAACGCGCTGTTCTCCCTGGGCCCCTCGCAGTACGCGGAGCTGGTCGCGCCCGACCCGAAGCAGAAGGGCACGCCCGACGCGTTTGGTTTGTCGGGCCTCGCGGAGCCGCGGTTCCTTGTGTGGGCGGCCTCCTCGCCCGACATCGACGCGCTCTTGGCGCAGGTCCAGGCCGCGGGGCACGCCGCCGAGATCCGCCCGGGCTCTCGCGTGCGCCCCGACGGCCGCAAGCTCGGCTGGCGAACGCTCTCGACGGCTCTCAAGGACCCGCTGCTCCCCTTCTTCATTCAATGGGACGCAGGCTCGGTTCATCCCTCCGCGGACTCTCCAGCGGGCTGCTCGCTGCTGGCCCTCGAGTTCGAGGGACCGGATCCGGCCGCCAGCGAGAAGGCGCTCGCGGTGGTCGGCCTCCAGGCGAAAGTCGCGCAGGCGCCCGCAGCGCGACTCAAGCTGCGCATCCGGTCCCCGAAGGGTGACATCGCCCTCTGAGGCGCGGCGCGGGTAAGATCCGCGCGATGCGCACAGCCTGTCTGCTGGCCGCGGCCCTGTGCTCGGTCGCGGCGCGCGCCGGCGCCGACCCTCGAATCGCGGTCTTCCGCGCCGCAGGCTTCCCCACCGTGGACGCGCCCGCTCTGTCCGACGCCACTCTCGATGCGGCCCTCGCGGGCCTGGAAGTCGAGACCCTGGCCTCGCCGGCCGCGCTCACCGAGAAGTTGAAGCCCGGTGCCTTCGACGTGCTCGTGCTGCCCTACGGCAGCGCCTTCCCCCTGGACGCCTGGCCGGCGCTGCGTGGCTTCGTGCAGCGCGGAGGCGGACTGGTGGTCCTGGGCGGCGCGCCGTTCCACCAGCCGGTGCGCATCGAGAACGAGAAGTTCGTGCTGGGCCTGCGGCAGCCGACCTTCGCCCACGACTTCCTGATCGGGCCGGCCGAGAGCGTGCTGCGCGGCGAGTGGCCGGGGCCGCTGCGCACCGCGCCGGTCGCGACCGCGGACTGGAAGGGACCGGCCCCCGAGCCCTCGCGCAGCTTCGCGCTCACGATCCGGCTCGCGACGCGCAAGGACTTCGCGACCGAGGGCGGCTCGGCGGGGCCGCGCGACGGCGTCGTGCGTCCGCTCGTGCATGTCGTGGACGCCCTCGGCCTGCCGCGCCAGTGCCCGCTGCTCGAGATCGACCGCCTGCAGGGCGACGACGCCGGTGCGCGCTGGGTGCTGGCGCCGTCCGACGCGCCGCTGTCGTCCGAGCTGATCCGAAGCACCGTCGAGCGGGCGCTGCAGGGCGCGGGCCTCGTGGAGGCGCGGCCGCTGAAGGCGGCGCTGTTCCCAGGCGAGACCGCTTCGCTGCGCATCCTGGTGAGGCGCCCGCGGCCGCGCGGGCCGGAGGCCAGCCGAGCCCGAGTCGAAGTGCGGGCGGACGACGGACGCCCGGTGTTCTCCGGCGAGGTCGCTCTGCAGGGGCCGCCGGAGCTGCGAACCGCCGTCATCGCGTTGCGCACCGAGGCGCCCCTCCCGCCGGGCCTGTACCACGCTACGGTCGACGCGCCCGAGGCGGGATTCGACCCGCACCGCGCCACCACCGGTTTCTGGGTCCGCGACGATGCGCTGCTCCTCTCGGGCCCCCGCCTCTCGGCCTCGCGCGACTGGCTGCGCAAGGACGGCGCGGTCCTGCCCGTGGTGGGCACCACCTACATGGCCTCGGACGTGCATCGCAAGTTCCTGTTCGAGCCGAACCCGCACGCCTGGGATGCCGACTTCAGGGAGATGGCGAAGCGCGGCGTCAGCCTGGTGCGCACCGGGCTGTGGACCGCCTGGTCGCGCGCCATGCTCGATCCCGGCGCCGTCGACGAGAACGTCCTCGCGGCCCTCGACGCCTACCTACTGAGCGCGGCGAAGCATGGCATCCACGTGTGCTTCAACTTCTACGCATTCACGCCGCCGCTCCACGGCGGCAGCCATCCCTACCTCGACCCGCGCGCCAGGGAAGGCCAGCGGGCGTTCCTGGCGCTGTTCGCGCAGCGCTACCGCGGCGTGCCCTGGGTGCATTGGGACCTGATCAACGAGCCGTCCTACGCGCCGCCCGACAAGCTGTGGACCAACCAGCCGGTGCGCGACCGCCAGGAGGCTCGGGCGTGGGAGGCCTGGCTCGTCGCGCGCCACGGGGACGCCCCGGTGCTGTGGCGCGAGCTTTGGCGCGACAAGGGCGATGACCTGCTGGATCTGCCGGCTCGCGAAGAGCAGTTCCAGAACTTCATCCGGGACGGACGCCGTCCGCGCAAGGCCTTCGACTTCGCGCTGTTCTCGCAGGACGTCGTGCGTGGCTGGGCCGCCGGCCTGCGCGACGTGTTGAAGGCGGCGGGCGGCGACGTGCTGGTCACCCTGGGCCAGGACGAGGGCGGCACGGCCGACCGGCCGGCGCCGCAGTTCTTCCACGACGCCCTCGACTACACGGCCGTGCACACCTGGTGGAACAGCGATGACCTGCTCTGGGACGGCGTCGTGACCAAGGTCCCCGAGAAAGCCAACCTTCACCAGGAGACGGGCTTGATGGGCCTGGAGGACCTCGACGGCTGGCCCTGGCGCTCTCCCGACGCTGCGGCGGACCTGCTGGAACGCAAGTTCGCCTACGCCTTCGCCTCGCGCGGCACCGGCGTCATCGAGTGGGCCTGGAACATCAACCCGTACATGCCCATCGACAACGAGGCGCGCATCGGCTTCTTCCGGCCCGACGGCACCGCCAAGCCCGAGCTGCGTGTGCTGCCACAATTCGCGGAGTTCTTCCGGGCCGCCGCGCCCTGGCTCGACGACTTCGAGCCCGACCCCGTGGTGCTGGTGCTGCCGCACTCGCGCTTGTTCGCGGGCCGGCCCGGCGGGCTCGACGCGACGCGGCGCACTCTGCGCTTGCTGGCCGAACGCTTCGGCGTCGTGCCCACGGCGCTCTCGGAGCTGCGCCTCACGCCGGAGCGGCTCGTGGGCGTGAAGCTCGCCATCGTGCCGACGCCCGAGATGCTCGACTCCGGGGCGGCCGCGGCCCTCGCCGCAGCCCGCCGCGCGGGCACGCGGCTGCTGATCACCGGTGCCGTCGAGGGCGACCCCTACGGGCGCGTGCCGGCCGAGCTCGCGGCGCTGGGCATCGTCGATGCCGGCCGACCTCTGGCGCTTCACGAGCCGACGCGCTACGGCGGCTTCGCCACCTTCGACGGCCTGCTGAGCGAGCGGCTGCGGCGCGCCGCCAGGGCCGAGCCGGCCGCCTTCGAAGACGGCCTGTGGCACGAGCCGCTGCCCCTCGAGTTCGCGCGCGAGCCCGACGCCCTGGCCGGCCTGCTGGGCGCGGCGCTCGAGGCCGCGGGTGTCCCGGCGCACCCCTCGGCGACACGCGTCGCGGCCCGCGTGCTGCTGGCGCCGAAGGCGCTGCTGGCCGTCTGCGTCAACGAGACGCCGCTTTTGGCGAGTCGCGTGGTGCGGATCGCGGGCCGGCCCGTCGCCATCCCCGTGGAGGCCGGACGCTCGCGGCTGGTTCTCTTCGAGCGCAGCACGGGCCGCGTGCTCGCCGCGACACCGGGCGCCGCCGTCGAGCCAAAGCGCCGGCCCTGATGGGCCTCGCGTGATCAGCGTCGTCATCCCCACCTGGAATGGGGAGCGCACCCTGGGCCCGTGCCTCGAGGCGGTGCTGGGACAGCGCCTCGACGAGGCGCTCGAGGTGCTGGTGATCGATTCCTCGTCGCAGGATCGCAGCCGCGAGATCGCGGCGCGCCGCGGCGTGCGGCTGGTGACGATCCCGCAGGACGAGTTCGACCACGGCGACACGCGGAACCTGGGCGCGCTCCTGACCCGCGGCGAGCTGATCGCGTTCCTGGTCCAGGACGCGCGGCCCACGAGCGAGCGCTGGCTTGCGAACCTCGCCCGCAACTTCGCCGACCCGCGTGTGGCGGGCGTCTACGGCCGCGTCGTGCCGCGCCCCGATGCCGGCTTCTTCGCACGGCGCGCGGCCCAAGGCGACCTGGCTTTTGCGACCGCGCGCGTGGAGAGGCGCATCGAGTCCCCGCAGGCCTACGCCGCGCTGTCGCCCATGCAGCGCCGGCTGTTCACGGACTTCAACGACATCGCCTCGTGCCTGCGCCGCGACGACTGGCGGCGGCTGCCCTTCGCGCGCACTCCTTTCGGCGAGGACATGATCTGGGCCCGGGGAGTGCTCGAGGCGGGACGCGCCATCGTGTTCGAGCCCGAGGCCGTGGTGGAGCACTCCCACGAGTACGGCCCGGCCGAGGTGAGACGCCGCACCCGAATCGACGCGTGGTGGAATCGCACGTATCTCGACCGCATGTCGGTGGCGAGCGCCTCCGACGCCGTCTCGATGACGCGGCGGGCTGTCGTCGCCGATCTCGCGGCGCTGCGTCGCGAGGGCGCCGGAGCGGTGGAGCGGGCGGCGGTCGCGATGCGCTCCGTGGCGCACCACGCCGCCGAGTATCGGGGCTTCCTCGAAGGCAGCCGCTCTGCCGAGCGCCGGCTCACGCCGTGCCAGGTGCCCGAGGAATCGCTGCGGGTGCTGCTGGTGCTGCACGGCTTCCTGCCCGAAACGACCGCGGGCACCGAGGTGCTCACGGCCGGCCTGGCGGAGGCCCTGCAGGCGCGCGGCCACGCCGTCACCGTGCTGTGCCGCTCCGCCGATCCGCAGGCTGCCGACCTGTCGCTCTCAGAGCACCGCTACGAGGAGCTGCGCGTGCTACGACTCGTGAACCACCTGCGGGCCGCGAACCTCGAGGAGACGTATCGACGGCCGGACGTGGAGGCGGTGTTCGAGAAGCTGCTCGAGCGCGAGCGCCCCGACGTGGTGCACTTCCAGCACCTGCTACACCTCTCCAGCACGCTGCCCGCGGCCGCGCGGCGCGCGGGCGCCGGCGTCGTCATGACGCTCCACGACTACTGGACGCGCTGCCCCAGGGTTCAGCTGGTCCGGGCCGACGGCAGCGTGTGCGCGGGTCCGCCTCCGGTCCTGGGCTGCGTGGCCTGCGTGCGGGGCGATTCCGTCTGGATCCCGCTGCTGTCCGCGGCGTCGCGGCCGCTCGCCGGATGGCTGAGGGGCCTCCCGCGCCGGCAGCCTGGCCCGCCCAGCTGGCGCACCGACGCGGCCGCCCTGCTGCGCCGGCCGGCGGCGATGAACGACGCGCTGGCGCAGTCCCACGTGGTGACGGTGCCCTCCCGCTTCATGCGCGGCAAGCTGGTCGAGGCGGGCCTGGGCGGCGCCGGCGTCGTGGTCGTCCGCAACCCGGTGGACGAGCGGCGCCTGGCCGGCTACGAGCGACGCGCGCGCGCGGGTCCGCTGCGCGTCGGCTTCGTCGGGTCTCTCGTCCGGCACAAGGGACTCGCGGTCCTGGCGTCGGCTCTCACCAGGCTGCCGGAGGGCGCCGCGGAAATCCACGTGCACGGTGACGCGACGAGCGCGGCCGAGTTCCGCGACACGGCCGACGAAGCCCGGGCGCGGGCCGGCAGCCGTTCACTCCGTTTTCACGGCGCCTTCCCTCCGGCCGAACTGGGACGCGTCCTCTCGGGCTTCGACGTGCTCGCCGTGCCGTCGGTCTGGTACGAGAACGCGCCTCTCACCATCCTCGAGGCCCTGGCCTTGCGCCTGCCGGTCGTGGCCTCGGACGCCGGCGGCATGCACGAACTGCTCGAGGGCGAGCGCGGCGGCCTGCTGTTCCGCCTGGGCGACGCGAACGACCTGGCCCGCGTGCTGCGCCACCTGTGCGAGGAAGAGGGCCTGCTCGATCGCCTTTCCGCGGCCGCGCCGCCGGTGACGCGCATGGGCGCCCATGCGGCGGAGATGGAGATGCGCTATCGCCAGGCCGTCGGGCTGGCGCGCGCCGAGGAGGCCTGACACGCCGGCCTCCGCGTCGCCCCCTCCTACTGGGCCTGCTGTCCTGTGGGCAGTCGCCAAGGCCGGCCTTGTGAGGCACGATGGCCACGCAATGCTGGCGAAAGACGTACTCTCCGAGCCATGAACGAGCGCGCGCCACGCGTGTCAGTGATCGTGCCGACGCTCGACGGTCGCAGCCTGCTCGAAGGCTGTCTCGGCGGCCTGCAGGCGCAAACATTGCCCGCGGACGAGGTCGAGTGGATCGTGGTGGACAACGGCTCCGCCGACGACAGCCTGGCCTGGCTGCGCGGGGCACATCCCCGCGCGCGCGGCGTCGCCCTCGAGTCGAACCTCGGCTTCGCCGAGGCCAACAACCGCGGAGCGGCGCAGGCCCGAGGCACGTACCTGGCGCTGCTCAACAACGACGCGGTGCCCGCGCCCGACTTCCTCGAGCGCCTGCTGGCGCGCGCGGCGCCGTCGGGCGTGACGGCCGTGGCGGCGCGGCTGCTCGACGCGCGGGGCGAGACCGTCGAGTTCGCCGGCGGAGACCTGAACGTCTTCGGCTTCGGCTCGCAGCGCTCCTCGTGGCATCCCCGCTTCGAGGAGCGCGCGCCCGGCTCGGAGCTGCCCTTCGCCTGCGGTGGCGCGATGCTGGTCCGCCGCTCCGATTTCCTCGACCTCGGCGGGTTCGACGCCGACTATTTCGCCTACTACGAAGACGTGGACTTCGGCTGGCGCGTGAATCTCGCGGGCGGACGCATCGTGTACGCCCCGGAAGCCCAGGCGCGCCACGCGAGGCACGCCACCTCGCAGCGCTTCGACGAACGCTGGCGCCACTTCCACTGGTTCAAGAACGTGCTGCAGACGCTGCTCAAGAACGCCGACGCAGCGCACCTGGGCCGGCTGTTTCCGGCCACGTTCCTGCTGCTGGCCGCGCGCGCCGGGACGCTCTTCGGCGAGGTGGCGCGCGGACGCGAGCAGGGCGACCTCGCCCACGCCGAGCGCTACCTGGGCGCGGCGCTGGGCGCGGCCGAAGGCCTGGCCTGGGTGCTCGAGCGCCTCGACCTCGTGTTCGAGAAGCGGCGCCATGTCCAGGCGCGCCGATGTGTCAGCGCCGCCGAGTTGAACCAGCGCTTCGGGCTCGAGCTCGACTTCGGGGCCGACGCCGCGGACTGGCCCGAGAACACGCTGGCGCTGAAACTCGCCCACGCGATGGACCTCGAAGGGCTGCTGCGCCGCGGGCAGCTCGAGGCCGCGAGCCTGGACCGGCTGCGGGCGCTGCGGGCGGAGGGCGACAACGACGCGCTGCTGGCCAAGAACGCCCGGCTGCGCCACGAGATCGCGGCGCTGCGCGGCTCCTGGTCGTGGCGCAGCCTGGGGCCACTGCGCCGCCTGGCCGACCGGCTGCGAAGCCTGGTCGGTTGAGCCGCGTGCGGCCTCGCGCTAGCCAACGTGGATGCGCGGCCGCTGCAGGGGCTCCTTGACGGCCTTGCGCAGCACCTCGCGGGTGACCGGCGCCGTGTCTCCCTCGCCGAGGAACACGTACTTGAGGGCGTAGGCGAGCGGGTTGCCCTCGGTCCAGCCGAAGTAGGCGTGGGGGATCTTGCCGGTCAGGTCGCGCACGTGGAGCAGGAGCGCCGCGATGGCGTTGGGGATCGCGGGGCTCTGGCAGCGCAGGATGCGGTGGCGCCCGATGCGCACGCCGCGCACCTCGAGGTCGTCGCTGAAGGCCGAGGCGTCGCCCTGCGTGACCTCTAGGAAGACCACGGGTTCGCCCTTGTCCAGGCTGTGATCCTCCCGTGCCTGGCCTTCCTTCTTGTCGTACTCCTCGGCGGTGCGCTTGTCGGGGCGGTGGGCGATGATCCGGATCGGGTGCGGCGAGTCCTCCTCGATGAAGCGCAGCGCCTTGCTCTTCAGCTTGACGCTGCCGATGCGCAGCTCGGTGGAGCGGAAGGCGCGCGAGCCGAAGGACGTCAGCACGATCGCAATGATGAAGAAAGACGCGATCTTCAGGCCCTCGGGCCGTTCCCGGATGTTCTCGAGGGTGGTGTACACGAAGACCAGGGTCATCAAGCCGTACAGGTACTTCATTGCAGTCGCCCGGTTGGCGATGGTGACGGCCACGGCCGCCGAGGTCATCAGCACCAGCACGCCCGTGGCGTAGGCGCCGCCCTGGGCCTCCACGTCGGCCTGGAAGTGGATCGTGACCACGAAGGTGATGGCGGTGAAGATCACCACCAGCGGCCGGTTGGCCCTGGCCCAGTCGGGCGCCATGCCGTAGGGCGGCAGGTAGCGCGGCACCAGGTTCAGGAGCGCGGCCATCGCCGACGCGCCCGCGAACCACAGGATCGTGATGGTCGAGATGTCGTAGATGGTGCCGAAGGCGCTGCCCAGGTACTGGTGCGCGATGAAGGCCAGCGCGCGTCCGTTGGCCTTGCCGCCCTCCTCGAACTCGTGGGCCGGGATCAGGAGTGTGGTGGCGAAGCTGGAGCCGATCAGGAACAGGCTCATGATCACGGCTGCCGTAATCAGCAGTCGCTTGGTGTTGTGGCTGCGCTCGCGCGGCCGCTCCGGGTCGTCGTGTTGGCTGCCCTTCACGAGCGGCATCACCGCGACGCCGGTCTCGAACCCCGACAGGCCCAGGGCCAGCTTTGGGAACACCAAGAGCGCCACGAGTGCGATGCCCCCGAAGCTGCCGTGCTGCACGAACAGCGCGTCGCGCCAGTTCGCCACCACCTGGGGCGTCTGGGCGATCTTCCACAGCTCCGTGGCCAGCACGATCAGGTTCAGGCCCAGGTAGAACGCCACGATCACCACCGCCAGGCCGATCGCCTCGCGGAAGCCTCTGAGGAAGATCCCGCCCAGGATCGCCAGCAGGAACAGCGTCACGAACACCGGGTGATCCATCCAGGCCGGCGCGAACGGGTTGTGGACGATGTGCGCCGCCGCGTCGGCGGCCGACAGCGTGATCGTGATGACAAAGTCGGTGAACGCGAAGCCCAGTAGCACCAGCACCGTCAGCTTCCCGCGCCAGCGCGGCAGCAGATCCTCGAGCATCTGGATGCTGCCCTGGCCGTGGGGACTCCGCTCGGCCACCTGCGCGTACACGGGCAGCGCCACGAACAGCGTCACCAGCACCAGCAGCATCGTCGCCACGGGCGACAAAGCACCCGCGGCCAGGAACGCGATGCCCGGCTGGTAGCCCAGGGTGGAGAAGTAGTCCACACCCGTCAGGCACATCACCTTCCACCACGGGTACGTGTGGTGGTGCGCGGGTGCGGCTCCGGCGAGCGGCCCGGAGAACAGCCACCCGATCAGGCCTTGTGGTGCTTCCTGGGGTTCCTCAGCGCGCTGCGGAGGTATGGTCTCGTCGCCCTCGGCCGGTGCGGCCGGGGTGTTTCTCGTCACTGGGGCGCCATTGTATCCCGGGCGTTCGCAACGGCGGCATGTCCAGCTTCAGGAACGGGTTACGGGTATGCTGGCGCCAGCGGGGGCGCCCACCCGGACGCACTCGCTTCGCGAGAGAGCCCATGCTGCTGACGCTCGCCGTTTTGGCTTTGCTCGTCCCGCAGGTGCAAGAGCCGACGCCGGCAGAACCCGGCGAGGCTTCGGAGCCCGGTCAGACCGCCCCGCGTACCGAGGACGGACGGCGGATCAAGGAGCCCAAGAAGGCGAAGCACGTAGCCCCGAAGTGGCCGGCGAACGCTCGTCGGGCGGGGTTGAACGGCACGGTGGTCCTTGAGTGCGTGATCGACATCGAAGGGCGTGTGCAGGACGTGAGGACGCTCAAGGGCTATCGCTCCCTCGCGGAGGCGGCATCGGACGCCGTCCGGAAGTGGCGCTACACCACGACGGAGCTCGACGGGAAGCCCGTTCCGGGGGTCATGACGGTCACGGTGAACTTCAGGTTGCAGGCGCCCCCAACCCGGGATGACGTGTTGGCTTCGCTCAAGGATTCTGATCCAGAGATTCGCTGGGCTGCCGTTGCGTGGCTCGGCAGGTACCGGCCCATCACGGCACAACACAAGACAGCAGTCGAGGCGAAACTGCAGGACTCGAGCGAGTTGGTGCGCAACGCTGCCAAGGAAGCACTGAAGCAACTGGAGCGGGATTGAAGGCAGCCATCGACGGCTTCGGCGAGCTCGGCTACTCCGGTTCGGATCAGAAGATGACCTTCGCAGCGCTGCTGCAGGAATTGCGGAGTTTTCTCCTGGGGGACGCAGCCTCGCGCTCCACGGGGTCATCGACAGACAGCTCGAGAAACTGCTGCCGATGTGGAATGAACGGCCCGCGGAGTGTCGAGGCGCGGCCTTGGCGTTCCTTGCCAGGCACTGACTGATCGTGCCTGATCCGATCGTAGTTGCCGCGGGGATCGGAGTCGTCATGTCGCCGCTCGTGGGCCGTGCGCTGCTTCACGGCCTCGAGGTGATCCCACAGCGCTGGCGCAGAACGGCCATCTGGATTCTCGTCGGCGTTGCGGTCGTCTCAGCCCTCACGGCCGAGCTCTGGCCGGAGGGTCGCGTGAAGGAAGGCCGGTTCCTCTTCCTGCTCGGCGTGCTTCCGGGCGCATTCGCCTTCGTGATCTGGCGCACGGCCCTCGCCAGCGCGCTCGTGTCGCTCGTCCCGCTCTATTTCGGCGTCGGCGCACAAACCCTGGGCCGCCCGCTGCACATGCCCGCCGTCGCTCTCGACCACGCGCTGCCCGTGGAGCCCGGCTGGATGTACGTCTACGGGTCGCTGTTGGTGTTTGTGCTCCTGCCGCTGCTCGTCGTGCGGCAGGAACAACTCATGCGCCGCGCCATGCAGGCGTACGTGATGGTGCTGACCATTGCGTACATCGGCTTCGTGGCGTATCCTGTGGTCCCGGAGCGATGATGCTGCCCACCCCTTTTCCTCGTCGGCAACGTAAGAATGTGGCGCTACACTTGAGCAGCACATGCACGACCGCGAAGAACTCGAACGGCGCGTAGTCGAGCTGGAAAAGCAGGTCGCCGCCCTCAAGGCCGGCGGCCCGTTCCCCATGCGTGCCATCCGCAAGCGCGCCTCCTGGGGAATCGGGAACCTTCCCTTCTACGACATCGCGCTGGGCCCGGACATGGCGCGCGGCGAGTGGCGCGGGCACGCGAAGGGCGTGATCGCGATCGGCGACCTCGCCACGGGCGTACTGGCCCTGGGCGGGCTCGCGCGGGGTGTGGTCGCCATTGGCGGCCTTGCGGCCGGGCTCGTCAGCTTCGGCGGCCTTTCGATCGGCGTGCTCGGAGCGATCGGAGGGCTGGCGATCGGTGGCGTGGCCTTGGGCGGTGGAGCCGTTGGCGGCGTGGCCATGGGCGGTGGCGCGGCCGGATACTATGCGTGTGGCGGTGGCGCGATCGGCACTCACGTCGTGGACGCGAGGCGTCGCGATCCCGAGGCGCAGGAGTTCTTTCAGCGGTATGGACTCGCGGGGCTCTGTCGCCCGAGGTAGCGAGACGACGCTTGCCCTAGCTCAACCCCAGGCCGCTGATCCTCTCCGTCTCCTCGCGGCGCGGCGCTTCGGACCGGTATGCCACGAGGCTCGTTCCGAAAAACGCCAAGAGCCCGGCGATCGCGTGGGGAACCAGGAAGAGCGAGAGCCCGCCCAGCATTTCCGGGACGAGCAGCGCCCACGCCACCAGCACCGGCGCCGCATAGGACGAGTACACCGTGCGCTTCTGCCACGCGAAGGCGGCCGCGTACATCGGCAGCGCGACATGCGGACCGAGGCCGGTCGGCGCGAACCACAGCGCCCCAAGCTCGAAGGCCAGGGCCAGCATGAAGCCGCGGATGAACGCGAGCGCCGTGTTGCCGCGCTCGTAGAGGTACGGGAACAGGGCACCCGCGGCGATGGCCGCGAGCGCCAGGTCGCCCGGCGTGTCGGGAAGGCCCAGGCCCCCGGCCAGCACCGGCCAGTACGCGAGGCCGAACACGATCGGCGAGGCGTTGCGCAGCCACTTGACCAAGCGGCTTTGCGGGATCAGGAAGTGGTCCGCCATCAGGTAGCCGATGTAGCCGTAGGCGGGCGCCACCGCGAGCAGGCTGCGCGTCTTCCAGAACACCAGGATCGCGGCGCCCAGCGCCGGCAGGAACTCGTGCCAGCGCGGCCACGGCGCTCCGAGGTGGTACACGACGTTCATCCGCAGGTCGGCCTTCACGCCGGGCAGCAGCGTGCGCTCCACGCGCTCGCGCAGGATGCCGAGCAGCCCCGTCAGCGCCTCTTCCTCGGCGCGGCCGCGCCACGGCCCAGGGTCGATGGGCTCGTGGAAGCGCACCTTGATCCGCGCCGGCCGCGGCAGCTTCTGGTGATGCGGCCAGGCGCGGAAGGCGCCCGCGATCGTCGCGGGCACGAGCGGCGCTCCGGTCTCCCAGGCCAGGCGCGCCGCGCCCTCGCGCAGCGCCGGCTCCAGCCAGCCGCTGCGCGAGCGCTTGCCTTCGGGGAACAGGCCCACCACCTCGCCTTTCTCGATCATCGCCTTGGCCCGCGCGAAGGCCTCGCGCCCCTTGCCGGGCCGCGTGTCCACAGGGAAGGCACCCAGCGCGCGGATCACGCGCCCCAGCACCGGCACGCGGAACAGCGCGTCCCAGGCCATGAAGTGGATCGGGCGCCTGACGCGGATCGAGAGCAGCATCGGGTCGAGGTACGACGGATGGTTCGCGGCGACCACGGCCGGCCCCGTGGCGGGCACCTGCTCCTCGCCTTCGCAATCGTAGGAGAACACCACGCGGAACAGCGCGTCGAGGAAAGCGAGGAGAAGCGCCCTCACCGGCGCGCGGACTCCATGCCGTGCTGCGTCAGAGGCGACCGGCTTCGCGAGCCGCGCGGCCCCAGCGACCCAGGCGCAAACAGCAATCGCGAAGCTCGGACAGGCGCCGCAAGCGGCGCGTGACGCCAGCGGCCGAGAGATCCACCTTCGTCGCGAGGCGTTGCCTGGTCCGGAGATCGGAGCGCCGGCTCATCTCCCGAAGCCGCGCCGTCACGGCCTGCGCCCCCTTCCCGCTCATCGGTCGAGCTCCTGGAGCCGCTTGACGTCGGCCAGGTCCTGGTCGCGCCCCGCCCAGGTTTTCATCCGGATCAGCCCCTCCCGCGACACGACCCACACGTCGCCGTGCTCCGCGGAGACGCGGGCGCGCGTCTGCCAGACGGGATCGAGGTTCGCGTCGACCAGCAGGAGGTCGAGCGTCAAGGACTCCTCGGCCTCGATCTTGCTGAGGCGCCGCAGCTCCATCCCGTCGCTGAACTTCATCGGCAGCGCCTCCAGGGTGAAGCCCCGGCGGTGCGCCACACTCCGCGCTCGTTCGAGCTCCTCGGGAAGCACCAGCAAGTCGATATCGGCGGTAGCGCGCGGGGCGCCGTGTATGGCCAGCGCCACCGCACCGGCCACGGCGTAGCGCACCCCTTCAGCCTCGAGCAGCGAGAGTAGCGCCGTCAGTTCGTCGAACAGGCGGAGGGCCATGGGCTCCGCGTCATTGTATGCCCGCGCCGCGCTCGCGCTCGGCCACGCTGCGCTCCACGCGCTCCGTGTCGTCGCCGAGGCTGCGCGTGCCCAGGAGGTAGAACACGCCCGAGACCGCCATGGCGGCGCTGGTGATCAGCAGCGCCTTCTCCAGGCCGATCGCGTCGGAGGCCCGGCCGATCAGGATCGGCGACGGGACGTCGCCGAGCAGGTGGTACACGAAGATCGAGACCGCAATGGCCGTGGCACGGATCTCGGGCAGCGCCACGTTCACCAGCACCGCGTTGGCGGGCCCGGTGTTCAGGAACACCAGCACCTGTGCCATGAAGATCGCCGGCAGGTAGATGGCGCGCTGGTCGGACAAGAGGCCCGCGGCCGTGAAGGGCACCGCGGCCAGCATCCCCCAGCCCGACACCAGCAGGTACGCCTTGGGCGTGCGCTTCAGCAGCCAGTCGCCCAGCCAGCCGCCGAGGAACGTCCCAACCAGCCCCGACACCACGGTCATGCCCCCGAACAGCGTGTTGGCCTCGTCCAGGGGCAGGCCGCGCTCGCGGTGGAAGAAGGTCGGCATCCAGTACGCCATCCCGCCCAGGGCGAAGGTCATGGCGGAAAGCCCGAGCGTCGTGTGCACGAAGGACGGCGTGCGCGCGAGCGCGAGGGTCGAGCGCAGCTCGAAGCGATGCTCCGACTTCGAGACCCCGTCGCCGGCGCCGCGCGCCGGCTCGGCCATCAGGAACGCCAAGACACCCAGCACCAGGCCGGGCCCGCCCGCGACGTAGAACGCCTCGCGCCAGCCCCAGTGCTCGCCCACGTAGCCGCCCAGCAGGAAGCCCAGGGCCGAGCCCACCGGGATCGCCACGTAGAAGTAGGCGAGCATGCGCCCGCGCCGCTCCTTCGGGAACAGGTCGCTGATCAGGGTGGGCGCGACGCCGCCGAAGCCCGCCTCGCCCACGCCGATCATCGATCGCGCGGCGAGGAGCTGGCGGGAGCTGCCCGCGAGGCCCGACGCGACCGTGGCCAGGCTCCACACCAGGACGCCGCCGCCCACGAAGAAGCGGCGCGGATAGCGGTCGGCCAGGACGCCGGCGATCGGCGAGAAGGCCATGTACGCGACCATGAACATCGAGCCGATCAGGCCGAGCTGGGAGTCGTTCAGGCGGAAGTCGGCCTGGATCATCGGCGCGACGGCCGCGATCACGTAGCGGTCGATATAGTTGAGGAAGTTGACGCCGAACAGCAGCGCCACGGCCAACCGCGCCTGGCGCGCGGTGATCGGCCCCGGAGACATGGCCGGGATTCTATGCGCTTACGTCGCGCAGCTTTTCCAGCAGCCAGCGGTCGAGGCCGGGCAACAGATCTTCGCGGTACGAGAACGGGCCCTGCCGATAGCCCAGGGAGCCGATGCCCTTCTGGGCCAGGTCCGAGAGCTGCCAGTCCTGGCGATTGGTGACGTCCCAGAACTCGACGGCGCCCGACGCGTCGAAGTCGGCCTTCGCCATCTCGCTCGGCAAGAAGTGCCAGTCGCACACGATCTGGGTGCGGTCCACGGCGAGCGGCCACAGCGCGTAGGTCATCACGTAGTCGGGGTGGAGGTTCAGCAGCAGGTTGGGCAGCAGCGCGTAGTAGTGGACGCTACGGCGGTCGACTTCGTCCAGGTCCACGAAGCAGGCGCGATTCGTCTGCCCGTCCATCGTCATCGAGGCGATGCCGTCCTTCAGCTCCATGCGGCCGCCCAGATACGAGGGCTGGGGCGCCTCGTTGTCGCCGCTCAGATAGTGCGAGAGCCTGGCGAGCTGCGGGTGCGCGATCGGGCAGTGCAGGCACTCCGAATAGTTCTGAACCACGAGCTTCCAGTTCGCGTCCGCTGTGTACACCCGGCGCGCGCCGCGGCGCAGCTCGGCCATGCGGTAGGGACGGAAGCGCTGGTCGAGCCCGGCCAGGTGCTCGGCAAAGGGCGAGGGCGCGTCGGCCAGGTTCATGAAGTAGTTCCCGTCCCACTCGGCCAGCTGGACGGAGCCCAGCGGGTAGTCGGCTTCGCGGAAGTCCTTCACCTGGTCCATGTGCGGCGCGGCCTTCAGGCGGCCGTCGAGGCCGTAGGTCCAGGCGTGGTAGCGGCACTGGATGCTGCCCTGCAGGTGACCCGAGTCCTCGGCGCACAGGAGCGTGCCGCGATGCCGACAGTTGTTGTGGAAGGCGCGCACGCGGCCGTCTTCGCCGCGCACGATCAGGATCTCCGCGCGGCCGAAGCGCCTCACCACGAACGACCCGGCCTCCGGCAGCTCGTCCACGCGCCCCGCGAACAGCCAGCTCCGGTAGTGGATCCGCTGCAGCTCGCGCTCGAACAGCGCCGGATCGGTGTAGTAGCGCGCGGGCAGTGTCATGGCTCCTGCCACGCGCTCGGGGCGGTTCTGGGCGTACGTCACGGACATCGCACTCCTCCTGAGCCTCCAAGTCTAGCGTTTGACCGGCCCGGCACGCGACGCTAGCCTCTCGCTCACCGGAGGCCGGATGACCGACAGTCGAAAGATGCTCGAGGCGCTCGCCGCGGCGCAATGGCGCCTGGCTCTCGTCCTGACCGCGGCGATGATGGCCGTGTACTTCGGCTTCATCCTGCTGGTGGCTTTCGCCAAGCCGCTCTTGGGACGCCTGCTCGTCCCCGGCCTCAGCCTGGGCACGCTGCTGGGCGCGCTCGTGATCGTCGCGGCCTGGGTGCTGATCTGGATCTACGTGCGCTGGGCCAACAGCCACTACGACGACACGGTCAAGAAGCTGAAGGACGCCCGGTGAGCGGCGGGCCGAACCTCGTCGCCATCGCCTGCTTCCTCGTCTTCGTCGCGATCACCCTGGGCATCACCTGGTGGGCCGCGCGCAAGACCAAGGACGCCGAGCACTTCTACGCCGCGGGCCGCAGCGTCACCGGCTTCCAGAACGGCCTGGCCCTGGCGGGCGACTACATGAGCGCGGCCAGTTTCCTGGGCATCGCGGGGCTCGTGTCGCTGTCGGGGTTCGACGGGCTGATCTACTCGATCGGCTTCCTGGTGGGATGGCCGATCGTGATGTTCCTTATCGCCGAGCCGCTGCGCAACCTGGGACGCTACACCTTCGCCGACGTGGTGGCGTTCCGGCTGCGCCAGAAACCCGTCCGCATCGCGGCGGCCTTCGGCACCCTGGCCGTCGTCTCGTTCTACCTGATCGCGCAGATGGTGGGCGCCGGCAACCTGATCCGGCTGCTGTTCGGCATCAGCTACGAGACCGCGGTGGTGATCGTGGGCCTGGTGATGCTGGCCTACGTGCTGTTCGGCGGAATGCTGGCCACCACCTGGGTGCAGATCGTGAAGGCGCTGCTGCTCATGACCGGCGCCTTCCTGCTGGCGTTCCTGGTGCTGCTGCGCTTCGAGCTGAACCCGCTGCGCCTGTTCGCGGCCGCGGCCGACACGTACGGCGCCGCCGTGCTGGCCCCGGGGCAGCTCGTGTCGGATCCCTGGGACGCGCTGTCGCTGGGTCTCGCTCTCATGTTCGGCACCGCGGGCCTGCCGCACATCCTGATGCGCTTCTACACGGTGCCCGACGCGCGCACCGCCCGTACTTCGGTCAGCTGGGCCACCGGCTTCATCGGCGTCTTCTACCTGCTGACCTTCGTGCTGGGCTTCGGCGCCATGGTGCTGGTGGGCCAGGACGCGATCAAGGCCGCGGACAAGGGCGGCAACATGGCGGCGCCGCTGCTGGCCCAGACGGTGGGCGGCACCGGTTTTTTGGGCTTCATCGCGGCCGTCGCCTTCGCCACGATCCTGGCGGTGGTGGCGGGCCTCACCCTGTCGGGCGCCGCGGCGCTGTCCCACGACCTGTGGGTCAACGTGGTGCGCGGAGCCCACGCCTCGGAGGCCGAGCAGCTCCGCGTGGCGCGGGCGGCTACCATCGTACTGGCGCTCCTCTCGATCGCCCTCGGCATCGCCTTCAAGGGCCAGAACGTCGCCTACATGGTGGGCTTGGCCTTCGCGATCGCGGCCAGCGCCAACTTCCCCGCCCTGGTGATGTCGGTGTTCTGGCGCGGCTTCACCACGGCCGGTGCGCAGGCCAGCATGCTGATCGGCACCGCCTCGGCCCTCCTCCTCATCTACCTCTCGCCCACGATCCAGGTCGGCATCCTGGGCCATGCCTCAGCACCCTTCCCGTGGCGCAACCCCGGCCTGGTGACGATCCCGCTGTCGTTCCTGGTCGGCGCCGGGGTCTCGTTGCTGTTCCCGGAGCGGGAGGCCGCGGAGCGCTTCGCCGAGGTGGAGAATCGCGTCCACCTGGGCCCGGAGGGCAGTCTCAGCTAACGCGCGACGTCCAGTAGGAGCGCCGCGCTCAGCAGGTAGACGAGGGCAAAGGCCTGGGTCTCCTGCCCGCCGGCCGTGGTGACGAGGACAGGCAGCACGATCGCGCCGGCGGCCACGCAGGCCACGACCCGCAGGGCCGCGCGCGCCCGCGTCCGGCCCGCCTCGCTCCACCCCAGGCGCCGCGGCGCGGCAGCCCGGAACACGAGGAGCGGCAGCGGCGGCAGCAACAGCGAGATCGGCAGCTCGAGGCGGGCGGATCCGAGGCCGAAGTGATCAGCGGTCGCCGTGTAGCCGTAGTACTTGTCCAGCACACCCTCGTTGGCCGACGTGCTCGTACTCGTGGACCGGCCGTCGCGCGGCGCCCAGGGCCACAGCTTCGTCTGGAGCACCACGGCCACGAGGCGCCGGGCCAGGATCGTCGCGTACCACGCGGGATCCGTGCGCACGTCGCGGAGCACCGCCTCGCGCAGGATGGATTCGCTGCCCGGCGTCCACAGCTTGCGGCCGCCCCCGGCCCGCACGGCGAGCAGCGCCTCCGCGTCGGACCACGCGTAGCCCTTCTCGCGGTCGAAGTCGCCCAGGCCTTCCCAAAGCGGTTGCCAGATATCGCTCTGCTGCGCCCGACGCATGGCGGGAAACGGCAGCAGGAGGGTGGCGGTCAGTGCCAGGAGCAGCACCACCTTCCGTGGCCTCGCTGCCTGAAGGCGCACGGCGCCCAGCGTCACCGCCAGGAGGAGGCCGGGCAGCACGAGCCCCACCGAGCTGCGGCAGGTCGACGCCAAGGCGAATCCGGCCCCTGCGAGCAGGGCGCGAGCCGCCAAGCCACGGACGCTGCAGGCAGGTGCCAGAACCGAGTAGGCCGCGAGGGGGACGACGAGCAGGAGGCCGATCAGGTAGAAACCCACGGCGTAGCGCGTCAACGCCAGGGTCTCGACCCAATAACACGAGAGGCCTAGCAGGGCCGCCAGCGCCCCGGCGGCGACCGGGTAGCCGGCGCGCGTCAGCTCCCAGGCCGCCCACGCCAGCACGGGAGCGCAGCACAAAGCACCCAGCCAGACGACCAGGAATGGAGCGATTCCTCGCAGCAGGCGAAAGCCCAGGCCGAGAAGCCGGCCACGGCCGTGGTCGTCGTAGTGCTTCGGCACGGGCTCGATCCGCGTTTTCAGGAACGGCCGGTCTGGCAGCGTCCGCCAGAACTGCCAGGGCCGGATGGCGTGGTTGCGGGTCCCCTTCACGACGAGGCGCCGGTAGGCCTGGTCCGCATCGAGGCCGTCCGCGCCGGTGTAGACGGGTTCGACCTCCGGAGGGAGGGGGCGCCGGCCGTCCAGGAAGCCGTCGATCCCGACGGCCATGTCGCTCCAGAGCCGCCGGAAGGCGTCGAACTCCTGGAGATCCAGGCCGCTGGTGGCCGCCGCCGTGGCGCACAGCAGCAGCCCCGAGCCGAGCAACCCGACGAGGAGACCGCCGCGCCCGTGCGACAAGCTGCCAAATTCTAGCCTTGTGGGCTTGACAGGACCGTCCTGGTGTCCTATATCTGTAATACAGAAGGTGCGATGCTGAGGATCGACCCCGGGGACGCCATCCCCATCTGGAAGCAGATCGAAGAGGGCGTGCGCCGCCTGGTGGCGTCGGGCGCGCTCGCTTCCGGGGGACCCGTCCCTTCGGTGCGCGACCTGGCGAGGGATCTGAGGGTGAATCCCATGACGGTTTCGAAGGCGTATCAGCGGCTGGCGGAGGCGGGCATCCTGGAGGTGCGGCGCGGCGAGGGCACCTTCGTCGCGGCGGCGCCCCCCGCGATGGCGAGGGGCGAGCGGGCGCGGGCGCTGCGCGAGGCGGCGTCCCGCTACGTGGCCGTAGCGGCGACGCTGGGCGCGTCGGCCGACGAGGCGGCCCGCGAGGTGCGCTCCGCCTGGCCGGCGGCAAGACGCGGAGGCGAGTCGTGAGCGACGCCGCGGTCCTCTCGGTCGAGACGCTCGGCGTGCGCTACGGCCGCCGCACGGCGCTCGAGAATCTCTCCTTCGCGGTGGCGCGCGGCTCCGTGTTCGCCCTGCTGGGCCGCAACGGTGCCGGCAAATCCTCGCTGATCCGCTGTGCGCTTGGTCTGCAGAAGCCCGCCCACGGCGTCGCTCGGTTGTTCGGGAAGGACGCCTGGAACACCCGTCGCGAAGCGATGCAACGCACGGGCGTCGTGCCCGAGCAGCCGGACGCCCCGCCCGAGATGTCGCCGGCCGAGCTGATCGACTTCTGCGGCTCGCTCTACGACGTGTGGGACGGGGAGACGGCGCGGGCCCGCCTGAAGCGTTTCGAGGTGCCGCCGGAAGTTCCCTTCGGCCGGCTGTCCAAGGGCCAGAGAGGCGCGGTGATGCTGAGCCTCGCGCTCGCCTCCTCGCCGGAGCTGCTGGTCCTCGACGACCCGACGCTGGGCCTCGACGTGGTCGCGCGGCGCGCGCTGTTCGACGAGCTGATCGGCGAGCTGGCCGACCGCGGTACGACTGTGGTCGTGACGACCCACGACCTGGGCGGGATCGAAGCCATCGCCGACCGGGTCGCGATCCTGCACGGCGCCCGCCTCGCCCTTGACGAGCCCCTCGAGAGCCTGAAGACGCGATTCCGCAGGCTGCGCTGCGGGCGCGGCGCGGGCGCGTTCACATGGGCGCCCTTCGAGACGAAGAACGCAGCCGAACGCGATTGGGGCCGCGAGGCCGTGGTCACGAACTTCGACGAGGAACGCCTGGCGCGTTTCGCGGCGCAGCCGGGCGTCGGCGACGTCGAAGTGGGCGCGCTCTCCCTCGAAGACATCTTCCTGGCGACCGCCGGGGCTGCGTCGTGAGCGCGGTACTGGCGATCGCCGGCCGCGAGATTCGCGAACGCCGATTCCTGCTGGCGGTGGCGGTCGGTCTGGGGCTGATCCCCGCCGCAGCCTTCTTCTGGCCGGGCATGGCCGAGCAGGGGAATGCCGAGCTCGTGGCCGTGTTCGTGGGCCTCGCGTTCCCGACCGCGGCCTCCCTGGCCGTGGGCGCGTCCGTCATGGGACGCGACATGGCCGAAGGACGCCTCGGCTTCTATCTCTCGCGTCCGATCGCGGAGACGTCGCTGTGGGCCGGCAAGTTCCTGGGTGGATGCGCCCTCGTGCTCCTGGCCTTCGCGCTGACGTGGCTCCCCTTCAGCATCGTCAGCGGCGCGGTCTGGTCCTGGCTCGCGAATGGGCGCATGCCGTATCCGCTCGTGTTCGGACCGCTGGCCATGGTCTTCCTGATGGCCAACGCCCATGTGGCCGCCTCGCTCTACCGCTCGCGCTCGGCCTGGATCGCGGTGGACGCCGCCCTGCTGGTCGTCGCGTTCTTCGCGTACCGGAGCATGCTCCGGCACGCCGTGGACGCGGGCGCCGGCGAGATCGTAATGGGCAACATGCACCAGCTCTTCTTCGGCGCGGCGCTCGTGGCCGTGGCCGCCAGCGGCTTCCAGCTGGTCCTGGGCCGCGCCGATGCCGAGCGCGGCCGCTGGGCTCTGTCGTGCAGCTATTGGCTGGGCACCGGCCTTCACCTGCTGTGCCTCTACGGGCTGAGCTCGTGGGCGCTCGGCACCACGCCGGCCGAGGTCTCCGGCGTCAGCCTTTATGCCGAGCTGGCGCCGCGCGGAGTCGGCGTGATCTTTCGGGGCAACGACCCGGGCCGGGCGGGCCTCGAGCCGCTCTTCGCAATGGACGCTGCGAGCGGTGCGTACGCTCGATTCGCGGCCGAGCGAGCCACGCTTCCGGTCTTTTCCCGCGATGGCCGGCGCGCATTCTGGGTCGCGGGGGCGCCCGAGCTGTTCTCGCTCGATCGGCCGCCGGCCCTGGCCGTCGCACGCTTCGACGGCGACCGCCCTGCTGTTCATGAGCTGCCGCTCTCCGAGTCCGGCGCGTCGTACCTGCTGGCCGTCGACGGCGAAGCGAGACTGGCGCTCCTCGTGTGCCGCGGCGGCGTGGCTGTCGTGGACACGGCTTCGGGCGCGACACTCGGAGGCGCACGCCTTGCCAGCTTGAATCCCGACGTGGGCGAGTTCCTTCCGGACGGCCGTGTGCGACTGGTCGAGCGTTCCGGCACCGCGATCGTGGTTCGCGATTGGAATCCGCGAGACTCTGAAAGCGTGGAACGCGTACGCGTCGCGGACGCCGGGCATGGCCTGACGCTGGCGCTGCGCGGCGACCACGCCCTCGTCTCGCCCGATGGCCGGGAGCTGCTCCTGCTCGACGTCGAGAAGGGGACACGAACGCTCCTTGCGCGGACGCCACCCGATCGGCCGGCTGCGCCTCACCTCGGCGTAGCGCGGCGGATGGGGCTCGCGCACGGAGGGCTGGCGGTGGCGTTCGGCAACTCCGTAGTGCTCGTGACTCCCGAAGGGGAAGTTGGGCGGCGCATCGACCTGGATCCCGACGAATTCGTGACCAGCTTGGTCGAGCCCGGCCCGAACCAGATCGCCGTCGGTTTCCGGCGCGCCGGCGGATCCCTCACCAAGGTCTACGACATCGAAACGGGCAGCCTGATCCGCGAGGAGCCCGGCCTGCGTCCGGCCGGCAACCCCTGGACCAAGCGCCTGGGCGACTCCCCCGAGCCGGGCTCCCTCGGATCTCGGTTGTACCTGACCGACGACCATGCGCTCGTCGAGCTGCTGGCCAATGGGAAGCGCCGCGTGGTCGTTCCAGCGGTGGACTAGGCCGTGGCCGCCGCCTTGCCCGCGATCCGCGGCTACAAGATGCTCCGCCTGCTCGGCGAGGGCGGCATGGGCCAGGTGTTCCTGGCCGAGGACGAGACGCTCGAGCGCAAGGTCGCGATCAAGATGATCGCGCCGCGCCTGGCCGGCGAAGGCCCGGCCCGCGTCCGCTTCCTGCGCGAGGCCCGGGCCATGGCCGGCATCGAGCACCCGCACGTGGTGCGCGTGTACGCTTTCGGCGAGACTGAAGGTCAGGCCTATTTCGTGATGGAGTACGTCGAGGGCGAGACGCTCGCGGCGCGCTTGAAGCGCGCCACGCGCCTCGCGGTGGCGGACGCACTGCGCATCGGGCGCGAGACGGCGCAGGCCCTGGCCGCGGCCTGGGCCCGCGGGGTCGTGCACCGCGACGTGAAGCCCGCCAACATCCTGCTCGACCGCGACGACCACGTGAAGGTGGCCGACTTCGGCCTGGCCCGGCTCGCCGCCTCCGGCGACGCCGACCAGACCGGCTCGGGCATGGTGGTCGGGACGCCGCACTACGTGTCGCCGGAACAGGCCCGCGGCGAGCCCACCGACTTCCGCAGCGATGTGTATTCCCTGGGCGTCGTGCTCTACGAGATGTTGGGCGGACAGAAGCCCTTTGCAGGCCAGAGCCCCGTCGAGGTGATGGCGCGACACATCGCCGACCCGCTGCCGCCGCTGCGCGATCGCTGCCCCGACCTGCCCGATGGCGTATCGCAGCTCGTGGACTGGATGACCGCCAAGTCCGCGGCGGCTCGGCCGCCGTCGTATGCGGAGCTGCTGCCGCGCCTCGCGCCCGAGTCAGCGAGCGCGCCCCTGGACTCGCCCGCCTCCGCGACGTCGACGATGCCGACGCCCGCGCGCCCGGTGAACGCAGCGCGACGCGGCAGGACGCGCCGGGGCGCCGTGTCCCTGCTGGCAGCGGCCGCCATCGCCGCCGTTTTCCTCGGCTACACGAGGTTCACCGCGCGCGACGTCGCCTTCAGCGTCGCCGTGGCGCCGTTCTTCGGTCCCGATGCCGAGTCGGACCGCGAGGGACGCCTGTTCGCCTCGCTGATCGAGAGCGAGCTTCTGAAGCAGCTCCCCGAGGACGACGCCGCGGTCCTGGGGCTCGAGGAGACCCGCAAGGCCCCGCGCTCGGCGCGAGCGGCGAAGGCGCTGGCCGAGAAGCTCGACGTGGACGTCGTGGTCTGGGGCGAGGCCTTCGCTCTGCGCGACGAGGTGGAGCTTCTGCCGCGCATCACCAGACGCGATGGCTCGACGTCCGAGGCCGACGCGCCCGGCGCCTCCCTGCCAACGGGAGCCGGCGCCATCGAGGCCAGGCGTGCGCGCGGCGCGGTTGTCGCGAAGGCCGTGGCGGCACTGCGCGTGGCCAAAGACGGCACCGCACACTGAACGCGCGCGTGTAGTCGGGTTAGGATGCCGCGATGCCCAAAGTCAGGGCCACGCTGCTCATGAACGCCCAAGCCTTCGTCACGGAGCGCTTCGGGGCCACGGCGCATCGCCGAGTCCTGGCCGAACTCAAGGCGCCCGCGGCGGCGTTGTTCTCCATCTCCCTGCCCACGGGGTCGCGCATTCCCCTGGAACACCTGGTGGCCTACATGGTCACGGCCAAGAGGCTGTTCGCGCCTGACGAAACGGGCTTTCATCGGGAGATCGGCCGCTTCGCCGGCACCGTAGAGCGGGAGGAAAGCGCCTTCTCGCACATGGTGGCCGATCGAGAGACGCTGCTCAAGACGCTGAAGATGCTCTGGCGGGCCTACTACAGCGAAGGCAAGGTCGAGATCGTGTCCTCCGACGCCGCTCAGGTGACGTGGCGCGCCGTGAACTTCCGCGGCGACCCGGTGCTGTGCGAACGCATCACCGGGGCGACCGAGACACAGGCCGGCGCGGCGCGTTCCGAGCACGGCGCCTGCGTCTTCCGCGGAGACGCCGCGTGCCAGTGGACGGCCTGGTGGTAGGGGCCTGACAGGATCGCGCGTTCAGGCGTGAGGCGCGGCCGGCAACCGGAACTCGAAGCTGGTGCCGCGGCATGGCTCGCTGTCGGCCGTGATCGACCCGCCGTGCGCCTCGATCGCGCCGCGACAGAAGGCCAGGCCCAGGCCGCTGCCGCGGTCGGCGACGTTGCCGCGCACGAACTCGCCGAACAGCCGGTCCCTGACCTCCGGCGCGATGCCGGGACCCTGGTCTTCCACGCGCACCGCGACCGACTCGGCGTCGGCCCGATGTGCAGCCACGCGAATCTCGCCCGGGCCCGTGAACTTGATCGCGTTGCCGATCAGGTTCTGCAGGACCCGGCCGATCAGCTCGCGGTCCACGAGCAGCGGCGGCAGGTCGGCGGCGGCGGCGATCACGAGGCGTTGCCCCTTGGCGCTCGCCAGGGGCTCCTGCATCTCGACGGCCTCCCCGATCAGCGCCGCGACGTCGACCGGGGAGCGTTCGAGGGCCACGCGGCCCCTCTGGAGTGCTTGCACCTCGAGCAAGCGGCTGGCGAGGTCGAGCAGCCGCTGGGTCGCAAGACGCGCTGGCTCGACCAGCTCCTGCGTGCGCGGGGACGCGGCCCCATCGGCGGCCAAGAGGTCCACCGACGCCCGGATCACCGTGAGGGGATTGCGCAGGTCGTGGACCAGCGTTCGCACGAGATCCGCACGCAGGCTCTCCACGTGCCGGCGCTCGGTGACGTCGTGCAGGACGATCAGTCGTCCTGCAACACCGCGGCCCGGCGAGAGCGGCGTCACGCGGGCGTCGAAGTGGCGCTCGCTCCCCTCCGGTCCGAGGCTGAACGAGGTCAGGAGCGCCGCCTCGAGGGCGCGGCCTTCGGTGAGAGGAGCCAGTGCCGGCAACGCCTCAGGCACGAAGCGTCCGATCGCCGCCGCCGCGCTAACGTCGAGGGCCGACTCCGCGGCCGGGTTCATGGCCACGACACGGTTGCGCCCGTCGCTCACCACGACGGGATCCGCAAGGCTCGCGATCACCCTCTGCTGGGCCTCGGGTACCAGGTCCATGAGCCCCGACTTGAGCATCCCCCAGGCCAGCATCGTAGCCGTGACCAGGAGCGCGTAGGGGTTCGGATCCAGGCCCGCGAAGAGCGGTGTCACCAGGTACACGGCGTGGACCACGATCGGGACCACGAGGGCGACGATGAGCACCACGAGCTGGCGCCGGAACACTCCGGTCGTGGAGCGCAGGGCGCGCTGCAGGACCAGCAGGGTCAGGATCAGGACGACCTGGGTGTAGTAGCTGTTGTGCACCGTGTACCACGGCCCCCTGACGAAGGTGGTGCGTGCGAAGCCGAGGCTGGTGTCGACCTGGATTTCACGCCAGATCCACTGGTGGCTTTCGTTGCTCAGCGCCAGCAGCCAGGTGATGGCGGGGATCACGAACTGCAGGGCGACGTTCAAGGGCGTGTTGTAGCGATGCTGCCCCGTGAACGAGAGAGCCGTGATCAACGTCAGCGCCGGCACGGCCACCACCCCGAGGTACTGGACCTTCAGCCAGCGCGCCACGTCGGCGGCGTTCGACGAGCCCAGCTCGAGGGCGTAGCCGACGACGTAGACGCAGATCCCGAAGCAGAGCAGGCGCATGCCCTGGGCGCCGCGCATCGGCCCTCGGCGCCGCACGATCTCCGCGATCACGAGCATCAGCACGGCGCCCACGATCAGCGGCGCGGCGGCAGGCGTGAAGCGCCAAGTCATGGAATAGCCCCAGCTCAGGGCGTCGCGCAGCGGAGCGGACGCCGGCCCGCGAAGGAGATGCGCGGCCGGGCGGGGTCGTAGTAGTCCTCGACACGCAGGCGGCCGCCCTGGTCACGAAGGACGGCGGCGATCTCTTCGCGCACGATCGCGTGCTCCTCCAGCGTGACCAGGGCCGGCAGCACGCGGCCCAGCTCGCCGGTGGCCAGGAAATCGCTGGTGGCCACGACCAGACGCTCGTCCTCCGCAAAGCGCGTCTTCACGACGAGCACACCCGCCTCGCAGCGGGCGCTGGCCCTGGTGCCGGCGATGGAGAGGATGCCCGAGGACTCGCCCAGGCTCCGCGCGATGGCGGCCGCGAGCTGTTTCCCTGTCATCTCCATCTGCGCGAAGCGATTGTCGAAGGGCTGGGCGTCGTAGAGCTGGCCGTAGCTGAGCTCGCCCGCGGGCAGGTCGGCGCGCAGCCCGCCGCCGTTCGTGATCGCGACCTGGGCCCGCGGCCGCGCGGCCAGCATCAGGTCGGCAATCAGGTTCCCTGCCGGGCTCTCCGCGTCGTACTCCCGGCCGAACGGGGCGTCGAGCACCACGCCCAGCCGCTCCTCGCGCCGCTGCCGCGCGCGCTCGACGTCGGGGGCGAGGAGCTTTGCGATTTCGGCGTCGACCGCCACCGGGGCGCCCTCGTACACTCCCGCGACGACGTCGCGTGGCGGCTCGATTCGGGAAGCCCTGACCCGCCGCGTGGCAGGGTCGACGTTGAGATCGACGCGCGAGAAGGCGCGACCGCCGCTGTAGGCCTCGACGACGGGGATGCCGTTCACTCGGTGCGCGATCCCCTGGTGGCGGTGGCCGGCCACGATCGCGTCCACGAGGCCCGCAGGCAGCGCCCGGGCCACGACCATGATCTCCTCGGAGAGGCCGCAGCTCGCGAGGTCCTCGGGGTTCGCGAACTCGCGGCATTGCCCGCCCGCGTGGGCGGCCACCACCACGACGGTAGCCCCGGCGCGCCGCAACGCCGCCGACGCGGTGCGGATCGTGTCGGCGATCGGGGCCAGGGTCAGGGATCGCACGTTCGGCGCCATCGTGGTCCGGAGCGTGGCCTCGGTCGTGACTCCCACGATGCCGATCCGGATCCCAGACTTCTCCACGACTGCGGTCGGCCGGACGTTGGGCCAGGCGATGGGCTTTCCTGTCGCCGCGTGGAGGAGGTTCGCGGCCAGGAACGGGAAGCGAGCCTCGGCGGCTCGCGCCTTCAGGGCGCCGAACGGATCGTCCTGCGGCGCGCGCGGCACCGAGGCCTCGCCGGCGGGGCCGTAGTCGAAGTCGTGATTGCCCACGGCGGCCGCGTCGTAGCCAAGCGCGTTGTACGCACGCACCACCGCCGCTCCTTCGCCCAGGTTGCTCTCGAGCGTCCCCTGGAACATGTCCCCCGCGTCCAGGAGCAGCACGGCCCCGCCGTCCGCGGCCCGCGCCCGGCGGAGGTTGGCGAGATACCCGCCGAAGAGCGCCAGTCCTCCCTTGCCGTCGCGCGCGGATACGCTCCCGTGCAGGTCGCTCGTGCCCACAACGGAGAGAGTGATCGAGCCTCCGGCAAGCAAGGCGAGGACGAGGGGGAGGACGGGCATCGTCCCGCGAGTCTACATCCCGACCTTCTCGGGTAGCATTCCTGCTTTCGTTCCAAAGGAGGAGTCCCGAAATGAGCCAGCGTTCCCTCTCCCTCGCCCTCGCGGCGTGCGTGGCCGTGGCCGCCTGCGGCGGCGGCGCGTCGCAGCAGCAGTCGGCCCCGCCCGCTCCCCCGGCGACTCAGGCCCCGGCCGCCACCGTGGCGGCGGCCCCCGCGGCCGGTGCCGCGGAATTCGGCGTGCCCGAGTGCGACGACTACATGACCAAGTACGTGGCCTGCATCGACAGCAAGGTGCCCGAAGCGGGTCGCGCCATGGTCCGCCAGAGCCTCGAGCAGACGAAGGCCCAGTGGAAGCTCGCCGCCTCGACGCCCGAGGGCAAGGCCGGGCTGGCCGGCGCGTGCAAGACCATGAACGAGACGGCCAAGACGGCGATGGCCGCTTACGGCTGCACCTTCTAGCGATTCGTCCCTGGACCGGCGTCCCGCCCGGGACGCCGGTCACACGAGCGGACGCAGCCGCTCGATCTCCCTTCGAAACAGTGGGATCTGGCCCAGGCTCTGGGTGTGTCCGCCGGCCACCGACGCGCGCTCGGCGTGGCCGTACGAGAGCGCGAGCCGCGCCGCCGCGTAGAGGTACTGCCGGCGCGCGGCCAGGCGATCGGGGTTGCCGAGCGCCTTCATCAACCAGCTCATGCGACGCGGCCAGGATCCCAGTCGCGCCACGTCCTCGGCGGTCACGAGGCCGGTAGCGATCTCGCGCTCGAGCTGCCGCCGGATCAGGTTCGACTCGCGGTGTCCCATCACCAACACCAGGGTGAGGAACACGAGGAACAAGGGGACCCAGACGAGGGCGTAGAGCATCAGGAACCCCGCCGGGCCCGCCAGGCCCGCCATGGTGTTCCACAGCGAGTGGAGCGCCACCGCCCCGGCGAAGCCGAGCACCGGCGCCAGCAGGCGCATGGCGGCATTGTGGGTCTGGCGCGCGTAGCCGCAGCCGATGCCCGTGGCCGCCGTGAACACCGCGTGGGCGAACGGGCCCAGCATGCCGCGCAGCACGAAGACGATCATCAGGGCCGGCGTGCCGCCCTTCACCAGGCTGCGGCCGTAGTACAGGACGTTCTCGACGGCCGCGAAGCCCAGGGCCACCACACCCGCGTACACGATGCCGTCCAGGACGCCGTCGAACTCCTTGCGCAGGAACAGCAGGATCAGCAGCACCGCGATCCCCTTCGACGCTTCTTCGACGAGCGGCGCCGAGATGCTGGCCGCGAGGAACTGCGCGAGGCCGCGGTTGCCGCTGGCGGCGTGGACGAAGCCGGCGAACAGGTCGTTGGCGATCCCCGAGGCGAAGGTCGCGGCGCCGGCGCCCCAGGCCAGGCAACCTGCCAGCACCCAGGCGGGCTCCGGGTCGTAGCGGTCGAGCCACAGCCACAGGCCGAGGTAGACGGGCATCGGAGCGAAGGCGACTCCGGCGGCGACCACCGCGGGCACGAAGCCCAGCTCGAAGGCGCTCGCAACCAGCACCAGGAAGCCCAGCAGGCTGCCGGCGCCGAGCATGAGGGCGGCGAGCCCGAGGTGCGCGGTTCCGTAGCGCTTGACGGGCGCGCCGGCGGCCGCCTGGGGTGCCACCGCCGGTTCCTCGATCTGCACGCGCAGCCGTGGTCCTCGCGGTCCGAGCTGGAAGACGTCGCCGTCTTTCAGCATGGCGCTCGGCACCGGCTGGCCGTTGAGCCAGGTGCCGTTGGCGCCGCCCTGGTCGGTGAGCCGGAACCCCTCGGGCGTGCGCTCCACGACGGCGTGCCGGCGGGAGACGTCGTCGCGGCCGACGTGGACCTCGGCGGCCGCGTCGCGGCCCAGGCGCAAGGCGCCCTCTTCCAGGGCGAACTCCGTTACGGATCCGTCCTCGCCCTCGAGGCCGAGCGTGAGACGCATGCGCTCCTCACGCGCATCCTACGCTCCACCGGGGAGAACGCGCGACCGGGCGCTTGACAATACTTTAGTTTCTACTTAACTTAAACGCGATGGGCCTCGACTCTCCGGTCCTGTCCGCCATCGCCTCGCCGCGCCGCCGGGAGATCCTGCGCCTGGTCTGGACCCGGGAGCGCGCGGCCGGCGAGATCCACGCCGCCATGCCCGACGTCAGCTTCGGCGCCGTCTCGCTGCAACTGCGCGCCCTCAGCGAAGCCGGCCTGCTCGACGCGCGGGCTGAGGGCCGCCATCGCTACTACCGCGCGCGCAGGGAGGCCCTGGGCCCCATCGGCGCCATGCTCGAGCGCCAGTGGGACGACGCACTGTGGCGCCTCAAGCTCCAGGCCGAGCTCGAAGAGACGCGGCGCGGGCCGCGCCCCGGACGGCGACGCCACCCACGTCCACGAAAGGCAAGGCCATGACTCAAGGGACGCATAGCCTGAACCGAAGCGTGACGATCGAGGCCTCACCCGAGACGGTGTTCCGCTTCTTCACCGACGACACGCGCTGGGCCGCCTGGTGGGGCGCCGGGTCGAGCATCGAAGCCCGCCCGGGCGGCGCCGTGAGAATCCGCTACCCGAACGGCGTCGAGGCCGCGGGCACGGTGCTCGAGGTCGCGGCGCCCGAGCGCATCGTCTTCAGCTACGGCTACCTGAGCGGCCAGCCGATCGGGCCGGGCGCCTCGCGGGTCACGATCCGCCTGGAGCGCGCCGGACAGGCTACGCGCCTGCATCTGAGCCACGATTTCACCGAGGTGGCTGCGCAGGTGCGCGACGAACACGTCCAGGGCTGGCGCTATCAGCTCTCGCTGTTCGGCAACATCGTCGCCGACGAGGTGAACGCCGGGGCCACGACCGTGGTGGACGCCTGGTTCCGCGCCTGGGGCGAGCCCGATGCGGCGGCGCGCGAAGGCGCGTTCGCCCGCATCGCGGCGCCCGAGCTGCGCTTCCGGGACCGCTACAGCCTGGTGGACGGCCTCGGCGACCTGCTGCCCCACGTGGCGGCCTCGCAGCGCTTCATGCCCGGCATCCGGCTGCAGCGCGACGGCGACGTGCGCCACTGCCAGGGCATCGTGCTGGCCGATTGGACCGCCCTCGGGAAGGACGACAAGCCACGCGGGCGCGGTACCAACGTGTTCGTGTTCGGCCCCGACGGCCGCATCGTGTCCGCCACGGGCTTCTGGGCGAGCCCGACGTAGAATCCCGCCCCGTGGTCCGACTCGGCGTTTCGGGAGCGTCGAACAGCTTGGTCGTCGCCCGCGACCTGGCGAAAACCTACCGTCGCGGCAACGAGGAGCTCCACGTCCTTGCGGGCATCAACCTCAACGTGAACAAGGGCGACTTCGTGGCGTTCATGGGGCCGAGCGGCTCGGGCAAAACGACGCTCCTCAACCTGCTGGGCGGCCTCGACGTCCCGAGCCGGGGCTCCATCACCGTGGCCGGAGACGAGATCACCCACCTTTCCGGCCCCAAGCTCACGCGCTGGCGCGCGCGCCACGTGGGCTTCGTGTTCCAGATGTACAACCTGATCCCGGTGCTGTCGGCGTTCCGCAACGTCGAGTTGCCGCTGCTGCTGACGCCCCTGGGCCACAAGGAGCGCCAGCGCCAGGTCGAAACGACGCTGCGGCTCGTGGGCCTCGAAGACCGCGGCAGCCACAAGCCGCAGGAGCTTTCGGGCGGCCAGCAGCAGCGGGTCGCCATCGCCCGCGCCATCGCCGCCGATCCCACGTTCCTGCTCTGCGACGAACCCACCGGCGACCTCGACCGCAAGAACGCCGACGACATCCTGCAGCTCCTCGAGCGCCTGGTGAGCGAGCTGGGCAAGACCATCCTGATGGTGACCCACGACCCGCGGGCCGCCGAGCGCGCCCACGCCACGCTGCACCTCGACAAGGGTGTGCTGACCCAATGAAGTTCCTGCCGCTGCTGTTCGCGAACCTGCTGCGCCGCAAGCTGCGCACCGCCCTCACCATGGGCTCCTTCGCGGTGGCGCTGTTCCTGCTGGGCCTGCTGCTGGCGGTGCGCGGCGCCTTCAACCAGGGCGTCGAGGTGGCCCAGGCCGACCGCCTGATCATCACCAACAAGACCTCGCTGATCCAGCCGCTGCCCTTCGCCACGCGCCACAAGGTGGCGCGCACGCCGGGCATCCGGGCCGTGACTTTCGCCAACTGGTTCGGCGGCGTGTACAAGGACCCCAAGAACTTCTTCGCCCAGTTCGCGATCGACGTGGAGAGCTGGCAGCCGATCTACACCGAGTTCGTGGTGCCCGAGGATCAGTGGCAAGCGTTCCTGGCCGACCGGCAGGGCGCCATCGCGGGCAAGGCCACGGCCGACCGCTACGGCTGGAAGGTCGGCGATCGGATCCCGATCCTGGGCGCCGGCTATCCCGGCGACTGGGAGTTCAACCTGCGCGGCATCTACACCGGGCGCCGGCCCAACGACGACCTCACGCAGTTCTGGTTCCAGTGGAAGTACCTGAACGAGCAGGCGCCCGAGTATGCCCGCGACTACATCGGTTGGATGGTCGTGCGCCTCGAGAAGGGTGCGAGCCCAGTGGAGGTGGCGCGAGCGGTGGACGACGTGTTCGCCAACTCGGCCTTCGAGACGCGGACGCAGTCGGAGAGCGCTTTCATGCAGGGCTTCGTGACCCAGTTCGGCAACATCCAACTCCTGATGCTGGCCATCGGCGCTGTGGTCTTCTTCACGCTGCTGCTGGTGACCGGGAACACGATGGCGATGTCCGTGCGCGAACGGACCGGCGAGCTGGCCGTGCTCAAGACCGTGGGCTTCGGCGACGGCTTCGTGCTGGGGCTGGTGCTGGTCGAGACGCTGGTGGTCGCGGCCATCGGCGGCGGCCTGGGCCTGTTCGCCGCGACGTTCCTGAGCCGGATGGGCGACCCCACGGGCGGCCTGCTACCCGGCTTCCACATCCCGGGCGCGGGCCTCGCCGCAGGCTTTGGGCTGGCCCTGGTCGTGGGCCTGGTCGCGGGCCTGGTGCCGGCCTGGTCCGCGGGCCGGCTCAAGGTCGTCGAGGCCTTGCGGCGCGTCTAGACCATGGGCCTGCTCCTCCTGTACAACGTCGAGAGCGTGCGCGCGCGCTGGCGCACCACACTGGTCGCGATCCTGGGCATCGCCGGAACCGTCGGCGTATTCGTGGCCATGCTGTCCCTGGCACGCGGCTTCGAGGTCGCCCTCGTCAGCTCGGGTTCGCCGGACAACGCGATGATCCGGCGGGCCGGCGCCACCTCCGAGATCGACAGCCTGGTGACCCTCGAGCAGCTCCGCGTGATCGAGGACGCGCCCGAGGTGGCGCGCGGCCCCGACGGGCCCCTGGTCAGCGCCGAGGTGGTGGCGGTGGCGGCGCTTCCCCTGAAGAAGACGGGGACGGACGCCAACGTGCAGCTGCGCGGCGTGTCGGCGCGGGCGCTGCGGGTCCACGAGGGTGTGCGCGTGGAGGCCGGTCGCTTCCTGCGCCCCGGGCTCTACGAGCTGGTGGTCGGCCGGAACGCGCGCGAGTCCTATTCGAACCTGGAGGTCGGCCAGACGGTCCGGTTCGGCGGCAGCACCTGGCAGGTGGTGGGCGCGTTCGATGCGGGCGGCAGTTCCTTCGACTCCGAGGTATGGGCGGACGCCGACCTCGTCAACCAGACCTACCAGCGTCCGGCGGGCATCCACCAGAGCGTGAACGCGCGGCTCGTCGCGCCCGGGGCGCTCGACGCGCTCAAGGCGCGCTTCCAGGCCGACCCGCGCATGCGCGTCCAGGTGGAGCGCGAGACCGAGTACTACGCGAAGGCCTCGCAGATGATGTCCACGATGATCCGCGTGCTGGGCGGCATGGTGGCGGTGGTGATGGGCATCGGCGCGGTGTTCGCGGCGCTCAATACGATGTACTCGGCGGTGGCCGAGCGGGCTCGCGAGGTGGCGACGCTGCGCGCCATGGGGTTCCCCGGCTCGACCATCGTGCTGTCCTTCAGCTTCGAGGCGCTGGTGGTGGCCGGCGTCGGCGGGATCCTGGGCGCCCTCGCCGTGGTGCCGCTGAACGGCCTCGCGACCAGCACCCTGAATTTCCAGACCTTCTCCCACCTGGCCTTCGCCTTCCAGGTCACGCCGGCCCTGCTGGGCATGGGCGTCGCCTTCGCGTTGTTCATGGGGCTGTGCGGAGGCGTGCCTCCGGCCCTGCGCGCCGCACGCATGCCGGTGACGGCAGCCCTGCGCGACCTCTAACGCCGCTACTGGAAGTCGCGCGGAAAACGGTCCGCGAAGCGCTTCTCGCGCAGCACGACGCCGTCCTGGGTGAGCTTCTTGACGCTCGTGTAGTGGAAGGCTTCGCGGTCGCTCTTCAGCTCCACGTGGGTCTCGAAGAGCAGCGTGCGGTCCTTCAGCTTGACCGTCGTCGTGTAGTCGCCGCGCACCGAGGCCGCCTCGGGATGCGCATCCTGGGCTTCGTGTGTGATCGACTCGGTGTTGTGCTCTTCGCCCCACGGGTAGCGTCCGGCGCTGCTGCTGGTCGCAACGACCCGCGTCCTTCCCGTTTGCGGGTTGCGGTCTACCGACGAGATCTCCCCGTAGCCCGAGGCCGTGCCGGTGTCGATCGACTCGTAGCCCGGCATGCGCTCGTCGGAGGTGTCTTCGATCGACAGGAACTTCGGCACCGGGCGCCTCTCGAACGGCACGACCGGCAGCAGCAGGCGCGTGCCGCCTTTGCCGCCGAGGTAGAGCGTCGTGGTCGTGCCGTACGCCGTGGGCCAGATCATCGGCCACTGCGCGTTGCTGACCGCGAAGCGCATCCTGTGGCCCTTTGGAAACACCCACGACGTGAAGTGCATCTCGATCTCGAGCGGGAACGGCTGGCCGACCTCGATCGCCTTCGGCTCGCGCGCGGACTCGCGGTGGGCGCCGTTCTGGCCGGCCCCGGCCACGAGGGTGACGGTGCCGTCGGGCGCCACATCGCCCAGGCGCACGAACCAGTTCACGTGGGGCGCGTCCGCCGACACCTGGAGCAGCGCCTTCGGCAGCCCGAGGATCTCGAGGTCCTGTTCCAGCGGCGGCGTCTCGTAGACCAGGCTGTACGCGTCGGTCGGCCGCTGGTCCGGTGCAATGTCCCCGAACCACATCACCGGCCCGCCCGCCTCGACGCCGCTCGTCGGAACGTAGCGCAGCTTTTCCTGCGCGGGCTTCGGCACCGACTCGCCGAACGAGCGGTCGGCCGCCGGGTACATCAGGCGGTCCTGGATCCGCGCGACCGGCCAGCCGTCCTCGTAGCGCCACTCCCCCGGCGCCTCCTCGAGATACGGGCCCGGCGGGTGCCACTGGTTCACGTACACCGCGAAGCGCGGCTCGTCCATGATGCCGGTCTCGCGGTTCTTCAGGAACTTGTCGTAGAAGCGCACCGCCTCGTGGCGCCACTCCATGCCCGGCTTCGGGTACGGCTCGTCCGGGAAAGTGTGGTTCCAGGCTCCGATCATGGCCTTCACGGGCGCCTTCATGTGCTGCAGCATGCGCGGGATGCTGTCGCGGTAGCCGTCGTACCAGCCGCCGATCAGGAAGGTGGGGATGCGGATCGCGTCGTAACGCTTGTTGAGCGCGGCGCGGTCCCAGAACGGACCGTCGCGCTGCTGGTGCTTGTAGGTCATCATCCACGGCTTCTGGTCGAAGCGCTGGGCGAAGAACTTCTCGTCGAGCAGGAACTCGGGCGCGCCGGGCATCGCGTTGGACAGGTCCTGGCTCATCTCCCAGGAGTCCACGTGCAGCATGCCGTCCATGAAGTGCACGTCGTCCTGGTACAGGTCGTCGGTGGCGTCCACGGCGATGATCGCCTTCAGGGCTGGTGGCTGCCGCATCGCCATGTGGATGGCGTTGAAGCCGCCCCACGAGATCCCAAACATGCCGACGTTCCCGTTGGCGAACGGCTGGCGCGCCAGCCAGGCGATGACCTGTTCACCGTCCACCTGCTCGATGTCCGAGTACTCGTACGGGATCAGCTCGCCTTCGCTGTTCCCGGTGCCGCGGATGTCGACGCGCGCGACCACATAGCCGCGCTTGACGAAGTAGGAGTACGCCGCGCGGCGCCCGCCGCGCCCGTCGGTCTTGCGGTAGGGCAGGTACTCGAGCAGGACCGGGAAACGCTCTCCGGCCTTGCGGCCCTTGGGCATCCACAGGTCGGCGGCGAGGCGCACGCCGTCCTTCATCGGGATAGAGGCTTCGACCAACTCGACCCCGTACGCCTTGGGCGACGCCTCCTGCACCGCCGGGCGCGCGCTTCCGGTGGCGGCCACGGCCGCGAGCGCGGCGAGGAACACGACGCAGGTCCCGAGCTGGCGCATCGCGCGACGCCTCCCTTGAGGAACGTCGCGATCTTAGCCGGGGCTGGACTATCCTTGGGTCATGAAGGCCCCAAGCGCCACCGCCTTGTTGTTGTTGCTGGCGCCCCTGACTCGCGCGGGCGAGCCGGCGCGCAGCGTGCTGTTAGAGAACGAGAAGGTCCTCGTGCTCGAGGTCGCCTTCGCCCCCGGCGACGCGGAGCCCGAGCACACCCACGACCTCGATATCGTGGTCGTGGCGCTGACGCCCGGCGGCATCGAGAGCACCGCCCCCGACGGCGTCACGCTGCTGCTCGCGCCCAAGGCGGGCGACGTCCACTTCTTCCCGAAGGGCTCGACCCACCGCGCGCGCAACGCCGGCAAGGAGCGCGTCGTGCTGCGGGCCGTGCTCCTGAAGTAGGGTCAGCGCGGGGCGGGCGCTTCGGCCCGCGGCAGCTCCACCACGAAACGCGCCCCCTTGCCGTGCCCTTCGCTCTCGGCGTAGACGCGCCCGCCGTGCAGCTCGGTCAGGCGCTTCACGATGTAGAGGCCGAGGCCCGTGGAGCTTTCGCCGCCCGTCGGCCGTGCGCTGAGGCGCTCGAAGCGCCGGAACAAGCGCGCCCGATCGTCCTCGCTGAGACCCGGCCCGTCGTCCCGCACCTCGAAGGCCACCTGGTTCTCGTCCCCGCGCACCACCACCTGGATCGAGGCGCCGCGCGGGCAGTACTTGACGGCGTTGCCGACCAGGTTCGACATCACGTCGAGGCCGCGGTCCTCGTCGAGCATGGCCTCGCAGCCCGGCTCGGCGTGCAGTTCCAGCCGTTGGCGCTTGCCCTCGGCGCGGGCCCGGTAGTCCTCCACCACCCGGGCCGCCAGCGCGGCCAGGTCCATGCGCTGCAGGCTCAGCTCGACGCGCCCCTCGAGGGCCGCGGTGGCGAGCAGGTCGTCGATCAGGCTCAGGATGCGCCGCGACGACCGGTGCATGGTGCGTCCGATGTCGGCCACGGCCTCGTCGGCGCGGCCGGCCAGCAGCTCCGAGAGGCCCAGGATCGTCTGCAACGGGTTCTTGATGTCGTGAGCGGCGATGCCGAGGATGTCGGTCTTCAGCGCGTCCGCCTCCTGGGCGATGCGGCGCTGGCGCTCGGCGTCCTGGTGCGCGCGCTCGGCGCGTTCCTTCTCCTGCTGCAAGCCGCGCGTGCGGTCCTCGACCACGGCCGCCAACTGGCGTTCCCGCGCCTCGAGCTGCGCGATGCGGAGCCGGTACAGGGCCGCGCCGGCGACCAAGGCGAGCCCGCCCGACAGCGCGAAGAACCACGGGGTCTGGGTGAAGCGGGGCGTGATGTCGAAGGCGACCGAGGCCCGCTTCGGGCTCCAGTCCCCGCTCCCGGCGCGCGCCTCGACCACGAATCGATAGGCACCCGGACGCAGCCCGGTGTAGTCGGCCGAGCGCGCGGCGCCCGCGTCCACCCAGTCCTGGTCGTAGCCGAAGAGCCGGTAGCGGAAACGCACGCGCTCGGGCGCCAGCAGGCTGACGCCGGTGTAGCGCACCGAGAGCCGCGCCACGTCGGGCCCGAGGCGCATGCCGTCGCGACGCTCGTGCTCGACGTCGCCGGTGGCGAGCGACTCCACGATCGCGGCGGGCGGCTGTGCCGTGGCGCGCAGGCGACCCGGGTCCACCACCGCAACGCCCTGGGTGGTGGCGAACCAGAGCCGGCCGTCCCGGCTGCGATAGCCCGCCGGCAGCGCGGGCGCCGTGCACTGGTTGCTCTTCAAGCCGTCGGCGCGGTCGAGGTTCAGCGGTTGCAGCGAGCCGCCGCGGGCGGCGACGTCGCGAAACGCTTGCTTGCCGATGCGCGACACGCCGCGGCTGGTCCCGACCCACAGGTGGCCCGCGCGGTCGTCCAGGATCTGGCTGATCGAGTCGCTGGGCAGGCCCTGTTGGCTGGTGTAGCTCGCGATGTCGTCGGCCGCCAGCCGGCCCAGGCCGCCGTTGGTGCCGACCCACGCGACACCGTCCGCGTCCAGGTAGAGTGCCAGGATCACGTCGCTGGGCAGCCCATCCCGGCGCGTGACCACGCGCGCGACGCGGCCCGCCTCGACGTAGGCGATACCGCCGCCGTCGGTGCCGACCAGGAGCCGACCCTCGCGGTCCTCGGCCAGGCTGATCACGGACGCGCTCGGCAGGCCGTCCGCGGTCGTGTAGGTCGTGAAGCGTCCCTGCTGGAAGCGGCTGAGGCCGCCGACGGTTCCGAACCAGAGCGAACCGTCCCGAGTCCCGAGCACCGCGCGCACGCTGTCGTGGACGAGGCCGTCGCGGGTGCTGAGACGCGTGAAGCGCCCGTCCTTGAGGCGGCACACGCCGCCGCCGTAGCTTCCGATCCACAGCTCGCCGGCCGGGCTGGCCCACAGCGAGCGGATGACGTCGTAACAGAGTCCCTCGCGCGTGGTGAGGCTGGAAAAGCGCCCGCCCGAGAAACGGCTCAAGCCCGCCGGGGTGCCGGCCCAAAGCACGCCAGCGGCATCCTCCACGATAGGGGACACGAACTCGTCGGCCACACCCTCGCGGGTCGAGTACACCGCGAAGGAGCCGTCGCGCAGGCGCAAGGCGCCCGCGCCCTGGGTTCCGATCCAGAGCGTGCCGTCCTGGCCCTCGTACAGAGCGTAGAGCGTGTTGTCGAGGAGCCCGCGCTGCTTGTCGAGGACTTCGAAGGCGCCGTCGCGAAAGCGCGCCAGGCCCCTGCGCGTCGCCAGCCACAACGAGCCGCGGCGGTCCTCGAGCAGGTCGGAGATGAACTCGTCCGGCAGGCCGTCGCGGGCCGCCCAGGTACGGAAGGAGCGGCCATCGAAACGCGCCAGGCCCTTGCCGGAGGTTCCGATCCAGAGCCGCCCCTCGCGATCTTCGAGCAGCGCGCGCACGTAGTCGCTCGGGAGGCCGTCGCGCGTGGTGTACGTCGTGACGGTCCCATCCGCGTCGAGCCGGCGCAAGCCGGCGCCCTGGGTCGCGACCCAGACGGCGCGCTGCCGGTCCTGCAGCACCTCGTTGATCGGCTCGCGGCCCGGATTTGTCAGCCGGGCTTCGTAGGCGCCGCCGCGCACGCGGAACAACGTGCCCCCGTTGGTTCCCGCCCAGATCCCCGACTCGGCGTCCGCGGCGAGCGCCCACACCATGTCGTCGGGCCCGCTGCGCCCGCTCTGCAGGTGCTCGAAGCGCCCGTCCGCGTAGCGCGACAGGCCGCCGCCGTTGGTGCCGATCCACAGCACGCCCTGCTTGTCCTCGGCCAAGGCCCGCACGCCGTTGTCCTTGAGCCCGCCCGTGTTGCGGCGGTTGAACACCGTGAAGCGCAGGCCGTCGAAGCGCGCCAGCCCGTCGTAGGTTCCGAGCCACAGGTAGCCGTCGCGGCCCTGGACCAGCGCGTTGACCGTGCTCTGGGGAAGCCCTTCGTCCGTGGACCAGCCGTCGAGGCTGTACTGGGTCAGCGCCTTCTCGGGATCGAGGCCGCTTGGCGCCTGGGCGAAGGCACACGGCGCCAGCGCCAGCAGCAGACTCGCGCAGGCGGCCTCGCGACGGAACATGGGTGGGATTCTAGGAGGCTCGCTGCATCAGTTCGCGGGCGCCGGCGCCCCGTCCAACTGCTCCAGGGTCGCGACCGACGGAGGCCGCGCGGCCTGCAGCCGCTTCGCGACCTGCTCGGACTCCGCCAGCACCCGCAGGATGTTGCGGCCCGCGATCTTCTCGACGTCGGCGTCGGTATAGCCGCGCCGCAGCAGCTCCGCCAGCAGCGCGGGGTACTTCGAGACGTCCTCCAGGCCCTCGGGCAGGGTCATGACACCGTCGAAGTCGCTGCCGATCCCGACGTGATCGACGCCGGCCACCCGGCGGATGTGATCGATGTGGTCGGCCACCTGGCCGAGCGTGGCCTTGGGGCCGGGATTCTTCTTGAACCACTCGTTGATGCCGGCGGCGACCTTCTTGCGATCGCCGGCGTGGAGCGCCCGGAGCCGCGCGGCCTCGGCCTGGTAGAGCTTCACCTGGGCGGCGCCCTCGGGTGCCACGAACCCGGGCACGAAGGTCACCATGATGACGCCCCCGTTCTTCTTCAGCTCGAGCAGCACGTCGTCGGGTGCGTTGCGCGGGTGGTCGCAGATCCCGCGGGCGTTGGAGTGGGAGAAGATGACGGCGGCCTCGGAGACCCGCAGCGCGTCGTGCATGGTGTCGGCCGACACGTGGGACAGGTCCACCAGCATGCCGGCGCGGTTCATCTCGTGCACCACCTCCTCCCCGAAACGCGTCAGGCCGCCGTGGCTAGAGTCGGTGGCCGCGTCGGCCCAAGGCACGCTGTCGCTGTGGGTCAGGGTCATGTAGCGCACGCCCAAGGCCGCGAAGGCGCGCAGTGCCCCCAGCGACGAGTCGATGGAATGGCCGCCCTCGATGCCGAGCAGCGACGCGATGCGGCCGCGGGCGAAGGCGGCCTCGACCTCGGCGGCGCTCCGGGCGAGCTGGAGCTGGTCGGGCCAGCGTTCCACCATCCGATAGACGAGATCCACCTGCTCCAGGGTCGCGCGCGTCGCTTCCTGGCCCGACAAACTCGCCGGCACGTAGAGCGACCAGAACTGCCCGCCGACGCCGCCCGCGCGGAGGCGCGCGAAGTCCGTGTCGAGCTGGGGCTGCGGCTGCGTCAGGTCGAACTTCAGGATGTCGCCGCCGGCCTTCTCCCGCGTCTCCCAGGGATAGTCGTTGTGGCCGTCGATGAGCGGCACGCGGCGCAGGATCGCGCGCGCCCGCAGCAGGTTCGAGTCGTCGGCGGCGAGAGCCTGGGCCGAATGCGGCAGGAGCACGGCGGCGGCCAGCAGCAACGTCTTCGGGGCGCGTCCGGTCATGGCGAGAGGATAGCATCGGGTGGCTGCTTGGTAAGATGCGGCCGTGGTGCCCACGCTCGCCGTGCTGCTGCTCGCGACGGCGGCGCCGCTCTCGCCGCCCCGCGGCATCGTGCTCGTCACCATCGACACGCTGCGTGCCGACCGCGTGGGAGCTTACGGTCACCCGCGCCCCACCACGCCGTTCCTCGACCGGCTGGCGAGAGAGGGCGTGCTGTTCGAGAACGCATTCTCGTCGGCGGCCCACACCTCGCCGGCCCACGCGTCGCTGTTCACGGGCCTGTGGCCCTCGCAGCACGGCGTCCGTTCGAACGGCCAGGGCTTTCCCGAGCCGGCGCCGGACGGCTACACGACCCTGGCCGAGTTGCTCGCGAAGGCCGGCTACGACACGGCCGCGGTCTCGGCGGTGAATTTTCTCAAGCCCATCGGCCGCGGCTTCCGCCACGTCGATGCGGGCGGCGAGGCCCGCGGCTATCGCCTCGCCGACCGGACCGTGGACCGCGCCTTGCAGTGGCTCGCCGGCAAACGCGCCGGTGAGCGCTTCTTCCTCTGGCTGCATCTCTACGATCCGCACCTGCCGACCCGCGCCCCGGAGGTACTGCGGCGGCAGTTCGAGTACGCCACCCACAAGGCGACACAGGCCTACGCCGACGACGTCGTCGCGCGCCGCCCGTCCGTGAAGGGCGCCTATCGCTCCCCCGGCGCCCTGGCGGGCCGCCACGCCGATTACGAGGCCGAGGTGCGCTTCGCCGATCGAGAGCTGGAGCGCATGTTCGACGCGATGCGGCGCTCGGGGCAGCTTCGCGAGTCGCTCTTCATCGTCACCTCCGACCATGGCGAGGGGCTGGGCGACCACGGCTACGACGGCCACGGGCCCTTCCTCTACGACGAGGCGCTGCGCGTTCCGCTCGTCCTGTGGAACGACGGCCGCTTCGCGGGAGCGCGCGTCCCGGCCCTGGCGCGCCACGTCGATCTGATGCCGACGCTGGCCGAGTGGACCGGCCAGAAGCACGCAGCCGGCAGCTTCACGCCCCAGGGCCGCTCGCTGCTGCCCGCGCTGCGCGAGCCTGATAGGCCCTTGCCAGCCGCGTTCGTCTTCGCCCAGCGCCGCCCGCCGGGACCGAAGCTGCGGGACTACGAGAAGGGCGAGGTGTTCGCGCTGCGCGATCTCGACTTCAAGTACCTGGTGCGCACCGGTAGCCGCGACGAGATGTACGACCTGCGGACCGACCCGCTCGAGATGCGCAACCTGGCCGACAAAGGAACGCCGCTGGCCCGGAGCCTGGAGCAGCGGGCGCGACAGGCCTTCGCGGACTCGTCGCGCGAGGGCGCCCACGCCGGGGTGGGGCAGGCCAGCCCCGAGTCCGAGGAAGAGCTGCGGGCGCTGGGGTACATCCAGTGAGGAGACCGCTCCTCGTCGCGCTGCTTGTCGCGGGCTGCGCTCCCCAGCGCGTGGCCGCGCCGCCGGCGGCGCCGCTTCAGGCTGTCGGGCCGTCCCAGGCCCTCGCGGTCACGTGGGTGCGGACATCGGCGGAGTACAGGGCACTCGCGATGCAGGTCTATCGAGACGCGGCCGCGCGGATCGAGTCCGAGACGGTCTCGCGGCCGGCGCGCAGCTGGGCGGTGATCCTCGACGCCGACGAGACGATCCTCGACAACTCGCTGTACGCGAAGGAACGCGGGAGCCTGCCCCACGAGGAGGCAGCGTGGGCGGCGTGGGTCCGGAGGCGCGAGGCGACGGCGGTGCCGGGGGCGCGTGAGTTCCTGGACGGCGTACGTTCTCGCGGCGGCATCGTTGCCGTCGTGACCAACCGTCGCGCGGACCAGTGCGACGACACGCGGGCGAACCTGCAGGCGCTCGGCCTCGCCTTCGACGTCGTGCTGTGCCGGCCCGCGGACGGCCCGGGAGACAAGAGCCCGCGCTTCGAGCGCGTGGCGCGCGGCGAGGCTCTGACGGGAGCGGGTCCGCTCGAGGTGCTGGCCTGGATCGGCGACAACATTCTCGACTTCCCCGGCGGCAGCCAGGCGCTGCGCGACGCGCCCGACGCAGCCCTCGCCGACTTCGGCACACGCTTCTTCGTCCTGCCCAACCCCGTCTACGGCTCGTGGGAGCGCAGCCCCGATCGCTAGGGGCCATTTGACCGCCGGCCCTCGAGGCGGCTACTGTCTACCCTGACGATGCGGACCCGCTCCCGGTTCGTCGTACTCGCGGCCCTGCTGGCCCTCGTGGCCTTCGGGGGAGTTCTCACCGAGACCGCATTCGTCCACACCGATGACGGCTGCGAATCGAACAGCATTGCCTGGCCTGCCGAATCGCGGTGGGCGCTGTCGCCGCGCTCGCGCCCGTCGTCGCGCCAGCGACGCACCTGGCCCTCGCCGGGCTCGTAGCGTCGTCACTCGTCGGCCCTCCCGCGAGCCCCGTCGTCGTCGACGCCCCGTCCCGCGCTCCTCCCCTCGCCTAGAAAACACGCGGTCCGAGTCGCGGCCGCTCCGTCGTTGGTTTTCTGGTTTTCGGGGAGGAGTCCCTCATGCCGCAGTTTCGCCGCACGCGAGCTTTCGTGTTCCTGTCGTTCCTAGCGCTCACCTTCCTTAAGGAGCTCGTGCCCCTCGCGGGACGGGACTTCCGGATCAGCGCGCGCCTGACGTTCTAACCGGGACCACGATGCTGAGGGTCGCACGCAGGCGGTCGAGGACCGCGGGCGGCAGGAAGCGGGTCTCGCGCAGCCGGCGGGCACGCGCCCGTTTCAGCGTCGGGTACGAGAGCGCGTCGGCAAACACCGCGTCGGCCGCGCGCAACAGCCGCTGCCACTCGTCTGTAGCCTGGAGCAGGCGAGCCTCCACGAGCACCTCGTCTCCGCGCAGGCTGCGGACCAGCACCGAAGCGAAGGGCAGCACCGTCGGCGAGTGGGACACGACCAGGATCACGGCGCCCGCCGGCATGTCGAGGATCGCCTGGCGGTCCGCGGGCGCGACCTCCAGGTACACGCCTTCCACTGCCGCCCCGGGGACCAGCTTACGGACGCGCTGCAGGTGGTAGGGCAGCGTGATGCCCAGGGCGCCGGTCAGGCGGTCGGGCTGCGCCTCGAGCTCGGCCACGCTGCAGAAACTCGCGGGAATGCCGAGGGCGTCGTGCAGCTCGCGGGCCAGGAGCTCCCCCATCTCGCGCGAGGCGTCGATCGCCAGCAGGCGTTCGGGAGGAGCGCCCTGCAGCCAGCGCAGCACGGCCGCGCGGACCTCCACCCCGGAGTAGCGCTCCAGGGCCATGTGCAGCGAGAGGCGGATCATCTCGTCAAGATCCCGCGCCTCCTGCGGCACGCCGGGACCTGCGCTGCGCACGAAGACTCCGGACCCGGTGCGGAGCTCGAGATGGCCCGCCTGCTCGAGCAGCCGGTAGGCGGCGGAGACAGTGTTCGCGTGGACCTTCAGGCGCCGCGCCAGGGCCCGCACGCTGGGCAGGCGCTGGCCCGACTTGAAGTCGCCGCCCAGAATCTTCAGCTCGACCTGGGCCTTGATCTGGTCGCGTACCGACACGCCGCCCTTGCGGTTCAGGACGATGTCCATTGGCCGGGATTATGGCAGGATCCCAGCGTGTGGAATGGGCCGAGCACGCGCCGCGGCCGGATCCTGTTGCGGGTAGCGTTCTATTCGACCGTGGTGCTCGTGGTGCTGCCCTGGGTGTTCTCGTCGCTGATGGTCGCTCCACTCCCGCGACAGGAAACGCGAGCCCCGGAACCCGGCTTCGAGGAACTGTGGCTGACCTCGGATGGCCTGCGCTTGCGCGCCTGGCTGTCGCGCGGCGCGGGAGATCAGCCCGCCGTGGTCCTCACCCACGGTCTTGGCGACTCCATCGAGAGCTACGCCGACCTGGCCCGGCGCTGGGTCCGGCGCGGACATACGGCGCTGCTCGTCGAGATGCGGGCTCACGGCAAGAGCGAGGGCAAACACACCACCCTGGGCGGCCTCGAAAAGCACGACCTGGAGGCGGGCATCGACGCGCTCCGCAGCCGCGATCTCGATCGCCAAGGCCTGATCCTCTCGGGCGTCTCGATGGGGTCGGTGGCGGTACTGCTTGCGGCCGCCGGCCGCAGCGACCTGCGCGCCGTGCTCGCCGAGGCCCCCTACGACAGCTTCCGCGAGACCATGGCCCATCACGGCCAGCTGTTCTACGGCCTGCCGCGCTGGGTGCCCCTCGTTCCCATGAGCATCGCGGTGGCCGAGTGGCGGGCGGGCTTCGACGCCGACGCCATCGACAGCGTGGCGGCGGCGCGCCGCATCCGCGCGCCGCTCCTGCTGATCGTGGACGGTGTGGATCCGCGCATGCCGGAGCCGGTGGTGCGGCGCATCCTCGACGCCCACCCGGGGCCGAAGCGGCTGTGGGTCGCGCCGGGCGAAGGTCACGCCGCCGGCAGCCTCAACGAGGGCTACTGGCCCACCGTGGAATCGTTCCTGGCCGAGAACGGCCTGTAGCTACCGTCGCATCAGCTCTTCAGCCGTGACGTAGCGCGGCGCGATGTCCACCGGCACGCCCTCGAGACGGTCGATCACGCGCTGGACCTCGGGACGAACGCCTCCCATCTTCTCGAGCATGGCCTTGGCTTTCGCGTAGTCGCCCGTCGCCTGGATGGTCATGATCTCGCGGGACAGGCCCTCCACCCCGGCCCGGATCTTCGCCCAGTCCACCACGAACGTCCCGTCGGGGTTGACCCTGACCCCGCCCTGGTCGAGCAGGTAGTTGACCTGGAGCGCCATGCCCTTGCCGTGGGCTTCGTTCGTGCCGAAGCGCAGGGTGCGGAACGACGAGGCGAGGAAGGTCACGTACATCGCCTTCTCCTCGCGACGATCCAGGACGCCTTTGTCCATCAATTGCTGCAGGGCCCACAGGCCCGAGATGTCGGCCTTCGCCTCCTCCAGGGCGCCGTTCGTCTCTTTCAGCATCTGGCGCACCGTGGTGGGCTTGCCGTCCACGACGATCGTCTGGGGACCGAGGCCGTGCATCAGCTCGTGCATCAGGATGTGGGTGAAGAAGGCGTCGAAGCCGACCAGGCGCTGGTCGGCCAAAGGCAGCGCGATCCTCGAAATGGGCACGAGCGCCTTCTCGAACTTCGCCTCCTGGTGGTTCTTGAGCATCACGCGCTTGCTGCCCTTGGCGGCGACCACGCGCTCGTCGTTGGGCAGGTTGTAGGCCGCGGTCTGGACGCCGCGGTTGCCGTCGCCCGAGGCGATCACCACGTCGACGACGCGGATCGGCGCCAGCGCCCCGAGCTTCGGCTTGCGCCACCTGGGGTCGATCGGCAGGCGGTCCTCGAGATACTGCAGCTCGTTGCCGAACTTCGCGAGCCGCTTCGTGAACTCGTCGTCACGCAGCGCGATGAACGCCTCGAAGGCGGCCTTGAAGTTGAACCACTCGTCCTCGTAGACCTCGTAGGGGCCGATGGTCGGCTCGATCGAAGCGTCGAGCTCCATCCAGGCCATGTCGCTGTCGAAGTAGTCGTTGCTGAGAAGCGCCCGGGCCCGCGTCTCGAGATAGCGCTTCAGGCTGGGCTGGGTCGTCAGCCGGGCGGCCTCGGCCAGCAGCTCGGACACGGCCTGGACCTCGCCCTGGTATTCGAGGCTGTAGGGCACCGCCTTGAAGCTGCCGTCGGGGTTCCGGCGGATGGTGGTGAAGAAGCCCTTGGCTGCGGCCTGCTCGGCCTCGGGCAGGCTGTTCATCCACGCCTCGACTTCTTCGCGGGTCGCGCCGGCCGGGTAGAAGTTGGCTGCCGCGGGTTTCGGGCCGACGCCCGGCAGGAACGGCGCGTTGTGGTCGATCCGCGACCAGGGCCCGCCGTTGATCCGGAAGAAGCGCAGCCGCGCCTGGCCCAGCGGACTGCGGTCGGCCACCAGGTCGAGCAGCCAGGTCTCGTTGCGAGCCGAGACCTGGCGCAGGAACAACGCGTCGAGGATACGCGCCGCCTCCACCATTCTCGCCAGCGCCGTGCGCTCGTTCTCCGGCAGCTTCGCGAGGTCCACGCGGATGTCCACGGGCGCGAAGCGCGCGGCCATCTTCTCCAGGGCCAGGGCGTCGGGCACTTCGCTGGCCGAGACGCGCAGGGCGGCCGAGACGCACAGTGCGAGCAGGGAAAGGCGCATGGCCGAATGCTATCGCAAGGGGCCCGTCGCCGGCTGATGGCTGACAGCTGATAGCCGACAGCTTCCGCTAGAACAGAATCCTCAGCCCGGCCGTCGCGTGGGACCCGCCGGCGTCGATCTCGATCGTGCCGCCGGCCGGGCTCACGAGCTTTGCCTTGGCGCTGCTGTAGAAGAACTGCGCGCCGAAGGCCAGGTGGTCCGAGAAGCGGAAGTCCAGACCCGCGCCGCCGTTGAAGCCGATCGGCGTGTCGCTAGCCCCGAACCCGACGAGGCTGACGCTGACTTCGTCGAACGGGTACACCTCGTTCTTGTTGACGTTTCCCGCCAGGTCGGCTTCGACCTTGGTGCGGCTGGCTCCTGCGAAGAGACTGAAGTCCAGACGGCCTGCCGGGGCCGTGAACACCGCGTCCAGGTGGACGGCGGTCTCCTTGTACTCGGTGCCGGCGATCTCCCCGGAGACGCTGCGGGCCCGGTTGAAGTAGAGCGGGTGCGGGAAGCTGCCCTCGTAGGTCGCAGCGCCGTCCTTCTTCACGGCGCTGAACCCCACGCGGATCCCGAAGCGAGGAACGAAATCGAACTGCAGGGCGCCCATGAAGCCCGGGCCCGCATCGTTCGAATAGTCCACGTCCAGGCTGCCGGTCTCGGCGAACTCCTGGAAGCTGCGGGACTCCGCGTAGTCGATCTTCATGCCATAGACGCCGTCCACCAGCAGCTTGAACTTCGTGTCGCGGCCTTGGGCGGAGGCGCCGGCGGCGGCGAGCGTCAGGGCGGCGGCCAGGCACAGTCTCCGGGTGCTCATCTCGTCCCCCTAGAAGCAGAAGTCCACGAGGCCCACGGCGGTCCAGGCCTGGACGATGGCCTGCTCGGCTCGACTGCCGGCGCCGTGAAGCTCGCGGGCCGCGATCCTGGACGCCAGCACGGCGTCGCAATAGCCCGAATCGGGCGTGAGCATGAACTGGTAGGCGCGGTAGAACGCCTGCTCGATCTGACCGCGGTTGGCCGAGCCCACGCCCTGCACGGCGATGCCCGACACGCGGTTGGTGCCGCCCTCGATGGCGAGGAAGTAGGCGTGGTTCGACAGGCTCGCCAGCGAGTGCTCCTCGAAGTTCTCGTCGCGCAGCACCGACACGTGATCGGCGTCGCCGAACTCGGCGGGGTTCTGCATGTTCCGGAAGCCACCCGGCGTCAGGTCCTCGCCGATCACGTAGTTGGCCGCCGAGCCGCGCAGGTAGAAGTCGGCGCCCACGGCCATCAGGTCGGAGAACGACTCGTTGAGCGACGAGGCGTCGAGGTTGTTGGAGAGCCCCGAGGTGAAGGCCGTCATTCCGTGGGTCAGCTCGTGGGACACCACGTCGAAAGAAGCCGAGAACGGCTTGAACTCGAGGTCGAAGTCGTTGACCTCAGGCACGCCCTCGCCGTAGACCATGAAGCCGCCCAGGTGCAGCAAGTCGTCGCCGCAGCAGAAGAACGCGTTCAGGTAGAGGAGCTGGATGTCTCCGAAGATCTCGCCGGAACGGACGTAGTCGTCGAAGTCCTCGAGCAGCACGGGATGGACCAGGGCGCGGATCGGCGCGTTGGCGTCGTTCCAGCCGCGGCGGCCGTGGCGCTTGAAGAAGTAGTCGTAGGTGATGCCATCGTAGGCGTGGGCATCCACCACGATGCCGTCGGTCCAGTTGTTGTCGGCGTCGCGCGCCAGGTCGGAGGCGCCCAGCGCGACCTCGCCCAGCACGGCGCCGAAGGTGCGGTTCGGGTCGCCTTTCATGTCGAAGGTCATGAGGCGGGCGGGCCGCAGCATGTCCTGAGCGACGAAGTCGCTGCCCGTGCTCGCGACGCTCATCTTCTGGTCGTTGTTCAGGACGCCGCGACCCCGCCCGACGGCGGCGGACTGCTTGCGGATCAGGCTGGTGTCGCGCAGCAAAGCACCGCTGCGCGCGTCCACGAAGTACTGGCGCACGTCGCCCGACAGGCTGCCCACCAGGGTCCACGCCAGGCGGTACTCGCCGCCCCGGGGCAGGATGACCAGGCGCGGGGCGGCCGCGGACGCCGGGCGGGCGCCGCCGGCCGCCACCGCGGCCCGGGCCTGCTCGGCCGACTGCAGCGGGCTCGTGTCCAGGTCGATCCCCTGGTGATAGCTGCCGAAGATCGACGCCACGCGTCCCTGGCCGTCGAGCTGGCGCGCCACTTCGGCGCCCCACACGGGGATGCCCTTGTACGACTGGACCAGGCGCTGGTGACGGCGGCCCGCCATCAGCGTGTCCTCCTGCACCAGGCGCGTGCGCAGCTCGCCGCTGCGCAGCAGGGTCTCGATGGGGCCCTGGGCCGCCTCGATCTCCGAGGCTGTCGAGGCGCTCACGCGGACCTCGCGCGGATCGGCCGCCAGGGCCGGCAGCGCGACGCAGCCGAGCAAGGCTACAAGGATATGGCGGCGCATGGCTTCCTCCTGCCGTGGAGACGAACCTGTGTATAGCACCTGTGCATGACGCGTCAAGGGTCCTTGGCGGGGCTCAGATTTCCAGTTGCTTGGGGACGCGCGTCAGGTTGCGAGAGCCATTCCGCAGGACGAGGGCGACGTCTTCGATGCGCACGCCGCCAAGGCCGAGGTAGTAGAGGCCGGGCTCGACCGTGACCACGTGGCCGGCCTCAAGGGTCGAGGGCCGGACCGAGATCGACGGCGCCTCGTGGATCTCGAGGCCGAGGCCGTGTCCGGTGCCGTGGAAGAAGCCCTGCATGCGCCCGTTCCGGAGCCCCGTCTCGAACCCCTGGCGCCGGAACAGCTCGTGGATTTCGCGGTGGATGGCCTGTCCATCGGCACCGGCGCGGATCCGCGAGTGGCCCAGGCGCACACCTGCATGGACCAGGGCGTAGACCTCGTGGAGGCGCTGGCTGGCGCGGCCGCGCACCACCGTGCGCGTGAGATCGCCGAAGTAACCGCTGCGCTCGGAGCGCGGGAAGATGTCCATCACCACGGGCTCGTGGGCGCGTATGGGCCCGTGGCCGGCCTCGTGGGGATCCACGGCCTGGTCCCCGGGGGCGCAGATGGTGTGGGACGGCACGCAGCCCAGGGCCATGATCCGCGTGTTGACCGCGGCGCGCAGATCCTCGGCCGTGAAGCGCCGGCCATCCCGGCGCAGGTAGCCATCCCTGCCGATGCGGCAGGCTCGTAGCGCCGCGATGCCCGCTTCGAGGCCGGCCTCGGCAGCGCGCAGCGCCTCTTCGATGTCCCGCACCTCGCTGCGCGTCTTCTGCGCGCGCTCGGGCCAGAACGGGTCCGCCGCGACGTCCAGGCGCACACCCAGGTCGCGCAGTTCGTGGGCCAGCCCCAGCGGGAAGCCTCGGGGCACCTCGACCCGCCGCAGGCGAAGCTCGGCCAGCAGCTCCACGGCCAGCGCCGCCACGCTCGGCCGGCCACCGCGGGCCTCGATCCGGCGCGCCAGCCTCGACCACGACAGCACCCGGTCCACGCTGGCCTGCCTGCGCCCGCGGTCGATCTCGAGGTCGTTCAAGACCAGGTAGCCCCGCCGCCCCTTCTGGGCGAACAGGAACGGATCGGGTGCGAAGAAACGCGTGGCGTACAGCAGGTCCGCGTCGCCCTCGGAGGCGGCATACATGAGGATGTTCCGTCTCATCGCGCCGGGCTTCGGGGCGACAGCGTGAGAAGGGCCAGCAGCAGCGCCAGCCCGGCGGCGCAGTGCCAGGGACGCGCGGCAAACCAGTCGGCCTGGTGATGGGCCACGGCCAAGAGCGCGATCCCGAACACCAGTGGCAGCAGTCGCATTTCGCGCACACGCAGGAATTGGACCAGCGCGACCACCGTCGCCGCGACGAAGAAGGCCCGCATGCCGATCAGGCCGGCTGGACGTCCACCAGCACGTCGTAGAAGGTCGCGCCGCCCCCCATGTCGGTGAGGCCCTGGCCGGTCACCGCGTTGGCGTTGCGGCCCTCGGGGCACATCTTGGGCCACCAGATCGACAGGCCCACCACGACGCCCTCGCGTGCGGCGTCCGAGACCCGCGCGGTGGAGACGAAATCGCCGCGGTCGTTGAAGGTGCGCACCGCCTGGCCGTCGCGGATGCCGCGCCGCGCCGCATCCTTCGGGTGGATGTAGACCGCGGGGGCGCTCTCGCGGCGCACGAACACGGGCTGCGCCGAGAAGGTCGAGTTCAGGAAATGATGGGCCGGCGGCGAGATGAAGGCGAGCGGGTAGCGCCGTGCGCGCTCGGGCGACGTCTGTGCGGACTCGCGCGGCGGGACGAAGCCCGGCAGCGGATCGTGGCCCTGGGCCAGCAGGCTCGCCGAGTACAGCTCGCACTTGCCCGAGGGCGTGGGGAAGCCACCCTCGGCGAAGGGCGCCCAGTGCTTCGGCACTTCTAGACGCAGCGAGCCCGCGCGTTCCAGGTCCTCGAAGCTGCGCCCCGCCAGCATCGGGCTCGACCAGTCGAGGGCGGCGCGCGCCATCTGCTCGTCGCTCTCGCGCAGCAGCGGGTGGTCGAGGCCCAGGCGCGCGGCCAGCAGCCGGAACACGTCGGTGTTGGATTTCGCCTCGCCCAGGGGTGCTATGGCGGGCCGGCTCAGGCTCAGGTACAGGTGCCCGTAGGCCTTGTGCAGATCGTAGTGCTCGAGGGTCGTGGTGGCGGGCAGCACGATGTCCGCGTAGTCCACGGTGTCGGTCTGGAACAGCTCGTGGACCACCACGAACAGGTCCTCGCGCGCAAAGCCACGGCGCACGCTCGCGGAGTCGGGGGCCACCGCGACGGGGTTCGAGTTGTAGACGAAGACCGCCTTGACGGGCGGATCGAGCGCGTGATCTTCGAGGACGCGCCCGATCTCGCTCATGTTCACGGTACGGGTGCCGGGGCGGATCAGCTCGTGGCCTTCGAGCAGCGCCGTTTTCACCGGGAAGCTCCCCGAGGTCGAGAGCAGGATGCCGCCTCCGGGGTGGCGCCAGGCGCCCACGACCGCGGGCAGGCACGCGATCGTGCGCACGGCCATGCCCGCGCCGGCGTGGCGGTTCAGGCCGTAGTTGATGCGCAGCGCGGAGGGCTGGGTAGTCGCGTACTCGCGAGCGAAGGCCTCGATGGCGCCGGCAGCCAGGCCTGTGATCGGCGCGACGCGCTCCGGCGTCCAGCCGACCACTCGCTGGCGCAACTCGTCGGCGCCGAGGGTGTGGCGCTCGAGGTAGTCGCGGTCCTCGAGGCCGTCGCGGAACACGACGTGCATGACCGCCAGGGCCAGGGCGCCGTCGGTTCCGGGCCGGATCGCCAGGTGCTGGTCGCTCTTCTCGGCCGTGCGCGAGCGGAACGGGTCGACCGTCACGAGCTTCGCGCCGCGGCGCCGTGCCTCCTCGATGAACGGCCATAGGTGGACGTTGGAGCTGACGATGTTCGCGCCCCAGGCAACTATGAAGCGCGCGTTGACGATCGCCTCAGGGTCGAACCCGATCGACTTCCCCACCGTGGCCTTGTAGCCAGCGGCGCCGGCGCTGGCGCAGATCGTCCGCTCGAGCTGGCTCGCGCCCAGGGCCTGGAAGAAGCGGCGGTCCATGCTGCCGTACGAGAGCAGGCCCATGTTGCCGGCGTACGAATAAGGAAGGATGGACTGGGCACCGTGGCGGGCGATCAGGTCCCGGAAGCGCTGCGCGATGGCGTCCAGGGCCTCGTCCCAGGAGATGCGCTCGAACCGGCCCTCGCCCTTGGCCCCGACGCGCCGCAGCGGGTGCAGCAGCCGCTCGGGGCTGTAGACGCGGTCCAGGTACTGGTTCACCTTCGCGCACAGGAAGCCCTGGGTGAAGGCGTGCTCGGGGTCGCCGCCGATCGCGACGGCGCGCTCGCCCTCCACCGACACGGTCATCACGCAGGTGTCGGGGCAATCGTGGGGACAGACGACCTTGAGCAGGCGAGGCATCATTCGCCCCGGATCGGCTTCGGCTGGCCGCGCTCGTCCACCGCGACCAGCACGACCTCCGCCTCGGTGACCTTGACGCGCTCGCCCTGGCCCGAGGCGCTCCAGCGCTCGGCCTCGACCAGGACCTTGACGGTGATGGAGGTGCGGCCCACGCGCAGCGTCTCGGTGTGGAAGTTCACGATGTCGCCCAGGAACACCGGCTGGTGGAACTCCACCTCGCGCATGGCCTTCGTCACGTAGCGGTGATTGCCCGCCTTGCGCGCCTCCACGGCCGAGGCCAGGTCGATGTGGGACAGGATTACGCCGCCGAAGATGGTGCCGTAGGCGTTGGTGTCCTTGGGCAGCAGCAGCACCTTGATCGCCGGGATGCGCGCTTCCACGCCGCTCACTTCGGTTGCGGCTTGCGCGGCATGGGCGACTCGCTCATCGACGCCTCGTAGAGCACGGTGGCGACCACCACGGCCGCTTGCATCAGGTCCTCGCGCTTCAAGCGGTCGTAGGAGTCGAGTGTCGTGTGCCAGGTGCGGCTGCGGTACTCGATGCGGTCCTGGGCGAAGGGGAACGCCGGCAGGCCGGCTTCGTCGAAGGGCTCGGTGTCCGTGCCCGCGTCGGGGTTCATGGATACCTCAGAGGCGCCGAGGTCCTGCAGCGGCTCGAGCCAGGCGCGCAGCGCCGCTGCGGCGCCGGCGTTCTCCTGGGCGTACACGCCGCGGATGCGCCCCGTGCCGCTGTCCACGTTGAAGTAGGCCGAGAGCTTGCCGTAGCCCGGCAGGAACTGGTAGGCGCCCGGCTTGGTCTGCTGTTCGACCGGCAGGTCCTTCTCCTTCGGGTCCTCCGGATCGCCGCGCTTCGCGAAATGCTGAGCCACGTAGGCCGTGGACCCGCCCAGCGTCTGCTCCTCGCCGGTCCAGAGCGCGAAGCGGATCGTGCGCCTCGGCTTCACGCCCAGGGCCCTGAGGATGCGCGCCGCCTCCATCATCACCGCGCTGCCGGCGCCGTTGTCGGTGGCGCCCGTGGCCCCGTGCCACGAGTCGAGGTGGGCCCCGGCCATCACCAGCTCGTCCTTCTTGTCGCTGCCCGGGATCTCCGCCAGGGTGTTGTAGCCCATCAGGTCGTCCTCGTGGAACCGGACGCGCAGGTCGAGCTCCAGCTCCACCTCCAGCTTGCGCTCGACGAGGCGCACCAGGCGGTTGTACTGCTCGGGCATCAGCGTGAGCCAGGGCACGCCGCGCTCGGCGTCTTTCTTCCATCCGCCCGTGCCCTGCACGCGCAGCACGCCGCTGGCGCGGCCAACTTCCAGCGCGGCGCGCGCGCCCTCCGCCTTCAGGAACTTCCGCACCTTCTCGCGCATGCCCACGAACTGCCGCCACTCGGGGCGCTCGCGCTCCGCGCTCGGGATCTCGTACTCGCCGAGCTTCGCGAGCTCCTGCTCGTCGTAGCGGTCGAGGGCCGGCTCGGTCTCGTCCTTGACCTCGGCCGGCGCGCTGATCAAGGCGATCCGGTCCTTGAGCTTGCCCTTGGCGGCCTCCAGGTCCGCTTCCGAGGCGAGCTTCACGTACACCGCCTTGCCCCGCAGCACGCCGTCGGTGCCCGGCGACCACGCCCGCGGCAGCGCGAACAGCGCCTGCACCGAGGGCGCAGTCATGTGGACGGAGACGCGCTCCAGGCTCCAGCCGACGCCGAACGGGCCCCACGCCTCGAGGCGGGCGTCATCGAGGCCCCACTCGGCGAATCGGTCGCGGGTCCACTCGTTGGCCTTCTTGAGCTGAGGCGAGTTGGTCAGGCGCGGGCCCAGCACGTCCGTGAGCTGGGCGGCGGTCTCCATGACCTGGGAGCGGCGAAAGCCCTCGGCACGGATGCGGGTGTGCATGTCGAGATCCACCGCGGCCGCGGGCAGCGCGACGAGGGTCGTCAGAGCGGCGGCGCGGTGCAGGGGCATCCGGGATCTCCAGGTCATGGGTTGAGGAAGGGGTTGCCGGCACGCTCGCGCCCGATCGAGGTCTCGGGCCCGTGGCCGGGGATGACGCGCGTCTTGTCGTCCAGGCCGAAGAGCCGCGTACGGATCGACTCCAGCTCCTGGTCGTAGTCGCCGCCCCAAAGGTCGGTGCGGCCGATGCCGCCGGCGAACAGGGTGTCGCCCGAGAACAGCACCGGAGCCGCGCCGTCCACGTGGAAGCACAGGCTGCCCGGCGTGTGCCCAGGGGTGTGGAGCACCTCGGCGACGATGCCGCCCGCCGTCACCCGGTCGCCTTGGTGGACGTGCTCGTCCACCGCCGCGCGCTGGGGTGCTTTCAGCACGCCGCCCATCCATTCGGACTGTACCTTGAGGTTGTCGTAGAGCGGCAGGTCGGCCTCGTGGAGCATCAGGCGCGCGCCCGTGGCGTCCTTCAGCTCCTGGTTGGCGCCCACGTGGTCGAGGTGAGTGTGGGTGTTGAGGATCGCCCGGCATACGAGCTGGTTCTCCCGCAACACCGAAAGCACCTTCTCGAGGTCGTCGCCGGGATCCACCACGATCGCGTCCTTCGTGACGGGGTCGCCGATCACGCTGCAGTTGCACTGCAGCAGGCCGACCGGGAACGTGCGCAAGATCATGAAGCGACGATCTTAGCAGGTGCTTCAGGCCCGCCTATAATCCGGCGCCATGAACGCCGCCGCGCTGTGGGTGCCTGCTTGCCGTTGCTCGCCGCGGATCCTCACGCTGATTTCGCGCGCGAGATCTTCCGCCAGCTGATCGCGATCGACACCAGCGACTCGAAGGGCGACAACACGGCCGCCGCTAGGGCCATGGAAGAGCGTCTGCGGGCCGCCGGCTTCCCCGAAGCCGACCTCCGCGTCCTCGTCCCCCACGAGCGCAAGGGCAACCTGGTGGCGCGGCTGCGCGGGACCGGCGCGCGCCGTCCGCTCCTCTTGCTGGCCCACCTCGACGTGGTCGAAGCGCGGCGCGAAGACTGGTCTTTCGACCCGTTCCGTTTTCTCGAACAGGACGGCTACTTCTACGGCCGCGGCACCTCCGACGACAAGGGCATGGCCGCGATCTTCGTGGCGAACCTGATCCGCATGAAGCAGGAGGGCTACCGCCCGGATCGCGACCTGATCCTCGCGCTGACCGCCGACGAGGAGGGCGGCGACTGGAACGGCGTGGACTTCCTGCTGCGCCAGCACCGCGACCTGATCGACGCGGCCTATGGACTGAACGAGGGCGGCCGCGGCCAACTCAAGGATGGCCGGCGACTGGCCAACGTGATCCAGACCAGCGAGAAGGTCTACCTGAGCTTCGCCCTCGAGGTGAAGGACGTGGGCGGCCACAGCTCGCTACCGCGCAAGGACAACGCGATCTACCGGCTCGCCGCGGGCCTCGGACGCCTGGCCGCGTTCTCTTTCCCCGCCCGCACCACCGAGACCTCGCGCCTGTATTTCGAGCGCCTGGCCGACTCGCAGCCCGAGCCGTTGGCTTCCGACATGCGGGCCGCGGCCCGCATTCCTCCCGACCCGGCCGCCGTCGCCCGCCTTTCGGAACTGCCGCTCTACAACTCGACCCTGCGCACGACCTGCGTCGCGACGCGCCTGGAGGCCGGCCACGCCGACAACGCGCTGCCGCAGGTGGCCCGCGCCGTCGTGAACTGCCGCATGCACCCCGACGACCCCGCGGAGTGGGTGGAGCGGACCCTGGTCGAAACCCTGGCCGACGCCGGGATCTCGGTGACGGCGATGGGCGCGGCGAAACCGAGCCCGGCTTCCCCGCTCAGCTCCGAGATCCTGGGCGCGGTCGAGAAGCTCACGGGCGAGATGTGGCCCGGCGTGCCCGTGTTGCCGACGCTCAGCACCGGCGCGACGGACAGCATCTACCTGCGCAGCGAGGGCATCCCGATGTACGGCATGTCGGGGATCTTCGGCGACATCGACGACGTGCGCGCCCACGGCAAGGACGAGCGCGTGCTCGTGAAATCCTTTCACCAGGGCCGCGAGTTCCTCTACCGGCTGGTCAAGGCGCTGTCGTCTCAGGGACGCCGGCCGGGGCCGTAGAGCGGGCGGCCGGGGCGGGCTCCCGTGAGCTGCCCCGCGTCCACCACCAGCTTGCCGTTCACGGCCACGTGGACGAAGCCCTCGCTGTAGTGGTTCGGGTTCGCGTAGGTCGAGACGTCGCGCACGCGGGCCAAGTCGAAGACCACGATATCGGCGTAGGCGCCGGGGCGCAGCTGGCCGCGATCCCACAGCCGCATGCGGGAAGCCGGCAGCGACGTCATCTTCCGCACGGCCTCCTCGAGGGGCAGCAACTTCTCGTCGCGCACGTACTTGCCCAGGATGCGCGCCGTGGACGCCCAGGCACGCGGGTGGGCGCCCTCCTTGGAGAAGATGCCGTCCTCGGCCGAGGCGCCCGAGTCGGTGCACATCGAGACCAGGGGGTGCGCCAGGGCCGCGCGCACGTCGGCCTCGTTCATCGTGAAGGTGATGCGTCCGACGTTGGCGCCGTCGGCGATCAGCAGGTCGATCGCGGCATCGCGTGGCGACTTGCCCTCGTCGCGACCGATCTCGACCAGGGTCCGGCCCTCGTACTTCTTGAGTGCGGGGTTCAGGACGGAGGTGATCAGGATCGCGCTCGCGCTGGTCTCGTCCCAGCGCGGGTTCTCGGCCAGGAGGTCGGCCTTCACGCGCTCGCGCAGGCCGGGGTCCAGCAAGCGTTCCACCAGCTTCTTGCGCCCGCCCTCGCGCACCCATGTGGGCAGCGCCGCCTCCAGGGCGTTGGCGCTCGCCGTCCACGGATATTGGTCGGCGCTGACGTCGAGGCCTTCGGCTCGCGCCGCTTCGATCCGCTTCAACACCGCCGGCATGCGCCCCCAGTTGGCGCGGCCCGCGGTCTTCAGGTGGTAGATCTCCGTGGGGATGTCGGCCTCGCGAGCGATCCGGAACACCTCGTCGAGGCTCTTGTCGATGGCGTCGCCCTCGTCGCGCTGGTGGGTGATGTACGTGCCGCCATGGCTGCGCGCCACCTTGGCCAGGGCCACGATCTCCGCGGTCGAGGCGTAGCGCCCCGGCACGTAGATCAGGGACGTCGACAGGCCCAGGGCGCCCTCCTGCATGGCCTGGGCGACCAGGGCCTTCATCTTTTCGATCTCGGCCGGCAGGGCGGGCCGGTTGTCGTTCCCCATAACGTGCTCGCGCACGCCGCCCGCGCCCACGAACGTGCCCAGGTTGATCGCGGGGCGCGCCCGCTCGAACGCGTGCCAGTAGCCGGCCAAGGTCGTCCAGTCGGGCTTGACGCCGTAGTGCTCGTAGACGGCGCGCGCGTCGTCGATCATCGCGGCCGAGAGCGGTGCTATCGCCGTGCCCTCGCCGGTGATCTCGCTGGTGATGCCCTGGGTGATCTTGCTCGCGGCCCTCGGATCGACGAGCACGTTGTACTCGGACTGCCCGAGCATGTCGATGAAGCCCGGCGCGACGTATAGCCCGCCGAGATCGAGGCGGCGCTTGAAGCGAGCCCGCGACAAGTCCCCGATGGCCCCGATGCGATCCCCGACGATGCCCACGTCGGCCCGGAACCAGGGCGCGCCGCTGCCGTCGATCACGCGCCCGCCCGCCAGCACCAGGTCGTAGGTCGGTTCGGACACGGCGGCCGCCAGCAGCATCGTCAGCACGAGTCCCATCAGCGCTCCTTCTCGGCCCGGCGCCGGATCGCGTCGAGCCACATGCGCCGGATCAGGGCGCTCCCCGGATAGATCAAGCGCCAGTAGGCGGCGAAGCGCCGGCCGGCGAGTGGGCTCGAGGTGTGGACCCGGGTCTGGGTGCGCAGACGCAGCGCACCGCCCTCCTCAGCCAGGTGGAAGTTCATCACCGCGCGAGCCAGGTCGGGGGCGTCGAGGGCGCGGTACTCCTCGGCGCTTTTGACCCGAGAGCGCGGGCCGCAGCATACGATCGAGCCGAAGACGATCTCACGGCCCGGGTCCTCGGCCAGCTTGACGAACCCCGACTGGAGCGCGGTCTCGAGGATGGGGCGCGAGGCCGGGGGGTTCAGGATGCCCGGGGGCGCGCCGCCGGTGTGGGGCGAGCGCAGCCAGGTCAGGGTCCGGAACAGCCGGATCTCCTCGGCCCGGACCTCGTGAACCGCCCGCCACACGGCTTCGCGCGACGCATGCACCACGATCTCGTGGGCCTCGCCGAACTGGTACACGGGAACGATGCTGTCGAGGGCCATCGCGGGCCCCTCGAGTCGCGGGGCGCGCACTGGGAGATAGGCCGCGACGCCAGCCGTCGCCAGGCCGGCGGCGACCAACAGCGCGCCGCGGCGGCGTGGCGCGAGGCGGAGCCGCGGCAGGGGACGCAGCAGGACGACGATTCCCACACCCGCCGCGGCCAGCCCGGCGTCCAGCAACAGAACTTCGAACTGCACTAAGCCGAGACGCTGGCGAGCGCGTCCCAGACGTCCACGGAGTCGAGGTCGCCCTGGTAGACGACGGTACCCGTGCGGTCCAGCAGGAAGATCGCCGGGCTGCCGGGCGGCAGCACCGTCATCATCACCTGTTCGTCGTGCTCGTGGAGCAGGTGGAAGGGCAGGCCCAGCTTGCGGACCTCGGCCTCGCGCTCGTAGTGATACTCGCGATCGGGGTAGCGTTCCTTGCGCGAGGTGAGCACGTGCAGCCCGGCGAAGAACGGGTGGAGGAACGTGGCGTAGTTGTTCCAGCGGAGCAAGAAGTCGGCGTACGGCCCGTTGCTGCGGTAGGTCGCGAGCAGGCACACGGCGAACAACTGGTCGTTGCTCATGGGCGCCAGGGCGTCGGCGAGGGAGAGCGTCTGCGGCTCGGGCACATCGAAGCTCGGATAGGCGTAGTCCACCGGGAAGCGGCGCTGCAGCCACACCGACGCGGGCGGCGAGGGTCGCTGGCCGGTCGCCTTCTCGATCAGCTCGGCCATGCGATCCACCGGGTGGTACTGGAAGGCCTCCTTCCAGATCTCCAGGGCTTCCGCTTCGCGGCCGCGGCGGCGCGCTTCGAGGCCCACGTAGTAGCGCGCGATGCCGCCGAAGTTCATGGTCCAGTTCGATCCGTACTTGCTCAAGTACTCGAGAATCTCGCCTGCACCCGCGTCCAGGCGACCGCTCTCGTACAGCGAAGCACCGTGGAACAGGAGCGCTGGCGAGCCGCGCTCCCTGCCGTCCTGCAGGGTCTTGGCCGAGAGGTCTTCGAGGGCCTCGAAGTCGCGGCCGGCCCACAGGATCTCGAGTGCGGTCGGGTCGTTGTTCTTCGGGTTGTAGGTCGCGCGGATCGCCGGTGTGGTCGGTTCGACGATCACGCCGACGTCGATGCCGCTGGTCACGACCTCGATCGACTCGTGGCGCGGCCGCGAGTAGAAGCTGTAGGTGCGCTGGGCCACATGAGTCATGTACAGCCGCGGGCTCAATCGTGACGCAGGCTGGCCGTCCACGGCGGCCAGGAAGTCCTTCGGCGCGACGCCGGCCTGGGCGGCTACGCCGTGGCCCGCGATCCGCTTGACGAGCTGGCATTGGGCCGGCCGTGGCATCGGCGCGCCAGGCGTGCGCTGGAGCGCCTTGATCTGGGTCAGTGCAAACTCGGCCACCCGCCCCACGCGGGCGATTGTATTAGCGGCTGAAGCGCCAAGCCAGCTTGACCAAGAAGATGTTGTCCGAGGGCGCCTGGAGCAGGCGGTCCACCGAGCGCCGGAACTGGAACTGGCCGGTCGTATCTTCCTCGCTCCGCGTCTGGGTCCACACGAAGTACGCCGTGGATCCCGGGCGGAACTCCCAGCGCAGCACCGCGTTGCCGCGCAGCGAGCGGAAATTGAAGTTCGGATCGTCGAAGGACAGCGACGTCGCCGGGCCGCTGCCGTCCGGGTCCACGTCGTAGCTCCCGTCGCCCCGCTGCACGTCGGTGTAGCGGCGGAAGTCGTAGCTCATGGGGCGCGCCAGCTCGCCGAAGTCGGCGTAGTCCCCCGAGGCGACCAGGGGCTGGGCGTAGAGCTGCAGGCTCAGCGCCGGCGTGAAGGTCCAGTTGAGGCGCACGCCGGCCGAGAAGGTCTTTTGGGCCAGGCGCGCGAAGACGTAGCGCTGCCCGTAGGTCGCGGAAGCCTGCGGGTCGTCGAAAGTGTCGACGTATTGGGCGGCGGTGTTGCCCCACTCGTAACGCGGCTCGACGCTTACCGACACGTTGGAGCCCGGACGCCACTCCAGGCCGCCGAACACGCTGCGGTAGCTTTCCGACTGCTTCGCGTACTCGCGGCCGTTCCAACCGAGGCGCAGCAGCACGCGTTTGCGCTCGTCGCTGAAGCCGTAGATCTCCCACTCGACGCCGCTGGGGTTTTTGGCCCGCGGACCTCCGCGGGTCAGGCGCGTGCTCACGCTCTCGGGATTCCAGGCCAGGAAGCCCTGGAGCTGCGAGTAGTTGAGGAAGCGGATGCGGCCGTAGCCGAACACGCCCTCCCAGGTCTTGTTGCCGTCGAAGTCGTAGCTGCGGAACAGGCCCAGGTCGAGGTTGGCGGAGTTCGCGATCTTGCTGGGCTTGGTCCAGCGATAGCTGCCCCAGACGTGGCCGTTGATCACGTCGGCGCGCCATTGGAATCCCAGGTCGTTGACGTCGAAGCCGGGGCTGATCGCTCCCAGGGCGGCGTTGAAGAGGACGCTGCCCTTCTCCTTGTTGAGGCCCACCCGGCCCGACCAGCCCCTGAGTGAGGTGGCCGTCGGATCGAATCGCAGCTTGTCGGCGTCGGGCCGCTGGAAGTAGTGCAGGGCCGAGGTCTGCACCTCGGCGATGCGCTGCTGCGTGCCGCTCACGTCGGAGACGCCCGTCCAGCCGGTGAGCACCCAGGTCTTGTCGCGGTCCAGGAACGCCCAGCCGTCGGCGCCCAGCGAGAAGGCCGACGCGTTGAGCTGGGGTTCGAGGCTCGCGGCGTCGAAAAAGCGCCGGGTGTAGGTGGAGATGAACCCGAGGCCGTAGCGGTTGTCGCGGTAGGAGCGCTGCGTGCGCAGGGCGCCGTAGTAGCTGGCCGGCTCGATCTCCGAGACGCCGCGGGTCCCGGCGGTCTGGAAGTCGGCGAACTCGCGCTGCGTGACAGCGTGCAGCGTGTTGACGCTCCAGTCGCCGAAGGCCTTGCCCGTGAGCTTGGCGGCTCCGAGGATCGTCGAGCCCGCGGGGGAGCGCGTGAAGTCGGCGTCGGGAGTCTCGCCCTGGGGGGCACGGCCTACGCGGCGGCTGTAGAAGAAGGTCGGGACGCCGAAGTTGAAGCTGATGAAGTTGCTGGCGCCGCTGAAGCCGAAGCTGTCGAACAGCGTGCTGCCCTCGATGAAGAACGGACGCTTCTCGGGAAAGAAGGTCTCGACGTCCGTGAGGTTGACGATCGCGGGGTCCACCTCGACCTGGCCGAAGTCGGGATTCAGGGTGAGGTCGAGTGTGAGGTTGTTGCCCAGTCCCAGTTTGGCATCGGCGCCGACAGAAAATGCGGCATTGCGGCCGTCGTCGAAGGGGTCTCCTGGCTCGTGCCCGGAGAGCTCCGTGCGTCCAGTGATGTAGGGCGTGACCGCCAGGCGCGCCGGCGGCCGGATGCCGCTGATGCCGCGCAGCTCGAGGAAGCGCGAGACGAAGCCGCTTTCGTTCTTGGGCCGCGGCACGAGGTAGGCGTCCTCCTTGGTGCGGCCCACCAGGCGCCGGCAGTTGACGCCCCAGACCTGCTCGGCCTTGTCGGGAAAGCGCAATTCGGAGTACGGGATGCGCATCTCGACGGTCCAGCCGTCGGCGTCCACCCGCGCGCGCCCCTCCCAGACGCCGTCCCACGTGTTGTCGTCCCAGTCGTCGTTGAACAGCGTGCCGTCGCTCAGCGTGCCGCCCGCATTCACCGAAAAGTAGTTGCCCGAGCGGCCGTCGTGGTAGCCATCGAGGTAGACGATGAACACGTCGGCGTCGAGCCACGCGTCGCGCCGGCCGAGGCGGCGCACGATGGCCTGGGGGCTGCGGTCGTGCAGCCGCGCCGCCACGTAGAGGGCCGCGTCGTCGTAGGCGAAGCGCGCCTCGGTGGGCTCGGTGCCGGGCGCGCCCTCCTGCGGATCGCGCTGCGTGAACCGGTCGGCAGGCGGGGCGGTCTTCCAGACCGCCTCGTCCAGCACCCCGTCCACGGCGACGGTTTCGCCGAGGCGGACCGCCCGGGTGGTGCGGTCCGCCTCCGCCTGCGCGGGAGCCTGGGCGGCGAGCCCGAGAATCAAGGAAATGAATGGTAGGCAGGGCATCGACGCTCTTTCGTCCTCCGTGTCGTCCCTGTGACGCTGCGGACCGCGGGATGGTTGGCACCGGCCTCGGACTTGAAAGCAACCGTGTTTCTGCTAGAGTCCACGCGTCTTTCACCAGAAGGAGTCGAGGGCCATTTCGAACAAGGTGTTCGTCGGGAACCTGAGCTACGACGTGACGCGCGAGGAGCTCTTGGAGGTGTTCGGCGCGGCCGGGAAAGTGCTCGACGCCAAGGTTCCAAGCGATCGGGAGACCGGAAGGCCCCGCGGCTTCGCGTTCGTCGAGTTCGAAAGCGACGAAGCGGCGGCGCGCTCGATCGAGCTGCTGAACGGCAAGGACATGAAGGGCCGGCCGCTGCGCGTGAACGAGGCCGACAACCGCCCGCCGCGACCGGGGGGGCCCGGCGGCCCTGGCGGTGGCGGGGACCGGCCGTTCCGGCCTTCGTTCCGGCCCGACGGGCCGCGGCCTGGCGGACGTCCCGGGTTCGGCGGCGGCGGAGGAGGCCGCGGCAGGCCGTCCCTGCGCGGCGACGAGATTGCGTTCCCGCTTCCCGAGCGGGGCCGCGAGGATCGCCGGGCTCGCGGAGCCGGGCGCAGCGCGCCCAACGCCTTCAAGGACAAGGCGCCCGAGACCAAGGGGCGCCCGCCCAAGCCCAAGACGAGCCCGAAGAAGAAGCCGAAGAGCGGGAAGCCCGAGGACTGGGACGACTTCTACGACGACTAGACGTCCCGGCGCCGGAGGGCGACGAGCCCTGCGGCCAACAGGGCCCCGCACAGCGTCACGACGCTCCAGCGCACCGGCTGATAAACGCTGAGACCCGCGACGCCCCAGCCCGGCGTCACGGCATAGAACCAGGCCTGGGTCCCGAGAACCAGCGCGACGGCCGCCGCGCGTCCCCACACTGCCTCGAGCCCGAGAAGCGTCCGCAGCGCCGGCGGCAGCAGCATAGGCAGCGCGTACACGAGCAGTCGGTCCGTGTTGTTGGCGAAGGCCAGGGAGCCGTAGGCCAGCAGGACCAGCACGGCGTCCGCGGGCCTCGCGCGCAGCGCGGCGCCCGCTCGGGTCAGGCGCAGGAGCAGCAAGGGAACCAGCACGCCGAAGCTGCCCAGGCTCGCAAAGTAGAGCTGGTTGTCGAGGACGTGGCGCGCACGGAAGGCCAGCATCTCGCGGGCCGCCTCCACGAGGCTCGGCCCACCTTGCGCTTCGACCATGAGGCGCAGCAGCAGCCACGCCGCGAGGCCCGGGGCGAAGGCCAGAACGAAGCGGCGCGCCGCGTGGCGCAAGCCGTCCTCGCGCAGCCAGACGACGGCGGCCCACGCGGGAACCAGCACGTAGGTCTCGCGGGTCAGCAGGCCTGCGACGCCGAGGATCGCGAGTACCGCCGTACGGCGTCGTCGTGCCAGCAGCAGTCCCAACGTGACGAGCAACAGGCACAGCGGGTCGGGCATCCAATACTGATACGCGTACCAGCGCACGGCTCCCGGAGTGAGTCCCGCGAGGACCGTCCCCACCAGAGCCAAGGCCGTGGCGAAACCGCTGGAACGAAGCCAGAGGAAGAGCGCCGCCAGGTACGCCGCCAGGAAGGCCATGGAGCTCGCCCAGAACGCGGCGTGCACACTCGCTCCGGTGGCTCCGGCCAGGGCCTGGACCAGGGCGGGTGCGAGCACGCGATAGCAGAACGGGCGCTCCCTGGTTCCGGGATCGGCTGGCCGGCCGGGGAGCGACTCGGCGAGGGCGATGTACCGGTAGTGGTCGAGCTCCTTGACTTGCCGCGGGCGATGTGGCGGCGGTCCGAGCGCCGAGGCGACGACGGCTGCGCTGAGGAGCACCAGGAGCCACCCCGCCAGCAGGCCGATCACCACGTCGCGCCGCGTCATGCGGCGCGAGTGTAGCAGCCGACTACTCGATCACACGGAGGCCAGGACGGGCGCGCAACTCGTGGCGCGCGGCGAAACCGGGCGTCGCGCGCAAATGCAGGCCGCCCCCCGGGCCCCGCTCGAGCACGAAGCCCTCGGCGCCGCGGCTGCGCAGCAGCCGCAGCCCAGCTTCGGCGCCCAGGACGAAGACGGCCGTCGACAGCGCGTCCGCTTCCATGGCCCGGGCCGCCACTACGGTCACGCCCAGCGCGGCCTCGGCTGGCCGGCCGTTCCTCGGGTCGACGATGTGGCCGGGCTGCTCGCTCTGGCTCGAGGTGGCGAGCGCTTCGTTCTCGAGCCGAAAGTGCGCCAGCGGCTCGGCTCCGGCTTGCGTCGGGTCCCGCACGCCCACGAGGTCGGCAGGTCCGAACAGCGCGATCGAGCTGTTGCCCAGGTCCACGCTGGCCCCGCGTGCGCCCGCGCTCCGGAGGGCTCGAAGCGCCTCGTCGGCCGCGTAGCCCTTGGCGATGCCGCCGAAGTCGAGGCCACCGCCCTCGGGCAGCCGGACCCGACGTCCCTCGAGCCGGACACGGGTGAAGCCGACGCGGTTCATGGCGTCGCGCCGCTCGGAGTCGCCCAGCGCACGCGGTGCCCCCGCGTAGTACCCCGCCGCCCTGAGCAGCGGCTCGACGCTGGGGTCGAAGGCGCCCTGGGAAGCGGTGGCCACGTCCAGGGCCGCGCGCAGCACCACCTGGAGGTCGGTGGAGACTTCCGCGATGCCGGCCGCGTTCAGCCGCACGAGCTCGCTGTCCCGATACTGGGTCAAGGCGTCGTCGACGCGGCCGAGAACGGCGAAGGCTGCGTCGAGGGCGGCCTCGGGGTGGGGCGCGCCGCGCACCTCCAAGGCGGCCGCGGTCCCCATGACCATGCGCATCTCGCGACGGACGTCGTCCGCGCCGCCCAGGGGCAGCGCGAGCGCGAGCACGACCGCGAGCAACGTCGCTACTCGCCGCGCGCCGCGCGGACCTCGAGCAGCGACTCGACCTCGGAGCCGTTCAGCTGGCGTCCCGCAGCCTGGCTCCGGGAAGCACGCAGCAGGAACAGCGCGAGGCCAAGGATGAGCAGCGCAATGGCCGCCTGCAGCCCGAGAAAGCCCGCGACCTTCAACGGCGCGAAGGCCGGGCTCACGAAACGCACGAGCCAGCCGGCGCCCTCGTCGCACACGGCCGACAGGAACGCCCCGACCACCAGGCCGATCTTGCCTCCGCGCGCGATGGGCACGAACAGGGCGAGGTGGGTCAAGAGCAGCAGCACCATGGCCATCATCGGGAGATGCGCATGCGTCGTCTCGAGCATCGAGGCCGTGGAACGCGGGGGGCGGAATTCCTCCTCGGAGCCGTTGTAGTAGGCCACGACGGATGCCGGGCGCAGGCCCATGCGCGAGAAGTACATCGCGAAGTTCGTGACCCAGAAGCCAAGGAGCAGGCCGAGCGTCAGCGCCAGCGTCAGTCGCATGAGCGGGTTGTTCTGGAACCCGCCGTCCTGCATGTACTTCACTCCGCCCCTCGCAGCGCGACCGCGTCGATCGCGAGGCTCCGGCGCACGGCCTCGATGAGCGCCTGCACGGTGAGCGTCGCCCCGGTCACGCGGCGCACGGCGCGCCCGGGCCACAATTCGTCGTCGAGGGTGCGTCCCTCGAGGGACTTGAGCCAGCCGTCCCGCGGCAGGTAGTCCGGCGGCTCGGCGAACTGCAACACCAGCGCCATGCGCAGCCGGCCATCGGGCTCGAGCGCCGTGAGGACGCTCTCCGGCATGGTGCGCACGGTGTGGGTGTCGAGGACGCCGCGACCCGTGACGACACCGTCCTTGCGAGCGACGAACGCGGTCACGACCGCCGAGGGCAGCTTGGAGCGGGCGCCTTGTTCGATCGCCCGAACCTGGTCCGCGGTCAGGTAGAGCGTCCGCCGCTCGGCGGCCGAGCCGGGGAAGGCCCGTTCGATGGCGGCCTTCTCGGTCAGCAGGACTTCGGCGCGCGACAGCGGCGCCGGCACGCTGGCTAGCAGGGCGACGCCGCTCCATATGAAATTGAAGTTCAATTTCACGGGGGTGAGGCTAACGGCCCGGCCGCCCCGAGTCAAGCGTGGCTCCGGAAGCGCCTAGAACAACCAGCCCACGGCGAGGTTCCACTGGTCGACGCCGGTCCGCGCCTCGTTCTTGTGTTGCTGGAAATCGGCCTTGAACACGATATTGGGGATCGGCTTCAGCCCCACCCCGGCTGTCAACACGCTGCGCTCGCTGGCGGGATCATCCTGGAACCCGGCAGGCACGCCGTCCTGGGCATCGAGTTTCTCGTAGCGCACGAAGGGCGTGATCGAGCATTGGCTGGGGCTGCCCAGGGTCATCAGGTCGAAAGCAGCCTGCACATACCAGCCGTATTGGTCTTCGCCCACGGACTTGTTTCCGGTCAGGTTGTTGGCCCGATTCACGAGGGCTGCGTCGCCGATCGAGCCCTGAGAGTACAGCGCGCGCAGCTGCAAACCGCGGCGTTCGAACTGCCCGTGAACGTCGACGAGCGACACGCGAGCGTCCAGAGCCTGGCCTGCGACCACGGCTCCCTGGCCCGAATTGCCGGTGAAGAAGGACGCGCCGACCACGAGCCCCTCGACGCCAGTGAAATCCAGGCGACCGGTCAGGGCCAGGTCTTCGGACTTGCTGCGGGCGCCGCTCTGGCGTGCGCCGCGAATGCCCGATGCGCTGAGGCCGCTGCTGAGGAGTCCGCTGACCGCGTAGGCGCGCCACTGGAATGGACCGGCGTCGCCGTACAGGCCCGCGCCGTTCTCTCGCCAGGTGGATGGGACGATCGCCTGCTCGACCTCGGGACGCTTCGCGCCGTGGAAGATCGGCGGCTCGTGCAACTCGTTGAGGAACCCCATGGGCACCAGGAGCATGCCGGCCCGGAGGCCGACCCTGGCCGCCGGCTTCCAGTCGATGTAGGCGAACTCGACCGAAACCTCGCCGCCCTTTCCGGTCGAAGCGTGCTCGAACTCGATCTCCGAGTTGAACAGGATCTTGTCGTTGAACTTGTACCCGACGTAGATGATCTGGCGCAGGAAGTCGAACTGGTCGCTGCGCCCTGAGGCGGCGCCATCCTCGCGCTCGCCGGCGAAGTTCTCGTAGAGGGCCTCGCCGTAGCCGCCGAGCGACACGCCCTTGGGCGCCCGGAACACCTTGGACGCCGCGGGGGCGAAGCCGAACGTACCACCCTGGGTCGGGTCCACCTCGACGGCCCCGCCCGTGCGCGAGCGCTCGATCTCGGCCGCGAGCAGGTCGATGCGGCGTTTCAGTTCGGCGACCGCGGCGGCGGTGTCTTCAGTGGCCTCCAGCCGTTCGACTTGCGCCTCGAGCTCAGCCACGCGTCGCTTTAGCTCGTCGAGCGCCTCGTCGCCGAAGGCGGGCAGCGCGAGGCCGATCGCGAGCCCGGCAATCATGAAGGTGAGTTTCAATTTCATGGAGCGGGAGGTTACCAGCGGCCGGCCCAGGATGTCAAGTGAACATGAAACTCGCTTTCATGTTCCTTCCGGACCGTCCACGCTCCTGAGTGTTGCTTTAAGATGCGGCGTCCAATGCTCTTCCTGCTGCTGTTCCTGGCAGCCTCAGCCGACCGCCCATTCGCAGAGGAAAGGTTGCTGCTGGACCGCCGCCTCGAAACCCTGCGCCGGATCCTCCCCGACGGACCGATCCCCTTGTCCGACGCCGCGCTCGTGAAGGACCTCGCAGAGCAGGCGCGGCTCATGAACGTCGAGTCCCTGGCACGGCCCCCGGTGGAACACGGCGCACGCGGCTTCGTCGCCGTCGACCTGACGGCCGTGGGCAGCTATGCGCAAGTGGATCGGTTCTTCGGCGCCGTGGCGCTTTCGCATCGGCTGATCGATGTCGCCAGCCTGAACCTGACCGCGGCGCCCGGGGACTCGGTGCGGCTGCAGGCCGTGCTGCAGATCCCCTTCCGGGTGCTGCGTGCGCCGCTGCCCCAGGTGCCCGACGGGGTTCGGGCGCGCACGGCGGGGATGCCCCGCGCCCAGGCAGACGCATTCGTGGCCGATCAAGCACTGGCCCTCGCCAAGTCGGATGCCATCGCCAGCCTGCGCCGCGCGCGGCGCAATCCGCGGGTCTTCCTGTCGGAGCTCGGCGCGATCGTGCGCGAGCGGCCGGCGATCCTGAGCCAAGCGTCCCTGGACGACGAGTTCTCGGTGAAGGGCCTGACCGTGGGCGAAGGGCCGGTGCGCGCCCTCGAGTCGCGCTTCGAGCGCGGCTTTTTCCGCGTCTCGCAGTTCCTGGTCTCGAGGCATGGCGCGTGCCTGCGCTTCGAAGCCCGGGGGATCTCGCCCGTCGCCGGCCCGGAGGCCGAGCTGCCGATCCCGACCGAGGATCCCTTCGAGGAACCCGGCGCTGCCTGCGCCGTGGATCGAGACACGCTGCGCGGCCCTGTCGTGCAGGGTCCCGGCGGGAAGACGCCGGGCCAGGGCCCGCTGACACTGCGCCTGCGGGAGGTGGATCTGCCCGACGTGTTCCGCGTGCTGCACGCCCTCACCGGCCAGAGCTTCGTCGTGGACCAGGGCGTGTTCGGGCGCACGAGCGTCGAGCTGGTGCGCGTCGGCCTGGACGAGGCCCTCGCGACGCTTGGCAAGGCCGGCGGCCTGCGCATCTCCGAGGCGGGGCCGTTCCGGCGCGTCAGCCTGGCACGCGGCGAGAAGGATGAACGCAAGAGCAACAAGGGGGGCGCGGCCGCTCCCGCTTCCGAGGGCGTGCCGGCGAACGGAGCGCGCATCGGCGTCGAGCTGAAGCGCGCCCCGGTGCGGGATCTGCTCGCGGTGATGACCGAGGTGGACCCGGCCCTCGCATCTCTCGGGCCCGCAGGCTCACTCGGGCGCGTCAGCGTCTGGGCCAGGGACGCGCCGGCCGCCGCGCTGCGCCTGGCGCTCATCGAGGCCGTGGGGCTTCACGAGCGCGTCGAGGATGGCCGTCGCATCGTCGAGCGCCTCGGGAGCGGCGGCGAGGAGTTGAGCCCCGTGGCACGCGATGCTTCGGATCCCCGGCTGCAGCTCCGGCCACAGGACCTCGCCCTCCTCGAGTTCCAGCCTGCAGGTGTCGCGAGCGCGGGAGACGGCTGGATCGCCTTCGCCTACGCGCCCAGCGGCGCGCTGTACGCTTTTCGCGCGGGCGACAAGCTTGCCGATGCGCGGGTCAAGGGCGTCGAATCCACCGACGTGGTGCTGGAGACCGACGAAGGCGACCTGCGTTTCGCCGTTCCACCCGTGAAATGAAAAGGCCCGGGCTGAGCCCGGGCCAGACTGCTATTTTGGGGCCTTGTACTTGCCCCCGCGCGCCTCTAGGGCGTGCGCTTCTGACGCGACGTTGGACCTTGCGGGGCTACTGGCCCCCGGCCTTCTTCGGCGGAGTGCCCTCCATAAAAGCGCCTCCGTTCTACGTTTGCGTCTCCCGAGACTGCATCCTCGGGCACGTTGTCTCGACTCGACCTCCGTCAAGTCCGAACCTAGTCCGGGCGGGGGGTGCTGTCAAGACTTTTTCGGAACCGGCTTAGCTGACCTGCCAGACGTCGCCGGCGCGGAGCAGCTTGGCCAGGTCGCCCTGCCCGCGCTTGGCCACGATGCCGTCGATCTGTGACTTCACGTCGTCCTCGTAGCGCGGCGCGTCCACGGCTCTCAGCACGCCGATCGGCGTCGGGAAGCCCGGCTGGTTCTCCATGCGCGACAGCAGGAAGGCGTAGGCCGGGTTCGGGTGCCGCTCATCGTGGACGATCAGGTCCTGCTCGCTCACACCGTTCCCGAGGGGGACCACCTCGAGGTTCAGCCCGTTCATGCGGATGCCCTTGTCCTTGTTCTTGCCGAAGATCAGGGGCTGCCCGTGCTCGATGGCGATCACGTGGTCGTCCTTGACGTCCTTCTCCGTGAGCGTCTCCCAGGCACCGTCGTTGAAGATGTTGCAGTTCTGCAGGATCTCCAGGAACGCTGAGCCGCCGTGGGCCGCCGCCTTCTTGAGCGTGGCCTTCAGGTGCGTCTGGAACACGTCCACCGAGCGCGCCACGAACGTAGCTTCCGCGCCGATGGCGAGCGACAGCACGTTAAAGGGCTGGTCCACGGAGCCGTAGGGTGTCGACTTCGCCTTCTTGCCCTTCTCCGACGTCGGCGAGTACTGGCCCTTGGTGAGGCCGTAGATGCGGTTGTTGAACAGCAGCACCTTCACGCCCACGTTGCGCCGCAGCATGTGGATCGTATGGTTGCCCCCGATCGAGAGCGCATCGCCGTCGCCGGTGGCGATCCACACCTCGAGGTCGGGGCGCGCCAGCTTCACGCCCGTGGCCACCGCCGGCGCGCGGCCGTGGATGGTGTGGAAGCCATAGGTGTTCATGTAGTACGGGAAGCGGCTGGAGCAGCCGATGCCCGACACCACCACGAAGTTCTCGCGGCGCACGCCGAGCTCGGGGAACACCGACTGCACGGCAGCCAGGATCGCGTAGTCGCCGCAGCCCGGGCACCAGCGGACCTCCTGGTCGGTCTGGAAGTCCTTGCGCGTCAGCACCGGCAGTGTGGCGGTCACTTCAGTAGCTCCTCGATCTTGGCCTCGATCTCGGCCTGCTGGAACGGCTTGCCTTGCACCTTGTTGAGGCCGATGGCGTCCACCAGGAACTTGGCGCGCAGCACCATCAGCAGCTGGCCCATGTTCATCTCGGCCACCACGACCTTCTTGTAGCGCTGCAACACGTCGCCGAGATTGCTTGGGAACGGATTCAGGTGGCGCAGGTGCACGTGGCCGACGCGGCCTCGGCCCTTCCCGCGCTGCGCTTTGAGTGCAGCGGTGATCGAGCCGTAGGTGGACCCCCAGCCTACGATCAGCAGGTCGCCGTCGGGATCCCCGGCCGGCACGATCTCGGGGATGTCCTGGGCCACGGCCTGCACCTTGGCGGCGCGCAGCCGCACCATGCGCTCGTGGTTCTGCGGCTCGTAGTTGACGTTGCCGGTGTTCTCCTGCTTCTCGATGCCGCCGATGCGGTGCTCGAGGCCAGGCGTGCCCGGCTTGACCCACGGGCGCGCCAGCGTCTCGGGGTCGCGCATGTAGGCCAGGAAGCCCTGCGGGTCGGTGCGGAACTTCACCGCGAACTCCGGCAGCTCCGCAAGCTCGGGTATGCGCCACGGCTCTGCGCCGTTCGCGAGGTAGCCGTCGGACAGGATGATGACGGGAACCATGTAGCGCGTCGCGATGCGGCTGGCCTCGAGCGCGATCCAGAAGCAGTCGCCCGGCGTGTGGGGTGCGAGCACGGGCAGCGGCGCCTCCGAGTTGCGGCCGTACAGGGCCTGCAGCAGGTCGGCCTGCTCGGTCTTGGTCGGCAGTCCGGTGGAGGGCCCGCCGCGCTGGATGTCGCAGATCACGACGGGCAGCTCGGTCATCACGGCGAGGCCGATGGCCTCCATCTTGAGCGCCATGCCGGGACCCGAGGTGCTGGTGATCGCGAGCGACCCCGCGTAGGCTGCGCCGATGGCCGCGGCCATGGCCGCGATTTCGTCCTCGGCCTGGAACGTGGTGACGCCGAAGTTCTTGTAACCCGACAGCTCGTGGAGAATGTCGGAGGCCGGCGTGATCGGGTAACTGCCTTGGAACAGGGGCAGGCCGGAGCGCACCGAGGCAGCCACGAAGCCCAGGGCCAGGGCGCTGTTGCCGCTGATGTTGCGGTAGGTGCCGGGCGAGAGCCGGGCCGGCGGGATGTCGTAGCTGACCTGGAAGGCCTCGGTGGCCTCGCAGAAGCTGTAGCCCGCCTTCATCGCCAGCTTGTTGGCGTCGATCAGCTTCGGCTTGTCCTTGAACTTGTCGTCCAGCCAGCGGTAGGTCGAGTCCATGGGCCGGTTGTAGAGCCAGTAGCACATGCCGAGGGCGAAGAAGTTCTTGCAGCGGTCCATCGCCTTGGCGTCGAGCCCCAGCTCCTTCAAGGCCAAGCGCGTCAGCTTGGTCAGCTCCACCGCGAAGACGCGGTAGCCGTCGAGGGAGTGGTCCTCGAGCGGGTTCTGGACGATCTGCGCCTTGCGCAGGTCGTTGTCCTTGAAGTTGTCGGTGTTGACGATCAGGATGCCGCCGGTCTTGAGGTCCGCCACGTTCATCTTGAGCGCCGCGGGGTTCATGGCGATCAGCACGTCCACCGCGTCGCCGGGGGTGTAGACGTCGTTCGAGGAGAAGTTGATCTGGAACCCGGACACGCCCGGCAGCGTGCCCGCAGGGGCGCGGATCTCGGCGGGGAAATCGGGGAAGGTGGCGAGGTCGTTGCCGTACAGGGCCGCCGTGTTGGTGAACTGGCTGCCGGTGATCTGCATCCCGTCCCCCGAGTCGCCGCAGAAACGGATGACGGCCTGGTCGAGGGTCTCGCGCCGCCGCGCGGGTGCTTCGGTGGTGGCCATGCGCCCTTCTGCCTCCTTCGTGTTCGACGAACCTTCAGTATAGCGCCGGCGCCCGGGACGCACACGCGGGCGGGAAGGTCCGGTACAGCTCGACCAGCGCGTCGTTCAATCTTCCGATCTCGAACTCGCGCTCCACGCAAGCGCGCCCTGCGGCGCCCAGGCGCTTGCGCAGCGTCGGGTCGGCGGCGAGGCGTTCGATGCGCTCGGCGAGGCCGGGGGCGTCGCGTTCCGCGGCCAGGAGCCCCGTGACTTGGTCGGACACGAGGTCCGGAATCGCGCCGTGGCTCGTGGCGACCACCGGCAATCCGCTGGCCATCGCCTCAATGATCGCGACCGGAACGCCTTCGATGTCCCCGTCGGGCGGCGTGACGCTCGGGGCCAGGAACACGTCGGCCCCCGCCAGCACTTCGGGCAGGCGGTCGTGGCTGACCGGGCCGAGCCAAGTGACGCGGTCGGAGAGGCCCAGGCCCCGTGCCCGGTCCTCGAGCCGCCCGCGTTCGGGTCCCGCCCCGGCAATGGCGAGCGTCGCGTCCCTGCCACGGACACCCACGAGGGCCAGGGCGTCCAGTGCGTACTCGAGCCCTTTCTTGGGAACCAGCCGCGCCACGCTGATCACGCGCAATTCGCCCCTCGGCGCTTCGATGTCGGCGGCGGGACGGAAGCGCTCGCAGTCCACGCCCATGCGATGCACTCGGATACGGTCGGCGGGACAACCGAGCCTGACGAGCTCGGCGTTCCAGCGGTCGCTGACCGGAAGGAACCACGCGCCGCGAGCGAACAGGGGCGCGTAGACGTCGCGGCCGCGCTGGCGCGGGTACGCCATGATGTCGGCCCCGTGGAACGACGTGATCAGCGGGCCCGAGAGCAGTCCGAGCTCGAGCATCGCCGCCGCCCTGCACCCGTTCGCTCCGAAGTGGGCGTGGACGGCGTCGTAGCGGCCTGCCCGCACGAACGGGAGCGCCTGGTAGAGGAGCCGCAGCGACAGAGCCTGCAGGCCGTGGCGGCGTGGCGACAACGCCCCGGCGACGGCCGCAGGAGCCGGCGCCGCGGCAGCCAGACGGCCCGGCAGGGCGAGTGCTCGCCACACACGGCTCGCGGGCATATTTTCGAAGCGGGCGCGGGACAACAGGCCGTAGCGGTCGACATCCGGGTGCCCGCGACCGCCCCTCCGCTCCGCGTAGATGTCGACCTGGTGGCCGCGATCGATCAGGCCCGTGATCTGGTTCAGGACGAAGCTCTCCGAGAGCAGCGGGAACTCGCCGACCACGAAAGCCACCCGCATCGTCAGGCGCGCAGGAGATCGCGCAGAGAGTAGAGGATGCTGCGCCCGATTGCGGGCCATAGCAGCGGCGATGAGAACAGCATGGGCCGTTTCCAGAGTGCCGCGGCGCAACCCACCAGGGCGCGTCCTGGCCGGCCGGCCTCTCGATCACGCTCGGCCTGGTTCCAGAGGCGGCCTGCCGCGCGCAGGCGCCGCGCCGCTGGCTGCTCCGCCGCCGGCAACGAAGCGATGGCGTCGGCATACAGCCGCTCGCGTCGTTCCGGCATGTCGGGCGGCCGCGGCATCTGGCCTGCATGGATGCGGTACTCCACGACGATCTCTGGCACCAGGCAGGCCGGGCCCGTGCGTGCGAGGCGCAGCCAGAGGTCCCGATCCTCGAGGCCGAACAGGTCGGCGCGGAAGGCCCCGACGCGCCTCACGGCCTCGGTGCGCCACAGCGTCTGGCTCGGCACTGCCGACCAGCCCGCCAGCAGCTCCGGCCAGAGCCGTCGCGTGGAAGCCCGCACGGGATGGATCATGCGCGAGGCGTCGATGCCGTCTCCGAAACGCCATAGCGCTCCCACGGCCGCCACGGCGGCCGGTGTGGCCTGGAGAGCCGCGGCCAGCGCTTCAAGGGCACGCGGTCGCAGGCGGTCGTCGTCGTCCAGGAACCAGACGAGCTGCGACGTGGCGACAGCGAGGCCGGCGTTGCGGGCGGCCGCGAGCTGCGAGTTCGTGTCGAGGCGGACCGCCCGCAGGTCGGCCTGCGCTGCGAGCCAGTCCCAGCTGCCGTCGCTCGATGCGTCGTCGACCACGATCAGCTCCACCTCGGCGGCGCATTGAAGGCGCGCGCTCGCTACGGCCTCCGCCAGGAACTGGCGGCGGTTGCGCGTCGTGATCACAACCGAAACACGAGGCTTCATCGGGGCGCCCCGGGTCGGGGCAGTCCGACGGCCTGGACGAGTGCGAAGAAGGCCTCGAGGAATCGCTGGCGGTTGTGGGTGGCGCGCACCCATGCGCGACCCGCCTCGCCGAGGCGTACGCGCTCTGCCGGGGAATCGAGCAGCCGCGTGACCGCGCCCGAGAGAGGGGGTACGCCATCGAGTCCATCTCCGGGAAAGCGCCCCACGCACTCGCCGAAACGAGACACCAGGCTGTCGGGGTCCACAGTGGACACGATGGGCACGGCGCAGGCCAGTGCCTCCAGAAAACTGACAGCGAGCCCTTCGTGGATCGACGTGTTGACGAGCAGCCACGCGGAGCTTAGCCACTCGGCCTTGCGGGCGCCGTCGACGTGACCGAGAACGCGCAGGTTGGGCGGTGCGTCCGAGAGCGCGAAGGCACCGGGCCCACGGAAGTGCGCCTGCCCAGCCATTGCGAACTCCACATCTGGAAGGCGCCGCGCCAACTCCACGAACAGCCACGGGCGCTTGCGAGGATCGAGGCGCGCCAGGAAAAGGACGCGCGGGCGCTCGGCGCGTGGGGCCGGGGCCGCCACGTCGATGATGTTCGGCAGGTGCGTCGCCGCCGCGTCGGTGACGTTGAGTGCGTCCGGCAGCTTCGTCGCCAGGTGCGGCGACGGAACCGCGAAGCGGATGTCGCGCCGCAGCCAGCGCGACCAGCGCAGGGTGCCCGAGAGGTCGAGGTCCTGGAGCGGGGCCACGCCCTGCGGCCGCGCGGGATCACCTGGCACCCGCAGAGTTTCGATCACCGCCAAGTCCTCGGTGGCACATGGGTCACGCGCCCAGACGATGAAAGGCGTCCGCGGCAGTGCACGCATCAGGAAGCGAAAGCCCGAGTTGTAGTCGATCGTGAGTACGAGGTCCAAGCGCTCCTTCCGCAGCCGGCGCAGGAATGCCAGGCGTCCGGGATCGCGGAGCAGCAGTCGCGTCCCGTGCAGCGGCAACTCGAGACGGCCCTCCCGCGCCGTGAGCTCGTTGGTGATCAGGACCACGTCGATGCCCAGCTCAGGCTCGTCCGTGAAGAGTCGGGCTACCCGACGTGTGGCCCAACCGAAGCCCCCGAGGCGACCCAGGGATGGCTCGAAGAACTCATCCGACGCAATTCCGAGTCGCAGCCGCTTCATCTAGATGTCGCGCCGCCAGATCCAGCACCCCAGGAGCCAGAGGGCGGCGTGAACGGAGACGAAGACGCTCGCAGCGACCGCCAGGGCCACGACGGCCGGCGCAGCCGCGGATGGCAGGCCGAGAGCGCCGCACAACCCGGCAGCGCCCAGGCTCGCGACGACGGCAGGCAGGGACCACCGCAGCGGCTCGTGCCAGGTGACGGGCGACTCGCGGCACGCCCAGACGATCGCCGGCAGGCAAAGCAGCCCGCGGCAGGCTGAGAACGTCCACGCCACGCCCACGACACCCCAGGGCAACGCTAGTGTCAACGCGGCCACGGTCAAGAACGACGCGGCAAGGCTGAAGCCAACCTGGCGTCCGGCGCGGCCCAGCGACATGTAGATCCAGCCCGCGCTGGTCGCGAGCGCGTCGAAGAAGGCCGCGGCCGCCAGCGCGCGGAACACCGGTACAGACGGGATCCATTGCGGGCCCAGCAGGAACGGGAGCAGGCGATCCGCGGTCACGACCAGGAAAGCGGTGGCGGGCAGCGCCAGATTGCTCGCCATGCGGGCCAGCTCGCGGTAGTGCCGCCGATACCGAACGGCGTCGTCCTGCAGGCGGCTCAGGACGGAGATCGCGACGCCCGCCAGCGGCTGGGTCACGAGCTGGGCCGGCGTCTGCATGAGCTGGTAGGCCTTGTCGTACAGGCCGAGGGGCCGTGGCCCGAGGGCCCAGCCGATCAGCAGCGTGTCGGCGTTGCGCGTGACGTAGGACGAGACTCCGAGCAGCGTCACGTGCGAACCGAAGCGCAGCAGGTGACGGAGTCCGTGGCCTCGTCCTGGGACGCCGGGTCGCAACCCCGACGCCAGCCAGGCGGCCGCCGCCGTCACGCCGGCGATGCTCGTGTGCATCGCGACCAGGGCCCAGAAACCGGCGCCCGCTCGGGCGGACGCGATCGCCAGCAACACACCCAGAAGCACCGCGGCGGCGTCGATTGCAGCCAACGCACCGAGACGCAGTCGCCGCTTCAGCGACGCGACCGGCTGCACGCCCAGGCCGTCGAGCAGCGGCACGACGGCGAGCCCTAAGCACGCCTGCCCGACTCGCAGATCGCCGAACACGCGCCCGGCCAGGGGCGAAAGCGCGGCCGCGGCGAGTGAAAGGCCGAGGCCGATCCCCGCGTTGACCCAGAAGAGCGTGCTCGCCAGGCCGCGGGTGACCTCGCTGCGTTGAACCGCGGCTGCGCCGAGACCCAGGTCCTTGAACAGCGCGAAGCCGGCCAAGAGTGCAGCCGCCACCGTGTAGACGCCGTAGTCCACCGGCGTCAGCAGGCGCGCCAGGACCAGCGTCGCCAGGAAGCGCAGGACGAAGGCCCCGGCCTGCGCGGACACCGACAGCAGGCCTCCCCGCTGCGCACTCCACGCCCGGCCGATGCCGGCGGCCGGCGGCGCGCTGGCGGCGCCCTCAGGCAACGCTGCCGGCTCCGTTGCCAGCGATCTGGCGGTAGGCCGATTCGAACGCAGCTGCGAACGCTTCCACCGAGTAGTGCGCCTCGGCACGCACGCGCCCGGCGCGTCCGTAGCTCTCGGCGCGCCCACGGTCCGAGAGCACCGAGACCAGCGCGTTCGCCAACTGCTCCACGTCGCCGCGCGGGACGAGCAGGCCCGTCTCGCCGTGGCGCACGATCTCCCGCAGGCCGCCCGTGTCGCTGGCGATCACGGCCGTGCCGCGCATCATCGCCTCGGCGGCCACCAGGCCGAAGGGCTCGGCCCACAAGGAGCTGACCGCCTGCACCCAGGCGGGATTGGACACGCGCTCCAGGGCGTCGCGTTCCAGGAATCCGGTCCGCTCGACGGAACCGCCCATGCCGTGGCTGGCGATCCGCTCCTGCAGTGCGGTCGTTTCGGAGCCGTCGCCGACGATCACGAGCCTGGCGTCGGGCAGGGCCCGTCGGGCGCGGGCAAAAGCATCCGCCAGCACCAGCACGCCCTTCTCGTGCTCGAGGCGTGCTGCGAACACCACGCTGGGCGGCTCCACGAGCGGCGGCCGTGCGGGCCGCGACGGCACTCCGGGGGGAATCACCACGACGCGACCCAGACCCGCGGGGCGCAGTGCCAGGGCCACCGCTTCGCTGGGAGCGACCACCAGGCGGAAGGCGGCCGCCCGGCGGAGCAGCTGGAACTGCACGAGCAGCGGGGCCGTCCGGAGCGTCGGGACACAGCCCGCCCGCCAGCACACGACGCCCGCGGCGGAAATGCAATCCCCCCCCGACGGGAGCAGCCGCGTCCCCGTGGGACACGTCGCGCGATACCAGTGGGCGTGGTAGAGGGTGGGCACTCCGCGCAGGGGCAGGAGCGCCAGCGGAGAGAGCTGGGTGAGGAACAGCGCGACGTGGGCGACGTCGGGCCGGAACGCGGCCACCGCCCGCCTCACCGCGGCCGCAGCCCAGGGATTCGCCACTTGCAGCAGCGTGCGCAGGCGCGTGCGGGTGCCGTAGCAGTGGGCGTCGGCCTCGCTCGCCGGTTCGTGGCGCGCGCGCGTCGACAGGAACAGGACCTCGTGGCCGCGTCGCCGCAGTGCTTCGCGCAGCACGAGCAGGGAGACCTCGGCGCCGCCCGTCGGTGCGGCGTAGTCGCTGATCAGGAGCACCCGCATCGGGGCGGGGGTCAGGCCGTGACCGGCACGTCCTTGCGCGCGGCCTCGGCGAGCTCCTTCGCGAAGCCGCGGATCTTCCCGGCGTCGGGCCCCTCGACCATGATCCGAAGCTTGGGCTCCGTGCCGCTCCAGCGCACGAGCACCCGGCCCTCCTGGCCCAGAGTCTTCTCGACCTTCTGCTGCGCCTTGCCGAGCTGCTCCATCTGCTCCAGAGGCCGGCGCGACGGCAGCGTCACGTTCTCCAGCACCTGGGGCACGCGCTGCATGGACCCGCGCGCCAGTTCGGAGAGCGGCTGTCCCGTGCGCATCATCAGCGCCAGCACTTGCAGGGCGCCGATCGCCCCGTCGCCCGTCGAAGCGTGGTCCAGGAACACCAGGTGTCCCGATTGCTCGCCGCCGAGGTTGAAGCCGCCCTGGCGCATGGCCTCGACGACGTAGCGGTCGCCCACCGGCGTGCGCACGAGCTTGGCGCCCAGGCCCCGCAGCGCGCGCTCCAGGCCCAGGTTGCTCATCACGGTGGCCACCACGGTGGAGCGGCGCAGCTCGCCGTCGCGGACCATGCGCGCCGCGCACATCGCCATCACCGCGTCGCCGTCCACTACCGCGCCCTTCTCGTCGATCACGATCACGCGGTCGGCGTCGCCGTCGAGGGCGATGCCGATCGCGGCCCCGCGCTTCACCACCTCGGCACAGGCTTTCTCCGGGTGCAGCGCGCCGACGCCGCGGTTGATGTTGACGCCGTTGGGCCGCACGCCCAGCGCCGTCACCGACGCCCCCAACTCCTGGAACACGGCCGGCGCGACGCGATACGCCGCGCCGTGGGCCGCGTCCACCACGATCCTCACGCCGTCCAGGCTCAGGTCGCGCGGAAACGTGGCCTTGACGAAGGCCACGTAGCGGCCGCGGGCGTCCTCCAGCCGCTCGGCGCTGCCGATGCTCTTGCCGGTCTTGCGCACGGGCAAGGCGGCGTCGTCGAGCAGGGCTTCGATCTCGATCTCGGCGCTGTCGGGAAGCTTGAAGCCGTCGGCGCCGAAGATCTTGATGCCGTTGTCGGCGAAAGGGTTGTGGCTGGCGCTGATGACGATCCCGGCGTCGGCCCGCATGCTCACGCTGAGATGCGCCACGGCCGGCGTGGGGATGGGCCCGCACAACAGCACGCGGCCGCCCATCGAGCAGATCCCCGAAGCGAGAGCGGTCTCGATCATGTAGCCCGACAAGCGCGTGTCCTTGCCCACCACGATGCGGGGCGCGTGCCGCTTGCCGCGGCCCGCCACCCACGCCACCGCGCGCCCCAATTTCAGGGCCAGCTCGGGGGTCATCGGCGGCTCGTTGGCCACGCCGCGCATGCCGTCGGTGCCGAACAGGTGCCTCATCCCTTCCTCCGCGCCGCCTGCAGCGTCACCGCTGCGGGCCGCGCTTCGAGCAGCGACACGCCCGCGAAGCCCGGGCCGATCTCGACCGCCACTGGCCGCCGCTCGCCGCTCGCTGCGCCCGTCACGTCCACGTGGGCCTTCACGTCCCCGGGGGCCAGGCGGCGGATCTGCTCGGCCGGCCCCTGCAGCACGAGCTGCACGGCGGCGGGGCGCAGGCTCAGGTCGCCGCCGCGGACCTCCAGGGCCACGGCCTCGAGGGTGCGCGTTTCACGGAGCGGGCGGATCTTCGCGGTCACGCGCACCTGCGGGCTGCCCTGGATGCGCAGCAGCGGATCCTCGAGGCCGAGGCTCAGCTCCCGGGAGGCAGTGTCGCGCGAGCCGTCGAGGGACAGGGGCTCGGTGAAGGCGCTCTCGATCTCCTGCACGCGGCTTTGCGGTCCGGCGATGCGCACCTCGGCGGGCTCGCTGGTCAGCTCGGCGACCTCGAAGCCGGCCGCCGGCCGGCCCACCAGCCGCGGCCGCACCGGCACCACCTTCAGCAGCGTGCGCTCGAAGTTGAGGGTGAGGATGGCCGGCGTGATCTTCACCACGCGCACGCCGAAGGGCACCCGGATCGAATCCTCGCTGAGGTGGACGATGCGCTCGCCTTCGCTCGCGCCCGAGAGGTCGATCTGGGCGGCCACGTCCCCCGGATTGAGCCCGCGGATGATCCCCGCCGAAGCGCGCACCCGGACCTCCACGACGTCCACGGCGTCGCCGGTCAGCTCCAGGTCCCGAGGCATGTTCTGCAGCTCGAGCGCCACCCGCAGGCCCATCTCCGAGGCCGTCTCCCCCGCGATCACGAACCACAGCAGCAGGGCCAGCAGCAGGCTCAGGGCCTTGATCCCGAGGTTTTCCGTGAAGAAGGCGCGCATGCGCTACTTGTCCTTGGCCGCGACGGCTTCGGCGCTCGCGGGCGCCTCGCCCTCCGGCGCGATCTCGAGGGCGTCGAGCAGCGCCTGCTTGAGCGTGCGGCCGTCGAGGCCGCGCTGGATGCGTCCGCCCGCCACCAGGGAGATGGCACCGGTCTCCTCGGACACGACCACGGCCAGCGCGTCGGTGTCCTCGGTCACGCCGATGGCCGCGCGGTGTCGGCTGCCGAGCTGGCGCGAGAGCTCGGGGTTGACCGTGAGCGGCAGGAAACAGGCCGCGGCGGCGATGCGGGTGCCCTGCACGATCACGGCCCCGTCGTGGAGCGGCGTGCCGGGGTTGAAGATGCTGATCAGCAGGTCGTAGGTGACGACGGCGTCGAGGGCGATGCCGGTCTCGATGAAGCTGCGCAAGCCCATCTCGCGCTCGATCACGATGAGCGCCCCGGTCTTCTGGCCGGCGAGTGTCGTGGACGCCAGCACCATCTCGTCCAGCACCTCCTCGCCCCGCTGCGCCGTGAAGGCGCCGAGCAGCGGCGTCTTGCCCAGGTGGGCGAGCACCTTCCGGATCTCGGCCTGGAACACCACGATCACGCCGAACACCAGGTAGGGCATGAAGGTGCGCAGCAGCCAGTTGAGCGTCTCGAGGTCGAACAGCCGCGACACCCAGTACAGCACCACCAGGAGCAGGGCGCCAAGCGCCATCTGCACCGCGTGCGTGCCGCGGATGAACTGCAGCAGCTCGTAGATGATGAAGGTGACGATCAGGATGTCGAGCACATCCGACCACGAGAAGCCGGTGGCGACCAGGAAGGCCTGCAGGCGATCCCAGATCACGGGGCCCCGCCCAGGATCGCGTCGCACACGCGCACCACCTGCAGCATCTCCCTGACGTCGTGCACGCGCACCAGGTGCGCGCCTGCCAGCACGCAGGCCGCCACGGCGGCCGCGCTGCCGAACAGCCGCTCAGAGGCGGGCAGCTCGAGCACCTTGCCGATGAAGCTCTTGCGGGACGGCCCGACCAGGATCGGCCGGCCTAAGCCGTGCAGCTCGCCGAGCCGGCGCAGCGCCTCGAGGCTGTGGTTCGCGTCCTTGGCGAAGCCGATCCCCGGGTCCACGATCAGGCGCTCGGGTGGCAGGCCGGCGCGCGTCGCCCGGGCCAGCGACTCCCGCAGCTCGGCCGCGATCTCGCCCATCACGTCCCGGTAGGCGGGCGCCAAGTGCATGGTCTCGAAGTCGCCGCGCAGGTGCATGACCACGGCGGGCACGCCGCATCGGGCCACGAGCGGGCCGAGCTCGGGATCGAAGCGGAAGCCGCTGACGTCGTTGACGAGGTCGGCCCCGGCGTCGAGCGCGGCGCGCGCCACCTGTGCCTTGGTGGTGTCCACGGAGACGAGGCCGTCGGCCCGGCGCCGCAGGCCCTCGATCACGGGGACCACGCGGCGGGTCTCCTCCTCGGGGCCGACCGCAGCGCCGCCCGGGCGCGTGGACTCCCCGCCCACGTCCACGACGTCGGCGCCGGCTTCGAAGAGCGAAAGGCCGTGGGCCACGGCGCGCTCCGCCTCCGCGAAGCTTCCGCCGTCCGAGAAGGAGTCGGGTGTGGCGTTGACGATACCCATCACGAGCGTGCGCGGCCCCAGGGTCAGCCTGCGGCCACGTACCTCGAGCGTGTAGCTCGGCCGCGTCGCGATGAGCGCCGGGCTCGCCATGCCCCAAGTATCCTCGATGCGGCGCTTTCGGCCGACGGTCGAGGCCCGGGGCGAGCGCCCGGCGCCTAGGCCGTGGGCTTCGGAGCCGCCATGGGCGGCGGCAGCATGCCGCCCTTCCGCTCGCCGTCTTCGACCTTGACCTCCCGCGGCGGCGCGGCCGGGACCGAAGTGGCCTTGGGCCGCCGCGCCTCGAGGGGCTCCCCGTTCAGGATCTGTCGCAACTGCTGCGCGTCCAGAACCTCGTGCTCGAGCAGCGCGTCGGCCACCTTCACCAGCTCGCCCTTCTTCTCGGTCAGCAGGGCGTGGGCGCGCGTGTACTGCTGCTCGACGATGTTCTTGATCTCGGCGTCGATGCGCACGGCCACGGCCTCGGAGTAGTCCTGGTGGCGGTTGAACTCCCGGCCCAGGAAGATCGCCTCCTCCTTCTTGCCATAGGAGAGCGGCCCCAGCTCCGTGCTCATGCCCCACTCGCACACCATCTTGCGGGCCATCTCGGTGGCCTGCTCGATGTCGTTGGCCGCGCCCGTGGAGATCTGCCCGAACATGATGTCCTCGGCGATCCGCCCGCCCATGCACACCGCGATGCGGTCCTCGAGCTGCTCGCGGGTCCAGTTGTGCTTCTCCTCGGTGGGCAGCTGCTGGGTGACGCCCAGGGCCATGCCGCGCGGGATGATGGTGACCTTGTGCAGCGGGTCGGCGTGTGGCAGGAGCGCCGCCAGCAGCGCGTGGCCGCCCTCGTGGAAAGCGGTCACCTTCTTCTCCGAGTCGGTGATGATCAGGCTCCGACGCTCGGCGCCCATCAGCACCTTGTCCTTGGCCTGCTCGAAGTCGTGCATGGTGACGAACTTCTGGCCCTTGCGCGCGGCCGCCAGCGCGGCCTCGTTGACGAGGTTGGCGAGGTCGGCGCCGGAGAAGCCCGGCGAGGCCTTGGCCAGGATGCCGACGTCCACGTCGTCGGAAAGCGGGATCTTGCGGGTATGCACCTGGAGGATGCCCTCGCGCCCGCGCACGTCGGGCCGCGAAACCACCACGCGCCGGTCGAAGCGACCGGGCCGCAAGAGCGCGGGATCCAGCACGTCGGGACGGTTGGTGGCCGCGATCAGGATCACGCCGTCGTTGCTCTCGAAGCCGTCCATCTCCACCAGCAGCTGGTTCAGGGTCTGCTCCCGCTCGTCGTGGCCCCCGCCCAGGCCGGCGCCGCGATGGCGCCCTACGGCGTCGATCTCGTCGATGAAGATGATGCAGGGCGCGTTCTTCTTGCCCTGCTCGAACAGGTCGCGCACTCGGCTGGCGCCCACGCCCACGAACATCTCCACGAAGTCGGAGCCGGAGATCGAGAAGAACGGGACGTTGGCTTCGCCGGCGATGGCACGTGCCAGCAGGGTCTTGCCGGTGCCGGGGGGGCCCATCAGCAGCACGCCCTTGGGGATGCGGCCGCCCAGCTTCTGGAACTTCTGGGGCTCCTTGAGGAACTCGATGATCTCCTGCAGCTCCTCCTTGGCCTCGTCCACGCCCGCCACGTCCTTGAAGGTGACCTTCTTCTGCTGGGAGGCCAGCAGCTTGGCCTTCGACTTGCCGAAGGACAGCGCCTTGTTGCCTCCCGACTGCATCTGCCGCATGAAGAAGATCCAGAACCCGATCAGCAGCACGAAGGGCAGGGCGTTGATCAGGATGGTGGCCCAGGCCGAGCTCTGGTCAGACTGGTACTTCACCGTCACGCGGCGCGCGAGCAGCGTGTCCACCAGCTTGTCGTAGCCGAGCGGGGCCACGCTGCGGAAGGCTTCATGGCCCTGGGTCTTGCCCTTGATCTCGTTCCCGGTGATCGTCACTTCGGCGATCTGGCCGGCCTCGACCTGCTGCATGAACGCGCTGAAGTCCAGCGAAGTTTCCTTCTTCTGGATCTGGGCGAAGTGCCAGGCCAGGAAGATCACCGCCAAGAGCGACATCCATAGCATGACCGTCTTGAACGTCGAGTTCACTTCTTAATCACTCCCGGAAGAAGACGTGGCCGCAGCGCGCGGGGCGGGACGCGGGATGGTGCCGATGTAGGGCAGCCCGCGATAGCGCTCCGCGTAGTCGAGTCCGTAGCCGACGAGAAAACGCTCGGTCAGGGGATCGGCCAGGGTGAAGGCCGCCCAATCTGGGTGCACGTCGATCTTGCGCTCGCCGGGCTTGTCCACCAAGGCGCAGACTTTGAGGCTGTTTGGCTTCTGCTGCTTGATGTGCTCCAGCAGGAAGGCCAGGGTGATGCCGGTGTCCACGATGTCGTCGAGGATCAGCACATGGCGGCCCGCATAGGCGATCTCGGTGGAATAGACGATGTCGGTGCGGACGGCGCCGTGTTCCTGGCTGGAGGCCACGCGCATGAAGTGGCAGGTGGTGTCGAGCGGGATCTGCCGGATCAGGTCGGCCATGAACACCATGCCGCTCTTCAGCAGCGTGACCACGTGGAGGTCGTGGCCGTCGAAGCTGCGCGCGATCTCGGCGCCCAGCTCCGCCACGCGCTGGCGGATCTGCTCGGCGCTCCACAGCACGTCGGCGCGAGGGAAGCTCATGCCGGCGCCTGCCCGGCAACCTCGCGCAGCGCGATGCGCACGTTGCCGAAGCGGAACAGCGCCTCGCGGCCGCCGGGCAGCGACAGGCGGCGGCCGGACGGTCCCTCGCGGCTGGAGGTGTCCAGGATCTTCTCCACGTGGGCGGCCTTGACCCGCAGCAGGCCCCCGGCCTCGGCCAGGGCGGCGCGCACCAGCTGGCGCGCCACCGGCCGCGGCGCGTGGCGCAGGGCCTCGCCGTCCAGGACGACCGCGGCGCCGTCGCGGCGCGCGGCCTGCCGGTAGAGGTCGAGGGCGCCCTCGGCCAGGCGGTCGTGCTCGTCGGCGAGCAGGGCCGCGGTGCGGGCCAGGGTCTCCCGGATGCGCGGGTTGAAGTGCCGCTCGAGGTACGGCAGCAGCTCATGGCGCACCCGGTTGCGCGCGATGCGCAGGTCCGAGTTGCTCGCGTCCTCGCGCCAGTCGAGGCCGCGGGCGCGCAGGTGCTCCATCACTTCGATGCGGCCCACGCCCAGCAGCGGACGGGTCAGCAGGCCGGCCCGCGCACGCATGGCGCCCAGCCCCGCGCTGCCCGAACCGCGCACCAGGCGCAGCAGGAACGTCTCGGCCTGGTCGTCACGGGTGTGGGCCACCGCGATGGTCGCCGCCCCTTCGGTTTCGGCGGCGCGGCGCAGGAACGCATAGCGTTCCTCGCGGGCGGCGTCCTCGATTCCCGCCCGGTCGCGTCCTGCGCGCGCGCGCACGTCGGCACTGCCCACGATCAGTCGGACGCCCAGGCGGTCGCAAAGGTTCCGGCAGAAGGCCGCGTCGGCCGCGGATTCGGGCCGCAGGCCGTGGTCCATGTGCGCCGCCACAACCTCGAAGCGGCGCCGGCGTCCGCTCTCGCGAAGCGCATCCAGGAGCGCCACCGAGTCGGGGCCGCCCGAAAGGGCCACCACGACCGCGTCTCCGGCGCGCGGCGTGCCAAGCTCCCGCAAGGACCGGACGACTGCGGCGGCCAGGGTCGTCATTTTCATGGGATGCTCGAAAACGCCTCCGATGGGGGTAAATGGTGGCGGTGCAGGGACTCGAACCCCGGACGCCGCGGATATGAGCCGCGTGCTCTAACCAACTGAGCTACACCGCCATTGGGACGGCAAACGACCCCCTCGCGGGGCGAAACGCCACCCCGAGCGAGTCTACTACGAATGCTATACTCGCTCCACCGGATGGAGTGCGTGGCGTGTCAGAAGAGCGACAAGGACGAGGTCCCGGTTTCTCTGCACAAGTGCCCGATCTGCTTCAAGGCCGCCTGTGACAACTGCGCGGTGAGGGCCTTCGGCCGCCTGTTCTGTTCCAAGTTGTGTTCCGACCAGTTCTTCTTCGGCGACGACGAGGAGTGAGCTTCCCCGCCGAGCGGCCCCGGCGCCTGCGGCGTTCCGAGCGCCTGCGTGCCTTGGTGCGCGAGACCCGGGTATCTCCCGAGCAGCTCGTGTACCCGCTGTTCGTCGTCCCGGGCCAGGGCGTGCGCCGGGAGATCCCGTCACTGCCGGGGTGCTTTCATCTCTCTCCCGACCAGGCGGCGCGCGAGGCTCGCGAGGTCGAGTCCCTCGGCATCGCGGGCGTCATCCTGTTCGGGCTGCCCGAGGCGAAGGACGCCCTGGGCACCCAGGGCTACGCCGACACGGGCGTCGTGCAGCAGGCGATCCGCGCGATCCGGGCCGAGTGCCGCGAGCTGCTCGTGATCAGCGACGTGTGCCTGTGCGAATACACCTCCCACGGCCACTGCGGCCTCGTGGAGGACGGCGAGGTGAAGAACGACCCCAGCCTCGAGCTGCTGGCGAGCATGGCCCTGAGCCACGTCCGCGCCGGGGCCCACGCGGTGGCGCCGTCGGACATGATGGACGGCCGCGTGGGGAGGATCAGGAGCGCGCTGGACGGCGCGGGCCACAACGACGTGGCAATCCTGTCGTACGCGGCCAAGTACGCCTCGGCCTTCTACGGCCCGTTCCGCGAGGCGGCCGACTCGGCGCCCGCCTTCGGCGACCGGCGCGGCTACCAGATGGATCCGGCCAACGTGCGGGAGGCGCTGCGGGAAGTGCGTCTCGACGTCGAGGAGGGCGCCGACATCGTGATGGTCAAGCCGGCGCTGCCCTACCTCGACGTGATCCGCGCCGTGCGCGAGAGTGTCGACCGCCCGATCGCGGCCTACAACGTGTCGGGCGAGTACGCCATGGTGAAGGCCGCGGCGCAGCGGGGCTGGATCGACGAGCCGCGCATCGTGGCCGAGACCCTGACGGCGATTCGCCGCGCCGGCGCCGACATCATCCTCACCTACCACGCCAAGGACTTCGCCCGCACCAACGCCTAGCGCCCTCAGCCGGCCGCTTCGAGCGCCAGCTCCATTCGGTTGCGGCCGCCTTGCTTCGCCCGGTACAGCGCTGCGTCGGCGCGCCGTTGCAGCGGCCACGAGCCGGGGTCTAGACTGGTCCCCATGCGGTGGCTCACTGCCGTGCTGCGGCGCCTCGGGGACTCCCCCATCCGGACCAAGTTGCTGCTCATGATGCTGTCGCTGCTGCTGCTCTCCGTGTCCTCGTTGTTCACGCTGCATCTGTTCAACGAACGCCAGCTGCTGTCCCAGGTCCGCGAGTACACCGAGGAGATGTCCACGGCGATCGAGATCGCCCAAGAGCAGCCGGCGGGCGAGGGCGACGCGCAAGTGGTGCTGAAGGCCTACGCCGACAAGCTGCGTCAGCTGGGCGTGAAGGACGTGTCGATCGCCGACTCCGCCGAGGAGGTGCAGGCCTCCACCAACCCCGACAACGTGGGCAAGCGGCTGGTGCGCGCGAGCCCCAAGAAGAAGGGCCCGAAGCAGTACGTGATCCGCGGCGTGCTGGGCGAGGAGGGGCCCGACGCCAAGACCTCGACGCTGACCATCCCGGTGGTGGTGGGCGACCGGCGCATTGGCTACGTGGTGATCACGCGGAACATCGGCGACTTCACCGAGCTGTCCAACGCGGCCCTGGTGAATCGCCTGATCGCGACCCTGGCGGTGTTCGGCGTCGGCATCCTGCTGTCGCTGGTCCTCTCCTGGACCTTCAGCCGGCCCCTGAACCAACTCACCCAGGCCGCGGGCGCCGTGGCGGCGGGCAACCTCGACGTCAAGGTGCCGGACCGCGGCAAGGACGAGGTGGGGGCGCTTTCGCGCACGTTCAACGAGATGGTGGAGCGGCTGCGCGAGAACAAGCTGCTCGAGGAGCGGCTGCACTTCGCCGAGCGTTCGACGGCGATCGGGCGCCTGGCCTCGGCGGTGGCCCACGAGATCCGCAACCCGCTCAACTTCATCAACCTCTCGATGGACCACATGCGCGAGAAGCTGCACCCCGAGGACGCCGCGCGCCGCGAGAGCTTCGAGCGCATCCTCGGCAACGTGAAAGGCGAGATCAGCCGCCTGAACCGCCTGGTGAACGACTTCCTCTCCTTCGGCCGGCCCATGCGCCTCAACCGGCGCCCCTGCTCGATCGGTTTCCTGCTCAGCGAGGTGGCGGCGCTCGTGGACCACAAGGCGAAGGACCAGGGCATCGAACTGGAGACGGCCATCGAAGGCGAGTTGCCCGAGACCCAGGCCGATCCCGAGCTGCTCAAGACCTGCTTCCTCAACCTCATGATCAACGCCGTCGATGCCATGCCCGCGGGTGGCGTCATGAAGGTCGCGGCGCGCAAGGACCGCGACTCGGGAGGCGACGTGATCCTGGTGACGGTGTCCGACACCGGCGGCGGCATGAGCCCCGAGGAGATCCAGGCCGCCTTCGAGCCCTACTTCTCCACCAAGGAGACCGGCGTCGGCTTGGGCCTGAGCCTCACGCGCAAGATCGTCGGCGACCACGGCGGCTCGATCTCGCTCGACAGCGCCCGCGGCGCCGGGACCACCGCGCGCATCGTGCTGCCCGTCGTGTCGGAGCCGGCCCGGGTGGAGGCGATGGCTTCGTGAGCGGCGGTCGCGGCCGCGTGCTGGTGGTGGACGACGAGCAGAACCAGCGCGACATCCTGGAGATGATCCTCGAGTCCGAGGGCTACGAACCGGTCACGGCGGCCAACGGCCAGCGCGCACTCGACATCGCTCGTACCCAGGCGTTCGACGCGGTGCTGACGGATCTCAAGATGCCCGACATGGACGGCATCGCCCTGCTGTCGGAGCTGCAGCGGGCCCAGCCCGCGGCCAGCGTCGTGCTGATGACGGCCCACGGCACCATCACGAGCGCCGTGGACGCCATGCGCAAGGGCGCCCTCGACTACCTGCAGAAGCCCATCGAGAAGGACGTGCTGATCGTGGTGCTGGTGCGCGCCGTGGAACGCAGCCGCCTGGTGCGCGAGAACCGCATGCTGCAGGAGCAGCTGCGCGACCGCTTCCGGATCGACAACATCGTCGGCGCCCACGGCTCGATGCAGGACGTGTTCCGCATCGTGCACAAGGTGGCGGCCTCGAGCGCCACGGTCCTGATCTACGGCGAGAGCGGCACCGGCAAGGAGCTGATCGCGCGCGCGCTGCACCACCAGAGCGACCGCCGCGACCGGCCCTATTGGGCCGTCAACATCGCGGCCCTGCCCGAGAGCATCCTGGAGGCCGAGCTGTTCGGTCACGAGAAGGGTGCTTTCACCGGCGCCGAGGCACGCAAGATCGGCCTGTTCGAGCAGGCGCACGCCTCGACGCTGTTCCTCGACGAGGTCGGCGACCTGAAGCGCGACCTGCAGGTGAAGCTGTTGCGGGCCCTGCAGGAGCGCGAGATCCTGCGCGTCGGCGGCACCGAGCGCGTGAAAGTCGACGTGCGCATCGTGGCGGCCACCAACCGCGACCTGGAGGCCGAGGTGCGGGCCGGGCGCTTCCGCGAGGACCTCTTCTACCGGCTCAACGTGATCCCTGTGGTGCTGCCACCCTTGCGCGAGCGCCGCACCGACGTCCCGCTGCTGGTCGAGCACTTCATGCGCAAGTACGGCGACCCGAAGCATCCCAAGGAAATGAGCGAGGCCGCCCTCAACATCCTGGCGGCCTACGCCTGGCCGGGCAACGTGCGCCAGCTCGAATCCGTGATCGAGCGCGCCCTGCTCCTGGCAGAGGAGGACGTGATCTTGCCGGCCGACCTGCCGGCGGCGGTGCGCGCCGGGATCACCACCATGCGCGGGCCACTGGCCCTCGACATCCCGGACTCGGGCATCGACCTCGAAGAGGTGGAGCGCACGTTGATCTTGAAGGCGCTGGAGAAGACCGAAGGCAATGTCTCGCGGGCCGCGCGCCTCCTAGGCCTGTCGCGCCGGACCCTGCAGTACCGCCTCGAGAAGATCCAGGACGCGCCCGCCGGGGTCGGCCTCGAGCGGCGCGACGGCGGGGCCTGAAAGCCTCGCTTTCGGCGAAAGCGCCGCGCGGGCTAAACTCAGGCCATGCGTCAACTCCCGCTGTACCTTGCCATTCTCCTGATCCCGGCTCCGGCTTTCGCCCAGGCCGCCAAGCCGCCCGCGCCAGCCCAAGGCTCGAGCGCCGCCGCTGCGGCGCCCGAGGCGCCCGCGGCCGAGCGCCACAACGTAGTGGCCACCGTGGTTTCGGTGGACGTCGAAAAATCCACCATCACCTTCAAGGACGCCCAGGGCCAGAGCCAGACCTGGAAGGTCGAGGGCAAAGCCGCGGCGCGGCTCAAGGGTTTGAAGGCCGGAAACAAGGTCAAGATCGCCTACAGCATCGACGAAAAGGGTGCGCCCAAGGCCGCCACGTCGATCCGCTTCGTGAAGGGCAAGTCCCCCGAGGCGCTGTAGCGCCGCAGGGCGGAATCCCATGCGCCAGAAGGGCTTCGATTTCGGCGAGCCGCGGCCCGAGGCGAAGCCGCCCCCGCCGCGGCGCGCGCTGCGCGTCTCGGAGCTGACCGAGCGCATCCAGGGCCTGCTGGAGACCGAGTTTTTCGACGTCTGGGTCGAAGGCGAGCTCTCCAACCTCAAGGCCGCGGATTCCGGCCACCTGTACTTCTCGCTGAAGGACGAAGAGGCCCAGATCCGCGCGGTGGTGTGGCGCACGCAGGCCCGCCTGCTGCGCTTCAAGCCCAGAGACGGCCTGCGGGTGCTGGCCAGGGGCACGGTGCGGGTGTATGCGCCGCGCGGGGACTATCAGCTCCAGGTCGAGACCCTGGAGCCGCTGGGCAAGGGGTCGCTGCAGCAGGCCTTCGAGGACCTGAAGCAGAAGCTGCAGGCGGAGGGGCTGTTCGATGCGGCGCGCAAGCGCCCACTGCCGATGCTGCCGCGCCGCATCGGCATCGTGACGTCCCCCACCGGCTCCGTGATCCGGGACGTGCTGCGCGTGCTGTTCCGGCGCTACCGCAACCTCGACGTGCTCCTGTATTCCGCGCGCGTGCAGGGCGACGGCGCGGCCTGGGATGTCGCCCAGGGCGTGCGGGTGCTGGGTCGCCTCGGCCTCGACGTGGTGATCGTGGCGCGCGGCGGAGGCAGCCTGGAGGACCTCTGGGCCTTCAATGACGAGGCGGTGGCGCGGGCGCTCAGCACATGCCCGGTCCCCACCATCTCCGCCGTCGGCCACGAGACCGACTTCACGATCGCGGACTTCGTGGCCGACCTGCGCGCGCCCACGCCCTCGGCGGCGGCCGAGATGGTGGTGAAGGCGAAGCAGGAGCTGATCGAACGCCTGCGCCACCTGGACGTGCGTCGGGACGCCGGCCTGCGGTTGCGCCTGACGCGCACGCGGGGCCGCCTGGAAGCAGTCGCCTCGCACCGCGTGTTCGAGGCCGAGCGCGGCCGGCTACGCACGGCGGCGCAACGCGTGGACGGACTCAGCGAACGCAGCCGGGCGTTCCTGGGCCGTTGCCGCGAGCGCGCCCGCGAGCACCTGCGGCGCCTCGACGAGCGCGTGGGCGGCTTCCGTTTCGATCGCCAGGTCGCCCAGAGGCGCGAACGCCTGCTGCGGCATGGCGACGGGCTTCAGGCCGCCCTGCGAAACGCCGTGGCCGCACGCCGCTCGGGCCTGGGCCGCGCTGCCGGCAAGCTCGACACGCTGTCCCCCCTGGGCGTGCTCTCGCGCGGCTACGCCCTGGTCTTCGATGCCGCCGGCGAACGGCTGCTGCGCCGCGCCAGCGAGCTGATGCCGGGTGACGCGCTGCGCATCCGCCTGCAGGAGGGCGCGCTGCGGGCCACGGTCACGGAACGGGAGAACGAGTGACGAGCCCGGAGACGCCGAGCTTCGAGGCGGCGTTGAAGCAGCTCGAAGAGATCGTGGCGAGGCTCGAAAAGGGCGAGTTGCCTCTCGAAGAGTCCCTGAAGCTGTACGAAGAGGGCATCCGGCTCTCGCGGTTGTGCCACGCCAAGCTCGAGGAGGCCGAGGGCCGCATCGAGCAGCTGCTCAAGGATTCGCGGGGCGAGGCCCAGAAGGACGCGGCCGGCCGGCTGCGCACGGCGCCCCTGGCTCCGGCCGAGGATGACGACGCCCGCTAGCGGCTTCCACGCCGCGCTCGAGGACAGGCGCCGCCAGGTCGAAGCGGCCCTCGACCGCGCGCTGCCCGCCGAGGGCGCCTGGCCCGCCACCATCCATCGCGCAGTGCGTTACAGCCTGTTCGCCGGCGGCAAGCGGATCCGGCCGCAGCTCGTGCTCGCGGCCGGCGAGGCCGTGGGTGGCGACCCCGCGGAGCTCATGCCGCTCGCGTGCGCGGCGGAGATGATCCACACCTACAGCCTGATCCACGACGACCTGCCGGCCATGGACGACGACGACCTGCGGCGCGGCAAGCCGACCTCCCACAAGGTGTTCGGCGAGGCCATCGCGATCCTGGCCGGGGACGCCCTGCTCACGCGCGCCTTCCACCTGATGGCGGATCTGGACGGGGACCAGGACGGCCCCCGCGTGGCGCGGCGCCTGCGCGCCAGCGCGATCCTGGGCGAGGCCTGCGGCACGAGCGGGCTGATCGGCGGCCAAGTGATGGACCTCGAATCCGAAGGCAAGGCGGTCACGGCCGCGGAGCTGGAGCGCCTGCACCGCGCCAAGACCGGCGCGCTCCTGGGGGCCTGCGTGCGCGGCGGCGCCGTGCTGGCGGGCGCCGACGGGGCGGCCCTGGAACGCCTCGACCGCTACGCCCATGCCGTGGGGCTCGCCTTCCAGGTGGTGGATGACGTGCTCGACGCCACCGAGGCGGCCGAGCAGTTGGGCAAGACCGCGGGCAAGGACGCCGCAGCAAGCAAGGCGACGTACGTGAGCCTGCACGGTGTCGAGACCGCGCGGAGGATGGCGCGTGAGCTGCTGGACGAAGCCCTGGCGGCGCTCGTCCCGCTCGGCGCGCGGGCGGCCACGCTGGGCCTGCTGGCGCGCCTGATCGTCGAGCGCCGCGCGTGAGCCGCGGCGCAAGCGCCGCCCCGAAGCGCACGCGTCTCGACCTGCTGCTGCTGGCCCGGGGCCTGGCGGAGTCCCGTGAGAAGGCCCAGGCCCTGGTCATGGCCGGGCGCGTGCGCGTCAACGAGGCGCCGGCGGCGAAGCCCGGCATGCCGGTTCGCGAGGACGCCAGCGTCACGCTGCTGGCCGGACCCCAGAGCGTCGGCCGCGGGGCGCAGAAGCTTGGGGGCGCCCTCGACGCGCTGGGCGTCGATCCGAGCGGCCGGGTCGCCCTGGACGTCGGCGCTTCGACCGGCGGCTTCACCGAGACCCTGCTGCTGCGCGGGGCGCGACGCGTCTACGCCGTGGACGTCGGCCGCGCGCAGCTCCACGAGAAGCTGCGAGCGGATCCGCGGGTGGTGGTGCTGGAGCGCGTGAACGCCCGCGCGCTGTCGAACCGCGAGGTGCCCGAGGCCTGCGGCCTCGCCACCCTGGACGTGTCCTTCATCTCCGTGCTGAAGATCCTGCCGGCGCTACGCGCGCTGTTGCACCCCGACGCGGACCTGGCGGTGCTGGTGAAACCCCAGTTCGAGCTGGGCCGAGGCCGCGTGGGCAAGGGCGGCATCGTGCGCGACCCCGCCGGCCATCGCGACGCTCTCGAGTCCGTGGCCCGCGGCGCCGAAGCCCTGGGTTATGGCATCGCCGGGGCGTGCGCGTCCAGCCTGCTCGGAGCCGAGGGCAACCGCGAGTTCTTCCTGCACCTCGTCCGCGACGGCAGCACGCCCGTGGCCGCCGATCGGTTTTCTGAGATCATGGCGCGAGCCCTGGCATGAGCACGACCGTCGGCGTCCTCGCGCGCCCGGACCTCGCCGAGGCGGGGCCCGCGCTGCGCGGCCTCACTGAATGGCTGCAGGGTCGCGGCGCCCTGGCGCTGCTCGAGGCGAGCACCGCCGCCCTGATCCCTGGCTCCGGGGCCGAGGCCGCCGAGGCTCGAGTAGTGGCCGAGCGCGCCGACGCCCTGGTGGTGCTGGGTGGCGACGGCACGCTGCTCGGCGTAAGCCACCTGCTGGCGCGGCGCGGCGTGCCGGTACTCGGCGTGAACTTCGGCAGCCTCGGCTTCCTGACCGAGATCGCCCTGGGCGAGTTGTACCCGGCCCTCGAGGGCGTGCTGGCCGAACGCTACGAGTACGACGAGCGGCGGATGCTCCACGCCGTGGTGCGCCGGGACGGCCAGCCCGAGCGCTCGGAGGACGTGCTGAACGACGTGGTGATCACGCGCGCCGCGCTCTCGCGGATCATCGAGCTGGACGTCTTCGTGGACGGCCTGTTCGTCTCCGCGTTCCGCGCCGACGGCCTGATCGTCTCGTCGCCCACCGGCTCCACGGCGTACAACCTGGCGGCCGGAGGCCCGATCCTGCATCCGGCCCTGCCGGCGGTGGTGCTGACGCCGATCTGCCCCCACATGCTCACGAACCGGCCGCTGGTGGTGGGCGACCAGTCGAGCGTCGAGGTCCGCCTCAAGCCGGCCCGCGACGTCGAAGTCCACGTCACCTTCGACGGCCAGTTCGGCTGCCCGCTCACGCCGGCGGACACGGTGATCGTGACGCGCAGCCCGCGCTGCCTGCGCCTCGTGCGCGCCCCGAACCGCGATTTCTTCGCGGTGCTGCGCACGAAGCTCAAGTGGGGCGAATCCACCGCGCGCCGGCGGTGAGCGTCGGCCTGCGCGGCCTGCGGGCCCTCGCCGTCTTCGCGGCCGTCTTCGCCTTCGCCGCCCTGGCGGGCGCTTCGTTCCACGTGCTGCCGACGAGCGCGGGCGTCTGGCGCGGCGTCTTCGATCCTCCCGGCGCCGCGCGCTTCGTCCTCGCTGCAGTGGCCGGTCTCCTGGCGGCGTTGCTTCAGAACCGTCGGCCGGCGCTGTTCTTTCCCCTCGTCTGCCTGGGCCTGGCGGCGGCGCCCCTCGCTCCCCTGGCGACGGGCCGCGCGCTGCCGCTGCTCCTCTTCCAGGGCCCGGCGCTGCTCGTGGTCGCGGCGGTGGCGGCGGCGCTCGCAGGCCTGCCCGCGCTGCTTCGAAGCGGCCGCCCTTGGAGCCCCGCGCGCGCGTTCCTGGTCGCCGCGCTCGCGTTTCTCGCCCTCGGCAGCCGCCTCCCCGGCCCCGCGGGCGCCCAGGGCGACGAGCCCCACTACCTGACCATGGCCGAGAGCCTGCGCAGCGACCTCGACCTCGACCTGCGCGACGAGTTCCGGCGCCACGAGTACCGCGCCTTCTATGCCGGGGACCTCGCGGCCCACACCTCGCCCCTGTCGCCGCGCGGCAAGCTCTACGCGATCCATGCGCCCGGGCTGCCGGCGCTCGTGCTGCCCGCCTATGTCGTCGCGGGAGAGGCCGGCGTCAGGCTGCTGCTCGTGCTGCTGGCGGCCGCCACGGCGGCGCTCGTGTTCGCGCTGGTGCGGGACGTGATGGGTGACGAGCCCGCGGCGCGGGCGTGCCTTCTGGCCCTGGCGCTGGGTGCGCCGTTCGCGTTCTACGCGAACCAGGTGTATCCGGAGTTGCCGGCCGCCCTGGCGACCGCCCTCTTCCTTCACAGCACGCGGCGCGACCCGGGCAGCGCGCGCCTGCTGGTCGCGGGTGGCGTTGCTTTTGGCCTGGTGTGGTTGCACCCGAAGTTCCTGCCCTTGGCGTTCGTCGGCGTGGCGCTGACTGCCGTGCGGCGGGGCCCGGTGCCCTGGCGAGCGGGCGCGCTGCTGCTGTTCGCGAGCGGAGTCACTACGCTGCTGTCGTGGATGAACGCCACCTACGGCGCGGCGTCGCTCACGGCGGCCTACGGCAGCGGCGCGGACGCGGACGTCCAGCTCGGCCACATCCCGCGCGGCCTGCTGGGCCTGCTGCTCGACCGCGAGTTCGGCCTGCTGGTCCACGCGCCGCTGTGGACGCTCGCCGCGCTCGGGTTCCTGCCGCTCTGGCGCCAGCGAGCCGGCGACCTGATACGCGCCCTGTTGCTGGCGGCGCCGGTCGTGGCCGTCGGGGCCGCCTATTCCATGTGGTGGGGCGGCAGTTGTCCGCCCGGCCGCTTCCTGGTGCCGGCGCTCCCGGCCTTGGCGCTGCTGCTGGCGCCAGCGTGGCTGCGCAAGCCCCGGTTGTTCGCGGCGCTGTTCGGCCTCGGGCTCGGCGTGCTGGCGGTGGCCGCCCTGCAGCCTCGGGCCCTCCACAACCGCGCCGACGGTGAGAGCGCGCTCTGGCGCGTCATCGCACCAGGCCTGAGGCTCGGTCGAGCGCTACCGTCGTTCGTCGGCTCGAGCCCCGCCTGGCAACCCCGCGCGGCCTTCGAGATCGACGTGCGGGGCGCGGCGCTGCGTGCGCTCTGGCTGTGGGACGGCGCCAACGCGAGGAGTGCCAGCGGGAGCTTCCGCCCTGAGGCCGTCGTCATCCCGCTACTCGACAACGGGCCGTGGGCCCTCGCGGCTAGCGAGACGCGCGGTACGCCGCGGGTGGCGCTGCCGCCAGGGTCGTACGAAGTCCACGCCTCCGGCGAGCTGCAACCGGGGGTCCGCGGCCGGCTGATCGGCCTGGTCGTGACGCTGGACGGAGAGGACGTGGCCCGCAGCTACTTCGGCAGCGAGGAGCGCGCTCCAGTGATCGCCCTGGAGCTGCCGGCGGGCGCGCGCCGCGTCGAGGTCTGGGCTACGGGAGTCCGCTCGGGCGCCAGCCTGACCGCCATCGACCTCGTACCGCGCCGCCTCGCGCCTCGCAGCCGGCGGGCACCCGATGCCCCGGGTCCTTCAGGGTAGCTGGAGCGGCGCGTCGGGATCGCCGGGTGCGACGAGGGCGACGCTGTCGAGAGACACGACGGCTCCGCCGCGCCCGGTCGTGACCAGCAAGTCGGCACCAGCCGAGTCGGCATACAGGTACGGATGCCGGATACGGAACGGGCCGCTCACGGGGTACTCCTTGAAGCGCGGCGACGCGCTCCAAAGGGAACGCTCGCCAACGTAGAGCGTGCCCTTGCCGTGGCCGAAGAGACGCAGTTCCAGGCGCCTGAGGCGCGCCACGGGGCGCACCCGCAGGAACAGGCCATCCCAGCGGCCGCGCAGGCGCAACCGCTTCTCTTCGCAGAAGGCGCCGCGTTGCAGGTGCAGGTCGCCGGCCGTGGCATCGGCGCCCTGCACCACCACGTCGTCGAGCCCGCCACCACACGTGAATCGCGAGCCCGTGGGACCGAACAGCACGAGCGGGTGCTGTCGGATCGCCAGGCGGCCCTCGCGAATCATGGGCAGCGAGGGCAGCACCACGCGCCGCGCGGCGTGGAACGCGACCGGGCTGCGGGCGAGGTCCCACAGCTCGGGATGCGCTTCGACACCTTCCGCTTCGCGCGCCACGGCCTCGCGCTGGAACAGCCGCTCCCAGCGCCCGTCGTAGGCGAAGGCGCCGAGCGTCTGGACGCCGATCGACACCGCGGCCAAGAGCGCGCCGAGGGCCTGCAGCCTTGCCAGGCCCTCGGGGGCGAAGAACAGCAAGAGCGGCACGGCGTCGGTCATCAAGCGCGGTCCGAAGCACTCGCCCCCGTGCCACTCGCGCCAGCGTCCAGTGAACGCGACATGGGCCAGGAACGCGGCGCCGAGTGTGGCGGCCAGCCAACGTTCGCGCCGCCAGGAAAGCGCCAGGCCGACGAGGCCCACGAGCGCAACCGGGGTGAACACGAAGAGCCCCTTGCCGGGTGAAAGCAGCAGGCCGAGCTGCCCGACACCCCAGGGCTCCGAAAAGCGTCCCAGGCTGCCGCTGAAGCCGTGACGCCAGGGCGCGCCGAAGACCTGCCACTGGTAGAGCGCGAGCAGCGCCAGCACCGGCGCGCTCCAGGCGACGAACGCGGCGATGCGGCGGGGCCAGCGCATCAGGATCCCCAGGGCGAGCACGGCGCACAGGGCCACGTCGGCATGCCGCGCCGCGACCATGAGCGAAAGCGGCAGCCCGGCTCGGCCGGCCCAGGCGTCGTCCTCCTCTGCCCGCGTGATGAAGAGCAGGCTCACGCAGAGCCAGAGCACCGCGGCGGGGTGCTGCCAGAGCGCCTGGCTCGTCGACCACAGGGAAGTGCCGAGGGCCAGCACCAGCCCGGCCCAGCGCGCGTCCGTGACCGGGTGCCGACGGCCCACGGCCAGGAAGAACACCGCAACCGCACTGGCCGAGAAGAGCGACGACGCCAGCTTGCCCGCGAAGGCCGTTCCCTCTTCGTCGAGTTCGAAGGCGAGGCGAGCGAGCAGGAAGGCCGGCGCCGCCATCACGGCCGGCAGCGCGGGATAGATGCTGTACTTGCCAGCATCGACCGCGCGCGCGAAGGGGAACAGGACGTCGGGATACTCGTCGAGATCGAAGTCAAGCTCCTGGACCAGGCTGCCCGCCGTCCGCGCGAGAGCGCGCGTGTCGCCCGACTCGATGGGGCGGCCGTTGGCGAGCAGCGCCAGCAGCACCACCAGGCCCAGCACCACGGCCGACGACGCTGCGGGCTCGAACACCCGGTGCAGGACCGGCGCTTCGGCGGGCGGCGTGCGGCCCGCCAACTAGGCTCCTCCGCGGCGCCGCTGGAAGCGCGTCACTGCGCGCTCGTGGGCAGCGAGGTTGTCGCTGAACTCGTGGCTGCCGTCGTTGCGGCTCACGAAGTAGAGGTCCTGGGTGGCGGCCGGCTCGAGGACCGCGAGGAGCGCGTCGCGGCCGGGCGACGCGATGGGCCCCGGCGGCAGGCCGATGACCCGGTAGGTGTTGTAGGGCGAGTCGAGCTGCAGGTCGGCCTTTCGGATGTTGCCGTCCCAAGTGCCCTTCTGGCGCAAGGCGTAGATCACGGTCGGGTCCGTCTGCAACAGCATGCCCTTGGCGAGCCGGTTCAGGAAGACCGCGGCGATGCGCGGCCGCTCCTCGGCGCGCCCCGTCTCCAGCTCGACGATCGAGGCCAGGGTCACCAGTTGGCGGATGCCGAGATTGCGCTCGAGCAGGCGTGGGCGGAGGGGAAGAACCACGGCCCGGAAGCGGCCCAGCATCCGCGCCACCAGCCGCGCGGCCTCGGGCTTCGCGCCTACGTCGTAGGTGTCGGGGAACAGGTAGCCTTCGAGGTCCTTGGCGTCGGGGTCGAGGCCGCGGATCGGCTCGGGGTCGCGGGCCGCCTTCAGGAACGCGGCGCGATCGACCCCTTTGGATGCGGCAAGATCGGCCATCTCCTCGAGGGTCTTGCCTTCCGGGAAGGTGACGTCGTAACGCGCCACGTCGCCCCGGACCAGCTTGTCCACGATATCCTGCAGCGAGAGCGTGCCGTCGAACAGGTAGTCGCCGGCCTGCAGCCGGGCGCCGTCGCCGCGGACGAAGACCAGGGCCCGAAACTGTGCCGGGCGCTTCACCAGGCCGATGAAGGACAGGCCTTCGGCCACGGCCGCAGCGCTCTGGCCGGGCCGGACCGTGAAGGCGTGGGGCGGCGCTCCGGCCAGGCGCACGGGATCCGTGGTCTCGTGGATCCAGGCGTAGCGCAGCGCCAGGGCGAGGCAGCCCAGGAGCAGTAGCTGCCATACCGCCCCGAGGATGGCGCTAACTCGTGGGCTTGCGGGCCTCGGCATCGGCGAGCTTCCGGTAGTCGAGGTAGCTCTGCAGTATCAGGATCGCCGCGACTTGGTCCACGGCACCCTTGCGGTTCTTGCGCTTCACGTCGCCTTCGATCAGCGTTTGTTGTGCCAGGGACGTGGTGAAGCGCTCGTCCCACGCCACTACGGGGACGTCCACCAGCTCGCGCAGGCCGTCCATGAAGGCCAGGACCTTCTGGCCCTGGATCCCCACTTCCCCGTCCAGCCGCCGCGGCAGGCCCACGACCAGCTCGCCGACCTCGTTCTCCCGGGTCAGGCGCGCGATGGCCTTCAGGTCCTTCCGGGGGCCGACCCGCTCGAACGTAGGCAGCCCCGTCGCGATGGTCGCGGTCTCGTCGGAGAGCGCCACGCCGATGCGCACGTCACCCACGTCGAGACCCAGATAGCGCATGGGAAGGCGCAGTATACTCCGCTGGTTTTCGCGGGGAGTTGCCTGATGCCCGAGGCGGCGAAGTACATCGTCCTCGAGCCCCTGGGCGTCGGGGGCATGGGCACCGTCAACAAGGGCGCGGTGGTGGGGCAGGCGGGCTTCCAGCGCCCCGTGGTGATCAAGAAGCTCAGGGACTCGGGCGACCCCAACCACGTGCGCATGTTCGTGGACGAGGCGCGGCGCTACGCCCTGCTCGACCACGAGAACATCGGGCGCATCTTCGACTTCGAGCAGGTGGGCGGCGAGCTCTCGATCATCCTCGAGTTCGTCGACGGCTGGAGCCTGGGCGAGTACCTGGAGCGCCACAAGCAACTCCAGAAACGGCCCGACATCGAGCTGGCCGTCTTCATCGTGAGCCGGGTGTGCCGAGCGCTGCAGTACGTTTTCGAGCGCTCGCGCATCGTGCATCGCGACATCAGCCCGAGCAACATCATGATGACCCGCGAAGGCGCCGTGAAGCTGATCGACTTCGGCATCGCCACGCGCTCCGGCACGCGGGATTCCGGCCTGACGGGCAAGCCCGCCTACATGGCCCCGGAGATGATCGTCGAGCTGCGCGCCGACAACCGCAGCGACCTGTTCAGCCTGGGTGCCGTGTTCTACGAGATGCTGGCCGGCGACCGGCTGTTCAAGGGCAAGACCACGGGCGAGGTGCTGGAGCAGGTCGTCGCGGGGACCATGGCGTCGCCCCGCGCGTCCCAACCCGACATCCCCGAGGCCGTCCTCGAGATCCTGAAGCGGGCCTTGGAGCGGGAGCCGGCCAAGCGTTTCGCCTCCGCGGCGGAGATGGGCGCCGCCTGCGAGCACTTCCTGTACGACAAGGGCTACGGCCCGACCAACCTGGCGCTGAAGCAGTACCTGATCGAGCTGTTCCCGGCCGCGGCTGCGGCCGATACGGGGGTCCCCGACTCTTTCCCGACCCTCGAGCCGACGCTGATCCCGATCGGCAGCGACGTCCGGACCCTGCCGCCGCCCAGCGACCCCACGCCGGTCTCCCTCTCGCGCCCGCCCGGGGCGCCGGGCCGGCGCGGCCGCAGGATCGTCCGCAAGCGGACCTGAGAGCACCTCGGTTAGAATCGGGTTTTGGTCCGAAGTCTCAAGGAGCGTGGATGTCCTCATCGCGTGATGTCCGTCCCTGGCCTGCCGTAGCCGCGATCCTGTGCACCGCCGTCGCGTGCGGCGGCGCCCCCAAGACCACGAAGCCCGCGCGCTCGGCCCCGAACAAGGTCCTGGTGATGGGCTTCGACGGCATGGACCCGACCCTTGCCCGCAAGTTCATGGACGAGGGCAAGCTGCCCAACCTGAAGAAGCTCGCCGACCAGGGCACCTTCGCGACGCTGCAGTCGAGCCAGCCCTCCGAGTCCCCCACGGCCTGGTCGAGCTTCGCGACGGGCGTCAACCCCGGCAAGCACAACATTTACGACTTCCTGGTCCGCGACTTCGACACCTACCTGCCCGACCTCGGCATGGTGAAGAAAGAGCCGCCCGAGTTCGTCTGGGGACTCTTCCCGAAGAAGCCACCCAAGCTCACCTCCACGCGCGGCGGCACGTCGTTCTGGGTCCACGCCGGCCGCGACGGCGTCAAGAGCGTGGTGCTGACGGTGCCGGTCACGTTCCCGCCCGAGGAGATCGAGCACGGCGAGATGCTCGCGGGCCTGCCCCTGCCCGACCTGCGCGGCACCGTGGGCACGTTCTACTACTGGGCCACCGACCTCACCTCCTTCGAGGAGGGCAACACCGAGTTCGGCGGCTACCTGAAGACGCTGCTGTTCGAGGGCGGCGTCTCCGACACCGTGCTCAAAGGCCCCGAGAACCCGATCCTGAAGCAGGAGGAGCGGGAGCTGCGCGACAAAAAGAAGAAGGGTGCTCTCTCCGAATCGGAGCAGCAGCGCCTCGACGTCCTGGCCAAGGGCAAGGACGTGCTGGTGCCGATGAAGGTGAAGTGGAACGAGAACGCCGGCCAGGCCGAGCTCGAGATCCAGGGCCGGAGGCTGACGCTGAAGGCCGGCCAGTGGAGCGACTGGGTCCCGCTCTCGTTCAAGTTCAACTTCCTCATCAGCGTCAAGGGCATGACCCAGTTCTTCGTGGTGCGCGCGGACAAGGAGCTGCAGCTCTACGCCTCGCCGGTCAACATGGATCCGCGCAACCCGCCGATCCCCATCTCGAAACCCGACGACTTTGCGCCGCGCCTGGCGAAGCAGATCGGCCTCTACCGCACCCTGGGCTGGGCCGAGTCGGCCGACAAGGCGCTGAACGAGGGCCGGCTCAGCGAGGGTGACTTCTTGTACGACTCGGAGAAGGCATTCGAGGATCGCGAGCGCATCATCTTCAAGAACCTGGAACGCAACGATTGGGACCTGTTCGTGGCGGTGATCGAGACCACCGACCGCGTGTCCCACATGATGTGGCGCCTGATCGACCCGAAGCACCCCATGTACGACGCCGAGCTCGCGAGCAAGCACGGCGACGCGATCGAGAAGGTGTACCGCCGCGCCGACGGCCTGGTGGGCAAGCTGCTCGAGAAGATGCCGAAGGACGCCACGTTCATCGTGATGTCCGACCACGGCTTCCACTCGTTCCGCCGCGGCGTGAACCTGAACACCTGGCTCGTGCAGAACGGCTACATGGCCTTCGAGGGCCAGCTCGACAACAAGAAGGGCCTGGCGGACCTGTTCGGACGCGGCAAGTTCTTCGAGGGTGTGGACTGGACGCGCACCAAGGCCTACGCCGTCGGCCTGGGCCAGATCTACTTCAACCTCCGGGGACGCGAGGGCCAGGGCGTCGTCTCGGCCGGCGCGGAGTACAAGGCGCTGCAGGACGAGATCCGCTCGAAGCTGGTCACGCTCAAGGACCCCGACAGCGGCGAAAGTGTGTTCCGCGACATCTACAAGCGCGACGACATCTACAGCGGCGAGTACCTTCAGAACGCCCCCGACCTGCAGGTCGGCTTCAACGACGGCTACCGCGTGGGCTGGCAGGACACCCTGGGCGGCGTCACGCGCGCCGTGGTCGAGAACAACAATCGAAAGTGGAGCGGCGACCATTGCGCCACGGCCACCGAGATCAGCGGCGGGGTCTTCTTCAGCAACCGGAAGATCAACACCGAATCGCCGAGCATCATGGACCTGTCGCCCACGGTCCTGAAGCTCTTGGGTGTGCCGCTGCCGTCGGACGTCGACGGAAAGCCTCTGCTCTAGAGCTGCAGGGCCATCTCGAGGGTGGCGGCGTAGCCGGAGCTGTCGGCAGTGGGCGTGAGCAGGAGCTGACTGCCGCCGCCCTGGTAAATGCCGTCGGAAGCGTTCGTGGTGTTGCGCCGGCCCTTGCTGCTGTAAGGCGCCTGGGCGTGAACCTGGTCGGTCACGCTCTCGTCGAAGAACAGCTGCGAGGTGAACTCGAAACCGCTCGTCGCACCGGGGCTGGTGCGCGCCTTGAAGTGGATGTGCACGGCCCGGCCGCTGTACCAGCCCGGGTAGACGGTGGTGAACTGGGCCTGGCCCGCGGCGTCGGTGACCTGGTATCCGCGTAGGAACCTCTGGCCCACGGTGTTGAAGCCCGCGTCGGACACGTCCGAGTACACGCCCAGCGCGTCGCACTGCCACACGTCCACTACGACGTTCGCGAGGGGCGCGCAGTCGGCGGCCCGCGTCACGCGGAACGTCAGGCGCAGCGCCGTGCCCGGCCGCAGCGTGCCGCTGCCGGGGTCGCTGCGAATGTCCGATCGGTTCAGCAGCTCGTCCACGAAGTAGGGGCCCTCGGTGAGCTGCGGCTTCACGACGCAGGCCGACGTGGACGTGGTGGCTGACGTCGGCGATGCGGCCGATCCGCCGTTGCCGCAGCCGAACACCCCGACCGCGGCCACCGATCCCAGCACCTTCATCACCCGGCGCCGGCCCTGACGCTTCCTGTCGCTCATTCTCCTACTTGCCTCCAGGCCCCGATTTCGTTGCAAGGAATGCGCCCGGGCCCGGCGTCCGGTTGTGTCACCCGGTTCGGGCGAACTGTCCGGAGCGGAGGACGACGCGGTTGACGCCGCCAAGCCGGGACCGTACTGTGCCTCGGGAATGCGAAGGCTGTGGGCGGCGGCGCTACAGGTCGGCCTGGCGACCGTGGCCCTGGCGCAATCCACTGCACCCTCCTCGAGCGCGCCGCCCGTGGACGAGCGCCTGCGGCGCGTCCAGGAACGACGGGCGTCGCTGGCGCGCGAAGTCCAGCGCCTGCGGGCCGAGGAGAAGAGCCTGCTCGGGGACGTGGAGCGGCTCGAGCTCGAGGTCCGACTGCGCGGTGAGGAGCTGCGCGAAGCCCAGCTGCTGCTGCAGAAAACCAACGCGGAGCTCGACGTCACCGTGAATAAGGCGCGCGACGTGGAGGCGGCGGTCGAGGCCGCTCGCCCGCTGCTCAAGACGCGCGCGCGCGACCTCTACAAGCTCGGCGAGGTGTCGTACCTCCGCCTGCTGCTCTCAGTGGAGCGCCCGTCCGATTTCCTGAACGGCTATCGCTTCGTGACTGCCCTGGCTCGGCGCGACAACGAACGCATCGCGCGCTTCCGGGCCGACCTCGACACGCTGCGCGTCACGAAGGCCGAGCTGGAGGAGAAGACGCAGCACGCCATGGCCCTGCGCGGGCGGCTGGAGCGAGCGCGCCGCCAGCTCGACGCCGACCGGCGCCAGAAGACGGAGCTCTTGACGTCGATCGTGCAGCGCAAGGAGACGAGCGCCGTCTACTTGCAGGAGCTGGAGGCGGCGGAGGCCCGGCTGCAAGGCCTGATCGAAGGCTTGGCGCCGGGGGACCTCAGCGTGCCGCCCGCGGCCTTCAAGGGCACCTTGCCCTGGCCCGTGGTGGGCCGGCTGCGCAGCCCCTTCGGTCTGCGCAAGCACACCCGCTTCGACACCTACACCGTCCAGAACGGGATCGAGATCGCGGCCGCCGAAGGCACGCCGGTGGCCGCCGTGTACGACGGCACCGTGGTGTTCCTCGAACGCTTCAAGGGCTATGGACTTATGGTGGTGCTCGACCACGGCGGCAAGCACCACACGCTCTATGCGCACCTGTCCGAGTCCTCGGTCGAGGTCGGCCAGCGCGTGACGGCGGGCCAGGCCCTCGGCCTCTCCGGCGCGAGCCTGGACGGACCGGCGCTGTACTTCGAGGTCCGGTTCCAGGGCAAGCCGGAGGACCCGATGGAGTGGCTGCGGGCTACGCCGTAGCTGTCGTCTTAGCTGGTCGCCGCCTGCGTCCTGGGCTCTTCGCCGATCCACTTCGCGAGCAACGTGTCCAGACTGAGCTTGCCCGGGCCCGCGATGACAAGCCAGAGCAGGAACAGGCCGTAAACGACCGGGACGACGTCGGTCAGGCCCGTGTCGCCTGAACCGCCCAGCGCCTCCAGGAAGCTCTGCTTGTCCGCCGTCAACAGGGCGACGGCCATGGTCGAGAGCAGCCCAGCCGCGAAGAAACGCGTGAGCAGGCCCACGATCAGCAGCGCGCCGCCGTAGAACTCGAGGCGCGAGACGAAGGCCGCGTTCAACTCGGGCATCGGGATACCGAGGTCCGTGAAGAACGCGACGGTGCCGTCGAAGTTCGCGATCTTCCCGCGGCCCGTCTGGTAGAAGGCCAGTCCGATGACGAGCCGCGTCAGGAGCGGCGGCAGGAACGCCAGCAGGGCAGCAGCGCGGAGCGCGAGGCGCCGGGCGCGGCGAAGAGTGGCAAGGGTCGGCATCGGACCTCCTCCTCAAAAGGGAGACAACGCCACGCCGGGCTCCCCTATTTCGTCACATATAATGAAGGCCATGAGTCCGCGTGTGCGTCTGCTGGTCGCCCTCCTCTCTACGAGCCTGTGCGGTTACATCCTGCTCGGCAACCTGCTGGGCCGGGTCATGGGTGACACGACCTATGGTCAGCTCTCCGTCTTCAACGAGGTCGTGCGCCTGGTGATCGACGCGTACGTCGACCCGGTCAACCTCGACCGCGTGATGAGCGGCGCCCGCGCCGGGCTCACCGACGCCTTGGACGCCGAAAGCGCCTACCTCGAGCCCGAGGACCTCAAGGCCTACCAGCAGCCGCCTCGCGAGGGCGATGCCGATCTCGGGCTCGTGCTCACGAAGCGCTACGGGTACCTGGCCGTGATCGCGCCGCGCGCGGGGTCCCCGGCCGAGAAGGCCGGCGTCAAGAGCGGCGACTACATCAAGACGATCGACGGACGCCACACCCGCGGCTTCAGCCTTCCGCTCGGCGAGCGCGCCCTGCGCGGCGCGCCGGGCTCCGTAGTGAAGCTCCAGATCCTGCGCCCCGGAACGGATCCGATCGACGTACAGGTGGTGCGCGAGCGCATCGAGCCCCAGCCGGCCAAGGGCCGCGTGCTGCCCGAGGGACCGGGCTACATCAAGGTCGCGGAGTTCGGCGCTCGCACCGCCGACGAGGTGCGCGACGAGGCGCTCAGCCTCAAGCGGGGCGGAGCCCGGTCCCTGGTGCTCGACCTGCGCGATTCCGCCTTCGGCCGGCCCGGCGAGGGCGTCGCGGCCGCGTCGGTCTTCATGAAGGGCGGTGTCGTCGGCAAGATCGCGGGCCGGCGCACGGCCGAGGAAGTGCTGAACGCGGACCCCAGGCGCAGCGCCTGGGAGCTCCCGGTCGTGGTGCTGGTGGACAACGGCACCGCCGGGCCGGCCGAGGTCGTGGCAGCAGCCCTGAAGGACGCAGGCCACGCGGTGGTGGGCCAGCGCACCTCGGGCCGCGCCCCGGTGCAGAAGCTCGTGACGCTGCCCGAGGGCGCTTTGCTTCTGACCGTGGCCCGCTACTTCTCGCCCAAGGGCGACGCGATTCACGGCAAGGGCGTCGAGCCCAGCGTGCCGGTGGCGCCGGTGGTGGACGACGACGCGGCCAGCGCGGCCCCGCCGCGCGACCTCGCCCTCGAGAAGGCGATCGAGCTGCTCTCGGCCGAGGCCAGGAAGGCCGCGTAGCTCCCGGCGCGGGCTCGTCAGGTCCGCAGCTCCTCGAGGCAGCGCACCGCCAGGGCCGTCCAGCCGGTCTGGTGCGAGGCGCCCACGCCGCGTCCGGTGTCGCCGTGGAAGTACTCGTGGAACAACACCAGGTCCCGCCAGTGCGGGTCGGCCGCGAAGCGCGCGTCGCCGCCGTGGCAGGGCCGCTCGCCGTTCCCGTTCCGCAGGAAGATGCGGGTCAGGCGCGCGTTGAGCTCGTCCGCGACCTCTCCCAGGCCCAGGAGCCGGCCCGAGCCCGTAGGGCACTCGACCTGCAGGGCGTCGCCGTAGAAGTGCGCGTAGCGCTCCAGCGCTTCCACGAGCAGGAAGTTCACGGGGAACCAGATCGGGCCGCGCCAGTTCGAATTGCCGCCGAACAGGCCGCTGTCCGACTCCCCGGGGACGTAGTCCACGCGGTATTCCTGGCCGTCGGCCCGGAACACGTACGGGCTCTTCTCGTGAACGCGCGACAGCGAGCGCACCCCGTAGGGAGAGAGGAACTCGGCCTCGTCGAGCAGGTAGCGCAGGACCCGGACCAGCCGCTCCTTCGAAGGAATGGCGAGCAGGCGGTGGCCGTGGCCGCCGTCCTGCATGTACGCGATGTGCCGTGAGAGATCTTTGCGGTTGTCGAGGAACCAGCGCAGCCGCTTCTTGAAGCCGGGCAGCCGGTCGATGGCGTCGTCCTCCAGGACCTCGGCCGCGAACAGCGGGATCAGGCCGACCATGGAGCGCACGCGCAGCGGGATCGCTTGGCCCTGGACCTGGAGCTGGTCGTAGTAGAAGCCGTCCTCCTCGTTCCAGAGCCCGGTCCCACCCAGGCAGTTCATCGCGTCGGTGATGGCAACGAAGTGCTCGAAGAACTTCGAGGCCAGGTCCTCGTAGGCCGGGTCGTCCTTGGCCAGCTCCAATGCCATCGAGAGCATGGTGGCGCAGTAGAAGGCCATCCAGGCGGTGCCGTCGGCCTGATCGAGATGGCCGCCCGTGGGCAGCGGCCGCGAGCGGTCGAAGACGCCGATGTTGTCGAGGCCCAGGAAGCCGCCCGAGAAGATGTTCTTGCCGGCGGCGTCCTTGCGGTTGACCCACCAGGTGAAGTTGAGCAGCAGCTTCTGGAAGCAGCGCGCCAGGAACAGCCGGTCGCGCAGGCCGCGGGGCGCCGTCATCTTGTAGACGCGCCACACGGCCCAGGCGTGGACCGGCGGGTTCGCGTCGCCGAAAGCGAACTCGTAGGCGGGCAGCTGGCCGTTCGGGTGCATGTACCACTCGCGCAGGAACAGCAGCAGCTGGTCCTTCGCGAACTGCGGGTCGATGCCGGCGAAGGGGATCGCGTGGAAGGCCAGGTCCCAGGCCGCGTACCAGGGGTACTCCCACTTGTCCGGCATCGAGACCACGTCGCGGTTGTGGAGGTGGCGCCATTCGGCGTTGCGGCCGCCCTTGCGTTCGGCGGGTGGCGCCGGTCGGCCGGGGTCACCGTCCAGCCACTCGTCGATCACGTAGCAGAAGAACTGCTTGGACCACAGCAGTCCCGCGTATCCCTGGCGGGCGATGCGGCGCTCGTCCTCGTTCAGGTGCGCGAGGCGCGTCTCGTAGAACTCGTCGGCTTCGCGCTGCCGCGACTCGAAGACCCAGTGGAATGCGTGGCCGAAGGGGTCCTTCGGGGACTCGTCCTCGGCGAACAAGCGCAAGGACAGCACGACCTTGCCCTCGGCCGGCACGTCGAGGACGTAGTGGGCGGCCGCCTTGGTCCCGGTGCCCTGCGTGTTCACGGCGTCGCGCCGCCCGCGGATCACGAGGTCATGGAACGCGTCCTTCACCCAGGGCGTCGCGTTCGGCATGCCGAACAGGCGCTCGCCGTTCGTCTCGTTCTCCGTGAAGAGCCACTCGGGCGCGCGGCCGTCGGGACCGGGGCCCGCGGCCAGGCGGAAGCGCCCCAGGCTCGCGTGTTCGGCCAGCAGCGTGCCGTCCGGTTGTCGCGACAGCTTCGGCTTGCCGGGGTACTCGCCGCCGCTGCGGCCCCAGCTCCAGGTGTTGCGAAAGAAGAGCTGGGGCAGCACGTGGATGCGCGCCGCATCGGCCCCGCGGTTCGCGATGGTCAGGCGCACCAGCACGTCGTTGGGCGAGGCCTTGGCGTACTCCGCGAAGGCGTCGAAGTAGCGCCCGTCGTCGAAAACGCCGGTGTCGATGAGCTCCAGCTCGGGCTCGTGCCTGCCGCGGCGGCGGTTCTCGTCCACCAGGCGCGCATACGGGAACTCGGCCTGCGGGTACTTGTACAGCGCCTTCATGTAGGAGTGGGTCGGCGTCGAGTCCAGGTAGAAGTACTGCTCCTTCACGTCCTCGCCGTGGTTGCCCTCGGGGCCGGCCAGGCCGAACAGGCGCTCCTTGAGGATCGGGTCCCGCTCGTTCCACAGCGCCAGGGCGAGGCACAGGCGTCCCTCGCGGTCGGTCACGCCGAGCAGGCCGTCTTCGCCCCAGCGGTAGGCGCGGCTGCGCGCCTGGTCGTGGGGGAAGTGGTTCCAGGAGTCCCCGTGGGCCGAATAGTCTTCGCGCACGGTGCCCCACTGCCGCTCGGCGAGATAGGGCCCCCAGCGCTTCCAGTTCTTCTCGCGGCGGGCGTCCTCGTCGAGCCGCAGCCTCTCGGCGGCGACTTGCGCCACCTGGTTCCCCCTTTCGAGCCCTACTTCAGCTCGAAGGTCATCTCCTTGACCAGCTCCTTCTTCGCGACCATGTCGTTGATGCGGACGCGAGCGGTGTAGGTGCCGGGCACGTAGCTGGCGAGCGGGATGGGTCCCACGGCGTTTCCAGCCACCACGCGGTCGAAGGTCTGGTCCTGGGCGTTGGCGACGGGGCGCACGCCCTTCAGCAGGGACACGCTCACGATGACGTTCGCTTTCTGCGTGGTCTCGTCCAGCTTGCCGTCGTAGTACTGGAAGAAGATCTGTAGCGAGTCGCTCTTGGTCAGCGTGTTGCCGAGGATCGGGCTGAGGCGCCCCGTCGGCAGGGCGAAGCCCGAGAGCGCGTGGTCGTTGTCCACGGTGCCCGGCGTCACCTCCTCGATGTCGCGCAGCAGCATGGTCGTGGCACTCAGCTCGCCGGTGTTGAAGTCGGGCACCTCGAGCGGAATCTCGGCCGCCGAGCCCTTGCTCGACTTCGGATCCAGGAGCCCGCTCTTCAGCGTGTACTTGCCGGGCTTGAGCATCAGGCGATAGGAGGCAACGAAGGCGCCGTCGGCTGCGAGCTGAACGGCCTGCTCCCGCTGGTCCACGGCCGTCAGCTTGCCGTTGGCATCGAGCACCAGCGCCCCCACCGTAACCCGGGCGACCTTCTTGCCGCCCTGGTCCACGGCACCCAGGGCCGAGCCGTCGCCCCGTAGCAGGCCCATGACCGCGGTGCCCCCGCCCTCTACTTTCAGGAACTGCGGCTGCGCGCTCAGGCTGAAGTCCTGGCGCGGCGCCTTGAGCAGCGCCTGCATGGGAGACGGCTTGGGGAGCTGGTCGGCGAGCTTGACGATCCTGCCGTCCTGGCCGGTGCGGTAGTCGATGTTGGGGTGGACGACCCTGATCTCGGCCACGCGGTCGATCTGCTGGCGCAGGTTCGCCTGCCCCATGCACAGGCCGTCGAAGGAGATCGCCGCCTGGCCGCCCTGGTACTGCGGCCCTTTGTAATACCAGGACTCGGCCGAGCGCAGGCCCGGCTCGCCCTCGTCGTCGTCCTTCTTCACCTCGGTGGGCTCGCCCAGCAGGATGAAGACCCGGCCGCAGTCGCTCTGGGAGCCCTTGCGGCCGCGAACCGTGTAGCGCTTGTCGGCTTCCGCGGCCAGCGCCTTGAAGTCGCCTTCGCTTTCGTTCGTGGTGCTCTCGAGGTCCTTGTTGCGGCGCGCCCAGAAGATCCTCTGGAACTCGGCGCGGTCGACCTTGTCCTTCAGGTCCTTGAAGCGCTTCTCCTCGTCCAGCAGCATGAGGGGGAGCACCGAGTCCAGCCAGGCCTTGTCCTCCTTGCTCATCTTGTCGGCCCGGGCCGAGGCGGGCAGCAGGCCGATACCGAGGGCCAGGACCAGGGGCAGGCGACCGCGCATGGGCGTTCTCTCCTTCCGGACGGCGAAAGCTGGATTCTAAGATCGGCCCAGGCCGGCCGCAACGGCCGCAGGTCGTGCTACTCTCGGCGTCAATGATCCGAGGCTTGGCCGGGGTCGTCTGCCTGCTGCTGGTGTGCCCGGCGCAGCCGGCATGGGCGGCGCCGCGCGCGACGACCCGCGTGGTGATCCCGCCGGTGATCGTGCCGGCCTCCGCGTCGAGCTGGGATCTGACGGTGGCCGACGCGGCCAAGCGGGGCCTGGGCAAGACCGCCGGCGCGGTGGTGGCGATGGACCCCTGGACGGGCCGCGTGATCGCCATCGTGAACCCCACCTACGGCCTGCTGAACGCCTATCAGCCGTGCTCGGTCTTCAAGATCGTCGTGGGCATCGCCGGTCTCAGCGAGGGCGCCATCACCACCGACACGAGCTACCGCTGTCACAAGGGCTGCTGGACCTGGCCCGGACACGGGCCCATCGACCTGCGCCGCGCGCTGGCCGTCTCGTGCAACCCCTACTTCGAGTGGATCGGCGAGCAGATCGGCTACGAGAAGGTGCAGCACTACGCGAAGCTGCTGGGCTTGGGCGAGCCGTCGGGGATCAACCTGACCGGCGAGACGAGGGGCCGGCTGCCCAGCACGGTTTCGCAGGCGGCGGTCGGGCACCTCTCGAGCCACGCCGCGGGGATCACGACCTCGGCGGTGCAACTGGCGGTCCTGCTGTCGGCCACCATCAACGGCGGCGTCGTGTGGCAGCCTCAGGTGGGACCGGCCGAGGGCTTCGCGCCGCGGGAGCGCTGGCGCCTGCCGGCGGGAACGCGTCTCGACGGCCTGGCCGAAGGCTTCCTGGCCGCGGTGAACGAGGGCAGCGCGAACCCCGCCTTCGACCCCGAGGTCGTGGTAGCGGGCAAGACCGGCTCGTGCTCGCGGCTCGGCTGGTTCGCGTCATACGGCCCGGCACCGAAGCCGGAGATCGTGCTGGTGGTGTTCGTGCGCCGCGGGAACGGCCACCTCGCCTCGGCGATCGCCGGCCGGATCTACCAGGACCTGTACAAGCCTCGGGATGCGTCACCGATGCAGGCGGGCGGCGGCGGGAAGTAGACTCGCCGGCCATGAGCGGGCCGGTGTCCTGGCGTCGGGTCTCGCTGCTCTTCCTGCTCTGGTCCGGCCTGACGATCCTGCCCTACGTACAGGCGGCGACGCTGCCTCCCAAGGGGCGTTGGTTCACGGGCTTCTTCCACTACCAGGACGACCTGTACCAGGACCTCTCCTTCGTCGAGCAGGCGTGTCGCGGACAGCTCCTGTTCCAGAACAAGTTCGACGTGCGGCCGCAGGAAGGTTTCCTCGTCAACCTCGAATGGGCGGGTGCCGGACTGCTGGCGCGCGCGTTGGGGCTCGGACCGATCGGCGGTTTCCACGCGCTGGGCTTCGTCGCTGCGTTCGTCTTCACTGCGGCGGCTGCGCGCATCCTGTTCCTGGGCGGCTGTCGGAGCGTGGGCTGGGGGCTCGCGGTCGTGCTCGCTGGCGGCGGGCTGGGCTGGGTGGCGCTGACGGCGGGCGCTCGGCAGTGGTCCCTTCCGGACCTCGCGACCACGCTCTTCCCGTGGAACCAGCGGCTCGCCGGCGGCCCCCACGCCCTGCTCGGGAGCGGCCTGTTCCTGTGGGCCCTGGCCGGGCTCGTGGAGTGGCGGGCGGGGGCCTCGCGGCGCCGCTTCCTGATACCCGCTGCGCTGCTCGGGCTCATTCGGCCGTTCGACCTCGGGATCTTCGGCGTGACGGCGGCCGTGGTGCTGCTGCTGGAATCCCGTCGCGCCGCGAACCCCTGGCGCTCCTGGTCGAGCGGCGTTCTCGACCTGGTGTGGCTCGTCCCCGTGCTGTTCTACGACGTCCTGGCGTTCGCACTGCACCCCTCGTTCTCGGTCTGGAGCGGCGGCCAGAACACGATCGCGTGGTCGGGTCTCGGTCCATTGGCGCTGGCACTGGGGCCGGCGGCGGCGCTCGGCATCGCCGGCTGGCGTCGGGCTGCGCCGTCCGAGCTGGCGGCGTCGCTGCGTCAAGCCCTCACCGCCGCTGCGCTGTGCATGGCCGCCCTCTCGACGAGCGCGAGCTTCGGCTTCCAGTTCCTGAACAGCCTGGGCGCGGTGGTGCTGTTGCTCGGCGCGCTCGGATTACGGGGCCGCCTGCTGCCTGTCGCCGCGCTGGCGCTCTGCCCCAGCTCGCTCGTGCTGCTGTGGCAGGCGTGGAACCCCAGCCCCCAGTTGTTCGCGCCGCGCGACTATCGGGAGAGCACGCAGGTCCTGGAGCGCCGCTGCCGGCCTGGCGACATCCTCGTGGCTCCGATCGACCTCAGTCTCCTGGTGGCGGGCCTGACCCCGTGCCACGTGGCCCTGGGCCACTGGGTGCTGACACCGGACCGCGAGACGCGTGGACGCGAATCGGAGCGTTTCTACGACGCCGTGACCCCGCCTGCCTGGCGCGTGGCGTACCTGGAGACGATCGGCGCGGCCTTCGTCGCGTTGCCCGCCGGCAAGGGCCATTGGCTCGGAGACGCCTCCGCTTTCGGTCCCCTGCTCGGCACACCGCTGCTCGAGCTTTGGGCCCGGAACGCTCAGGCCGATCGGCGCGGCGTGCGCAAGGCCGAAACGAAGGCGACGCCGTAGAGCCCGAGGGCGATGAGCCCCAGCGCCCTGACGCCGACGTAGAGGACGTTGTATTCGAGCAGGCCGCCCAGGATCGCACCGAGCAGGTTCGAGGCCAGCACCGGTGTGGCGGCGCCCTCGGCCGCCAACTCGCGAGAGAAGGCGGCGCCGGCGAACAACAGCGGCAGCGTGGCGAGCGCGGTCGCGACCAGCGGCTCGGCGGCACCGGGTAGCTGCCAGTCCGTGGGGCGCGCCACGAAGCCCACGACGATGCTCGCGCAGAGCAGGCCATGCACCAGCACCGTGCGGGGCGCCCCGAAGCGTGCCACCCAGGCGTTGGCCACGAGCGCCATGACCAGCACGCCGGCGATGACCGCACTCGCCACCTGCCAGGTGCTGCCGAAGACGAGCGCCAACTCCGTGATGGCCTTCGTCTCCAGGAGCATGAACCCGGCCCCCAGGGCGAACGGCGTCAGCGGAAGCCCCGCCGTCATGCCGGGAAGCGCGGCCCGCACCAGCAGGGCGGAAACCGCCAGCAACACTGCCGCCATGAACAGGTAGGAGACCGGAAAGCGCCGGACGGGCATGTAGAGGAAGGGCCAGTCGTCGAGTGACAGGTCGGCGTGCAGGTTCGCCGCGCGCACCGCCTCCGTCACGTCCTTGAACGGCAGGGCCGGCGCGGGCCGGACCGCGAGCCCCGGCCCCGCCACCAGCGTCAGGCCGCCGTCGTAGAACGTCTCGAAGGCCCGCGGGTCGGTGCCGAAGGCCTCGCGCATCATCAGGAACAGCTTCCACGCGATCTCGCGCGAGAGCAGGGTGAAGCTCATCACCAGCACGCCGTCGTCCTTCAGGCGTGCGCGCGCCTCGCGCATCGCCTCCACCGTGTAGACGTAGCTGTCCAGGCGCACGCTGGCGGCGCCGCCGAGCGCCGCGTGAGAATCCAGGAGGCCGTAGACGACGAGGTCGTAGCGCTGGTCCGTGCGGCGCACGAAGGAGCGCGCGTCGGCGACGATCGAGCGGACGCGCCGGTCGCGATAGGGCCTCTCCGGGTGCAGGTAGAGGCCCAGCTCGAGGATCACGGGATCGATCTCGACCGCATCCACGGCACCCGCGCCGGCGCGCAGCGCGGCGGCCACGTCGTTGCCGGCCCCGCTGCCCACCACCAGCACGCGCTGCGGTTGCGGCACGAAAGCGTAGGGCAGGTCGTAGTACGCGGCGACTCCGGCGATCTCTCCGGCGCGCGGGATCCCGGGGCGCAGGTCCCAGATGTTCTGGAAGTACGAGTGGCTCGACTCGATGGACAAGGCCACGGGACGCAGCTGCAGCGTGATCAACTGGTACGGTGAGTAGAAATCGACGGCGCCTGGGCTCCGCATCGCCAGGCTGGCGAGCGCCAGGCCCAGCGCGAGAAGCGCGGCCCTCGCCGCGGCGGGCGGTGCGCCGGTCATCAGGAAGGGCAACAAGGCGCCGGACAGGGTCAGCAGCCAGATTTCGGGCGGGCTCTGGGCTTCGGCGAGCAGCGTAAACGCGCCTACCGCGAGCAGGCTGCCGGCGAGGTTCCAGCCGTAGGCCCGCAGCGGCGGGAGCCCCAGCATGGTCCGGCCCGCGAGCTGTCCGAGCGGCAAACAGGTCAGCACGGTGAGGACGAAAACGCCGGCGAGCACGCCGTAGGTCAGCAGCCAGTGGCCGAGGGTTCCTCCGTCGAGCAGCCCCAGGGCGAGCTGCTCCGAGATGGGGCTCTGCAGCTGCTGCTGCACGGGACTGAAGGCCAGCAGGCGCAAGACGACGACCTGTGCCGCTACCGCCGGCAGTCCGAGGGACGCGAGCAGTGGGCGGGCCGACGCTCGGGCGTACCCCACGCCGAGGCCGAGAAAGCACGCCAGCAGCGTGACGTTCTTGAAGTAGCTGAAGAGCTGGAAGCTCGACGCCTGCCAGCGGATCAGCAGCAGCTCGCCGCACAGGCTGGCAGCGGCCGCCAGGGCGATGGTCGGTCCCGGTCGCCAGGCGACCAGCCGATCGACGGCTTCGCCGCAGGCGACGCCGTGCTCGAGCAGCGGGCCGCACCACTGGGCCCAGCGCCATGCCGCGAGCGCGAGACCGAGGCTCGCGAGGACCGCGATGCCGAGTGCCCAGGGGCTGGAAAGCACGAGGGCAGCGCCAACGCCCGCGCACAGGACGCAGGCGACGCTGAGCACGACGACGGCCATGCCGCGCCCGGCGGACGACGCGTTCACCGGCCGGATCCTATCCCAGCCGTGCGCCGATCACGACCTCCGGCGCTGCGCTTCCGGCTTACTTCTCCAGCTCCACGCTCAGGTCCACGAAGTCGGCGGCGTCGACCGTGACGTCGCGCTCGTAGGTGCGGTAGCCGGGCATCACGATCTCGACCTTGTGGGTACCCGCCCTCAGCTCCAGGGAGCGCAGGTCGCGGCCCGTGCCCCGGAACTTGCCGTCGACGTAGATCGACGCGTCCGAGGGACGCACCTCGAAGCGCACGCTGCCCTGGCCGACCGGCTCTCCGTGGGGCCGCTCTGCCCGATCGGCGTCGCGATCGTCGCGCTCGGCTTCACGACTCTCCGCCTCGTCGTCGCGCTCCTCGCGCGCGTAGCGCGCCTCGCGGCGCGGCGGCGCCAAGGTCGGGTCGCCCGTGCCGTCGTGGCCCTCCCCGCGCTCCATCTGCCAGCGCAGCTTGAGCGTGCCGTCGTAGGGGACGTGGGCGCTGAAGTTGTGGGTCTTGTAGCCCTCGAGCTTCAGTGTGATGTCGTGCTGGCCGGGCGAAACGTAGAGCCGCTGGAACATCCCGTCGAAGTCGTCCACGATGCCCGCGTAGTAGCCGTCCACGTACACGCGGACGTTGGGCTCGCCCACCAGGACGCGGATAGCACCCGTATCGGCCGAGCTGCGCACGTACGTGCCGTAGCCGTAGTACGGCGCCCCGAAAGCCCATGAGTCGAAGTAGAGGCCGCTGTACGGGTAGTAGCCGTAGCCCCACGAGTAGTACGGCCGGTAGCCGTAGTACGGGTAACGCCCGTAGTAGCCGCCGTAGTACCCGCCGTAGTAGGGGCTCCCATAGTAACCGCCGCGGTAGTAGTGGTCCCGCCAGCCCGTGCCGGTGCCGGCGCGCGGGTGGCGCCGTTGCGCGTCGGTCAGGGTGACGCCGCTCCTCGACGAAGAGCCCGAGGAGTGCGACGCGTGGGAGGAACCCGATCTCGACCCGCTCGAGCTGGAACCCGACGAGCCCGAGTGATGCCGTGAGCCGGCGGAGCCGGAAGAGCCGCTCGAACCCTCGCGCCTCTTGGCATCTTCGGCCAGGACCGGCTGGACCGCGAACGCCGCCGCCACCGCCAGATACAGGATCCGTTGCGCACTCATCGCACGCCTCCCAATTCGAGGATCATTCCCTGCGGCCTTTTTCAAGCAATCCATGTGCCTGAAGGCTCGGCGGTCGAACCTGCACTTCTTCAATGACTTATACACTAGCAAGCGGGCCGGGAGTGTCCCCGCTCAAAGACACGCGGAGGACACCCGGCGGCTATACTGCTCGTCTTGACCCCGCGCCGCCCTCGGTTGCTCATCTCGACAGGCGAGCCCTCCGGCGATGTCTACGCGGGCGACCTGGTCCGGAAGCTGCGGGACGGATGCCCCGACCTCGACGTTTTCGGCCTGGGCGGCGACCAGGTGCAGGCGGCCGGCGCGACCCTCGTCGCCCACGTTCGCGACGTGGCCGTGGTGGGCCTGCTCGAGGTCTTGCGGCACCTGGGCGACCTGCGGGCAGTCTTCGACCGGATCCTGGCCGAGGCCGACCGCGTGCGGCCCGACGTGGCCGTGCTCGTGGACTATCCCGACTTCAACCTGCGCCTGGCCGCGCAACTCCATCGCCGCGGCATCCCGGTCGTCTACTACGTCTCGCCGCAGGTGTGGGCGTGGCGCCGCGGTCGCCTGCGCCAGATCCGGCACCACGTCAGCCGCATGCTGGTGTTGTTTCCCTTCGAGGAGGCGATCTACCGCGAGGCCGGTGTGCCAGTGACGTTCGTCGGCCACCCGCTGGTGGAGCGGCTGCGGCCGGTGGCGGATCGCGACGCGTTCCTGACCGAGGTCGGACTCGATCCGGCACGGCCGGTGGTGGCGGTGCTTCCCGGGAGCCGGAGGAAGGAGGTCGCGCACAACCTGCCGCCCCTGACGGGCGCCGCGGCGATCCTGCGCGCTCGCCGGCCTGAAGTGCAGCCGGCGATCGCGGCGGCCGCAGGCCTGGCCCACGACACCTTCGCGGCCAGCGGAATGCACGTGGTTCGCGACCGCACCCACGCCCTGATGGGCGCGGCGACCGTCGGCATCGTCGCGTCGGGGACGGCGACCGTGGAGGCGGCCCTGCTGGACCTGCCGATGGTCGTCGTGTATCGGATCTCGCCCTTGAGCTACGCCCTCGGCCGCCCGCTCGTCCGGCTCGAACGATTCGCCATGGTCAACCTGATCGCCGGCCGCGACGTGGTGCCGGAGCTGATGCAGGGTGCGTTCAGGGCCGAGCGCGTGGCCGAGGAGACCCTGCGGCTCCTGGACGACCCGGCCCGACGTGATGTCATGCGGCGCGACCTCGGCGACGTCCGGGCCCGACTCGGCGGTCCCGGCGCGACCGGCCGTGCGGCCGAGGCCGTGGCCGCGTTCCTGGCCCGGCCGTGAGGCACCCGCTGGTCTCCGCGGTGGCCAAGGCCCTCCCGGACCCGCGCCCCGGCGACTCGGGCCGTTTCCTGGTGCTGCTCGGCCGGCGCCTGCGCTGGCTCGAGGCGCGGGCGAACGGCGACCCTCGGGCGGCGGCGCGCCTGGTGGCGTCGCCCGACGACCACGCGCTGGCGCGCCGCTTCCTGGGCCGCTTCACGCAGGCCTGGGACGATGGCGACGAGAACCTGGTCCGGGGATACCTCGACCGCTTCGGGCGCCCCGGCGACGACCCGGGCCGGGCCGCCGCCCGCAGCCTGGTCGAGGCGGCATTGGAGCTGTCCAGGATCTTGACCCGGCCCGGTACGCTGTTCTTCTTCCTGTGGGAGCTCGAGTCCATGCTGACAAGCCCCGGGGACATTGCTATGATCCCGGCCGTTCCACGAAGAACGCACGCCGAGCGGAGGGCGTTGATGGCGAAGCGGATCCTGGTCGTCGACGACGACGAGAACATCCTCAACCTCGAGAAGACGATCCTCGAGCAGAAGGGCTTCGACGTCACGGGGGCCGGCGGCGGCGCCGAGGCGCTGCAGCTGCTGGGCGAGAAGAGCTTCGACCTGGTGCTGCTCGACGTGATGATGCCCGAGGTGGACGGCTTCACGGTGTGCCGCAAGATCAAGGAAGACCCGAAGCTCAAGGACATCCCGGTGATCTTCCTGACCGCCAAGGGCGGCGGCGAGGCGCTGGCCGAGGGCTTCGAGTCGGGCGCCGTGATGTACATCAACAAGCCCTTCACGGCCAACAAGCTGCTCACGATCGTCAACACCATGCTGGAGTCGGGGACGAACCTTTCGTAGAAGGGCGGCGATGGACCTGCTGGGCAAGGCGCGCGGGCAGCAGAACCTGCTCGAGCGCATCGCGAACAAGATCCCCGGGTTCAAGGGCTACCGCGACAAGGAGCTGCGCCGCGACGCCGACCGGCTGGAACGCGAGTACCTGGCGCGCCAGCTCGAGGAGTGCAAGAAGTCGCTCGACGGCTGGAGCAGCGACGCCTCCCGTTCGGGCGCCCTGGAGGCCATCAACGACATCGAGACCGCGCGCAAGCGCCTGGACAAGGTGATCGCCCGCATCCGCTTCGCCGACCGCGGCTACGCCGGCTTCTTCGACGCGATCAAGGTGGACGAGGAGGCCCTGGCGCGGGTCTACGCCTTCGACGAGTCGCTGCTCGCTTACGTGGAGGCGATCCGCGAGGCGCGCTCGTACACGACCGACGCGCCTAGGGGCATGCTCGAGCGCATCGACAGCCTCGACGCCAAGCTGGGCGAGCGCGAGGACGTCCTGTCGGGGATCCGCTAGGGAGGACGGCATGGCCCTGGACATCCTTCAGCACTTCGACGAGTCGGGCCGCGAGATCGTGCACCGCGAGCCTGCCTCGGGCTCCTCGGAGTTGAAGCTCGGCACGCAGCTCGTGGTCCAGGACAACCAATGGGCCGTGTTCTTCCGCGACGGCAAGGCCCTCGACAGCTTCGAGTCGGGCCGCCACACCCTGACCACCCTCAACCTGCCCATGCTCGGCAAAGTGATCGGCCTGCCCTTCGGCGGCGAGTCGCCGTTCAAGGCCCTCGTCTACTTCGTGAGCCGGCAGACCTTCACCGATCTCAAGTGGGGCACCAAGGAGCCCATCACCTTCCGCGACGCCGAACTGACCATGGTCCGGCTGCGGGCCTTCGGCCGTTTCTCGATGCGCGTCGCCGATCCGCGCCTGTTCCTGCAGCAGCTCGTGGGCACGCGGGGCTTCTACTCGACCGACGCGATCGAGGACTTCCTGCGCGACCTGTGCGTGGCGCGGCTCAACGACCTGCTGGGCGAGACGCTGAAGACCATCCTCGACCTGCCGCGCTACTACGACGAGCTGAGCGGCGGGTTGAAGGGCCGCGTCGCCGACGACTTCGGCAAGTACGGCCTGGAGCTGGTGGATTTCCTGATCGGCGCCATCACACCGCCCGAGGAAGTCCAGAAACTGATCGACGAACGGGCCGGCATGGGCGCCATCGGCGACATGCAGCGCTACATGGCCTTCAAGGCGGCGCAGGGCATCGAAGCAGCGGCCAAGAACCCCGGGGAAGCCGGCAGCGCCGCCAGCCTGGGGCTGGGCGCCGGCATCGGCATGATGATGCCGCAGATGATGGCGCAGGCCATGGCCGGTGCCGCCAAGTCGGCGGGTGCTCCGGCCCCGGCCGGAACGACCTGCCCGAAGTGCAACACGCCGGCCGCAGCGGGTGCCAAGTTCTGCGGGAACTGCGGCGCGGGTCTCGGCCCGGCCGTGTGCGCCAAGTGCAACACACAGGCGGCGCCCGGTGCGAAGTTCTGCGGCAACTGCGGCAACAAACTCGAATAAGCCGCACGCCTTGAGACTGCTCCGGCAGGCCCTGCTCGTCGTCCTGTGCGGCGTGCCGGCGCAGGCGCAGGAGGTCCGCCCCGCGACGGATCGCACCTACGACCGCATCAAGCCCAGCGTGCTGACGATCCAGGTCCACTCCGGAGACGCCCAGGCCAAGGACGCCCTGGGCAGCGGCTACGTGGTCGCGGCGGGGCGCATCGCGACCAACTACCACGTGGTGGGGGCGTACGTGGGCGACCCCGACCGCTACTCGATCCGGGTTCGAAACGGCGCGGGGGAACGCGCCGCGAAGTTGCTGGCCTTCGACATCACGAACGACCTGGCGCTGCTCGAGATCGAAGGCCTGCAAGCACCGGTGATTCCCCTGGCGCCAGCGGTCCCCCCGCCCGGCTCGGCCATCGTTTCGTTCGGCAACCCCCAGGGCCTGGGCCTGAGCCTGATCGAGGGCATCTTCAACGGGTTCGCCGAGAAGGGCTTCGTGGACCGCATGCTGCTCTCCATGCCGCTCAACTCCGGGATGAGCGGCGGTCCGATCCTCAACCAGAAGAGCGAGGTCGTCGGCACCAACGTTTCGGTGATGTGGCTGCAGAACTCCCTGTCTTTCGGGGTGCCGGTGGCGAAACTCTTGCCGCTGCTCGAAGCCAGGCCCCTCCTCCTGACGCGCGACGCCCTGCGCGCGGAGCTGCAACGCCAGCTCGTGGCCCTCGAAGAGGACGCCTCCTCCAAGGTCCTCGCACCCTTGACCGCGTCCGATCGCTCGCCGCGCGTCGTGGTGGGCGGGGCCGAGTTCGACCGCCCGCCCGAGCTGTTCGACTGCTGGAACCAGACCCACGTCTACAAGGACGAGGGTGTGACCAAGACCAGCTACGGCTGCAACCTGCAGTTCACGCCGGGCGAGGAAAGCCTGGGCGAGGTCGGTTCCGTGGAGCTGCTGTTCGAGCACTTCGCCTCGACCAAAGCTGGCCGCTGGGGCTTCTACGGCGCGCTCTCGGACCATCCGGCCAGCCATCACGAAGTGGAGGCGCGCGACCCGAAAAACGGGGTTTTCAGCGCGCCCGAGTGCGTGGCCGAGCGCACGCGGGCCGGAGAGCTGGTGTTCCAGGTCCACACTTGCCTGAACGCGTTCGTCAAGCATCCCGGCCTCTTCAACTTCGACCTGGTGGCGACCAGCCTGTCGCGTCCCGACGAGGCCGCCTTCGTGGGCCTGCACATGCGCGGCTTCCGTCTCGACTCCTTCGCCAGCGTGGCGCGGCGCGTGCTGCAGGGCGTCCGTTTCAAGGACGCGCGGTGATCGCGATCCGCCTGCTGCGCGAGGGCGTCGCGATCCGCGAGGCCCTGCTGCCGGCGCTGCCGATAGTCGTCGGCCGCGGTCCCGATTGCCAATTCGTGCTGGCCGACGCGTCGGTGTCCCGGGCCCACGCGCGTCTCGATCGGGATGCCGAAGGCCGGCTGACGCTCGTGGACCTGGGGAGCCGCAACGGGCTGTACCTGGGATCGCGACGCCTGCCGAGCGCGGCGATCGAGGGTGTCACCCGCTGCCGCCTGGGCAACGTCGAGCTCGAGATCGCCCCGGTGAGCGAGGACCCGACCCTGGAGGTCGCCCTCTCGGCGCTGCCCCACGAGGAACATCGCCGCGGCCTGCTTCATCACGCGGCCTACCTTGTGCTCGGCGTGCTCGGCGCCGTGGCCATGGAGGTCCTGAACCCGGGGTTCTGGTCGCCGTGGCAGCGCAACCGGGCTTCGGAGCTGGTCGGCAGCATGGTGGCGATGTCGATCGCATTGCCGCTCTTCGCGTTCCTGCTGTTCGTGGCGCTGAAGGCCGCGGGCCGGCGCCTGCGCGTGGCGGACACACTGAAGGCCCTGGCTCAGGTGGTGTGGCTGCTCCCGCTCTACCTCGTCCTGCGCACGCTCTTCCACTACGTGCTGCCCGGGCCGGCTCTGGCGCTCGTCTCACAGGCCCTGGTCTGGGTGACGCTCGTGGCGAGCGTCGTCTCCCTCGTCAGCTTGCACCGGCCGGGCAACAACCGCGCCTTGGCCCTGGCCTGGGCCCTGGCGATCACGGTGCTGTGGGCCGGCTTGGGCTTGACCGGCAGCCTGGCGGCCCGCCGCCTGGGCATGCCCCAGAACGACTACGCCGTCCGCCCGCCGATCGCCGGCAGATCCGGGGTCGCCTCGAGCCTCGACGCCTACCTGGAACGCGTGGGAGCCGCGGGGGACGAGGCGGCCGAAGCGGCGGAGGAGGTTCGGGCCAGCCAGGATCGCTGACAGCCGCCTACATCCAGTCCTTGCGTTCCTCGTAGTAGATGGGCTTGCGCCCCGGGTAGCGAGCCCGGTAGCGCCGGTAGCGGTCGTGCAGCTCGCGATAGCGGCGCTCGGACATCGTGAGCCGCTTGTGGGGCATCTCGAGCAGCCAGCGCTCCACCCGCCACACGTTGCGCCGCGACAGCCGCCAGTCGTACTCGCCCAGCGCGCGCAGGTCCGCCACGACGTAGCCGGTGACGCGGCCGGTGAAGTCCACGTAGGGCTCGACGTAGGAGCGCGCCAGCTCTCGCGCCGTGCGGTAGACCGCCTTGCGGCCGTGCAGGCCCGGATCCCGCGAGCGCGCCACGGCGCCCCAGCGGCCGTTCTCGCGGAACGCGTAGACCACGTGGTCGAGCTGGTCGATGGATTCGAAGCTGAGCAGAAGGGGCGGGTAGCCGTGGCATTCGAGGATGGCCGCGGCCGCCAGCGCCGCCTCCAGGCAGTGCACGAGACCGTAGCGCGCGACACCGCGAAAGCTGCGCAGCGTGTTGCCGCGGACCTCCAGGTTGTAGCGCAGGCCGTGGAGCCAGCGCTGGACGGAGCGCGGCGTTGGCAGCGCCGCGACGAGGGCCCGTTCTCGCCGGGTGAAGGCCGGGCTCAGCGGCACAGCGGCTCGCGCAGCAGCGAGGCCCACAACGGGGCCAGGGCTGCCTTGAGCAGCCAGTCCGCGAGGATGCCGAGACCCGCGAGCAGCCACAGCGGGCGCGCGGAGCGCAGGCCGGCGTAGCGATAGCCCGCGACACGCGACAGGAGCGGTTCGGCAAGCAGCGCTCCGAGGGTGCAGAATGCCGCGACGCGGCAGATCGCCCAAGGCTGCCAGCCCAATAGCAGCACGCTGGCCGCGGGCACGCCGGCGCGGGCCAGGGATGCCACGTAGAAGCCCATGTAGTTCATCAGCACGGCGCCCATCAGGATCGACAGGGCGCTGGCGGTCAGGAGGCTCAGGGCCACGAAGCCCACGAGGTGCAGCAAGTGCTGCGGCAGGAACTGTCTCGGGTCGCCCTCGCGGCCCACACCGGCGCAGATCCACGCGAAGATCTCGTCGCGGTAGGCCGGGCCGTTCAGCACCACGCGATCGACAGGGCTCGGCCACAGGCTGAAGCACAGCGTGCCGAACACGGCGAGGGCGGCGGCCCACACCAGGACGGCGATGACGGCCCCCCGGCGATCCCCGGCTCGCAGCCGCGCCACCATCGCGAGGTAGGCCGGCAGCGTGTTGAGGGCCGGCAGGATCCAGGGCTGGCCCAACAGCAGGCCGACGGGATACGAGAGGGCCGTGAGCCCGACCAGCAAAGCGAGCCGCGCGGCCATTCGGCCGCGAGTCTATCCCTTGACGTGGTTCAGGGAGAAGCCACGGCTGGCCTCGCCGTCAGATCGTGTCGAAGTGCGTGAGCTTCTTGAACAGGCGGTAGCGGTCGTCGATCTCGGGCCGGGTCAGGCGCACCAAGCGATCGAGGCTGAACGCTTCGACGCAGAAGGACGCCAGGGTGCTGCCCATGATCACGGCCTTGCGCAGGCTGGGCTCGTTCAGGGCGTCGGCATGGGCCAGGTAGCCAAGGAAGCCGCCGGCGAAGGTGTCACCGGCGCCCGTGGGGTCGAAGACCTCTTCCAGGGGATAGGCGGGGGCCGCGAAGCTGCCCTCGTCGGAGAACATCAGGACGCCGTGCTCGCCCTTCTTGATCACCAGAGTTCGCGGACCCAGCGCCCTTATCGCCCGCGCGGCCTTGACCATGTTCCATTCGCCCGAGAGCTGGCGAGCTTCGGCGTCGTTGATCAGCAGCACGTCCACGCGCGCCAGGGTCTTCTTCAGTTCGTCGGGCTTGCCCGAGATCCAGAAGTTCATGGTGTCGCAGGCCACCAGCCTGGGCTGGTCCACCTGTTCCAGCACGTCCCGCTGCAGCACGGGATCGATGTTGCCGAGGAACACGAACTCCGACTTGCGGTAGGCCGCCGGGATCTTCGGCTTGAAGAATTCGAAGACGTTGAGGTCGGTGCAGATCGTATCCCGCGAGTTCAGGTCGTAGGAGTACTTGCCCTGCCAATGGAAGGTCTTGCCAGGCATGCGCTCGAGGCCCGCAAGGTCCACTTGCCGGCGGCGGAAGGCCTCGAGCTGCTTCTCGCCGAAATCCTCGCCCACGACACCGACCAGGCTCACGGGGGCGAAGAACGAGGCCGCCAGCGCGAAGAACGAGGCACTGCCTCCCAGCACCTTCTCGGCGCGCCCGAACGGCGTCTCGACGGTGTCGAACGCCACGCTCCCCACGACCAGGATCGACATGTCGTTCTCCTAGCGAACGTACTTCCCGATGATCGGCTGGAGCTCGCGCCGGGTCGCCTCCGGCACCAGCTCGGGGGCCGTGAACAGGGCGTGCTTCAAGGCGCTGGCGCACTCGCACTCGCGGCCCTTCGGCAGCCGGCGCAGCGTGGCGCGCAGCACCGCCTTCGCGGTCGCCGAGTTCTTCGTCAGGTTGGCGACGACCTGGTCCACCGTGACGGCGTCGTGCTCCGGATGCCAGCAGTCGTAGTCGGTGACCATGGCGAAGGTCACGTAGCAGATCTCGGCCTCGCGGGCCAGCTTGGCCTCCTGCAGGTTCGTCATGCCGATCACGTCCATGCCCCAGGATCGGTAGAGCCGCGACTCGGCCAGCGTCGAAAAGTGCGGGCCCTCGATGCACACGTAGCTGCCGCCCACGTGGCTCGTGGCCCCCGCCTCGGCGCAGGCCGCGGCCCCGGCGGCCGAAAGCGGGGCGCAGAACGGATGGGCGAAGCCGACATGGGCCACCAGGCCGCGTCCGAAGAACGTGGACTTCCGCGTCAGGGTCCGATCCACGAACTGGTCCGGGATCACGATGTCGAGGGGCGCGTACTGCTCCTTCAGCGAGCCCACGGCCGAGACCGACAGGATGCGCTCCACCCCCAGCGTCTTGAGGGCGAACACGTTGGCCTGGTAGTTCAGCTCGTGGGGCAGGATGCGGTGGCCGCGCCCGTGGCGCGGCAGGAACGCTACGCGCCGGCCCTCCAGGCTCCCGATCACGAGGGCGTCCGACGGCCTCCCGAAGGGCGTGTCGATCTCGACCTCGCGCCGGTCGCTGAAGCCGTCGATGTCGTAGAGGCCGCTGCCTCCGATGATCCCGACCTCGGCTCTCTCGCTCGTCACGCCCGCGCCTCCCCGAGAACGTAGCGGTCCTTCTGCTTGCGAATCCTCGCGACCGCCACGCGGGGGTCGTGGTAGAAGAGCAGGCTCCACTGCTCGTCGAAAGCGCGGGCCAGCAGCCGCCGCTTCGCCTCCAGTGTACCGAGCGGGAACAGGTCGTAGCCCATGATGAACGGCAGCGGGAGATGGCTCGCCGTGGGCACGACGTCCGTGGGGATCGCGAGGGTCTCGCCCCGGCTCTCCACCACGACCATCTGGTGGTAGGCCGTGTGGCCGCCCACCGGCATCACCCACACTCCCGGCACGATCTCCAGCTCGCCCTGCACCGTGTCGAGCTGCCGCGCCGTGGCCAGGGGAACGTAGTTCTCCTCGAGGTAGCTCGCGCGGCTCCGCTCGTGGGGGCGCGTGGCGTCCTCCCACTCTCCAAGCTGGACCACATAGCGCGCCTTGGGAAAGGTCGGCACTACGCGGCCGTCGATGGTCCGCGTGTTCCCGCCAGCGTGGTCGAAGTGGAGGTGCGTGTTGATCACCACGTCGATGTCCTCGGGCCCGAGACCCAAAGCGCCGAGTGACCCGAACAGGTCCGTGGAGCGGTCGAGGCCGTAGATGCCCCGTTCCTTGTCGCCCCACTTGTCGCCCATCCCGGTGTCTACCAGGATGCGCTTGCCGCCGGCCTCGAGCAGCGCCACGTTGAGCGCCAGGCTCACCCGGTTCTTCTCGTCGGCGGGGTCGGTCTTCTCCCACACAACGCGCGGGACCACGCCGAACATCGCCCCGCCGTCGAGGCGGAAGCGCCCGTCGGAAAGCACGTGGACGCGGATGTCGCCGATCTGGATCACGCCTGTTCCTTCAGCTCCAGCAGCACGCCCGCCGCCGAGCGCGGGTGGATGAAGGCCACGCGGCAGCCGCCGGCGCCGACGCGGGGCTTCTCGTCCAGGAGCTGGACGCCTCGAGCGCGCATCTCGGCCATCGCGGCCTCGATGTCGTCCACCAGCACGCACACGTGGTGCAGGCCCTTGCGCGTCTCCAGGAACTTCGCGATCGTCGAGGACGCATCGGTGGGCTCGAGCAGCTCCAGGTGCGACTCGCCCACCGGCAGGAACACGGCCTTCACCTTCTCGGTGGGCACTTCGTGGGTCGCCTCCACGTGGAAGCCCAGGGCCTCGAAGGCCAAGGCCGCATCGCCGGCCTTCGGAACCGCGATGCCCAGGTGATCGATCCTCAGCACGCGAAACGCCATGCTCAGATCCCCATCCTCTTCAGGACCTCGTCGGCCGCGCTCCACGGGTCCGTCTCGCGCGCTGCCAGGCGGTCCACCACACGCTCCCTCTCGGCCGGAGGCAGCGCCTGCTCGTGCACACGCTCGAGCAGGCGGCGTTGCAGCGCCTCGCGGAACTGCAGCGCGAGCTGTGCGCGGCGCTTGCCGGCCAGCAGGCCGGCACGCTCGGCCTCGGCCCGGAACGCGTCGATCGCCCTCACCAGCTCGGCCGTCCCCTCGCCGCTCTGGGCCACGGTCTTCACGATCTCGGGCCTGCGGGCTTCGTGGCTGGCCATCGAGAGCATCGACTGGATCTCGGCGATCACGCGGTCGACCCCTTCGCGGTCGGCCTTGTTCACGACGAACACGTCGGCGATCTCCATGATGCCGGCTTTCAGTGCCTGCACCTCGTCGCCGAGCCCGGGCACCAGCATCACGAGGCTGACGTCGGCCAGCGACACGATGTCCACCTCGTCCTGGCCCACGCCCACGGTCTCGACCAGGATCAGCTCGCGGCCCGCGGCGGCCAGGATGGTGAGGACGTGGGCGGTCGCGGCCGCCAGGCCGCCCAGGTGGCCGCGGGTCGCCATCGAGCGGATGAACACGCCGGGGTCGGTGGCGTGGGCCTGCATGCGGATGCGGTCGCCCAGGATCGCGCCGCCGGTGTACGGCGAAGTCGGGTCCACGGCCACGATCCCCACGCTCTTGCCGACCTTGCGGTAGTGCGCGGCGAGGCGGTCGACCAGGGTGGACTTGCCGGCGCCGGGGGGGCCCGTCACGCCGATCACCAGGGAGCGGCCGGCGCGCGGGAACAGCGCGGCGATCAGCGCGGCCGCGTCGGGGTGGCCGTCCTCGACGCGGCTGATGGCGCGGGCCATGGCCCGCACGTCTCCGCGCACCACGCCCTCGGCGAGGGCGGCCACGGAGCTCACGCGGCCGCGAACGGGACGCGCCGCCCGCGCAGGCGCGGCGGGTTCCAATCCGAGTCATCGCCCACGTCGGGCATGGCTAGCAGGAGCTGCTTCAGGGTGCGCTGCGGGCGCCTCGTCTGCCGAACGATCCCGCGATGCTGCGCCTTGGCGGAACGGCCGCGAGCCGCTCGGCGCGGCATCAGCGCACCATGCCGCGCAAGCCCAGCACCTCGCGGGCGATCACCAAGCGCTGCACCTCGCTCGTGCCCTCGCCGATGGTTCCGAGCTTGCTGTCGCGCAGGTAGCGCTCGACGGGATAGTCCTTGGTGAAGCCGTAGCCGCCGTGGATCTGGATCGCCTCCAGCGCCACCTTCACGGACATCTCGCTGGCGAACAGCTTGGCCATCGACGACTCGGTGGTGTGCTCCTTGCCGGTGTCGCGCAGGGTCGCGGCACGCCACACCAGCAGCCGCGCCGCGTCCACCTCGGTGGCCATGTCGGCGATCTTGAACTGCACCGCCTGGAAGTCGGCGATGGCGTGGCCGAACTGCTTGCGGCCGACCGCGTAGCTCATGGACGCCTCGAGGGCCGCCTGGGCGATGCCCAGCGACCAGGCCCCGATGCCGATGCGGCCGCGGTCGAGGATGCGCAGCGTGTCGACGAAGCCCATGCCTTCCTGGCCCAGCAGGTTCTCGGCCGGGATGCGGCAGTCCTCGAACACCAGCTCCGAGGTGTCCGAGCTGCGCACGCCGAGCTTGTCTTCCTTCTTGCCGGGCCGAAAGCCCTTGGTGCCGCGCTCGACGACGAAGGCCGAGATCCCCTTCTTGCCCCTGCTCTTGTCGGTCACCGCCATGGCCACGGCCACGTCGGCCATGCGGGCGTTGGTGATGAAGGTCTTGGAGCCGTTCAGGACCCAGTGGGCGCCGTCGCGAACCGCGGTGGTCTTGGTGCCGCCCGCGTCGGAGCCGGCGCTGTTCTCGGTCAGGCCCCAGCAGCCGACCTTCTCACCCCTGGCGAGCGGTGTCAGGTACTTCTTGCGCTGCGTCTCGGAACCCGCGAGGAAGATGTGGCCCGAGCACAGCGAATTGTGGGCGGCCACCGAGAGCGCGACGCCCGCATCGGCGCGGGACAGCTCCTCCATCACGATCGCGTAGTCGAGGGTGCTCATGCCGGAGCCGCCGTACTCGGCCGGCCACACGACGCCCATCAGCCCCATCTCGCCCAGCTTCGTGAACACTTCGCGGGGGAACTCCTGCTTCTCGTCCCACTCGCGGGCGTGGGGCCGGATCTCGGTCTCGGCGAAGTCGCGGACGCTCTTGCGCAGGAGCCGCTGCTCCTCGGTCAGGTCGAAATCCAAGGCAAGGACCTCCTGCAACGCGCCCGACGAGGGCGGATGCGACCCGCGATCATAAGAGAGCCGAGCGGCGGATACAATCCGCGCCGTGCTGCGCAAGGCACTGCTGCTGCTGGCCGGCTGCGGGTTCGCTTTCGGGCTCTACGTGGCCGCAGGCCTGCCGGCGCGCGGCCAGGTGCGCGACCTGGTCCGGACCAATCCCGGCAAGACCGGGATCATGCGCCAGCGCGAAGGCGAAGCCAGGGCCGCGAAGCGCAAGCCGCGTCTCGACCAGGTCTGGGTCCCGATCTCGCGCATCTCGCGGCACCTGATCCACGCCGTGATCGCCTCCGAGGACCAGAAGTTCTTCGGCCACGAGGGCGTCGACTGGGAGGCGATCCAGGCCTCGATCGAGAAGGACATCGAGAAGCGGCGCTTCGCCGTGGGCGGCAGCACGATCTCGCAGCAGCTCGTGAAGAACCTGTTCTTCTCCACCGAGAAGAGCCTGGTCCGCAAGCTGCGCGAGGTCGTGGTGGTGCGCTGGCTGGAGCAGGACGTGAGCAAGAAGCGGATCCTCGAGCTGTATCTCAACGTGATCGAGTGGGGCGACTCCGTCTACGGCTGCGAGGCGGCGGCACGCCGCCATCACGGCAAGTCCGCCGCGGACCTCACGCCCGCGGAGGCGGCTGGTCTCGCGGGTATGATCCCCAACCCGCGCCGCATCGACCCGAGGCTGAGCCCCGACCGCTACGCACGTGCGCAGAAGCGCGTGCTGTGGCTGATGGCCCGGGCCGGCTACATCGAGCGCGATCTCGGGTCGATGGGAGCCGAGCCGCCGCCCGTCGAAATCCCGGCGGAACCGCTCGAGATCCCGGCGGATCCCGAAGCGGAGCCCGGCGGCGGGCCCTGAGGTAGGATTCACGGGCCATGGACCACCGCTGCCCGGAGTGCGGCACGACCCTGCCGCGGGGCGTGCCCGGCTGGGCGCGCCACCTGACCGTGTCCTACGCCATGACCCGCGATCCCGTGACCCTGGGACCGGAGGACAGCCTGCTGAACGCAGTCGAGGTGATGCGCAAGCACGGCATCCGCCGCATCCCCATCGTGATGGGCGACAGCCTGATGGGCCTGCTGGTGGAGGGCGACCTGAAGCGCGCCCAGCCCTCGATACTGGTCGACTCCCAGGAGGAGTTCCAGCGCGTGATGGAGGGCACCCAGATCGCGCGCATCATGATCCAGCAGCTCGCGACGGTCGGCGAGGAGACGCCGATCATCGAGGCTGCACGGATGCTCCACGACACCAAGTACGGCGCCCTGCCCGTGCTACGCGAGGGCAAGCTGGTGGGCATCCTCACCGACAACGACGTGAACCGCGTGCTGGTGGAGCTGCTGGAACAGGGCGGCTAGTAGGCGCCGACGAGCTGGCGCCAGCCGTCTTGCGGCTGGCGATGGCCGAGGCGGGCGAAGCGGGAGGCGTTGAGCTCGGCGGCGGTCTCGGCGGCCCTCGTGCAGCGGCCGCTGCCGATGAAGTCCAGCGCCTCCGCGAGCGACGCCTCGTCCGGGTCGCCGATCGCGTGGTCGAGGTCGTCGCCCGCGGCGCAGTCGGCGGGGATCCCGGTGAAGTACTCGCCCTGGCCCTGGGCGTTTCTGGTCTGGAACGCCACCGGGAACAGCGTCTTGTCGCAGAAGTCGAACCCGTACTGCCCCACCGGCTTGCCGAAGGTGGTGTCGCCCACCAGCGTCACGGGCATGAACGGCCGCAGGCCATTGACGATCGCCTCGCTGGCCGAGGCCGAGCCCCGCGTGGTGATCACCACGAGGCGCGAGAACCCAATGGCCTCCGCGGGCACCGTGAAGCGCAGGGTGCTGTTGCGGCTCTGGTTCTTGTCGTTGTGGAACAGCTCGATGAACAGCTGGCCGTTCGTCGGGTCGCCGCCGATCAGCCCGGCCAGGTGCTGGGCCACGGACAATAGCCCGCCGCCGTTGTAGCGCAGGTCCAGCACCAGTTCCGTAGCGCCCGCCTCGCGCAGCGTCCGGAAGGCGCCGTCCAGGGCCGCGTTCGAAGGCTGCACGAAGTTGCGGAAGAACACGTAGCCGACCCGTGGCCCGCGCCGCAAGGGATAGACCGCCGTCGCCGAGACCGTCGGGATCGTCACAGCGCGCTTGGTGAGTGACGCGTCCACGGTTCGCCCGTCGGCGAGGCGCCGCCAGGACAGCGTGACCACCACGCCGACGTCGGAGGGGCCGAAGATCGTGTTGATGTCGCCGGTGCGGAACAGGTCCGCGACGCTCCGGCCGTTGATGGTGAGGACGAAATCGCCCCGCGCCAGTCCCGCCTCGGCGGCCGGGCTGCCCTCGAAGGCCTGGGCGACACGCAGCTCGCTGTCCCCGGTTCGGGACGTGCTGAGCCCGATGCCGATGAACTGGCTCTCGGAGAAGAACGCGGCGCTCTCCGCCTTGTCGGCGACGTAGCTGTAGCTCGAGTCGAGGGGGCGGTAGCGCACGGCATCGAGGTACGCCTCGGGAGACGCGAAGCCGGCCGTGTCCGGGTTGGGCAGCTCCCGGTACCAGAAGTAGATGTTCTGCAGCGTGTCGCGAACGAAGTTGACCTGGCCCTGTGTCGAGCAGCTGCCGCTGGCCGTCGGGCTGGCCGGAGAGGAATCGCCGCCACAGGCGCTGGCCATGACCAGGAGCGCCGCAAGGCAGCCCGAACCCAGGCGCGTCAGCGTGCGAGCCTCACACCGACGAGGATGATGCCGGCACCCAGCAAACGCAAGCCCGAGAAGCGCTCGCCCAGGAACGCCCAGGCGAACACGCCGGTCACGATGATGTCCACGAAGATGTAGAGCGATGCGTAGGCCAGCCCCTTCTTCGCCACGGCCCAGTTCCAGATCCAGTAGCCCACGTAGACCGGAAGGATCGCGGAGAACACGAGGGCGGCCCACACCACCAGGGGCAATGCGCTCCAGTCGGTGCTCGTCAGCTCGTACCACGACCAGGGCACGAGGGGCACGACGCCGATCAGCATCGACAGGCCCATCACCGTGCGCCCGGGATAGCGCTCGAACAGCTCGCCGCTCATCAGCCCGTAGGCTGCAAAGGCCATGGCGCTCGTGACGTTCAGCAGGTCTCCGAAGCCGAAGGCGATTCGGACACCACCGCCAGCCTCCTGAAGGAAGAACAGGACCGCGCCCAGGAAGGCCACCAGCACGCCGGCCCACTGGCGAGCGAGCACCTTGCGCCCCAGGACCCGGAGCAGGATCAGGGCGAACAGCGGCTCGGTCCCCTGCATCAGGTTCGACACGAAAGCCGTCGTGCGGTCGAGGCCCTCCATGAACAGCACCTGATACAGCGTGATCCCGAGCCACGACGACACCACGAGCTTGGGCCAGTCGCGGCGCTCGATCCTGATGGGCCCGCGCGTGAATGCGAGCACCAGGAGGCCGATCACGGTCACCATGACGAAGCGGACGCTGCTGAGCGCCGGCGGCGACAGATAGGCGAGCAGGAACTTCAACACGATCATGTTGGCGGCCCAGAACAGGGCCATTGCCAGGAGTGCTGCGTCGACGGCCATGAGCCGGAGAGCATACACTTCATGGGTGCCTGCCGAGAGCGAGGACGCCGACCAGGAAACGTCCTCCGAGGCCTACGCGCGCCGTTTCGCGGGCGCCGTGGGCGCCCTGTTCCTCGAGACGCAGGCCCAGGCCACACTCGACCTGCTGGCCCCGCTCGGCAGCGGGTCGCTGCTCGACGTCGGCGGCGGTCACGGGCAGGTGACGGGGCCGCTCGTCGAGGCCGGCCACGCGGTGACGGTGTTCGGCTCCGATCCTCGCTGCCGCGGGCGTGTGGCGTCCTTCCTGGACAGCGGACGCGCGCGTTTCGTCTCGGGCGATCTGCTCGGGTTGCCCTTCCCGGACCGCAGCTTCGACGTCGCCCTGTCCTACCGCCTGCTGCCCCACGTGACGCGCTGGCCCGAGCTGATCGGCGAGCTCTGCCGCGTCGCCCGCCGCGCGGTGCTGGTGGACTATCCGACCACGCGCAGCCTGAACCTGGCGGCGGGGGCGTTCTTCGGGTTGAAGAAGGGCGTCGAGGGAAACACGCGCCCGTTCCAGGTGTTCCGGGACGCCGACATCGAGTCGGCCTTCGCGCGCCACGGCTTTCGACAGAGCGGACGGCGCCCGCAGTTCTTCCTGCCCATGGCCCTGCACCGCGCGCTGCGCCTGGCGCCGCTGTCGCGCGCCCTCGAGGGCCTGGCCCTGGCCTTCGGCCTGCTGAGCGCCTTCGGGTCGCCGGTGATCCTGCGGCTTTCGCGCGATGGCTAGGGCGAGCGTCCTCGAGCTGCAGCAGGCCTGGGCCGTGGCGCTGTTTCGCCGCTCGGTGCTGAAGCAGCGCAAGCTCGAGCAGATCGCGCGCAGCCTGGGACCCACCGAGGGCCTGCGCTGTCTCGACCTCGGGTCCGACAACGGCGTCGTCAGCCTGCTGCTGCGCCAGCAGGGCGGGCGCTGGGCCTCGGCGGACCTCACCGACGAGGCGGTGCAGAGCATCCGCGGCCTGGTGGGCGAGGACGTGCACCGCATCGACGACGGCAGGCTGCCCTTCGCCGACGGCGAGTTCGAGCGCGTGGTGGTGGTGGACATGCTCGAGCACGTGCCCGACGAGGCCGCCTTCGTTCGGGAGCTGGCGCGGATCACGAAGCCCGGCGGCCGGCTGGTGGTGAACACGCCGCACCTGAAGCGCACGCTGTTGCGGCGCCTCCGGCACGGCCTCGGCCAGACCGACGAGAAGCACGGTCACCTGCGCCCGGGCTATACGCCGGCGCGGCTCGAGGAGCTGTTGGGCCGCGACTTCGCGGTCCAGGAGCACCGCACCTACTCGCGCTTCTTCTCGGAGCTCGTGGACACCGCGATCAACGTCGCGATGGAACGCCTGGGCAAGCAGGGCTCGCAGAAGGGCATGGTCGTGACGAGCGGCGATGTCCAAAGGCACGGCAAGGCGTTCCGTGCGTACGGCGCCGTCTACCCGCTCCTCGCGGCGACCGCCTCCCTGGACGCGCTGATCCCCTGGGCTTCGGGCTACGTGCTCATCGCCAGCGCCACCCGGCGTTAGCGGCCTTCGGCCTTGCGCGCTTCCTTGTCGCCGTACATGCGTTCGTCGGCGAGCCGGATCAGGGACTCTTTCGAGCGCGCGTCGAGCGGGAAGGTCGCGACGCCGAGAGACACGCCCAGCCGCGCGTTGATGCCTTCCTCTTGCAGGAAGGTGTGCTCCTCGATCATGGAGCGCAGCTTGTCGGCCAGGAAGCGCGCGCTCTGGCCGTCGGTCTGGGGCAGGATCACGACGAACTCGTCGCCGCCGTAGCGCGCCGGGTAGTCCGTCTCGCGCACGGCGGCGCGCAGCAGGAACCCCACCTCGCGCAGCACACGGCTGCCCCGCAGGTGGCCCCATTGGTCGTTGATGGGCTTGAAGCGGTCGAGGTCCGCGAAGATCAGGGACAGCACCGACTTGTAGCGCTCGACCAGCTTCAGCTCGCGGTCCAGGATCTGGTGGAAGAAGCGGAAGTTGTAGAGCGGCGTGACCTCGTCGGTGATGCTCAGCTCCCGGGTCTTCTGGAACAGCCGCACGTTCTCGAAGGCGAGCGCCACCGAGTCGGCCAGGGGCTGGACGTGGGCCACCGTGGTCTCGTCGTAGGCCTCGGCTTTCGTCGAGCCGAGGCACAGCACCCCGATCGAGCGGCCCCGCGCGTTCAAGGGCAGGATCATGTAGGACCGGATGCCTTCCTCGAGCAGGCGCATGTCCTCGATGAAGCGGTGGGCGTGGAGCAGGTCGGCCTGCAGGATCGGCTCGTTGTTCAGCACCACGAGCCCCGGACCGCTGCCCACCACGGGCAGCACCGAGCCCAGGCCCCAGGTCGCGTCGTCCGGGTGGCCCGTGACCTCGATGTAGTCGCCGGACTCGTTGACGAAGCCGCAGGCGAGCCGGTCGAAAGGCTGCAGCTCCGCGATCTCGTGGGCGAAGGCCGGCACCACCGTCTTCAGGTCCATGCTGGCCGTGAGCGCGGCCGAGATGCGGTTCAGGAACTCCAGGCGCGTGCTCGAGGCGCGCAGCTCGGTGTAGAGCCGGGCGTTGTCGAGGCCGGTGCCGATCTGCTTGCCGAGCGCCTCGAGCAGCTCGCCCTCGGGCGGCCGGCTAAGGGCGCCCTCGTCGTGGAGCGCCAGCACCCCCAGGATGCACTTCTTCGAGACGAGCGGCGCCGCGGCCAGCCAACCGCCTGCCACAGTGTGCACGAGAGGCGCGTTGCGTTTCACCGCGGCGCGCGCCAGCTCCAGCGTCGCCTCCATGTCGCCCGGGGGCAGGCGGCACTCGGCGGCGGTCTTCAGCTCGCCGTGGTTGTCCAGGAGCAGGGTCGTGCCGCCCGTGACGTCCAGGGCGCGCACCACGCTCTCGAGGCTCGCCTCCAAGAGCCCCGCCTCGTCGCGCTCCACGGACAGCTCGTCCACGAGCGAGACGAGGGCGCGGATCGATCGATCCTGGACGTCGCGGCTGGGGCTTTTGTCTTCGCGTTCGTCGGCGATCACGGCGGCCCCACGATACCGAAAATCGGCTAGGGACGATAGGTGTCGAGGAGGGCGCGGGTCTCCTGGGCCTGCCGGGAGGCGTCCCAGCCCAGCTCCGTCGCGAGCACGTCGGCAGCTGTCTCGACGTCGGCTGCCGGCGGCGGCCCGGCCGTGCCCAGGTCGAGCCGGCGCAGCATCACGTCGGACAGGCGCCGCGCCATCTCCTCGCGCACGGCCGTACGGGTGCGCTCGGCCAGCGAGCCCTCGAGGGGACGGGCGTGGAGGAGGGGCGTCTCGGCGGTGCGACAGGCGGCAGCGGGCCGACCCAGGCGCTTCACCGCGACGTCGATGGCCTGCTGGGCCACGGCGCGTGCGGTCGTGAACTTCACACCCAAGACCGTCAACAGGCCCGCCGCGCCGTCCCTCTGGTGATCCCGGAGCAGTTGGCGCGTCCACAGGCCGCTCGCGTCGTGGTCGCCGGGGACGAGGCCACGGTGCACGAGACTCACGTCCTCGCGGGCGAGCCCGGCCCACGCGAACGCGCGTGCGGCCACCCCCAGCAGGCTCTCGACGTCAGTCGGGCCGGCAATGGTCTCGGCCGGAGCGTACGCGGTGCCCAGCATCGCGGCTTCGCGCCAGGGCACCAGGAAGAAGTAGCGTCCTGCGTCGCTACCGCCTATGGCCTGGCCGGCGACGACGGGCCGGCGCAACACGAGGTTCCAGGCGCGCAGCAGGGGCACGGCCGGGCTTGCGACATCGGCGAGTCGCAGCACGGCGCCCGTGGCCGGGCCCGCGGCGTTCAGCACCAGGCGCGCGCGCACGTCCAGCAGGCCACCCGAAGCCCCGTCCTTGACTCGGGCTCCCGTCACGCGCGCCCCGTCGCGGAGGAAGCCCACCACGTCGGCGTCGTTCGCCACCACGGCACCCGCGTCGGCGGCGGCGCGCACGAACCCCATCACAAGGCGTTCGCCCGCCACGACCTGCGCGTCGCACCACAAAGCGCCGCCTGACAGACCGGCCTTCGGGATCCCCGGGACGCGCCCCAGGACTTCCGCGGGCGACAGCACGCGCGACTCGGCGACCTGCCGGCCCGGGTCGAGGCCCTCGTTGCGGTCGCGGCTCAGCAGGTCGTTGAGCCGCAGCGCGATAGAGAACGCCTCGCGCCCCTTGACGCCGTGGCCGTACACCGGCACCAGGAACGGCAGCGGGCGCACGATTTCGGGGGCGATGCGCAAGAGCGTCCGGCGCTCGCGGATGGACTCCCGCATGCGCCGCAGGTCGAGGCCCTGGAGATAGCGCAGGCCGCCGTGGATCGTCTTCAGGCTGTTCCAGGAAGTGGCGCAACCGAAGTCGCGAGCTTCGACGAGTGCGGTGCGGAGGCCGCGTTGCGCGGCGTCCCAGGCCGCGGCCGCACCGTGGATGCCGCCGCCGACCACCAAGAGGTCGTGCTCGCGGTCGGTGAGTGCTCCCAGGTCGCGCTTCACCGCCGCGACATTAGCATCCGCCGCGCGGACGCCGTTAGCCTATACTTCGCCGCCTGGACTCCGCCTTCGGCTACTTCCGCGACGAGTTCTACTACCTCGCCTGCGCGCGCCACCTGGCCTGGGGCTACGTCGATCACCCGCCACTGTCGATCGCCGTCCTGCGATTGTGGACGGCGCTGTTCGGCGAATCGCTGCCCGCCCTGCGCAGCCTGCCCGCGCTCCTCGGCGTGCTCACCGCCGCGCTCAGCGGGCTCACGGCACGCCGGCTCGGTGGCGGCGGCTACGCGGCGGCGCTGGCGATGCTGTGCGTGGCGGCGGCTCCCGAGTACCTCGCGCTGTTCGGCTACTACTCGATGAACTGCTTCGAGGTGTTCTTCTGGACGCTGGCGGCCTACGTGCTCGTGCGCATCCTGTACGGGGGCGAGGAGCGTCTGTGGCCGTGGCTCGGGCTGGTGCTCGGCCTGGGGTTGCTCAACAAGCTGAGCGTGCTGTGGCTTGGGCTGGGCCTCGGCGCGGGCCTGCTGCTGACCGGCGAACGCCGGCGCCTGTCCACCCGCGGGCCCTGGCTCGCCGCCGCGATCGCGCTGCTGATCGCCGCGCCCCACTTCTGGTGGCAGGTCCAAAGCGGCTGGCCGACCGCGGAGTTCATCCGCAACGCGACTAGCGTCAAGATGAAAGCGACGACGCCCGTCGCGTTCCTACTCGCACAGATCGACAACCAGCACCCGTTGACCGCGCCGGTCTGGCTGCTGGGGCTCGTTTTCACCTTGTTCAGGCTGGAAGGACGAGTGCGCCCGCTGGGCGTCCTCTACCTCACCGTGTTCGGGCTGCTGGTCGTCAACCAGAAGAGCCGTGCCGGCTACCTCGCCGCGGCGTACCCGATGCTGCTGGCTTGCGGCGCGGTGTGGATCGAGGCGCTGACGCGCCGCGCGCGCTGGCTGCGGCCGGTCTCCCTGGCCACACTGGCGCTGGGGGGCCTCGCCACGGCGCCCCTGGTCGTGCCCGTGCTGTCACCCGAGGGCTACGTCGCGTACGCGCGGCGCCTGGGCGTCGCGCCGTCCACCGAGGAGAACAAACGGATCGGTGCGTTGCCGCAGTTCTTCGCCGACCGCACGGGCTGGCCCGACCTGGTTCTGAAGGTCGAAGGCGTGCTCGCCACGCTGCCGCCGCAAGAGCGGGCCGGCGCAGTCATCCTGGCGTCGAACTACGGCCAGGCGGGCGCCCTCGAGACGCTGGCGCCCGGCCGCTTGCCGCGCGTCGTGAGCGGCCACAACAACTACTGGCTCTGGGGCCCGGGCGCGGGCGCGGCCGAGCCGGTGCTGGTGCTGGCGAACGTCGAGGTGCGCCCGCGTCTCGACGCGCTGTGCGCCCAGGTCGAGGATCGCGGCGAGGTGGGTTGTCGCTTCTGCATGCCCTACGAGAGCCGGACCCGCGTGTTCGTGTGCCGGGGCCTGCGCGAGCCGCTGCCGCAACTCTGGCCGCGGCTGAAGCACTTCGACTAGGGCGCGACGGGCAGCACCAGGCGCGAGGGGCGCGCGGCGTCGAAGTGGACGGTCAGCTTCGCTCGCTGCATGCGGCGCGACGTGACTTCGCTCTCGCCGGTCTGGAGGTTGCGCGAGAAGTGCGGGGCGAAGCAGGGCGAGAGGACCACCCGCAGCCGGTGGCCGCGCAGGAAGCGGTTGCCAGTCAGCAGGTGCTCGAAGCGCAGTGGGACCACTTCGCCGGGCTTCAGGAGCTGCCGTTCGGGCCCGCCACTCCGGTAGCTGGCGCGCAGCACGTCGAGGCCGGGGCTCATCAGGTTCCAGGCGGTTCCGTCGGGCGCCACGTCCTGGACCTTCAGCCACAGGTCCACGTCGGGCGCGTCGGCCGAGATGAAGATCTCCGCGCGGATGGCTCCCACGAGCACCAGGCCTTCGACCAGCGGCTCGGTCTGGAACACCGCGACGTCCGCGCGCTGCGCAAGCGCCCGATAGTCGTGGGCGCCCGGCGCGGCGCCGTGGGGATCCGTCACCGGCGCGTCGGGGTTCGATGCGAAGGAATGCGTGCCCGGTTTCGCTTCAGGCACGCTCACGAGACGGCCGGCACCACGACCCTCGGGGGCCGATAAGCGCAGTTCCCGCTCGGTCGTGCCGGGCAGGGGCCAGGTTGCGCCCGTGCGCCAGGCGTTCTCGCCCATCACGAAGGCGCGCACGCGCGCTGGCGCCTCGAGCGTGCGGCCGCTCAGGTGGCGGTCCAGGAAGTCCAGGACCAGGCTGGCGTAGTCGAGGGAGGCCGAGGCTCCGAACTCGCGCTCGCCGGCTCTCGCGTCGCCGGTGCCGCCGTGGACCCAGGGGCCGAGCACCAGCTCGGCCCGCGGGTCTTGGGCACCCCCGCGGGCTTCGAGCAGGCCCAGGAAGTTGGTGACCGCGCCCTCGGGCCCGTACGCCTCGTCGTGCCAGCCCGAGACGTTGAGCACGGCCGCCTTGGTGGCCGCGTAGCGGCCTCGAACCTCGGCCCAGTCCCACCAGGGATCGCCGGGTGGGTGCTTCAGCCACTCGAAGTAGTAAGGCGCTACGTCGCGCAGCTCGGAGAGCGCGTCGAGCGGCAACCGGGCGCGCATGGACTCGCCGCGCTTCTGCCACGCCTCCCGGGCCGCGCGGCCGTCGCGCTCTCCCGGAAGGCTCCTGCGCCGGCGGACGTCGGGGGCGATGTTGTTCCAGATCCACGGGACCCAGGACAGGTCGAAGACGCCGCCGGAGTAGAAGAAGTTCTCGGGCGTCGAATAGGTCATGGCCGGCACCATCGCCTTGAGGGCGGGAGGCGACTCGAGAGCGGCCAGCCATTGGACGGCGCCCGGGTAGGAGAGGCCGAAGGTCCCGACCTCCCCGTTCGACCAGGGCTGCGATGCGGCCCAGGCGATGGTGTCGAAGCCGTCGCGGCCCTCGTTGCGGTAGGGCTCGAACTCCCCTTCCGACGCGTAGCGGCCGCGCACGTCCTGCATCACCACGGCGTAGCCGCGTTCGACGGCGCGCTCGAAGATCGTCTCTCCGGTCGCGGCGCGGTGCTTTCCGTACGGCGTGCGGTAGACGAGGGTCGGGAAGCGGCCGTCTCCCGCCGGCCGCCGGACGTCGGCCCTCAGCACGACCCCGTCGCGCATCGGAATCGCGACGTCGGCCTGAAAGACGCTGGCCGCCGCCAGCAGCGCCAGCAGCAGCAGGCTCAGGGCAGCGCCTGTCGAATCGCGTCGGCCGCGCGCAAACAGTCGTCTCGTGAGACGTCGTGGTGCGTCACGAAGCGCAGAGTGGTGGCATCCATCGGCACCGCCAGCACGCCGTGGGGCTTCAGGGCCTCGGCGGCCGCGCCGGCCGTGCCGCTTGGGATCCTGCCGACCACGATGTTGGTCTCCGGTGCTATCACCTCGATGCCCCGCCGCGAGGCCAGTGCCTCGGCCAGCAGCCGCGCGTTCGCGTGGTCGTCGGCGAGGCGCGGGATCATGGAGTCGAGCGCGACCAGGCCGGCCGCCGCCACGATGCCCGCCTGGCGCCAGCCGCCCCCGAACTGCGACCGGATGCGCCGCGCCTCGCGGATGCGGTCGGCCGACGAGGCCAGGATCGAGCCGATCGGGCAGCACAAGCCCTTCGACAGCGCGATCATCACGGTGTCGGCGCCCTCGACCAGTTCGCGGGCGGGCACGCCGAGGGCCACCGCAGCGTTGAACAGGCGGGCGCCGTCCACGTGCACGTTCCAGCCCAGCTCGCGAGCCGTGGCGATCGCCTCGCGCATCTCCGGGCTCGTCGAAACGGTCCCCCCCGCCAGGTTGTGGGTGTTCTCGAGCACCACCATGCCCACCGCGGGCCGGTTGATCCCGGGCGCCTTGGCGACCGCGCGCATGGCGGCCGGCCAGAGCTTGCCGTCGGCGGAGGGCAGGCTGCGGGCCAGGGCGCCCGACAGCACCGCCATGCCCGCCATCTCGTACTCGATGACGTGGCTGCGTTCCTCGGCCACCACGAACTGCCCGGGGAGGACCAGCAGGCGGATCGCGATCTCGTTGGCCATGGTGCCGGTCGCGACGTACAGCGCGGCCTCGAAGCCGAGCAGCGCCGCGGCTTTTTCCTGCAAGCGGTTGACGGTGGGGTCCTCGCCCCAGAGGTCGTCGCCGACCTCGGCCTCGGCCATGGCGCGACGCATGGCGCGCGTGGGCCGCGTCATGGTGTCGGAGCGCAGGTCGATCGGCGTCATGGCCGGCTAGGGTAACATTCGCGTCCCTTGCGGAGGTTTGCGCTCATGAAGCTCGCTCTCTTCGTCGCGGCCGTGGCGCCGGTGCTCGCCGTCGCCCAGGAGCCGCTCACCACGACGCCGGTCACGGTACTGAAAGCCGCGCGCATCTTCGACGGCCGGGGCGACGCGAGCCTGAAGGACGCCGTGGTGGTGGTCTCGGCCGGGCGCATCCAGGCCGTGGGTACGGGGCTCCCGGTTCCGCCGGGCGCCACCGTCATCGACCTGGGCGACGCCACGCTGCTGCCCGGCTTCATCGACTCCCACGTGCACCTGACCGGCGAGTCGGGCGAGAACTGGTACAAGGACAGGCTCGACGGCATGCGCCGGACGGTCGCGGAGCGCGCCATCAGGTCCACCGAGTACGCCGGGAAGACCCTGCGGGCCGGGGTCACCACCGCGCGCAACCTGGGCGCGGGCGACTCCATCGACGTCGGCCTGCGAAACGCCATCGACGCCGGTGTCGTGGAGGGGCCTCGCCTGCTGACCGCCGCCAACAGCCTGGGCGCGCGCGGCGGCCACTGCGACGACACCGGCTTCCCCTACCACTTCTTCGGCTACGAGACCGGCATCGCCGAGGGCATCGCGGCGGGCGCCGACCAGTTCCGCGACGCCGTGCGCATCCAGCACAAGTACGGCGCGACCGTGATCAAGGTCTGCGCCACCGGCGGCGTGCTGTCGCTGGGAGACGCCGTGGACACGCCGCAGCTGACGCAGGCCGAGATGGACGCGATCGGCGACGAGGCGCGGCGCCTGGGGATGCGCAGCGCGGCCCACGCCCACGGCGCCGAGGGCGCCAAGGTGGCCGTGCGGGCGGGCATCAGCTCCATCGAGCACGGCTCCTTCCTCGACGAGGAGGCGCTCCAGATGATGAAGCAGAAGGGCACCTACCTCGTGCCCACGGCCATGGCCGTCGAGTACACCGGCCGGCGGCCGCGGAACTACCCCGAGGAGATCGCGCGCAAGGCCAAGGCCGCCGCGGAGGCCCATGCGGGAACCCTGCGCCGCGCGGTACAGATGGGCGTCAGGATAGCGTTCGGCACCGACTCGGCAGTGAGCCCGCACGGGCTCAACGCCCAGGAGTTCAAGCTGCTGGTCGATCACGGCATGAGCCCGGCGGCCGCGCTGCGCACGGCCGGTCCGGCGGCGGCCGACCTGCTGGGCCTCTCGAAGGAGATCGGCACCCTGGAGGTCGGCAAGGCGGCGGACATCGTGGCGGTCCCGGGAGATCCGCTGGCCGACATCAAGGCGACCGAGCGCGTGTTCTTCGTCATGAAGGCCGGCAGGGTCTTCCGGAACGATCGCGCTCGCTAGCGACGGCCCCACGCGAGAGAAGGCGTTCGCTCCGGTTCAACGGGTCGAGGTCCCTGATGGCCACCCTCCACGGCCCTCCCTCTGCGGGTTCCGGGCCGGCCGGCGCTAGTGCCGTCCGGCGGCGGAGGCAACGAGCTCCGACGAGAGCCGGCGCAGCGCCGCGAGCACCGCGTCCACGTCCTCGGGCAGCGCGAGGTAGTTCATGACGCCAGCGCGCAAGAAGGTCCGGCCGCCCAAGCGGGTCGTCGAGAACCAGCCCTCGCCCGTCGCCTCCAGCGCGCGCTGCAGGCGGTCCTGGTGCCGGTCGAGCTCTTCGGGTGCCAGGCGCGCAGCCGCCGCGCGGCCGCCCGGCAGGTGGCGGAAGCAGACGACCGAGAGCTCGGGCAGCTCGGGTACCAGCTCGAAATCGTCGCTCTCGCGGCAGCGCTTCGCGAAGTGCGCGGCGAGATCGTCGGTGATCTCGACCAGGCGGCCCAGGCCCTCGGTCCCCAAGTGCTTCCAGCTCGTCCACAGCTTGAGCGCGCGGAAACGCCGCGTGCCCTCGATGCCGTACTCGTAGAAGTTGAGCGGCTCGTCCTCGGGGCGCGTGGAACGGTAGTACTCGGGCTTGCGGCTGAAGGTGGCCGGCAGGTCGCCGCGCCGCTTCACCAGCAGGCCGCCGATGTCGTAGGCCTGGAAGAACCACTTGTGCGGGTCGATCGTCACCGAGTCGGCGCGCTCCAGACCCGTCACGCGCCCGGCGTCGCGCTGCGACAGCAGGGCCGCCCCGCCGTACGCGGCGTCCACGTGGAACCACAGGCCCTCGCGCTCGGCCAGATCCGCCAGCTCGTGGGTCGCGTCCACCGAACCGGTGTTGGTGGACCCGGCGACGCCCGCGATCGCCAGTGGGCGCAAGCCGGCACGCCGGTCAGCGGCGATCGCCTCGGCCACCGCCGCGCCGCGCAGGCGGAAACGCTCGTCGGCCGGGACGACGTGGAGCGTCTGCTTCGGGAAGCCCAGGATGTCGAGGCCGCGCCCGATGGAGAAATGCGTCTGATCCGACGCGTAGACGCGCACGCCCTCGAGGTCGCGCCCCCGCGGCGCGGTCGCGTGACCCAGCATCGCGCGCAGGCGCACGTCGCGCGCCAGGGTGAGACCGATCAGGTTCGCCATCACGCCGCCCGAGGTGAGCAGGCCGAAGCTGCCGGGGCCGTATCCGATCAGGCTGCAGAGCCAGCCGACCACCTCTTCCTCGAGCAGGGCGCCCGAGGGCGCGGCGTGCCAGACGTCGACGCCCTGGCTCAGCCACTGACCCAAAAGCTCGCCCACGATGGAGAGTGCCAAGGGCGGGCCCGTGAAGTAGCTGAAGGAGGCGGGGTGATGGCAGTTGAACTGGTAGGGCGCCAGGCGCGTGCGGAACTCGGCGAGGATCTCCGCGGCCGTCATGGGCTTGGCGGGCGCCGCGGCGGGCCGTATTCGATGCTCCGGCGCCCCTATGTCGCCGGCGAAGAAACGCGCGCGCAGCTCGCGGTAGGAATCGGGCCCCATGGGCCGGCGCAAGGCCTCTCGATACACGTACTCGAGGCACTCGGTCCAGGCCGCGGCGCCGAGGCGCTCGAGCGCGACGCGGGACTGCGCCTCGTCCCGCAGGAAGATCAGCTCCGGTTCCGGATGCCAGTCGCCGCGGCTCAAACGCTGGGATCCTTCTGACGCTCGCGGTCCCAGGCCGCCATGTCGGTATTCACCGGCCGCGAGCCCAGCAGGCGCAGCAGGGTCGTGACCTGGCCGCGGTGGTAGCTCGCGTGGTTCACCACGTGCTGGACCAGTTGCCACAGCGGCGCCTTCCACAGCTCGCCCTTGGTGTTCTGGTAGCGCACGATCTGCTCGACGCCATCGGCGGGCAGGGTCCCGAGCCAGGCCTCTCGGTGCTCCTCGATCGTGACCCAGCGCTCGCGCAGCGCCATCACGTCGGCGAACTCGCCCTCGTCGAACATGCGTGGCGGCGACACGCCCTTGAAGCGCTCCAGCCAGATCCACTCGGCGCTCATCATGTGGACCAGCGTGCCGCGCACGCCGCCGTGGCTCGAGCCCAGGTCCTTCCTGAAGTCGTCGAGAGACAGCAGCGCCGCGGCTCGCAGCGCACGGTGGTTGGCCCAGTTCGTGTAGTCGAACAGCCGGATCACGTCGGCCTTCGCGAGCATCGCGGGTATTCTAGACGCGAACGGAGGGCCTCATGCCGATCGTACGCATCAGCGTCGCCGGTCGAAACCAGGAGCAGCGCGAGCAGATCGGCGACGCCGTGCACGCGGCCCTGGTCGCTGTGGCGAACGTGCCCAAAGACGATCTGTTCCAGGTATTCGAGGACCCTCCGCTGCGCGTGACCCCGAGCTACCTGGGCATCAGCCACTCGCACGATGTCGCGATCGTCCAGGTCTTCCTGAACGCCGGACGCACCCTCGACGTGAAGAAGGCGCTGTACGCGCGCATCGCCGACGGCGTGGCGGCCGCCGCCGGGATCCGGCGCGCGGACGTGATCGTGAGCCTGGTCGAGGTCGCGAAGGAGAACTGGTCCTTCGGCGACGGCCTGATGAGCTACCCGCCGGCCCTCTAGCTCACCAGCTCCCGGAAGCGCCGCCGCCGCCGAAGCTGCCGCCGCCGCCGCTGAAGGAGCTCGAACCCGAGGACGAAGAGCTGCTCCAGCTCGAGCCGCCACCCGACGAGTACGAGTAATCCGATCCGGCTCCCGAACCGCTCCCGAGCCCCAACTTGTTCGACAGGATCGCCACCGCGAAGAGGCCGAGGCCCAACAGCGCCAGCGGGTAGTTCGCGCCGAGCACGACCAGCGGTGCGCCAAGCCCGAGCCCGGTCCGCACCCAGCGGAACCGGCGGTCCTCGGCTCCCCAGAGCAGGATGCCCAGAATCAGGAAGCCGATGCCGGAGAAGAAACCGGCGAGGAACTGGCCTTTGGCGTCGAGCACGGGCAGGAAGCGCACGCGGTCGAGGAGGCCGTCCACGGGTTGGGCCGCGGATGGAGAATAGGTCCCCTCGATCGAGCCCAGGATCGCGCGCACACCGGCGTCGATGCCGCCCTCGACGTCGTTGGCCCTGAAGCGCGGCAGGATCTCGCCGCGGACGATCTGGGCGGCGCGGGCGTCGGGCAGCGGGCCCTCCAGGCCATAGCCCACCTCGATGCGCACCTTGCGCTCGTTGGGCGCAACCAGCAGCAGTACGCCGTTGTGCTTGCCCTTCTGCCCGATCCTCAGCTGCGTCGCGCGCCGGAGCGCCACGGACTCCACCACCTCGCCCTCCAGGGACGGAACCGTCAGCACCACGACCTGGTTCGAGGTGGCCTGCTCGTGAGCTGCCAAGCGGCCATTCAGGTCGTCGACGAAGCCCTGGCGCAGGATGTCGGCCTCGTCCTTCACCCAGCCGGCCGCCCCGGGCACGAAGGGCGCAGGCGACTCGGCGGCCGCGGCCTGAAGCAGCAGCGCGAGGAAGAACGCGCTCACGTCGGCGCGCTAGCGGATCTCGACGCCCGAGGCTTCGATCGAAACGGCGGCGCCCGCCTTGGAAGCGCCTTCGGCTTCGAGGTGCTCGATCTCGCCGGGCTTCGGTTTCTTGACCTTCACGCGGCCCTCGAGCACCACGTTGCGGCCCGCCGAGTCCTTCGGCACGAAGAAGGCGTAGCCCTCGAAGGTCACGTGGACCGAAGCGGCGCCCTGTTTCAGCTCCAGCCAGCAGCCCTTGTTCCGGCACACGGCCTCGATGCGCCCCCTCGAGGCGCACGGCCCGATCCGCGACGGGCGCCTTCAACACGGCCTCGAGGCTGTCGGGGGCTCGGCCCTCCAGGGGCTTGCCGAACCTCTGCGTGTCGGCTGCGGCCGGAAGTGCTGTCAGGAGCGAGAACAGGGCGAAGCGCACGGCGGGCCTCCGTCGCGACGTTACACTAGAATCGCGGCGGATGGCGACGGCGGCCGGCGGACACGTGGGCGCGACCTATGAGGCCGTCATCGGTCTGGAGGTGCACTGCCAGCTCCTGACCCGCAGCAAGCTGTTCTGCGGGTGCGCCAACCGCTTCGGCGACCCGCCCAATGCCAACGTGTGCCCGGTGTGCCTGGGCCTGCCCGGCGCCCTGCCGGCTCTGAACCGGCACGCGGTCACGCTGGCTCTGCGCGCGGCACTCGCCACGGGCTGCCGTGTCCACGAGACCTCGCTGTTCGCGCGCAAGAACTACTTCTATCCGGACCTGCCCAAGGGCTACCAGATCTCGCAGTACGAGCGGCCCCTGGCGACCGACGGCCTGATCGAGATCGCCGGCGGCCGCCGCATCCGCATCCAGCGCATCCACATGGAGGAGGACGCGGGCAAGCTGCTCCACGAGGGGTTCGCGTGGTCGAAGGAGAAGAGCGGCGTGGACCTGAACCGCGCCGGCGTGCCGCTCATCGAGATCGTCACGGCCCCCGACCTGCGTGCGCCGGACGAAGCCTTCGCCTACCTGGGCGCGCTGCGGGACGTGCTGCTGTACGCCGAGGTCTCGGACGGCAACATGGAGGAGGGCTCGCTGCGCTGCGACGCCAACGTGTCGATCCGCACGCACGGCGAGACGGCGCTCGGGACGCGGGTCGAGATCAAGAACCTCAACTCCTTCAACCACGTGCGCCGCGCCCTGCACCACGAGATCGCGCGCCAGGCCGCCGTGCTCGAGTCCGGTGCGCGCGTGGAGCAGGAAACGCGACTGTGGGACGCCGACCGGGCCGAGACCCTGCCGATGCGCGGCAAGGAGGACGCCCACGACTATCGCTACTTCCCCGAGCCCGACCTGCCGCCGCTCGTGATGGATGCGGCGTGGATCGACGACGTGCGCCGCACGCTGCCCGAGCTGCCGGCGGCGCGCCGCGGGCGTTTCGTGACCGAGTACAGCCTGCCGGATTACGATGCGGGCGTCCTGACCGCAGCGCGCGACGTGGCCGACTACTTCGAGGCGGTGGCGCGCCCTTGCGGCAACCCGAAGGCGGCGTCGAACTGGGTGATGACCGATCTGCTGCGCAAGCTCAAGGACAGCCGGGCCGGAATCGCGGCGAGCCCGGTGCCGCCCGCTGCCCTCGCGGAGCTGCTGCGCCTGATCGACGTGGGCACGATCTCCGGCAAGATCGCGAAGGACGTGTTCGAGAAGATGTGGGCGACGGGCGAAGCGGCCGCCGCCATCGTGGAACGCGAGGGCCTGCGCCAGGTCTCGGACCAGGGCGCCATCGAGAAGGCCGTGGCCGAGGTGATCGCCGTGAGCCCGGAACAGGCGCAAAGCTACCGGGCCGGCAAGAGCGCGGCCCTCGGCTGGTTCGTCGGCCAGGTGATGAAGAAGACCGGCGGCAAGGCCAACCCGCAGCTCGTCAACGAGCTTCTGAAACAGGCTCTCCAGAAATGACCAAGGAGGATTTCGTCATGCGTATTCGTCTCACGGCTTTCGCGGCGGCGCTCGCCGTCGCGGCGTTAGCCAACGCCCAGGACAACGCCCCGCGCGAAACGGTTACGACCAGCGTCGGCGGTAAGAAGGTGTCGATCGAGTACGGCCGCGTGGGGCTGAAGGGCCGTACGCTGGACCAGTTGCTGGCCCAACTCCCTGAGGATCGCATCTGGCGTACCGGCGTCGACAAGGTGACGACTTTCCACACGGAAACGGCGCTGGCGTTGGGCGGCAAGAAGGTGCCCTCGGGCAAGTACACGGTGTACATGCACATCCCCAAGCAGGGCAACGCGTCGCTGGTCCTGAACAGCGACAAGGGCATCGCGCTGATCAAGCTGTGGGACAAGGCCCCGGCCAACGTGGCGAACGAGCTGTGGCCCCGCCTCGACGGCTACAGCAACATCGCGGCCAGCGAGGTCGCGCGCGCGGAGATGCGCCCGGGCAGCGCGGCCCCACCCGCCGAGCTGTTCACGATCGCGGCGGCGCCGTCCCAGACCGGCGCGGTCATGACGCTGTCGTGGGGCGACAAGACCTGGTCCATCGACCTGGTCCAGGCGAAGTGATGCGTTGAGGCTCGTCGTCGCGCTGGTCGTGGTGTTCGGAGCTGCCTGCGGCGCAAGCAGCTCGCCCACCTCGCCCACGGTCAGCGCGACGCCCGAGCCGGCGGCCGCAGCCTGCACGGTCGAGGCCGCGAACCTCTCGCAGCAATGGCTCGGCGCGCTGGATCGTGCCGACGAGACCGAGGCGATCCGACTGGCCAAGGCGATCGCACCGTGGGCCGAGGCCGCGCGGGAGACGCCGCACCCCGACTACGTCACGGCCTTCGCCAGCGCGTGGACCGATCCCGCCTTCCTCACCCGGCCCTTCAACCACTGGGCCCCACACGATCGCGCAACTGCGGACGGGCGGGCGGGCCACGGCCGCCGACCCCTTCTCGGAGCGCGCGATCTATGGCGTTTCCGTGGCCGGCGTCGCGGCCGATCCGGCCCTCGCCCAGGGCTTGTGGCCCCGCAACCGTCGCTTCCAGCACGCCGTCACTGCGGCGAAGCTGTGGGTGCCGTCGTATCCCCAGGACTATGCACGCCGCAACCAGCTCCTTCACGAGCGCCTGAGCCGCTGCCTGGGCCCCGCCTGCCCCCGCTTCGGCGAGGACCCGATCCGCCGCATGGCTACCGTCGCGGCGGAGGTCGAAGGCCTGCCGGTCGGCCTGTGGCACTACCCGGTCCGGATCCTGGCGTGGGAGATGTACGTCGATCCGCACTGAGCTGAGACGAACTCCGTGATCGATGGCTTCGCCGATCCGGCGTCGCGCGACCTACGACGACTTCACCCTGGCCCCGGATTGGGTTTGCGAGGTCGTGTCGCCGGGCACGGAGCGACTCGACCGCGCCAAGAAGGCCGCTGGCTCCTGCTCGCGACCCACGAGGGCGTCACTTGTGTGCACCCCAGACCTGACTGTTGAGACGCAGCCGCCCCGGCGTTAGCCGCTCGCTCTCTCCCGCAGTGCTCGCGGTGCCACGTTGCTCCAGGCCGCAGCCATCGCGACACGCAGGCTCTTGGCCCTGGCCGGCCGAAGGCGCACGTTGGTCGCGCCGTTGCGCCCCCAGGCTCCCTTGATGGGTTGGAACACGTCCGGCTCCGCGCTGGCGAACGCCTCCTGCTGGTCGAGCGTCAGCTTCACCATCCCCCAGCCGGCATCGGGATAGCCGAGGGTCGCGAAGATCTTCCCACCCACGCGGAAGTCGGGGTGGCCCATGTGCCCGACCTCGACGGCCTCGGGCAGGCTCAAGGCCAGTCGGCGGAAGGCGTCGATCGTCATCCCAAGGACTGTAGTGCAGGAACGGTAGGCGCTGCTCCCCCGAGCAACTGAACCGACCCCGGGGTCAAGCCTGGATGCTCGCCAGTGAAGGCGACCCCGTTGCTGCTTACGCCCGTCTGCACAATCCCGAACCAATCGTACTGCCGAGTAATCATGACAGCTCCTGTCGAGTTGGTCGTCATGACGACGCTTCCCAGCGCGTCGCCGTGGAAGAAGGAGAGAACTCCGATGCTGTCCTCGAACTGTATTTGGGCCATGAACGTACTTCTTGGCCGCCCCACCGCTCGCCTGCTCTCGCAGAATGGTGGCGTCGTCTTACGTGTAGGTCGTCGGCACCGCGGCCGCCACCTTCTCCACAGCCGTCCCAGGGGGGTCCCGAGATCCATAGGGGTTTCCAGCGCAGCGAGCGCGGGAATCGGGAAGGACGTCGCGCTCGCGGCGGCCGCTTCGGGGCGCATGGGGTAGCTCAATTCTACCGCCGCGGCCTGAGCCGGACGATCGGATAGCGGAAGGGATCCTCCTGCGCGGCGAGCTCCTCGAAGGCCTGCAGCAGCTCCCCGATTGACCAAGCCCGATAGTCCTCCTGGGGCCAGAAGATCATCCGGAAAGCGCGGCCCTCGACAAGCCAGGCCGCGGCCGCCTTCAGGATGCCTTCGTCGTTGCTGACGAAGACGCGGCCTCCTTGGGCCGCGCGCTCGAAGACCACCGGATCCGGCGTCTTCTCGGGAAAGACGTCGATGGCGCGCATCACGTCCCAGCCGCGCGAGACGAGAGCATCGACCAGGTGGCCGTTGACGCAGGCGTCGGTGAAGAGCGCCGGTCGCCCGGCCACTTCAGCGGTTCAGGAAATCCGCGCGCTCGGCCTCGATGCGCTCGGCGGCCTCGCGGTCCCGCTCGAGATCGGCGTCGATCTCCTGTGGGTTCTCGTGGTAGTAGGACAGCGCCGCGTACACCTGGGCCAGGTTCAAGGAGGGATAGGCGCCGAGCATCTCCTGGGGCGAGACGCCCTGGCGCACCAGGCAGACGAGATCGAGGACGCGGATGCGCGTCCCGTCGATACAGGCCTTGCCCCCACAGACCTCGGGGTCCTTGGTGACGTGGGAGTAGACCGTGGCCGTCGCCATGACGCTCCTATTCTACCGCCGCGGCCTGCAAAGGGTGCGCTTCTTCCGAGCTGCGAGCCACGTCGGGGGAGGCCGCCGGCGGCGAAGTCGGAACGGCGCCAAGAGTTGTGCCCGTCAGCCGCGTGATCGCCTTGATCGAATGACCTTCCTTGCGAAGGGCCCTGATGTCCATCCACTCCTCCAGTCCCAGCACCCCGCCCTCCTTCCCGAGAAGGACAGGGTAGGAGCGACG
>Ga0187893_10000049_pt1 | contig 250547 bp, 234 predicted proteins | sample MA1701074metaG_FD_139574 | JGI IMG/M metagenome (GOLD analysis project Ga0187893, IMG submission 139574) | White microbial mat communities from a basaltic lava cave in the Kipuka Kanohina Cave System on the Island of Hawaii, USA - MA170107-4 metaG ...
AGCGCGCCTTCGATTTGCTCGGCGTCTCCCACCGGATGTAGGCAGGAACAGGAAGCCGTGATCCGCCGATTCCCTAATCCAATCGGCATCCTGCGCCTTTTGTCAGCGGGAACTTCGGCCTAGGTGGGCCGCCCGGGCCGCCATCTGAGGGAAGGGATCTCGCCACCGACGTCGCCGAGACGGCGCGCGAAATGCGTGCGCGACGGCACCGGCGTCCGGGGGGTGGCGACCGTCAGATGCGTGCGCCTCGGGATGGCGATCTGAAGTGGAACCCGGCCGATGCGGAGATAGCGTTCGCGGGGCCGGCGTCGGTGGTGGGATTGGTCCAGGCGGCCGTGGCTGCGTTCCGGAAGCCCGGGGAGCCGCGCTGGGTCGGATTCGAGCGCCTACTCGACCACGTGGTCGGCGACTGGGAGGCGCTGCCGCGGCATGCGGATCCCATTTTCGACCGGGACGGGTGGCGCTGTGCGGTGCCGGCGTGCGAGGCGCGTGGCAACTTGCACGATCATCACCTCCAGTTCCGCTCGCAGGGCGGCAGCAATGCGCCCGCGAATCGCGTCGCGGTGTGTGCGTGGCATCATCTGCGCGGCATCCATGCGGGTTTGGTGCGGGCGAGCGGGACGGCACCGGCAGAGGTGCGCTGGGAACTCGGGCTGCGGGCGGGGCAGCCGGCGCGGCTACGTTTCGTCGGTGACACGTACGTGAGCGGGGAGACCCGTGCAGGCGGGGAGTCGCACGCGCGCAGCAGCGCGCGCGGACCCGTGGCGGAGGGCGCTCAGGACAGGTCGGCGGCGGCGTGAGGCGAGCCCAGTTCAGGCACACACGAATCCGCCAGGAATTCGGACATGCCGGGCCGCCCGACGTGCTCGGTCAGCTCTTTTTGCGTAGCTGACCTGCAACGGCCTCCGTCGCCCGCTTCACCGCCTCGGGGTCGCCGAGATAGAAGTTGCGTAGCGGCCGGAGATCGTCGTCGAGCTCGTAGACGAGCGGAATGCCGGTGGGGATGTTGAGGCCGGCGATCTTGGTGTCCGAGATCCCGTCGAGGTGCTTGACGAGCGCCCGCAGGCTGTTGCCGTGGGCGGCGATCAGCACGCGTTTGCCGCTGCGCACCGCCGGCGCGATCGTCTCGTGCCAGTAGGGCAGGAAGCGTGCCACGGTGTCCTTGAGGCATTCGGTCAGCGGCACTTCGTCTGGGCGCAGGTCGGCATAGCGGGGATCCCGTCCCGGATTGCGCGGATCGGCGGGCTCGAGCGGTGGGGGAGGGACGTCGTAGCTGCGCCGCCAGATCTGCGTCTGCTCCATCCCGTGCCGTTCCACCGTCTCGGCCTTGTTGAGCCCCTGGAGGGCGCCGTAGTGGCGCTCGTTGAGACGCCAGCTCCGCTGCACGGGGATCCACATGAGGTCCATCTCTTCGAGGACGATCCACAGCGTCTTGATGGCGCGCTTGAGCACCGAGGTGTAAGCGAGGTCGAAAGTGTAGCCCTCGCGCTCGAGCACGCGTCCCGCTTCGGTGGCTTCTTCGACGCCCTTGTCGCTGAGCGGGACGTCGGTCCAGCCGGTGAAGCGATTCTCCTTGTTCCAGGTGCTCTCGCCGTGACGGAGGAGGACCAGACGCTTCATCGTCGAATCACCGTCGGCCGCATCGAGCACGTTGCTCGCCGGGGTTCTTCCGCATCCGCTCAGCGGTCCTGGAGCACGGCCACGCCGGGCAGCTCCTTCCCTTCGAGGAACTCCAGCGAGGCGCCGCCGCCGGTGGACACGTGGGTGATCTTCTCCGCCACTCCGGCCTGCTCCACCGCTGCCGCCGAGTCGCCGCCGCCGATGATGGTCGTGGCGCCGCTGAGCCCGGCGAGCGCGCGGGCGATGGCGAAGGTGCCGGCGGCGAACGGCTCCATCTCGAACACGCCCATCGGGCCGTTCCAGATCACCGTCTTGGCGCCGCGCAAGCGGCCTGTGAAGGTCGCAATGGTCTTCGGTCCGATGTCGAGGATCAGCCAGCCCGGCGGCACGTTCGCGACGTCCACGGTGCGGCGCTCGGCGGCGGCGTCGAGCCGGTCGCCGACCACGGCGTCCACCGGCAGGAGCAGCTTCGAGCCGCCCTCGCGCAGCAGCTTCTCGGCGACGCCGACCTTGTCGTTCTCGACCAGCGACTTGCCGATCTCGCGGCCCTGCGCCTTGAGGAACGTGTTGGCCATGCCGCCGCCGACGAGGAGCGCGTCCACCTTGCCGAGCAGGTTGTCGATGACGGCGATCTTGTCCGAGACCTTGGCGCCGCCGAGGATGGCGACGAAGGGCCGCGCCGGATCGGCGAGGGCGCGACCGAGGAAATCGAGCTCCCGTTCCATCAGGAAGCCCGCCACCGCGGGCAGATGATCGGCGACGCCGGCCGTCGAGGCGTGGGCGCGGTGCGCGGAGCCAAACGCGTCGTCGACGTAGAGGTCGGCCAGCGCCGCGAGGGCGGTCGCGAAGGCGGGGTCGTTCTTCTCCTCCTCGGCGTGAAAGCGCAGGTTCTCGAGGAGGAGCACGTCCCCGGGCTTCATCGCCGCCACCAGCTCCTCGACCTTGGGGCCGACGCAGCCGGGTGCGAAGCGGACCGGACGGCCGAGGAGCTCGCCGAGGCGCGTGGCGACCGGCGCCAGGCTGTACTTGGGATCGGGCTTACCTTTCGGGCGGCCGAGGTGCGAGCAGAGGATGGTCTTCGCGCCGCCGTCGATCAGGTGGCGAATCGTCGGCAGCGCCGCCGTGATGCGCGTGTCGTCGCCGACCGCGCCGTCCTCGAGCGGCACGTTGAAGTCCACGCGCACGAGGATGCGCCGGCCCTTCACGTCGATGTCGCGGAGCGTCTTCTTGAGCATCGCCGCATCCGTACCGTGTGGGGGTTCGAGCCGCGCGCACCTCCCTGGTCACGCCGGGCTAGTACCCCTTGTCGGCGACGTACTTCGCGAGATCGGCGACGCGCACCGAGTAGCCCCACTCGTTGTCGTACCAGGAGACCACCTTGGCGAGATTGTCGCCGATCACCAGCGTGTCGATGGCGCTGAAGATGGACGAATGGGGGTCTCCCTTGAGATCGCTCGAGACCAGCGGCTCCTCGCTGTAGACGAGGACGTGCTTCATCGGCCCCTCGGCGTATTCCTTGACGGCGGCGTTGATCTCTTCCTTGGTCGTCTTGCGGCCGAGGACGGCGGTGAAATCGATGACCGACACGGTCGACGTCGGCACCCGGAACGCCATGCCGGTGAACTTGCCCTTGAGCTCGGGGATCACCAGGCCGACGGCCTTCGCCGCGCCCGTCTCCGACGGCACGATGTTCATCGCCGCCGCGCGCGCGTCGCGCGGATCGGCCGCCTCGAGGTCGAGCAGCCGCTGCGAGTTGGTGTACGCGTGCACGGTGGTGAGGATGCCCTTCTCGATGCCGAAGCGGTCGAAGAGCACCTTGGCGACCGGCGCGAGACCGTTGGTGGTGCACGAGGCGTTGGAGAGGATGTGGTGCTTGCGCGGATCGTACACGCGCTCGTTGACGCCGAGCACGATGGTCAGATCCTCTTCCTTCGCCGGGGCGCTGATGATGACCTTCTTGGCGCCGGCGTCGAGGTGGAGCTGCGCCTTGGCCCGGTCACGGAAGAGTCCCGTCGATTCGACGACGATGTCGACGCCGAGCTTGCCCCACGGCAGCTTCGCCGGGTCGCGCTCGGCCAGCACCTTGACGTGGTCGCCGGCGGCGACGAAGCCGTCCTCGCGCGGCTCGACGTCGCCGGGAAAACGCCCGTAGTTGGTGTCGTACTTGAGCAGGTGGGCCATGGTCGCGATCTTGCCGATGTCGTTGACGGCGACGACGTCGATCGCCTTGTCGTAGTACTGGCGGATGGCGCGGTAGACCTGCCGTCCGATCCGTCCGAAGCCGTTGATGCCGATCTTGATGGCCATTGCCTGCCTCCGTGCCTCTCTCGGCGGCGCTACGCGCCACCCCGGTACGCCGTGATCGCCCGCTTGTAGTTGTCGGCGACGAGCTTGATGGCCGCCTGACGGTCGAGCTTGCCGTCCTTCACGCCCGCCACCGCGTCCCACCAGATGGTGCGGCCGATGGCGAAGCCGCGATAGCCGGGGACGCCGGCGCCCACCCGGAGCCACTCCTCGACCTTCTCGCGGCTCGCCCCGCGCCCGAGCACGACGCAGATGACGTCGTCGCGCCCGCCGCGGCGCGCGGTGTCGGCGACCCGCTTGCAATCGTCGCGCTTGTCGAGCCCCTCGATCTTCCACACGTCGGGATCGACGCCCGCGTCCTGGAACCACTTGATCGTATCGACGACGAGCTGCGGCCGTACCTCGCGATCGTAGCGGTCCTCGCTGCCGCCGACCGATGCGAGCTGCTCCTTCGTGGCCGGGACCAGCAGCTCGAAGAGGAACCGGCGCCCCTTGCCGTGGAGCCACTCGCCGAGACGCCGCAGGCGGACCTTCTGGCGCTCGTTCATGGCGGCGTCACCGGCCGGGTTGAAGCGCACCAGCACCTTGGTGAAATTCGGATCGAGCTGCTCGATGTGCTTGCCGAAGTCGTCCCCGTAGTCGAAGTCGAACTCGTCCTGGCCGCTCTTCTCGCACGGCATCGCCAGCACGGCGCCGAGCTCCTTGGTGCGCTTGGGCACGGTGCCGCCGGACTCCTCGTCGACCAGCACGCCGGCGCCGGCCGGGAGCTTCTCTTTGAACGCGGCGGCGAAGCCGTCGAAGATCAGCGCCTTGGCATCCGAGATCGTCTTGCGTTGTTCGGGGTTCGGGGTGCCCGGGATTCCGAACATCTTCTTCTGGAACGAGCCGCGGTGATCGAACGCGAGGATGTACAGATCCCCATCGTAGCCGAGCTTCATCGCATGCCTCCTCTCGACACTCGCCGCCACCCCGTCAACAAATTGGCTACTCGCGGCCTGTTGATGGCTCAGGGGTCCAGTGCCGGTGCCTCATCGCTTCTCGTGCCCGTAATAACGGTCTCATACGCAACGCTCAATGTCCACGGTTCCAGCCCGCATCCGCGAGCCGTGGAAACCGTCTCCGGTCGCGCCCCTGCTCGGGTCCCCGCGGCGCGCCCACATGCCGAGGTTCCCACCCCCATGCCTCCGTGCCTGCCGGATCGTCAATGGCCCGCCGCGGTGCTGGCGGAGGCCTGTCCGGTCATCTCCAGCACGCGCTGCCACGCTTCCCCGTCGGGATCGAGCTGCTTGCGGTGGGCGATGGCGAGCGGGATCGGCACGTGGGTGAAGCACTGGTTCCAGGTGCCGACGAGCATGTTGGTCCGTCCGGCCATCGCGGCGTGAGCGGCGTGCTGGCCCAGCACCAGGCAGAGCTGAGCGTCGAACGAGTTCGCCGGCAGGCTCCGGATCATGTAGCTCGGATCGATGTAGCGGATCGGCACGTTGCGCCGGTGGCCCTCGAAGTGGCGCGCGATCTCGTCGCGCAGGTGCGTGCCGATGTCCTTGAGCCGGATGTTTCCCGAGGCGTCTCGCTGTGGTTCGCCGGCCCCGTCGAGCATCTCCTGGCCGGCGCCCTCGGCCACCACGACCACCGCGTGATGCTTCTCGTCGAGGCGTCGCTCGAGTGCCGACAGGAAGCCGCCGTGGCCCTGCAGGGTGAACGGCACCTCGGGCACCAGGCAGAAGTTGACGTCGCCGCTGGCGAGGGTCGCATGCGCCGCGATGAATCCCGAATGGCGTCCCATGAGCTTGACGAGCCCGACGCCGTCCCACGCCGCCCGGGCTTCGTTGTGCGCGGCCTGGAGCGCCGAGGTCGCAGCCATCACGGCCGTGTCGAATCCGAAGGTTCGCCACGTCCACTCGAGGCCGTTGTCGATGGTCTTCGGCACACCGATGACGCCGATGGGTGAGCGGCGCTTGGTGATCTCGGCGGCGATGGCGGACGCGCCGCGGAGGCCCCCGTCGCCGCCGATGATGAACAGCGCGGACACGCCCAGGCGCACGAGGGTATCGACCATCGCGCCGACGTCCTGGGGCCCTCGCGAGGAGCCGAGAAGGGATCCTCCATGAAGGTGGAGCTGCTCGACGAGTGGCGGGTCGAGCGCCAGCGGTTCGTGCTCGGCTGGCGCCGCCACCCCCGCATAGCCGTACCGGAAGCCGAGGATGCGCCGAACGCCGTAGGCATACCACAAGCACAGCACGATCGAGCGCACGACGTTGTTGAGGCCGGGACAGAGCCCGCCGCAGGTGACCACGCCGGCGCTGAACCGCTCCGGCGCGAAGAAGATCTGCGAGCGTGGACCTGCCGGCTCGAGGGAGGGAACCGGCGTGCCGCTGCTCGCGAACGCCTCGAGCTCCGTGAGTCCGGCGGGCAGGACGACGCGGTTCGCCTCGTCGACGAAAGGCTCGTGATTCTCGCGCAGCGGCGACGGATGCGGGCACGGCCCGAGCGTCTCGACGAGTGTCTGCCGCGTGTCGGGCCACTCCGGCCGATGCGGCTTCTCCCGTGCTTCCGGCCGCTCCGTCCTTTTGGGCCTCTCTGGCCGCTCGGGCATCTCAGCCAACTCGCAACCCGGACGCCTCAGTATTGTCGTCGGCGCCCCATGCACCTGGTGCGTGCGCCGCCATGTGGCCGGCCGCCCAGCGCGTGATCGTCCCCGGGCACCCTGCCGCTGCAGACGTCCACGCTTCGCCCACTTCTCGGGATCGCGCAAGGGCTGCTGTCGCTGGCCTCGCCTGCGTGTTTGGCGTACTACTGGCGGCGCGGAGCGGGTGATCGACTGCGCCATGAATCGCGTGGAGTCGATGCAAGGTGCGCAGTACGCCTTGCGATATGTTGGTGACGGCAGTGTGATCGGGCTCGGCACCGGGCGCGCCGCCACGAGCTTCGTGCGCGCGCTTGCCGAGCGGGTGCACGCCGGGCTCGCCGTCCGCGGAGTCCCGACGTCGGCGGCGACGGCGTCCCTGGCCGCTGAGCTGCGCATCCCGCTCGCCGCCCTCGACGAGGTCGGTGAGCTCGACGTGACCGTGGACGGGGCCGACGAAGTCGATCCCGAGCTCAACCTGATCAAGGGCTACGGAGGCGCCCTGGTGCGCGAGAAGATCGTTGCCGCGAGCTCCAGACGCCTCGTCATCCTGGTGGGGCGGGAGAAGCTCGTCCCGCGGCTCGGGAGTCGCGGCGTGCTCCCCGTGGAGGTCTTGCCGTTCGGCGAGGCACTGTGCCGCCGCCGCCTGGCGCTGCTCGGATGTCGCCCGCAGCCCCGGCTGGTCGACGGAACGCCCTTCATCAGCGACAATGGCAATCGCGTTCTCGACTGCGGCGTCGAGCCGATCACGGACGCGCCGGCCCTCGAGCGGGCGATCCTCGACATTCCCGGCGTCGTGGGCACGGGACTCTTCCTGGGGATGGCCGACGTGGTGATCGCCCAGGATGGCGATCGCATCGAGGTGCACAGCCGCGATGATGCCGAGACGCACTGAGCAGGGGCACATGGACGCCATCAGGGTCGCGCCGTCGATTCTTGCCGCCGATTTCGCGCGCCTCGGCGAGGCGGCGGAGAGCGCGGCGGCTGCGGGGGCCGACCGCCTGCACCTCGACGTCATGGACGGCCACTTCGTTCCCAACATCACCATCGGGCCGGTGGTCGTCCGCTGTCTGCGCGCGGTCACGCGCCTCCCCCTGGAAGCGCATCTGATGATCGAGGATCCCGATCGCTATCTCGACGCCTTCGCGGAGGCTGGTGCGGACACGATCACCGTGCACCAGGAGGGTGGGGTGCACCTGCATCGCACGATCCAGCGCATCCGCGCCCTCGGCAAGCGCGCGGGAGTGGCGATCAACCCGGCGACGCCGGCCACGGTTCTCGACGAGATCGTCGCCGCGGTGGATCTGGTCCTGGTCATGACGGTCAACCCTGGGTTCGGCGGGCAGGAGTTCATCGAGAGCACGCTCCCCAAGATCCGCCGCGTGCGCGAGCTGATCGAGAGCCGTCATCCGACGTGCGAGCTCGAGGTGGATGGCGGCATCGATGACACGACGGCGCCGCGCGTCGTCACGGCCGGCGCCCGTGTGCTGGTCGCGGGTTCCGCGATCTTCGGTGCCTGCGACGGCGTAGCGGCGGCGACGGCGCGGCTCCTGCAAAGCGCGCGGACGGCGCTCCCGTGAGACGTCCGGCCCTGGCCGCGGTGTGCGTCGCCGCCGCTTGCGCGGGCGCAGGGTGTACCATTCTCGGCATCGGCATCCGGGCCGAGCACCGCTCACCCATTGATCCCAACGCTCCCGTGTTCCTGCGCGCGCCGGCCCGCGAGCTCCTCGGCCACCCCCTCGAAGACGTCGTCGTCCTCGCCGAGCGCACCCAGGTCACGGTGCCCGTCGACAGCGGGACGATTCGGCGCGTTGCGGAAGGTGCCATGCCGGCGGTGGTGAGCATCTACACCGAGACGATGTCGCCCTACCGCGTGAACCTCTTTCCCCTGCCGCTGCCCGGGACGTCGTTTCGGCTCCCCTTGCGCGGCGAGGCGCTGGGGTCGGGGTTCTTCACGCATCCGTCCGGGTACCTCGTCTCCAACAATCACGTGATCGAGAACGCGCGCTCGATCAAGGCCAAAGCCGCGGACGGTGCCGACTTCTCTCTGATCGTGGTCGCACGCGATCCGGCGCTGGACCTGGCGCTGCTCCGGGTCAGTCAGCCGCGCACGCGCTTTCCCTACATCCCCATCGGCGAGTCCGATGCGGTCGGCGCCGGGGACTTCGTCATCGCCATCGGCAACTCCCTCGGGCTCGACCATTCGGTGACCCAGGGCATCATCAGTCAGACCGGACGGCGGGTGGCGCAGCTCGAGCGCGGCGGCGGCCGGCGCCACATCGCGTTCCTGCAGACCTCGACCGCGATCAATCAGGGATCCTCGGGCGGCCCGCTCATCACCCTCTCCGGCGCCGCGATCGGCGTGAACGCCGCCGCGATCGTCGGCGCCCAGGGCATCGCTTTTACCGTGCCGTCGTCACAGGTGCTGGAGTTCGTGCGTGCCGTGCTCGTCGGCGCCGGCGTCGAAGAGTGATCTTGGCACAGGCGGGTTGACCCACCGCAGAGCGTGCAGTACCTACGAACGTCGTGCCTGAGCGTCGTTCTCCTGCGAGTCTCCGCGTTACGCTCACGGGTTTGGCGATCGTGGGCCTGGCGGTGCTTCTCGGCCACTTGGTGCGGGCCCATCTCGACATGGAGCTGTCGCCGGCCGGCATCCAGCAGGCCGTTGCCCGATTCGGCTGGTGGGCCCCCGTCGGCTTCTTCGTGCTGACCACGTTCCGGCAGTTCCTGGCCATCCCGTCCATGTTCCTCTTGCCAGCGGGTGGGCTGTGCTTCGGCGTGGGACTCGGAACGGCACTCGGCGGCGGCGCGCTCATCGTGTCGGGCTGCATGAAGTTCGCGCTGGCGCGCTGGTTGGGGCGCGACTGGGTTCGCGCCCGCTTCGGCGCGGGATTCGCGCGGCTCGAGCGCCGAGTCGATCGGCTCGGTCCCGTCGTCATCGGGCTTTCGACGGCGCATCCACTCGGCGTGCTCGCACCGTTCCACTGGGGTGCGGGCCTGTCGTCGATCCGCTTCACTCCCTTCGTGCTGGCGATTCTGCTCGGCGCGCCCGTGCGCGCCTTCGCCTACTCGGCCTTCGGTGCGACGCTGGCCGATCCGACGACCTCGGAGTTCCTTTGGGTGTCGCTGGGGCTCGCCTGCGCGATGCTGGTGCCGCTCGCCTTTCCGACCGTTCGGCGCCGATTGTTCGTGAGCGACTGACCGGTGCGCACAATTGCCCTTCGCGGCCCCTTCGCGGTGCTGCTGACGTGCCTGGATGCTCGACAAGATCCGTGAGCTCCGGTTGCATCGTCGTATGGGAAGCTTGCGGCCGCGCACGCGTCATCGCAGCTGACCGAAATCGCTCGCGAACCGGATCAGCGCCCGGGGAGAGCAACGCGGAGCCCGTCTCGTCCGCGGCGTGGGAGAAGCGGCGCGGCGTCCCTGAATCCAGTTGACACGCGGACGCAGGACGCATATCTACAGAGAGAGATGGCTCGTTCTACGTATTCAGTCACCCAAGCCCAGAGCCAGCTACCGCGACTGCTGAAGGAAGCGGAGCGCGGCACGGCGATCGGTATCACGCGTCGCGACGAGACCGTCGCCTATCTTCTCTCGCGGGGCCAGCTCGAGGCCATCGTGGAGACGATGGAGATCCTCGCGAACCCCGCAGCGCGCAAGGCGATCGAGGACCATCGCGCCGGCCGCACGCGATTCGTGCCACTGGCGGCACTCGCCGATGATGAATGAAAATCGAGCTGGCCGAGCAGGTCGTCGAGTTCGTGCGGCGACAGCCGCCCGAGCCGAAGCGCCGTCTTCGGCGTGCATTGCGGGACTTGGCGCGAGAGAAGGGTGACATCAGGGCGCTCGAAGCCCCGCTCGACGGATACTGTCGGCTGCGGGTAGGTGGCTATCGGATCGTCTTCGCCTACAGCGCGCGCAAAACGATCCAGTGTGTGTTCGCCGAGCAGCGTAGCGTCGTCTACGAGCTACTGCTCGAGCGGCTCCGGGAGGAGCTGCGCCAAGCACCCCGGGGGCGGCCGTAGGGCGTAGGCGGGATTATGCGTTGCTGACGAGGTAGCGCCATGCGGGCCCGTCCTCACCGAGTTGCGGCGCGGCCTGCAATCTCCGGCGGAACGCGCGCAGGTGCTGGGGCTGCTGGAAGGCGTTGCTCGTGGTAGACCCGGGCCTCACGCCGTCAGAGTCCGTCCAGGCTGGGGGGGCCCGGTGGGGAGGACGCATGCGACACGCAGTTTCACGTGGTCCATCCCGGTATCTTCGGCAGCTTCACGCTGGTGCGGACTCCATAGCGACCCGCTCCGGCCGGCCGCGATCAGCCGGTGCCCCCTGAGCGGCGGCCCGATCCCGGAACTCCTCATCGCAAGCGGACTATACCGCCGCATCCTGACTTGACAGACGCGGGAGGGCCAGTCAGGTTCCCCACGCTGACGTCGACCGACGGAGGAAACACCGTGAAACACCGTGCACGCTCGGCGGCCATGGCGATCGTCGTCGTGGGGATCCTCGGCCGGGACCTGTCGCCGGCACAAGGATCGACCGCCTGCCGGCGTCGATGCGGGCAGCAAGTCGCGCAGTGCATGCTCGAACGCGGTGAAGTCGAGGGCCACTACGCAATGGGCGCCTGCCGCCGCCAGGTTGTCGCCGCGTGCCGGCGACGCGGCGCGGCTGCGTGTCCGCTGCCGAGCCGGGAGGAGCTTGCCGCGAGCCTCGCGGCCGTGCAGGCGCTCGAGGCTGAAGTGCACGACTCCCCGCTCTGCGCCGCGACGCTCCCCGCGCTTCCTGCGGAGACCATCGACGAGGCCATCGCCGTCGGACGCGAGCTCGCTGCGGCGCTCGCGGCCACTGCCGATCCGAGCTTCCAGGCACATGGGACCTTTCGTGGCGGCGCGTTTGTGAAATACTTCATTGCACTCTCCGTTCACAGCAAGGCGTTCTGGCCCCTCGGCGACGTCGTGCGCGAGCTGGCGCGGCCCGCGCGTCTCGTCGCGTATTCCGGGGACTCAGGTAATCCGCGCGTGTACGGCCTCGTCGGCAGCGCCGACGGTGAAGCACTGGGTGTGCTGCTCACCGTCTGCCCGTGACTGGTCCGGCGCCTTTGGCGTGGGTCGCCTTCGCCCATCGACTCCGGCCAAGACGGCTGGGCATCGAGCCTTTCTGATCGCGGGCAACGAATCGACTCGGGCTTTCGTGCAATCACGCCGCGAGCCCCGAGGCTGCGTCCGGCTACCCGGGGGCTCCTGGAGCGCCGCAGTAGACCACCTGTTTGCCGAACGCGATCGGGTGTGCGCCTGCGTCGAGAACGAGCGCATCGTCGCCAGTGCATCGCAGATCATCGACCCGATGTGACGGGACGGCTGTCTGAGCAGGGCTCTTTCGTGGTAGATTCCCGCCCGTGGCCGACGTGGCACCAGATGACGTTGCCGCGTCCCTGGCGGAGGTCGTGTCGGGGCTTCCGGAGGTGGAGCTTGCCTATCTGTTCGGATCGCAGGCAGGCAGGCGCACACGACCCGAGAGCGACATCGATGTGGGCGTGCTCGTGTCCACAGAGACGCTCAAGGACCGCGACCGGGTTCTGGCACATCTTTTCGATCGGTTCGGGCGTGCGGTGAGGAGCGATCGCCTGGACCTCGTGCTCCTGAACGACGCGCCGGCCCTCCTGCGGCAACGCGTTCTCACCACGGGGCGCCTGCTCTTCTCGCGCAGCCCGGCGGCCCGGGTGCGGTTCGTCTGCGACACGATTCGTGACTACCAGGATATGCAGGTGCGCCGGGCGTGGTTTCGACGCAAGCGTGTCGACGCAATACGAGAGGGGAGGATCGATGGTGGATCAGGAGATCTTCTCGCGCAGGCTCGCCGCGTTGCACGGCTACTTGGACAGACTCCGAGCGTTCCGCCCGGTCGGTGAGGAGGAATTTCGTTCGACACCGGCGGTGCACGACCTCGCCGAGCGCTACCTCCACCTTGCCATGGAATGCGTCCTCGATCTGGGGAACCATTTCATCGCGGCCGCGAACCTGGCCACTCCCGAGCGCAACCAGGATACGTTCTCGAGGCTGGAGGAGGCCCGCGAGCTGGCCCCCGTCCTGGCCGCTCGCCTCCGAGCCTGGGCGGGGTTTCGGAACATCCTCGTGCACGAGTACCTGGTCATCGATCATGGCATCGCGTGGCGTGCCATTCATCAGGAGCTCGGCGATCTCGAAGAGTTCGCGCGCTGGGCATCCACGAAGCTCGAGAGATCCTGACCCGCCTGCTCGCCCACCCCGGTGATCTCGCCTCGTTGCAAGAGGAGGCGAGGGGAACGTCTCCCCGGCGGGTCAGTTCACCCGTCGCGATCGCCCGGCCCAGTATTTCTCGCGTAGCTCGCGCTTGAGGACCTTACCCGTCGGGTTGCGCGGCAGAGCGTCGACGAAATCCACCGAGCGCGGGCGCTTGTAGCCCGCGATCCGGCCCTGGCACCACTCGAGGAGCGCGGCCTCGGCGACCTCGGTGCCGGGCCGGCGCACGACGACGGCCTTCACCGCCTCGCCCCAGCGCTCATCGGGGACGCCGATCACCGCGACGTCGGCCACGGCCGGGTGCGAAAAGAGGACGCTCTCCACCTCGGCCGGGTACACGTTCTCGCCGCCCGAGACGATCATGTCCTTCACCCGGTCGTGGATATAAAGATAGCCGTCGGCATCGAAGTAGCCGGCGTCGCCGGAGCGGAACCAACCGTCGCGCATCGCCTGGGCGGTGGCGTCGGGCAGGCGCCAGTAGCCCTTCATCACCTGGTCGCCACGCACGACGATCTCGCCCACCTGGCCAGGCGGGCGGTCGCGCCCCTCGGCGTCCACCACGCGGATCGCGGCGCCGAAGACCGGGCGCCCGCACGAGCGCAGGCGCGCGCTCCCGGGAACGTGGTCCGCCGGCGCGAGGAGGCACACCGCTCCGGTCGTCTCGGTGAGGCCGTAGGCCTGCACGAACCGGCAGCCGAACGTCTCGATCGAGCGCTTGAGCAGGTCCTCGGGGATGGGCGAGGCGCCGTAGACGATGGTCTGCAGGGACGCGAAGTCCGTCTTCGCGCAATCGGGATGGGAGAGCAGGAAGAGGAGCATGGCCGGCACGAGGAAGGCGTGGTTCACGCGGCGCTCGGGCACGACGCGCAGAATCTCGCCCGGGTCGAACTCGCGGGTCGCCACCAGGGTGCAGCCGCCGAAGAGGAGGACCAGCGCGTAGCCCGCGCCGCCGATGTGGTAGAGCGGCGCGACCACGAGGCCCACGTCGCCCTCACGAACGTCGCCGAAGCCGGAGAGACCCGTGGATATGGCGCCGACCAGGTTGCGGTGGGTGAGCTCCGTGCCCTTCGGGTGGCCGGTCGTGCCGCTCGTGTACAGTTGCCAGACGGTCTCGTCCTCCGGCGTGTCGAGCCCGGGGTCGGCGTCGGGGGCGGCGTCCCGGAAGGCGGCGTAGGGCGTGAAGTCGTCGGGACCAGCGCCGTAGCGCACGACGGTGCGCACCGCGCCGAGCTCGGGCCGGAGCTTGGCGAAGATGGCGGCGTACTCCTCGCCGACGAAAGCGATGGGGGCCGTCGCGTCGTTCACGACGTACGCGATCTCGGGCGGCGCGAGCCGCCAGTTGACCGGCGTGAAGACGCCGCCGGCCTTGGCGATCCCGAAGACCGTCTCGAAGGCGGCATCGTGGGTCTTGTCGAGGAAGCAAACCCGCTCGCCCGGACGCAGCCCGGCGCGTACCAGCGCGTTGGCCACCCGGCTCGCGCGCCGGTCGAGCTCGGCGTAGGTGAGCTCTTGCCCGCGGTGCCACACGGCCAGGCGTTCCGGATGGCGGCGGCTCCTCCAGCGCAGGATCTCGGCGACGGTCTTCATGGCGCTCTCCGTCGCCATCCTTACCCCTGGCGGGCAGCCATGGCGGTAGTGCGGTAGTAGTGATGGGAGCCGGTGGCGTGGTGGAAAGGGAAGCCCGCGCGCTCAAGGACGCGGATCACGTCCTTGGGAGTGCACGCAGGGAGGCGAGGCATGCGGAGGACTAGAAGTTCACGGCGACGCGCTGGGTGATGGGCTCGCCGTGCTCGATGGGAATCTCCTCGCCGTTCTTCGCGAGCGCCTCGAGGTACCCCCGGATCGCGTCCTCAACCATAGTGCGCGCCTCTTCGAACGTATCGCCCTCGGTGACAAGGCCGGGGAGCGCAGGAACCGTCAGCCGCCTTCTTCGGCGGGCTCGAAGACAGCCGTGTAGCGGTACTCGGCCATAGGACCTCCTTCACGGGTTGTAGCGGCTACGAGGGGCATCGTCTACTCCCTTTAGCGTACTCACGGGGAGACAGTCGTCAAGGTGCCTGAAGAGCGAACCAGGGGCTGCTCGCTCGGGCCCGCGTCGTCAACAGCGGGGACCTCTACGCGTGGTGCTGCTGCCAACGGATGCCGGCGGCTGGTCAGGAGGAGTCGGTCCCTCTCGATGCAGCTTCGCTGATCTCTACCAGGGGCTCTCCGCGCGAGCTGGGGGCGTGGCGGCGAGTCCCGGGGCGAGGTCCGGGCGTGTCTGAGATTGGTTCCGTCAACTCCCAGCGTTATCCCGCCCATGAAATTGAGCGGCGGGCACTCCCTCCGCAATGTCGTAGCGGCGGGTGATGCGTGCGACCGTTCTCCCTCCGCCTGCGGAAAAACCCGCATGCTGCGGTGCGTAGGGGCGTTCGTCTCGCCGCCGTCCAGCGCCGCTGGCGGGCGCTGCGTGCGTCGCGGGGGCGAGCGGGGACCCAACTGACCACTTGGACTGGCGACAGAATTGCGCGCTGAAGCTGCCTTGCTTGCCGGCAGTTTGCGGCGTAAATCGCCGGAATGACAGGCAGCCTGAGGCAGCGGCTGAGACCTCGAAGTTGGCGAGAAGCCCGTTAAGGACACCCACGTCGAAGGAGTAGTACTTGGGATGCTGCGCGAGCCGCCGCGTGGGGCTCCTCGCAAAGCTCGCCAGACGGTGCACGATCAGTCCCGACGTTCGGCGGCGTTCCGGACGGCTACGAGGTCGTCGTCGCCGAAGGCTTCGCGCATGTCGACGTGTTCACCGCCGAGGACAACGCCGACAATCCGGTTCCGGCAGCGTTGGTCGCGTTCCTGGCACGAAACGCCTTGTAGAGGGCCGGTAACCATCGCAATGAAACCGGCGTCCGGGAAGCCGGGCCCGGGTTGACACCGGCGCTGCGGTGCGGTTAGGATCTGACCATGTCAGTGGTCAGGAAGTCACCCGCACGGGCGCGCACCGTTGGGGCCACCGAGTTCAAGGCCCGCTGCCTGGAGCTGATGGACCGCGTCGCCGCCACCGGCAACCCCGTCGTGGTCACCAAGCGGGGTCGGCCGGTGGTCCGCGTCGTCCCGGCCCAGCAGCGTCCGCGCTCCATCGTAGGCGCGCTCAAAGGCCAGGCGCGCATCCGGGGCGATATCGTGTCGCCCCTCGACATCGCCTGGGATGCTGCGCGTTGAGCTGGTCCTGCTCGACACCCATGCCTTGGTCTGGGTCGTCGAAGGGAGTGCGCGCCTTGGACGCCGGGTGGCCAGGCTGGCGGACGGGGCGCTGGCCAGGGACCGTCTCGCCGTGGCGTCCATCAGCTTCTGGGAGATCGCCATGCTGGTCGACCGGGGGCGGCTCGCGGTCGAGTCCTCGGTCCATGAGTGGCGGCTGCGTGTCCTCGGCCTCGGGGTGCAGGAGATCCCTCTGACGGGCGACGTGGCCATCACGGCCGCCCGCCTGACCGACATGCACGGCGATCCCGCCGATCGCATCATCGTCGCGACGTGCATGGCGAGTGCGGCGACCCTCGTGACCGCGGACGATCGAATCCTCGCCTGGCCCGGCAGGCTTCCACGCCAGGACGCGCGGCGATAGCCGGTTCGTTGAACGCTGGTCGTCGGGGGGCCCGCGAAGGCTAGTACGAGCTACCAGCGCGCTGGAATGCCGGCGGCTACATGCGCGAGCAGCTCGTCGAGGCCGCGGTCGAAGGCGGCCACCGAGGCGGAGATCGCAGCATCGCTCGCCGGCAGCTCCACCTGGTACCGGTCCGACCACAGCAGCCGCCGGTCGGCGACCCGGGTGATGCTGACGCGGGTCTCGATGCACACCCGTACGCCGCTCCCGCCATCGGCGCCGACGATGCGCTCGAAGCGGCTGAGACGACCGCGCAGGACGAAATCGGGGCGCACGCGCGCCTCCGGCGTCGTCACCATCGATGCCGCTCCCGTCGCCTGGAGATAGCTGACCAGCAGCTGTTGCAGCATGTCGGTCGGCGGCTCGACCCAGTGATGGTATCGATGCTGGTGCAGCTCTGTGCCGGTGCCGTCGCTGTAGACGATGGGTCGCTCGGCGATCAGATCGTCGGTGGCAAAACGCTCGACCACGAGGATTCCCTGGAGCCGAGGCTTGCGCGCCGGCGCAGGCTCGGGCGACGCGCCGACGAGCCGATAGAAACGGGTGGCCGGCACCGGACGGATGCTGCAGCCGAGAAGGGCGGACGCGAGCAGCAGGCCCGCGAGCCCAACCCGCACCATGCCTGTGCGCGGGGCGCAGGACGCCCCGAACCGGCGTCGTCTCATCGCGATGCTCCGTCGCCGTCTTCTGGCGAGGCCTTCCCGCGGATGAGCACGGCCGGGTTGCCCCGAATCTCGCGGCTGAAATCGTTCATGTTGCGACTGGCGGCCTCGAGGTTGCGACTCACCGCATCGATGTGCCGCGCGACGGCTTCGAGCGCGTAGCGCAGATCGAGCATCGCCTGATCGACGTGTCCCCGGTTGTCGTCCACGAGCGCGTCGAGCTTGCCGAGCATGAGATCGGCGTGCCGCCGGGTGTCTCTGAGCTCCTGGGCGAGGCCGGAAACGTCGCCGGCCGTGGCGTCGAGGTTCGTGATGATCCGGCGCACGCTCTCGACGTTCGCGTCGCTGAGGAGGGCGCCGAGCCGGCCGCTGAGCATCCCGATCTCCCGAGCGACGCTCTCGAAGAGCGGCCGCACGTTCTTGTCGAGGATGAGGTCGACGTTCCGGATGATGGAATCGGCCTCGCCGGCGACGCTGCTGAGGGCGGCGAAGATGTCGGTCGCCTCGCGGCCGCGAATCTCCGCGCCGGGGTCGAGAAACGTCGCGGCGGTGCCGCCATCGATGTTGACGTTCACGGCGGCGAGAAGTCCGGTGGTGAGGAAAGCCGTGCTGTCCTCGGGGATCTGCCACCCGCGACGGACGCTCAGCTCCAACCGGTACTGTTGCAGGCTGTCGCGCGTGATCGGCTGGAGATCGTCGACGTGCCCGACCCGGTACCCCTGGAAGAGCACCTGGGTGCCGGGCGCGATCCCCGGGACGCTGCGCAGCACGGTGAAGTAGCGATCGGTCACCCCGGTGCGACCGGCGAGCAACGCGAGCGCCGTCACGAGTCCGACGAGAATCGCCAGCGAGAAGGATCCCACCAGGAGGTAGTTGATGCGGGAATCCCTCATGCGACTCTCCCGGGCGCCGGCACCGTCTCGCCGGTGAGGCGGCGCAGGTACTCGTCGGGATCGACGGGCTCGTCCTCGAAGCGGCGGTTGAGCAGATGCTGGATGCGCTCGTTGGGGTGGCTGCGGACCTCGGCGACGGTCCCGACCAAGAGCAGCTCGCCGCGGTCGAGCACCGCGATGCGGTCGGCGATCTTGAACGCGCTCGAGAGCTCGTGGGTGACGACGACGATCGTCATCCCCAGGGCGTCGCGCAGCTTGAGGATGAGATCGTCGATGGCTGCGGACACCACGGGATCGAGCCCGGCGGAGGGCTCGTCGCAGAAGAGGAGCTTGGGATCGAGGATGATCGCTCGCGCGAACGCCGCCCGCTTGATCATTCCGCCCGAGAGCTCCGAGGGCATGAGATTCTCGAAGCCGGCGAGGCCGACCACTTCGAGCTTGAGGCGGGTCATGATGCCCATGGTCCGGCGGTCGAGCGTGGTGTGCTCGCGCAGCGGCAGGCAGATGTTCTCGCCGACGCTGAGCGAGCTGAAGAGCGCGCCGCCCTGAAAGGCGACGCCCATCTTCCGGCGCAACGCCAGCAGCGCGTCATCGGAGAGGCCCTGGAGGTCCTTGCCGAGGATGCGGATCGTGCCCGCCGTGGGTTGCTCGAGGCCGAGGAGATGGCGCAGGAAGGTGCTCTTGCCCGACCCGCTGCCGCCCATGATCACCATGATCTCGCCTCGGCGACCTCGAGGGTGATGCGGTTGAGGATACGCCGCGCGCCGTAGTGCGTGACGAGGTCGTCGACCTCGATCACGGTCCGGGATCTCGCTGCCGCCGTCGTCATCACCGGGTGAGAAGGAAGGCGACGATCATGTCGGCGATGACGATCGCGGCGATCGAATGCACGACGGAACGGGTCGTCGCCCGTCCGACGCCTTCGGCGCCGCCGTCGACGAGCGCCCCGTTCACGACGCCGACGACGGTGATGAGAAGGGCGAACAGCACGCTCTTGGCGAGCCCGTGCACGAGATCCCCGATCGCGAGCACATCGCGGGTCTGCTCGAGGAAGCTCCGCACGGTGATGCCGAGATCCGCGGCGACATAGACCCCGGCGCCGAGCACGGCGACCACGTCGGACCAGAACGTGAGCGCCGGGAGCATGACGAGCATCGCGACCAGGGCCGGCGCCGCCAGATGACGCACGGGCTTGATGCCCATGACCGTCAGCGCGTCGATTTCCTGGTTGATCCTCATGGTGCCCAGGCGGGCCGCCAGCGCCGAGCCGGAGCGGCCGGCGACCACGATGCCGGTGATCAGAGGCGCAAACTCCCGGGTGACGCCGATTGCGATGCCGATGGTCACCTGCGACTGGGCACCAAACGTCTCGAGCGTGTCGATGCCCTGGATGGCGAGCATGGCGCCGATCGTCGCGCTCAGCACCGTGACGATGGGGATGGCAAGGACGCCGATCTCCATCATCTGGTCGATGATGGCCGCCATCCGCACCGGCTGGTGGCGCCAGCGGCCGAGCGCGATCCAGTAGAGGCTCTCGCCGAGCAGCGTCGTGGCGAAGCCAAACTCCTCCACGCCACCGGCCGTCCTCCGGCCGAGACGCTCCACCATGCGTGCCAAGCCGGCACCGACGGAGTTGGCCCGCATGTCTCCCCCGGTCCGCTACTGCGGGGACGGCGCGGTGCCGTCGGCGACGGTCGGGTGAATGGTGAACACCCGGTCGAGGCGCGCGAGCTGGAACACCCGCAGGGCCGCGGGGCTCACCGCCGCCAGCGAGAACCGCGTGTGCTTGCGACGTGCGGCCTGGAGCGCCTCCACCAGGCTCGCGATCCCCGAGCTATCGATGTAGGCGACCGCCGACATGTCCACGATGACGTCGGCGCCCTCCTCCACACAGTCGAGAAGCACCCGGCGCGCTGTCGGTGAGTGCTCCAGATCCACCTCGCCCTCGAAGGCGACCACGGCCGTGGCCCCCTGCTGCCTGATCGTGTGCTTCATCGTCTCCGCTCACCCGAGCCGTTTCACCATGCGCAGGATGTTGCCCGCGGCGCACGGCACGAAACGCGCTTCGTCCATCGCCTTCCGAATGAAGTGAACTCCGAGACCCCCCGGTCGAATCTCGTCGAGATCCCGCGGCTTGATCGTGTCCTCGTCGATCTTCGGCGCGAAGTCCCGCAACCAGAGCACTACATGGTCGTCGACGCGGTCGAGGTCGAGGACGATCTCCCCGGCGGGGTTGTCCCGGTAGCCGTGGCGAATGATGTTCTGGCAGGCCTCGTCCACGGCCATCACGATGTCCTGCGCACAGGCCTCGGAGCACCCCGTGCGCGCCAGCGCCGCGCGGATCGCCGCACGCACATCCTTGAGTCGATCGGGCTGCGCGAGAAAGCGGAGGCTCAAGAGCCGCTCCACCCCGGAGGTGGCGGCCGCCGCCTCGGGTTGCGCGCAGGGACCGCCGTCGATGGCGAGCATGGTCAGATCGTCGCGCAGCGGCCCGGCCCCGACCTGCGCGGCAATGCTCTGCAGCCGGATCGGCAACGGCTGGGCGCGGGCGGCGGCGATGAGCCGCCGCAGGCGATCGCCCTCGCCGCCCCCGGGACGCGCGGCCGCCGCCTCCGTGAGTCCGTCGGTGAAGAGATACAGTGTGCCCCCGGCGAGGTCGATGTCGTGCTCCGGAAAGGGCTCCCCGGTTGCACCGGGGAGACTCAAGCCGACCGGAGGGACCATCGCCGGAAACTCGGCGAACGATCCGTCGCGGCGCTCGAGCAGCGGAGGCTCGTGCCCCGCGTTGGCGAGCCGCACGCGGCCGGCGCGCGGATCGTACGTTCCCACCACCATCGTCACGAACATTCCCCGCGCCGAGGTGTCGCTGATCTCGCGATCGATGACCGCGAGGAGACGTCCCGGGGATGCCTGCGTTTTGGCGAGGCAGTGGTAGAGGCTGGCCGTCTTCGCCATGAGGAGCGCGGCCTGCATGCCCTTGCCCGAGACATCGCCGATGGCGAAGCCGATCCGACCGTCATCCAGGGCCAGAAAGTCGTAGAAGTCGCCCGAGACGAGGCGGGCGGGCCGCGTGAGGCCGGCGATGGGGAAGGGTTGCTCGGGGTCCGGCAGCAAGCTCCGCTGGATCTCCGCAGCGAGCTCGAGCTCGCGCCGGTCTCGTTCCTGCTTGACCAGGTCGGCGGCGAGGCGCGCGTTCAGCAACGCGAGAGCGGCCGCGGACGCCATCGCCTGCAAGAGGTGCATGTCCGGCGTGTCGAACCGCCCGTCGCCGCCGCGCTTGTTGACGAGCTCGATGGCGCCGAGGCGCCGCTCCCGTACGCTGAGGGGGGCGCAGAGGATCGAGCGCGTCGTGAAGCCGGTCTCCCGATCCACGCGGGGCGCGAAGCTCGAATCATCGAGGGCGTCCCGCACGAGCTCGCACCGGTTGCGCTGCAGGCTGCGGCCGACCACGCCTTCGGTAGGCTTCAGCCGGAGCCCGGTGAGCTGTGCGGGGCCGTGACAGGCATGGCAGACGAGCTCGCTTCCTGTGTCGTCGAGCAGGAAGATGGCACCGCCTTCGGCGCCGATGTGCTCGCTGATCCGTACGAGGGCGCGGCGAAGCGTGGCGTCGACGTCGAGGGAGGACGCGAAGTCCTGGATCATGCAGGCGATGAGCTCGAGCTGGGCGCCAAGCTCGGCCCCTTCCCCGGCTGTCCGCTGAGCATCCCCCGCGCTACGAGCGGTCATGTGGCGTTGCCGCACTCGCATCTGCGCCGTTGCGGCGCATCTTATACGCGCTCCAGCTGAGCCAGACAACGTGCGGGGTCGGCGCCCGCGCCCTTCGACGCGTTCCGGAAGACGATCGCCGCCGCGGCGGCGGCAGGCTGAGACCACGCCCGGGACTCCGCCCGCACGCGGCCTCAGAGCGCCTGGCCGACGGCGCCCACCGACGCGGGCTCGCCCTTCATGGGATGCGGGCCGAGCGGCCAGGGTGTGCGATCCTCGTCGTGCGCAGTCTCCGCGGTCGACACGGACGTGCTCGCGGGGTTGGCGGAGCTGTTCTCCGGGACGAGCTTCGCGAGGCGCAGCATGCGGGAGCTGATCTTGAGCCCCGCGTCCTCGGCCGCCTGGCGGTTGATCGCGAAGCGGACCTTCCCCTCGTCCGAGTAGAAGTTGATGGCGCCGCCCTTGCGCGCGAAGTCGTGGGCATCGCCGACGAGCAGGACGCTCGCCCCGCGTGCCGCGGCGAGGATCTCCGTCACCGGGGCCGTCTCCGGCGCGCTCACGAAGACCATGTGGCACGACGTGATGTCCCGCACGTTGGCGATGTGCTTCACGTGGATGGTACGCGGCCCCGCCTTGCGGCCTTCCACCAGGCTCTGCAGGGCGCCGTCGAAGGGGTCGCGTCCGAGAACGCCGAGGAAGATGGGCTCCTCGGCATCGTGAAACGCGGACGAGGGCCACTGCACGAGTCGGGCGAAGTTGAGCAGGAACGCAGCCTTCACCTCGTACTCGCCGTAGCCCTGGCTCCTGGCCGTTCCACCGCATGACCCGGTCAGGCCGATGACCAGCACGATGATGGCGATGCCCTTCCGCATCACGTGCAGGGATCGGAGACGTCGGAGAGTACCCATGGGTCCGCCGGTGCGCCTATGAACTCGTTGGTTTGCCTCAATAACGGAGCGTCACCTGACCGTAGACGCTCCGCGGCACCTGGCTCCGCACGGAGAAGAATCCGTTTCCGAACTCCGGGTGGCGGTTCTCGGTGAGATTCTGGCCGACGAGGCTGAGCTCTACGTACTCTATAGGCCGCCAGCCCAGCCGCAGGTCCAGACGGGTGTAGCTGCCAACGTTCTGATTCTGAACGTTGTCCACCCAGAAGAGGTTGGTGTCGAACTCGAAGTTGCGAGGCAGGTTCAGCCGCGAGCGGAAGTGGACCTGGTGGATCGGCGTGTCGTCCTCCGAGCCTTCAACGGTGAGATCGGTGCTGCTCTGCTTACGGTCGACATCGAGGTTCATGAAGGTGTACCAGGCCGACAGCTTCCAGAAGCGTGTCACGCTCCAATCGGCGGCGAGCTCCACACCGTAGCCCTTGGCTTTCGCCCTGTTGCCGAGCGGGGCCGGGAGCGTCACCGGGGGGAAAGGCGGCGACGGCAGCGGGACGGGACTGACGTCTGTGGTCCGGAGATCGTCGTAGTCGTTGTAGTAGGTCGCGAGGTCGAAGGTGAGGTCGTCGATCGGCTCGACCCGGTAGCCGAGCTCGTATGCGATGAGCTTCTCGGAGTCGAAGCCCGAACTCCCCTCGATGAACAGTGTGGGGGCCGGCGGTGGTGCCGATGCGAAGAGGAAGGCCACGTCGTCGTCGGCCCGTGACGGCGTGCGCACGGCCCGGGAGACCGCGGCCCACAGCCGGTGGCGCGGGTGGACCTTCCAAAGCCCGCGGATGCTCGGCTGATACTCGAAGCCGGTGTAGCTGTTGCTCTCGAACTTCGAGCCGATCGTGAGCTGCACGCGGTCGTCGAAGAGCGGAATCTGGTCCTGAATGAACCCGCTCACGAGATTGTCCGTGCGGCTGTCCGGCGTGAAGACGATGAATCGATTCGTGATGTTGTCGTTGAGCAGCCGGTAGTCGAAGCCAACGACCACGTCGTGGATCGAGAACAGGCGCCGGCGATGCTCGATCTCGACGTCGAACGTGTTCCGGTCCTCCGCGATCAGGTATTGCACGTCGCGCTCGGTACGATCGTAGTAGAGCTGGACGCTGAGGTCGGACTCCTTCGAGAACGCGTGGCGCCAGCGCCCGAGGATGTTGCCGCCGGACAGGTCCTCTTCGTTCTCGAGGGAGTTCAGCAGGATGGCGTTGGTCTCGCCCCCGTAGTAGTCGCCCTGGACGGTCACGAGGTCTTTCTCGGAGGCATCCCAATCCGTGCGGAAGCCGCCGCGTGTCATGTGCCACTGGTCGTTCGCCTCCCCGCCATCGTCGGTCTCCATCGCGTTGCGGTCGAAGTACTTCACGTAGCCGCGGACGTGCACGTTGTCGCCCAGTGACGTGCCGTAGCGGGCGTGTCCGAACGGGCCCGTCAGCGTGCCGCCGCCGCCCGCCGCCAGGGCGCCGTGCGTGTCCTTCGCGCTCTTGGTGATGATGTTGATCACGCCGTTGACGGCGTTGGCGCCCCACAGCGTCCCGCCCGGTCCGCGGATCACTTCGATGCGATCGATGTCCTCGAGCAGCACGTCCTGCACGTCCCAGAACACGCCGGAGAACAGATGTGTATAGACCGTTCTCCCGTCGATGAGGACCAGGAGCTTGTTGGCGAACTGGCTGTTGAAGCCGCGGGAGGTGATCGCCCAGCGGCTGGCGTCGATCTGGGCCACGTGGAGGCCGGGGACGAGGCGCAGCAGCTCCGGGATCGAGTTGAGACCGGAACGACGGATGTCTTCGTTGGAGATCACGTAGACCGCCGCGGACGCTTCACCGAGCCGCTCCGCCCGCTTGGACGGCGACGTCACCTGGATCTCCATCAGGTCTTCCAGGCTCAGATCGGCGAGCGCCGGTTCTTCGGCACGAGCCCTTCCAGATGCCGAGAGGAGTTGGAGGACGATCGTGGCCATCAGCGTCCAGGCCGCCGGCCGGATACAGCGACGACGTGCGTTCGGCGACACCATGCTAACTCCTCCCGAACAGGCCTGGTGCATGGCTCTTCCGAGCCGCACCTCATGCGTTTCCGATGGCCCCATCGGCCATTTTCGTCATTTGCTTTAGCGTTTGACGTGTCGTCGTCCGTGCGCGCCCCGGCAGCTGGCGAAAGGGGGGGCGCGGCGCCGCGTGGGTCAGGGTTCTGACACCCCACCGCCGGTGGCCGACGCAGGGCGTGGCCGGCTGCAGGCCTGGTGAACGGGCGGGCGCACCGGGTACGGACAAGTCCTGACGCAAACATGCCGATAGTGCGGTGACGGGCTCCGTGCCCGGAACTCGGCGTGCGTCCGGGCCGCACGGCTGGGGTGGGAGGGTGCCGGCGCGCAGGTAGGGCCGGTCGGCAGCATGGTGCTACCGACCCGCGCCCGACGGCGTTGCCTGGAGAGATGCGATCGGTCCTGCGAACGTCGATCGGGCGGAAGCTAACGCTCGTGATCATGTTCACGAGCGGTGTGGTGCTGCTGCTCGCGCTGGTGTTCTTCGTCGGCTACGAGCTCATCACGTTTCGCCAGGCGATGGTTCGCGATCTCACGGTGCTTGCTCAGATGAGCGCCGAGAACAACGCCGCCGCGCTGGCCTTCGACGATGCGAGCGCGGCGACGGCGAATCTCGCGGCGCTGACCGCGAAACCATCCGTCCTTGCGGCGTGCATCTACACGGCGACGGGCGCGCTGTTCGCCGCGCACCTGCGCGACGGTGTGTCGAGCACCTGCCCGTCGTCGCCGCCTTCCACGCCGGGATACCAGGTGCTGAGGGGCCGCATGGTCCTCTCGCAGGCGATCAGCCTCGACGGCGATGCGCTCGGCACCATCTACGTCGACGCCGAGACACACGCGATGCGCGAGCGGATGGAGCGCTACGCGGGGATCGCCGCCGTCATCCTGCTCGTCGGTACCGCCTTCGCGCTGCTCCTCTCCACGCGGCTCCAGCGCGTCATCTCCGATCCGATTCTCGAGCTCACCGAGACGGCGACCCTGGTGGCGGTGAAGAAGGACTACTCGGTGCGAGTGGCGCGGCGGAGCGACGACGAGATCGGCGTCTTGACGGACGCGTTCAACGAGATGCTGGAACGCATCCAGCAGCACGCCGGCGCGCTGGATGCCGAGGTGGTGATGCGGCGCCGCATCGAAGAGGAGCTGCGAAAGGCGCTGGCGAAGGAGAAGGAGCTCGCCGAGCTCAAATCTCACTTCGTGTCGATGGCGTCCCACGAGTTCCGTACGCCGCTCACGACGATTCTTGCGGCCAGCGACAGCCTCAAGCGCTACGGCCGCCGGATGACCCCGACCCAGCAGAACGAGCGTGTCGAGAAGATCCAGGCGCAGGTGCGGCACATGACGGATCTCCTCGAGGACGTGCTCGTCATCGGCCGGGAGGAATCGGGGAAGCTCCGGTGCGTTCCCGAGCAGCTCGACATCCAGGCGCTGTGCAATCAGCTGGTACAGGAAGTGCAGGCGACCGCCGCGGCCACCCATCGGCTCGTGCTGTCCGGGACCTTTCTTCGGCGCGAGGTGATGATGGATCCAAAGCTGCTGCGGCAGATTCTCGGCAACCTCCTCACCAATGCGGTCAAGTACTCGCCCGGCGGCGGCACGGTGGAGATCGACGTCAGGGCCGACGCTCGCGTCGCGCGCCTCGCCGTCCAGGATCATGGCATCGGCATCGCGCCCGAGGATCGGGACCGGCTCTTCGAGCCCTTTCATCGCGGGGCCAATGTCGGGGCGATCGCCGGGTCGGGGTTGGGATTGGCGATCACGAAGAAGGCGGTCGAGCTCCACGGGGGAGCCATCGCCGTCGACAGCATGCCGGGGCAGGGCACCAAGTTCGTGGTCACCCTGCCCACTGACGGACGAGTGCCGGTATGAAGAAGATCTTGGTTATCGAGGACAACGATGCGGTGCGCGAAGAGATCGCGGTCATCCTCGGCTTCGAGAGCTTCGAGGTGGTCGCGGCCGAGAACGGACGCGTGGGTCTCGAGCGCCTGCGGCACGCCCGCCCGGATCTCGTCTTGTGCGACCTCATGATGCCCGAGCTGGACGGCTACTCCACGCTCGAGGCGCTGCGTCGCGATCCACGCTTCGCCACGGTGCCGTTCATCTGCCTCACCGCGCGCGCGGAACGCGTGGACATGCGGCGCGCGATGGAGCTGGGAGCCGACGACTACATCACGAAACCGTTCACGGCCGAGGAGCTCCTCGCCGCGGTGAACGCCGGGCTCGAGAAGCGCGGGCGGGTAGCGCTCGAGACGGAGGGGAGGATCACCGAGGTTCGGGAGCTCCAGAGCCGCCGGATCCGGGAGCTGTACGATCTTGCCGTCGACGCGGCGGCGCCGCCGGCAGCCCAGCTCGAGGCGGCTCTCAAGCTGGGGTGCGACTGGCTGGGGATGGAGATCGGCGGGGTGAGCCGGGTCGACGGCGAGCTCCTGACGGTGGAGCAAGTCCACACCACGGCGGGGCCGGCGTTGCGCGGACAGCGGATGGACCTGGCGCTCACCTATGCGGGGTTCACCTGGGCGGCCAAGGATCTGGTCGCGTTCCACACCATCGCCGCCTCCCCGCATCGCGACCATCCGACCCACCGGCTCATCAAGATGGAGAGCTACATCGGCGTCCCCCTCACGGTGAATGGACGGCCCTATGGTGTCCTGGACTTTGCCGCGATGGGGGCTCAGGCGGAGCCCTGGTCGGCCGAGGATCACGACGTGATCCGGCTCCTTGCCCACTGGGTCGAGGCGGTCATCACGCGCAAGACGGCCGCCGACGAGCTGGCGGCTGCCCACGCACGCGCTCTGGAGGCGACGCGCCTCAAGTCCGAGTTCCTCGCCAACATGAGCCACGAGATCCGCACCCCGATGACCGGCATCATTGGCATGACGGACCTGCTGATCGAGACCGATCTCAGCGCCCAGCAGCGTGGCTTCCTCGGCGTCGTGAAGTCGTCGGCTCAGGACCTTCTGACACTACTCAACGACCTGCTCGACTTCTCGAAGATCGAGGCGGGACGCCTCCAGCTCCAGTACGTCGGCTTCCGCCTGCGCGAGCAGCTCGCCGATGCGCTACGCTCTCTGGCGGTGCGCGCCCATCGCAAGGGGCTCGAGCTCGCGTGTCACATTCCGGCGCAAATACCGGAGCACGTCTCGGGCGACCCGCTCCGCCTGCGCCAGATCGTCATCAACCTGGTCGGCAATGCGATCAAGTTCACCGAGCACGGCGAGGTCGTGATGCGGGTCACGGCCGAGTCGCCGGCGGCGGAGGAGCTGGCCTTGCACGTCGCGGTGCAGGACACGGGAATCGGCATTCCGGCGGAGCAGCAGGCCACGATCTTCGAGGCGTTCACGCAGGCCGACGGATCGATGACGAGGCGCTACGAGGGAACCGGTCTCGGCCTCGCCATCACCACACAGCTGGTTCAGATGATGCGCGGCGAGATCTGGGTGGAGAGCCGCGTCGGTCGAGGGAGCACCTTTCATGTGACCGTCCGCCTCGGGCGGGATCGACAGTGCGCGGACGCGGAGGCGACGGCGGTGGCGTCGCCGCAGTCGCTTCGGGGCGTCTCCGTGCTCGTCGTCGACGACAACGCAACGGCGCGGGAGCTCCTGGTGGAGCTGCTGAGGAACGTGAACATGCAGCCTGTCGCAGCCGATGGGGCCGAGAGCGCGCTGGCATCTCTGCGAGCGGCCGCCAGGCGCGGCGCGCCGATTCCGGTCGCGATCCTCGATTCGACCATGCCGCACACGGACGGGCTCACCTTGGCGGCTCAGCTACGGCGCGAGGACGCGCTGGCCGCCACCAGGGTCGTCCTGCTCACCTCGTCCAACGGCCCGCGGGAGGCGGAGCGCTGCCGCGAGGTCGGCGTCGTGGGATCGGTCGCGAAACCGATCGTGGTGCCGGCTGAGCTGCTCCATTGCCTGGACGCGGTGGCCGGCGGCAGGGCCATGGAGACCCACGCTGCGGCGGCGTCCGGGGGGCGCGGGGGCGGTGCGAGCCAGCAGCTGCGCGTGCTGGTGGCGGATGACAACGCCGCCAACTGCACGGTGGCGGCGTATCTCCTCGAGAAGCGCGGCCACAGCGTGGTCGCCGTGGGCGATGGCCGGCAGGCGCTCGACGCGCTGGAGCAGGGAGGCTTCGACGTCGTCCTCATGGACATGCAGATGCCGGAGATGGACGGGCTCGCGGCGACCCGCGCGATTCGCGAACGGGAAGAGCAGACGGGCGGTCACATCCCGATCGTCGCCCTCACGGCTCATGCCGTGAAGGGCTACCGCGAGCGCTGTCTGGAAGCGGGAATGGACGACTACGTGTCGAAGCCGATTCAGCCGGCGGACCTTTTTGCGGCCATCGAACGGGCGCTGTCCACGGCGCGACGCGCACGCGTGGAGGAGATTGCGTCTCCGCAGCCGCCGGCGCCCGAGCCGATGCCGGGCGATCCACAGCGCTTGCTGAACGCCGTGACTCTGCTGCAGCAGGACGCGAGCCGCCTGCTCGAGCGCATCCGCCGTGGGGTGTTTGCAGGTGATGGCGGCGAGGTCGAACGGGCCGCGCACCACCTCCGTGGGTCCCTCGGCTTGCTGGGTCGCTCGGCGGCGGCCGCGGCGGAGCGAGCGAGCCGACTGGAATCCCTTGCACACGCCGGGAGTCTCGACCGGGCTGGTGAGATCCTCTCCGCCCTGGAGGACGAGGTGGCCCGCCTGACGCCGGAGCTCGACGAGCTGACGGAGCGACTCTCCCGACTTCCCGGGCGTTGACCACGCGAGACGGAGACTGGCGTTTCCTGCCGAGTGCTTGACAGGAACCCGGGCATCGGCGAAGCGGGGGAACGTGAGGCGGCCTCCAAGCACCCGCGGCCCGGGTGCCGGCCGCCGACCCTTCTCGCTGCAAGCGGCGCCGCCGGGCCGCCGTGCCGAGGGGTGGGGTGTGCGATGAGCGATCCGGCAACGACCCCTGCGGCAAGGCCATCCCCCGTCGAGCGCTTGCTCGCCCTGTTCACCGACGTGCGGCCGGGAGAGGGGCCGACGGCCCTCCTGATGTTCGCCAACGTGTTCCTCATTCTCTGTGCCTACTATTTCGTGAAACCCTTGCGTGAGGGATGGATCGCGATCGCGGGCGTCCCTGCTCTCTCGAAGATGGAGGTAAAGGCATATTCCAGCTTCGGGCAGGGGCTCTTGCTCGTGCCCGTCGTCAATGCGTACAGCAGGCTCACCGATCGGCAAGCACGGAGTGCGCTCAGCACGCGGGTCACGCTCTTCTGCATGTCGAATCTGGTCCTCTTCTGGTTGCTCCAGCCGGATTTCTTTCTGCAAAATCTCCCCGGGACGGGCATCACCTTCTATCTGTGGGTTGGAATGTTCGGCGTGTTCGTCGTCGCCCAGTTCTGGGCCTACGCCGCGGACGTGTATTCCGAGGAACGTGGACGGCGGCTGATTCCGCTGATCGCCATCGGCGCGACCGCCGGGGCCGCGGCGGGCTCCTGGATGACGGAGCATCTGGTGAGCGGCGAGGTCGTGCAAAGCCACGCGCTGCTGCTGATCGCACTCCTCCCGCTCGCGGCGACGATCGTGCTGACTCGCCTCGTCGATCGCTGGGGACCAGCCGGCACGGGCCTGGAGGTGCGGCCTGCACCCTCAGTCGCCGTCCGAGTGCACGGCGCCCTCGATCTCGTGCTGCGAAGCCGCTTTCTCCTCGCGGTGGCGGGTATCACGCTGCTCACGAACTGGGTGAACAGCAACGGCGAGAACCTTCTGTTCCGGGTGGTGCAGGATGTCCTCGAGGGAGACGCCCGGCAGCGAGGGATCACGGGGGAGGGCAAGGCGCTGGTGTCGTTCATCCGCGACGGGACGACGGCCTTCTACGGAAACTTCTTCCTGTGGGTCAACGCGACCGCGCTCGTGCTGCAGGCCTTCGTTGCGTCGCGGCTCCTCAAGTATGGTGGCTTCGGGGTGCTGCTCCTGCTGATGCCCGTCGTCGCGCTGTGTTCATACGCAACCATGTTCATGTTTCCGCTGCTGGGCGTGATCAAGTTCATGAAGGTGGCCGAGAACTCCACGGACTACTCCATCAACAACACGGCGCGCCACGTACTGTGGCTCCCCACGACGACCGAGATGAAGTACAAGGGCAAGCCTACGATCGACAGCCTGTTCGCGCGGGTTGGCGACGGGCTCGCCGCGGCGACGGCCTTGGTCGGGGTGCACCTGCTGAGCGCCAGTACCCAGGCGTACTTCGCCGTGAACGTGGCGCTGGTGGTGGTCTGGCTCGCCTTGGCCGCGGTGGTCATCCGCGGGCACGGCCGCATCTCCACGCCGTGAGGTCTGCGGGTCCGTCGGTCGTTCTCGGCGATGCGAGGCGAGCCGCGGGCTCGGGGTGCTTGATCGATGGCCGTCATATTCCGATACTGGAGGCGGACGTCATTCCGCTCGCCCTGAGCTTGTCGAAGGATGAGCGGCGGCTGTAGTGATCGGCGCCGGCAGGCACCATGAATCCCGACAAAGAGCAGTACCACCCATGCTGAGACTGGCGCTCCTCGGCTCCTTGGCGGTTGGTGCCCTGCTCGCCGCGGCGCCGGGTCCCGCCGCCGCGGACGATGCCCCGCTCGGAGCGCGTCGCGCGCGCGCAGCCGCGAGAAGGAGAGCGCCTGTGGTGGCACCGCCCCCGGTCCCAGGGCCCGGATTGCCTGCCGGTGCGGACGGTACCCCGCTTGGGCATGCGGTGACGCCCTTGGTTCCGGGGCCGGCGTTGCCCGCCGGCGCGGACGGTCCCCCGCTTGGAAGTGTCACGACGCCGTTGGTTCCTGGGCCCGGATCGCCCGCCGGCGCGCTTGCCCCGCTCGGAGCGAGGGTGGCGACGCCGGAGCCGGCCGCCGGCCCGCAGGCGATCTCCCTGTGGGATGCCGTCGATGCGAACCTCCAGCGGCGACTCGAGAGCCGCCTCGCGCTCCTGGGCCTCGACCGCGCCATCGCCGAGAAACATCTCGCGGTCGCGCTCGTCGACATCGCGGTGGTCGGCAAGCCACGGGTGGCGGCGGTCAACGGCGACGAGATGATGTACGCCGCGAGTCTACCCAAGATCGCCATCCTCCTCGGAGCGTTCGAGCGGATCCACGATGGCAGCCTGGTCCTCGACCCGCAGGCGGAGAACGAGCTACTCGGGATGATCCGTGACTCCTCGAACGCGGCTGCCTCGGCGATGATGGATCGCGTCGGGAAGGCGTACATCGCCAATGTGCTGCAATCGCCGCGCTATCAACTCTATGATGAACGGCGCAACGGCGGGCTGTGGGTCGGCGAGAACTATGCGCAGATGGGATTGTGGCGCCGTGACCCATTGCACAACCTCTCGCACGGGGCGACCGCAATGCAGGTCGCGCGCTTCTACTATCTGCTCGAGACCGGGCATCTCGTCAGCCCGGAGCACAGCCGCAGGATGAAGGCGATCCTCGCGAAGTCCTCGCTCGATCACAAGTTCCTCCGCGGCATACGGGAACGATTTCCGCAGGCCGCCGTGTACCGGAAGTCCGGCACCTGGGGGAAGTTTCATGCGGACAGCGCGCTCATCGAGCACGACGGCCGGCGCTACATCGCCGTCGCGCTCTGTGAGAGCGACCGGGGAAGCCAGTGGCTGCGCGACATTGTCGTGGCGCTCGACGACATCGTGTCGGTTCAGCCGCAGCTGATCGAGATGGCCGAGCGGTTCGCCCTCAAGCGCCGCCTGCGCGCGCGCCGCTGAGCTCGCCTCTCGCTGGCCCCGTCGCGTGGTTTCGGCCAGCCACCCCACGTGGCGTCCGGCTCCTCCGCGCAGCGGGTCAAGTGGTTCCGCACCGGCCTCGAGCGCGGCGATGTGGGCGCGTGCGACACGTTCCGCGAGACGTCCGGCTGAACGAACGATCCCCGCTACGGTTGCGGACCTCGTCATCCCACCGGAACGCGGCGCGGGTCACGGACTGTGCGTCTCAGCCGGCGCCCGGCCTCGGGCGAGCTACGGTGTCCCGGCGTTGCTTCGCGGGCCGCCGGGATGAAGGGATTCGATCAGACGGTGGATGTCCGTGGCCAGCACCTGGTGCACGTCGCTCGAGTTGCGGCGCAGCACGTTCGACATGACGGCCACGATGTAGTGCAGGGACGGCTCGCGATCGGGCGTTTCGACGATCGCGATGGAGTGCATGTAGTTGCGGAGATTGCCGTGGTACTTCTCACACACGAAGCCCGGCTCGGGCGTGCAGCCGAAGAGCGAGCCCGACTTGAAATATACCGCCGCATTCACGAGCGCCGGTGAGGTCGCGTAGCGGATGCGGACGTCGGTGAGATAGAGCAGGCGTTTGATCGCCAGGCTCGAGAACGCATCGACGAGCAGACCCTGCTCCATGCGCACCAGGTACCGCAGCAGCTCGCGGCTGGTCGCGTGACTCGAGGTCCCGGGGATGATGCGCTTGGCTTCACGGGTGAAGAATCGCCCTTGCCGGAGCCGGGAGAGGTCGAGGCCGTTGCGGGAAACCGGCGCCTCGAGGGCTCGTGCGAGGTCCGCTTGGAGCTGCCCGCTCGGCGTGTCATCGAAGTAGGCCCGGGCCTGATCGGCGTCGACGGGATACCCGCGGCCGAAGTGACGGAGCAGCAGCGCCTCCCGCTGCACCATGCTGCCCGCGGCGTTGGAGCTCGCCGAGCACATCCAGTCGAGATACGTCCACAGGTTGCCGGTATCGCCTTCCTCGAGCGGGCGCCGAATCACGATCGGATCGCCGAGCGCCCAGATCGGGACCTTGTGATCGTCGTTGCGGATGAAGCGGTTGGCCGTGACCACCGTTTCGCGCATTACCCGCCGGCGCTCATCGAGGTCGGGATACACGTCCGCCAGCGCCTGGAACAGCGACAGCGCGACCATGATCTTGCCGACGCTCGCGGGCGTCATGGGCACGGTCGCATTGTGCTCCGCGTAGCGCGGCTCCCAGGGATCGGTCAGGTCGAGGAGGGCGATGCTGTAGGCCGGACTGCCGCCGACGAGCGCGGCGAGCTTCCGGCTGAGCTCCCGATCAGGGTCGGGAATGCGGAAATCGGGACGGTCCGCGAGGCGGAGGCGAACCGTGCTGCTCGGGAACTGCGCGCCATGCGGAAGAAAGCGAATGCCGCCCTCGACTGCGCGCCGGTACGCTTCGAGGCGCGTGATGCCGGTCTCCTCGTATCCGTCGAGCGGATACCCGAGGGCCTGCGCGGCGCGGAGAACGCCGACGAGGAGGAAGCCGATCGCGGCCTGGCGGTGCATGTCGAGCCACCTCACGGGACGCTGTCGAGCGAAACCCGCTGCGAACCCCGGGCGCGGGCTGCGGCATCGAGCTCTTGCAGATACCGGGTACGGCGGGCACTGGCACTGTCCACGAACGGACGCCTCTGTAGCACCGCGAGGCGGCCGTTGGCGAAGGCAAACTCGACGTCCGCCGGCACGGGGTCCCCCTCCTCGTTGCGCAATACGGAGGGGAAGTTCCGCGGCAGCTGTCGCGCCAGCTCGACGAGATGCGCGATCTCGATATCGTCGAGGATCGCCTCGGATCCCGTCGCCCGTGCGCCGCGAATCCCTCCCGACGCCGCCAGCACGCGCTTGGTGGACGTACTCCCCTGGGCGAGGTATCGCGTTTCGCGTGTCGTTGCGTTGACGAGCAACGATTCCGCCGCCTGGCCGTCGACCGCGCCGCCGACCCCCTCGTTGACGGCGATGGTGAGCCACGCGGGGTCCCCACGCTCGACATCCGCGGTGACCATCACACCGGACTTCTCGGACGGAAACGCCCGCTGCACGAGCACGGCCGGAAACACGTACTCGGGGTTCTCCATGTGCGCTTGCCGCCACGAGTAGGCGCGTTCGGTGAAAGGGGACGCCCACACGCGCCGGATGGCCTCCACGATGTTGTTGAATCCCACGACGTTCGCCACGGTCAGGTTGAGACCGGCGCCGGTGAAGCCCGGGAGATCCTCCACGTTGGTGTCGCTGCGTACGAACACGCCGTAGGTGCCGTCGCGCCCGAAGCGCTCTTCGAGAGCGCGCGCGAGGCGCACGCGGAGGTCGGCCCCCACGTCCACCCGCTCGATCCAGGCGCGAAGTCGACCCAGAAACTCCGCCACCGCCCGCCGCTGCGCGTCCGGCCGGCTGCGAAGCGCATGGATGGATCGGTAGTTGTCCATCATCCACGCCCAGACCGAAGGACCTCCCGGCTTCAGGGGCCGCTCGAGGATTTGGCGGAACACGCCGAACGGAATGACCACGCCGTCGGGAACGGCGTCTTTGAAGTGACGTTTGAGCTCGCCGAGATTGGCGCTCTTCGGGCCGGCGATCCGGCCCGAGTCCTTCGCCCGGATTTCCGAGAGCGGCACGAAGTCTCTGGCGTCGAGATCGAGCTTCTCGACGTCGGGTTCGATACGGACGTCCGTAGGCCGTGCCGCGCCGAGAATACTATCCCAGCGGGAGCCGTCCTCCTCGACACGGACCACGCCACCGGGGCTCACGGCGAGGACGATGCGCCTGCCGTCTTTGGCCCGCACCGTGGACAGCAGTCGGTCGCTGACGACGACGTTCGGAATCCCGAGGTTTCTCGCGAGAAGCTGCACGTGGGAGAGGGAACTGCCTTCGCCCTGGGTGAGAATCCCCGCCACCGGACGAAGGTCCGCTGTCGTCTCCGGAAGCAGGTAGATGCCGTTCGAGTCGAGGTTCACCGCGTCCGCCGCGTCCGCATCGGTTCGGAGGATGCCCCGCGCGACACCGGGGTTGAGCGCCCGCAACCCCGTTCCGACGGTTGCGCCGAAGAGCTTCTGCTCGATCCCCGCCAGACGGTTGCCGTCCAGGACCAGAGAATCGATGACGGCGCTGTAGAGCAGCAACGGGCTGCCACGCAGGCGATCCTGCGGGTAGAGCCGAGCCTGGGGCTCGATGCGCGCGATATGCGCCACGGTTTCGGAGAAGTGCAGATCGAGCGTCGCAGCGGCCCACTCCGGCGCCCGCGCCAGATAGCGCAGCTCCTGGCGGTACGTGTCGAGCGTCGGGTCGCCGGCGGCGGTGAGGCGCTTGATGCTTCGTATCAGGTCGTCGCGATGGCGCTTGGTGATGAGACCGGTCCCGTACAGATTGTTGGCGAGATAGCCGAGCACGTCGAGCCGCTCGCGGCGGGTCGTGCGGCGGATCTCGGGGAGCAACGCGTTGCCGGCTCCGTACGCCTCGCTCTCCAGGGCCAGGCTCGCTTCGAAGAAGGCGAGGCCGGGATCGGGATCCGTCCAGCGCCGCGCCTGGTAGCGCAGCAGACCGGAGAGGTAGCTCGTCGCGGCGAGGCGGCGCACCGGATCGCGCGCGACCTCGAGCAGATCGGCCTGCTTGTGCAGCTCCGCAGCGACCTGGGGAACGTCCGTGCGTCTGGCGAGGAACACGATCGCGTCGGCCGCCGCACCGGGCTCGTACAGCCGATCGACCTCGCGGGCGAGACTGCTATAGGACGCGGCGAGGGCTCTGCCACCCCGTGTGCTGGCGTACACCCGGATGCGCTCGGCGTCTCCCGGGTCCGGCATGCCGTGGATCTTCGCCCGCAGCGGCTCGAATCGGGGATCGCGGTGGGCGATCGACCCGGCGAGTTGACGAATCTCGGTTGCCGCCGCCGGATCCTGCGCTTCGCGTTGATGGGGCAGCAGGCGAACGGCCTCGCGGAGCACGAAGAATCGCTCGTCGGTGCGCCAGTCCGGATCATCCAGCATGGCGGCCAGGACGCGGCGCGCGCCCGCTTCCTCGTCGCCCGCCTGCAGCGCGCCGCGGTACGTGTATCCCGCCCGCAGGACCCAGCCGTCATCGGCGGCGATGAGAAAGCGCTCGACGAGTATCTGCTTGAGCCAGATCATGTCCGCCGTCGTGCCCGCGAACTCCGTGCCGTCGAGATCGGCGAGCACGTTGGCGATCTTGAAGCCGCCCGCGCGCATGGCGATCACGCGATCGGTCCATTCTCCGTGCTGGATGCCCTCGCCGCGGGAGCCGCACCCCTGCCCGACCGGCGCGACGGTGCCGTCCGGGCAGTACCATCGGAGTCGCACGAACGGGCCCCGGGGAGCTTCCTTCATCTCCGCGACCCAGCCGTGCAGCGTGCGGTCGTCGGGTAGCTCGGCGCGCACCGGCGAGATCGCACCGTGCATCACCACGAGCATGGCGAGCACGGCGGCGCAACGCGCCGTGCGTGCCGCCACGGAACAGTTGATGTGCCGTGATGACGGTGCCGGAGGCAGCATCTCTTGCCCCGAGACCACGCCGCCCGAGAGCACCTCGACGTCCCTGTCTCCGGCGCTCTCTTCGACGGTGCGCGGTGAGGGCGGTGAGAAGTAAAAGCTAGTCCATGTGTGCGGGGCGTGCAAGGGCGAAACGCCGTCGGGGCTAACGCGACTGGCCGCGAAGCCGCCTGTTGACCCTCCGATGGCGCCCGCGTAAGGAGGCGCACGGCGGCAGCGCCGGGGTGGATCGATGAGCCAGGGTGCGGTGCGGATCGAAACCGACAGCATGGGCGCCGTCGAGGTCCCGGCGGACAGGTACTGGGGCGCGCAGACCCAGCGTTCGCTGGAACACTTTTCGATCGGACACGATCGCATCCCCCTCGAGGTCATCCACGCCTTCGGCGTGCTCAAGAAGGCGGCCGCGCAGGCGAACCTGGACCTCGGCGTGCTCGATGAACGGCGTGCACGCCTCATCATGCAGGCCGCCGACGAGATCATCGCGGGGAAGCTCGACGAGCAGTTCCCACTCCGCGTGTGGCAGACGGGGAGCGGCACCCAGACCAACATGAACGTCAACGAGGTCATCGCCAACCGCGCCATCGAGCTCGCCCAGGGCGTGCGGGGCAGCAAGAATCCCGTCCATCCCAACGATCATGTGAATCAATCCCAGTCCTCCAACGATACCTTTCCCACCGCGATGTACATTGCCGCCGCGCGACTGTCCCACGACCGGGTGGCGCCGGCGGTCCGGGCGCTGCGTGAGGCGCTGGCGAAGAAGCAGGTCGAGTTCGACGGCGTGGTGAAGATCGGCCGCACGCACCTGCAGGACGCCGTGCCGCTGACGCTCGGGCAGGAGTTCTCGGGCTACGTCGCGCAGCTGGATGCTGGCCTCGGAGGGCTCGATCGCGCCCTGCCCGGACTCTACGAGCTCGCGATCGGCGGCACCGCCGTCGGCACCGGGCTCAACGCGCCGCGCGGCTTCGGTGAGCGCTGCGCGGCGCACATCGCCAGCTACACCGGCCTGCCCTTCGTCTCGGCGGCGAACAAGTTCGCCGCGCTCGCAGCCCACGACGCCCTCGTCGCCGCCTCGGGCGCGCTGCGCGTGCTCGCCTGCGCGCTCATGAAGATCGCCAATGACATCCGCTGGGCCGGCTCGGGGCCCCGCTGCGGCCTCGGAGAGCTGCTGCTGCCGGAGAACGAGCCCGGCTCCTCGATCATGCCGGGCAAGGTGAACCCGACACAGTGCGAGGCGATGACCATGGTCGCTGTGCAGGTGCTCGGAAACGACGCCGCGATCGCGATCGCGGGCTCGCAGGGCAACTTCGAGCTCAACGTGTTCAAGCCGGTGATGATCTTCAACTTCGTGCACTCGGCGACGATTCTCGCCGACGCGTGCGTCGACTTCCGGCGCTTTCTCGTCGAGGGCCTGCGCGCCGATCGCGCCCGCATCGAGAAGATGGTGGGGCAGTCGCTGATGCTGGTGACCGCTCTCAGCCCCCGGATCGGCTATGATCGTGCCGCAGAGATCGCCCACAAGGCGCAGGTGGAAGGGACGACGCTCAAGGAGGCGTGTCTGGCCCTCGGATATCTCTCGGCCGAGGAGTTCGACGCGATCGTCCGGCCCGAGAAGATGGCCCGGCCCGACTGACGTGCGCGGCTCGGCGATGGCATGATGTATGGTGGAGGCGTCGCCATGAAGGCAAGCATCGAGCAGCTCAACGGCCGTCAGGTTCTCGACAGCCGCGGCAATCCGACGGTGGAAGTCGACGTGCGCTTGGCGGGCGGATCGTGGGGTCGCGCCATGGTTCCGAGCGGGGCGAGCACCGGCCAGCACGAGGCGGTCGAGCTGCGCGACGAGGCGCGGAAAGAGTATCTGGGTAAGGGAGTCGCGACGGCCGTTGCCAACGTGAATCGCATCATCGCCCCGGCGCTCGCGGGGTTGGATGCCTTCGAGCAGGAGCAGATCGACGCGCGAATGATCGCGCTCGACGGCACGCCGAACAAGGCGCGGCTCGGCGCCAACGCGGTGCTGGGCGTGTCGCTGGCGGTCGCCCGCGCCGCCGCCGCGGCCGCGGGCCTGCCCCTCTATCGCTACCTCGGGGGCGCGGGTGCGAAGACGCTCCCGGTCCCGATGATGAACATCCTCAACGGAGGACGACACGCGGACAACAACGTGGACTTCCAGGAGTTCATGATCCAGCCGTGGGGCTTCGACACCTTCGCCGAGGCGCTGCGCTGCGGGGTCGAGATCTATCATACCCTGAAGAAGGTGCTCGCCAAGCGCCGGCTGTCGACGGCGGTGGGCGACGAGGGCGGGTTCGCGCCGAGCCTGGCCGACAACGAGGACGCCCTCAAGGTGATCGTCGAGGCCGTCGAGGCGGCGGGGTACCGCCTGGGAGAGCAGGTGTTCATCGCCCTCGATCCCGCCACCAGCGAGATGTACGACGAGAAGCGCGCCGGCTACGTCTTCTTCAAGTCGAACCCCGACCAGGTGTGGACGTCGGCGCAGCTCATCGACTACTGGGCGGGCTGGTGCGAGAAGTATCCGATCCGATCGATCGAGGACGGGCTCGCCGAGAGCGACTGGGACGGTTGGAAGGCGCTCACGAAGCGCCTGGGCCAGAAAGTGCAGCTCGTCGGCGACGACCTCTTCGTGACCAACACCGCGTTTCTGCAGAAGGGCATCGAGACCGGCTGCGCCAATGCCATCCTGGTGAAGGTCAACCAGATCGGGACGCTCAGCGAGACCCTCGATGCCGTCGGCCTCGCGCTGCGACACGGATACGGAGCCGTGCTGAGTCATCGCAGCGGCGAGACGGAGGATGCGACCATCGCCGACATCGCCGTCGCCACCAATTGCGGCCAGATCAAGACCGGCGCCCCGTGCCGCAGCGATCGCAACGCGAAGTACAACCAGCTGCTCCGCATCGCCGAAGCCCTCGGTGACAGCGCCGTGTACGGCGGGCGTCAGTGTTGACCGCGGCGGGCAGGCGCGGGGCTCGTGCCCACCGGACGGGCTGTCGGCGCCGCCCCAAACCCAGCCGCGATCCAGTGGGGGGGGTCGCGCTCCTCGCTGCGGTGGTGCTCCTGGGTGCTCCCGCGACTGGCGCCCAGACGCCGGCGCCCGGCGGCCGTCCGAGCGGGGTGCCGAGCGCAAGCGCTGGGGAAGCGAAGCAGAGCGGAGAAGCCGCGACCGCTGTCATCGAGCGCTTCCACGCATCGATCCTGGCTGTCCTGCGGGATGCGGAAGCGCTCGGCTACGAAGGACGCTTTCGCCGGCTCGCCCCTGCCGTGGAGGGGGCGTTCGACCTCGCGTACATGGCGGAGAAGGTCGTCGGTGGTCAGTGGAAGCGCCTGAACGAGAACGAGCGGCAGCGCTGGCTGCTCACGTTCGGCCAGTTCATGAAGGCCAACTATGCCGGGCGTTTCGTCGGATACTCCGGGCAGAGTTTCGAGACGCTCGGCAACGAGCCCGGGGCGCACGGGACCGCGATCGTACGCACGCGGCTCCACAACCCCGCGGGCGAGGACATCGACCTGACGTACCGGCTGCGTTCCATCGCCCCGGGATGGCGGATCATCGACATCTATCTCAAGGGGACGGTCAGCGAGCTCGCGCTGCGGCGCTCGGAGTACTCCGCGGTCCTCGAGCGCGACGGATTCGACGCCCTCCTGAAAGTCGTCGAGGCGCGGATCGCGGACCTAGCCGCCGACAACCAGTAGGCGGGTTGCCCTCGATACCCCGAATCATACGCCGCCGCCGAGCGGTGCTGCGTCTAGGTCGTGAACTGCCCGCCCGGACGTGCCCGCCAGGGACGTCGAACCTTGGGCAGCGGGCCGGGCCCTCCGTGGAGGCTAGGCCGGTGGTGCTCGCGCCGGTTCCAGATCATCGCCGTTCGATCCTGGTAGTACGCGTTCCTGAGCGCCGAGTAGTAGTCCACGGAAGACGCCTCGAGTGCCTGCATGGCGTCGAAGGCGCCTTCGCGCGCGACGAAACCGTAGCTGCCGCTGTAGATGATCTCGACGCCGGGCCCGAGGAAGTACGTCGTTGGCCGAAAGAGGGCGTCGACGAACAATCCAAGGAAGTCACGGGTCGTGATGGGCCCGAGCGCAGGAAGCATGATGAAGGGACCGCTCTTCACGCCCACCAGCGCCAGAGTCTGGCCGAAGTCCGAATCGTGGCGCTCGAGGCCGAGCCCGGCGGCCGGATCGAGGATGCCGGCGAGCCCGATCGTGGTGTTGATCACGAAGCGGGAGACCGTGATGCGGGCATCGTTCCATTCGCGCTGTAGCAAATCGTTCACCAGGACCGAGGGGCAGTTGAGGTTCGCAAAAACCCGGCGCACGGCGCGCCGTCCAGCGTTCGGAACGACGAAGCCATAGGTCCGCACGATCGGGCGCAGCACCCACTGATCGAGGGACTGATTGAATCGCAGCGTCTGCCGGTTGACCCCTTCGAAGGGATCGGGGAACCCGAGGCTCTCGCCGGCGGCGTCGCCGTCGAGGTCCCACGCCAGTGGGTCAGCGTTCGCCGGGGCGTTTTCGCTGGAGTCGGCTGCCCGCGCTCCGGTCGGGATGCTCGCTGCCGAGAGCGTGAGGATCGCGGCGAGCACGCACGCACGGCGCACCAGGTGTTTTGGTAGCATCACAGGCACAAGGCCGGGCCGAATGCTCGCTCCGGGAGCCGGCCACACGCGCCAAGAGCTATCATCGAGTGTACGGGACTCCTCAGAGAGAATCCAGCGGCCTAGCGGGAGCCGCGGCGGGCGAGAGGGCAGGGGGACTCAAGAGCTGGGCGGCGAGGTGGCTCGCCGGTGGCCGGGCTGGCGCCGCTGCGCGTACATCACGGAGCCAAGGAGGGTCGCCACCGAGATGCCGACGGAGTCGATGACGATATCCACCGGCGATGGATGGCGGTTGGGAACGAAGCTCTGATGGTATTCATCGGACACGGCGTACATGACCGCGAGCATCGCGGCCACCAACAGCACCCGGGAGCGAGCCAGACGGTGCGCATCGAGGGCCCGAATCAAGAGCAGCGTCAGCACCGCGTACTCGAAGATATGAGCGAGCTTCGTGACCGACCACGTGGCGTCGACCGGCAGCCGGGAACGGGAGGAGAGATAGTAGATGACCGCTGCCCAGACGACGACGGCAATCCAGCTTGTGATCTGGTGCCACGCCGACTCGCCGAGCGCGTGGGATGTGGTGCGATTCGGCCAGTTCACGAGACGCGGCGAGAGTAGCATTGAGCGCGGGTCTGCGCTAGGACGAAGCGGACACCAGACCGGCGGACTGCGCGCACGCAACCCATGATCGGCATCACCGCATACGGAGCCTACCTGCCGCGATTCAGGCTCGACCGAAGCGTGATCGCTCGCGCCTGGGGGACGCGCCCCTCGAGCGGTCGCAAGGCGGTTGCGAGCTACGACGAAGACGCCCTCACCATGGCCGTCGAAGCCGCACTGGACGTCGTCGATGCGACGGCGCCAATCGATCGCCTCTACTTCGCGAGCACGTCGGCACCGTATCTCGAGAAGCAGGTTGCGAGCATGGTCGCCACGGCGTGCGATCTGCCGCGCACGTTGGGGGTGGCGGATTTTACCGGCTCGGTCCGGGCGGGCACGACGGCGCTGCGCGCGGCGCTCGATGCGGTGGCGGCAGGGAGCGCGCGCGAGGCAGTGGTGGTCGCTGCGGACACGCGGCTCGGAGCCCCCGAGTCGGAGCAGGAGCCGCTGTTCGGCGACGGCGCCGCGGCCGTTCGCGTCGGCGACGCAGGGGCGCTCGCCGAGCTGGTGGGGTCCGCCTCGGTGGCCGAGGAGTTCACGCACGTCTGGCGCACCGACGGGCAGCAGTTCGTGCAGGCGTTCGAGGGAAAGTTCTCCAACACGTACGGCTATGCGCGCGATCTCGCCGAGGCCGCGACCGAGGTCCTGCGGCAGGCGGACGTGCCGGCGCGACAGATCGCGCGCCTGGCGCTCTCCGCGCCCGACGACCGTGCGGCGGTGGCGCTCGCCAAGCGACTCGGGTGCGACCCATCGGCGGTCGAGGGTGCGCTCATCGAGCACGTCGGCATCACCGGAGCGCCCGACCCTCTGCTCGGGCTCGCGCTGGCGTTGACCGGCACGAAGCCCGGCGATTTCATTCTCGTCGGCGGCTACGGCGAGGGGGCCGACGCCTTCCTGTTTCGGGCGACGGACGCGATCGGGAGATACCGTCCGCGCCACGATCTGCGCGCCCAGCTCGAGGGCGGGACGCCGCTGCCATCATACGAAAAGTATCTGAAGTATCGTCGGATCCTGCCCCAGGAGCCGGTGGGTGAGGCGATCACCAACGTCCTCGAGTTCCAGGAGCTGCGCCAGGACATGCGCCTGTACGGAAGCCGCTGTCTCGCCTGCGACCTGGTGCAGTATCCGATGGCGCGCGTGTGCATCGGGTGCGGCGCGCGGGACCGGATGGCGGATCAGCGTCTCGGCCATCGCGGCCGTGTCTTCACCTTCACCGTGGATCATCTCTTCCCGACCATCGAGCTGCCGCTGCCGATGGCGGTGGTCGATCTCGACGGGGGTGGTCGCATGTACCTGCAGGTCGCCGACGCGGGTCCAGACGACGTGAGGATCGATGCGCCGGTGGAGCTGTGCTTCCGGCGGATCCACGAGGGCGGAGGAAACTACAACTACTTCTGGAAGGCGAAGCCGGCCCGGTACGCGACGTAGAGCCCACGGGCGTGCACGGCACGGCGAGCGAGACACGAGAGATCGATGAGAGATCGATAGATGAAGGACCAGGTCGCCATCATCGGAGTCGGGTGCACGAAGTTCGGCGAGCGCTTCGACAAGAGCTACGAGCAGCTCATCTGCGATGCCGCGTTCGAGGCGTACGCGGATGCCGGCATCGACCCGGCGCAGATCGACGCCGCCTACCTGGGCACGTATCTGCCCGGGAGCGGTGGCGGCAAGGCCGCGGTCTCGCTGGGCGACGCCCTCCGGTTCTACGATCGACCGATCACCCGGGTGGAGAACTACTGCGCCACCGGTACCGACGCGGTCCGCAATGCGTGCCTCGCCATCGCCTCGGGGACCTACGACGTCGTGCTCGTGCTGGGGGCGGAGAAGCTGAAGGATCGGCCCGGCCGTGGCCTGCCGCGCCTCGGGCATCCGCTCCTCGCCAAGGGCAACACGGCCCCGGGCCTGTTCGCGCTGGCGGCGAATCGCTACATGCACACCTTCGGGGTCGGGCGCGAGACCCTCGCGAAGGTCGCGGTCAAGAATCACTACAACGGCGCCCGCAACCCGCTCGCGCACTTGCAGATGGAGGTGACGGAGGAGCAGGTCTTGAAGGCGCCCATCATCGCCTGGCCCTTCGGTCTCTTCGATTGCTGCCCGACGACGGACGGAGCGGCTGCGGCGATTCTCTGTCGTGCCGACCTTGCGCGCCGCTTTCGCGCCGATGTCGTGACCGTCAAGGGCGTCGGGCTCGCCGTTACCACGGGGCGCCCGTACTTCGACCCGACCTTCGACTATCTGGGCTTTCGCTCCACCCAGCGCGCCGCTGCGCAGGCCTATGCCATGGCGGGGATTGCGCCTGCGGACGTGGACTTTGCCGAAGTGCATGATTGCTTCACGTGGACCGAGATCTCCAACATCGAGGACCTCGGCTTTTGCAAGAAGGGCGAGGGGCCGAGCCTGGTGGCGGAAGGGCGGACGCGCCTCGATGGCGACATCCCCATCAATCCGAGCGGGGGCCTCAAGTCGTTCGGCCACCCGATCGGCGCGAGCGGCGTGCGCATGGTGTACGAGGGCGTCAAGCAACTTCGTGGCCAGGCTGGCGAGCGGCAGGTGAAGAATCCGACCATCGGCCTCGCGCACAACGTCGGGGGACCGGGCGCGGTGTCGTGCGTGATTCTCCTGGGTCGACCATGAGCGACGGGCGGGCCGGCGGGACGCGCCGGTGGGCGCCGGCGTGGCTGTGGCTCGCGGCGTACGTCGTGGCCGTGCAGGTGAGCACGCCGTTCACGGCCGGTGTCGCCGCACGGCTCGGATCCAGTCCCGCGGGCCGCGCCGTTCTCGTGGCCGCGCCGGTCACCATCCTCGGCGTGCTGGCGGCGCTCGTCGTCCGCGGTTTGAGCTGGGCCGCGCTCCGCGCTACGGTGCCGGCCTGGGGGGTCATTGCCGGGCTCTACCTGGCCGTCTGGCTGCTGCTCTGCCAGCGGCCGATCGAAGGAGTCCATCTGGCACAGTACGCGGTGATGAGCTGCCTTGCCTACCGGGCACTCGGCGAGACGCTCCCACGTCGGCGGGCGTATGCCGCCGCGGGCGGACTCGTCGTTGCGACCAGCTGGGCGAGCGAGCTCTTCCAGGCCGTGCTTCCCGATCGAGTCTACGATCTGCGCGACGTGGCGCTCGACGCGATCGGCGGCCTGTTCGGCCTGGCGCTGGTCTGGCAATCGGAGCGGTCCGTGCTCGTGAGTGCGAGCCGATGAACGGCATGGTGGCCGTGGGAGCTGCGGGGGGACGTCCATGAAGCGCGTGGCGATTCTCGGATCGACTGGATCGGTCGGTGTCACGACCCTCGACGTCATCGGACGCTCGCACGAGCGGTTCGAAGCCGTGGCGCTCGCTGCCGGCCGCAACGTCCGTCGTCTGCGCGAGCAGATGGAGCGCTTCCAGCCGCGCATCGTGTCCGTGCTCACGCCCGAGGACGCGCGCGAGATCCGCGACACCACTCCCGGCTATCGGGGTGAGATCCTCGCGGGCGAGGAGGGCCTGCGCGCGGTTGCGACCTGCCGGGAAGCCGACGTCGTCGTGTCGGCGCTCGTCGGCGCGGTCGGCCTCCTGCCTACGCTGGAGGCGATTCGAGCCGGCAAGACCATCGCCCTCGCCAACAAGGAAGTCATGGTCGTGGCCGGCGAGCTGGTGACGCGGGAGGCGGCGGCGCGGGGCGTGCGCATTCTTCCGGTCGATAGCGAGCACAGCGCTGTCTTTCAGGCGCTAGCCGATCACCCACCTGAAGCCGTTCGCCGGATCGTACTGACGGCGTCGGGCGGCCCGTTCTTGCACACGCCCATCGAGCGGCTTGCGCGCGTGACGCCGACCGATGCCCTCCAGCATCCCACGTGGAAGATGGGCAGCAAGATCACCATCGATTCGGCGACATTGATGAACAAGGGGCTCGAGGTGATCGAGGCGCGATGGCTCTTCGGCGTCGATGCGAGTCGCATCGCGGTGATCGTGCATCCGCAGAGCGTGGTGCACTCCATGGTCGAGTTCGTGGACGGCTCGGTCATGGCGCAGCTCGCCATCCCCGACATGGCCATTCCCGTCGCCTATGCACTGGCGTATCCGGAGCGCATGCCGCTGCCGCACCTGCCGCGACTCGATCTGACGGCGGGCCAGGGGCTGACCTTCTTCAACCCCGAGGAGAAGAAGTTCCCGTGCCTCGGCCTCGCCTACCGGGCGCTGTTGCGCGGTGGCGACGCGGCGGCGGTGCTCAACGCCGCCAACGAGGTGGCCGTGGAGCGGTTCCTCGGCGGCGATCTGCGCTTCACCGACATCCCCCGCCTCATCGAGGACGTCCTCGAATCCCACCCGACGGCGGCCGGCGACACCCTCGAGGGCCTCCTCGCGGCCGACCGCTGGGCGCGCGAGGCGGCGCGCGGGCACGCGCGGCAGCTGCGGGCGGCAGGGTAGTGCGTGAAACTTGGCTGCCAAGCAGAGCCACGGCCGCGAGGACGATGCGGGCAATGAGGGAACCACGGCGGTTGCCGCCGCCACGGTCATCCTCCTGCGTGACGGTGCCGAGGGTGCCGAGACGCTGATGCTGCGTCGCAGCGCCCGCTTGGCCTTCGCTGGCGGCATGTGGGTGTTTCCCGGCGGTCGCGTTGACGACGGTGACCGTGACGCTCTCGCGGATGATGACGAGCTCGGCGCCGCGCGCCGGGCGGCGACGCGGGAGGCGCAGGAAGAAGCCGGGCTCGTCGTCGCGCCGCACACACTCATCCCCTTCTCGCACTGGATGCCGCCGGCGATCACACCCAAGCGGTTCAGCACGTGGTTCTTCATCGGTGAGGCGCCGGCAGGCGAGGTGGCGGTGGATCGCGGCGAGATCCGCGACCACGTCTGGCTCCGGCCCGCCGAGGCGCTGCGGCGCCGGGACGCGGGCGAGCTGCAGCTGACGCCGCCCACCTGGGTGACACTGCACGAGATCACGCGCTGGTCCCGTGTCGCCGATGCGCTCGCGGCGGCCGCCGCGCGGCGGCCCGAGCACTTCGTTACCCGCGCGGCCCTGACCCCCGAAGGACCCGTCGCGCTCTGGCACGGGGACACGGGGTACGCCGACGGCGACGCGACGCGACCCGGCCCCCGGCATCGCCTGTGGATGCTGGAGACCGGCTGGCGCTACGAGCGCAGCGCGTAGCCACGGTTGTCTACGACGCTCGGGCCGCAGCCTAGCGGTATCAACGCGCGGTTGAAGATACCCCGGCCGAATACCTGTTCGACCGGGAACAGCGGTCGGTCCTGATCCCGGATCTTCACGTCATCCAGTTCGTCGCCGAGTGCCTCCAGTGTGATGTAGCTGAGCAGTTCGCCCGTATCGGCCGAACCAGCAATCACGTGTATGTCTTCCGCCGAGGCGTTCGAGAGCGGCTCGCTCTCGAGCCGCTTCTCATAGATCAGCAGCGGATCGAGTTGATCTGCCATCACGTACTGCGCGAGTCTGTACGTCATGATCTTGAGAAGTTGATCCTCCTTCAAGCTCTGCGTGCGCACCGCCACGACACTAACACCGTGACGGTTCGGCAAGTGGAACAACGCGTCCGGCGGCGGGTTCGCGAACAAGTCGGGCAACCGCTGCGCGGACGCTCGGTCGAGCAGGCGCCGAATGTGGGCTTCGGCATCGGGATTGCCGATCGGGTAACGCGTCCGTTCCCCCATGTCGTCTTACCGCGGTGCGCCGTGCTAGCGCTTCGAGTTTCCGGCGTCAACGGTGATCACGCCAACCTGCACGATGGAAGTCCGGGACATGGTAGCCCCGGGTATCAGACCCCACCGACGCTCGTCCAGATTCGCACGTGACCTGCCCCCTGCGATTTCGCCCATCCCGCAAGCTCTTGCGGCGTTCCTTGACGAGGCCGGGACGGAGCCCGCGTAGACTGCCGATTGCCGTTGACGATGATCCATCGCGCTGCCATAGTAATACTATCCGAAGTATTACCGCGCCGGAGGCCCGAATGCGTATCACGTCCAAGGGGCAGGTGACGATTCCTGTCGAGATTCGCGAGCGGTTGGGACTCCTGCCGAACAGCGAGGTGGAGTTCGAGATGGAGGGCAATGCCGTGCGCATCCGGAAGGCGCGCAACCGCCGCACGCGTGGGCGCGGTCGCAGCATCGTAGAGCATCTCCGCGGTAAGGCGACCAGTCGCATGAGCACGGACGAGATCATGGCGCTGACGCGCGGATAGACGAACCGCAGCGCCCGCCCGTCATGGCGACCCTGGTTGACAGCAACGTTCTCCTCGACGTGCTGACCGACGATGCACGGTGGTCCGCGTGGTCCGCCGACGCCTTGGCCAGCCAGGCCGAGCGCGACGTGTTGACGATCAATCCGATCATCTATGCGGAAGTGTCGATCGGATTCCGGCGCATCGAGGAGCTCGACACCGCCCTTCCGGTGCGGACCTTTCATCGCTTGCCGCTCCCCTGGGAGGCGGCGTTCCTCGCGGGCAAGTGCTACCTCACGTACCGAAAGCGGGGCGGAGCGCGGCCGTCACCGCTGCCGGACTTCTACATCGGCGCGCACGCGAGCGTCGCGGGCATGGCATTGCTGACGCGCGACGCCGCACGGTATCGAACGTACTTTCCGAAGCTGCGGTTGATTGCCCCGTGAAGCACGGAGCGCCGGCTGCGCTACGGCCGCAAGCGCTCGAGCATGCGCGGAAACGGGATCGTCTCCCGGACGTGAGGTAGGCCGCACAGCCACGCCACGGCGCGTTCGATGCCCATGCCGAAGCCGGCGTGGGGGACGGAACCATAGCGGCGCAGATCGAGGTACCAGCCGAAGTGCTCGAGGGGCAGACCATGGGCGCGAATCTGCGCCTCGAGGATCGCGAGATCATCCTCGCGCTGGCCGCCGCCGATGATCTCGCCGTATCCCTCGGGCGCGAGCACGTCGACGCAGAGCGCCAGGCGATCGTCGCTCGGGTCGCCCTTCATGTAGAAGGCTTTGCACTGCTTGGGGTAGCGGTGAATCATCACCGGGCGGTCGAATTCCTTTGCCAGGAGCGTTTCCTCGTCGGCGCCGAAATCGTTGCCCCATGCGCAGGAGACGCCGTGGCGCTCGAGAATGTCGAGCGCCTCGCCATAGGTGATACGCGCGAATGGCGGCCGGACGCGCTCGAGCGGCTCGAGCGCCCGGCCGAGATGCGCGAGCTCCCGGCTGCGCCGTTCGATCACGCGCGCGACCACGAAGGTCAGGAAGTCCTCCGCCAGATCCATGTCCCCGGCGAGGTCCATGTAGGCGACCTCGGGCTCGACCATCCAGAACTCCGTCAGATGGCGGCGGGTCTTCGATTTCTCCGCCCGGAAGGTGGGCCCGAAGCAGTACACCTTTCCGAACGCCATGGCGCCCGCCTCGAGATAGAGCTGCCCGCTCTGCGTGAGGTACGCTGGCTCGCCGAAGTAGTCGACGGCGAAGAGCGTGGTCGTGCCCTCGCACGCCGCCGGTGTGAAGATCGGCGCATCGATCAACGTGAAGCCCCGGGTATCGAAGTACTCGCGGCAGGCGCGGACGACCTCGCTACGCACCCGGAGCACGGCATGCTGGCGCGAGGAGCGCAGCCACAGATGCCGCTGGTCGAGCAGGAAGGCGACGCCGTGCTCCTTCGGCGTGATGGGGTAGCCTTCCGTTGCGTGGACGACTCTCACGTCCTCCACGCCGATCTCGTAGCCGATCGGCGCCCGCGGGTCGGCACGGACGGTGCCGACGACCGAGAGCGCGCTCTCCTGTCCCAGGTGCGCCGAGCGCTCGAACACCTCGGCTGGAACGTCGCGCTGGGACACCACGCACTGGACGGTTCCCGTCCCGTCGCGGACCTGGAGAAATTGCAGCTTGCCGCTCGACCGGAAGGCATCGAGCCATCCGTTGATCGTCACGCGCTGGCCGTCGTGCGCGGCGAGAGCGTCGACGTAGACCGAGACAGGCGGTGCGCTCACGGGTGACTCGATCGCGTGTCGTGGAAGCGGCCGTTTGCCGGGGGGCGCTGGTTGTGTGCCTCCCACGTCACGACGTATAGCATTGGCGGCCGCACACGACCAGCAGTTCGGAGGAACAGGCGATGCTCGGTTTTCAACTGGACGAGGAGCAGGAGGCGTTTCGGCTCGCCGTGCGCGGCTTTGCGGAGAAGGAGCTGGCCCCACGAGTCGAGGAGCTCGAACGCACCGAGACGTTTCCCTTGGATCTGTTCCGCGAGCTCGGGCGGCTGGGATACCTGGGCGTCGGGATTCCCGAGGAGCACGGCGGCAGCGGCGGCGGCATGGTCATGCGCTGTCTTCTCATCGAGGAGATCGCACGCATCAACTGCGGCGTTGCGGCTGCTCTCCTCGCCCACGTGGGGCTTGCGACCATCCCGATCTGGAAGTTCGGCACCGAGGCGCAGAAGCGGCGATATCTGGGCCCGGCGCTGCGCGGCGAGATCCTGGGAGCGTTCGGTCTCTCGGAGCCGAATGCGGGTTCAGATGCCGCCTCGCTGCGCACGGTGGCGGAGCGCCGCGGCGACGCCTACGTCATCAGCGGCAGTAAGATGTTCATCACCAACGGCAACATCGCCGACTACGTCCTGGTGGCGGCTTACACCGACCGCAGCCGTCGCGGCGCCGGGATCAGCCTGCTCATCGTCGACCGGGGGACGCCCGGCTTCTCGGTCCAGCGCAAGCTCAAGAAGGCGGGGCATCACACGTCCGAGACCGCCGCGCTCGATTTCGAGGAGTGCGTGGTGCCGGCGAGTCAGCTGCTCGGTGGGACCGAAGGCGGCTTCCGTCAGGTGACCGGCACCCTCGAAGGCGGTCGCATCACGCACGCCGCCCGCTCCGTTGGAGTGAGCCAGGCGGCCCTCGACGCGGCGGCCAAGTACGCGTGTGAACGGGAGCAGTTCGGCCAGAAGATCGCCCGGTTCCAGGCGATCCGCCACAAGATTGCCCGCATGGCCATGATGGTCGAGACCGCGCGCACGATGATGTGGCGGGCGGCCTGGCTCTTCGATCGCGGCGATCCGTGCATGCGCGAGGCGGCGGTGGCCAAGCTCCACGCGTCGGAGGTGGCGCAGCAGGTGACGTGGGAAGCGGTGCAGATCCACGGGGGCTATGGGTACATCACGGAGTTTCCGGTGGAGCGCTTCTGGCGCGACGCTCGCCTCATGACGATCACCGAGGGCACGACGGAGATCCAGCTCACGATCATCGCGCGCGAGGTGGGGCTGCCGTGAGCCGCACGGATGTGCGCGACAGACGTGCGTTGTAGTTGAGCAGATCGCCTGATACTGTTTGAGACACGGGCGAAGCGGGCGGCGGTCGCGCCCCGTGCGGCGGAAGAGGGTCCGAGGGAGGGCGACATGCGTATCAGCCATGCATGTACGGCGGGGATGTTCGTGGTCGCCTGGCTCATCAGCTGCGCGCCTCAGCAGGCGCAGGTGCAACAGGACGTCGAGCCCACCGCACGGCTGGGCAAGGCCGTCACCGCCGAGGATGTGATCCGCGAGAACGATCTCGAGCGCCTCTGGAGCCTCGAGGAATACGCCGCCGAGCAGCACCAGCTCGACAGGGAGATGGACCTACTCGAGGGCGACGTCGCCGGGGACGCGGACTTCGCCGCCGATGACACCGAGGAGCGTCCCGGCGGGAGAATGGAACACATCGGACGGGCGACCTGGTCCGTCCTGGTCGTCGCCTTCACCTTGGGGATGGCGGCGCTACCCTTCCTCGTGTGAACGTCGGTGGGCCACCACCATCGCACGCGGGTCACAGCCGTGGCTGCCACTACCTCGGACGCGCGTCGGGATCCGCGAGGGAGTAGCGACACGTGGCGCCGGTAGGCATCGGGCCGCCGGGCGGTCGCTTCGCCGCGATCACTGTGGTGGTTGCGCTGGCCGCCAACCTGCTGGTTCGCAGTAGCCCTATCCCAGGAATCAGCGCGGCGCTGGTTGGGCTCGCGCTGATCATCGGACTGGCCGGCTGGGCCTTTCAGGCCTCGGGCGACCCGCGCATGCGTTTCCGGCGCGACATGTTCTTCGGCATCGGTGCCGGTGTTCCCCTCGGCGTTGGCCTCGCGCTTCTCATGCGCTAGCGCTGGACTTCTCGCCGCTCGCGAGCCTAGCACATCTCGCATCAGCGCGGTCACCGGCCAGCACGGGCTAGCTCATGCCGCGCGCCACCTGGCGCCGGTACGCTTCCTGCAGCAGGCGGGTGATCGGTCCCGGCGCTCCGGTACCGATCGTTCGATCGTCCACGCGCACCACGGGCAGGATCTCCACGACCGAGGAGGTAAGGAACAGTTCCCGTGCGCCTCTTAGCGCGGTGCGGCGGATCGGCCCTTCCTCGACGCGAAGGCCGAGACGCCGGGCGAGTGCGACGACGACATCACGGGTGATCCCGCGCAGAATCCCCTCGGCCGGAGTGCGCAATCGATTGCCCCGCCAGATGAAGACATTGGCGGTGGTGGCCTCGGTGACGTCGCCCGCCGCGGTGACGTACAGGCCATCGTATGCCTTGCGGCGCCGCGCCTCGCGCCTGCCGAGCACCGCCGGCAGATAGCTCAGGGTCTTGAGCTCGACGAACGGGCCCGATCCCCGGCCGAACGAGAGCAGACAGAGATTGATCCCGCGCGCCTGCGCAGTCGCAAGCGCCGGGTCGAGGCGACGCGCCTGCACCAGCAGCGTCGGTCGCGGACGGACCGGAGGGTCGAGGCCTGCGGCCGTTCCCCGCGTGACGGTGAGACGGACCGCCGCATCGCCGATCCGGTTGGCGGCGAGAACCCGCGCGACGGCGCGCGCCCAGTAGGCGGTCGTTGCCGGGACGGGGATGGCGAGAATGCGGGCACCGGCGCGCAGGCGGGCAACGTGTCGCGCCAGGAGAAACGGCTGGTCTCCGTACACGCGTACGGTCTCGAACAGCCCGTCGCCGTAGAGGAACCCGCGCTCGGTGATCGGCAGCAGCGCACGCGTGCTGTCGAGGATGCGTCCGTTCAGCCACACGGCTTCCCGCCCTGCGCGGCGCCGGGGCCCGGATGAATGCCGCTGCCCGCGGGATCGGCTTCGTTGCCTTGCCGCCATGCGCGCCCTCAGGCGGCGCAGCCGCCGCGCGCTCCGAGGGCCCCGAGGAGCGCTTCGACCTTCAGCAGGGTCTCGGCGTGCTCGGCGTCGGCGTCGGAATCGGCGACGATGCCGCCACCCGCGCCGAAATATGCGAGTCCGTCGATCGTCACCGCGGTGCGGATCGGGAGATTCAAGTGGAGGTCGCCCGCGCCGTCGATGATGCCGAGGGCGCCGGTGTACACGCCGCGGGCATGGGGCTCGAGATCGTCGATGAGCTGCATGGCCCGGATCTTGGGCGCTCCGGTGATTGACCCGCCCGGGAACGTCGCGCGCAGGATCTCCAGCGTGGTGACGTCGGCGCGCAGCTCGCCAACGACCGTGGAGACGAGATGATGGAGGGACGGATAGCTCTCGAGCATCGCGAGCGATCGGACGCGCACCGAGCCGGGGACGCAGATCCGGCCCAGATCGTTGCGCTCGAGATCCACGATCATCACGTGCTCGGCTCGTTCCTTGGGGTCCGTCTCGAGCTCGCGCCGCAGGCGGAGGTCGTGCTCGACGCTGCGGCCGCGAGGCCGCGTTCCCTTGATCGGTTGGGTGGCGATGTGGCGCCCGCGACGCTCGAGGAACAGCTCCGGCGAGTTCGAGACGATCTGGAACGGGCCGGCATCGACGTACGCGCTCCGGGGCGTGGGATGCGTTCGCGCCAGTCGTGTGAAGAAGTCCACGGGGTCCGTGTGCAGCGGCACGGCGAACCGCTGAGTCAGGTTCACCTGATAGACGTCGCCGGCGGCGATGTGGTGGTGGATACGTTGGATGGCGTGCCGGTACGCCTCCAAGGTCATGTTGCTGCGCAGGATCGGCGCGCCGGCGATGTTCTCGGCCGCGGCGCCGCGGAACGGCAGCGCCGCTCGCTCGGACAGCTCGGCACGGCAGCTCTGGGCATCGCGGCGCGTCGTGGTGACGACGTGGTAGCGCCGCGCGACGGTATCGCAGACCACCAGCGGATCGTAGAACGCGAACTGCAGGCGGGGAAGGCGAAGGTCGTCCACGACGCGCGGCGGCCGGGGCGCGAGCAGAGTGCCGAACTCATAGGCGAGGTAGCCGATGGCTGCCACGCGAAACGGGAACGGAGGCATCGACGCGGGGCGCGGAAGCGAGGCGAGGAAACGGTCGAAGGCCACGAGCGGCTCCGTCGCCCGCCGCTCGTGCCACGGCAACCCCGTCCACACGCCGCCGTCGGCGTCGATCCGGAGCGCGCGCCGTGGATCGAAGCCGATGATCGTGAGCGGGCGCCCGTCCGGCCCGGTCACGCCGTCCACGTATGCCAAGCCGCGCTTGCCGCGGAGCCGGCCAAGGAGCTCGAGCGGCGAGACGGGCAGGTCGATCTCTTCGACGATCATGCTCGCGAGCAGCGGTGCGTCATCGCGGTGCCGTGCGATGATCTCTGTTGCGTCGTCTCGCCATAGGCAGCGGCTTCTCCAGCGTCAAGCCCTTGCGCATGACGGGAGCACAGATTAGCCTGTCGATCGTGATCCCACCATCCTGATTCACCTCGCGGAGACCAGCGTGAACGCGGCCATACATCTGCTTCGGCGCGCAAGCCGGTCCAGCGTCCGGATCGAAGCGACCATCCCCGAGCGGCATCCCTCGGCCAAGATTCTCGGCACCGCTCGCGTCGGCTCCGGGTCGATCGTTGCGTCCGAAGGGCTGATCCTGACGGTCAACTACGTTGTCCTCGGCGCAAACGCGCTCAGCGTGACGCTGCAGGATGGGCAGGAGCTCCCCGCCGATCTCACGGCGATGGATCTCACGTCGGGGCTCGCGCTGCTGCGTGTCGAAGCAACGTCCTTGCCGGCTCTGAGCTTCGCAACCTCCCGGGATCTGCGCCTCGGGGACGAGGTCTTCGTCGTGTCCTGCATCGGGGAAAGCAACTTTCGCGTCGCCGACGGGTTCGTGACGTACCTCGGGCCATTCGACGCGAACTGGGAGTACACCCTCGACCGCGCCATCATGTCGAGCGCCCTGAACCCTGGCCTGGGCGGTGGCGCGTTCGTCGATCGACTCGGGCGGGCGGTCGGGGTGGTCTCGCTCAGCCTCAACACCGTTGGCAGGTTCACCCTGGGCATTCCCGGCGAGTGCTATCTCGACCATCGCGACGAGCTGCTCCGCCACGGGCGCCGGAAGACCATCAGCCCACGAGCCTGGATGGGCGTCTTCTGTCACACCATGCAGGATCATGTCGTGATCGCCGGGCTTCTCCCCGGAGCGCCGGCCGAGCGCGCGGGGCTCAAGCAAGGGGATGTGATCCTGACGATCGACGGACGCGGGGTGGCGGATCGACGGACGCTCTACGAACAGCTGTGGACGCATCGGGCGGGTGATGCCGTGCACCTGCAGATCTTCCGCGACAACGAGGTGCAGACAGTGCGGATCTCGACCGTGGACGTCGAGGAGTACTTCGCCTGATCGCACCTCACGGCGGGCATTCGCGGCGAGGGGTGGTCCCGGTACCGCCCTCCGGGACCCCTGCTCCTCCCGGTTCGCGCGCTTGGCGGGGCAAGTCGATCTCGAAGGCGGGGGGATCGGCAGGTGGCGCGTACGGTGGCTCGGGGGAGCGTCGCGGAGAGGCAGCCGACGGTGGATATCCCAGGGCCGGGGGGTCGGTTCACCCGGCGCATCCCCCCGGCTCCCAAGGCACGCCGCACGCCCACGGAAACGGTTGACTCGGGGGGTGTCGGCAAGTATGCTGCGAGGAAGCTCTGTGCCCCAGTCAGCCGCACGCCAATCCTTCCAAGATCCGCAGTAGTTGCACGGTGCGGCGAGGGGCACCTTCGCAATCCAAGGCATCCAGAAACAGTTGAACGACACCCAGCTTGGGGAATCGCTTCGAGCCCGACGCGCGCGCATGGCATGGTGCCTGCCGTGACCATGGGACTGGTGAGGGGGGCCACCCGGCGCTCCTCGTCCACCACGGGTCCAGCACATCAGGGGGCGTATGAAGTCCAACCGGAGTGACGGGGCGAAGGGCACCAGCCTCCAGTCGAAGAAGCTGGCGGATCTGCCCCGCGATCGAGGGTTCGGCGCCGACAACCTCGAGGTCGTGCCGGATGCGTCGGGCGGCGAGGAGATGGAGCAGGTCGTGTCCATGCTTGGCGACGTGGACATCGACTTCGCCGATTCCTCCGAGGAGGAGGCAGCGCCCGTACCTGAGAAGCGAAGCGGAGAGGAGTGGCAGGAGGAGGCCCAGGATGTCGAGGAGGAGCGATCCGCCAGTGAGAGCGCCGACCCGGTCCGCATGTACCTTCAGGAGATGGGGGCCGTCCCCCTGCTCTCGCGAGAGGACGAGGTCTCCATTGCGAAGGGAATCGAGGCAGGCGAGAAGGAGGTAAAAGCGGCGGTCTTCGGGCTCGACATCTCGGTCAAGTACGTCGTCGGCCTCGGGGATGCTCTCCGCAACGCCGAGATCGATGCGCGCCAGGTGTTCGGGGACGAGGAGACGGAAGCCGAGGAGGAAGGGGCGGATCAGCGCACCGATGCCAGAGCCAAGGCCTTTCTCCGCCAGGTGACCCGCTTGAAGCGCCTCGCCAGCGATCGCGAGAAGGTCGATCGGCAGCTCACTTCGAAGGCGCGCGTCTCGAAGCCGCGGCGCGAGCGTTTGCTCAAACGTCACGCGCAGCTCGGGAAAGCGATCGAGGAGCTGCTCGACGTCACGCCCATCGGCAAGTTTCACATCACGTCCATCACCGAGAAGCTCAAGGAAGCGGACCAGATTTGCGAGCGCTCTCGGCGGTTCGTCTCGAGTCAGGAGGGTCGATCGGGCAAATCGGCGGCGGACCTCCTGCAGCTCGCGCAGCGTCTGCGGACGGCAATGAAGAGCGGCGGCAAGCCGCCGCCGGCTGGCGTGAGGCGCATGACCGCGGCGCAGGTCGTCGAGGCTGCCGACGCCATCCGCGAGGCACGTCGCGCGGCGGCGGCAGCCCAACGGGAGCTCGGCTTTTCCGGTGACGAGCTGCGCGACGTGCTCCGGCGCATCTGGGCAGGGGAGGCCAGAGCGCAGGACGGCAAGAAGCGCCTGATCGAGGCCAACCTCCGCTTGGTCGTGAGCATCGCCAAGCGCTACACGAATCGCGGCCTCGGGTTCCTCGACCTGATCCAGGAAGGGAACATCGGCCTGATGCGCGCGGTCGAGAAGTTCGAGTACCAGCGGGGCTACAAGTTCTCGACCTACGCGACGTGGTGGATCCGGCAGTCCGTCAGCCGCGCCATTGCCGATCAGGCGCGCACCATCCGCATTCCGGTCCACATGATCGAGACCATCAACAAGGTGGTGCGCACCTCGCGCTATCTCGTCCAGCAGCTCGGCCGCGAGCCGACCGCGGACGAGATCGCGACCCAGATGGAGATGCCGACCGACAAGGTCCGCAAGGTGCTCAAGATCGTCAAGGAACCGGTGTCACTCGAGACGCCGATCGGTGACGACGAGGAGAGCTCACTCGGCGATTTCGTCGAGGATCGGCAGACCCTCTCGCCGGCGGACGCGGCGATGGCACTCAGTCTCGAGGAACAGACCCGGAAAGTTCTCGCCACGCTGACCCCGCGCGAGGAGCAGATCCTTCGGCTTCGCTTCGGGATCGGCGAGAAGTCGGACTATACGCTCGAGGAGGTGGGCCAACGGTTCGCGGTCACGCGCGAGCGCATCCGCCAGATCGAGGCGAAGGCGCTGCGCAAGCTGAGGAGTCCAAGTAGGTTACGCTCGCTAGAGACCTTCGTGCAGTCTCAGTGAGTCTGTTCCCGGTGGCTGGGCAGGAGGGGTCGGCCCCCGGGTTCTTGTTGGAGATGGTGGATGCTCGATAACCTGGAGAAGGAGCTCAAGCGGTGGCGACAGAACCGGGCGCGTAGGCCTGCACCGGAGACGCCGGCTGATCGGCGGACGGTGAGGGTCAACGGCCAGGAGGTTCTCGTCGTCAAGAAGGCGCGCAAAGCTCCGACCTCGACAGACCCATCCGATTCATCCAGCGATCCCACGACCTAGCTCGAGGGGTGCCTGCGCTCCCTGGGCGTCCAGTCGCTGCCCTTCTCGGGTGCGGCGTCAGCCCAGGCGGGTTCAGTGCGAGTGAACGGGCGTTCGGGCGCCACTCTGGCGCTGCGCCAAGAGCTGCTCGGCCCGGGCCGCGTCCCGTGCGAGGTCCAAGGCGCGGCAGACGGCTAGGGTCTCGTCGAGCCGCGTCGCTGCAGCGCCGGGGGCTCCTCGCGCGAGCTCCAGAGCCGCCAGCCCAAGAACGGCCGCGACGACCACGGAGCGGGCGCCGATCACCTCCGCGATCTCGACCGCTCGTCGGTACGATGTCTCGGCCGCCTCGAAGTCCGCCGGACCTCGAGCCCGCAGCACGTCACCGATGGCCGAGGCGGCGAGCGCTTCCCGCAATCGTCCCCCGGCACGCGACTGAGCCAGCTCGGCTGTCTTCTGCGCTCGGTTGAGCTCGCCCACGGCGAGGAGCCCGTCGACGACCACCCGGGCATTGAGGAGCAGATGGTTGCCGGTGCTGACGGCGTGATCGACGAGCGCGACGTACCGACTCGCCGGTTCTCCCAGCGCGGCGCGCGCCGACAGCATCACCGCCCCGGCGGTGAGAATGGTCGGGACGTTGGCGATCTGCTCCGCGACGGCGAGGCATCGTTCGGCCCATTCCTTGGCGGCCGTGTAGTCGGCGCGCGTCAAGTGGAGATGGGCGAGCTTGGCCGCCATGCCCGCTTGTGCCGTCTGGTTGTGGGCCTTCACCGCCAGCGCGTACGTCTCCTCGGCGCCGGCGCGGGCGCCGGCGCAGTCGTCGCTGTAGAGCCGCACGGTGTCGCGCACCCAGCACGCGCCGAAATACACATCGGCGAGGCGCGCCCGATCGCCGGACCGCTCGAGCTCTCCCATCACCCAGTCGATCTTGGCACGCGCATCGGCGAACCGCCCGTCGAGGACGTAGGCGAGGGCGAGACCGCGCGCGACGCTGAGCGCGGGTTTCACCAGCTCGGCCTCGAGCGCGATGCCCAGGGCCTCTTCCGTCATCGCCAGGCCCTGATCGAAGGACGCCCGCGCGCTCCCCATGATGTGCAGGCCGAGGAGCGATCCGAGAGCGGCCAGCGACCCGCGATCGCCGAGCGCTTCGGCGAGCTCCCGCCCGCGGCGCGCGGCGCGCTCGGGATCGACGGTGGCGGCGGAGGAACCGTAGATGATCGTCAGCCGGGCGAGCCCCTGGGTCGCATCGAGGACCCACCGCCGCGCTTCCCCGTCCGCGCGCCCGTCGGCCAGTATCGCCTCGGCCAGCTCCCATGCCTGGCGGTAGAGATCGACCGCGGTGGCATATGACGGCAGGATCTCGGCCTCCCGCGCCGCCGTGAGGAGTGCCGGCACCGCCTTGTCGGCGCGATCGCTGCGGGCGAAGTGGTGTGCGAGGAGCGCCGCGTGTTGTGGGGAGGCATCGTCGTCGGCGGCTTGCAGCACCTGCGCAATCCGCCCGTGCAGCTGGCGCCGCTCCCGCAGCAGGAGGCCTTCGTACGCGATTTCCTGCGTCAGGCTCTCACCGAAGCGAAACTCGGCGTCGGAGAGGACGGTCTTGCGGTGCACGATGCCGAGGCGCTCCAGCCCGTCCAGCTCTCCGGCGACCTCGATGTCCTCACCGTCGAGAACGGCGGCGAGCTGATCGCGGCGGAACTGCCGGCCGAGCACGGACGCCACCCGGACGGCTCGCTTGGCGGCGGGCCGCAGGCGATCCAGCCGCGCCCCGATCAGCTCCTGCACGGTGTTGGGAATCGCGATCTCCCCGAGCGGGCGGGTGACCGTCGCGGCGCCGTCGTCGCCGGTGACGATGTGCCCTTCCTCGACGAGGCCGCGGGTCAGCTCCTCCGCGAAGAATGGATTGCCCTCGGCCTTCAGCACGATGCGGCCTTCGAGCTCGCGCGGCAGCGGCGCCCCGGCGACGGCCCGGATCATGGCGACGATCGCCTCGTCCGGCAGCCGGCGCAGCGACAGCCGCGTGAAGGCCGCCTGCGTGCGCCAGACGATCTCATCGTCCGGCCGATGGCTCACCACGAGCATCACGCGCACGCGCTGAAGCCGGGAGGCGGCGAGCTGGAGCAGCTCCAGCGACACGGCGTCGATCCACTGCACGTCCTCGATGATCATGATGACGGGCATGCGCTCGCTTGCCGTGGACACCAGGTGGCCGACCGCGTCGAAGGTCTCCCGTTTGCGCTCGTCGGCCGGCAGCTCGGCGACGTCGTCCACGGCAGTGGCAAGTAGCCGGCACAGCGACGGGTACGCCGCGCACAGACTTCGGTCCACCGCCTCGAGCTTCGCGGCGATCTTGGCGCAGGCCTGCTCGCCGCGATCGTCTCCGCCGAGGCCGAAGTAGCCGCGCAGCATGGAGACGATGGCGGCGTACGGAACCATCTGGCTGAGCGACGAGCAGCGGCCCTCGAGAAACACGACGGCGGCGTCGGCGAGACTCTGCTTGAACTCGTAGAGGAGACGGGATTTGCCGCTGCCGGCGTCCCCGACCACGGCCACCACCTGCGCCCAGTGGCTGGCGAGCCGGTCGCAGCACGCGCGCAGGTGCTCGAGCTCTTCCGCGCGCCCGACGAATGGGGTCAGTCCGCGCGCCAGGGCGATACCCATCGGCGTCGCGCTCGAGCGTCGTTCGAGCACCTCATGGGCGGGGACCGGCTCGCTCTTGCCCTTGAGCTCGAACGGGCCGGCTTCGCGCGTGCAGAAGCGTCCCAGCACCAGGCGCTGCGTGGCTTCGCTGATCAGAATCGTGCCCGGCTCGGCCACCGACTGCAGCCTGGCGGCTAGATTCGTGGTGTCGCCGATCGCGGTGTAGTCCATCTTGCGGTCGTTGCCGATGGTGCCGACGACGACTGGCCCGGTGTGGATCCCGATGCGCAGGCTGAGCGCGATGTCCAACTCGCGTCGGAGCCGATCGGAGAGCGCGGCCATCGTCGCGCGGATGGACAGCGCGGCGAGGACGGCGCGCTCGGGCGCGTCCTCGTGGGCCACGGGGGCGCCGAACAGCGCCATGAGCCCGTCCCCGGCGAGCTGATTGACGATGCCCTCCGCGGTGTAGATCTCCCGGAAGGCGACGGCGAGATATTCATCCAGGAGATCGCGGTATTCCTCGGGATCGAGCCGCTCGGCGATGGCGGTCGAGCCGACCAGGTCGCAGAAGAGCACGGTGACGAGCTTTCGCTCTCCGACCATCCCGCCACGGCTGGCGTCGATCTTCGCCGCCAGCTCGGCAGGGATGAAGCGCGACAGCCGATGGAGGCGATCCTCTCCAGCCGCGGCCTCCTCGCGCCGCGCCTCGGCGAGCAGCTGCGCACCGCAGTCCGGACAGAAGCGAAACCCGGGATCGACGGTGGCGCCGCAGGCGGAGCAGCGCACGCTCGTCCGCTGGCCGCACGCGGGGCAGAAGGGCTTTCCGGGCAGCAGATCCGTCCCGCAGTGGACGCATCGCATGTCCAAACCTTCATCTGGCGACCGTGTGGAGTCAAGAGCGGGCTGCCGGGTCGGCCGCCCCGTCCCACGTGTGTCACTCGGCCAGGCGTTTCAGCCGCCCGTCGATGAGGAAAGGACCGAACGGAACTACCGCAGCCGCGACGCCGGCAGCCGCGAGCGCGCGCGGAATCGGGATGTGCACAACTCCCGCAATGAAGGCCGAGACCAGGGCGAGAAACAGGAAGCCATGAATCGAGCCAACGATGGTGACTGCGAGCGGCATCCCGGCAAAATACTTGAGCGGCATCGCGACGCCGAAGAGGACCAACGTCGATGTTCCTTCGACCATCCCGAGCACGCGAAGGCGGCCGAGGAGTTTTCGGTCAATCCTTGCAGGCATTCAATGCTCCGAATGGGACTACGGTGCGCTGCATCCGGTGCGTCCCAGGCATCTGGCGAGGGCATCGAGCATTGCGCCCGCGAGCTTCGAGTCTCGATCGCAGTTCAGGATACCGAGGGCCGTCTCGGCATTCAAACCACGGGAACGATCACCACGCGCCCACCATCCCGCGACGCTTCTGGACACCGATACGCGAGGGATGGCAACGTGCCTCGCGCGGATGCGAAGCGACCGTGCCCGAGACCATCCGAACGAGTTGGAACGTCGAGGAAGATGCGCGGGAAGCTACCTACGTTGAGCCCGAGCGCGGGTCCGATAGTGGCCACCGTCGTCGTCTGCACCCACAACCGGGTCGACTTTCTTGCGCCTCTCGTGACCGCCGTACGAAACGAGCGGATCGATCACCGATTCGAGCTGGTCATTGTCGACAGCGCGTCGAGTGATGCCACCCCTGCCGTTGCCGCCGCGCTCGCGACCGGCGACGAGCCACGGGTTCGATGGGAGCGTCTCGATCGTCCCGGCCTCTGCGGGGCGCGAAATCGGGGTCTCGAGGTGGCTGCCGGTGGTGTGGTGGTTTTCCTCGACGACGATGCGATCCCGCATCCGGGGTGGCTGGCGGCCATCGCCCAACCCTTCGCCGAGCCGGAGGTGGGCGCGGTCGGTGGTCCGGTGTCGCTACGCTTCCCCCAGACGCCGCCACCCTGGCTGACGGAGCCCCTGCGCGGCTACCTCACGGCCTACGATCTCGGTCCGACCGCCACGGAGATCGAGTACACCGTCGGCATGCAGCAGTTCCCCCGCGGCGCCAACATGGCCGTGCGTCGGACGGCGGCGAGGGACGTGGGCGGCTTCCGCGCCATGTTCGAGCGGCGCGGGCGGCGCCTGAGATCGAACGACGAGCTCGATCTCTGCTATCGGCTCCAGGCCCGCGGGTGGCGCCTACGCTACGCACCGGAAGCTTCCGCCGACCACGTCGTCCTCGCCGAGCGCCTTCGACCCGAGTGGTTCCTTCGCCGCTTCAGTGCACAGGGAACCTCCGACGCCCTCTTCCAGCTCGCCAACCGCGGCCTGCGGCGGGCGCTCGGACGGCTGCGCTGGTACTACGCCCCGCGGCTGCTGCGGCGGCCGTATCGACCGGGCTCGGAACCTGATCCGATCCGCCTCTTGGCGGAATGCGAGCGACGTGAAGCGTGGGGGTATGTGGGTGGCTTGGCGGTGGGTCTTCCGGTTGCCGTAAGGGCTGGTCCCGGGGGCACGTGAACCTTGATCGCATTCTACCCGCGCCCCCCGGAATCCCAGAAATTCGTCACATAGTTCGCCGGTCCTCGACGCCCCTGGCGGCGTTGCGCCTCCTCGACAGACTTCCCAGTCTGCCTGCGTCGGCGCGCCTTGCCAGCAGCGCCGATCGCTCGCCGACTTACGCAACGAATTTCTGGGACGGCACACTAGAAGCCGGCTGGTCCTTCTGCTAACACCCGTCACACGTCGATGCCGACCGGACCAAAGTATCTCGCCTGGCTCGCGATGCGGGCGGCGCGGCGCACCTACCAACTGGGCCGAGACAGCTCGCGCGTTCTTCGGGGCCTCGTCCGTACCATCCGGTGGGCGATCGCACCGTCCCCTCCGGCTGCCGGCCTCGCCGTGCTCGAGGGCGAGGCGCTTGCCCGCGTTGGCATGCCCGCGTTCTATCGCGTGCGGGTTCACAATCCGACCGCGACCGACCAGGCTCTTCACGTTCTCGTCACGGGTCTTCAAGAAGCGGTGGCGACACCGGAGTTTCAGCTGCGCTGGGACGTCACACTGCGCGCCGGCGAAAGCGCAGATCGCTGGATCCGGTCGACCTGGCGGAGCGACGGCGGCTTTCTGGATGTTCCACCCGGCGACACCCGTCCCGTCTGGATGGTCAGTGAGCCGTGGCGGCGATGGGTCGTCGAGGCGATGCTCATCGAGACCCCGGCGGCCGGGGGTCGGCTCCAAATAGGGGGCACCCTGGCCCGATGAGGATCCTTCACGTCGTGCCACGGTACCCGCCTTCGATCGGAGGCTCCGAGGTCTGGGCCGCAGGGCTCGCCCGCTGGCAGCGGGCCCAGGGACACGAGGTGGACGTCCTCACGTTGCGGGCGGTTCAGGACGACGAGCTCTGGGGGGAGGGGCCCGTACTACCCGCGCCGGTCGCCGTGGGCTCTGCCGATTCCGACCGCGGTGTTCGCGTCCGTCGTTTTCCGCACCGTCGGCTCGGGCCGGGTGCCCGGTGGCTGCTCTGGCGCTTGCGTTTGTCCTCCTTGTCGCACTGCCACTCCCCGGCGCTGTACGGCGTGCTGCTGCGCGAGGCTCGCGCCGTTGACATCATCCACGCTCACACTGTCCCGGGGCCACATCTGTGTACGTGCTGGCTCTCCGCCCGCGCGGCGCGGAAGCCCCTCGTTCTCACGCCTCACTTCCATGCCGGCGACCCGGTACACGAGCAAGCCCCGTACCGCTGGCTCCTCAGACACGCAGACGCGGTCTTCGCGGTTAGTAGCGCAGAGACAAGCGCCCTCGCTGCCCGCAAAGTTCCACCCGACCGCATCGTGACGACGTCGAATGCGATCGACACGCCGACGCTGGTTGACAGCACTCGGGCAAAGGCCGTCGTGCGAGGTGCGCTCAGCGTGCCTGCCCACGCATCTCTGGTCACGTTTCTTGGCCGGAAGGTGGCTTCCAAGGGTGTCGAGCTACTCCTGCAAGCCATGACACTCAGCACGCGACGTCCGCCGCCAGTCCTGGCGCTCGCCGGCCCGGCCACAGCCTGGTATCGCGCGCTGGGGGATCGCATCCGTGGCGACAACATCAGAGATTTGCCACCGCTGCCCGAGGCGGCGAAGTTCGATCTGTTGGCGGCGTCGGACCTCCTGGTCTTGCCCTCGAAGAGCGAGGCGTTTGGCATCGTGTTGTTGGAGGCTTGGGCCGCTGGGACGCCTGTGCTCGGGGCGGACATTCCCCCGGTTCGGGAAGTGATCGGTGACGGTGGGTTGACCTTCCGACCGGACGATGCTGCTGACCTCGCGGCCCGGATCGACCAAATGCTGGCGTCTCCTGATGAGGCGCGGGCCATGGCCGAACGCGGAGGCCGTAAAATCAGGGCCCAGTACACCTGGGAACGCGTCGGTTCCACCGTGATGACCGGGTACACCCTCGCGGCTTCACGACGTGCCCGGTGTCGCGCGACGCCCTAGCCGACGGCGGGCGATCCGTTGCCATCGGCGCAGGCGCCAACGCCGCCGACCGCTATCCTCACGCCACCCGTGAGCGGTCAGCACGCCTCGACCGCCGGAACGCCGTACAGATAGGCTCATGACACGAAACGCGCGGCTCGAGATTCTCGTCGTGAGCAACCTGTGGCCGCCTCATTTCGTGGGAGGCTACGAGCTGGGGGCAAGCGAGGTGGCAAGCCACCTCGCAGCCCGCGGCCACCGGGTGACCGTCCTCACGAGCATGTTTGGTGAACTCGGACCCACCATCGACGGGAACGTTCATCGCGTCCTTTTCAGCTTGATTCGGCGACGGAATCTGGGCCCTCGACAGCTCCTCGCGGAGAGCGTTAGCAGCGCTCGGGCCGGACGCCGTGTGCGCCGGTTGTTGCGATCGACCCGCTTCGACATCGTCTACCTGTTCAGCCCCGTGGGGCTCAATTCCGCGCTACTCGAGCAGCTCACGACCACCGGCCGCTCGGTGGTGGCGTACGTCTCCGACGATTGGGTCTCACAATGGCCTCGCTGCGACCGCCTGTTCGAGAAATGGATGAGACCCCGTCCCTACCCCTGGACGGATGGCAACCGCGTTCTCGTCCTGGCCCGGTGGGCCCTCCGGCGCGCCGGCGTCTTCGCATGCAATCCAGAGGTCCCGATTCGGCACGCGCAGTTTGTCAGCCGGTACGTTCGCGGCATCAGCATCGGACGCCTTCCACTACTCGCATCGGAGATGATCATCCCGTGGGGCATCGACATCGGGCGCTATCCCTTCCGAGCCCGCATGCCTGGTGAGCTTCGGAATTGGATCCTTGTCGGGCAGGTGGAGGCTCACAAGGGAGTACAGACCGCGGTGGATGCCGTGGCGTTGTTGCGCAGTCAGGGAGAGCCGGTGACCATGACGATCTACGGCAGCGACACGACAGCCTTTGCCCGGGCCCTGCGAGAGCGGGTTGCGCGCAGTGGTCTGGCCAGCCACGTCCGGTTTGCAGGCGCGCGACCTCGGGAGCAGCTCCCCGGGGAAGCCTACCATCGTGGGGGGCTATTTCTCCTGCCGAGCGTGTGGAAGGAACCGTTCAGCATCACCCTCCTGGAGGCCTTTGCCTCCGGAATCCCCGTACTGGCGACTTCGACGGGGGGAACAGGGGAAATCGTTCGCGATGGCGAGACCGCCACCGTCTTCGAGGCAGAGGATGCCGCGCATCTGGCGGCCCAGTATCAAAACCTGCTTCGCCATCCCGCCCGGGCAAGTGTGATGGCGTCACGTGCGCGCCGAATCGTCGAGGAATACCTCGACATCGAGGCCATGGTGGACCGGGTCGAGTCACACCTCCTCGCAGTGCGTGACGGCTGCGCCGCTGGCAGCAGCGGAGCGGATTCTCCTCGTTTGCATCCCTGGGAAGATGCCAACATGCGGGTGCTGGACTCACCAGTCTCCCACAACCGCGAGCGGTGAGCCCGAACGTCTCCGGACGCCGGATACGGCTCTCACAACCAGCCGCCTGCTCACAGCCGTCGACAGAGCTGCCAGGGCCAGCTTTCGATCCCGTCGTCGACCCGCAGAGAACACCGTAGTTAGTTAGCTAGTTCACCTGCCCGCGGATCTCGCCGCTCGGGAAGGCGTGCGAATGCACGTCAACATACAGGCCCCCGGCCAGCAGGTTCGCAAGGTCCGAAGGCGACAGGTCCACTCTGGCTCTCACCCGTCTACCGGAGGCGCCGAGGTCGGCGACGATCGCCCCATCGACCCCCGCGGCGCCGCGGTGCACATGCGCGGCGCTGGCCTGGGCCACGTCATGGGCACAGGTCGCGTTGCCCTACTCGGGCGGCGGAGCGAGAGCGGACGGACAGGCGGAGCGCCTGTTCGGCGCGCCGAACTGGCCACCGCCAACATCGTCCGCGCAGCAAACGCTGTACCAGAAGGACGATCCGCGCTGGCTCGTCGGTTTCGAATGAGGGTCGAGGTCTAGCTTGATGAGAAACTCGCAGCTTCCCTTCCTCTCTCGTTCAAACTGGAGACCGGAGTTCTTCAGCGGAGCGTGATCGGCCGCCGCCGACCGCGGCGACGGACCGCGCATGCCGAGGCGCCATTCTCGACCTCTATACTATGGTTGGTCAGGTCAGTTTTGGGGTCACGACCGATGGGCACGGGATGGAATCAGCGGCTCCGCCGCGCGGGTCGCGCGCCGGCGCGCCGCCGGAACCACACCGGGCGGGGAGCCGGCCGGCCGTGCCGCTGAGACTGCGTCGTTGTCTTGTGCGGATAGGGACACAGCACGGCGATGGTGCACGTGCCACACTTGGGCGCGCGGGCAAGGCAGACACGCCGGCCGTGGAATTGCATCAGATGGCAGAAGCGGATCCAGTGCGCGCGCGGGAGGATGCGGGTGAGGTCGGCCTCGACCTTGTCGGGGTCGGTGTTGCGACTGAGCCCGAGCCGCTGGCTGAGGCGCAGGACGTGCGTGTCGACGCCGAGCGCCGGCTCGCCGAACGCGTTCCCGCGCAGGATGTTGGCTGTCTTTCTGCCGACACCCGGAAGCGACAGCAGGGCGTCGAGCCGTGCCGGTACCTCGCCCGCGTGACGATCGAGAAGCGCCTGGCAGCAGGCCCGAATCGCCTTGGCCTTTTGCCGGAAGAATCCGGTCGGCCGGATGTCGGCTTCGAGCTCCGCCAGCGGCACGCCGAGAAAATCCTCCGGTGCGCGATACTTGCCGAACAGGACGCCGGTGACTTCGTTCACCTTCTGGTCGGTGCACTGCGCGGCGAGAATGAGCGCCACGAGCAGCTCGAAGGGAGAGCGGAAGGTCAGTGCCAGTCGCGCATCGGGATGGGCGCGGCGCAAGCTCGCCACGATCTTCCGACCGCGCTCGGACTTTTTCACCACACTCTCGGCCGGCATCGCGATCGGCCTACGGCTCGCCGACGAGGGCGGTGAGCAATCCCTCGGATCCGGGCTCGGAACGGGCGATCGGGGTCGCGAGCCCCGAGTGCATGAAGGCCACCGGCATCTCCTCCGTCGTGCAAGCGGCGCCCAGACGTCCGGAAGGGTCCGCGACGATGAGACCGCAGGCGGTGCCGAGTCGATCGCGCAGCGCGCCGAGGGCCTGCACGCACGCGGTCGCCGGATGACGGCCAGCGCCCGCGCGATCCAAGCTCTGGCGTGCGAGCGCGAAGCGGATGATCGCCTCACCAGGCCCGGTGGCGGAGGCTGCGCCCAGACGGTCGTCGGCGTACGTGCCCGCGCCGATCACCGCCGAATCGCCGACGCGACCCGGACGCTTGCCCATGATTCCGCCCGTCGAGGTCGCCGCGGCGACCTGGCCGCGGGCGTCGACGGCGACGGCGCCGACCGTTCCCGGTGGCCGCTCGAGCCGCGCACTGTGCTGCTGCCTGCGTCGCTCGACGATGAGGGTGGCGGGATCGCAGGTCGGTATGCCCTTGGCGGAGGCGAATCGCGCCGCCGCCGGTCCTACCAGCAGCACGTGCCGGCCGTCCTCCAACACGGCCCGAGCGAGCAGGATCGGGTTCCTCACGCCCTCGACGGCTCCGACCGCTCCCGCCAGCAGGTGCGTCCCCTCCATCAGCGAGGCGTCCATCTCGACACGGCCGTCCTCGGTCAGGCACGAGCCGGTGCCGGCGTTGAACTGCGGATCGTCCTCGAGCGCCACGACCGCGGCAACGACGGCGTCGATCGCCGAACCCTGCGCCGTCAGCACCGCCCACCCCCGGTGCACGGCCTCGAGGCATCCCGTGCGGCGCCCCTCGCGTCCCTCGACGTCTTTGGTACCGGCGCCCCCATGGACGATGATGGCAGGTCTCACGGTAGTGCCGTCTGCCTCTCGCGTGCGTGACGAGCCCGTACATAGGGCAGCCGCTGCACCGTGGCAACGACGTCGCTCGGCGCCGCGATAGCACGGGGCGGTTGCCCGCGCAGTTGCCCCGGCCCCGCGTGGCGGTACCGGGGTCAGCCGTCACTACCGGCGGCGCGCGACCTCTGGCGCCTCCGGCGTGCGCGGTCTATAAGGCGACACCTGCTGGCCTGATCGAGTCGTCGAAGCGTCGAGCTGTCCCGTGCGAGCAACGCGTCTCTTCGCTCCCACTCTGAGAGAGGACCCGGCCGATGCCGAGGTGGTGAGCCACAAGCTCCTCGTGCGCGCCGGCATGATCCGTCAGGTGGCGCGTGGTGTGTACGACATCTTGCCCATGGGCCTGAAGGTCATGCGCAACGTCGAGACCATCGTCCGCGACGAGCTCGATCGGGCCGGAGCCCAGGAGCTGCTCATGCCGGCGGTGTGTCCCGCCGAGCTCTGGCAGGAGAGCGGACGGTGGGAGCGGTATGGCAAGGAGTTGCTTCGCCTCAAGGATCGGTTCGATCGCGATTTCTGCTTCGGCCCCACCCACGAAGAGGTGGTGACGGACATCGTCCGGCGCGAGGTGCGCTCCTATCGGGACCTACCGCTCAACCTGTACCAGATCCAGGTGAAGTTTCGCGACGAGGTGCGGCCGCGCTTCGGCCTGATGCGCGGCCGTGAGTTCATCATGAAGGACGGCTACTCGTTTCACACCGACACCCAGGATTGCCGGCGCGAGTACGAGAACATGGCCGCCTGCTACGAGCGCATCTTCACCCGCTGCGGGCTTGCGCATCGGGCCGTCGAAGCGGACACCGGGGCGATCGGCGGCTCGATGTCGCACGAGTTCCAGGTGCTGGCCGACTCGGGCGAGGATGCCATCGCCGCGTGCGAGCACTGTGGCTACACGGCGAACGTGGAGAAGGCTGCCGTGGCGACGGCGGCGCCATCGGCGGCGCCGAACGGGCAGACCGCGCCGAAGCAGAAGGTGCACACGCCCGACCTGCGCACCGTGGAGGAGGTAGCGCGCTTTCTCGGCGAATCACCCGAGCGATTCATCAAGACGCTGCTCTACCAGACCGACGGCGGCGACGTCGTGGCGGCGCTCGTTCGTGGCGACCACGAGCTGAGCGAGGCAAAGCTGCGCCAGTGGCTCGGAGTGCCGGCGGTTGCGCTCGCGGACGCCGCCGTCGTCGAACGGGTCACCGGGGCGCCGGTCGGGTTCGCCGGACCCGTGGGGCTCGCCGCGCGGACGGTCGCCGACGGCGCCATCGCCGGGCTGCGCCGCGGCGTGACCGGGGCGAACGAGCGCGACTACCACTTGACCGGCATCGACCAGTCCCGGGATCTCGGCGGGCTCACGTTCGCCGACCTGCGGCGGGCCAGCTCGGGAGACGTGTGCGGGCGCTGCGGCGAGGGACGGTTCACCGTACGCCGCGGCATCGAGGTCGGGCAGGTCTTCTACCTCGGGACCAAGTACAGCGAGCCCATGAAGGCTCGCTTCCTCGACGCCTCCGGCACGGAACGACCGATCGAGATGGGCACGTACGGGATCGGCATCACGCGCACGATGGCTGCTGCGGTGGAGCAGAACCACGATGCGGCGGGCATCATCTGGCCGCTGCCGCTGGCGCCCTTCCACGCCCACGTGGTCCCCGTGTCGGCGGAGCCGGGGCCGCAGCGCGACGCGGCAGAGCGCATCTATCAGGAGCTGCTCGCGACCGGGGTTGCGACCCTGATCGATGATCGATCCGAGCGGGCGGGAGTGAAATTCAAGGATGCGGACCTGCTCGGCGTCCCGTTTCGTATCACCGTGGGCCGGAGCCTCGAATCCGGACGCGTGGAGCTCAAGGGCCGCCGCCAGGCCAAGGCGAGCGAAGTCCCCGTATCGGAGGTCGTCCCCCAGCTGGCCGCAGAGATCCGCCAGGGGCTCTCGCGGTGAGGGTCGCGTCCGGGCGCCCGGAGCAACGGTTGCGAACGGCCTCCCGGCGCCTGATCTTCGCGCTCGACGTCGAGACGGCTGCGGAAGCGATCGATCTCGTCGATCTCCTGATCGACGAGGTCGGGCTCTTCAAGGTCGGAAAGCAGCTCTTCGTCGGCGCCGGCCCGGACATCGTGCGCCGCATTCGCGACCGCGGCGGTGCCGTCTTCCTCGATCTCAAGTTTCACGATATCCCGCAGACGGTCGCCAGCGCCGGGGCGGCGGCCGCGCGTCTCGGCGTCACGATGCTCACGGTGCATGCAGCCGGCGGTCACGACATGCTCGCGCGCTGTGTGGCGTCCATGCGCGCCGAAAGCCGGCGGGCTAAGCTGCCGCGCCCGCGTGTCCTCGCGGTCACCGTCCTCACCAGCCTGTCTGCTGCCGATCTCCGCGGGCTCGGTGTGGTCGGCGACGTGGAGCGGCAGGCGCTGCGGCTGGCGCGGCTCGCGCGCGGCGCGGGTGTCGATGGCGTCATTGCCTCGCCGCAGGAGACCTCGCGGCTCCGCCGGGCATGTGGCTCGCGCTTCCTGATCGTGACGCCGGGCGTTCGCATGCCCGGTGAACCGCGCGGCGATCAGAAGCGGACGCTGGATCCCGCGGCGGCGATCCGTGCCGGCGCGGACTATCTCGTCGTCGGCCGGCCGATTCGGGAGGCGCCGGACCCGGTTGCGGCGGCCCGGCAGGTGGTTGCGAGCGTGGCCGAGGGGCTGGCGGCGGTCGACCGGCAACGCCGCCGCCGGCCGTAGCGCGATGCCCGCGAGGGCGGGGCGCTCAGGGCTGTGCTTTTTCCCGACTTCTCCGCTCACCCTGAGCTCGTCGCAGGGCGCCCGAGGGCCTTTTCAGCACCTGCTAGCGAAGCCGGGCGTGGTCGAGGCAGGGCATCTGGCGCCGAACACGGGCTACCTGGTCCGGGTCGATCGTCGCCAGCAGTACTTCTTCCCCGACACCGGCGCGGGCAACGACCTGACCCCACGGATCGACCACCATGGAGTTGCCGTAGTCCTCGAACCCGTGGGGGTTGAGGCCGTACTGGTTCGGCGCCAGCAGGTAGGCCTGATTCTCGATGGCTCGCGCCCGCACCAAGGGCTCCCAGTGCGCGCGACCGGTCAGCGCGGTGAACGCAGACGGGACGGTGAGCATGGTCGCGCCCCGTCGAACGACGTGCCGATACAGCTCCGGGAAGCGGAGATCGTAGCAGATCGACAGACCAAACGTGCCGATCGCGGTGGCGGCGGCCACCGGCGCATCGCCGTGCGCGCGCGGGTCCGACTCGCGCACCTGCACCCCCCCCCGGAAGGTCCACGTCGAAGAGATGGATCTTTCGATAGCAGGTGACGAGGCGGCCGTCAGGAGCGAAGAGGCAGCTCGTATTGTACGCCTTGCCGTGCGGTCCGCCCTGCTCGAGAATCGACCCGGCCACCAGGTACAGATCGAGCTCCCGCGCGAGCTGGCTGCAACGAGCCGTCGTGGGCCCCGGAATGGGTTCGGCGGCGGCGGCTTCGTCTCGTCGCGGGCCGCGCCAGTTGAACACCTCGGGGAGGACGACTAGCGTGGCACCGCCCGCGGCCGCATCGCGCGCGAGACGAGTCGCGCGTTCGAGGTTGGCTTCCTTGTCGGGACCCGCCGCCATCTGGACCAGGGCGGCTTGGAACTGGGCCATGTTTGTGAAAGGCTAGTAGCTGACGGCCGAGGGAGCTTCAAACGGGGCGGCCTTGCCCCCAGGCGTTCTCGACACCGGCGCGCGCTCTTCCGCGCGGGGACTTGCGCTGCTATGCTGACCGCCGCGTCGGCGGAGCGGCCGGAACGCTGGCTCGGTAGGTCACGATGACACGTATCATCAAGCGCTACGGCAACCGCAAACTCTACGACACGAGCGAGAGTCGCTATGTGACGCTGGAAGAGATCGCGCGCTACGTCCGGGCCAACGAGGACGTCACCGTAATCGAGAACGAGACGGGAGAGGACCTGACGGCGCTCGCCTTTGCGCAGATCATTCTCGAGGAGGAGCGGCGCAAGAGCGGGATCCTCTCGCTGCCGGTGTTGCGACAGCTGATCCAGCAGGGCGAGGAAGCCATCAAGGGCGTCGTCGCCCAGGTGGACCGAGGTATGGGAGCCATCGGCGAGATCCGCGAGCGTGCCGGCCGCCGCGTGCAGGAGCGGGTCCAGGAGCTGGTGGGGATGGGGGACCGCCTCGCGAACCTGCAACGGCACATCGACGAGCGTCTCAAGCGGTCCGTCGAGCGCATCACCGCGCATCCCACCGTTCAGAAAGAGATCCAGCGCATCGAACGCACCATCGGCGTTCTCGAGGAACGCATCAATCGGCTCCGGGGAGTCGAGGACGGAAAGGGAACCGGTCGCAACGCCGGCCACGAGAAGCCGCCCGAGCCTTAACAGGCTACTGAAGAACCCCGCCTACTGCGGCGAACACGCTGCGCGACACGGGCAGTGCGTCGCTACCGGCTGAGAAACACCGGGACCGGACTGTTCCGCAGCACGAACTCGGTGGTGCTGCCGAGCACCATCTCGACGATCCGACTGTGGCCGAAGGCGCCGATGAAGAGCAGATCGTAGCCGTCGCGTCGAAGCGTCTCGACGATCCCCTGGTGCGGCGGATCGGTCAGGAGCGTGGAGGTCACCTGCAGGGTATACGCGGCAAGATAGTGGGCGGCCTCGGCAAGGATGGACTCTCCCGTGGCGCGATCCCGGTTGAAATGGAGCACCGCCAGCGGCAACCCCAGCGATCGACAGAATTCCGCCGCCGCGTGCAGCGCGGCGCTCGCACGGTCGCTGCCGTCGTAGGCGAGTAGCGGGCGGCGCACCTCCCGAAAGGCCCCGGGTGCGACCAGTACGGGACGGGGGGACTTCCGGGTAACGCCCTCGGCCGTGCTCCCGAGAAGCCCGGTGGAGAAGCGCGCGTTGACGCCCCGATGCCCCATCACCACGAGATCGGCCGTGCGCGCGCGACTGCAAATCTGGTTGGCGACGATCCCGGTGGCGATCCCCGTCTCGGCGCGCAACCCCTGCCGGCTGCATTCGGTTGCGAAGTCCTCGAGGATCATCTTCCCGCGCGTTTCCAGCGCTTCCTGCATTTTCGAGGATAAGTCGAGGTAGGGCTCGAAACCGAGGGAGCCCGATATGTCGTGGAAGAACGAGCCCTCGATGCTGACGATGTCGATGACGTGCAGGCCAACCAGCGTGGCCTCGAGGCGTTTGGCGAGCCAGATGGCCCCGGCGGCCGCGGCACGGGCTTGCTCGGAACCATCGAGGGCCACGAGCATGGTCTTGATCACGGCGGCGCTCCCGAGGGGCGCAAGTAAACACCGGAGCGATCGCGTTCGCAACCCCTTTACAACCAGGAACGGACGGGGATAAAGGGTGCCAAAGCCCATGAGCCAGCGAGCCGAGGAGCTGTGTGAGGAGCTGAAGACCGTCGCGGAGCGCGTCGGGGTGCGCGTTCGCGAAGAGGTGCTCCTGCGCGAAGTCGGCTACCACCCGCGCAGCGGGATCTGCCGTCTACGCGGCGAGGAGGTGCTCTTCGTCGATCGATCCCTCCCGATCGCCGAGCGAGTCGCCGTGCTCACGGACGAGCTGCGGCGGCGGGATCTTCAGGGAGTGTACGTCTCGCCGGCGTTACGGTGTCTGCTCGAGGGAGGCGCAGGCGGGAGAGCGATTCGCGAACCCGGGGCGCGCCGGGAACGATCCTGATTGCCGAGCGGGTCCCTGTCCTGGACCCATCGTGCGGTCGATCATCCGCGCGCAGCGAGGACGGCATGGTCAGTCTCCGGGATCGCGCCGGCGCCTTCAAGCAAGCCCTCAAAGAGCGGGGTTTCAAGGAGACCGCCCAGCGGGAAGACATCGCCCGCGTCTTCTTCGGCCGCGGTGGGCACGTCAGCATCGACGAGCTGCACGCCGAGGTGAAGAAGGTCAATCCGCGGGTCGGATACGCAACCGTCCACCGCACCGTGCGATTGCTCAAGGATCTCGGTTTCGCCGCGGAACGCCACTTCGACGACGGGCAGGCGCGCTACGAGCAGGTCGACGACGAGGGTCACCACGACCACCTCATCTGCGAGCGCTGCGGTCGCATCGTGGAGTACCAGAGCCGCGAGATCGATGCCCTGCAACGCTCGGTCGCCCGCAGGCTGGGCTTCGTGGTCAGCCGGCGGCGGATGGAGCTCTACGGCATCTGCCGTGAATGCCGCGAAGGACGCGAGCAGGGGCCGGCGCGACGGGTGAACAAGGTCATCCACCGCCTCTAGCGCGATCACTCTCCCACACGGGTTGCGGCAGGAAGCGTCGCGAGCCGGAAAAGCCGCGCGGCGTTGGCGCTGGTGAGGCGCGCCACCGTATCGAGCGGCGCGCCGCGCAATGCGGCCAGGCTCGCGGCTACCTCGGCCACGAACGCGGGCTCGTTGCGCTGTCCGCGGTGCGGAACCGGGGCGAGGTACGGGCCGTCCGTCTCGATGAGCAGCCGGTCGTCCGGCACCGTGCGGGCCGCCATCCGGATGGCGTCGGCGTTTTTGAAGGTCAAGATTCCCGAGAAGCTGATGTAGAAGCCGAGATCCAGGAATCGGTGCGCGTCCTGTGGCGTGCCGGTGAAGCAGTGGATCACACCTCCGACGACGTCGGCGCCTTCCTCCCGCAGGATGGCCACGGTCTCCTCGAACGCATCGCGGCAATGAATGACGACGGGGAGCCCGACCGTGCGTGCCAGGCGCACGGTGCGCCGGAAGTGCTCCTGTTGCACGTCGGGCGGGGAGTGCCGGTAGTGCAGGTCGAGGCCGGTCTCCCCGATCGCGACGACCTCGGCCGCGTCGCAGAGTGTGCGTAACCGCACGTAGTCTTTCTCCCGCGCCGTCGCGGCATCGTGGGGGTGGATGCCGACCGCGACGACGATCCCGCGGTTGGCGCGGGCGACGCCGAGCGCCGCCTCGTTGGTCTCCATCGGGCCGGTGGCGCCCACGCACACGACGGCACGCACCCCGTGGGCGCGGGCGCGAGCCAGCACTGCGTCTCGATCGGCGTCATAGCGGGGGTCGGCGAGATGACAATGGGAATCGACCAGCACGGGCGCCTCGGCGGGCGGTTCGATGTGCATCGCGATTCCGGGCCGTCACGACACGGATGGTGTCTCGATGCGGGGAAACAAGACCTCCGGCGGCGCGGTCGTGTGGCCGGCCGGAAAGGCGGCACCCCACGGGAGAGAGCGATCGAGGCGCGGGCCACCCTCGAGGCCGAGCAGGGTCCAGAGCCGCCCGGCCGTCTCCGGGACGAAGGGGGCGGCGAGCTCGGAGCTCACGCGCAGCGCTTCGAGAAGCTCGTGGAGGATCTCGCCCACGCGCGCCCGCCGCGCCGGGTCCTTGGCCAGAACGAAGGGCGCAGTGCTCTGCACGTACTGGTTCGCGTGACCGATCGCCTGCCACAGCGCCTCGAGCGCGCGATGGAACGCCAGGGCCTCGACGTGCTCCGCGACCTCCCGGCGTGCCTGGCTGAATGCGGCGCGCAGCGCGCCGTCCTCCGCCGGCGGCGTCGCCGCGAGCGGCTGGACGCACCCGGCGAAGTACCGTTGCTGCATGGCGAGCACGCGACTGGCGAGGTTTCCGAAGCCATTGGCGAGATCGGCATTCACCCGGGTGATCAGAGCCTCCTCGCTGAACACGGCGTCCTGACCGAACGCCATCTCGCGCAGGAGGTAGTACCGGAAGGCGTCCATGCCATAGCGCGCCTTCATGTCCAGGGGACGCACGACGTTGCCGAGGCTCTTGGACATCTTCCCGCCTTCCATGATCCAGTGACCATGCACGCGCAGTCCGTGAAACAGCGGGATCCCCGCGGACATGAGCATCGTCGGCCAGTAGATCGCATGGGGCTTCACGATGTCCTTGCCGATGATGTGGATGGCGTGGGGCCAGAGGCTGTCGAAGTCGGTGGCCCGCAGCAGCCGCAGGGCGCTCACGTAGTTCACCAGGGCGTCGGCCCACACATAGGTGACGTAGTCGCGGTCGAAGGGGAGCTCGATCCCCCAGTCGAGGCGGCTCTTCGGCCTGGAAATGCACAGGTCCTCGATGGGCTCGCGCAGGAGTGCCAGGACCTCGCGCCGGTAGCCTTCCGGCAGGATGAAGTCGGGATGCGCTTCGATGTGCGCGAGCAGTTGCTGCTGGTACGCGCCCATGCGGAAGAAGTAGTTGGACTCCGTGATGCGCGTCGGCGGGGTTTGGTGGTCGGGACACTTGCCGCCGTCGAGCTCGCGCTCGGCGTAGAAACGCTCGCACCCGTAGCAATAGAGCCCGCTGTACTCGCCGAAGTAGATGTCGCCGCGCTCATGGATCCGGTTCAGGATCTCCTGCACCGTCGCCCGGTGATGCTCGTCGGTCGTCCGGATGAAGTGATCGAAGCCGATACCGCTCGCCTGCCAGGTCTCCCGGAAGAGTCCGCTCACGCGATCGACATGGTGCTTCGGGTCGACCCCGGCGGCGGCCGCCGCGCGCGCGATCTTGTCGCCATGCTCATCCGTGCCGGTGACGAAGAGGGTGGGGGTGGCGTGACTCCTGTGGTACCGCGCCAGCGTATCGGCGACCACGGTCGTGTACGTGTGGCCGAGATGCGGCTCGGCGTTCACATAGTAGATGGGCGTGGTGATGTAGACCGGGCTCGCCATCGTTGGGTACAGCGTGCTTGCCGCCCGGCCCTGGGGCCGTTGCGTGCTCGCGGGCGTCTCTATCAGGTCTAGCCGCGGATATCAGCCATTGCCGGGCGCCTCCGGTGCCAGAAGGCCCTCGAGGCGTTGGAGCTCGATGAGCATGCCGTCGAGCGCGAGCTGCCGATGCGCGTTGTGCCGCAGGTGCTCGATGGTGTCGTGGACGACGCGAATCTGTGACAGCAGGGTCGGCGCATTGCCAGCCTCGACCGCGCCGAGCGCTTCGGTCATGCATTGCCGGTACCACTGCAGCGGCGCGCGAAGCAGGAGGACGAGGTCGACGCTCGGAAGGCGCGCCCAATCCTGCGCCAGATCCGCGAGATCGGCGTACGGCCGGTGGCGCAGATCCCGGATCAGCGGGAGGAGCTCCGCGCGCGCGCGCTCGATGAGCTCGCTGCGGAACAGCACCGCGTGGCTCAGGCTGCCCTCGCTGTAGCGCGCCAGCTCGGTCGCCTCGCCGGCCGGGACATCGCACCGCTCGGTGAGCAACCTCGCCACGATCTCGCTCGAGAGGGGAAAGAAGCTCACGCGTTGGCAGCGCGAGAGCACCGTCGGGAGCAAGGCGGCGACGTTGGACGCCACCAGGATGAGGACAGCCGATCCTGGCGGCTCCTCGAAGGTCTTCAGCATGGCGTGCTGCGCCGCCAGGTTGAGCCGGTGCGCGTCGTCGAGAATGGCGACCTTGTAGCCGGCGCGAATGGGGCGCAGCCGCAACCGGCGCTGGAGCTCGCGCGCCTGGTCGATCTTGATCTCGCTGGCACCCTCTTCGATGCGGACCATGACCAGATCGGGATGAACTTCCCGCGCTACGGCCGCGCAACCGCCGCAGGCGCCACAGGCGTCGTCGTCCCTGGGCGCCTCGCAGAGCAGCCGCGCCGCCAGCGCGCGCGCGGTGGTGTGCTTACCCACGCCATCCGGCCCGGCGAAGAGATACGTGTGCGGCAGACGACCCGCCGCGGCGACCCGCTTGAGGCGCGCGACGATTTGATCGTGGCCGATGATGTCGGAGAATCTCATCGCGAAGCGCCGGCAGCGAGACGGCGGAGCGTCTCGTCGAGTATCCGGGCGCCATTCTCGCGCATCGGCAGTCGGCTGTCGATGACGACGATCCGGTCCGGCTCCGCCGCCGCGAGCTTCAGGAATCCCGCGTGGACGCGCTCGTGAAACGCGTCGGGCTCGCGCTCGAGGCGATCTGTTCCCTCGGGTGTGGCCGCGCGGGTCCGGACGCGTTCCAGACCCAGACTGACGGGGCAGTCGAGGAGAAAGGTGAGGTCCGGCCGGCAACCGTCCCGGGCGACCTCGTCGAGCAGACGAATCCGGGCGACGTCGCCACCGCGTCCATACCCTTGGTACGCGATGGTGGAATCCGAGAAGCGGTCGCAGAGGACGATCCGACCCGCGGCGAGGGCGGGCTTCACGGTCTCCCGTACGTGCTGCGCCCTGTCAGCCAGGTAGAGCAGCAGCTCGGCAAGGGGATCCAGACCGGGAGCGGAAGTATCGAGGAGCAATCGACGGATGGCATCGCCCGCCCTCGTCCCGCCGGGCTCGCGAGTCACGGTCACCGGAGAGCTCCGTTCCTGCAGGGCCGCAGCCAGCAGGGCGAGCTGGGTCGATTTGCCGCAACCCTCGATCCCTTCGAACGTGATGAACACACCGCTCACGCACCGCTTTCGCGGCCTCGCGCACGGCAGTATGCCACGCCCCGCGCTTGGAGCCTATCCCGTGATCCCTCCCGCCGGCGTCCGCACCGGTCGAGCAGCGCGCGGGCGCGCACGTCCACGTAGCGCGGCGGCTACGCCTGCGAACGAGGGAACGCGTGGCGACGCGAGACGACGGCAGCGCTCACGAACGAACGTGTTCTCGATTGCCGAGAAGCAGGCTGATGCCGTAGAGGAGCTGCTGTGCGGTGAAGGGCTTCGTGATGTAGTAGTCAGCCCCGCACCGGTAGCCTTCGAGGAAGTCCGAGTCCTGCGCTTTGGCGGTGCACATGATCACCGGGATCGCTGCCATCGTCGGATGATCCTTGATCTGTTCCACGACCTCGAGACCGCTCATGTCCGGCATCATCACATCGAGGATGACCAGGGCCGGCGGAGCGGCTTGGATCTGCGCGAGGGCGTCACGCCCGCTGTACGCCACGCGAACGTCGTATCCCCTGGAGGTCAGGATGGTCTTGGTGATCTCGGTGATGTCGAAGTTGTCGTCGACGACGAGGATCGTCTTGCTCATGTGCGCCCTCGGCTCGCGGGGCTCCGTGGATCGGCGACCGTCTGAGCGCGCGGGTGTCACACCCGCCGCTTGAACTCTCCCGAGGTCGATTATAGCGATGCGCGTTTTCAGTCACGAGCACGAGCGGACCGACACGGCGCTTGCCGTGTCAAGATCCTGACCTGCTCAGATCTCGCGTTGCGAGAGAGACGTGGCCCGCCGGGGCAAGGCCAGAACCGCGTCCGCGCCGGTGACGCCGTCCGTGCTGTGCAGGATGGTGAGTGGCCCGGCGGCGCTCAGCGCACGACCGGGAGTCCTTCCCTCGATCCAGAGGCTGCCGCGAACCAGGAGATGCCCGCCGGCGGCGATGCGGAGCGACCCGCGGATCATGACGACGCCGACGTAGTCGAGCCCGGCCTCGACGGTCAGATCGCCGTCGACGATCAGGAGGCCTTCGCCGATGGTCGCGCCGACGACACTTGCATCGCCCACGATGAGATGAAGGCCGGTCGGCAATGGGCCCTGGAGCATCCCGGTCAGGAGCGGCGGCGCTGCTGCCACGGCGAGCGCCCCGAGCGCGGGCGTGTCGATGGGCGGAGCAGGAGCCATGGCAACTGGCGCGCCACGACCATCGACGACGTCCGCTGGCAGCGGCAGTGGCTCGGACAGGCTCGGGCTGACGACGGCCGGCACCGGCGGATCGCTCCCGGTCGGGGAACCGGGCACGTCGGCGGGGCGGTGATCGCGCCCATCCAGCGTGACCGGCGCGGTGAACTCGAAATCGGGCCGCGCGATGTAGAGCGCCGCCGGCGCGGAGGGCACGAGGGAGCGCCCGATCACCCAGTCGAGTCGGCGGCGGGACCCCCCAGGACCGTCGCACTCGGTGCCGAGATGAACGCGTCGGTTACCATCGTTGGCGGGATTCGGATCGGGATCGGCAAGATCGTCCGTCGCGATCGCCCGGCAGCCCGCGGGAAGGGTCGAGGCCTCAGGCGTGCCGTCATCCGACGTGGACGGCACGCCATCGGGACCGTGAAGCAACGCATCGAAGGAATAGCCGGCTGGAAGGCCGGCCACGGTCAGCACGGCGGCGCCGTGCGCGAGGTAGTAGGTCGCGAGGCCGTCCCGGCTGTTGCGGAACAGAAGCAGATCGGAGCGTGCCGTGAGCAGAGCGCCGGCGGCGAGGCCGAGAACGATCGCGATCGTCGCGAGAGTGGTCACCAACGCCACACCGCTCTCGCGCCCGGCTCGGCCAGATGCCTGGGTGCGCACGATCAGTCCTCCACCGAGATCCAGGGACGGTTTCGGAGTGCCACCTCGCCCGTCGCGTCGGCGAGGATCGTCTCCGTCGTGTCGCGGACGATCACTCGCAAGCGAACCCGGCGGATCGCGGCGCGCTCGTCCCCATCGAGGCCGGCGCCCTCGTCGACGAGCGCACCCCCGGCCGCATCGAGGAACGCCAAGCGGCAGCCGTCGGCCGGAAGGCCGCTCGCGATCGGCATGGATTGGCGCCCGACCACGCGACTGAGGGTTCCGTCTCGAGGTTGGAATGCATAGGCGACGAGCTCCTCGCTCCGATCGTCGACGGCACCGCTACCGTCGTCGTCCGCCTGAATCCGCAGGACGTGGTCGCCGGCAGCGAGAATCGGCTCGAGACCCGCGCCCGTGGGATCGAAGCCCGCGCGCCGAAGATCGCGACTCATCAGCTCGAGGACCAAGCGGGCGGTTTGCTGTGCCAGGGCCCGCTCTTCGATGCGACGGTATGCACGCGCGAGCGTGGCAACGCCGCCCACCAGCGCGGCGGTGCTCGCCGCGGTGATGAGGATGGCCATCAGGAACTCGACCACCGTGAGACCGGCGCGATGCCTTCGAGCTACCACGTGAAGCTCTCGAGGGTGATGCGATGCGCCCCATCACCCCATTCGACCGTGGCGGTGAGGCTACGGGCTGGGGTTCTGGGATCGGAGGGCTCGACGTGCCAGGTGCGCGTGAAGGACGCGGTCGCGGCCGTCGGCTCGTCTTGACCTCCGATGGCCGTGTTGCCGGCCACGATGAGCTCCTCGATCTTGGTCTGCGCCGCGGTGACGGCGACCGTTCCATCGCGCGCGAGGGCCGTCATCGCACCGGCCACGCGAGCGGCGATGGGCACGGCGGCGAGCGCAACGAGTCCCAGGCACACGCTCACGAGCAGCTCCACGAGAGCGAACCCGATTTCGGAGCGGCGTCGCCCGGCCGTCATCGCACCACCACGCGGCCGCGCTGGTTGATCACGACCGATCTCCGCGCGCCGCTGCTTCCCGCCAGAACGACCGTGCCGTTGTCGGCTCGTCCGGTGGGATAGAAGCGGATTGTCTCCGAGGCAGGGAGGCTCTGGACGTGAACGCCAGCCGGTAGCCGACCGAATACCTCCCGTGGCACTCCGAGGTCGTAGCGAACGGTGTAGGCATCGCCGGAGAACGTCACACGTACGTTGGTGTTCCGCAGAACGGCCGTGGCGCGGGCGAGGGCGAGGTCGGCAGCGAGCTGGCGTGCCCCCAGAGGGAGACGGATGGAGCCCAGCAGCAGCGACAGCCGCGGGAGAGCGGCACCGGCGAGGGCGGTGGTCGCTGCCAGGACCAGCACGAGCTCTGCCAGGCTGAGGGCACGGAGACGACGGTCCTCGGTCCGCGCTCGAGATGGACGACACGGGGGCTTCCGTTCGTGCGACATGGCTTCCAAGGCTCGTGCGCCCAGCGCGCGCGGGCGCAATCGCGGCGCACGACTTCTCGAGGGGGGGAACGACCGCGCACAGTGTCGAGCAGCGGGCCCGCGGATACGGAAGATTCAGGATCGCTGCTCGATGTCGAGCCAGCTTACGAGCACGGTGAGCTGACGCAAGGTGGGTCGGGTGAAAAAAGCGACTAGCCGAGCAACGTGAGCACGCCCTCCGGCTTGAGAAAGATGCAGACCAGCGCCCCGAGGGCCAGAAACGGTCCGAACGGGATCGGATAGCGTCGTGCGGCCAGGCGAACCGTCACGAGAAGACCAGTCAGAGTACCGAGAACGACAGCGAGCGCGAGCTCGCGCGCACCGAGAAGGGCGAGGCCGCTGGGCGCGCCGGTGACCCGCTGGAGGCCGAGAAGCGCCACGGCGCTCAACACGGTGACCATGACGCCCGCGCGCACTCCGTCTCGCGGGCGCAGGTGTCTGCCGCGGACGAGAATCGCCGGGATTCCGACCGCCGAGCCGCTGAGGGACGCCACGATCATCGTTGCCGGCACCGCCGTCCATCCGAGGAACGCCCCGATCATGGCCAGAAGCTTGACGTCGCCGAGACCGAGACCTCCGCGGCGGGTCCACCACGCGTAGAGCCATGCCGCTCCCGCGAGCAGTCCGCCGCCGAGCATCAACCCCGCCGCCGAGCTCGCCGGGCTCACCCCACCCGGGAGCCACGATACCGCGAAACCGAGGCGATGCCGGGCAGGCTGATGACGTCCGGAATGATGCGGTGGTCGATGTCGATGAAGGTGAGGACGACCAGGGCGCTCACCAGCGCGGCGGCGATCACCGCGTGGGCTGTGACCCCGAACCGAAAGTAGACCGCGACGAAGAGTGCACCGGTGAGCGCCTCCACCAGGAGATAGCGCGGGGAGATGGGCGCGGTGCAGTAGGCGCAACGGCCGCGCAATGCGAGATAGCTCACGACCGGGACGTTGGCCCACCACGGGATCTGCGTATCGCAGGCCGGGCAGCGCGAGCGCGGGTGAACGATGGATTGCCCCTCGGGCAGGCGCACGATGCAGACGTTGAGAAAGCTGCCAACGACGAGGCCGAGGACGAGGGCAACGACGAGCAGCATGGCGGTGGTAGTGGACCCCCCCGAAACCTATGACACGCGGGCGGGTCCGACGCGAGCGCGCCCCACGGTCGGGGCCTGTGTTCGGACGATGCGGCCGTGGACCATTCGCGCACCGCCTCCTGGACGGATCCACCGACCCCGCGCCTCGTCGTGAGGGGCGGTGGATTCAGCCACGAGGCCCGGCTCCGGAACGCGGTCGGGGGACGGACCGTGAGGTCCGTCCCCCGTGACGCGCGCCCTAGCCGGAGAAGGGGTGACTACTACGAGCAGACCAGGTTCGGGTTGCCAGCGCCCGGAGCGCTGTTCCACGTGCAGCTGTAGCCCGTGGTGTGGGTCGTCGTGATCGTGAAGGACGTCGCGCCACCCGTGGCTGTGCAGGTGGTGTCCTCCGACGATACGAAACCGGGCAGCGAAGCGCAGTCAGCAGCGTACGAGTTGTTGTCCACGAAGTACGCTTCCTGCGCGCTCGCCGCGTTGCGAGCATCGGACTCCACCAGGGCGTTGAACGCCCGCTGGCGATACGCTGCGAACTGCGGGATGGCGATCGCCGACAAGATGCCGATGATGGCCACCACGACCAGGAGCTCGATCAGCGTGAAGCCGCGCTGCTTCCGCCGGCGCTGCCCCTTCTTCGTCGGGGTTTTCGTAACCTTCTTCATCTGAGTGCCCTCCTTCTCTCTGCTTTCGGGCTCCGCGTCGGGCCCGCCAGAGTTCTGTCTCGGGATTGAGCAAGAGAGGTGCCACGGCCGGCCCAGTTTTGTACGCGCGCCCGCGCCGGCCAGTCGCCTGGCGCCGGCGTGGCGGTGGCGTGCGCACAGTCGGTACAACGCCACGGAATTCCTGGAGATTCTTGGTCGTCGACGGGCTGCAGCAAACGCGTGGTGGCCAGACGTGTGCATCACGCTTCGGATGCCCGTCTGAGTCGGAACGTTACAGTCGTAACGGCGCGATGCGGACGGTGACGGCGTGACAGGGAGCTGCGCACGGCGGCTGCGCCATGCGAGCGGACGGACACGAGGCCGATGGTACGTATGGAACACCAACGGTGAGATCGCCGGATCCACGGATCCGGCGACCTCACCCGCACGGAGAGCAACACAGCCCGTGGAAGAGTAACGAACGATCCGGCCGCGAGCGGCCTACATGAACACCGAGCCGAGCTTGAAGATCGGCAGATACATCGCCACCACGAGACCGCCGACGACGACGCCGATGTAGAGTATGACGAGGGGTTCGAGCAGCGACATGAGGTTCGCGACGGCGTTGTCCACTTCGTCGTCGTAGAAGTCGGCGATCTTGCCCAGCATCGCGTCGAGGCTGCCGGTGGTCTCGCCGACGGCCGTCATCTGGCACACCATCGGCGGGAACACCTTGCTCTCGATGAGCGGCTCGGCGATGGTCTTCCCATCGCGGATGCTCGACCGCGCCGCCATCAGCGCCAGCTCGACCACCTTGTTGCCTGCCGTGCGCGCCGTGATGTTGAGCGCCTCGAGGATCGGCACGCCCGAGGAGACGAGGGTGCCGAGGGTGCGGGTCGCGCGCGCGATGGAGGCCTTGCGCAGCAGCGAACCGAAGATGGGGGATGCCAGGAGGAACCGATCGATGGCGAGCCGGCCGCGGTCGGTGCGATACGCCATGCGGATGCCGATGGCGGCAGCGATGCCGAGCACGATCATGTGCAGGATGTAGGCCGTGGTGAGCTGGCTGAGGCGCATGGCGATACGCGTCGGCAGCGGCAGCTGCTGGTTGAAGCTCTTGAACAGGTCGGCGAACACGGGGATGACCCAGATGAGGAGAACCGCAGTCACCACGCCGGCGACGACCACGATCACGGTCGGATAGATGAGGGCTCCCTTGATCTTGCTCTTGAGCTTCACGGCCTTCTCCATGTAGGCCGCCAGGCGGATGAGGATGCTGTCGAGGATGCCGCCCACTTCGCCCGCCGCCACCATGTTGGTGTAGAGGTCGTCGAAGACCCGCGTGTGCTTGCCGAGCGCCTCGGCGAACGTCGCGCCGGACTCCACGTCCTCCTTCACCGCGGTGATGGTCTTGCGGAAGACCTTGTTCTCCGATTGGGACGCCAGGATCTGCAGGCACTGCACGATGGGAAGCCCGGCGTCGATCATCGTGGCGAGCTGCCGCGTGAACACGACGACGTCGCGCGCTTTCACCGGCGAGCCGAGAGACGGGAGCGCGATGTCCCGGTCGAGTCCTTTGCCCTTCTCCCGGATCTTCGCCGGGAGCGGCAGGATGCGCTGACTGCGCAGCTGCGCGATCACCGCCTCACGAGTCGGCGCCTCCATCTCGCCCTTGAGCGTCTCGCCGCGGGGCCCGATTCCTTGCCATCGAAATGCCGGCATGGGTTCCTGTCCCTCCTGGAACGTCAGCGTGCCGCCGCGGCGCGCGGTCCGGCCTGGCCGAGCATCTGTTTGACCTCGTCGGGCTCGGTGGCGTGGCTCACGGCGTCATCGACGCTGATGAGGCGCTGCATGGTGAGATTGACCAGGGCTTGCGACATGGTCTGCATGCCGAACTTCGCTTGTCCGACCTGCATGAGCGAGTAGATCTGATGCACCTTCTCTTCGCGGATCAGGTTGCGTATCGCGGCGTTGGGGATCATCACCTCGGCGGCCATGCAGCGCCCGCGCCCGTCCTGCTTGGCGATGAGCGTCTGCGAGATCACGCCCTGGAGCACCAGGGAGAGCTGGGCGCGGACCTGGGCCTGCTGATTGGGCGGAAAGACGTCGATGATGCGGTTGATCGTCTGGACAGCCGAGTTCGTGTGCAGGGTGGAGAAGACGAGATGGCCCGTCTCGGCGATCAGCAGTGCCGCCTCGATGGTCTCGAGGTCGCGCATCTCGCCCACGAGGACGATGTCCGGATCCTGGCGAAGGATGTGCTTGAGCGCGGCGGCAAAGCCCTGAGTGTCGGCGAATACCTCGCGCTGGTTGACGAGGCAGCTTTTGTGCTCGTGCACGAACTCGATCGGATCCTCGACGGTGATGATGTGCTCGTGCCGCTCCCGGTTGACCTTGTCGATCATGGCCGCGAGCGTGGTGGACTTGCCGCTTCCGGTCGGTCCGGTGACCAGCACGAGCCCGCGCGGGAGCTTGGTGAGGCCGATCACGGACGACGGTAGTCCCAACGAGTCGAGGGCGGGGGTCTGATAGGGGATCTGACGGAACGCGCCGCCGACGGCGCCCTTCTGAAAGAACAGGTTACCGCGGAAACGGCTGAGACCCTTGATCCCGAAGGAGAAGTCGAGCTCGTTGGTTTCTTCGAAGATTTTCTTCTGTGCGTCGGTGAGGAGGCTATAACCGAGGTTCTTCGTGTCCGTCGGTGTCAGTGGGGGATGCTTGAGCGCTTGCAGCTCGCCGTTGACCCGGATCATCGGCGGGCTGTCGGCGGTGAGGTGGAGATCCGACGCTCGGTTCTCCACCATCTCTCGAAGGAACGCGTCGACGGACGCCATCGCGGCACCTCCCCGGGGGCGTGGAGCCTTCCAAGCACGCCCCGTGCCATCGGATGTTGCGTTGCCTACGGCTTTTGGGGGCGACGAGACGTCATCTTTTCGCCGATCGACACGTGACGCGCGGTGCCGCGCCCCATGCCGCTCGGGAACAGGCCCCCCGGCGCGGGCGAACCGCGGCAAGCCAGGCGGACCGGCTGGCCTACCAGATATTTAGGTGTGCGAAGCGCGTGCCAGGGGAGAGAGCGCCCGGGCGAGGTCGCGACTGCGCGATGCGCAATCAGTCCGCCATGGTCACCCGCAAGATCTCCTCGATCGTCGTGAGGCCCTGCCGTACCTTGAGGAGGCCGCTCTGGCGCAGCGTCTGCATGCCCTGGCGCATGGCGGTGCGCTTGATCTCGGTGGCGGAGGAGCCGGCGAGCACGTGCTCCTTGAGCTCCTCCCACATCGGCATCACTTCGTAGAGCGCGACCCGGCCGCGGTAGCCCGTCCCGCCGCATTGCTGGCACCCGGTGCCCCGGTACAAGGCGATGGACTCGCCGTTGAGTCCGAGATCCTGCAGCAGCTTGGGAGTGGCCTCGGCGTCGACCCTGCACCCGGAGCAGATGACTCGGGCCAGACGCTGCGCCAGCACCAGGTTGAGCGACGACGTGACGAGAAACGGCTCGACCCCCATGTTGAGCAGGCGATTGACCGTCGCCGGGGCGTCGTTGGTGTGCGCCGTCGAGAGCACGAGGTGTCCGGTGAGCGCGGCTTTGATGGCAACCTCCGCGGTCTCGAAGTCGCGGATCTCGCCGACCATGATGATGTCCGGGTCCTGGCGCAGGAAGGCGCGGAGGCAGGAGGCGAAGTTGAGCCCGATCTCGTCGTTGACGTTGACCTGGTTGATGCCGACGAGGCTGAACTCCACCGGATCCTCCGCCGTCGAGATGTTGGATCCGATCTTGTTCAGCTCCGCGATGGCCGAGTACAGCGTCGTGGTCTTGCCGCTGCCGGTCGGGCCGGTCACGAGCATCATGCCATAGGGCTGATGCACGGCATGCTTGAAGTGCGTGATCTGCACTTCCTCGAACCCGAGCTTGGTCATGTCGAGCTGCAAGTTGGACTTGTCGAGCAGGCGCAGGACGACCTTCTCACCGTAGACGGTCGGCAGCACGGAGACGCGGAACTCCATCTCCTTGCCGCCGGATAGCTTCATCTTGATGCGACCGTCCTGCGGCATGCGGCGCTCGGCGATGTCGAGGGACGCCATGACCTTGATCCGGGAGGTGATGGCGTTCTTCAGCCGTAGCGGCGGCCGCATGATCTCGTAGAGCACGCCGTCCACCCGGAAGCGCACCCGGAGGATCTTCTCGTAGGGCTCGATGTGTACATCGCTGGCCCGCTTGCGGATGGCATCGGTGAGGAGCGCGTTGACGAGGCGCACGACCGGCGCCTCGCCCGTGGCACGCTCGAGCTCCTTGACGTCGACCTCTTCATCCTCGCTGACGACCTCGATGTTCTCGGTCCCGAGGGCGTTCAGCACGTCATCGTAGTTGACCTTGGACTCGTAGAGGGCCTCGATGGCCTGATCGAGGCTCGACGGGGTGGCCACCGCGACCTTGACGTCGTAGCCGGTGACGAACTTGACCTCGTTGATCGCTGCCAGGTTCGACGGGTCGGACATGGCGACGGTGAGCGTCGTCCGCGCCAGGTTCGTCGGGATCAGCTGATGCTTGTTGACGATGCCGATCGGCACGAGGTCGAGGACCTCGCGCGGGATGTCCAGCGACAGCGGATCGACGACGGGCAGACGGTACTCGCGCTGCAGGTAGGCGAGCAGCTCTTCCTCGGACACGAAGCCGAGCTTGACGAGATGGCGCGTGAGCGAGCCGCCGTGCTGTCGCTGCTGCTCCAGCGCGTCGGTGAGCTGCTGCGCGTTCAGCTCACCCCGCCGCACCAGGAGATCGCCGAGACGGCTGGTCATCGCCGTCGTCTCCTCGGGGCGGTGGATGATTGCTTAGACGACGCTCCGAGCTGAGTCAACGAGACGTGCGAGCCCGGAAGCGCGCGGCGCAACGCGGCCGCCATGATCGCCAGCGGCGCGTCGCGGCCCGTCCACAGGGTGAAGGCGAGCGCGCCCTGATGGAGCAGCATGCCGAGCCCGTCGAGGGTGCGCCGACCGACCCGGCGCGCGCGCGCGAGAAACGGCGTCGGTGTCGCGCCGTAGACGAGGTCTACGAACAGACACGCCGGAGTGGTCGCGTCGTACGCGAGCGCATCGAGGGCCTGGCCGGCGAGGCCCACTGGCGTGCAGTTGACGACGATGTCGACGCGGCCGAGGACGCCGCCATCCGCCAGAGCGGACCACGGCGCGACCCGGAAAATCTGTCCCCGTCGCCGCCTGATCAGGCGCCGCAGGCGCTCGGCTCGACGCGGCGTGCGGTTGACGACGGTGAGCTCGCCGCAACCGGCGCCGGTCAGTGCGGCAGCGACGGCACGCGCGCCTCCACCGGCGCCGACCACCAAGCAGGAACGGCCGGCGACGTCCACACGCGCCGCTTCCAGCGCCGCCCGGAACCCGCGGCTGTCAGTATTATGACCGAGCAGGCGCGCCCCTCGGCGCACGATCGTGTTGACCGCTTCGAGCCTCCGGGCTTCGGCGCTGAGGCCGTCGAGCAACGGGATCACGGCTTCCTTGTGAGGGACGGTGACGTTGAGGCCCGCGATCCCGAGGGCGCGCACGCCGGCCATCGCCTCCTCGAGGGTTGCGGGCTCCACGCGCAAGGGGACGTAGACGGCGTCGATCCGCAGCCGCCGAAAAGCCGCATTGTGCATCGCCGGCGAGAGCGAATGCTCCACCGGATCTCCGATGATTCCGAGGACTCGTGTTCTTCCGGTCATGGCCGGCATGGGGGCCTGCCGGGGAGCTAGCCGCAGCAATCCCTAGGCACTCCTCCCCTCCTGTCTTCTCGGCGTTTGGCCCGACGGACTTGAGAGCTATCCCGGCTCAGCGTTCCAGGGCCGCGCGCGCCGCTGCCAGCCGAGCGATCGGTACGCGATACGGGGAGCACGAGACGTAGTCGAGACCCGCCCGATGGCAGAAACCGACCGACTCGGGCTCCCCCCCGTGCTCGCCGCAGATGCCGACCTTCAGCCCGGGCCGCGCCTTGCGGCCGCGCTCGACGGCGAACCGGATCAGCTCACCGACCCCCGCGACATCGAGGACTGCGAACGGATCATGGGGCAAAATCTGCCGATCGACGTAGTCGGGCAGGAATTTTCCCGCATCGTCTCGGGAGAGCCCGAGCGTGAGCTGGGTCAGATCGTTGGTGCCGAAGGAGAAGAAATCGGCCTGACTCGCGATCTCGCCCGCGGTGATGGCCGCTCTCGGCACCTCGATCATGGTGCCGATGCTGTATTTCACCTTGGCCCCCGCCGCTGCCATGACCTGGGTGGCGACGTCCGTGGCATCGCGGCGAAGCGCCTCGAGCTCGCGCACCATGCCGACGAGGGGGATCATGATCTCGGCGCTGACCGGCTCTCCGGAGCGCGTGAGCTCGCACGCCGCCTCGAGAATGGCGCGCACCTGCATCCGGTAGATCTCGGGGAAGGTGATGCCGAGCCGGCATCCCCGGTGCCCGAGCATCGGATTGGCCTCGCGGATGGCGTCCCGCTTGGTGCGCAACGATTCCACCGATCCGCCGATCTTCGCAGCGAGCGCCTCGAGCTCGGCGTCCGTATGGGGCAGGAACTCGTGCAGCGGCGGGTCGAGCAGCCGGATCGTCACCGGCCGACCGGCCATCGCGCGGAAAATGCCGACGAAATCGCTCTGCTGCATCGGCTGGAGCTTGGCCAGCGCGCGCTCGCGGCCGGCGGCGTCCTCGGCGAGGATCATCTCGCGCACGGCGTCGATCCGGTCGCCTTCGAAGAACATGTGCTCGGTGCGACAGAGTCCGATGCCCTCGGCGCCGAGCGCCACGGCCAAGGCCGCCTGATCGGGCTGATCGGCGTTGGCGCGCACGCGCAGTCGCCGGTGCCGATCGCTCCAGCGCATGAGGTCGGCGAAGGCGAGGTAGATCTTCGAATGCTTCGGCTCGAGGCTGCGCTGCAGCAGGACCTGCATCACCTCGGACGGATGCGTCTCGATGCGTCCGAGGAACACCTCGCCCGTCGTGCCATCGATGGAGACCCAGTCGCCCTCGTTGAGCGTGCGGCCGGCGACGCGCATCTCCCGCTTTCCGTAGTGGATCTCCAGCGCTTCGCATCCAGCCACACAGACCTTGCCCATCTGCCGGGCTACCAAGGCGGCGTGCGAGGTCATCCCGCCCCGCGCCGTGAGAATGCCGTTCGCCACCGACATGCCGCGAATGTCCTCGGGAGAGGTCTCGATGCGCGTGAGGATCACGGGCTCGCCGCGACCGGCCGCTTGCTCGGCATCGCCGGCGCTGAAGACGATGCGCCCGGTGGCGGCTCCCGGCCCCGCCGCCAGACCCCGAGCGAGGCGGCGACCTTCGCGTACGGCCGCCTCCTTCGCGCGCGGCTCGAAGACCGGTTGCAGCAACTGATCCAGCTGATCGGGCTCGACCCGGCCGAGCGCCGTGCGCTCGTCGATGAGCCGTTCCCGCACCATGTCGGCGGCGATGCGGACGGCGGCAAGGCCCGTGCGCTTGCCGACACGACACTGGAGCATGAAGAGGCGACCTCGCTCGATCGTGAACTCCAGGTCCTGCATGTCGCGGTAGTGCCGCTCGAGGGTGCGGCAGATGCCGACGAGCTGCTTGTACGCCTGGGGCATCGCCTCCTCGAGCGCCGGCGCGTTGCGCGCGCGAGCGGACTCGTCGATGCCCTGCTCGCGCGCCCACTGGCGGGAGGCCTCGAGCGTGATGCGCTGCGGCGTCCGGATCCCGGCCACCACGTCCTCGCCCTGAGCGTTGAGCAGAAACTCCCCGTAGAGGCTGCGCTCTCCGCTGGCCGGGTCGCGGGTGAACGCCACGCCGGTGGCGCAGTCCGAGCCCAGGTTGCCGAACACCATGGCCTGGACGTTCACGGCCGTGCCCCAATCGCCCGGGATTCCATAGAGCTTTCGGTACGTGACGGCTCGGGGGTTGTTCCACGAGCCGAACACGGCTCCGATGGCGCCCCAGAGCTGCTCCTCGGGATCGTCGGGAAACTCCACGCCACAGCGGGTCCGAACGAGCGCCTTGAACTCCGTCACCAGCTCACGGAGATCTTCCGCCGTCAGCTCCACGTCGTTGTGGACGTGGCGCGCCCGCTTCTTGGCCTCCAGGAGCGCGTCGAAGGGATCCGGATCTCGGTCCGACTCCGGCTTGAGACCCAGGACGACGTCGCCGTACATCTGCACGAACCGCCGGTACGAATCGTAGGCGAAGCGTTCGTTACCGGACGCACGAATGAGGCCGGCGACGGTCGTGTCGTTGAGGCCGAGGTTCAGGATGGTGTCCATCATACCGGGCATGGATGCGCGGGCGCCCGAGCGCACGGAGACGAGGAGCGGATCGTCCGCGTCGCCGAACCGGCGGCCCAGGGCTTTCTCGAGGCGGCGGAGCGCGGCGGACACCTCCGCCCGCAGGCTCGGCGGATACCGCCGGTCATGGTCGTAGTAGTATGTGCAGACCTCGGTGGTGATCGTGAAACCCGGCGGCACGGGCAGCCGGAGCCTGGCCATCTCCGCCAGGTTGGCACCCTTGCCTCCCAGGAGGGCGCGCATCTTGGCTGATCCTTCGGCGCGTCCACCGCCGAACGCGTACGCATATTTCGCGGATCTCGACGCTCGGCCTGCGGCGGCCGTCTTGCGCCCGCGAACCCGCGCGCGCCGGCGCCCGTCGACACTGGCATTGGAGCGGCCATCGTGCCGCCGCCCTGAGGCTGCTGACTTCACGGTGTGGACCTCACATTGCCGGGGCGGGATGGCGCAATGCAGCCAGCACCCCCCGTGATCTGAGCGGTCGGCTCACGACCTGATCGATGAACGCTTCGAGCGTCGCCTCGGCTCCGGCAAAGCTGTCCGCCGCCAGGACCACTCCCGCCACATGCTGGTCGAGCGGGCGGCGCTGGAGATCGAGAAGCGCCGCGAGAAGCGCTCGCGGGACCGTGTGTCCGACCTCGGTCGCTGGCCGGCAGCCGATGCAGAACACCCCGCCGCGGCTCGGTACCGCAACGACCGCCGCGAGGTTGATTGCCTCGCGGCCGCAGCTGCGGCACCGCTCGAGCTCCGGACGATATCCCGCCGCCTCCAGCATGTGTAGCTCGAACGCCCGCAGCACGGCGGCGTGCGCCCCTTCGGACTCGAGCAAGGCGAGCGCCGACTCGACCAGATCGAACACCTCGCGTCCCGTCTCGCGTCCCATGACCACCCGGTCGGTGAGCTCCAGAACATAGCTTCCGGACGCGAACCGATCGAGGTCGCTGCTGAACTGCTGAAGCGCCTGGAGGAGCTCGCAGCGCTCGATGAACGCGAGGTCGCTCCGCGGCCGGTCCCGGAACGCGAGGCGCACCTTTATGAAAGGCTCGAGCGTACCGGCGAACCGACGCTGGGAGCGCTTCGCCCCCTTGGCGATGCCGCTCACCTTGCCGAACTTCTCGGTGATGAACGTGACGATCCGGTCCGACTCTCCGTATGGATGGCTGCGCAGGAGGAACGCAGCGGTGAGGGCGATCTCGGGCACGGGACCCGTCTGTACCACTCCGGTTTCAGGCTTTCAATTGTTGACAAACACGGTTCTGCACCTTAGCTTCGATCACGGTATCGTTGGATCGCCCCGCCACCGGTCCCGAGGGAAGATTCCCGGAGGCGCGCAGTCAACCCCATGGCAGACGACGAATCGAGCGGAGTGGAGGAGCCGGGTTCGGCCGCCGAGCTGGTGGCGCGGATCCAGGACCTCGAGAAGGCCCTGAAGGAGCGTGAAACCGAGGCGAAAGCCAGCTACGACCGATTCCTGCGCGAGCGCGCGGACCTGGAAAACTTCAGGAAGCGAGTCGCTCGGGAGCGCGAGGAAGCCGCACGCTACGGGATCGAGGGCTTCGTCAAATCTCTGCTGCCGGTGATCGACAACCTGGAACGGGCCGTGGACCATGCCGCCTCGGGCGGCAATGGTCGGCCGCTGCTCGAGGGTGTGGGCCTGGTGCTCAAGAGCCTCCGGAGCATCCTCGAGCAGCACGGCGTCCAGGTGATCAGCGCCCAGGGCCAGCCCTTCGACCCCGCCGTTCACGAGGCGATGGAGCAGGTCGACACTGCCGACCACGCGCCCAACACAGTCGTTCGGGAGCACCAGCGGGGCTACAAGCTCCACGACCGGCTGATCCGCCCCGCCCTGGTGGGCGTGTCGAAGCGGCCCGCGGGGTCGGGGGATCCGGGGTCGGAGAACTGAGGCGGGCGCACCGCCCACTCCCGCGAGCCGGCACGGCCGCCGCCCAGGTTGACAGGTTGAAATGGGGCAGCGCCGTGGTTACCGATGACGATGTGTAGGCACGGGAGGTCCACCCGGGGCGCCGGCCTGTGTCGCGACGACCCAGGGCCTCCGAGGAGTACATTGCATGGCGAAGGTGATCGGTATCGACCTCGGGACGACCAACTCCTGCGTGGCCGTGATGGAGGGGGGCGATCCGCAGGTCATTACCAATGCTGAAGGAAGCCGCATCACGCCCTCCGTCGTGGCCATCTCAGAGAGCGGGGAGCGACTGGTGGGGCAGATCGCCCGGCGCCAGGCCATCACCAACCCCGAGAATACCGTTTTTGCCATCAAGCGGTTGATCGGCCGCCGCGCGGACGATCCCGAGGTGGAGAAGGCGAAGAAGGTCCTCCCGTACAAGGTCGTCCGCGGGGACAACGGCGACGCCTGGGTGGAAATCCGGGGCAAGAAGTACAGCTCGGCCGAGGTCTCGGCCTTCATCCTCCAAAAGATGAAGCAGACGGCCGAGGACTATCTCGGCGAAAAGGTCACGGATGCCGTCGTCACGGTGCCGGCGTACTTCAATGATAGCCAGCGCCAGGCCACGAAGGACGCCGGCCGGATCGCCGGCCTCAACGTGCTGCGCATCATCAACGAGCCGACGGCGGCCTCGCTGGCGTACGGCCTCGACAAGAAGAAGGACGAGCAGATCGCGGTGTTCGACCTCGGCGGCGGCACCTTCGACGTCTCGATCCTCGAGATCGGCGACGGGGTGTTCGAGGTCAAGGCCACCAACGGCGACACCTTTCTCGGGGGCGAGGATTTCGATCAGCGCATCATCGACTACCTGGCCGACGAGTTCCGCAAGGATCAGGGCATCGACCTGCGCAAGGATCGCATGGCGCTGCAGCGGCTGAAGGAGGCCTCCGAGAAGGCCAAGTGCGAGCTCTCGACCGCGATGGAGACGGACATCAACCTGCCGTTCGTCACCGCGGACCAGAGCGGGCCGAAGCACCTCAACATGAAGCTCACCCGCGCCAAGCTCGAGGCGCTGTGCGCCGACCTGCTCGCAAGGCTCGACGGCCCGTGCCTCACCGCCTTGAAGGACGCCGGCATGCAGCCCTCCGACATCGAAGAGGTGGTGCTGGTCGGCGGAATGACACGCATGCCGGCCGTGCAGGCGAGGGTGCGGCAGCTCTTCGGGAAGGAGCCACACAGAGGCGTCAACCCCGACGAGGTGGTGGCGGTGGGCGCGGCGATTCAGGGTGCGGTGCTCAAGGGCGAGGTCAAGGACGTCCTTCTGCTGGACGTGACGCCGCTCTCCCTCGGCATCGAGACCCTGGGTGGCGTGTTCACCAAGCTCATCGAGAAGAACACCACGATTCCGACCAAGAAGAGCCAGATCTTCTCCACCGCGACGGACAACCAGAATGCGGTGACCATCCGGGTGTTTCAGGGCGAGCGGGACATGGCGGCGGACAACAAGCTGCTTGGGCAGTTCGATCTCATCGGCATTCCCCCGGCGCCGCGCGGGGTCCCGCAGGTCGAGGTGACCTTCGACATCGACGCCAACGGGATCGTGCATGTCTCGGCGAAGGATCTCGGGACGGGCAAGGAGCAGTCGATCAAGATCACCGCGTCGAGCGGGCTGAACGAGCAGGAGATCCGCCGAATGGTCAAGGAGGCGGAGGAGCATGCGGGAGAGGACCGCAAGAAGCGGGATCTGGTCGAGGCCCGAAACCAGCTCGACAGCATGATCTACGCGACCGAGAAAACGCTGAGCGAGCACGGTGAAGAGCTGGATGCCGCGACGAAGGGTGAGATCGAGACGCAGCTCTCGGCGGCGAAGACCGCGCTCGAGAGCTCCGATGCGGACGCCGTGAGGAAGGCGGCCGAGAATCTCGGCCGCGCGTCGCACAAGATCGCGGAGAAGATGTACGCCCGCGCCACACGCGACGGCGAGCGAAAGCCGGAGTCGCCGGGAGCCGAGGGTGCGCAGCCCGAGGGCAACGGCGGGGTGGGGGCAGAGGCCAAGGGAGACAAGGGCGACGACGTCGTCGACGCCGACTTCGAGGAGGTCAAAGAGTAGCGGAGTAGCGCGAGCCTGGGTCGACTCGTGGTGGTAGGCAGCTCGCCCGGGATGGGCTACACTGATCACACGAGCGTACCTGGGATCGCGTGAAGGTGGGGTCAGTGGCGCACGGTGGGGCGATCGCGGTGTAGCGGCTAGTATCGCGGTATCGCGGTATCGCAGTATCGCAGCATAGATTGATCTCGGCGACCTCCATGGTGCGCAAATGGAGTCGAGGGCGACCGGGGTGCCCGGCAAGCGTGATTATTACGAGGTACTCGGCGTCGGTCGGAACGCCACCGAGGAGGAGCTGAAGAAGGCGTATCGGAAGCTCGCTCTCAAGTACCATCCCGATCGGAACCCGGGGGACAAATCCGCCGAAGACCGCTTCAAGGAGGCTTCGGAAGCCTACAGCATCCTCAACGATCCCGAGCAGCGGTTGCAGTACGATCGGTTCGGTCACGCGGCCTTCGGCGACGGGGGCGCCGGGTTCGACTTCGGCGCCGGCTTCGAGGACCTCTTCAGCGACATCTTCGGCGACTTCTTCGGTGCCGGCCGCGGCCGGACGAGGCGGAGAGGTCGGCGCGGACAGGATCTGCGCTACGACCTCGAGATCTCGTTCGAAGAGGCGGCCTTCGGCAGCGAGAAGACACTCCGCGTTCCTCGCCTGGCGCGCTGCGAGGCCTGCGGCGGCCGGGGCGCGGAGCGCGCCGCCGGCATCGAGGCGTGCCAGTCGTGCCGCGGCACCGGGCAGACGACCTTCCAGCAGGGATTCTTCCGCATCGCCAAGACCTGCGGCACCTGCAACGGTCAGGGAACGGTCGTGACCGAACCGTGCCGGTCCTGCGGTGGCAGCGGCGCGGCGCGGACGGTGCGGACGCTCAACGTGAAGATTCCGGCCGGGGTCGATACCGGCGCGCGCCTGGTTCTCCGGGGTGAAGGAGAAAGTGGCGAAGGTGGCGCGCCACCCGGCGACCTCTACGTCGTCATCGGCGTGAAGGAGCATCCCCTCTTCAAGCGCGACGGCGCGACAGTGGTGTGCGAGGTGCCGCTGACCTTTCCCCAGGCCGCGCTCGGCGCCGAGATCGAGGTTCCGACGCTCGAGGGCAAGATCAAGTTGAAGATCCCGCCGGGCGCACAATCCGGGGCCATCTACCGTCTGCGGGGCAAGGGTCTGGCCGATCCCTCGGGATACGCGCGCGGTGATCAGCTCGTGCGCATCGCCGTCGAGACGCCGCGCAAGCTCACGGCGCGCCAGCGCGAGCTGCTCGAAGAGTTCGCGCGTCTCTCCGGTAACGATGGGCTGAGTCCCGCGTCGAAGGGCTTTTTCGAGAAGGTCAAGGAGATGTTCGGCTGACCCGCCGATCGGCTCTTCGTCTGCGAGATGTCGGGGAGCTCGGCTGGATTTCCCGAGTCTCCCGCATCGCGCGGGGCGCTGCGGGCGGCGCCGGTGTGCTTCGTGGACTCGGCGACGACGCGGCGGTCCTGAGACTGCGATCGCCGACCCTCATCACCGTCGACGTGCTGGTCGAGAACGTCCACTTTCGCCGCGGCTGGGGCACCGCGCGACAGCTCGGCTACAAAGCGTTCGCCGTCAATGCCAGCGACATCGCGGCGATGGGCGGACAGGCGACGCACGCGCTCATTGATCTGCGGGCGCCAGCCGCGACTCCGGTTCGCTTTCTCGGCGATCTTTACCGGGGATTCCAGTACGCTGCCCGCCGCGAAGGGGCGGTCCTGGTCGGGGGCAACACCAGTCGGGCCGCGACCTTGTCGGTGGGCGTGACCCTGCTCGGCTGGGCGCCGCACGGCTACCTCACCCGCGACCGCTGCCGGGTCGGGCACGATCTCTACGTCACCGGGACGCTCGGGCTCGCGGCGCTCGGCCTGCGCGCGCTGCGGGCGCGCCGGCCGAGAGGGTCGGCCGCGGTGCGGCGATTTCTCGAACCGCCGCTCCGCGGTGCCCTTGCTCGCGCTCTGGCTCGTACCGGACTGTGCGGCGGCATGATCGACGTGAGCGATGGCTGCCTGCAGGACCTCGGGCACCTGTGCGCCGCCAGCGGGGTCGGCGCCGAGGTAGAAGTCGAGCGCGTTCCGATCGGTTCCGTGTATCGCAGACTGTACGGCAGGAGTCCGCGCCTCGCCCTCGGTGGCGGCGAAGACTACGAGTTGCTGTTCTCCGCGCACCCGGCGCTCGCGTCACGCCTCGCGGCGCTCACGCGCCACCATCGATGCGCGATATCCCGCATCGGTCGCGTCGTCGTCGCCGAGCGCGGCATCCAGCTTCTGTCCCGCTCGGGACAGTCTCTGCCTCCCGCGCAACGCGGCCACGACCACTTCCGCTGAGCGTCCGCCGGGTGTAGTGTCGAGCCGGCCGCAGCGGCGCTTCGACGCATGCTGGCCGCGCCGAACGGATATGATGGAGCGAGATCTCGCCGAGCTTCTCGAAGCGGTTCGCGGCGGTCGCATCGCGGTGCAGGACGCCGTCGAGCGGCTGAAGATCCTGCCATTCGAGGATCTCGGGTTCGCCAAGATCGACCATCACCGCGCGCTTCGAAAAGGGTTCCCGGAGGTCGTTTTCGGCGACGGCAAGCCGGTGGAGCGCATCGTGCAGATCATGGCGCGGATGGAAGCCCGCGGTGACAACATCCTGGTGACGCGGCTCGAAGCCGAGAAAGCTGCCGATGTGGTGGCGGCGTGTCCCGGCGCGATCTATCACCGGGAGGGGCGGGTGCTCACCCTGACCGCCTCGGAGGTGCCTCGGGTTGGTCGCGGCACCGTGCTCGTCGTCGCCGCCGGCACATCCGATCTCCCGGTCGCCGAAGAGGCAGTCGTCACGGCGGAATTCATGGGGAATCCCGTCGAGCGACTCTACGATGTCGGCGTAGCCGGGATTCATCGGCTGCTCGAGAACACGCAGCAGATTCGCGCGGCGACCGTCCTGATCGTGGTCGCGGGGATGGAAGGCGCGCTGCCGAGCGTCGTCGGCGGTCTGGTCGATCGACCCGTGATCGCCGTTCCGACGAGCGTCGGCTACGGCGCGAGCTTCGGCGGGCTGGCGGCGCTCCTCGGCATGCTGAACTCCTGCGCCGCGGGTGTCACGGTGGTGAACATCGACAACGGGTTCGGGGCTGCGGCCGCCGCGAGTCTCATCAATCGCCAGTAGGCGCCAATGAAGGACGATCAGCTCACCCAGGGTCGGGCGCGGCGGATCTTCAAGGTCGGCGGGCTCACCACGTCCGTCGGCTCGAGCTACGTCTGGCAGACCCTCAAGCGGCCGTTTCAATCCCCGGAGCGGCGGCAGGAAGCGCTGCTCGAGACTCATCTCCGCAACGCGCGCCGCCTCGTCGAGCGCTCCACCGAGCTCCGCGGCGCGTTCATGAAGCTGACCCAGCTCCTGAGCATGCGCGACGATCTGCTCCCCGCCGAAGCCTTGCAGGTGCTGTCGGTAGTCCAGTCCTCGGCGCCGCCGATGAGCTACGACGCCATCCATCGACAGCTCGTGCAGGAGCTGGGCGGCGAGCCAGAGGGTCTGTTCGCGCACTTCGAGCGCGAAGCCTTCGCGGCCGCGTCGCTCGGCCAGGTCCACCGGGCGGTGCTCAAGGGCGGGGACCAGGTCGTGGTGAAGATCCAGTATCCGGGCGTCGAGGACACGGTCGACCAGGATCTGCGCAACGTGCACACCCTGCTGCAGGCGCTCGCGCGGCTTGTCCGCGACATCATGCGGCAGGACTTCGATCCGAGCGACGTGTATCGCGAGCTCGAGGAACGCCTGCACGAGGAGCTCGACTACGTGCACGAGGCGAACAACGTGGCGCTCTTTCAACGCATGTTCGCCGACGACCCCGAGCTGATCATCCCGCGCGTGTATCCCGATCTCAGCTCCCGGCGGGTCCTGACGTTGGGCGAGGTGGACGGTTATCCCATCTCGGACATCCTCAAGCCGGGTGTCGATCGGTCCCTCAAGGACTGGGTCGCGATCAAGTACTTTCGCGTCCTGTGGCGCCAGGTCTTCGAGTTCGGCGTGCTGCACACCGACCCACACCCGGGCAACTACCGGGTCACGTATCATCCGAAGCTCGGCATTCTGGATTTCGGCAGCATCCGCATCTTTCCGGAGGAGATCCGCCACGCCTACCTCCGTCTCGCCTCGGGGATGCTCGACCGGGACGAGGCGGCGATCGGACGCGCGTCGGTCGATCTCGGCTTCATCGACGAGGCGGCCGATCCCGCCCCGTTCATCCGGATCCTCGACATCGTCTTCGAGCCGGTGCTCGAGGACCGGGACTACAACCCGCGCGACTACAACTCGGTCGAGCGTGGCATGGAGATCGCGGCGATCGGACTGCAGCACCGCATCTTCAAGGCCCCCGGGCACCGCGTCTTCCTCGAGCGCGCGCTCCTTGGGCTCGATGCCTACCTGAAGCAGCTCGGGACCGTGACCAACTGGCACCGGCTGTACCGGGAAGCCCTGGAGCAGGCGCGCCGGAAGGACCGAGCCGTCGCGACCGCGACAGGAGGGAGTGGAGCGCCATGAAGCAATGGTTCGCGCTGTCGGCAATCGGCAAGGACCGTCCCGGGATCGTCGCGGATCTGGCCGAGCTGATCTATGAATGCGACTGCAATATCGAGGACTCGAGCATGATGCTCCTCGGGGGCGAGTTCGCCGTGCTGCTCGTGCTCTCCGGCGCGGGCCACGGCCTCGGCGAGCGGCTGCGGGCGGCGTGCAAGCGGCTCGAGTGGGAACGGCGGCTCACGGTCTTCATCCGTCCGCTCGAGGGTGAGCCGATGTCGTACGGCACGGATGAGGTCCGGATGCCCTTTCAGCTCCACGCCGTCGGGGTGGACAAGGCCGGCATCGTGGCGCGCATCTGCCGCTGTCTGGCCGATCGTCGGATCAACATCACCCGGCTCCAGTCGCACTCCCGCCCACAACCGGAGACCGGCACCCCCATCTACGACATGCGCATTCAGCTCGACGTTCCCGCCAGCACCGACGACGCCGGACTGCGCCGGGAGCTGGAGGAAGTGGCGGCAAGCATGAACGTGGAGGTCACCCTCGAGCGCCTGCCCGATGTGGGGCCGCGCGCCTGAGCGCGCGCACGCTATTCCTGTCGCACGGCTGTCTCAGGCTCGAACGCGTCGGCCACGGCCAGGGCCACCTCTCGGTATCCGCGTGGATTGGGGTGATCGTTGTACTCGTCGAAGAACAGATGCGTCCGGGGTGTTGACCCTGGAAGCAGAGCCGCGAAGCGGTCGTGCACATCGACCAGTGCGATACCGCGGTCGCGGCTCACCGTCCGCATGACGTCGTTCATGTGCTCGTTGTAAAGCCCGGTCCGGTTCTCCGGATGTCCCGGCAGCGGGAATGCGCCGTAGGTGAGCAGGACGAGCCGGACTCCACGCTCGCCTGCCATCGCATCGATCGCCTCGAGATCCCGCCGCTGGAGCGCCATCGCCTCGTCGGTGGGGCGGAGCTTGCCGCCGATATTTCCGTGGTGCTCGATCAGAAGCTCTTTCGTGCGTGGGTCACGATAGGCTTCCCCGCTACGACCCGCATCCTTCAGCGTGCGGACGAAGTCGGGGCGTGCCGTATCCTCGAGCTTCAAAGTCGGATGAAATCGCAGGGCGAGCAGGCGATAGAATCGGTAGAGACGCAGCGTGGTGTACCAGGCCGGCGGCCTGCCGGACGGCCAGTCGACATCACTCCGATTCCAGAAGTTGTTGATGCCGCAGGCGACCACGACGGCGTACGGCTGGTACTGATTGATCCACGGAACGAGGCGCACCGCGATCTCCGAGGAGTTCATGCCGGGCAGCCCGAGATTCAGGACGCGGTAACGCCCGGGTGCGCGTGAGTCGAGAATGCGCTGCAGCTGGCCCGGGTAGGCATCCGTCGCCGGGTAGAACACGCCGTACGTGTGCGAGTCCCCGAGGCAGAGAATGGTGCGCCGCCCGCCCATGCCCTCTGCCTGCAGGGCGCGTGGCCCGACGGCGAGCGCTGCGATCCGCAGCGCTCCCTCGAAGAGCGCGAGCCCCGCCAGCACGCCCAAAGGTACTAAGGCGAATCCCCAGAGCCACGAGCGTCTCTGCCTGCGCATCGCCGGCAGGAACCCTAACAACGGTGAAGATTGCCGCGCAAGCTCTCTCGGCGCGACGGTAGGATCAGAACGGTAGGATCTAGAGAGGGACGGCGGCGCAGTACACGGGTCATACGAAATTGACAGGCGGTCGGGTTCTCCCGTACTGAAGGCCGCGGGAGGCGCATCCATGACCCGACCCCAGCGCTGGGCCGTCTTCCTCGTTCTCGGCGGATCTGTCCTTCCGCTCCCCGCGGCGACCGCAAGCCCGGCGCGCCAGCAGGTGCCGTACACGCCGGGCCGTATCGTCCTGAAGATGTCGGCGGCTCTCGCGCCGCAGCTGGAATCCGCCATCGGGCGAACGCGGGGCGCCGTTTCGGCGACAGGTGATGCCAAGTTCGACGCGCTCGTCCGGCGGCACGGCGGCCGGCGCATGCGCGCCCCGTTCGCCGGCCGACAGGCGCGCGTGAAAGGCCTGGCGGCACGCTTTCCCCGCCGGGCGGCGCGGGCAAAGCCGGACGTGGCTCCCGCGCTCGAGCGCATCTTCATCCTGGAGCTGGCGCCCGATCTCGACATGGAGCAGGTGGCGCGCGAGTACGCGCATCTGCCGGGTGTGGTGTGGGCCGAGCCGGATCGAATGGCAGAGATGGTCTTCGTGCCGAACGATCCGTTCTTCGCATCGTCGGGTGCGTGGGGCCAGCCCTTCCGCGATCTGTGGGGCCTGCTCATCATCGGCGCACCCTCCGCGTGGGACGTAACCCGGGGTGCCGGGGTGGTGGTCGCCATCTCGGACACCGGCATCGACGCCGCCCATCCCGACATCGCCGCGCGCATGTGGACGAATCCCGACGAGATCCCCGCCAACGCCCTCGACGACGACGGCAACGGGTACGTCGACGATGCGGGCGGATGGGACTTCGTGAACGACGACAACGACCCGTTCGACGACAACGGCCACGGCACGCACGTTGCGGGTACCGTCGCAGCCGCCGGCCACAACGCCCTCGGCGTCATCGGGGTCGCGTGGGAGTCCTCGGTCATGGCGGTGAAGGGGCTCAGCGGGGGCGGGTTCGGCTCGCACTCCGATCTCGCCGAGGGAATAGTCTACGCCGTCGACAACGGGGCCGACGTCATCAATGCGAGCTGGGGCGGTGTTGGAACGCAGCTCATGTCCGATACGGTCGCGGCGGCGCATGCCGCGGGCGTCGTGTTCGTGGCGGCGGCCGGAAACGCCGCCAGCGACATGGCCGGCTTCTCGCCGGCAAACATCCACGAGGCGATCGCCGTCGCCGCTTCCAATCACACCGACCAGCTCGCGGACTTCTCCAACTTCGGCGCCAAGATCGATGTTGCCGCCCCGGGTGGGGGCGATGATCCTCCTCCCAGCGATCAACCCTCCCGCTCCGTTCTCTCGCTGCGCTCGAGCGGCAGCGAATTCGACGACAGCCTCACCGTCTCGAGCATCTACACCCGCCTGTCCGGCACCAGCATGGCCGCACCGCACGTCGCCGGGGCCGCCGCGCTCGTGCTGGCCGCGCACCCCGAGTACACCCCCGAGCAGGTGCGCCAGGCGCTGCGCGTGTCGGCCGACGACATCGCGGCGCCGGGGTTCGACGTCGACTCCGGCTACGGGCGCCTGAACGTCGCGGACGCCGTCCGGCTGAGCAACGTCCTCTCCGTAGAGATCACGAGCCCGGCGTCGGGAGCGCAGGTGGGCGGGGTCGTCACGGTGACCGGAACCGCAGCGGGCCCGGGCTTCGCGGAGTACCTGCTCCAGAACGGCAACCAGACGATCGCCGGCCCCGTCAGCACACCGGTGGTCTCGGGCGTGCTCGGAACGTGGGACGTGACGAACCTTCCGGACGGCAGCTACAACCTCCGGCTGAGCGCCCGCAATACGGAAGGCTTGTGGTTCGAGGATCGAGTGACCGTCGTCATCGACAGCGTGGAGATCGAGTCCCCTGCCCGCGAGGATATCGTCGGCGTCGGCGGTGCATCGATCGAGGTTCACGGTACGGCCGCAGGCGCGAACTTCGAGAGCTATGTGGTCCAGTACCGCGTGATCGCACCGGATCTCACGATCGGACCGTGGACGTCGGCCGGCGTGACGCTCCCCGGGGGCGGCGCCACGCGGGTCACGGACGGCCTACTCGCGACCATCGACCCCGCCGCGCTCCCGGGACCGCGAGACATCGACATCCGGCTCCGCGTCAAGGTCACGTTCTTCAATCTCTTGGATGTGGTCGAGCATGTGGTCGCCGACCCGACGCTCCGTCCCGGGTGGCCCCGGCGCGTCGCACCGCCAGGCTACCCCGTCTCGCCGAGCGTCACACTCGCCGACCTCGACGGTGACGGCGGAAAGGAAATCCTGCTGGTGGCCGACGGGCAGCTCGTCGTCCTGCGAGCCGACGGCTCCGACTTGCCGGGATGGCCGCGAACCGCGCCCACGGGTTCTCGGCTCGCCCCGCGTCCCCCGTCGGTCGCCGATCTCGACGGCGACGGAAGCCCCGAGGTCGTCACGCCGACCACCAGCGGCGCCGACGTGCGGCGCGCGGACGGCACGCCCATGACGACGATCATCACCGGCGGGTTTCCTCCGCAGGGAACGATCACCCTGGCCGACCTCGACGGCGACGGCCAGCGCGACCTGGTGTACGCAGCGCACACCGTGGTGCGGGCGCTGCGCACCGACGGCACGAGCATCACCGGCTTCCCCATCACACGCGGCTGCTTGCCCGTCGCGCAGGTTCCGTGCTTCGAAAACGAGGTCGCCGTGGGGGACGTCGACGGCGACGGCCGCCCGGAGGTGGCGGTCGTCGGCAACGACATACGCCACCGGCAATACCTTCAGCTCCACGACGCCGACGGGGAGCTCCGGCCGCGCTTCCCGAAGAAGATCAGCCGCCGACAGCGGGTGGACGATAACCTGCCGATCATGGTCGACGTCGACGGCGACGGCGCACTCGAAGTTACCCTCAACAGCGACGCGACCTATCTGCCGGTCTACGACGGCGGGGGGAAGAAGCGGCGCTATCCGCGGCACGGCAAGCTACCCGAGTTCGAGCAGGCGGGCCGCCCGACGTTCCGTTCCGAGCAGGAGCCGGTCACCGCGGCCGATCTCGACGGCGACGGTCTGCCGGAGCTGCTGGTGGCCCAGAGCTTCCCCGAAACTATCGTGAGGCGGAACAGGCCGCCTGCCGTTCTCCTGCCGCCATACGACGCGCAGGACTACCTGATCGCGGTCGTGCCCCGGCTCACCTCTGTGCCCTTTCTCTGGTCACAGCCATTCCCGTATCCCCAGGCCGAGAAGGCCTACGGACCGGGGACGGCGGCCGTCGGCGACATCGACGGCGACGGCCAGCAGGACGCGGTCATCGGATCGGGGACGTGCGCCTACTGGGGCTTCATCGACGACATCAATCTCCGGCGCTGCTACACGATGTACGCCTTGCGTCCCGACGCCTCGCTCGCGCCGGCCTTCCCGAAGCCGACCGCGAAGGCGGGAAAGAGCAAGCTCGCCACACCCGCGCTCGGCGACCTCGACGGCGACGGTCTCAAGGAGATCGTGTGGATCGACGACAACAACGATGTCCTCGTCTGGACCATTCCCGGCATACCGGGTCCGGAGAACATGCAGTGGCCGATGTACCGGCATGACGCCGCGCACACGGGCGCCCTGGTGGCGCATCCCTGACACGCGCACTCACGTTCGAGGAGCGGCCTGCGGCCTGCTCAAGCCGAAACTCGGACCTCGACACCCATGACCGAGCAGCGTATCCGGATGGCGCTCGGCGCCCTCCTGGCGCTGGCCGCCGCCTACACCGTGCACCGGGCGGTGGTGCTGCGCATCGAGTACTACGACGGCTACGAGTACCTGCTGAACACGCGCGCGCTGCTCGGGGACCGAGCGGGAGGCTACAATCCGTTCCGGCCGCCGCTGCTGAGCGTGCTGCAGCTCCCGGCGGTCGCCGTGGGACGCGCGAGCGCGCCGGCCTCGCCGGTCCGTCTGCTCGCGCCCCACCTCACGGCGGCGCTCTGCTCGCTGCTGGCGGCGGCGGCGGTGTTCCTCGTCCTGCGCCGCCCGTTCTCCCCGACGTTCGCCCTGCTCGGGCCGGTGCTGTTCGTCGGCAATCGCTTGTTCATCCGGTACGGCGCGCACGTCATGGCCGACCTGCTGTCAGCGGGACTGGCGGCGGCGACGGTTGCGCTCTATCTCCGAGCGCGGGAGCGTCCTGCGTCCGATTCGTTCTGGGGCCCGTATGCGCTCTGCGGGGCGGCGCTGGGAGCTGCGGTGCTGGCCAAGTTCCCGGTCGCGGCGCTGGGCTTCGTACTGGCGTTCACCGAGGTGTGGCTGGCGGTGCGGGAGCGGCGGCTCGAGCGCCGGCGCGCGCTCGGTCTGGCGCTGGCGGGCACGGTGGCCGTCGCCGTGTTCTACGGCGTCAACCTCGTTCTCTTGGCAGTCAACTTCCGCGCGACGGCGTTCCAGAAGCTCGCCTGGTTCGCCCCCCGCGCTCTCGTCGCCAGCGCCTCTCACCCCGTCACCGACGAGTCGTGGCGCGACTGGGGTGCGATGGCGCTCATCATGCTGTCCGGTCCTACGCTAGTCGCCGCCGGGCTGGGGCTGGTCGTCGCGCTGCGCGAGCGCCAGACGCGCGACGTCCCCTTCCTCGTCTGGCTGGGCGTGCTCGGCGTCGTCATCGTCTTCGTGATCGGGCACAACGAGGCGCGCTACCTGCTGCCCGTGGTGCCCGCGATTCTCTACTTCGCCGTGCGCGTCGTGGAGCGGCTGGCGGAAGCGGTCCGGCCACGCTGGGAGCGGGCCGGCGCCGTGGCCCGCGCCGCCGTCGCGACCGGCGCGGCCCTGCTCCTCGGCGGCGCGCTTCGAGTCGGCGTCGAGCAGGCGATCCAGGACCGGGACCCGGTCTTCCTGGCCGACGTCGAGCGGCGAGCGGCTGCGCTTCTCGTTGGCGAGCGGCGCGCGCGGGGGCGGCTCCTCTGGCTTGGCGACTGGTGGCATACCTTCCATCCCCGGCGAATGATTCCGGTGCCGGGGGACGAGTTCTGGAGCACGTTCCACTTCACCCCCTCCGCTGCTCAGTACCTGATCGGGCTTCGCCCGGCGGCCTTCTCCGTTGAAGGTGGAGGCGCCGACCTGGCCGCGCTGGCCGGGGGCCTGCGGAACGGCGACGCCGTCATGCGCGTGGCGGACGAGTTCTTCGACATGACCTCGCTGCCTCCGGGCGGGGTGCCCGACGTGGAGGTCTGGTCGGTACACCGCCTCGACCTCACGCCCTCCGGTGGCGGCACGGAGTGGGTGGGCGCGAACGACACCTCCGTCAGTCTGGGCCTGCGCGAAGAGAACGGACGCCTCACCGCGCGGACGAACAGTGGCGCGGGCCGTTTCGCTCTTTTCGCCGCCCCCGCACATCCCGGTGAGCTCCCGCGCCTGCTCGGCGAGCTGGTGCTCGAGCCCGGAACCGAGACTTTGCTCGCGCCCGGCCGGCTGGGCGATCTCCGCGGCCTCTTTCTCTTCCGCCTCGATCGCACGCCCGTGCGGGTTGAGTAGACCCCGCCTGCAGCATCGTCACATCGCTGCGGGTGGGCAACGTTCCGTCCGTGTCGGCCTCCGCGTGTGCAACGCGCTCGTCCCCATGAGCCGACGCGACCGGCGTACGCGGGCGCTCGGCTAATGCGGTTTTCTGAGCGTCGGGGCTGCGCCTGCCGCGCCCTCGAACAGACCCGCGGGGAGGGTGGGGGCTGGCTGCCAGTCGAGCTCCACGGTCGTCGTGGCTCCGACACGATAGTCCTCGATCTCGAGCCGGCGCGGGCGCCAGATGCCGCCGATCCGTACGAGATCGGCGTCACGGCGCATGCGGACCATGTTGTTGATGGTGCGCTCGTAGTACTGCGTGCGCACAGCGCGAAGCTTCTCGCGATCGAACAGATGCACGATGAGCACCCACGGTGACGCTTCCGCCGGTGCGCCGCTGACGAGGAGGGTCTGCTTGGTGTCGCTCGCGATCTGGGGCGTCTTCAGCGTAGCGGTGCGAAAAGGCCGGAAATCGTCGCCGATGAGCGACGTGTCTGCGAGCGCATCATACGCCGTGCCGCGCTTCCACTCCGCACCTTCCGCGGCGCCGATGAGGACTTCGGTAGCCTCGCCGCGCATGCGGGCCCGGACGACGGGATCCCCGATCTCGACGTAGACGTTGGCGCCGGTGTAGGCGACCGCGCCGTCGTAGCGCCGCTCGCCGCCGCCTTTGATCTGCACGTGGACGCGAAAGTCCGCGCGCGCCGGGACAGGCGGCTGTCCCGCCGCTTCGACCTCCGCAAGAAACGTGGATAGATCCCCCGCCGTCGTGTGCGGGGCGCCGAGGAGCGTGCCCAGGAGGAGGAAGGTCGCCACGGCCGACGTGACCAGCAGTCTCGGCATCTTTCGCTCCCGCTCTTGCTGCTGTGCTGCCGCTCTCGCTCCTGCGCTCGGGTTACCGCTCCAACGTCTTCCCCATCGCTCTTACGGTTTCCCGCTACGCGTGCTCGCCGAGCAGGACGCCCTCCCGCGTCGGCGCGGCCTCAACGTCGCACGCCCCGCACGCGCTTGCAATGATGTCCGCCGGCCACTAAGTAGGCGTTCCCGCCCCGGCGCGCCGCAGTCGTCGCGTCGCAGTGCGGTGTGGCCACCCGTCCACGGAACCGTGGAAGCACCGGCATCGTCATCCGCCAGGCGGCTCAAGGACTCCACGCGCGGGGCTGCGTCCCCGTCCGTAGGGAGCTCCGCGCCCGCAAGTTCCCGGCCGAGGCCCCACCGGCGCGTGCGACGCGAGTCGCGCAAGCGCCCGGGTCGCGTGCGTGCGTGGCTTCAGTACGTCGTCTTCCGCGCCGTGGTGGGGCTGCTCGCGGTTCTGCCACTGCGCGTGGCGATGGCGCTCGGCGAAGCGGTGATGCTGCTCGTCCACGTGGTCGATCGGCGCCACCGCGCCATCGGCCTCACCAACCTCCACATCGCGTTTCCCGACCGCTCGCGGCGCGAGCACGTGCGCATCCTGCGCCGGTTCTGGCTGAACCTCGGCCGCATGGCGGCGGAGGTCTGCCATCTGCGCGCGCTCACCGCTGAGAACGTGGCCACTCGGGTGACGTTCGAGGACCCGGAGTCCTGGCGGGGGTTGTTGCGCAAGCATCGCGACTCGGGCGTGCTGGTGCTCACCGGTCACTTCGGGAACTGGGAGCTCTTCGCCTACGCTCACGGCCTCTACGGGCATCCCGTTCATCTCGTGTACCGGGCCCTGCGCAATCCGCTCATCGACGGTTTCATCGAACGGCTGCGACAGGCGGCCGGGACCGTTACCTTGCGCAAGAGCACCGCCGGCGGCGGCATCGTGCGGGCCGTGCGGCAGGGGGCGATTCTCGTCATTCCGGCCGATCAGAACTCCACCCGCGGCATGGGTGTCTTCGTGAACTTCTTTGGTCTCCCCGCGAGCACCAACGCTGGGCTGGCGCGGCTCGCGGCGCGCACGGGACTTCCGGTCTATCCCGCCTTCCTCGTTCGTGAAGGACGGAGCCCGAGGCATCGCATCGTCATCGGGCGTGAGGTGCCGGTCGTCCGAACTGAAGACCGCGCCGCCGACCTCCTGGAGAACACCCAGCGGTTCGCTCGCGCGCTCGAGGAAATGATCACCCGCTACCCGGATCACTGGCTCTGGGTGCACAAGCGGTGGCGGATGCGGCCGCCCGGTGAGCCGCGGGTGTACTGACGGCCGTGCGTGGTGAGGTCAGTCGGTTAGGCATCACGGCAGCGCGCCGCCGCCCCGGCGACTTTGCGCTCGCCAGGTGTGTCAAGGAGGAATGAATGGCTGGCAGAGGCGGCAAGGGCGGCACACGCGGCAAACGCAGCAGGGGCAAGAGCGCCAAGGGACGATCGACGCCGAGGCGGGCGGCACGAGGCAAGCGCGCCGGACGCCCGGCTGCAACCCGGAGCGCGCCCAAGGCCGCCGCCCCGCGCGTCGCCGCAATCACCGCCCGGCTCAAGCGCGCCGAGGAGCGTGTGGCGAGCCTCGAGAAGCAGCTCGTCCGACTGGAGAGGCAGCGGGCCGCCGAGAAGCAGGCTCAGCGCCGGCGCCTGACGGGCGCGCGGCGCGGGTTCGAGGCGCAGCTCACCCGGATGGTGCAAGAGATCGGCCAGCTGCGGCTTCACGAGGCGCGGGCACGGGCGCTGGAGCGGGTGCTCGCCGAGCACGGCATCGAGGCGTCGGCGCAGGCGCCGGCGGTGCCGTCCTCCGGGTCCCGAGCGAAGGTCCGCGAACCGAGCTCACGGGCGGAGGGCCACGAGTTGCAGGTCGCGGGCGGTAGTATTGACCCGGAAGCTCGAAGGCCGTAACCAAATCCACGTGCGAGAGCAGCGCAGGACAGCGGCGGGAGATCACCGGTTCCCGATCGCATGGCGATCATTCCCACGAACAGCGAGCCGGCTCGGGATCGTACGTGGCTGGCTCGTCGTGCCGCTCCTCTGCGCGGCGCTCGTGGCGTGCGGCGGAGCCGGTCGAGACGAGGAGGGGAGCCCTGGCGAGCCTCAGGCCGGCGCCGAGGTGGAGAAGGAACCCGCGTCGGATGCGCTCGGGAGCGCCGTCGCCGGTCTCATCCGATCACTGGGAGCCGACGACGACGAGAAGAGGCAGGAGGCCATTGACGCGCTCGTCGCCATGGGAACGCCGGTGGTCGATGTCGTGGCTGCGGCACTGACTGACGAGGACGCCGATCTCCGCAGCGGAGCGGTCGAGGTCCTGGGGGCAATCGGTGGGGCGGAGACCGTGCCGGCGCTCCTGATCGCGCTCCAGGATTCCAGCGAGGACGTGCGCCTCCCGGCGGTCGAGGCCCTCGGTAAGGTGCGGGATCGCCGCGCGGTCCAGCCGCTCCTGGACCGGTACCAGCAGGACGAGGACGCCCAGGTGCGCTTGGAGTGTCTGACGAGTCTCGGCGCGATCGGTGACCCGCAGGCGGGCCCGCTGCTCGAGAAGGAGGCCGGGAGCGAGGATCCCCACGTTCGTGTGTGGGCGGTCGATGCTTTGTGCGTCATGAACCACCCCCGGGCCCCGGAGATCGCTCGCGCGTCGCTTGCGGAGTCCGATCAACCCGTGAAGCGTCGGGTTCTGAGGTCCTGCGTTCGCGCTCTCGACACCGCGGCAGGCCACCGGGCGCTGATCGAGACCGCGCTGCACGACGAGGATCTCGCGCTCGCGATCTCCGCGCGCCTGAACCTGGTTCGCTACCTGCAAGGTGAGGGAGGGAGCGAAGCGCTTGCCGCGGAGATCCGGACTGCGGCCGGCGAAGAGCTCGAGCGCGACGGGGGCGATACGCTGCGCGCTGCGCTGCTTCTCGGGGAGCTTCGGGATCCCCGCGCCAGCACGAGACTCATCGAGGCGCTGGGCGATTCCAACCCCTATGCGCGCGACCACGCCGCGCTTCTGCTTGGGCGGATCGGCGATCCGCGGGCCGTGGCGCCCCTCATCGACCTCCTCGATGACAAGCTCCCGATGGTTCGCGCCACCGCGCACAACTCGCTCGCGTGGTTTGCTACTGACGGGAATGAACAGGCGCGGGCGGCCGTCGAGGCCTACAGCGGTCCCAAGTTCAGCCGCCCCGTTCCCCGCTAGTAGCCGACAGGACCCGTCGGCGCCGATCGGCGCTACCGGGTTGCCTCGGCCAGCCCCAGGCGCACAAAACCAAAGCCCCCGGCGGACCTGCGTCCGCCGGGGGCTTTGGTATTCATCGAGGCGTGCGGTCTGCGCGCTACTGACACTGATTGCCGACGCAGGTGTTGCCGGTTCCGCAATCCCCGTTGTTGTTGCAGAAGCAGGGTGCTCCGGTTGAATTCGCTGGGTCGCAGCACTTGCCGGTGTTCGGATTGCAGCCTACGCCGCTGGCGAAGCTGCTGCAGTCCGACGGTACGGCGCAGTCCTCCGTCCTGCAGACGTTGCACGGAACGTCGTCCGACGGTTCATCTGCGCATTCCGAGGCGAGCGACCCGGCCGCCTTGCAGATGAGCTGGCCCGGGCATGGAGCCGTACAATCGTAGCCGCCATTCAGACCCTCGAAGGCGTAGATATCGCCGTCGAGGCACCCGGCTGGATCACCCACGAGAAGGGTACCGCAGTCGGCCGGATTGCTGCCCGGCTCGTGGATCTTGAGGAAGCCGACGCCGAGCGGCTGGTCGTAGATGAAGCTCACGAACGGTCCGAACGGGGTGTCCGAGGCGTTGATCTTGTTCTTGCCTTCCGCCAAGTCCAGGATCGGCTTTCCCTTCTCGACGCTGAATGCCACCCCGATCACGTTCATGATCGTCTGGCCGGCGAACTCAGCGTTGAGGGCGAGCGCGTGGTCGGGCTGAGGATTGCCATCGACCCCGCATTTGAAGTCCGTGCCGCCGTCGTTGTTTGGCGGGCAATCGATCCCGGATCCGGTGATCTGAATGACCATTCCACCGACTCCGTCAGTGGTCGATCCCGACAACTTGACGTTCAGCTTCTTCTTCAGCCTGACGACGCTCGAGTCGGGGTCGGGGTTCTGGATGGGATGGACAGTCGTCGAGTACTTGTCCAACGCGTAAGTAACGTTCACGGCGAAGAGCGCAAAAGCAAAGCCGCTCACGACCGACGACACTATCTTGCTCGCCTTCATCTACGAGGTCCTCCTTAGGCAACGAGGTTACGACTGCGTTGCTCCGTCAAACCGCCTGCAAACCGCCTGCGAACACCACCTGCAAGCCGACCGATTCGCACCGGAAGCCGGCCGGCTCGCAGCTGACGGGCTTGTAGCGCAATTCGCCTACGAGGGTCAATCTGAAAAATGGCAAACGTCGCAGCCAGTCGCTGCGTGAAGCAAGATCGACGGCTGATGCGGTTGGCGCAAGCGGGTCCACTACCGAGACGCATCCCTTCGTGAACGTCGGCGGGAGGACGCGCTGCTTCCCGCTCAGCTCGGACCGCTCCAGTGACGACCTTTCCGTAGCGAATATTCCGTGTGTGACGCCGCGCGGCACGCGCTTCGAGGGTGAGTCACTCGTAGTGAGTCACGACCCGAGGCCGCGTAGTCTTGACACCAGCGAGCTCCGGATGTTAGGGCATGTGATTCAATCAAACGATTACATCAGCGAGGAGGCCCGCCCGGCGGCAATGCCGGCGGTCATGAAAAGCGCGCTGGAGAAGGCCCGTGAGGCCCCGGCTTCGACCAAGGCGCGCATCCTCGCCGCGGCGGAGCAGGTATTCGCCGGCCGGGGCTTCGACGGCTCCTCGACGCGCGAGATTGCGGCCAAGGCTGGCGTGAACATCTCGAGCCTTCACTACCACTGGGAGTCCAAGGAGACGCTCTACTTTGCCGTCTTTCGGGACATCTACGACCGCATCATCACGCTCGCCAGGGACGCGATCGGTCCCGTGCTCGCTGAGGGTGGTGACGTCGAGAAAGTCGTCGATGCAACCATGGGGCGCCTCACCGACTTCTTCCTCGATCATCCCAGCATTCCGCGGCTCCTCGTCCGGCGCATCCTCGAGACCGCCGACGCCACGCCGCCCATCGAACGAGACATCCTGAGCCCGGCGTGGGCGGCGTTCAGTGGGTTCATGCGCGACATCGGCCTGCCGCCCATCAAGAAGCTCGACTCGCAGCTCTTCATGCTGTCGGTGAACAGCGTGCTCTTGCTGTTCACGCTCGACAGCCAGGCGTACGGGAACCTGCTCGGCGGCAGCCTGCAGAGCCCCCCGCTGCGCCGCGCGGTCCGCCAGCACCTCATCGACCTGACCCTGCGGCTGCTCGACAGGAATCAGGGAAACTAACCGAAACGGAAGCGAACGGAAAACTGATGCGTGCGCTCATCACGGCGTCCTTCGAGCCCGCGTGCCTGCGCCGCCTCGAGCGGCACATGACGGTCGTGCACGAGGATTGGAAGCGCGATCGCAAGATCTACTTCGACGGCGCGGAGCTCGCCGCGCGGATGCGAGCGCTCGACGCCGACGTGCTCATCGTCGAGGCCGACCTCGTGCACGCCGAGGTGTTCGCGGGCTGCCGGCTGGCGATCGTTGGCTGCTGCCGCGGCGATCCGATCAACGTCGATCGGGACACCGCGACGCGACTCGGCGTGCCGATCTTCTACGCCCCGGGACGAAACGCCGATGCGGTGGCGGATCTCGCCCTCGCCTTCATGCTGTGCCTGGCTCGGCACGTGTTCACGGTGAACCGCGAGCTCAAGGCAGGTACGCTGCGGTTCGAGCGCACCGAGGACTATCTCGCCATGTACGAGCGCTACGCCGGTCGCGAGCTCGGCGGGGCCACGGTGGGGATCGTCGGCCTCGGCTATGTGGGACGCGCGGTGGCGCGACGGCTGCGCGGGTTCGGTGCGCGTATCCTCGGCTACGACCCCTACGCCGGCGAGATCGAGGGGATCACCGTGGTCGACTTGCCGACGCTCGTCCGGGAGGCGGATTTTCTCACGGTGCACTGTGCAGCCAGCGAGGCGACCCGCGGCCTCATCGGCGCGGCCGAGCTCGCCATGATGAAACCGGGAGCGAGCGTCCTCAATCTGGCGCGCGCGAGCGTGGTGGACGAGGACGCACTCTACGAAGCCTTGCAGTCCGGCCGCCTCGCCGGCGCTGCGCTCGACGTCTTTGGTCAGGAGCCTGTCCAGCCGGACAACCGCTTCGTCGGTCTGCCGAACGTCCTCGTGATGCCCCACCTCGGGGGCGCGACGGTGGATGTCGTGCGGCATCAGAGCGAGATGATCGTCGAGTGCATCGACGCGTATCTCGCCGGCGCGCAGCCGCCGTACATCTGGAATCCCGAAGTGCTGAGCGACCGTCGGTCAGGCTCCGGGACGCCGGCGTGAATTGGTGAGACGGTGACCGTGATCCTCACCATCGACGCCGGCACGGGCGGTGGCCGGGCCATCCTCTTCGATATCGCGGGTCGGATCCTCGCCCGTGCGCACGAGACCTGGCGCTACGACGTTGGCGAGCCCGGCGACCTGCCGTTCATTCGACCGTCCTCGTTCGACCCGGAGGCGTTCTGGCAGGCGCTCTGCCGCTGCGTCCGCCGGGTGCTCGCCGAGGGCGGCGTGGGGTGCGACGAGATCGGCGCGGTCGTGGCGACGAGCCAGCGAGAGGGTTGCGTCTTCCTCGACGGGGGCGGGCACGAGGTCTACGCCGGCCCCAACGCGGACGCCCGCGGCGCGCTCGAGGCCCTCGAGGCGCAGCAGATCGTGGGCGGCGATCGTCTCCACCAGATCACCGGTCACGCGCCGCCGTTCATCTTCCCGATGGCGCGGTTTCTCTGGTTCCGGAAGCACCGGCCGTCGGTGACCGTCCGGCACATCCTCATGATCAGCGACTGGATTCTCTATCGCCTCACCGGTGAGGTGGGCATGGAGCCGTCGAATGCCAGCGAGTCCATGCTGTTCGATGTCCGGGAGCGGTGGTGGTCCGAGGAGATTCTGGCCAAGCTCGACATTCCCGCGGCCGTGCTGCCGCCGCTGCGGGCCCCGGGGGAGCGCATCGGCGCGGTGACCGACGCCGCTGCCACGGCGACCGGGCTACGCGCGGGCACCCCGGTGATCGTCGGCGGCGCCGACACGCAGGTGGCGCTGCTCGGATCGGGTGCGCTCGAGCCGGGCGAGACGGCCACCATCATCGGCTCGACGGCGCCGGTGCAGACGGTCGTGAGCGAGCCGATCATCGATCCCGCAGGCAGCCTCTGGACCGGGTGCCACGTGGTTCCCGACCGGTGGGTATGCGAGAGCAACGGCGGGGAAGCGGGCAGCGCGTACGCCTGGCTCCTCGAGCTGCTCGGCGCCACCGCGGCGGCCGATCCCTACGATACGGCTGAGAGCTGGGTGCGACCGCGCGACGCAACCCAGCGGTCGCCGTTGATGCTCGTCGGGCCGGCGATCTTCAACCTCACGACCATGAACCCGTACCGGCCCGCGGGCCTGCTGTTTCCCTATCCACTCCTGGAGGTAGGGCGCCCGGATCGCGGCGCGCTGGTGCGAGCGCTGCTCGAGAACATCGCCTTCGCCATTCGCGGCAACTGCGAGCAGATCGTCCAGGTCGTCGGGCGGCCCACTCAGGGGTTGCGGGTGAGTGGCGGCATGTCCCGGGGTAAGCTCCTCATCCGCATGCTGGCCGACGTCATGAACGGACCGATCCAGGTCGGCACCGTTGCCGAGAGCGCCGCGCTCGGCTGCGCGATCCTCGGCGCGGTCGGGCTGGGCGCGTATTCCGATGCCGCTACCGCCGCAGCCGCCATGGTGCGGACCACGATCGTTGAGCCGCAAGGTACCGGCACGTACGACGAGCAATACGCGAAGTGGCGCGAGGTCTACGCAGCCTTCGACGCCATGACCATCTGAGGCCGATCGAGGGGCGGGGGCGGCGGCTCCGCGCCCGAGAGCTAGTGCTCCGTACCGTGAGCGATCCAGTGGGACAGATCGCGTCCGAGGAGCGCTCCGAGCCGTTCGATGTCGTCTGCGAGGCTCGACCGCAGCTGCGCACGAAAGGCGGGCGTGAGGGTCGCGGGCCGGGCGTCGAGCGTGTTCCAACGCGCCAGCCGCTTGAGCAGCGACTTCCGTCCCGGCCGCTTGTGCTGCTTGGCCCGCAGCTGTGCGCGCTCCAGCGCCGCCCGCGCCGGCTTCGGCGGCGAGTACAACAGCCGTTGCAGCAGGCGATAGCGGTAGCGGCGGCTCGGAAGCTTGCGCGGGAACGCCGTCCGGCCATCGTACGCGACTCCGAGGAAGTCGAGCGTCTGACGGTAGACGCGCAGCGGATCGGCCGCGAGGTCTTCGAACAAGAGGACGAGGGAGCGCTCGCGCCCGACGAGGCGATAGAGCCGCTCCACCTGGGCGCCGAAGCGGACCACGTCGTGGTAGAGCAGGAGCCGCGGATCGGGACAGGTGCGCGGTATGTGCTCGCCGCGCGCCCGCGCGCCCTGCAGCGCCCAGGCGGTCGGAAAGTCCTCGACGTCCTCCGCGAGGATGTAGAGCATCCGCAGGTGATACGACGGCAGCATGTGGATGGGATTGCGCAGGAGGACGAGCATGCGCGCCTCTGGGTTTACGCGCAGGATGCGCTCGAGCGCCTCGGGCGCGTACAGGTACGACACCGAGCCTTCACCGACGAGCTGATGACCCTGGTGGAAGTGGGGGAAGAAGCGCTTCAGGTAGTCGCGTTCGAGCTGCGCGGGCGTCCACTGTGGCCCGATGCGCGTGAAGTAGTGCGTCTCCTTCGGACGCGAGAAGCAGATGGTGGGATGCTTCGCGAGATAGCGGCAGAGCGCGGTGGTGCCGCACCGGGGCGCGCCGACGACGAAGAAGTCCGGGAAGCGCGGCGCGGTCACCGCCGGGCGACATAGCACATCGCTCGTAGCGCGCCCAGCACTGCGGCCGCGGCACGATCCGTCGTATCGGAACCGTCAGACGCGATCGGGCGATCGAGGATACTTGACTTCCCGGGCGGTGGTGGAGAGCATCTCACGTTCCGGCTGCCATGATCACGGCGTGCAATCTTACCAAGGTCTTCGGAACCGTCACTGCGATCGACGACGTGTCCTTCCACGTCGCCGCCGGCGAGATCGTCGGCTTTCTCGGTCCCAACGGTGCCGGCAAGACGACGGCGATGCGGATCCTCGCCGGGGTCTTTCCGCCGACGATGGGACGGGCCTCCATCGCCGGTCACGATGTGCTCGACGAGCCAATGGAGGCACGACGCGCGCTCGGGTACTTTCCCGAGTATGCGCCGTTCTACCCCGATCTGTCCGTGGTCGAGTATCTCCACTTCGTCGGGCGTCTGAAGCGTATCGATCGCACCACACGCCGCGCGGCGGTGGAGCGCGTTCTCGGGAGCTGCGGCCTGCAGGCGGTTTCCCGGCGCCTGGTCGGGAAACTGTCCAAAGGCTATCGCCAGCGGGTCGGGCTCGCGCAGGCGCTCCTCGGCGATCCGCGCGTACTCATTCTCGACGAGCCGACGGCCGGCCTGGACCCGGAGCAGGTGGTCAGCATCCGCAGCCTCATTGCCGAGCTGGGTGCGACGCGCGCCGTGCTGCTGTCTTCCCACATTCTCTCCGAGATCGAAGCCGTGTGCTCGCGGGTGGTCGTCCTGAACCAAGGGCGGGTGGTGGGCGAGGGGAGCCCCGAGGCGCTCATGGCGAGACTCGGTGCCCGCCAGCAGATCGTCGTCCGGGTCGACGCTCCGTCTGCGGACGTGCTCGCGCTCCTTCGGGACGTCGCGGGCGTGGCGGGCGCCCGCGCGGCGCTCGACGGGGGCGGCATCGCCAGCATCATCGCCGAGGTCGGCGACGACACGGGTCGCCGCGCGGTGGCCGAGGCGATCCAGGCCCGAGGCTGGACGATCCTCGAGTTGCGTGCCGAATCGTTGCCGTTGGAAGAGATCTTCCTGCGCCTGGTGAGCAACCGGAGCGAGTCGCGGCCATGACCACTATGACGATCCTCATGCGGGAAGTCCGCGGGTACTTCACCTCGGTCCTCGCCTACGTGGTCCTCGGCGTGTTCCTCGTGCTGTCCGGCTACTTCTTCTACACCAATCTGGAGCTGTTCGTGCTGGCGGGCGGCATGGATCTGCCCCGCGGTCTCTGGCAGTGGCAGTTTCACGACATGCGTGAGGTGCTGCTGTTCGCGGTCGTATTCCTCACCATGCGCCTGTTCGCCGAAGAGAAGAAGCTCGGGACGATCGAGCTGATGTGGACGTATCCCGTGCGCGACGCCGCGGTGCTGCTGGGAAAGTACGGTGCCGCACTCGTCATGGTGGCGGTGATGCTGGGGTTGACGCTCGTCTATCCCCTGGCGCTCGCCCGAGTCTATCCCGTCGACCCGGGGCCGCTCGTGGCCGGCTACCTGGGGCTCTTCCTGCTGTCGGCGGCCTTCGCCGCCTGCGGCCTGTGGGCGTCCTCTCTCACCGAGAGCCAGGTCGTGGCCGGGTTGGTGAGCTTCGGCATTCTCACGCTCTTCTGGATGCTCACCTGGAATCAGCAGGCTGCGAGCGAGTGGGTGATGGCCTTGCTCATGCCCGTCTCGTTGTTCGATCGGTTCCATACCTTCGCCCGGGGTGCCATCGACACCAAGGATGTAGTGTTCCTGGCGTCATTCTCGGCGTTCTTCTTGTTTCTCACGCTGCTCAGCCTCGAATCACGGCGCTGGCGCGGCCTGCGGTGAGCGGACGGTCGATGCGGCAACCTGCGTCCGGCCGGTCCGCGAGCAAGCGTGCATCGCGGCACTGGCTCGAGCTCGCCGCGAGCGTGGCATTGGTCCTTGCCATCCTCGTGGTGGTGCAGGTCGCCGCCGATCGACACGGGGGGCGGCTCGACCTCACGCCGTCGCGGCGCCTGTCCCTCTCGGAGCCCACGCGGCGCATCCTCGCCGAGATCGACCAGGATCTCGAGATCGAGGCGTTCTACGCCCGCTGGCAGCGGGAAGAGGTGGCCGATCTCCTGCGACGCCTCGCCACCGCCAACCGACACGTGCGCTACCGGCTCTTCGACATCGACCGGTATCCGGAGCGGGCGCAAGCCGCGGGCATCCGTTTCCCGGATCGCGCCCGGGTGACGTACCGCGGCGTCGACACCGTCGTCAGTACCGCGAGCGAGGAATACCTCATGGGCGGGATCATGCGCGTGCTGCGCGGCACGACACGCACGATCTACTTTCTCCAGGGGCACGGCGAGCGGGCGCTCGGCGGTCCCGGCGACCCGGCTGGATACTGGTTCGTGAGCGAGGCGCTCGGCAAGGAGAACGCGACGGCGCTGGCACTCGATCTGGCGACCGTCGCCGATGTCCCCGCGGACGCCGCCGCCGTCGTCATTGCCGGCCCGCGCCGCGACCTGCTTCCGGAAGAGCTCGACGCGCTTGCGGCCTACATCGATCGCGGCGGCGCGGTCCTCGCGCTGCTCGATCCGGGTCCGCTGCCGCGACTGACGAGCTTCCTGGCCGCACGCGGCGTGCTGCTGGCCGACGACGTGATCGTCGACGGTGACAACCGTCTTCTCGGCGCCGAGCCGCTCGTCATCCGCGTTGTGGACTATCGCATGCATCCCGTCACCGCCCCGAGCGACGTGCCGGCGATTCTGGTCGGTGCACGCACCGTCGATACGCCGAGCGCCGAAGGGCCGGTGCAGTCGGTCGCTCGAACCATCGCGTCGAGCTGGGCGACACCCGAGATCGAAGCAGCGAAGCGCGGGGATGTCCGCCGCCACGAGGATCGGGACCGTCCCGGTCCGCTTCCGGTGATGGTAGCGGCGTCGTTCGAGGCCGGAGCGGGGAAGGCCGGCGGTGGCCGCCTGGTCGTGATCGGGGACTCGGATTTTGCGGCCAACGGCTACATCGATCTCCTCGGCAACCGGGATCTTCTGCTGAACAGCGTCAGCTGGCTCACCGACGAGGACTCGCTGATCACCAGGCGGCCGCGGGAGCTGGCCGAGATCGCGCGCCCGCTCTCGCCGCTGGTGCTCACCGAGCGCCAGGCGCGCTTGCTCTTTCTGGTCGTGGTCGCGGTGCTGCCGGGACTGGTGATGCTCATCGGCACCGCGGTGGTCCTCGCCCGGCGACGGGGATGATCGATGATCGGCCGCCGGCGACCCAGCAGGCCCATCCTACTTCTCGGCACACTCGCAGTCGTGGCGGGCGGTGCGTTGCTCCTCGAGCGAACGCGCCCAGGGCGATCCACCGAGCCGCCCGTGCTGGGGGTCGCGGCGGCCGATGTGGTTGCGGTTCGCGTCGAGGAGGCGGGTCGGCGCCTGTGGGCGGTGCGCGAGCGCGACGGCTGGCGCGTGGAGCAGCCGGCGGCGGCGCGCGCCGGCGCCGGTGAGGCCGTCGCGGATCTCGTCAACGCGATCGTCGCGATGGTCGCCCTCGATTCCTTCAGGCGGCCCGGTCTCGATCGGCGCACGCTGGGCCTGGAGCCGCCACGCGCGCGCATCGAGGTCACGCTGTCGGATCGCGGCGCGCCGATCGTGGTGGCGCTCGGAGACCTCACGCCGTCGGGCGGCAGCGTGTACGGGGCCGTGGACGGCGATCCTCGCGTGTTTCGGATCGGGGCGCTGATTGCGAGCGAGATCGAGAACGCGCTCTACCGGGTGTGGCCGCCGGAGGCCCTACACTAGAAAAAGAGCGAGAGCCTCAACGTGTAAGTCTCTCGCGCACGGCCTTCGTATCGTCTCTCTCGTGGACGACGTACGGGACGGACACCGCCGGATCACCGCCCCGATCCGATCGCCGATAGGGCCAAGGCCGCACTCTCGCGGACGGAACCGTCGGCATCATTGAGAGCCCGCATGAGCGGGGGGATGGCGTTCGTGCTACCGATCTCTCCCAAGGCGTGCGCGGCGCGGTCGCGCACCTGCCAGTGTGGGTCCTCGAGCAGCGCGTCGGCGAGCGGCCCGACGGCCGCGTCACTCCAGGACTCGCCGAGCGATTGCGCTGCGCCCTCGCGTACCGAAACGTCCGGATCTCCCAGCAGCGCGAGCGCCAGGGGCTCGACCGTGCCATCCTCCCAGGTGCGACCGAGCGCCTCGACCGCGGCGAGGCGGACCGCCGAATCCTCGTCCTCCATGATTGCCTCGCTCAAGGGGTCGACGGCGTCTCCGCTCCACGTTCGACCGAGTGCCGCGGCAGCGTCCGCTCGACGTTCTCCGTCGCCGGCCTCGCCGAGCACCTGCGCCAACGGCTCGATGTCCGTCGCACGCGCGCCAGAGCGGCGCAGCGACCGTGACGTAGGTGTGGGAGCGTCCGATCGCGAGACCGACGACCCAGGATGCGCGCCGGCCCCACCGGCGTCGATTCTCGGGAGTCGCGCGAGAACGCGCACAGACGTGAGGCGCGGCGTCGCTCCCTCCGCATGGCCTTCGCCGCCTCGGGGATCGCCGGCGTAGGTGAAGGTGAAGCTCCGCTCCCCGAGAATGCGGCGAAGCCCCCGGTCGAGAGGAAGCGTGAAGCTCGCGGTTACAGCCTCCGGCGCGGGGGCATCCAGCAGGATTGCGATTCCACTCGCACGGCCCACGTCCGAGAGCACGCGCTCGAGCGGAACCTCGCGCAACGAAACCGTGAGGCGATCGTCCTCCACGCGAACGACCCGTTCCTCGGGCTGCGTTGATTCGATCCCTTCCATCCGGATGGATGTGGCGCGGTGCCCGTCATCGGCACGGCCCGCCGAGCCGGTGACGATGGCCTCGAACGCGAGCACCGGGAGGACGGCCGCAAGTGTCTTGTGGATACGCACGGGACAAATCCTTCCTGCCCTCTTGCCGTCTTTCGCACCTGCATCCGGGAGGGCCCCCTCCATCGTGTGGAGGGCGCCCTCCGTCTTCGATTCGCAGCGGGCGCGCAGTGCTCGCTGCTCCGTGCTTTGTCTCCTGTCAGTCCTGCCGGCACCGCTCGCAGGCACTCAGGGTGAGGCCGTTACCGGTGATCGTGGCGCACACGTCACCGCCCTGAATGAAGGTGCCGGCGATGCGCACGTCACCGACCTCGCCCGTGGCGCTGTCGAAGTCGAACTCGACCTCATCGCCGACGGAGCCCTTCATGTCGCTGGCGCTGTTCGCTCCGGAAGCCACCGTGACGGTGTACGTGCCTCGCGGCACGTTGCGTCCATCGACCGAGATCTTGGACCGCGAGCGCCCGCTACGACTCTCGCACCGGAGCCGCATCTCGGCGGCGTTGGCCGCCGCAGTCCCCACTACGATGGCCACCAGGGAACCGGCCACCACGGTCATCATCGCGCGCTTCATCGAACGCTCCTCTCTTTTGCCGCCGCTACCCGCTTTTTAAGAGGGTGCCTCAGCGGATTCGTTGGTTACATGAGTCTTCGGGGACAACCCATGGAATGACGCCGTCTGTCGATCGCATCCTCGACGAGCCCGGCGACATCTGCGGATACCGGACAGCAACGTGCATGCCAGCCGTGCCGCGCGCCGTCTCGGAGGTGAGATTTGCGTTGAAAACTCGGGGGTTTACGTACATCCTTCCGCTCGAGGTGGCTTCGGAATCTCCCCACCGCGAAGGGTTCGGACCGGGGAGATCACGCGTCTTCTGAGGGATTTCCCCCAAACGAGACGCATCGTGTCGCGCCGCGGGGTCAGCACCTGGTCCAGGGCGGCACTCTCGGTGCCGCAGCGCTCGAGCAGCTCGAGTGCGTTGCAGATGGGCGCGAGTGGATTGCGCAGCTCGTGCGCGAGCATCGCGAGGAACTCGTCTTTGCGGCGGTGCGCCTCTTCCAGCTCCCACGCGCTCTGGCGCAACATCTCCTCCATGTGCTTGCGCGCGGTCACGTTCGTACCCACGCCGACCATTCGCAGACGAACCAGAGCATCGCCGCGTAGGTCTCGTCGGTCGCGTAGGGATGCACGCGCCCGGCGCCGGCGACATCATCGCGAGCCGGCAGCGGTTGCATCGCATCGAGTCGCTCCAGGCAGGCGCCTTGGGCATGGCGCCCGCGGCCGCCTGCACGATGGCGACGGACCGTTTGCCTCACGCGGCTCGTGTGTGAGGCGGGAGCGGCTCGCCTCGATCGGCGTCCGTAGTCTAGAGGTCCTGGGCTTCTGGCCGCCATGAGACACCAGCAAAGCGCAACGAGGCCAGCGCTCCGGAGGGAGGGGCAGATGCGAACGCCGGGACAGGCCGCGGTTCTGCGAGAGTTTGGTGGTGCATCGCGGTGCGGACGAGCCGCACCGCGATGCACCGGCGAGCCACGTGCCGCTGCCACCGTGCGAACCTTCCGGTTCGATTAGTGACCGGCGCAGTGGCCCAATCTCAACTCCCTACGCGCTCCAGGGTCCGACGTTCTGCCTCCCCTTCACCGCGGACCACTGCCGCGCTCGTTGCCTGTACTTCGTCCGGCGGCGGGCCGACGTGAGCTTCGGATGGCTCTTCTGGATGTTCAGCGCCTTCATCTTTCTGTGCGGGACGACGCACGTCTTTCAAATCTGGACCGTATGGGAGCCCATGTACCGTCTCGAAGGTCTGGTGAAGCTCCTCACGGCCGTCGTGTCCGGCGTCACCGCCATCGTGCTGCGGCCTTCGGTGCCGAAGGCGCTGGCCATACCGAGCCCGGGGCAGCTGGCGCGCGCGAACGACGAGCTCCGACGGGAGATCGAGGAGCGCAAGCGGGCGGAAGCTCAGCTCGAACAGATGCGAGCGGATCTCGAACGAGAGGTTCGCGAGCGGACGAGCGACGTCCTGCGCTCCAACGAGGCCCTGCAACACTTTGCCTCCTTCGTATCCCATGAGCTCCGTCAGCCGCTCGGAGCGATGAGCATCTGGATCGTCCTCGATCAGGAGGATGGCGACCATCGAGCGGGACACCTTGCGCTGCGCACCCGAGCTCGCGGCGGAAGCAGGCGAAACGCAAGATCGTGGCGCCGGACAGACTACCCGCCCTTGTATGCGTACAGGCGGTTGTAGAGCGTCTTGAGGCTGATCCCAAGCGCCTTGGCCGTGAGCTCCTTGTTGCCTTGCTGCGCATCCAACGTCGCCAGGATGAGCTGACGCTCGACCTCGTCGATCGAGCTGCCCACGCGCACCCGCAGCCAGCCCACCGCATCGCTTGCTTCGTCCCCTCCTCCGGGGGCCACCTCGGATGGCGAGACCACACACTCCGCATCGATCTCGGAATCGACTAGGATGAAGGCGCGTCCGATGACGTTCTTCAGCTCGCGCACGTTTCCGGGCCACTGGTAGAGCCGGAGTCGCTCGACCGCTGCTCGCGTCAGGCGCTTGTTGCTCTCCTGCGCCCGGTTGAGCTCGGTCAAGAAATACTCCGACAGCAGCTCGACGTCACCCTTGCGGTCGCGCAGTGGCGGCAGCCGGATGGGGAACATGTTCAGGCGGTACAAGAGATCCTGGCGCAATTTTCCGTCTCGGACCGCCTCCTCCGGATCACGATTGGTCGCTGCCACGATGCGCACGTCCACGGGGATCTCCTGCTCCGCGCCGATGCGCGAAACGGTCCACGTTTCGAGGACGCGCAGCAGCTTTACCTGTAGCGCGATGGGCATCTCGCTGATCTCGTCGAGGAACAGGGTTCCGCCGTGCGCCCGCTCGAAGTAGCCGTGGTGGGTGCGATCGGCGCCCGTAAAGCTCCCTCGCTCGTGCCCGAACAGCTCGCTCTCGATCAGCTGGCCGGCCACCGCGCCGCAGTTCAAAGCGACGAACGGCTTCTTGCGACGGCGGCTCAACTGATGAATGGTCTGCGCTACCAGTTCCTTTCCCGTACCGCTCTCTCCGTGGACGAAGACAACGGCGTCGGTCGGACCGACTCGCGTGATGAGATCGTAGACGCTCTGCATTGCCGGGGATGAACCGACCAGGGCACCGAATCGCCCGAGGCGGCGCAGCTCCGTACGGAGCCCGGCGATCTCTTCATGCAGCTCCCGCCGCCGGGCGACGTTCACGAGTATCGCCCGCAGGCGAACGATATCGACCGGTTTCGTGAGGTAGTCCGTGGCGCCCGCCCGCAGTGCCTCGATCGCCGAGCCGACGGTGGCGTGGCCGGTGGTGACGATGACCGCCGTCGCCTGGCCCTCGAGATCACGGAGCATATCCAGGCCGCTGCCGTCCGGCAGGCTCAGATCCACGAGCACCAGATCCGGCAGCCGCTCCGTCAAGAGGACGCGGGCTTGTGCCAGGGAGGTTGCCGTTCCCACGGCGAACCCTTCCGTGCGCACGAGCTCCTGCATTGCCGCTTGGAAGTCCTGATCATCATCGACGATGAGAGCGTAGGGTGCGGAGCCCAGATCGTGCTCGCCAGCGGCCTCGCGGTCGACTTCGGCGATGGGCTCCTTGGTGCGGGGGGAAGACACGACGCTCTTGTACCTCGGGGCTTTCGTGCTCCGCCAGGCCCCTGTGGTGACGCGGTATTGCCTAGCCCCAGTTCTTGAGGGCGTCGTACATCATCTGCTCGCGCTCGAGCACCTCGGCGGCGAGCGGCTTCGGCTCGCCGATGTCGATGGCGGTGACGTAGATCTGCGCACACCGCTCGACGAGCCGGGCGACCTTGAGGGCCTTGGCGAGCGTCTTGCCGCAACAGAGGTTGCCGTGGTTGGCGAGCAACGCGGCACTTTTCTCGCCGAGCGCGGCCACCACGTTCGCTGCGAGCTCCTCGCTACCCGACATCCCGAACCGCGCCACGTCGACCTGTCCGCCCACGTAGGGCACGAGCTCCTCGAGGACCGGGGGCAATGGCCGCTGCAGCACGGCGAGGACGCTGCAATAGAGCGCGTGGGTATGCAGGATGGCGCCGACATCGGGTCGAGCGCGGTACACCGCGAGATGCAGGAGCTTCTCGAAGGACGGCGGCCGCCCCTCGCCGACGGTGTTGCCGGCGAGGTCGAGGAACACGATGTCGCCGGGGGTCATCTCCTCGTAAGGGAGGCTCGAGGGAGTAATGGCCACCAGCTCCTCGCCGGGCACCCGGGCGCTGACGTTGCCGGCCGTGCCGACGACCATGCCATCCTCGAACATCTGCCGGGCATAACGACAGACTTCCTCCCGTACCGTGTCCTGCTCGCTCATGTTCTTCTTCTTCTCGCCGCAAGCCGCGGGTGGCGGCGTGATCCCCCTGGCGTTCGTTGCAATTGACAGCGTTCGCGAGGCTGCGCTATGCAGCCAGCGCTACGTCGATCAATCGATTGACCCAAATTGAGCTAGACTGACCTACCAACGGGCCGACGTCTCGGTCAAGGTAGCCGCCGGGGGAGCTCGCATCGCGCCCATGCGCCGTGTCGCCATCGCCGGGTTCGCGCAGACCAAGCACGAGCGCCGAAAGCCCCGCGAAACCCAGGCCGAGATGCTCTACCCTGTGCTGCGGGAGCTTCTCGAACGGGTGCGCCTCGCACCGACCGACATCGATTTCACCGTCTCGGCCAGCTCGGACTACCTCGACGGCAAGTCGTTCAGCTTCCTCATGGCCTTCGAGGTCATGGGAGCCTGGCCGCCGATTCAGGAGTCGCACGTCGAGATGGACGGGGCGTGGGCAGCGTACTACGCGTGGCTTCGCATCCAAAGTGGCGCGGCGAACACGGCGCTGGTGGCGGCGTTCGGCAAGAGCTCCGAGGGCTCGCTGCCGCACGTGCTCAACCTGCTCCTCGATCCGTTCTATGCCGCGCCCCTCGGCCTCGAAGCGGTTTCCGCGGCGGCGCTCCAGGCGCGCCGCTACATGGATCGCTTCGGTGTGAGCCGCGCGCAGGCAGCGGCCGTGGCGGTGAAGAACCGGCGGCACGCGCTCAGGAATCCCTTCGCGCAGGTCGCGCGCGAACTCACGATCGATGAGGTCCTGGCGTCCGAGCCGCTGACCGAGCCGATCCACGCGATGGACTGCGCCCCGATAAGCGACGGCGCCTGTGTGCTGTTGCTGGCGGCCGAGGGGACGGCGGAGCGGCTGTGCGCCCGCCCCGCCTGGATAGCCGCCGTGGACCAGCGCGCGAGCCTGCAAGCCCTCGGGGCGCGAGACCTGTCCGAGGTGCCATCGGCTCGGGACGCGGCTGCGTACGCGTATCGGCAATGCGGCATCACCGAGCCGGCGAGGGCCGTCGACGTCGCCGAGGTGACGGAGTGCTTCGCCCACCAGGAGCTGATGCTGTACGAGGCATTCGGCTGGTGCCCGCCCGGCGAGGGCGGCGCGCTCGCGGCGAGCGGCGCCACCGCCGTCGGCGGTCGGCTGCCCGTGAACCCGTCGGGCGGCGCGCTGGCGGCGAATCCGATCATGGCCACGGGACTGGTTCGTCTGGGCGAGGCGGCGCTGCAGGTGATGGGGGAGGCCGGCCCGCGGCAGGTGCCGAGCGTTCGCCGCGCGCTCGCCCATGCGAGCTTCGGCCACTGCCTGCAGGGGAACATGGTGTGGATTCTCGAACGATGAGGCGCCTGGCAAGGGAACGGCACTGAGACGACCATGCGCCGCGTGAAGGCCATCGGCATCGGCCAGTCGAAGCATGCCTCGAAACGGGTGGACGTGAGCCTGCCCGGGCTGATCCGTGAGGCGGTGCTGCGGGCGCTCACGCATGCGGGGCTCGGGTTTCGTGACATCGATGCCGTCGTCGTCGGTACGGCGCCCGACGTCTTCGAGGGGGTCATGCTTCCCGAGCAGTGGCTCGTGGGCGCGCTCGGGGCGCACGGGAAGCCCATCATGCGCATTCACACCGCCGGCAGCGTCGGCGGCGCCACGGCGATCGCGGCGACGTACCACGTGAGCGCGGGGCAGTTCGATCGCGTCCTCGCCGTGGCGTTCGAGAAGCACTCGGAGAGCCAGGCGCTGTGGGGCCTGTCGCCGCGCATACCATTCTCGCCGGCCTTCGGCGCCGGGGCGGGCGCGTACTTCGCTCCGTACTGTCGCGCCTACATGGAACGCTACGGGGCGCCGCGGGAGATCGGCCCGCTGGTGGCGGTGAAGGCGCGACGCAACGCCGCGCGCAATCCCTACGCCCATCTGCAGACCCCGATCACGGTCGAGGAGGTGCTGGACTCGCCGATGCTGTGGGATCCGATCCACCGCCTCGAGAGTTGCCCCGCGTCCGACGGCGCGGTCGCCGTGATCTTCGCCGGCGAGGAGGTCGCCTCGCCACGCGCGGCGTGGGTGCGGGGCCGCGCGGCGTTCTCGGAGGTTCACGACCGCCCTGGCAGGGACCAGGTCAGCCCGGCGAGCGGCCGCGCCGCGGCCGAGGCCGTCTACGCCCAGGCGGGCATCACCGATCCGCGGCGCCAGCTCGACGTGGCCGAGATCTACGAGCCGTTCAGCTGGATCGAGGTCATGTGGTACGAGAACCTCGGCTTTTGCGCCCAGGGCGAGGGCTGGAAGCTGCTGCGCGATGGCGTCAGCGACCTCGGCGGAGAGCTGCCGGTGAACCCGTCGGGCGGCGTGTTGTCCACCAACCCGATCGGAGCGTCCGGGCTGCTGCGCATGGCGGAAGCGGCGCTGCAGGTGATGGGCGAGGCGGGCGAGCACCAGGTTCCCGACGCGCGCCTCGCGCTCGGGCACGCGTACGGCGGGGGCTCTCAGTTCTTCGCCATGATGATCTTCGGCACGGAGCCGCCATGAACGCGCGCGGCGGAGATCGGATCGCGGGTGACGTGAATCGGGGTGCCGGCGAAGCGCATCCGGATCCCGACGTCCTGAGCGCCACGGCGGAGCTGGAATTTCCGTACCAGCACTCGACGGGGCCGGTGATCGGGAGGTTCCTCACTGCATTGCGCGACGAGCGGCGGGTCTATGGGATCGAGTGCCGCGCCTGTCGTCTGGTCCTCGTGCCGCCGCAGGACTACTGCGAAGTGTGCGGTGGCCCCGTGGCGGATCCGATTTCGGCCTCGAATTGGCGCGAGGTCGGCCCGGAAGGAACCGTGACGACCTTTGCCGTGGTACGGCGCAGTCAGGCAATACATCCAGTGCCGGCGCCCTTCGCGTATGCTCTCATCCGGCTGGATGGCGCGAACACGGACCTGTTGCACATCGTACACGCAGCCGACTACACCTCGCTTCCTGCGGGCGCTCGCGTCCGTCCGGTGTGGAAGGACGAGCGGAACGGATCGATCCTGGACATAAGCCATTTCGAGCTGCTGCCGACCGAGGACCCCGGATGAGTGAGCCGGTCACGTCCATCCAGACGCACGTGCGGCTGCCATTCCGCTACTACGCCGGACGATTCACGGCGCGATTTCTGCGTGCGATCAAAGACGACGGTCAGCTGCTCGGAGTGCGCTGTACCCGCTGCCGCCGGGTGCTCGTGCCGCCCCGGATCGCCTGTACCGCGTGCTGGGCGGACACGGGCGACTGGGTACCCGTCGCCTCCCGCGGCGTTCTCACCACCTTCGTCGTCGTGAACGTGCCGTTCTACGGTCAGAAGATCGAGATCCCATACGTGCTCGGACACGTGCTGCTGGACGGCGCGGACACGTCGGTCATGCACCTGATCCAGGAGATCCCGATCGAGCGGGTCCGCATGGGGATGCGCGTGGAAGCCGACTGGAAGCCCCCGGGTGAGCGGGAAGGCAGCCTTACCGACATCCGGTATTTCCGTCCGACCGGCGAGCCTGATGTGTCGATCGAGCGCTTCATCGATAGGCCGTGAGCCCGGATCCCGCATCCAGCTCATCGTCGACGACCTTGCCGCTCGACCCCCGAGTCGATTCGCTGCCAGCGCCCATTCACGACCGGATCTGTGAATAACTCGTCCGGCTGTGAATAAGTTCTCCGCTTGAGCAGAACCTGCCGCAGCCAGCCGGCGATCGTGAACTCGGTAATGTTTACGAGGAAGTTCTACAGATTACGTCACCGCGCCATCGAAATCGCTAAGCGGAAAAAGCGTTGGGATCGAATCGCCACGTGGCACGCGCTTGCACGCGCAGCAATGGGGCTGCGGTAAGCGCCGACGAGCGCAACACCCGGGCCGAGCTGTATCCAGCATGGTTCCCACCTTCAGTGGAGCGCAGGTCGCTCGCGTTCTACGGAATGCGCGCCGGAGCGAGCGATCTCAAACACCTCGCCTGCAAAGTCGTGGGGCGGGTCGGATTGGAAAGCCAGCGGTGGATGCTGATCACGCGCATAAGGCCTTCGAGGACATCAAGAAGGCTCTGCGTCGCTTTGGTGTGGAAGCCGCTGCACTGGAACAGGCTCTGGCAATGCTACGGCGGTTCACAGGCCAGGATCACTCGCCTACGACCGCCGGACCGCCGACGGCGCGCCGCACCCCAGCATGGGATGAGATCTGGCGCCCGCTCCGGACCAAGGAATGGCTGCCCGAGTTCGGTGCTCGGCTTCCGCGTTATGGAGAGGACTGGTAGCGATTTTTCAACAACAAGCCGGTGCGCGGCGAAGCGGGGTGGAGGGCGATGGGGCAGGAGGCAGGTGCCGGAACGGGCTTCCGAGAGGCGCCGCACAGACTGAGTGCCCTCGATGCCGGCTTTCTCTACCTGGAACGACGGTCACAACCGCTTCACATCGCGGGCATCATCACCTTCGACGATGCCCTCGACTACGAGCGGCTGATCGTCGATCTAGCCGCTCGCCTGCACCTCGTCCCGCGCTGTACGCAGCGGGCCGTCCCGATGCCGCTCGGGTTCGGGTACCCGACCTGGGAGCCGGATCCGGCTTTCGATCTGCGCCGTCACGTCCGCCGGCGCCAGCTGCGGCCGCCTGGGGGAGATCGCGAGCTCGCCGCGCTGTGCGCGATTCTCTATGCCCAGCCCCTCGACCGTGACCACCCCTTGTGGGAGATGCACCTCATCGAGGGTTACGATGGTGCCGATCCCCCACGAGCGCCAGGTGATGTACCTGCAATGTCCGAGCGTGCCCGTGGGCGAGGCGGCCGAGGGACGGCGCTGCTCGTCAAGGTGCACCACAGCATGGCGGACGGCGTCGCCGGTGTGCAGCTCCTCGCCATGCTGTTCGACACCGTGCCAAACGCCGCGGCAACGCCATGGGGCGTGCCGGAGCCCCGCTCACAGGTTGAACCGCCGGGCTTCGCTCGACGCCTGTACGACGGCGTCGTCGAGCGTGCCGCGGTTCGCGCTACCCAAGGCCGCGCCGTGCTCGAGCTCCTGGCGCGACCACGCACGGCGCTCGAGCAACTTCGCAAGACCGCGGAGACGATCGGCCACGTCGGACGGAAGTACCTGGCCGGTGCGCCCGCCACGCCCTTCAACGGTCCCATCGGCACGGCACGACAGCTCGGCTGGGTGACCTTCTCCCTGTCGGTCGCCCGATCCATCAAGCGCCGAGTCGGGGCCTCGCTCAACGACCTCGTTCTTGCCGTGACCAGCGGAGCGCTGCGGCGGGTCCTCTGCGACCGCAACGTCGATCCCGATCCCCTCGTGCTGCGCGCGATCGTGCCGGTGAACCGCCGCGGGGCAACCGAATCTCGAGACCTGGGCAATCGGATCTCGCTCATGGTCGCCCCGGTGCCCGTGGGTATTCAGGATCCGATCGAGCGCATGAACCGCGTGCGGGACGCCACCACCGAGCTCAAGGCCACGGACGAACCGGCAAAGATCCAACGCCTCCTCGGTCTAGCGGAGCTGCTTCCCCCGGCGGCGCATCGGCTGCTCGGGTTCGTGCGAGAACCCGGCAAACCGATCAACACGGTGTGTACCAACGTGCCCGGGCCTCCGATCCCGCTCTACCAGCAAGGGGTGCGCGTCTCCCGCGTTCTCCCTTTCGTGCCGCTCGTCGATGGCATCGGGGTCGCCTTTGCCGCCTTCAGCTACGAGGACACGCTCGCGATTGGCATTACTGCGGATCCTGGTCTGGTTCCCGACGTCGATGTCGTGGCAAGCGCCCTACGCACATCCTTCGAGGAGCTGTCGAGCGCCAGCGGTGCGGCGCAGCCGGCCGTGACAGAGAGCCAGGTAGCGTGAGGCCGCGCGATCGAGCCGGCGCGATCGAGCCGGTCGACGGTCGTCCGGCGGCCTCGGCTCCGCTACTCAGTCGCGATGATCACGCGCCGGTTCTGCGCCCGGCCTTCGGCCGTGTCGTTGCTGGCGACGGGGTTCGCCTCGCCGTGACCGCGCGTTTCGATCCGCTCGGCGGCGATGCCGAGCGACATCATGTAATCACGGACCGCTTCGGCACGACGTTCCGACAGTCGTTGATTGTAGGACTCGGATCCGACGGAGTCGGTGTAGCCCTCGACCAGGATCCGGATCTCCGCGTTCTCCTTCATCGTCCCGACGATCTCGTCGATCTTCCGCTCACCGGCGAGCTTGAGCTTCGCACTGCCGAAATCGAAATGCGCGTCGGCCGACAGCTCGATTCGCTGCGGCAGCGCCGGCGGAGGAGGTGGCGGCGCCGCAGGTGCCGGCGGCTCCTCGACGGGATCGCACAGCAAGTGGCCGAGCGCGCCGCCGACGAGCGCGCCGCCCACGGCGCCGCCGGCTGCGCCTGCAGCGATCTCGCCCGTACTCCCGCCGCTTCCACCGCCCTCGAACTCGCTGACGAGGATCCCTCCGGTCCCGCCGCCTACGATGAATCCCACCAGCGCGCCGTTCTGGGCGCAGGCGCCCCATTTTCTCTTCTGCATGGTTGCGCATCCGGTCACCATCAGGAGACCGGCCAACCCGAGCGCCGCAAAATTCCGGTGTGGCATTTCTCGCTCCTCCGCGGCGGCTGATGGGCCGCTGGACGATCTATGCTCATCGGATGTGATCGGGTGGTTATCGGAGGGTTAATGAACGGTTAATGCTCGTCCCCGAGCACCTGGCGAGGCCGGCGGACTTCTGCTATCGGAACGGCCTCGTAGAGTGCCGATCTCGAAAGGCCGCCAGTCTCGCGGTCCATGAACACGAACGGATGCGCACAGATGCATGACACGGTTTCGATCTTGTTCGAGTCCAGCGTCAAGAGCTTGCCGCTCGTTCACCGGGGCAAGGTGCGCGACATCTACGCGGTGGGTGATGCGCACTTGCTCATCGTCGTCAGCGACCGGCTCTCGGCCTTCGACGTGGTGCTGCCCACGCCAATCCCTGGGAAGGGGCGGGTGCTGACGGCGGTATCGAGCTTCTGGTTTGCCCGCTTGCGACACGTCGTGCCGAATCACGTCGCCGATCTCACGCTGGCCCAGGCGGTGCCCGATGCGCGGGAACGCGCCCAAGTCGAGGGCCGGGCGATGGTGGTGCGGCGGCTTAGGCCGTTACCGATCGAGGCGATCGTACGCGGCTATCTGATCGGATCGGGCTGGAAGGACTATCAGCGAAGCGGGGCGGTGTGCGGCATCGACCTGCCCCGCGGGCTGCGCCAGGCCGATCGGCTCCCGGAGCCGATTTTCACGCCGTCGACGAAGGCGGCGGTCGGGGACCACGACGAGAACATCAGCTTCGTGCGCACGGTCGAGCTCCTCGGCGCCGATCTCGCCGAGCGCGTGCGGAGCGTGAGCCTGCGCCTGTATCGGGAAGCCGCCGCCTACGCGCTCGAGCGCGGCATCATCATCGCCGACACGAAGTTCGAGTTCGGCCTCGACGCGGGCGACACGCTCACGCTCATCGACGAGCTCTTCACGCCCGACTCCTCCCGCTTCTGGCCGGCGAGCAGCTACGAGCCCGGCACCAGCCCGCCGAGCTTCGACAAGCAGTTCGTGCGCGACTATCTGGAAACCCTCGACTGGAACAAGAAGCCTCCCGGTCCCGAGCTACCGCGGGAGGTCGTGGCGCGGACCGCCGCCAAGTACAACGAAGCGCTCGAGCGGCTGACCGGCCGCGGCGAGCGCTAGCTCCGCCGCAGCGTCCCGCCCGGCGGTTGACGCCTATGCGTCGCCTGCTCTAGGGATCTCTCGCGTCAGCCGAGCGGTGCGCGCGCACGGCGACGGCGATGCTCGGCCATCGTGTGTCGCCACAAACCAGGGAAGGGAAACACATGAGGAAGCGATGGACGGGGGCACTTTCGGCGGGTACGAGGTGCGCTGTCGCCACTGTCGTCGTTGCTGTGCTGCTGGCCGGCCGGACGCCGGCCGCGGAGCCGGCACCGCCGGCGAGCGACAGCGACGAAGAACTCGTCAAGAAAACGCAGAACCCCGTCGCCGACCTCATCAGCGTTCCCTTTCAGAACAACTTCAATTTCGGCGCCGGCAGCAAGGACGAGATGGTCTGGGTCCTCAACGTCCAGCCGGTGATCCCCATCTCCCTGAGCAAGACCTGGAACCTGATCACCCGCACCATCATGCCGATCATCAATCAGCCCTCGCTCTTTCCCGGCATGGATTCCGCGTTCGGCCTCGGAGACATCAACCCCACAGTGTTCCTGTCCCCGGCCAAGCCGAGCAAATTCATCTGGGGCGTGGGCCCGACCATGACATTGCCGACGGCGAGCCGATCGCTGCTCGGCAGCGGGAAATGGAGCGCGGGCCCGGCCGCCGTCGGCCTCTTCATGGACGGTCCATGGGTCGTGGGCGCGATTGCAAACCAGCAGTGGTCCTTCGCCGGCTGGGGCGACGAGGACGTGAACGCGCTGCTGATACAGCCCTTCGTGAATTACAATCTCCCGCACAAGTGGTACCTCCTCAGCGGGCCGATCATCACCGCGAACTTCTCCGCCGGCGACGGCGACCACTGGACCGTTCCCGTAGGCGGTGGCGCCGGCAAGCTATGGCGGCTTGGCAAGATAGGGCTGCCGCTCAATACGCAGTTGCAGGCGTTCTACAACGCCGTGAATCCCGATTTCGGACCCGACTGGCAGCTTCGCTTCCAGCTCCAGTTCCTGTTTCCGAAGTGAGGAAGCGGCTCCTGACGCAGGCTGACCACGGAGCTCGCGACCGACCGAGATGGGCCCTCGTCGTCGGACCCGAGCAGCAAGGGAGCGTGTGACGATGATGCGGCGCGATCCACTGCTCGCGATATCGCGGATGCTAGCTGTCGTCGGTTTGCTCTGGCTCGCCACGGCCGCCGCCGCCCAACCCAGCGCCGATGAGGTGCTGTCGGACCTCGGGCTCCCGTCCGACGCGAAGCAACGCGTGCTCGCTGGGGAGTTCGTCACCGGCGACCTGAAGGCCGTCTCCGAGCGCGACCTCGCCGTGTCGATCGCTTTTTTGGTGAAGACGTCGCCGCAGGATCTCGCGCAGCAGATCATGACGGGCGACATCATTGCCCGATCCGATGCGCAGGTTCGGGCACACGGCAAGTTTCAGGGCGATGGCAGCGTGGCGGACCTGTCGGGGTTGGCGATGGCGCCCGGCGTGGCGCAGGCGTATGCCGCGGCCCAGCCCGGATCGGCGCTCAATCTCAGCACCGGCGAGATCGCCGCCTTCGACGCGCTCGCAGGCAAATCGCCCGAGACCATCGGGCAGCGGCTCCAGGAGATGCTGTTGACGCGCTTCCAGGCATACCGCGACGGCGGTCTGACCGGGATTCCTCCCTATGATCGCGGGGGCCACACGTCGGATCCCGCAGGCGATCTCCGCAAGGCGAGCGCCGCCGCCCGGGCGCTGGAGAAGCACATGCCGGGATTTCACAAGGTCCTGCTCGGCTATCCCGAGGCCACCGTTTCCGAGATGCAGGAGGAGTTCCGCTGGGCGAGCTACGACATCGACGGCACCGCGACATACGTGCTGACCCACGTCGTGTCGGCGCCCGAGGGCGCCGCGCGCGCCGTCGTCCAGCGCCAGTACTACGTCAGCACCGGCTACAACGCCGAGCAGGCGGTGGCGGGATTCCTGCCCGTCCAGGAGGGAACCGTCGTCGCCTACACGAACCACACGTTCACGGACCAGGTCGCCGGCATGGGTGGTTCCGTGAAGCGGAACATCGGGCGTCGCATGATGGCGGACAAGCTCAAGCAGATCTTCGATCGGGCGCGCGGCGGGGTCGCGCAGTGACGCGGTCGCGATGGCGGGTCATTCCCGCGACCGCCCACGACGCATCGGTCATTTGGCGGCGGGCGCCTCGACGACCTGCGTGCGATAGCTCGCTAGGTCCGGCGCGTCCTCTTTGAGGAAGCTCGTCCGAAAGCGCTCCTCGGCGCCCGCCGGAAGCGGTTTCACTTTGCCGGACGCCAGTACCTTTTCGATCTGCGCGCCCGGGAGAGAGAGCGCCTCTGCGCTCTCGTTGTAGGCATCGGCGGAGGCGATGACCTTGCCGGCGGCGTCGAGCGCGTCGACGCGGATCTTCACATAAGCGAGCGCGTGCCCGCTCGTGTTCTTGAGCTTTCCCACGACGTTGTAGAAGGTCGCCCCGTAGCCGGATTCCCATTGGCCCTTGTGCTCGAGGATCTTCGCGCCCTCGTCAGCGCGGGCTTCGGACACTGTGAGCGCCGGGACCCGCTGCACGCAATCGGCTCCAATGAGACCGGCGATGAGCAGGGCTGCGGCGGCGGCGACGCGTTTGGATGATTTTCCGAGCGCAATTGGTAGCATGGCGAGTCCCTCCGGGGACGATTGGGCACCCGACAGGTTTCGTAGCATGTCGGTGCGTTGCGCTGTCAACCGAGCGATCCCGGCAACCGATATCCGCTCAGAATTTCGCCAGGCGCTCGAAGAACCAGAACGCGGCGAGTGTGCCGATGGCGTACGGCGCTGCGCGCAGCGTGTAGCGCTCGATGGGAACACCGAGCCAGACTCGCCTGAGTAGCGCCACCAGGCTTGCCACCACGGCGACGAATGCTAGCTGTCCGCACTCCACTCCCACGTTGAAGGCGAAGAGTGCCAGCGGGATGTCCCCCTGCGGCAGCCCGATGTCCGACAGTGCACTCGCGAACCCAAACCCGTGCAAGAGCCCGAATGTGAAGGCCACGACCCAGGGCCAGCGCGCGGTGAGTCCGAGCTCGCCCCGCTCGAGATGTACGATTTCGGTAGCCAGCAGGAGGACGCTGAGGGCGATGGCCGCCTCGACGGGCGGCCCGGGCACGTGCACGACGTCGAGCGCTGCGAGTGCGAGGGTGATCGAGTGCGCCACGGTGAAGGCGGTGATGGTCAGGAAGAGCATGGGTCGGCTGCGGACGATCAGCATGAGCGCCAGCACGAACAGGAGGTGATCGAATCCGAACAGGATGTGCTCGATCCCGTGCGTGAAGTAGGCTCCCATCACCCGGCCGAGATCGATCAGCGTGCCGATCGAGGCTTTCGCTGACACACTTGGGCTATGGCATCGCTGCGGGGGCGACGGCGGAAGTCCTGCGGAGTGACACCCGTCCAGCGTACGAACGCGCGCGTGAAGCGAGCATGGTCCGAGTATCCGAGCGTCCGTGCAACGTCGCCGATCTTCCGGCCGCCGTCCCTGAGCATTTCCTCTGCCACCACACAACGCGCCTGCTGGAGGACACGGGCGAAGGTGAGGCCGGCGCCCTGCAGTCGGCGCTGGAGCGTGCGTGGGCTCGTGCGAATTGCCCGCGCAACAGTCCGGACGTCCGCAGATCCGCCCGGGACCAGCGTCCGTACGACCTGTCGCACGTGCCGGTCGAAGGTACCAGCGGAATCGGAAGGTGAGGGTTGTGTGCGTCCCATGCCGACCACGGCGCTCGGAACTGCGCCTCTTGCCAGATCCTGCAACCAGCGTCCAGTCATTCGACGCCGCTCTGGCGGTCTACGCGATAGGAGTGAGAGCGATCGGGCGAGATCCGGCTCCCCCAGCGTGCGTGGTGGGTAGTAGCACGGACGCATGGCCCCTGTCCCGGCCACGCGAGGAGAAGCTGCCCAGTGGACAAGCTCCGGCAAATGTTCGACAAAGGGCGCGGCATGGTCGGCATGAGAAGCGCAACGCCCCGCGGGGATGAGCGGATCATGAGACCAGTGCAATCCGTTGTTCGGCGCACGCGGAAGATGCGCGCGGGAACGACGTGCGTCTTGCTCTTCGTCGTCATGATCCTGGGCGGCGCGGGTGATGTCGCCGATGCCGACATCTACCGCTGGACGGACGAACACGGCGTTGTGCACTACTCCAACGTCCGCGAGGACGTGCCCCCCGGCGTACAGGTCGAGCGTCTGCCGGACGGCAAACTGCCGTCGCCGCCTACGGCTGACCCGATCCACGCGCCTGGATCTCCTATCGGGACCGCGCCCGCGGATCCCTCCGAGGTTGCCCCCGCAGGTCTCGACGTCGAACGGTTCGAGCTCCAGCGGCGTTATCGAGAGGCAAAGGACCGTCTGACTGCAATCGACCAGCAACTGAAGACGTTGGCCACGCTCATCGAGGGAGCGCCGGAAGGCGGCGAGGAAGCGGTGGCGAATCTGGAGACGCGCGAGGCTCAAGTGCTCGCCCTGCAGCGAGAGCGTGCCACGGTATCCAAGCAGATCGACGAGGTGCGCACCCGTTACGCTGACCTGTGCCGGCGGGCGAGCGAAGCCAATGGGGGCCGGCTGCCGGTCGATTGGGAGCCAGACCTCCGGTGAGCGACACCACGGCGCTGCCGTCATCGGACGCGGCCATCTCGAAACCCCAAAGTACGCAGCACCGCCGGCGCGGCGGGTTGGCGCTACTCCTCGGACTGACTCTGCTTGCGGGAGCGCTCGCGATTGCGTTTGTCACTCCGCGTCGCCCGGTGGCTCGGATCACTCTCGCCGAAGGAGCCCCCGGAACGACGCGAGCGCTGATTGCCCGGGCACTAGTTGCCGAATCGATCGCCCGCGGCGCCGACGCAAGCCTCGTGAAAGGTACAGAGCACGGGATCGAGCAGGTGGACACCCGGGCGGTGGATTTCGCGCTCGTCTCGGGGTTGGGAGAGCTCAGCGCGCACCCCCACATCCGCGAGGTGGCGCCGCTACAGCTCGAGGCCCTGCATTTGGCAGTGCGGGCCGACCTCGTCGATGCGGTCGGCGAGGACCTGGGAGCGCTGCGCGGGCGGACCGTCGATCTCGGCCCACGCGGGACGGGGACCGCACTCCTGGCGGAGGCCGTCATGGCCTTCGCCGGACTCACGCCCGGCGACGGTGCGCGGCCTGATACGTTCGTGGCCCGCCATCTCGAGTACGGGGACCTCGACGCGTCGATGGCGGGTGCGAATGACGGAACCCGCCCGGACGCCTTCTTTCATCTCTCCAGCGTACCCTCGAAAATCGTGCTGCACGCGGTGCACACGGCGGCCTACCGGCTCGTGGCGCTGCCGTTCGCGGAGGCCTTCCGGCTGAACGCCATCATCTCCGAGGCCTCGCCCGTGGCTCCGGTCACGGGCGTCGACCGCCTATCGGTAACGGACACCATCATTCCCGCTTTCATCTATCGAACGGAGCCGGCCGAGCCCCCGGCGCCCTTGCACACGCTGGGAGGCCGCCTCCTCTTGGTCGCGCACGAAGATGTTCCCGCCGAGAGTGTCGAGCTCATGCTCCATGCCGCCTTCGGGTCCCGGTTCGCGCGACTCGCCGAGCCACATCTCCATCATTCATTGCTGGAGCTGCCACCCCATCTGATGCGGCATCCTGGGACACTGGAGTACGTCAGGCGCGACGAGTCGCTGATCACCACCCAGAACGTCGACGAACTCAGTAACACCCTCAGCATCCTGGGGGCGCTCCTCGGCGGCGCCTTCTTCGTGCGACAGTGGCAGCGCGAGCGCGTGCGCGCACGACGGGACGAACTGTTCGCGGCCTGCGTCCTGCGGGTCGCGAACGTCGAGCGCCAGGTCGCGGAGCTCGAGCTGGCCGCCACGCTCGAGCTCGAGCCGCTCGCGGCGCTCGAGCGCGAGCTGCTGCAGCTGAAGAGCGAGGCGCTGGAGCGATTCGCCGCCGGGGAGCTCGGCGACCATGCCGCGCTCGGGAGCCTGCTCACCCCTCTTAACGCCGCGCGCACGCACATCGGCGACCTCATCCTGCACGTTCGTGACAATCTGGAGGAGCGTGCCGAGACCGAGGGCCGCACAGCGCAGACCCTCTGGGCCGAGGCCATCGGAAAGTCCAAGGGAACCGCAAGACGGTCGTGATCCGCGAACCCGCTGACAGCGGGAAGGTGCCCTACCGCTGCTAGGGCTTCGCGTCCGCTGCAGCGCGGATTGCGGCGGCGATGTCGCCGCTCACCGTGGCGAGCGCGCGGCTGTGTGCGGCGGCGAGCGCCTCGAAGCTGTCGTCCTGGACGGTTTCCCGGGCGAGCGTGCGGCCCGCGCGTGCGCCCGTGACACCCGACTTGCGCACCGCCCACGCCGCGTCGATCACGACGGCCTCGCCCTGGATCGATTCGAAGCGCTGGACATTGATGGTCACGCGATAGGTGGGCTCGAAGTTCGCGAGCGGTGCCGCGGCCACGTCCGGTGTTCCGAGCAGCGCGATCAGATTGCCGGCGACGGCGCGTGCGATGCCGTCGTCGAGGGGTGCCGCCCAGCGGTTGAACTCGTCGACCGTGACGCGATTCGGCGCGACCTGGACGACGAACTGGGGCCGGTCGACCACGGCCGGAACGGAGACCGGCCCGACCAGGACGGAGTGGCGCGTGACCGGCCCACCCTCCGCCCGTGCCGCGGCGTCGAGGGTGTAGAAGCGCGCCGGCGCCGAGGTGCCGCAGCCGACCGCGACGATCGCGCCGAGCGCGAGCGAGAGCGAGAGCGGGTGCGCGGTACGGTGTGTCGTCCGTCTCATCACTTGGCCTCCCCGGTCTTACCGCGCAGGAGCGCCTCCGGATGGCGCTCGAGATAGTCCGCCAGCACGCGCAGCGATCGCGCCGCCCGGCTCACCTCCTGGAGCGTGCTACCGAGCTCCGCGTCGAGCACGGAGTCGGGCTGGATGAGCTTGTTGGCGTTGTCGAGCGCCCCGCGCGCGCTGACGAGCGTGCGATCGAGCTCGACGATCGCCTTTCGCAGATCGTCGCCGATCGCCTTGAACGGCACCTCATCGAGCTTCTTGATGATGTTGACGACGTTCGCCTCGATCGCTTGCAGCTCACCGGGCATGATCGGCAGCGCGACCGGGGTCTGCGACCAGTCGAGCGTCACCGGGGGCGCGTCCGGGAAGAAGTCGAACGCCACGTACAGGGCCCCGGTCAGTAGGCTCCCCGTGCGCAGCTGGGCGCGCGCGCCGTGCGCCACCAGGCTGTCCATCACCTTTCGATGCGCGGCGGCGGCGTCCCCGCCGCTGGGCAGGTCGAGTATTTCGACCCCGAGGCTTATCGGGTCGACGCGGATGACGGCCACGACATGAAAGTCGGTCGTTGCGGCGTCGAACTGCGGCCGGACCTCGACGACCTCCCCGATCGGTATGCCCCGGAACTCCACCGGCGCTCCGGGTACGAGCCCACGGGTCGATTGCTCGAAGACGAGCTGGTAGGTCTGCGGGTCGCGGCTCGGGAGCTTGAAGGCTTCGACCCGGTTCCTGAACAGCGTGAAGACGGTGTTCTCCTTGGCGGGCGTCACGGTCGGAGAGGTCGCGGACGTCTCGAAGGCGATGCCGCCCACCAGAATGGACACGAGCGACTCCGTCTGCACGCTGAGGCCGCTCGCCGACAGCGACGCGTCGATGCCGCTCGCGTGCCAGAACCGCGTGTCCGGGGTGACGTGCTGATCGTACGGCGCGTTGACGAACGCCTTGACGGTGAAGCTCCGGCCGTCCGGGTCGAGCGCGTATGCCGAGATCCGCCCGACCTTGAGCCGGCGGAAGAAGATCGGCGTCCCGGTGTCGAGCGAGCCGAGGTTGGAGGTCCTGAGGATGAAGAAACGGCCGGGGACGTCGCCCAGCACCACCGGGGGCGCTTCGAGTCCCTCGAATTTCCGCCTCTTCTTCTTCGATTTGCCGATCTCCATGCCGATGTACGCCCCGGAGATCAGCGTGCCCAGCCCCGTCACGCTCGCCCCGGAGATCCGCGGCCGCACGACCCAGAACTGCGTGTCCTCGACGAAGAAGTCCTCGGTCTTGGGCGCCATCTGCGCTGTCGTGATCACGCGCTGATGGTCGTCCGACAGCCGGATGGTCGTCAGGGTGCCGATGACGACGCCGTTGTAGTCGATCTTGGTCTTGCCGGCCTCGAGCCCATCGGCCGTTGCGAACTCGATCGTGATCGTCGGCCCCTCGTTGAGGATCCTGGTGACCGCGACCCAGACGCCGGCCGCCGCCGCTACGATCGGGACGATCCAGATCAGAGAGAGCCGCGTGCGCTTCCTGGGAACGGCCCTCGAGCCGGGGACGGCCGGCGGTGGCGGCAGGGGCCTGTCGCTGTCAGGCATATTGAACCTCTCTCGAGCTGGCGGGGTCCCAGATCAGGCGGGAATCGAAGCACTCGACCGCCAGCATCGTCAGCACCACCACCGCCGCGAAGAAAAACAGCCCGGGCGCCGGCTCCACCGACATGAGGGGCTGGAGCTGAACCAGGGCGACCGTGAACGTATCGACGAACACATCGACCATCGACCAGCGTCCGATGAGCCTGACCACCCGGTAGAGGCGAGTGCGCTGTTCGTTGCTCGCGATCGAGCCGCGCCGCACGGTGAAGAGCAGGTAGCCGAGCGCGACGATCTTGGCGCTCGGAATCATGATGCTCGCGATCAGCACGATGAGCGAGAGCGGCCAGCCGGTCGGCGACCAGAGGAGCACGACGCCCTCCAGGATGGTGTCCGACGAACGGCCCTTGGCGGTGACCGTGGTCAGCACGGGAAGGAGATTGGCCGGGATGTAGCAGATGGCCGCGGCGACGAGAAAGGCGAGGGTGCGCTCGAGGCTGTCGGGTTTGCGGAACTCGAGTGTCTCATTGCAACGCGGGCAGCGGCCTTCGTCCGCGCCGGGCGCGGGACGCGAGAGCAGACCGCAGGCTTCGCAGCTCTGTAGGCCCTGCTGCATCGCCGTGAGCGCGACCGTGCTCACGGTGCCGCCTCGGACGCCCGTTCTCCGGTGATTTTCTGCCGGTCGCCGCCTTCCACCCACGCGACGCGGCTCCACACCTCGCGCGGATCGAAGCTCGCCTGCATGGCGGCGATGACGAAGACCAGCGCCCCGAGGGCGAAAAGCGCGAGGCCGGGGATCACCGTCGCGAGCTCGGCGATCTTGATGAGGGCCACCAGCACGCCGAGCAGCATGACCTCGATCATGCTCCAGGTGCCGGTCGTGGGGTGATAGCGCAGCAGCGTGCCGACCCATCGCGGTGACGGTTCGCGACGGGCGCCGAGGGTGATCGCCAGCATGAAGCCGATCTGGAGCGCCGGCGCCACCACCACCGTGAAGAGCACCAGCACGGCGACGATCTCCCGCCCGTCGCGCCAGAGCTGCCGGGCACCCCCGAGCACCGTGGTGAAGGCCTGGTGCCCCACCGCGGTGAGGCCGAGCATGGGAACAGCGTTGGCCACGATGTAGAGCACGGCGCCCGCCAGGGACAGCGCGAGCGTTCGTTCGAGCGCGTTCTCGCGGCGGCGCCAGAGCTCCCTATCGCAGCGCGGGCAGCGCGCCGACGCGCCCGGCCCGAGGTCCGGCAGGCGCTGCACGAGATCGCAGTCCGGACAGGCGATCAGCGAGAGGCCGGAGAGGGGTCGGTTATACACGTCGCTACGCAGGGCGTACTGACCGACGGTGTACCGGCGATCCATCCAGCACACCTGAAGTAAAGGGCGCGACGAAATGAACCATGGTGTCCGCGCATAGCGTTCGCCTCCCGACGCTGTCAAGGGACGCGTCTGCATCGAGCGCGAGTGGCAGCAGGGACCGGATGCGCGGGTTAGAGAGGCCGCACCTGCGCCTGGAAGGCGGCGTGAAACGGGGCAGGATTGCGGCCGCCTCGGCCTCATGCACACCCAGACCGAATGGAATCGTATGGGCGCCATGGTCGAAGGCTACCGGCCCACCTGTGATTTCCCAGGCGGCTCCTGCCTGCCCCATGCTGAACGGGTTGAAGCCGCTCCCTCCGCCGACGCGCAGTCGCGCCGCGCCAGCTGGGTGGCGCGAGTTCCGGCCGCTGTCAACACAAAGTGGAAATGTCCGCCCGGCGTCCATACTGGGGCGATGGCGGACATGGTGCGGTTGACGATGGAGGAACTGGATCGACTGCAGGTCATCACGCGGATCGCGGAGCGACGGCTCACGCGGCACCGGGCAGCAACCCTCCTGGGGCTCAGCATATCTTTGTTGGCTGTCCTCGCGGTCCAGAGCATATTCTCAAGCTTGTCTGCGCCAGGCTCGCTGGACTAGATTCGCCGCAAGAGGGGACCGGACTGCTTGAGGGGTCGAGGAAGCGGTTGATTCAGTGAGTCACGCAGCCGTCGAACGTCGGGGACCGTTCGGAGGCTTCCAGCGCGTAGTCGCAGAGCAGATCGAATTCCCGACGGTGCTCGGTAAGGGCTTCTACGTGGTGCAGGTCATGCCGAAGCCGGCCGCGGCCGGCAAGTAGTCGCGATACTCAGACCAACGATCAGGAGATCGACATGAAATCAAGCAATGGCGCATGGTTCATGGCAGCAGTGGCCACGGCAGCCCTGGCCACAGCGACGGCGCCGGTTTTTGCGCAGGATTCGTACGTCGACCCGTGGGTGATGAAGAACCGCGCCGCCGGCAAGGCCGTCTGGCGCGAGGGGGGACGTGCCGTTGGGCGCAGTGTTCCGTGGCGACGAGCGCTACAACGACGGCAGCGCCACCCGGACATGGACGCGTCCTACTGGTTTGGCTTTGCCAAGCTGCCCAAGGGGGCGGAGTTCACGGTTCGGGGGAAGTTCCCGCACGCGCGCTATTTCCAGTTGGCCGTTTATCGGCGTACGCCGGATGGGAGCCCCCACGCGGCTCCGCTCAACCCCGGTATGCCGCCGCCTCGCGCCCGAGGGTCGCCACCTCGACCGTTACCCTCTGCGCGCTCGGCGCAGCAAACCGCCTCTTGATTCCGTCACCCTTCCCAGCGTAATCCCGACCACGGCCTGCGCGACCCAATCCTGAGCGGCACCTTCTGCTTCAAAGGGGGAGAGATGAAGATGCGAGCGAGTACCGCTTACGTCGGAGCCCTGCTGGCGATCGCGTTCGCGGCAGCTGGTCCCGCTCGGGCCGCGGAGCCGAAGGCTCCGGCGGGTCCGCCGCAGGCAGAGGTCGTACTGCGCGCGATGTCGCAGTACCTGGCCAAGCAGAAGGCCTTCTCGTACCACGCCGAGGTCGAGTTCGACCAGCTCCTCCCGCGGGGCCCCAAAATGCGGCTCTCTGGCGCCGTGGACGTCGCGGTGACGCGGCCCGGGAGCCTCTTCGTCGACTATCGCGACGACGTCTCGGACCGGGTCGTCTGGTTCGAGAATGGCCGCGTCACGATCTTCGATCCGTTCGCCGGAACCTACGCGCAGGTATCCGGGCCGAAGGACATCGACGGCATGGTCGCCACGCTGGAGAAGGACTACGGGATGGTGCTCCCCCTTGGCGAGCTCGCGGAGAGCCACCCGGATGCGGTGCTCACCCGCGGCGTCGACCTCGCCCACTACGTCGGCGTGCACAACGTCGAAGGCATCCCGTGCCACCACGTCGTGCTCCAGCGCAAGGACCTCGACCTCCAGATCTTCGTCGAGGTCGGCGACAAGCCGCTTCCGCGAAAGCTCGTCCTCGAGTATCCCCGGCGAGCGGGCTCGCCGCAGTACACCGCATCCATTACGGAGTGGAGCTTCGAGACGCCGAACTCGGAGCTCTTCGCGCCGAAGGTCCCGAAGGAAGCGGCCAAAGTCGACTTCCTTCCAATCCGGGAGGGCCGCTGATGAACATCGTGAACGGGGTTGCGTTGAGGCGGCGTCCTGTCTGGCGCGTCGGCACCTCCGTGCTCGCGCTGCTCTTCGCCCTGTCGTCCGACGCGCTGGCTCGCGGCGGGTTCGGTGGAGGCTTCGGCGGTGGCCGTGGCGGCGGCGGTGGTGGCTTCGGCGGAGGTGGAGGCGGCTTCGGGGGATCCCGCGGTGGCGGGTTCGGCGGAGGTGGAGGCGGCTTCGGGGGATCCCACGGTGGCGGGTTCGGCGGCGGCGGCTTCGGCGGCGGGCGCTCGCACCAGGGCGGCTGGGGTGGTGGCGGGGATCGTGACCGTGGCGGCGGCTCGGGTGGATCCCAATCCGACCGCTCCGGCGGGGGGCAGCGCGCGTCCGGGTCGGGCCAGGGCGAGCAGGACGTAAGCCAGAACCAATCTGCCCGCCAGCAGTCGGCGTCGAGCAATCAGCAGAACCGCCAGCAGACCGGCCAGTCCATGCAGCAGCAGCGCGATTCGACCGGGGAGTCCATGCAGTCGAGCGCGCAGAACGAGCGCAACCAGAGCCGCAACAGCTGGCAGAACTACGGCGACAGCTACCACGGCGGCTCGTACACCCAGAACAACTACTACGGTCACTATGGGTGCTGCAGCAGCGGCAGCAGCGCCGCATGGGCCGCCGCGGGAGGACTGGCTGCGGGGATGGTGCTCGGCGCGGCCGTCGCTTCCGCGCCCCCGCGCTCCACGACGGTGGTCGTCGAGGGTACTACCTACGAGTACGCGAACGGCGTCTACTACGCTCCGGCGCCGTCGGGTTCCGGCTACGTCGTGGTGCAGGCGCCCCCCGGCGCCACAGTTTCCACGCTACCACCGGCGGCGGTCACGGTGCAGGCCAACGGGCAGAGCTACCAGTACCTGAACGGCGTCTTCTACCAGGAGAGCCACGGGAGCTACCAGGTCGTGCAGGCGCCGATCGGCGCGACTGTCTACTCGCTGCCTCAGGGTGTCAAGCCGAACAAAGTCAACGGCGCGGCGTACTACAACTACGGAAGCACCTGGTTCCGGGCCTTCTACAGCGGGAACGAGACGGCCTACATGGTCGTCCCGAATCCGCTGGCGTGAAACGGCACTCCATCAACAGGCGGGGTTGCAGCGGCCACACGTGCCTCGGAGCCGTCGACCGCGACGGCGCGGGTCCTGCGAGCGCTCTTCGTCGTGATCGCGTTCGCCATCGTCCTCTGGGGTGCGCTCGCGCTCCACTTCGCCGGCCCGCTGAGCGGCGCGTTCGCCCTGCCCGTCGTGTGGGCGATCGGAACCTCCTCCTCATGGGCTTCTAAGCTTCTCGAGGTCGTCGGTGAGACCGACGTCATCCCCCGGCGGCCTCGACCTCATAGTTGGCGAGCCGAACTCGTTGCTCCGGCCCCTCTGCCTGGGTTGCGCGTACCCGGTGCTACGCAAACGCACATCGACTGGCAGCGGGCGGAACATCAGAAGAGCTTCTTCACCAGGTTGATCCCGTAGACCTGACCCTGAAAGCGATCCTCGGATGCGAATTCGGCGAAGGCGTGGAAATTGAACACCAGCACCCACGGGACGTAGGTCAGCCCGATCTGACCGCCCGCGGCCTGAACCTGGTCGCGCGCGGTCCCCACCGCCGGAGCGCTGCCCGTATCTCTCGTGGTCTGCCAGCTACAGTAGCCCGCCGGGCCGAGCTCGAGCAGCAGATGCTGATCCTTGGTCAGCGGGAGGTACTGGCTGATGCCCCAGTTGAACGACAGGTTCTGCCCTGGCGTCAGGTCGAAATCCTCCTTCTGCTGATTGATCTCGTACGTCACCACGCTGGTGACGACAGTTGCCTTGTTGAGCCATGGGTACCACGCCAGTCCTGCTTGGAATTGATGGGTCCAGAAGCCGAGGCCGAGGTTGTCCGCCGATTCCACTTCGATGGATCGGCCGAGGTTGGGAAAGTTCACCTTCCGCGTGTCGTACCGTCCGACCGGCGCGTAGAAGCCGTAGGAGAGCATGATGTCCCAATGGTCGGGGGTCCAGTCGAGCCAAACTGGCTGGACGTACAGGTCGCCCACGCCCATGGTGGAATCGTTCTCGATCTTGCCGCCGATGTCGTCCGCGATGGAAAGCTTCGCTTCCAGGCTGGTGTTGGCGAACGTGGGCGCCACGTAGGCACCGAACTTCGCGCCCAGTATTCTCCAGTTCGACACCCATATAAGCGCCGGCGCGAGCGCATAGAGGTCCACGTCTATGCTCGTATCCACGGTCAGGCCTGGTCCGGGACCGGGATTGATCGTCACCGACCTGATTTTGTCGCCGTGACGGTCGTTGATCCGGTCGGTCGTGTAGTAATAGTTGTAAAGGACGCCGTAGAAGCCCGGATCAGGTGCGAAGAAGTCCCGGATGCTCCATATCCCAGGGACGAAGTGACTGGACTCGGCCGCGCGGGCCGTGAGGGGTGCGGTGGAGCTGGTGAGAATCAGAAGTGCAACGGCAATGTGTCGTCTCATGGGAAACCTCCCGAGTGTGTGAAACGCCCTCTACTCCTGGCCCTGACCGAGCGATTCACACTCGCGCCAAAGACCAATCACCGCGGTCTAGCCGGCGGTTGGCCGTCCCCGCTCCTGCGCCGCGTTTCATCCGCACCCGCGGCGCTTCCTAGTGCATTTTCGGGCAACGGGTCAACCGTCGCCCTCCCGCAGATTCCGATCGTTCGGCGAGCAAGCCATGTCCATGGCTTCGCGCGAGCGACTCGCGGTGTCGAGAGCTGCCGCCTCGAAGTCGGGTCGCAAACGCGAACGAACTTGGGTACGGTGCGCCCGGCGCTCGCGTCCGTGCCGACGTTTGCGATCCGCGGCGCAGCCGGCCTGGGATGACGTCGGCCGGCGAGGCGCGCGGCAGACGCGCTCGCGCGGGAAGGGGAATTGCTCATGCAGGCAAAGCCCGAGGTCCACTCGAGGTATCTCTTCCCGGCAATCGTGTTTTTTCTCGTTGCGCAGCCTGTAGTCGGCACGCTGTCAGGGACCGCGTCGGAGGTTCTCACGATCAGCCTCGCCGCGACGCTCGTCTGGGGCGTCTGGAGCCTCGATCACACCGGCGTCTGGTTCCGCGCCGCGCTCGGTATCGCCTTCCTGATGCTGGCGCTCGTCGCGACATACGCCGTGATCGCACGCGCGGCATTGCTGATCGCGGCTCTCGGATGCCTGGTCGCGCTGGCCGTGGTCTGCCTCGGTCTCGGCATCAGGTGGCTCTTCGTGTCCCCCCGCGTCACCGTCCAGAGTCTGCTCGCGGGCATGAGCATGTATCTTCTGCTCGCGATCACCTTCGGCATCCTGCACGTCGGATTCTACGTGAGCGAGCCCGCGTGGTATCGCGGCGTGACTCCCGGCAGGCGGTCGGCGGAAGTCGCGGAGCTCGTCTATTTCAGCATCGGCACGCTCACCACCGTCGCCTATGGGGACATTTTGCCGACGCATCCGGTGTCGCGCCTGCTCAGCAACATCGAGGCCGTGGTCGGTCAGATGTACGTCGCCGTACTGGTGGCGATGCTGGTGAGCGGCTACGCGGCGGGGCGGAAGCCCTTCGGCGGCGGAGACAAGTGACCCGGCCGCCTCGGTTCCCATTCTGATTCGGCCGTACGACGATTTGCAGGGCAACGACGATTTGCAGGGCTTGACAACCAACACGGGAGTGTGAGCGCAACGCACGCATTGCGCGTAGCGCGGCGCACCACCTAGCGTTGGTGGGCATCAAGGTAGCTAGCGGGCAGTGTCCGCCTCCGACCGGCGACCGCTGACCGAACGAGGCCAAGACAGGAGGGCTCGAGCATGGCCAGAATGAGCTGGGAAGTGTCATCGACTCGTAACCTGGTGACTGGAGTCGCGCTGGCCGCACTGGCGGCGGCGTGTGCGGTCACGCAGCGCGCGCAGGTAACGGACCAGAACTACTGTCCATTTCTCGGCGCCAGCACGTGCGCCATGCTCAGCCCGACCACGGACAAGGGGGAAGCCGACCTGCGCTACGTCAATCCGAGCGCCCAGTGGACCAAGTACAACAAGGTTCTGATCGAGCCCGTCAGCTTCTGGGCTGGCGACAACACCCAGCTCTCCGCCGCGGACCAGCGGACGCTGACGACGTACTTCTCCAGGGTCCTCAACGAGCAGTTGTCGAAGAAGTTCACGGTCGTCGACCAGCCGGGTCCAGGGGTTATGGCGATTCAGGTCGCCCTCGAAGACGCCACCACATCGACGCCGGTGCTGCGGTCGGTGTCGCTGATCGAGCCCCACGTGCGTGCGATCGCCACGCTCAAGTATCTGGCCACCGGGACGTTCCCATTCATCGGCTCGGCGCAGGCCGAGGCGAAGATCACCGATTCCACTACCGGCCAGGTTCTCGCCGCCGCGGTGTCCAAGCGAGTCGGCGGTGGGAGTCCCACGGCGGCCGACCAATGGAAGTTGGGTGATGCCGAGAACGCGCTCACCTACTGGGCGCAGCAGATGGCGACGCGGCTGTCGTCCTGGACGTCGGGGACGCCCGCATCGTAGCTCGCGTCTCACGATCGGCTTGGCCGAAGGCCGTACCTCGAAATCGTAAGGAGGAAGCAGCGATGAAGAGACGGTCTCGGATAGAGACAATCGCGGTTCTCTCGGCGGCGCTGCTTGCGGCGCTCACTGCGGCGCCTACCCCGTCGCGGGCGCAGGCGGCGAAGAAGCCCAATATCTTGTTCATCATGGGGGACGACATCGGCTGGTTCAACGTCGAGCCCTACCACCAGGGGATCATGTCGGGGAAGACGCCGAACCTCATGCGCCTCGCGAGCGAGGGCATGCGCTTCACCGACTACTACGCCGAGGCCAGTTGCACCGCGGGGCGGGCGAACTTCATTACCGGCGAGCTTCCTCTGCGCACGGGGTTGACGACGGTAGGCCAGGCTGGGGCCGACGTCGGCATACCGGCACAAGCCGCCACGGTCGCCGCCGCCTTGAAGGCGCAAGGCTACGCCACGGGGCAGTTCGGCAAGAACCACCTCGGTGACCTGAATAAATACCTGCCCTGCGTGCACGGCTTCGACGAATTCTTCGGCTATCTGTACCACCTCGACGCGATGTCGGATCCGTATTGGTATTCGTTCCCGGTCGACGAGAAGTACTACAACACCTATGGCCCGCGCAGCCTGGTGCACTGCACGGCGACCGATACGGACGACTCGACCGTCATGCCGCGCTGGGGCAAGGTCGGCAAACAGAAGATCGTGGACGAAGGTCCGTTGCCGCCGTTCCCGGACATGTCGAACGTGCCGAACATGCACGACTTGCCGTTCCTGAAGGCGAAGTACGACATGACGACTTTCGACGAGGTGCTGGTCAAGGCGTCCAGCGACTTCATGGACAAGACCAAGAAGGACGGCAAGCCGTTCTTCATCTGGCACAACACCACGCGCATGCACGTGTGGACCTTCCTCTCCGCGAAGTACCGCGCGATGCAGAACAGCCAGACGAACTACGGTCTCGAGGAAGCCGGCATGGCGCAAATGGACGACAGCATCGGGGCGCTGCTGAAGCATCTGGACGACATCGGCGAAGCCGACAACACCATCGTCATCTTCTCCACCGACAACGGCGCGGAAGTCTTCACCTGGCCGGATGGCGGCATGACGCCGTTCAAGAACACCAAGGGCACCGTCGGCGAAGGCGGCTTTCGCGTGCCGTGCATCGCGCGCTGGCCGGGCAAGATCAAGCCGGGCACCGTCGAAAACGGCATGTTCTCCGGCCTCGATTGGTTCCCCACGTTGCTTGCCGCGGCGGGCAACCCGAACATCACCGATCAATTGCTGAAGGGCGCCAAGCTCGGCGACCGCACGTACAAGAATCACCTCGACGGATACAACCAGATGGACCTTCTCACCGGGAAGGGGCCATCCAAGCGCCACGAACTGTTCTACTTCGCCGGCCCGCACCTGGGCGCGCTGCGTATCGACGACTTCAAGTTCCAGTTCTTCCAGCAACCGTGGGGCTGGCCGGGCGAGAAGATCACCACGGACATGCCCTCGATGGTCAACATCCGCCAGGATCCGTTCGAGCGCACGCCGATGATTCGCGGTGAGTCGTCCAACGACGGGGCCTTCGGCTACGGGAACGACTTCTTCGCTCGCGAGTTCTGGCGCTTCGTCATGGTCCAGCAGTATGTCGGGAAGCTGGCGATGACGGCGATCGACTATCCCCCGATGCAGGATCCGGCCTCGTTCAACCTCGATGAAGTGAAGAAGAAGATCGAGGCGATGATGAAGCAGCACGAAGGCCAGTAGAAGACGTCTCCATTCGTCTGGCGAGCTACGTCGCGACCTCTGGGTGGCCCCGACGTGGGGTGCGAATCCCGCGGACCGTCCCCTCGGCGGGATGGCCCGCGAATTCACGGTAGCGGGGAGGACAAGGTGAAACCACACCGTCGGCGCCACCTGATCGCGCTCGTGGCGATCGCGTTCGAATTCACTGTGGCGGTTGCCCGAGCCCAGGAGCCGCTTCCCTCCTGGAACGACACGCCGAGCCATCCTGAATGGAAGGACTAGGAGCCGTTCGCTTCGCTGCACTCGGACGGCGACCAGCAGATGCTGGAGTGGACGCAGGGCGGTGACGGCGCGCGCCTGATGATGCTGGTGCACCACGACGACGCGACCAGAGAATATGCCTACGGCGCGGAGTCGAAGATCGGCACCTTCAGCGACGCGTTGATGACCGAGGCGCGGCAGCAGAGCTGGACCGTCATCAGCATGAAAAGCGACTGGAAGAAGGTCTTCGCGTTCGAGCAGTGACGCGATGGCGCAGCCGGCAGGGCGACACGCCGAAGCCGAGTGCCAAACTTCCTCGTTCCTGGCCGATCCGTGGCGCCGGACACCACCCGGATCGTCAACCCGCGGTGGGTAGGGGCCAGAGCGAGCTCGCACGTCGCTCCGCCTTCTTGCGCGTCCTGTCCACCAGGTCGGCCCATCCGGCCAGTGAGCGCAGCGTGTCGAAATCCTCGTTCTCGTCGAGCAGGGCCGGCGCGTGGAAGCCACGGTCCACCGCGTCGCCGAGCAGCTTCAATGCCGTCTGCGGATCGCCGCCGATGGCGCGCAGGCAGGCGAGGTTGTACGGGGGAATCCACGAATCGGGTCGCACCTTCTCCGCCTCGGCGTAGTAGCTCGCCGCCTGCTCGACGTCGTTCAGGAAGCGGGAGCAGTTTCCGGCTTGGATCAATACCTCGAAGTACGTCGGGATCGTCGCGAGCACGCGGCGATAGTACCCGAGCGCGCGGGACCAGTCCTTGCGATCGTAGTAGAGATCCGCGAGCCGCCGGTACACGTGGGGAAAGCTCGGATCGGCGGCGATCGCCCGCTCGTACCATTCCTCCGCACGGCGGTCGTCGCCGCGCGCCGCCGCGACGAAGCCGAGGTTGCTCATCGCCTCCACGAAGGTCGGCGCCATGTCGAGCGCCTCGCGGAAGCGCCGCTCGGCTTCGGCGAGGTTGCCACGCCGCAGCGCGAGCGCGCCGAGCGCGCCATACACCCGGTGCTGTCGCGGCTGGGAGGCCAGGGAGGCGAGGTACTGTCGCTCGGCTTCGGCGAGGTCGCCGCCACTGACGGCGATGAAGGCCAGGAGGTTGCGCGCCGTCACGTTCTCCGGCGCCAGCGCCAGTGTCTCCTCGAGCAGGGCGCGGGCGCCGTCCCGCTGTCCCTGATGTGTCAGTTGCCGCGCCTGCTGGATCTTCGCATAGACGGCCATGCCGTCCTTCGGATCCATGCCGCCCATCTCCGCGCGTTGTTCCGGTGGCGCCATGTATCCGAGCGCGCGCAGCATCTCCCCGGTCTCGCGGTCGATCTGGCGCGTGGGCGCCGGCAGCGCCCGCAGCGCGCTGTCGCCGAGAATGCCGTCCAGCTCCGCCTCGAGGGGTTGCGCGGCCTCGCCCGGGTAGACGTTTCGCAGCTCCTTGGGATCGGTGCGCAGATCATAGAGCTCGGGGCGGGGCGCCTGGATCCACTTGCCGCCGTCGTGGCGCACGCCGGCGAGCGGCGCCATTCCGAAGCCCTCCTCGGCGAGACGGGCCTCGGCGTACTGCGCGAGGTCGGGCGGCGGGATGCGTCCCTGGAATGCGGGCAGCAGGTTCACCCCCTGTGTCACGACGTCGTCGCGGAGCCCGAGGGCGGCGAGGGCCGTCGGCACGATGTCGATGTGCCGCACGGGTCCGGCGTAAGTCGATCCCGCGGGGAGGACATTCGGCAGTCGCCACAGGAGCGGCACGCGGATGGTGGCATCGTAGATGAAGATCCCGTGCGTCGGCTCACCGTGCTCGCCGAGGCTCTCGCCGTGATCGGCGGTGAGCACGACGAGCGTGTCGTCGAGGATCTCGTGCTGCTCGAGCCAGGCTAGCAGGCGTCCCACGCCCCGGTCCGCCTCGGCGATCTCGGCGTCGTAGGCGGTGGGCGCGAGCACCGCCAGGTCCATGGAGCGCGGTTCGTAGGGTTGGTGCGGGTCGAAGAAGTGGACCCACATGAAGAAGGGTGGCCGGGCTGCGCCGCCCCGCCAGCCGTCGAGCCACGCGAGCGCCCGGTCAGCCGTGCGCGCCGCCGGACGGTCGCGGATCATGAAGAGCTGCGGCGCATCCTCGCTCCACAGGTCGTCGTCGTAGACCTCGAAGCCCTGATCGAGCCCATAGCGCCGGGTGAGCACCAGTGCCGACACGAATGCCGCGGTCCGATAGCCGGCGGCGCCGAGGCGCTCGGCGAGCGTCACCGCCTCGGGGCCGAGCGCGTAGTTGCCATTGTCGCGCACGCCATGCGCCGGGGGGTAGAGCCCGGTCATGATCGAGCTGTGCGCGGGCAGCGTGATCGGCGCGCTGGTCGTGGCGTCGGCGCAGCGGACGCCCTCGCGCGCGAGGCGATCGATCGCCGGGGTGTGCGCGAGGCCGAAGCCGTAGCAGCCGAGCCGGTCGGCGCGCAGGGTGTCGATGGTGATCAGGAGGACGTTCGGGCGGTCTCCGCGGCCGCAGCCCGCGAGGAATCCGATGGCGATCCAGACGCAGGCGACGACGCCGGCCGAGCCGACCCGTGTCACGCCCTTTCCAGGATCCACGGCGAGATCGAGCGCGACGACAGCGGGATCGCGTCCGCCGTTTTCGATCGCCCCCGGCCGCCCGATGCCGCCGCGGCGTACACCGCCGGGCTCCCACTCCCGATGGGCATGTACCGCGGGTTCAGTCGCTGGATGCCGTCCCGGACTTCCCCGCCGTCGCTTTGTAGGTGAAGTCCTGCTCAGTGTTGAAGTGGTTCGTGTTGCCGACAGTGTAACTCAGCGGCACGGAGACCGACACGTTCTTCACGGTCTCGTTCGTCAGACCGTATGGCGCCAGCAGAGCCTGGAAATCGCCCTTCAAGTTGAACGTGAACTTGTACGTCCCTTCCTTCGTCGTTCCGTTCTTGAGGTCGGCGTTCAGCGAGAACTTGTTGCCGCCGCCATCGTTCGCACTCCCGCTCTTGTTCAGGAGAAAGCTCGCCGTCGCGCCGCCAACGTCGACCGTGACTGGGATGCCCTGAAGCGAGATGCCGGCGGCGATGGTGACCTTGCCCTTCCACTGGATGGTGTCGGCGCCTGTCTTGTTGAACTTCAGTGTGATCGTCGCGTCCTTCGTGGTCGGCTGCGTGATCTTCGCGAAGTTGACCACCTGCGACAGCTGCAGCTGCGTCATACAGTTCAGCGTGGGCGTGGGCAGGTCCACCAGGTCCTCCATCGCGTTCTTCGCCTGCTTGAAATTTCCCTGCACGGAGGCGAACGTCATGATGATTGCCGTCCCGCCCGCCGGGATCGTGGGCATGTAGGTTGCGATCGCCTGCCCGACGCTGTTGACGCCGAGCGAGACGGCCGGCGCGGCGGCGCCGTCGCCCTGGACGAGGAAGCCCACCGTCGGCTGGCTGGACGGCACGCCCTCGGTCGTCAGCTGGCCGGTGGTGAACCACAGGTCGCCGGCGGTGATGCTCGAATCGCCGGTCGACGTGGTGCCGACCTTCGTCTGCGACTCCGAGCCGAGGAAACCTTGGAGCGTGATGCCGATCGTCCGCTCCGTCGAGGCCGTGTTGGTCACGATGTTGAGCCAGCGCACGAAGTCGGAGTTCTTCGCCACGAAGACCTGGCGCGCCACCACGAGGTTCGCGCTGTCGAAGGACTGCGTCTGGAAGAGGAGCTGTTGGGGGGTGTTGTTCTGCGGGCAATTCTCGGAAGCGCCCTCCATGGGGTTGTAGACGAGGGGTTGCGGCAACGCCACCCCGTTGATGCCGCTGATGAGGAGGCCGTTGAAGCCGGCGAAAGCGGGTGTCAGGGGAACGTTGATCTGGTACTGGGTGGTGTACGTGGTCAGCCAGAACCCGAAGGGCGTGAAGCCGACGTAGTAGGCGGTCACCGTGACCGGCTTGATGAACGTGGCGTCGGTGAGCGCCCCGGACGCGTACCAGTTGTCCTCCAGCGGCTCGACGTCGGTGTTGACATTGTAGCGCGTCCCGTTCTCGTCCTTGAGCTCGACCGGCGACGCGCTCGCCAGCGAGGCGGCGGCCAGCACCGCGATGCCAACAATCCCGGTGCGCAGGCACCTCATCGAACGCTTACCGAGGACGAACGACTCTCGTTGATTGGTCATTACGTGTCCCCCCTCCTGGGTGAGCTGCGCCCACGCCTCGCCGTAATAGCATAACGAATCCGCGCCTTCCTCTTGCCATTTCATGCTACTGCGGGTTGCCCTACCCTCGGGGAAACAACGAGCGGCGTGCGGTGGCCCCTGCAGTGGAAGCGGCGGAAGTCCGACCGGCGCGGTCGAAGGCGGTTTTGTAGCACGTCGATGACCTCCGCTGTCAACCAGCCGGGTGCCGGCGCGCGGACTCAATCGGCGGACACCTTGACGGCTCCCCGCGCGGGCGGCGAGAGTGTGGAGCATCGTGGCCCGGCCGTCGCTCCGGATCGACCGCATGCGTTTCGAGGCACTCGTCGCCGAGGCGCTCGATGCGATCCCCGACGAGTTCGCCCCCTACCTCGAGAACGTCGTCGTGTGCGTCGAGGAGCGCCCGTCGGCGAGCCTGCTGCGATCGATGGAGATGGATCCGGACAACGACACGCTCTTCGGTCTCTACGAGGGTACGGCGCTGTCCGAGCGCCCCCACGACTTCAGCGGCGCACCACCGGACAAGATCACCGTCTTCCGCCAGCCCATCCTCGAGGTGTGTCGCCGTGAAGCGCAGGTACGGCGGGAGATCGAGCTCACCATCGTGCACGAGATCGCCCACTTCTTCGGGCTCGACGACGAGCAGGTGCGCCGGCTCGGCTATTGAGGCGGGCTGGGCGAAGCGTCGCGTCGGTCAGCGCCGCCTCGCCGGCAGGCGACGACGCTGGCGTTCCCTTCGTCGCCGGGCGCGGAGGGCGCGCGCCCGGCGACCGTCACGCGGAGTCGGTCATGTTGCGGTCGCGGCGACCGGTCGGAATCAGAGACTGCCGAGAAACTCGAGCAGCCTTGCCTTCTTCGTCGGTGACAGCGCGGCGAAGCGGGCGCGGGCGCGACGCCCCTGGCCGTCGTGGGCGAGGATGGCCTCCTCGATGGTCACCGCTCGGCCGTCGTGGAGGAACGTCGTCAGGAGGCGAAGCCCCCAGAGCGGCGCGGTGCGCATCTCCCGGCCGCTCGCGATGCCTTGCTCGATGCCGTCCCCGAGGCTGCCCATGTCGTGAAGCAGGAAATCGGAGAACGGCTGGAAGGTACGGAAGCGCAACGCCGCGATGTCGCTCGGTCCCGTCCGGAGCGTGCGCACGTGGCAGCTGGCGCAGCCGATCTCGTCGAAGATCAGGCTTCCCTGGAGCGTCGCCAGGGTGAGGCGGGGGCGCGGCGGGGCGGCGAGCAGCATCATGAAGTCCCGGAAGGCCTCCACGTCGTTGTTGTCATCGTCGACCCCCGGAACCGGATCGCAGGCGAGCAGCGAGCAATCGCCCTGCGGGCAGCTCTCGTCGGGGAAGAAGGGCGTCGTGATTCCCAGCTCATTGAGGTACGCGTCGGCGGAGAACTCGAGCAGGTTCGGCACGTTGCTCTTCCAGCCGAATTTCCCGACCGCCCGCTTGCCGGTGGTGACGTCGGTCACGATGTTCGCCCGGCCTGCAGTCGTCGGCTGGAAGAACTTCTGGAATCGAGCGAGCGCCAGGAACGTCGCGTCGGGGACGGCGTCCACCAGACCGAGGCCGAAGAGCGGCGTGGTGCGCCGGCCCGCGACGATCGTGGCTTCCGGCGGCACCTGCTCGCCAACGAAGTTGCACGCGCCGGCCGGGCCGATGCCGGCCCGCTGGATGAGCGAGCCGCCGAGCCGTTCGAGCGGGTCGAAGGCGCCGTCGGTCGTGGTGCCGAACCGCCGCTCGACGATGGTGCTCCCGCCGCCGGTGGCGCCCACGTCATGGCAGCCGACACACGAGCGGCCGTTGAAGACCGGGCCGAGCCCGTCGGCCACGTCTTCCTCCTCCTCGAAGGCCACACGGCCGGCGTCGAAGCGGGCCAATTCCTCGGGCGTGAGCCCGCGCAGCGGATCGCCGAAGGCCGCGGGCGCGCTGCTTCCGCCCCCCGGGTCGCCGCCCGGATGAAACCCGAACTGCGCGGCGCGTGGCGATGGATCGCCAGCGTCGCCAACGTCGACGGCGCCAGCGCTCGAGGTCAGCGTGAAGACCGCCAGAACCAGCAGCGGTGCGAGGACCAGCAGCGGCACGATCGCTTGTCGAATGCCCATGGGCTTCTCCTCCCCCCCTCGCAAACGATCCGCCTCGCAATCGGTGTGCCGCCGATTCCGAAGCCATGCTCGTCGATCTCCCGAATCTGCGCTCGCGGCCGATGCCCCTGGCGCTGCTCCAGGTCGGCGCGAGCGACGACACCTCTGCGCAAGAGTTTGAGGCACACCTGCTCAAGGCGGAACGCACGCATGCGGCGCCGCGGTGGTGCGCGGTGCCGCGGCGCTCAGCGTCACTCAGGCGAACGGGCGTGCGCGGAAATGAACGAGAGCTTGCGAATCTGGTAGGCGGCTGCGCGCCTCTTGCGTGCGGATGCAGGACCGGGCTATGCCCGGCGCCGACGGTCGTTTGACGACACGTGCATGGCACGTGGCAGCGACCGGCGACGCACAGCAGGCGCCGGCATGACGGCCATCAGTCCCGATCCCGGGCACGATCACCTCGAGTACGGTCTCGTCGCCCACGCGCGGCGGCGGCCGGAGAAGATCGCGCTCGTTCGTGAGGACGAGCGCATCACCTATGGAGAGCTCAACGCGAGCGTCAATCGCCTCGCGCGCGTGCTCGCGGCGGCGGGTGTCGGCGCCGGGCACCGCGTCGCCCTCATGGTCCGCAACTCGTTCGCCTTCTTCCAGGTCGGCCAGGCGGCGGCGAAGCTGCGTGCCACCGTGGTTCCCATCAACTTCCATCTCAAGCACGAGGAGATCGCCTACATCGTCGACGACAGCGACGCGCGCGTGCTCGTCGCCGGCGGCGAGTTCCGAGACGAGGTGGCTGGCGCCCTCGAGACGATCACGGCGCCCGCGCGCCAGAACCTCTTTTTCGTCGGCGAGGGCATTCTGCCGGCCGGCGCGCCCCGCCTGGAAGACGCCGTGGCCGCTACCGATGACAGCGAGCCGCCGATGGCGACTGCGAGCTCCGGCTTCAACGTGATGGTGTACACCTCGGGCACGACCGGGCGACCCAAGGGCGTCCTGCACCCGGCCATCGACCCCGAGCGCGCCTATCAATCGCAGCTCGTGCTGGCGCAGACGTGGGGCTTCCGCACCGACGACGTGCATCTGCTGGTCGGACCCGCCTACCACACCGCGCCGGGCGCGTACTCGCTCGTGCACCTGTTCATGGGGGCGACGATCGTGATCATGCAGACGTCGGACGCGGAGGAGATGCTGCGGCTCATCGACCGCCATCGCGTCACCACGGTCCACATGGTGCCGGCGAACTTCATCCGGATCCTCGACCTGCCGGAGGAGACGCGCCGGCGCTACGATGTCGGCTCGCTGCGGCGGGTGCTCCACGCGGCGGCGCCGTGCCCGGTGGATGTGAAGCGGCGGATCATGGAGTACTTTCCCGCCGATGCGGTGTGGGAGTACTACGGCATGACGGAAGGGGCGGGCACGATCATCTCGCCCGATGACTGGCGCCGAAAGCCCGGCAGCGTGGGACGGCCCTGGCCAGGCGTGCAGCTCCGGATTCTCGATGAGGACGGCCGGGAGCTCGGGCCCAACGTTCCAGGGCTCGTCTACGTCAGCGGTCCAGGGGGGCGCCGGTCCTTCGCCTATCACAAGGCGCCGGAGAAGACGGAGGCCGCGTACCGGGGGGACTTCTTCACCGTCGGCGACATCGGCTATCTCGACGGGGACGGATTCCTCTTCATCGTCGATCGCAAGGCGGATATGGTCATCTCCGGGGGCGTGAACATCTATCCGGCCGAGGTCGAGGCCGTGCTCTACCGGCACCCCGACATCGTCGATGTGGCCGTGATCGGCGTGCCGGACGAGAAGATGGGGGAGCAGGTGAAGGCGGTCGTCGAGCCGCGGCGCGGCGCGAGCCTCGTGGCGACCGAGGTCATCGAGTTCTGTCGCAGCCACATCGCACATTACAAGTGTCCACGAAGCGTCGAATTCGTCACCGCACTGCCGCGGGATCCGAACGGCAAGGTTCGCAAGCGCGAGCTCCGGGAGCGGTACTGGGCAGGGCGGGAAAAGCGCGTGTAGGCGCGGGCGTTCCCTGTCCGCACTACCCGCGCTGCGAGGGCTGCCCGCTCGTCGGCCGCCCGTACACGGAACAGCTCCGCCGCAAGGAGCGGGCCGTCGCCGACGCGCTCGCCCGTGGGCCGTGGGCGGGCGCCGCGCCGGAGATTCTGCCGATCATCGGCTCGCAGATGGCCTTCGGGTATCGCAACCAGGCGAAGCTCGTCCTGCGCCGCACCCGTGAGGGAATCCTCGCCGGTCTATATGCACCCGGGAGCCACCGCGTCGTGGATGCCCGCGCCTGCGCCGTGCACCATCCGGCCATCAATCGCGTGGTGGCGGCGACCGTGGAGCTCCTCGAGCGCAGCGGCGCCTCGATCTACGACGAGCGCAGCCGGCACGGGGCGCTGCGCTACCTCGTCGTGCGCCACAGCATCTGGCAACGCCGGACGCAGGTCGTCTTCGTGGCCGCGGAGCAACCGGCGGGGCTCGCTGCGCTGCTGCGTGCCCTGCGGCGCCGCTGCCGCACTCTGGCGAGCGTGGTGCTCAACCTGAATGCGACCCCGGGCAACGTGATCTTCGGGCCGCGCTGGATCGCGCTCGGGGGCGCGGAGGCGATCGTGGAGCGGATGGGTGGCGTGAAGCTCCAGGCGCGCGCCGGGTCCTTCATCCAGGCGAATCCGTGGATAGCGGGGCGGCTCTATCGCACCCTCGAGCGCTGGGTGGGCGTTCCGGGCGGCGAGACCGTGGTGGATCTCTACGGCGGCATCGGCGCGATCGCCTTGACGCTCGCGCCGTCGATGCGGCGCGTGTACGCCCTCGAGGAGAGCGAGATCGCCACGGGAGATGCTCGCAGCAACGCGCGTCGCAACGGCATCGGGAACCTGCGGGCCCTGGCGGGCCCGGTCGAGCGATTGCTGCCCCAGTTGCGCCGCGACGTGGGGGGCGCGGACGTGGTGACCATGAATCCGCCGCGCGCCGGCGTGCCCGCGGAGGTGCTGGCGGAGGTCGCGGCCCTTCGGCCCCGGGTCGTGGCGTATCTCTCGTGCGACCTCACGTCACTGGCGCGGGATCTGGGCCAGCTCGCGGGCCACGGCTACCGCACGGTGCGCGTCCAGCCCGCCGACATGCTTCCCCAGACGGAGCACGTGGAGTGTCTCGTCCTCGCCGTCCCCGCTCCCGGGGCGACGCCAACGTAGTGCCCGGGCTCACGTTCGGCGCCCGTTCGCGCCGCGCCCGGCGCTCGCCCAGCAGCCCCTGATCGCCTACCGCGCCAAAGCGGTGGTGCCCATTCTCCCCCATCAGCCGCCCCGCCGCATGGCGAACAGAAGGCGATTCGATCCGAAGCAGCATGCGGTGTGGCTGCGGCGGTTCTGGAAGACCCTGCCGGCGTAGCTGCGTCGGCGTTCACGACCCTGCGCGCTCTCGCTCCCGGCGTGTCACCGAGCCGGACCCCCTCGGCTGCGGCGCAGCTCAAGAGTTGGTGTGGACCGACCGATTCTCTACATACGCTCCGCGTCGGAGCGGGGGGACGGTTTCGCATCGCTTCCGCGTCCCCGGTTCAACGCGGAAAAATTCCCCATCGGAGGTGTGGTATGCGAGTGAGCAACATCGGCAAGGTGAACGCTCGCAGGAGCAGCGTGTCGTGGCTCATCGGGCTGACGACCGCGTGCCTGCTGCTCCATGCACAGCCCAGCGAGGCGCAGCATTCCGGAAGGTGGTGGGCGCTCGAGGGCGGCCTCGGATTCCTGGCGAACACGCCGGACGACACGGCGTTCGCAATGAACATGAGCTTCGACGGCTTTCCGGCGAAGCGCTTCTCGCTCGGTCCTCTGCTGCAGCTCGGCTTCACCGACGACCTGGTGCAGACTGGTCTCTCGGGCCAAGGCAAGATGTGGTTCGATCTCGACTCGAATCTGAAGGCGTCGGTCCAGGCGGGAGTCGGCTTCGTCCACGCCGACTTCCAGAGCGACGACACGTCCTTCCTGATCCCGGTCGGGGCGGGCCTGCACTACTGGGTGACGAGGGACATCGGTCTCGGCGGGACGTTTCTTCTGAACTTCACCGATCTCGACACCGGTCCCGGCGGCGACACCAACGTGATGCCGGGGCTCACCTTCGGCATCCGTTACTGATTGGGCTCGCCGCGGCGGCGTGCGGCTGCCACGGTCCAGCGCTGATCGCCGTGTAGACAGGCGCGGCAATGGCGTTGCGACGCGTGGCAGCCAACGCTGCGATGCACTCCCTCCAAGCTCTCCACAAAGCCCAGTGCGGCCGCCTTGCTGCACCACGCTCGAGAGCGTTCCCCGTCGGTGGCGTCGTGAAGGCGTCGTGCCCGAGGCACGCGCGTTGCCCGCAGCGCGCCGGCGGTCGCGTGAAAGCCAGCAGAACGGCCCGCTGCAGCGGGGCTAGAGACGGATAATTCGAGATCGCGCCTATGATCGCCTGTGCAGGTGGAACTGCTCAGGTACCGGCCCAGGGGAGTCGGCGCTCTTCGGGATTTCGGGGGTCCGAACGGAACGAGCTCGGGGATGGGGCGGTTCTCTCCACGGACTGTGAAGGGCTTCGGCGTCGATATCGCCATGTGGGTAGCGTCAACATGACCGCGAGCGCGGTGAGGACGGTCCGTTCGAGTGACGAGCGTGCGCGCATCGCCGTGACCGTTGCACCTTGACGCATATCATCGGCGGGGCTGCCGGATCAAGGAAAAACTACGAAAAAGCACCACGAATCGTACGCCGCCGGATACGTACCTACACGTAAGTAGTAACGCGTACGCGCGGCGATCCCAACCTATTCGGTTCCGAAGTATCGATCGCCAGATGGCCGGGCCGCAGGCGGACGGGGCTCAAGGCCCGCGACGGTCGATGTAAATGTACTGAATCCGGCCGCTGTCCGCGACGAACAGGTTGATGCAGAAGCTGATGACGCTCAGCAGCACGGCCCCGAGGACGGCGGACCCGAAGCCCTCGATGGTGAAGCCGCGGACGGCGGCGGCGGCGAGCCGCAGCATGGCGCCGTTGATGATCAGCGTGAACAGGCCAAGCGTGAGCAGATTGATCGGCAGCGTGACGACGAACAGGAGCGGGCGCAGAATGGCATTGAGCACGCCGAGGACCAGCGCCGCAAAGAAGAGCGGCGCGGCGCCGTCGATGTGGATGCCGGCCACGAGCTGGTCCACCAGCCAGAGTGCGAAGGCGTTGAGCGCCCAACGGATGACCAGCCCTTGCATGGGGTCGCATCTAAGCCGAAACGGACGCGCGATGAAACCGGACGTGGTGTCCTAACCTTGGCGTTTGCCGGTCGTGCCCGTCCGGCGGTAAGAGGGTGCTTTTCGCCACGGGAGGATGCCATGCTCGACACCCAGCAGATCCCCGACACGACCGCGACGCTCTCGATGCCCCTCGAGGAGGCGATGCGCACCCAGCGCGCCATCCGCCGCCTCAAGCCCGATCCGGTGGACGACGCCCTCGTCCTGCGCCTGATCGAGCTTGCCCAGCGCGCGCCGACCGGTAGCAACGCGCAGAACTGGCAGTTCATCATCGTGCGCGACCGAGCGGTGAAGGCGCGGCTCGGGACGCTCAACCGCCGCATGTTTCGTTTCTACGGCGGTATCGGCCGCCGCATCGCTCGCAATGACCCGAAGACGCTGCGCATGATCGAGGCGGTGCAGTGGCAAGCCGACCACTTCGCCGACATTCCCGTCCTGGTGGTCGCGTGCTTGCGCGGACCGCGGCTGCCCTTCCCGCCGATCATGGCGACGAGTTACTACGGCTCCATCTATCCGTCCGTGCAGAACCTGTTGCTGGCGGCGCGTGCGGCGGGCCTGGGGGCGGCGCTCATCACGCTGCCGCTCTGGAGCACGTTCCTCGCCCGTCGCGCCCTCGGACTCCCGTGGACGGTCCAACCGTGCGCGGTGGTCCCGCTCGGCTGGCCGCGCGGGCGCTACGGTCCGACGACGCGCAAGCCGGTCGGCGACGTGGTGCACGTCGACCGCTACGGCAACCAGCCGTTTCGGTTGGCACACTAGGCTCACACGCTGGGTATTTGCCCTTGACGCCTGGCTTGCCCACGCGGCGCGGGCCAGATGCCGACAATCGATTGCAAGACGTCCTGGCGCTCTACCGGTAATGCGGGGCTGCGGGTCAAGCAAGGGATCGATGCCGTAGTCGATCCCCACGTACGGAGGAAGATCGTCAGCCGCGCAGCGGCCGGAAGAACGCGCGGATCTCTTCGACGAGGAGCGCCGGCTCCTCCATGGCGGCGAAGTGGCCGCCGTGCGCAAGGCGCGTCCAGCGCTGCACGTTGAAGGCTCGCTCGGCCCAGACGCGTGGTGGCTTGATGATCTCCTTCGGGAAGATCGCGCACCCGGTCGGCACCTCGACGCGGAAGCCCGACGGCGGAAACTTGTCCGCGTGCACGGCCTCGTAGTAGAGGCGGCAGGAGGCGTTTGCCGCTTCCGGCACCCAGTAGAGCATCACGTTGGTGAGGAGCTCGTCCTTGGTGAAGCGGCGCTCGACGTCGCCATCGCAGTCGCTCCAGCTCCGGAATTTCTCCACGATCCAGGCGGCGAGGCCGGCCGGGGAGTCGTTGAGGGCGTAGGCGAGGGTCTGCGGCTTGGTCCCCTGGATGCTTTGGTAGCCCGTCTCCTCCTTGAGGAACTGTTGCGCCTCCATGAGGCCGCCGAATTCCTCCGGCAGGACGCCGGTGAGGTCGGGATCGTGCCGATCCTCCGGTAGCGCGACCACCATGTTTAGGTGGATGCCAAGCACGCGGTCGGCGTGGCGCAGGCCCAGGTAGGTCGTGACGAACGCGCCCCAGTCGCCTCCCTGGGCGCCGAAGCGGGCGTAACCGAGGCCGGCCATCAGCTCGGCCCACAGGGCGGCGACGCGCTCCTCGTCCATTCCGGGCGTCGTCGGATGGTCCGAGAAACCGTATCCCGGCATGGACGGCGCCACGACATCGAACGCGTCGGCGGGATCGCCGCCGTGGCGGGCCGGGTCGGTGAGGGGACCGAGGATCTTGGCGAACTCGGCGACCGATCCGGGCCAGCCGTGCGTGATGACGAGTGGCAGAGGCTTCGGACCGACGCCGCGTTCATGGATGAAGTGAATGCGCAGGTCGCCAACCCGGGCCCGAAACTGGCGGAAGCGATTGAGGCGCGCCTCTTCGGCGCGCCAGTCGTAGCGCTCGCGCCAGTAGGCCACCAGCTCGCGCAGGTAGCCGAGATTGGTCCCGTACGTCCAACCGCTGTTGGGGATCTCATCCGGGAAGCGGGTGCGTGCCAGACGCTCGTGGAGATCTTGCAGGACCGCGTCGGGGACCGCGATGCGGAAAGGCTCGATGTTCATAGGGGAAGGGTTCTATGCCGGGGCCGTGGCGGGCGGCAACACGGGCGCGGGTCGCTCGTCTGCTGCCCTGGCGCGCGCGGCGCCGCCTCCGTCGCCGTTCGGGCCGGGAGCACCAGGCACGCTTGGCGCTGCATCAGCCCGGTGCTATGGGCCGGCGCATGAGCTGTATGGGTGCGTCCCCAACCCAAGAGGAGGATCAGGTATGGCCACACCGGTCCTGCATCTGCTTGCGAGAAACTGGTGGTTGTTGCTGCTGCGGGGTATCGTCGCCATTCTCTTCGGGCTCCTGGCGTTCGCCTGGCCCGCGCTGACGCTGGTCTCGCTCATCCTTCTGTATGGCGCGTATGCCGGCGCCGATGGGCTGCTCGCCCTGGCGGCGGCCCTGCGGGGCGGTACCGTGGCGCCGCGCTGGTGGCTGGTGCTGGTGGGTCTGCTCAGCCTCGGTGCGGCGGTGGCGACGTTCGTCTACCCCGGTCTGACCGCGCTGGTGCTGCTGACGTTCATCGGCTTCTGGGCCGTCGCCCGCGGTGTCTTCGAGATCATCGGCGCCATCCAGCTGCGGAAAGAGATCGAGAACGAGTGGCTGCTCGTTCTGAGCGGCCTGCTCTCGGTTCTCTTCGGCGTGATGGTACTGGCCCGGCCGGGCGCCGGAGCGCTCGCGCTCGTCTGGATGATCGCCGGCTACGCCATCGCTTTGGGCGTCCTTCTGGTGGGCTTCGCGTTCCGGATGCGGCGGCATCTGCCCGCCGCGGGAGCCAGGCTTCACCGGTCGCACGCCTGAACTCGCACGCCTGAACCGGCTGGCCCGCCTGGGCTACGCCGGAGAGCCGTCTGGCGGGTGGGGGGTGAGCGAGCCTCGGGGGAAGCGCGAATGGCCCCCAGAACCGCCCTTGCGTTGACTGCGCCATCGGGCCTAGGATCAAGCAAGAAAGCTCGGGTCATTCCCGGTGGTACCTGGGGGCGATACATGCGATCCGGGAAGCGGGTCGGGCCCAACCGGAAAGATGCGGCGCGCGCGGCACACCCTCCTTCGGAGGACGTGGGCATGCGCTGTGTCGCACGACAGGAGCGCGCCATGAAACGGATGCAAACCACCGCAACGGCTCTGGTCGTCAGCCTCGCGCTGGCACTCGGCTTCCTGGGCACGGCAGATGCTTCCGACGTCTTCAGGGATGAGTCCGATCTCTTCAGCTGCGGAGGATTTCCGGGTCGAGCCGAGCGGAACGTCCGTGTCCGGGACGACGGACGCGTGCGGCTGCGGGTGAGACTACGCAACGTTCCTCCTGGTCTGTACGGCCTCCTCGTGGATGGGGTGCGCCGGGCCACGATAGACGCCACCCGCGGCGGCGGGCGGGTTCGCTTCTCGTCGCGTACCGGACTGGGATTCGATCCCACGCGCGAGATCGACATCGTGGCGGATGCGTCGGGTCTCGTCGTGTTCAGCTTGACGAGAGATAGCAGCTGCGACGGGTCCACGGGTGGCTCGAGCACCTCGTCCTCGAGCAGCTCCACCAGCTCGTCCAGCTCGAGCTCGTCCAGCTCGTCCAGTTCCTCGAGCTCGTCCAGCTCGTCGAGTTCGTCCTCGTCCAGCTCATCTTCCAGTTCCAGCAGCTCTTCATCGAGCAGTTCGAGCAGTTCGAGCAGCTCGTCGTCGAGCTCCAGCACCTCCTCATCCACGCTGCCGGGGGGAAACTGCCGGGAGCTCAGGGTCCGGCGGAACCTCGTGAACTGCGGCGCGATCGCGTCCGCCGAGGGGGAGTTCCGCAAGCGCGAGCGCGACGATTGCGACCGGGAGCTTCGTATCGAGATCGAGAACGTGCCGAACGGTAGCTACAGCGTGCTGGTGAATGGCATCGACCGCGGAACGATCAACGTCGTGGACGGCAAGGGGAGGATCGAGTTCGAGAACACGCCCAATTCGGACGAGCTGCCGATCACGTTCGATCCCTTCGGCGAGATCGACATCGTCCGCGACGCCACGGGTCAGCACATCCTGAGCGAGAGCGCGGGGTGTACAATCCCGTAGGCCCGCAGGGGCCCGTAGATCCGTAGGCGGGGGCGCGCTACCCGAGCATGATCATTCCGCCGTCGACGACCAGCACCTGACCCGTCATCAGGTCGCTGTCCTCGGAGGCGAGAAAGACGGCGGTGCCCGTGAGATCCTCGGGTGCGAGAGCGCGCTTGAGGGCCGTGAACATGGGCAGCATCTGCAGCATGTCCTCGGGCACGACCTTCTTCGCCGCTTCGGTGAGCGTCAGCCCCGGGCAGATGGCGTTGACGTTGACGCCCCAGGGACCGAGCGCTCCCGCCATGTACTTCGTCAGCCCGACGACGCCGATCTTGGCGACGCTGTAGTGGAACGGCGGCATCGGGTGGTCGGGGTCGCTCGTATCCACGGCGCCGACGTTGCCCATGTAGGCGGCGGTGGACGCCTGATGGATGATCTTGCCCTTACGCTGGCGTTTCATGTACGGCTCGACGGCCCGGGAGCACAGCCACACTCCCGTCAGATTCACCGACATGATCTTGTTGAAGTAGGCGAGGCTGTGATCCTCACGCGCCAGGTCGTAGAAGATGGCGGCATTGTTGACGAGGATGTCGATGCGGCCGAAGCGCTCCGCGGCGCCGGCCGCCATCCGCTTGGTGTCCTCTTCGTTGGAGACGTCGGTTCGTAGCGCGAGTCCGCGGCCGCCGAGCGCCTCTATCTCGTTCACCACCTCGCGCGCCTGCTCCTCCCGCACGTCCGCCACCACGACCGCGGCGCCTTCCCGGGCGAACCGCAGTGCGTAGGCGCGGCCGATGCCCTGGCTGCCGCCCGTCACGATCGCGACCTTGTCCTTCAAACGCATGGCTGGCTACTCCTCTGGAGTCCGGTGCGTCGACGACGCGGTGTCGCCGTGGCGAGCGAGCCGCGGACGCGTGATCGGGTCGCCGGTCCATCGGGCGCGCGAGTCCGCCGACAACGCTTCGCTGCCGGGTCACCGGCCCCTCGAGCTTATAAGGCAGGATCTTGGCGGCCGTCTACCCGCAGCCGACGGGTACCCTGACGCGGGTCTCGACCAGCGGTAGCGATTGACACGCCGGCGCATCGCCGACTACGCGTGAACACGCCTCCCCCTGCCCTGGAATCATGATGCAATCGGACACAGGCGAGATCGAGTCGGTGGTCGAGCATACCGACGTCGTCGTCATCGGCGCGGGCCTCGGCGGTCTGCTCGCCGCCGCGATCCTGGCGCGCCGGGGGGCGAAGGTCGTCCTGCTGGAGCAGGAGCCGCGCACGGGCGGGCGACTACGGACCGTCCACACCCGCGACGGCTTCAGCATCGACTGCGGAGCCTTCCTGTGGCCGAACAAGCATCTCGATCGCGCCTTGCAGGCCGCGGGCGCAACCGACTTCACCGCATTCACGATTCCTTTCGACGAGGTCATGCGCATCTTCGTCGACGGCGCCGGTGGCGTCCCGTTCGCGTTTCCCTGGCCCGGGCTGCCGGATTCGCCTGCGCTGCGCGCCGCTGCGAGCGCCGTCTACGGCTCCGTCGAGCGGCTCGAGCGGCTCGCCGGGCCGCTTCAGCGCCTGGCGCGGATGTCGGACGCCGAGGTGGAGGCGCACAGCTACCTCAGCGTGGACGACTGGCTCGCGCGCCACGCGCCGGAGCCGGACGTCGCCGATGCCTTCAGGCGCACCCTGATGCTGTTCGGCTCTCTCGCGCCCGGCGAGGCTTCCATCGGCGAGTTCGCGCGCTTGATCAGCCGCCGCGGCGAGGGCGGACCGGCCAAGCCGCAGATCTGCGGTGCGAATCCCGCGGGAGGGGTCGGGGCCCTCGTCGCCGCTCTCGAGGCGGCGTGCCGGAGCGCGGGGGTGGATGTGCGCCTCGGCGCACCCGTCGTCCAGCTCGTCGTGGCGGATGGCGGCGCCACCGGCGTCCGCTACGGCCGCGAGCCGCAGTCTCTCGCCGCCATCGAGGCGACGAGCGTGGTGTGCAACCTTCCCGCGTGGACGCTCTTCGGTATCGTGCCGGAACGCTACTTTCCGGCGGACTTCGTCCGCAGCGCCCGGCACTATGGCCGGGTGGGTGGGAGCGTGAACCTGGCCATCGCCTTTCGGGGTCTTCCGACCCTGCGGGCGACGGGTGCGGCGGATGGCTTTCGCGGCTGGTCGCGCCTCCTCGTCGGGCCGGAGCGGGCGTTCGGCGGGGGTATGATGTGGACCACGCTGGCGGCGCCGCAGAACGCCCCGGCCGGCCATCATCTGCTGCATGCCACCAGACACGTGCCGCGCGGCGTGGTTCACGACGCCGCGGTGGTGGATCGGATGATGGCGCAGACGCTCGCGCTCCTGCGCGAGATCTACGCGGATTTCGATCAACGGGCGCGCTGGGTGCGGCGCTGGGTCACGCACGACAGCACCGAGTACATGATCTCGGCGGTGCCGCGCCCGCCGCTGCAAGTACCGGGCGTGCGCGGCCTTTACCTGGTCGGCGAAACCGTCGCCGCCGGCGCGGTGCAGATGGACAACGCCGCGCGCGCGGTTCTCGAGGTGGCCGATCGGCTCCAGCCTGCCTCGTGACTATTGCCGTTCTTGGCGTCGCGCGGCGCGCTCGACTTCGATCTCCAGCACCTCGATGGAGATGTGCGTGAGGTGGCTCAAGGTGTCGGGGATCGAGACGCAGGGGGCGTCGAACCGGATCTGACCGGAAAGCTGACGCCCCGCGACATCGGGAGCGGAGCCACGGAACCTCTCGTCACCGCCGAGCCCGTACGCGACATACTGGTCGGCGGGATCGAACGGGTATCGCGACACGTTCGATACCATCGCACCATCCTCCCCTCAGCAGCGAGCGACTGACGGTCTCGTATGGTAGGCGCACCGGGTGCGGCGCGCAACCCCCTGTTACAGCCCATGACCAGCGCCTAGCCGCTGTCTGACGAGAGGCGCAGCGGTCAATGCCCGCTCACGACGGCCACGCCCTTCGGACCCACCTACCGGAGCGGTCGCGGGTCCAGCGACGCAGTCACGGTGGCATGCCCATCTGCTGGCGTAGCCGGCGGAACGCCTCGGTCCGTGCGCCGCGAGGGTCGCGGACGACGAGGCGGGCAGGGGCGATGTGGGGCGGGCGTTCCGGGGGCGACGACGCTCTTGCCATGACGTAGACCGCGAAGAGCGGCGCCTTGCCCGCCCGCGGGATGACCTGCACCGTGCGCTCCACCGCGAGTCCGGCCCGCCGCGCGGCATCGCGGGTCCGCTCGTCCTGCGGCGAGGACATGCAGGCGACGAAGCGGCCGGTTGCCGCCATCGATGCGGCGGCGGCCTGGCAGTAGGCCTCGATGCCGCCACGGTCCTCGAACCGGCAGGAGCGGCGCTGCGGCCGGTTCGATGGGGTGGCGGTGCCAGGTGGCAGATACGGCGGAGTGCCGGTGACGAGATCGAAGCCGACTCCCACCTCGTGCCATGTTCGTCGTATGCGGAAATCTCCGCATACCACACTGCAGCGCCCCTCGACGCCGTTCCACGCGATCGACCGCCGCGCGAGGTCCACGCTGCGCCGCTGCGCTTCGATCCCGGTGCAGTGGGCGTCCGGAAAGCGCCAGGCGAGGAGTAAGAGCACGGAGCCGATGCCGCAGCCGAGATCGAGGAGCCGCGCCGGGCGCCCTGGCGGCAGAGCTGTCGCGGCGACCCATGCCGTCACCAGATCGTCGAGAGACCAGCGGTGCCCGTCGAGCCGCTGGAGGATGCGCCAGTCGCCGGCGAGATAGCAGAGATCCTCGCCCATGCGGGGTAGCAGCGCCGTGCGGCGTGCGAAACCCACGGGCGCGGGCCCCGCGGGCGCCCAGCCGGCCGGACGCCGCGCGCGCCGGACGATGCCGCTCGGGCGGAGACGCCCGCCCCCCGTGTGCGGCCCTGCGTTTCCTGTGACTTGCCCCGCCAGGCCCGTCACTCCTTCCCGGCCGTCCGCCGGCGGGGCGCTCGACGGCTGTCGCTCGTCTGTCCCCCGATCTCGCCCGCCCGGCGCAGGTAGTCGGCGAACGCCAGCATGCCGCCGCGGGCCTGGCGCCAGTCGTAGTTCTCGTTGGGCGCGTGGTAGCCGTGCTCGGGCAGCGACAGGCCGAGGAAGAAGACGGGTGCACCGAGCACGCGCTCCATGGACAGCACGGCGCCGATGGAACCGCCCTCGCGCACGCGCACGGGCTCTCGGCCAAAGGCGAAGCGCAGCGCGGCGCGGATCGCCTCTGGGTGAGGGCCGTCGGTGCGCGCACGGTAGGGCGCGAGGCCATGCCCTACTTCGACCGTGACGTCGGCATTCTTCGCCCGCACCCACGTCGTGACCAGCCGGATCACCCGCGACGTGGTCATGTTCGGCACGAGGCGGCACGAGACGATGGCGGTCGCCCGCGGCGGGACGATGGTCTTCAGGCCCGGGCCCTGATAGCCGCCGGCGATGCCGTGGACTTCGAAGGTGGGCAAGCACCACAGGCGCTCCATGACCTCCTGCGGATCGTCCACGCGCAACGAGCGGAGGAGATGGTCGCGCTTGAAGGTCGCGGTCGTGAACCCCGATCGCCTGAGCTCGTCGAGCTCCCAGCGCGCGGGCGGGACCACGTCGTCGTAGAACCCCGGGATGCGCACCCGGCCCGTCCGGGCGTCGAGACACTCGGCGACGAGGGCGCACAGCTCGGCGACCGGATTTCGCGCCGGGCCGCCGGTCGTTCCCGAGTGTTGATCCGTCGCGCCGGTCTCGAGCGTCAAGCGGAATCCCTGGAGGCCGCGCAGCGCGGTCGAGCAGGCGGGTTGCGTCCGTGAGACCCACACCGTGTCGGAGACGACGACGGCGTCGGTGGCGAGCGCGCGCCGCTGCTTGCGAATGGTTGCCTCGAAGTGCGGGCTCCCGATCTCCTCCTCGGTTTCCCACAGGATCTGGACGTTCACGTTCGCGCCGTGGCGCATGGCATACGCGGCGCCCCAGTGCGCGGTGAGGGCGGGGCCTTTATCGTCCGTTGCCCCACGGCCGAAGTAGCGGTCGCCGGCCGGCGTGAACCGAAACGGCTCCGTGCGCCATCCGTCGGCGCGATCGGCCGGCTGCACGTCGAGGTGATTGTAGATGGTGACGGTCGGAAACGAGGGACCGCGGTGAAGGAGGCCGTGCACGAGCGGATGGCCGCCGGTGGCAATGATCCGGGCGCGGCCGCCCATTGCGCGAATGAGGTCGGCGCCAAAGCCTGCCACGCGCGCGACGTCGCGCGCGCGCGCGGAATCGACGGACACGCTCGGGATCTCGACGATCTCGCGGAGGCTGCGCTCGAAGCGCCTGCGCTCCGCAGCGGCGTAGGCGAGCAGATGACCTTTCGAGAACGCCTTCATCGACCCCCCTCCGGGTTTGGCTGCGAACGCCCGCGTCCCGCCGCGATCCGCGCCAGTCGGTGGATAGCCGGAGGTCGGGGCCAGCGCAACGCTGCGCACGCATCGACAGGCCGAACCCGATGGCGTGGCTGTCGGTCGGGCCGGGGCGTGTGCTAGCCTCTGCTGGTCCGTTCGCGCCGCAGCGGGCGCGCAGGCGCGCAACGCATGAACCTCGACGAGGAAATCTCCGCGGCGCCGGACTTTGCCGGCATGCTACGCCACCACGGGCTCGGCACGCTCCGGCGCGCCGAGCTGCGCACGCTTCAAGTCAATGTCGGGAAGCTCTGCAATCAGGCGTGCCACCACTGTCACGTCGACGCCGGGCCGAAGCGCACCGAGATCATGCAGCGCGAGACGGCCGAGCGCGTGCTCGCGCTGCTGGCGGCGAACCCGTCGGTCGGCATGGTCGATCTCACCGGGGGCGCTCCCGAGCTCAACCCGAATTTCCGCCTGCTGGTCGAGACGGCGCGGGCCCTCGGGCGGCACGTCATCGTGCGCTGCAATCTCACAGTGCTCTGGGTGGCGGAGATGGATTGGCTGCCCGAGTTCTTTCGCGCCCACGCCGTCGAGCTGATGTCGTCGTTGCCGTGCTATACGGCGGATAACGTGGACACGCAACGGGGCCCCGGAGTGTTCCAGAAGAGCATCGAGGCGCTCCGATGGCTCAACCGTCTCGGCTACGGCATGCCGGGCTCGGCGCTGCGGCTGAGCCTGGTCTACAATCCCGTCGGCGCGTTCCTGCCGCCGCCGCAGGCGGCGCTCGAGGCGCGTTACCGCGAGGAGCTGCGGCGCCTCTTCGGCATCGAGTTCCACCGCCTCTACACGATCACCAACATGCCGATCAGGCGTTTCGCCGAGCAGCTCGCGCGCTGGGGACAGCACGACGCGTACATGGGGTTGCTGGTGAACCACTTCAACGGCGCCACGGTGCCGGAGCTGATGTGTCGGACGCTCCTGAGCGTGGGCTGGGACGGCGCGCTCTACGACTGCGACTTCAATCAGATGCTCGAGCTTCCCCTCGGCGCAGCCAGTCGCGGCCCGCCGCGGACGCTCACCGTCTGGGAGATCGACGACCTCGCCGCGCTCCGCGACGCGCCCATCGCCACCGCCAGCCACTGCTTCGGCTGCACCGCCGGAGCCGGCTCGAGCTGCGGCGGTGCGGTGGTTTAGCTTACATCAGCCCTTGACCTCGAAACGGCGTATGGACGACCACGAGCCGGGATTTCCCGTGGCATCGTTGGCGCGGACGCGCCACCACATGGTGCGCGTCGGCAGCGTGCTGCTGCTGAACTGAGACACCGTCACGCTCTGGCTGACGATGTGCGGCGCGGGGAACTCATCGTCGTCGTCGATCTGGATGGTGTAGTTGGCCGCGCCCGACACGTCGCTCCAGTCGAAGGTGATGCTCTGACCCGGCGAGAATCGGGCGTCGTGGGAGGGACTGACGAGGCTCGGCGCCGGCAGCGGGCCGGTCGGCACGAGGTTGACCGTCAGCGCGGCCGTGTGGGTGACGGAGTTGTAAGCGGCGGTGAGCGTCACGCTGGTGCTCGCGCCCACGGGGGTCGTGGAGACGGTGAAGCCGGCGCTGGTGGCGCCGGCGGCGACGGTGACCGTGGCGGGGACGGTGGCGGCGCTGGTGTTGCTGCTCGACAGGGTGACGACGGCGCCACCGGCCGGCGCGGCGCCGGTGAGCGTCACGGTGGCCTGCGCGGTGTTCCCGCCGGTCACGGAAGTCGGGGTCACGCCGAGGGCGGAGAGGCTCGCGGGCGGCGGCGGCGGGGTGACGCTCAGCGCGGCCGTGCGGGTGACGGAGTCGTAGGCGGCGGCAAGCGTCACGCTGGTGCTCGTGGCCACGGCGGCGGTGGAGACGGTGAAGCCGGCGCTGGTGGCGCCGGCCGCGACGGTGACCGTGGCGGGCACGGTCGCAGCGCTGGTGTTGCTGCTCGACAGGGTGACGATGGCGCCACCGGCCGGCGCGGCGCCGGTGAGCGTCACGGTGCCCTGCGCGGTGTTCCCACCCGTCACCGAAGTCGGGCTCACGCTGAGAGCGGAGAGGCTCGCCGCGGCTGGAGCGGCCCGCGCGGTGAAGCGGCGAGAGGACGAGAAGGGGCCGGCCACTCCCGCGGAATTGATGCCGCGCACGCGCCACCACAGCTGCTGGGCGGGCAAGCCGCCGATGGTCGCCTGTGACACGCTCACCGTCTGACTCAGCGTCAGGGGAGTGGTGAAGTTGCTCGAGTTGTCGATCTGGATGAGGTAGCTCGTGGCGTTCGTCGCATTGGTCCAGTCGAACGTGATGGGCTGCGACACGGTCGCCTGGTGAGCCGGGCTCACGAGGTTCGGTGCCGACGGCACCGGCGGCGCCGGCGGCGGCGTCAATGTCAGATTGGCGCTCCGTGCCGCACCCAGCGTGCCGCTGATCACGACCGTCGTGCTCGACGAGACCGCGTTGGTGCTCACGGTGAAGGTGGCGCTCGTCCCGCCCGCGGCAACCGTCACGCTCGATGGGACCGTCGCCGCCGCGTGGCTACTCGACAGTGTGACCGTCGCTCCTCCCGCGGGCGCGGCGCCGCTCAACGTCACGGTGCCGGTCGAGGTGTTGCCGCCGGCCACACTGGCCGGGTTGAGCGAGAGCGTCGCGAGCGAGACGGGCGGCGCCGTTCCCGTGGGCGTGATCGTCAGGGTGGCCGTCCCGATCACGCCGCCATAGGTCGCCGAGATCGTGGCCGTGGTCGCGGAGGTGACGGACGTGGTGGCGACGTTGAAGCTGGCGCTCGTGGCGCCGGCGGCGACCGTGACGCTGGCGGGCACGACGGCCGCCGCACGGCTGCTCGACAAGTTTACCGTGGCGCCGCCCGACGGGGCGGGCCCGTTCAAGGTCACCGTGCCGGTGGCGGAGCTGCCGCCCGGGACGCTGGCGGGGCTGAGCGTGACCGCCGAGAGCGTTGCGCCCGTTGGCGGGTTCACGGTCAGGCTCGCGCTGCGGCTCGTGCCATTCAACGAGGCGGTGATGGTGACGGTCCTCGGTGCGATGACCGAACCGACGTTGACCGTGAACGTGTCGTTGCTCTGCCCGAGCGAGAAGCTCAGGCTGGCCGGCACCTGGGCAAGGCTGGGGTCGCTGCTCGTGAGCTCCACCACCGGGCAGCAGGAGGTCACCGACCCGCCCAGGGTCACCGTCGCGGTCACCGAGCCGGGGCCCACCACGCTCGAGGGATTCACCGCGAGCCCGGTCACGGTGTTTGCGGCGGTCGACAGGAACAGTCGCGAGCTCACCGTCGCGCCGCCATAGGAAGCGGAGATGTCGGAGAAGGAGAAGGAGGTGACTGCCGTGGTGCTGGCCGTGAACGGGGCGCTGGTGGCGCCGCCGGGCACGGTGACGCTCGCCGGCACCGTGACGAGGCTGGTGTTGCTGCTGGAGAGCGTCACCACCGCCCCGCCCGCCGGCGCCGGGGTTCCCAGGATCACCGTCGCGATCGAGGGGTTGCCGCCGACGACGGTGCTCGGGTTGAGCTCCACCGTCCGGAGGATCGTGAGCACGACGAGGCCGTCATTGAAGGTCTCGCCGCCGAAGGTCGCCGAGATCAACGCAGTGGTATCGTTCGTCACCGCGGTGGTGGTGATCGGGAAGTCGGCGCTGGTCTGGCCCGCCGGAATGGTGACGCTCGCGGGCACCGTCGCCGCGGTCGAGTTGTCGGAAAGCGCGATCACCGCGCCGCCGCTCAGCGCCGGCGCCGTCAAGGTCACGGTTCCGGTCGCAGATTGACCGCCGATCACCGTGTCCGGACTGTGCGCGAGGTTCCTGAGGGCTGGGGGTGCGCCCGTCGTGATCAGCAGGAGCGCGGTCCGTCCGGGACTTCCCGCGAGATGCGCACTGATGCCCAGGTTGAACTGAAAGGTGACGGGTGAGGTCTGGATGGTGAAGGTGGCGCTCGTGGCTCCGGCGGGGACCATGACGTTGTGACACCGGGACGACGGCGGGCATGGTGGGTCATTGCTGGGCAGGGCCGCCGGCGCGGTGTCGATGATGGAAACCTGGACGACCGTGGGACCGCTCTGCGGGGCGCTCAACGTGACGGTACCTGTTGCAGAATTGCCGCCGACCACGCTGGTCGGGTTGACCGACACGCCGGCGAGCACCGGCGGGGGCGGCGGACGGAGCACTCTCAGCGTCCGGCTGGACGAGTAGCGGCCGTCACTCGCGGTGAGCATGACGTCGGTATCCGCCGCGGGCGGCGCCGTGCCGATGGTGCCGTCGAAGCCAAGCAGGTTGCCGCCCGTCGGCGCAGCGACGGTGAACGGTGGGACGATGGCGGGGTGACTGCTGGTCACCGTGATGGTCGGGCCGGCGCCATGCGGCAGGCCGCTCAGGTGAAATTGCGCCAGCGAGGGCTGCCCGCCGGTGACCGGATTCAAGCCCACGATCTTGAACTCGCCGAGCGTCGGGATCGGCACCGCGGGCGCCGGATCCGGCGGCACCATGACGATCCAACCGATGCCGCTGCGGCCTCGTCGATGATGAAGAAGTTCCCGTTCCCGCCGGGTGGATGCCACTCGCCGCTGACGAGGACGAACTCCGTCGACGGAACATACGAGGTGCCCACGTCGAAGACCGCTATGCTGGCGCCGGTCTCGAAGGCCAGGTTGGGGAACGGGAAGAACGGATCGACCGGCTGCTCGGGGTTGGCGAACGGGGCGGCGTTGACGTTCGCGGTGCCGGCCGTCACGAAGCCCGAGTGCCTGGGACCGGCCGGTGCCGGCGCCTCGAGGACCAGGTGGGCCTGCGGGCGGTCGCCGCTGACGACGTAGTTGTCGGGTATCGCGATGGGGTTCGGCCCGGTGGTGGCGCAGAAATCGTTGAAGTTGACGCTGCTGCCGGGCGGCTCGCGGCGGCAGCCGATGCTGCATTCCTGCCTGAACCTGCAGCTCCCCCATTGCCCCTGAATCGCCGGCGGCAGGGTGCACTCGAACAGAATTCCCCCTTCGAAGCCCATGGGAGGGATGTTGCTGCACATCAAGCCGGCCCACTGGGTCTGCTGCCCGGCTGCGACGCCGCTGTTGAAGGCCGCGGGCCTTGCCTGCGCCGTCAGGTTGAGCGTCGCGCTGGCCGTCGCCGCATGGGTGGCGGAGATGGTGACGCTGAAGCCCAACCCGCTCCAGCGGCGATAGAACCCGTTGGTGGCCACGGTGAACGTCGCCTGCGTCGCACCGGCGGGAACGGTGATGCTGGGCACGGTGGCGGCCAGCTCGACGTTGGAGCTGCCGAGCGTCACCACCACGCCTCCTGCGGGGGCCGGCGCGTTCAGGGTGACGGTGCCGGTCGACGCGGCGCCGCTCCCGCCGGCGATCGTCGACGGACTGAGCGCCAGCGAGAGCACGCCTTCGTACTCGTCCTCGTCGGAGCCAGCGATCGATGCCGCGCGGGCGGGATCTGCCGGGACCGGAGCGTCCCGTCGCCCGCTCCGGCTCGAGTCCTCCCCGCCATCCGCGCCGAGGCGGGAGGCTGCCGCGACGGCAGTCGGCTTCCCGAAATCACCCGTTCCGTCGCCCCGGAGGATGACGACGCGATCGGCCCGGTGATCGACCGCAACCAGATCGGCCATCCCATCCCCGGTGAGATCCCCGAGCGCGAGGGAGACGGGCCGCAGCCCCACGGGGCGCTCCTGCATCAGCGTGAACCCGCCGTCCAGATCGCCCGCGAGTATCACCACGCTCTCGGCGTTCCTGTCCCCGAGCACGAGGTCGAGGATCCCGTCCCCGTCGACGTCGCCGGCCGCCATCACTCCGGGCACCAGCCCCACCGGCACCAGAGTTTCGATCCCGGAGCCGTCGTCGTCGGTCCCGAGCACGACCAGGAGCTCACTGCTCGCTCCATCGATCGCGACGAGATCGATGCGCGCATCGCGATCGAGATCGGTCACCAGCACCGCGCCTGGGGGGAACGTCCCGGCCGCACGGAGCCCAGCGACATCGTCGCCGAATCGCAGGCGTGCGCCGGAGACCAACGCGTCGATCACCGCGTGATCGTCCAGTCCGTCGTCGTCGAAGTCCGACACGGCGACGAGCCGCTGTCGCAGGCCCGCGGGGATGGCGCGTGGACGGTGGAATCCACCGGTTCCGTCGTTGCTGAGCGTCCACATGGTGTCCGTGTCGGAGCACCACATCGCGAGATCGGCGCGGCCGTCGTGGTCGGCGTCGACGACGCCGATGGACCATTCGGGCTGCGCTCCCGTCAGGAACACCATCGGGATGCCGAGCCCGCCGGCGCCGTCACGATAGAGGGCGCGGACGCTGCGCAGATCCGACGGAGCCCCGTCAGTCCAGTCGCCGGACGCGGCTGCCGTGCCCGGCCCTGAGGCGACGAAAAGCACCGCCGCCGCGGTCGATACGAGCCTCATGCGCACGCGATTCAGGCAATGCTGGCTCATGGTTGTCCTCCCGTGAACCGTTCCTTCGGGGACGTCGGCGCGGCACGACCCGCACGCGTCGTAAGCGATTCGGATTACTCCCCGGGTGCGTCTTCAGGCGGTGTGCGTAGGTCGATGACGGTGGGGTTGTCCGGGGAGGCGAGCCACGACAGGTCGGCGGCAGTGAGGTAGCCGCGACGACCCTTCGCTCGGTCAGATGGTGCCGTAGCGCGGCCGGCCGGCCCTCGCGTCGGCGATCCGTGTCCGACGATGCCTTCGCGGCGTCCTGCCGCACGGGCGATTTCCTCCACAGTGTTCCCGTGGCGCGCGCACCGGCCGATGGGCGCGATGGGTGCGTCACCCGTTGCCGCCAGAACGAGCAACCTGCATGCCATGCTACCGAGAGTCGCGATGCCGTTGAGCCCCCACGCTGGTGCCCAGGAGCCAGCAGGAGCTGGATGGGGCAAATGCCGCGCGTGGGGGAAAACGCGCACCTTTGGCCGCTCAGACCAGTCGCGCTGTAGCGGGGCATGCCGGTGGACGCTGCCCCAAAAGGGTTACTGCCCCAGATGAGCCACGAAATCGACGGTCCACTTTCTTTGGAACGAGTCATCGCAGCCCACCGCCCGCGCTCGCGCCGCCGATCGCGAGCCATGCCGGGTCGATCCCGAGCGTCGCGGCCTTACCGTGCAGCCACCGGAGCACCGCGTAGCCGTCCTCGAGGGGCGCCGGGAACGGGTGCTCGGGCGCGAGCTCGGGCGTGCCGATGAGAAAGCCGCCCCCGTGTATCCACACGAGCGCCGGGCCGCCCGGCCGCAGCGTCGGCGGCCGGTACACGCGGACCCGCACGAAAGGCGCACCGCGTCCCGAACGTGGCGCGGCTCGCCGCCGCGGCGCGGACTGCGGGCGTGCGCGTCGTCCGCTGCACGGTGCTCCAGCGGGCGGACAGGTTCGGGCGGAACCGCAACGCGCGGCTCTTCCAGGTGGCGCGCAAGGAGCCGGTCCGGATGCTGCCCGGGAGCGAGGCGGCGGAGATCGTGCCGGAGATCGGCGTCGAGGCGGCGGACGTCGTCGTGCCGCGTTTCCACGGGCTCTCGCCGTTCCAGGGGACGGAGCTCGACGCGCTCCTCCGGAACGAGGGCGTGCGGACGCTCGTCGTCACCGGCGTGTCGGTGAATGTGGCGATCACGAGCCTGACCTTCGAGGCGGTGAACGCCGGGTACCAGGTGGTGATCCCCCGCGACGCGGTGGCGGGCCTGCCGGCGGAGTACGTGGACGCGGTGTTCGCGCACACGCTGCGACTCGTCGCGACCGTGGTGGCGACGGCGGGGGTGCTGGAAGCGTGGGCGGCGCCGGGGCCGCGTTGAGAATCCGCCCGGTTCCCTTGACCCCGGGCAGACCCGTCTGTACGGTGATTATCGAACACCTGCTCGATTTCGTTCGCCCGCGACACCGCGATCATGGCCAGGAGAAGCCGACGACTCGAGCTCCGGCGTGTGGCGCGGCGCGGGCACGGCGTCGCGCGCCGGCGCGGGCGACCGCCCGGTCGGGTCACAGGGGCGGAGACGCGGGATCGGATCATCGACGCCGCGATCAAGCTGTTTTCGGACAACGGCTACGGATCGACCGCGGTGCGGGACATCGCGGCGCGGGCGCGGGTCCGCGTATCGACGCTCTATCACTACTTTCGCTCCAAGGAGATGATCTACGGCGAGGCGCAGGAGCGCGTGGAGCGGGCCTTGCGCGACATCGTCGTCTCGTGTTTCGACCAGAACCTGGAGCTCAAGGACCTCGTCTGCCTGGTCGTCGAGCGCCTCTTCGACTTTTTGCGCGCCCACCGGGACGAATCGCGCCTGGCCTTCGATTCGGTCCTGGGCCGCGTGGGCGGGCGGGGACATCCGAGTGCGCGCCGCTGGATCGACCTGATCGAAGGGGTACTGCGACCTGCCGCGGCCCGAGGCGCCATGAAGGAGATCGACCCGGCGCTCTTCATCATCTCTCTCGATGCCGTTCTGCACTGGCACGTCGTGAACGAAGAAGCCTATCGCCGGATCCTCGGGAGTGATCTCCGCAATGACGAGACGGCGGCGCGGGCCAAGCGCCACATCGCCCAGCTGATCTTGCGGGGAGTCGGGGTGGCTTGAGGGGACCGGGTCCGCCGTGCGGTTTTCAACCGAGGCCTGGGCGGCGTTCCTGGAGCGCCGGCATCGCGCGATTCTCGCCGGCTCGTTGCTCGTCTGTATTCTGTCGGGCCTCGCGCTCCTGCGGCTGCGGCTCGATTTCGACGTGCTCGGCATGCTGCCGCGCGGCCGACCCGCGTTCGACGATTTCAAGCGATTCGTCGCGGAGTTCGGGCAGCTGAACGAGCTGCTGGTGCTCGTACGCAGCCAGGCGGAGACGGCCGACGGAGCGCCGCTGTCGCAGCTGCAGGCGTTTGCCGATGCATTCGGCGGGCGCCTCGCCGAGCTCGATACGGTGGCGAGCGTCCAGGTACGGATCGAGATCGAGGACCTGCGCGATGGGGTGCTCGGCAGGTACCTGTACAACTACCTTCCCGCGACCGCGTATGACGATCTCGCGCAGCGGTTGACCCCGGAGGGGATCGACGCGCAGCTCATCGCCACCCGGGCATTGCTGAGCGCACCACTCGCGCTCGGGGTCGCGGGATCGGTGCGCGAGGATCCGTTCGCTCTGAGACGACGCGTGGCCGCCGATCTGGAGAGTGCCCATGGCGAGGAGCCGTCGTTGCGTGATGGATACCTGACGGCGCCGGGCGGCGACGCGCTGCTCATCTTCGTCCGGCCGACGGCGTCGGCGTTCGATACCGCGTTCAGCGCCCGCCTGCTCGGTCAGGTTCGCGACGCCGAGGCCCACGCGCGGCGCGCGGTCCCGGGCGCCGGCATCCAGGTGGACTACACCGGCAGCTACGTCTACGCCCTGGAGGACGCGGCCGCGCTGCGGAAGGACGTGCAGCGCTACACCATGCTGGCGCTCCTCGGCGTGCTGGCGGTCTTCTATCTCGGCTACCGCAATCTCCGCATTCTTCCGTTCGTCACGTATCCGCTGCTGGTGAGCACGCTGCTCGCCTTCCCTGCCGATCTCCTCGTGTACGGGCAGCTCAACGCCGTCTCGCTCTCCTTTGCCGCCATTCTCTACGGCCTGTCCATCGACATCGGCGTGCACTTCTACAATCGGCTGCTGGAGGAGCGCCGACGCCTCCCGCTGCGCGCCGCGGTAGCGACGACACTCGCCGGCCTGTTTCGGCCCACACTGGCCGCGAGCCTGACGAGCGCGGTCGTCTTCGTGGTCATCGGGTTCTCGTGCATGGCGGGGGTCAGCCAGCTCGGCTTTCTGACCGCGTTCGGCATCGCGCTGAACCCGTTGCAGCTCCTCGTCCTCTATCCCGCGCTCGCCTTCTACCTGCCGCGCTCGGTCGAGGCGCCCGACGTCGTCGGCATGCCCCGCTTGGCGCGGCTGGCAGCCGCGGCGTCACGGCGCGCCGGCTGGGTGTGCGGCACGGCCGCCGCGGCGAGCGTTGTCTTTCTGATCGCGGCCACGCGGGTGCCGCTGGACGTCGGTCTCACGCACCTGCGGCCGTCCCTCTCGGGAGCGGCGCGGGTTCAGGACGAGATCGAGGCGCGCTTCGGCAGACAGGCGCTCGGCGGCGCGGTGCTGGTGCGCCGCGCGGATCTCGAAGCTGCGCTGGCGGACAGCGAGCGGGTGGGGCAGCAACTGGAGACCTATCGAAACACGGGCCTGGTAGGATCGATCAGCAGCGTCGCCACGCTTCTTCCCTCGGCGCGGACGCAGCGTGAACGCCTGGCTCGTTACAACGCCCTGCCGCGCCGCACGGCCATGCGCGACCTTCGCGCGGCGCTGCCGCGCCACGGTTTCAGTGCCGCGCCGTTCGAGTCCTTCATCGCGGAGTTCGAGCGCGAGCGCCACGAGATCCTCCATCGCGGCGATCCCGCCCTGACCCCGCTCGCCCCGCTGATCGATCGATACGTGCGCGAGCAGGGTGGCGAATACACCGTCGCCACCCACGTCGAGCCGGCCCCGGGCGAGAGTCTCGGGACGGTCGGTTCGCGGCTGCATGACGATCTCGCGGGCACGGATGTCACCGTGACCGGGCGAACGTTGCTCGAGAGCGCGCTCCATCGGGTGCTCCGGCGCGAGCTGGTCGGCTTCCTGCTGCTCGCCCTGCTCGGCAATGTCGTCCTGCTGCTCGCCACCTTTGGGCTCACCGAGGCCGTGATCATCATGGCGCCGGTCGCATGGGCCGTGAGCGCGCTGCTCGCCGCGATGTGGTCGACGGGCACGCCCCTCAACCCCGTCAATCTCATCGCGCCGACGCTCGTTCTGGGGCTCGGCGTGGACTACGGAGCGTTCCTGGTCGCGGGCGCGCGCGAGGCGGGCGACATCGGGGAGGCGGTCCGCCACAACGGCCGGGCGCTGGTGGTGACCGGGCTCACCACCGTGGTCGGCTTCGGATGTCTGAGCCTGTCCCGCTATCCGGCACTGTCGAGCATGGGCCTGCTCGCCGCCGCCGGGCTGCTGCTGGCGCTCGCCGCCTCGATGATTCTCGTGCCGGCGCTGTGGGGCGCGCTGCGTCGAGCGTAGCGAGGCCCGGCGCGCACGCAGCGCCGCGGGACCGGGCGCTATGCGCGCGCGTACATGGCGACGATCCCCGCGCCGCCGAGGCCGAGATTGTGTTGCAGAGCGACCTTCGCGCCCGCGACCTGGCGCTTCTCGGCCTGGCCGCGGAGCTGCCAGCAGAGCTCGGCGCACTGCGCGAGCCCGGTCGCGCCGAGCGGATGACCTTTCGAGAGCAGGCCACCCGACGGATTGACGACCCAGCGGCCGCCGTAGGTGCAGGCATCCTCTTCGACGAGCTTCTCGCCCTCGCCTTCCTTGCAGAGGCCGAGTCCCTCGTAGGTGATGAGCTCGTTCGTGCTGAAGCAGTCGTGGAGCTCGATGACCTGGACGTCGTTCGGGCCGAGCCCGGCTTCCTCGTAGACCTTGCCCGCCGCGCGCTCAGTCATGCCCATGCCGACCATGCCGATGTTGCCGCGCCCGAAATCCTCGAACTTGTCCGTCGCCATCGCCATGGACAGGATCTCGAGCGGCGCCGGATGCGGATGCGCGCGAAGGTAGGCCTCGGAGACCAGCACGGCGGCCGCGGCGCCGTCGGACGTGGGACAGCACTGGAGCACCGTGAGCGGATCGTAGACCAAGCGCGAGGCGAGCACCTCATCGAGCGAGAACGCCTCGCGGTACTGTGCCCGCGGGTTGTGCACCGAGTGCCGGTGGTTCTTGACGGCGATCTTGGCGAAGGTCTCCTTCTTCGTGCCGTACTTCTCCATGTGGTCGCGGCCGCCGTTGCCGAACATGCGGGCCGCGATCGGAGCCGACTTGGTCTTCTCGGTCTCCTGGCGCACCTCTTCGAGACCCTGGAGCTGGTTTTCGAGCGGGCCCTTCTGCATCTTTTCGAAGCCGAGGGCGAGCACGCATTCGCTCTGGCCGAAGCGGATCGCGTTGTAGCCGAGCAGGAGCGCCGTGGAGCCCGTGGAGCAATTGTTGTTCACGTTGTAGACGGGAATCCCCGTCATGCCGACGTTGTAGACGCACTGCTGGCCGAGGGTGCTCATGCCGGTCACGTAGCCGCAGAACGCCTGCTCGATGGCGTCGAAATCGACGCGCGCATCTTTGAGTGCCTGATTGGCGGCTTCTTGCGTGAGATCGCGGACATCCCGTTCGCAACGTTCGAACTTGGTCATGCCCACACCAATGACGTAGACGCGCCTGCCGTCCTTCATGTCAGTTCCTCCGGTCGGGGTGAGAATCGTAGGGTACGGAAGGATTAGCTAGTGGCGTCGATCGGGTCAACCCGGGAACCGGGACACCCTCCTGCCGGCCGCCCAGCGGAGCGCGCACGCTCACCACGGCGGTCGCCGAATCAGGGCCGCGGGCCCGACGCTTGGCTAGGAGTCGCGGCCCGCCGCTGCCGCGGTGCGGCGTGCGGTCGACGTGCCGCAGTTCGCGGGGAAGGGGGAGGCCTGCAGCCAATCGTACTGCGGATGGTAGGCAAAGATGGCGGAGCCGCCGCGGATCGTGTCGATCACCCGCGATGCCACCCCCGGCGCGAGCGCCGGGCATCCCTGGCTCCGCCCGAGCCGGCCGTGTCGAGCGGCGAACCCCTCGCTGACGTAGGACGCGGCGTGCACGACCACCGCGCGATCGAAGGCACGGTCGTTCACTCCCGGCTCCAGCCCCTGGAGGCGGAGCGAGCGCCCGTGGCGCCCGAGGTACGTGTCGCCGGTCACGAACAGACCAAGGCTCGACTGGTGGCTCCCCGGCTCGTTCGAGAAGCGGGTGGCGACGTCGTCGCCGCTGGCGCGGCCATGGGCGACCAGCTCCTCGTGCAGCAACCGCCGGCGGGCGAGGTCGAGGACCCAGAGGCGGCGCTGCGTCGACGGCAGCGAGTAGTCGATCACGGTCAGGACCGACGGCTTTCGGACCTGCCCGGAGCGCTCGGCGCAGGAAGCCGCGCGCAGCGCCAGGGCGAGCACGCTACGGTCGAGGGCCGGTGCCTGGGCGGCGAGGCTGTCGACCAGGAGGCTCGACGAGGGGTCTGCTCGGGCGATGTCGACGGAGCTTGTCGCGGCTGCAAAGGCGAGCGCGACTGCCAGACCAAGCTTTCTCAATGTCATCCGACGTGAGTTGCCCATGCCCTCTACCGGAGGGTGATTCCATCATCGGACGTTGTCGGTTCGAGCTTGAGGCGCTCGGCGAGATGCTGCACCCTCCTGCCTCCACACCGCCCGTACGCCAGCGCCGGCTGTTCCCTACACGTCGCGGGTCGAAAAGTCGAATGGTACGCCAATCGCCAGGCGCGTCATAGACGAAAAACGCCGCGTACGCGCACCAGTTGAGAACGATCGCACCGGCGAGCTCCGGGCCGGGCTCGGTCGCAGCAGGAAAAGACATGCCGCATCGTCCATCGGACACGCCATGCGGCCGCGCATGACGGTCGCTCATGGGGATGAACGGCGAGCTCGACGGCTCCGCGAGACGGGTCCCGTAGCGCGTCGGCGGCCCGGCGCCTGCGCCTGTGCCCCGGCGTCGTACGCGTGCCACTCCTGCGGCAGGATCGCGATCTCGCCCTTGCGCAGGTTGACGAAAGCCATCTCGGGAAGGCTGAAGAGCGCGGCCCGGGCACCCGCCACCAGTCGGCGGCCGCGGTCGAACGGTAGCGTCACGATCCCGAGTGCGCTCGCTCCGGCACCGATACCGAGGTTCACCAGACCGAGGAGCGGCCGGGGAGCCACGGCGTCCTCGGTGAAGAAGAGAAAGGGCTCGCCAAAGTGCACCGTGGGCTGAATCGTCGACGTCAGCGTATTCGATTCGCGCAGGTACACCAGCAACGGGCTCTGCCGTGTCACCAGCCGCGCGAGTCGCTGCCGCCGATACGACGGGAGCCGGCTGCGCGCTGTGACCCGGTAGGTGTCACGAACGGCGCGGTGTGCGACGATCGGGATGAAGTTGGCCGTTCCCGTCATCTCCACGTGACCGCCCAGTCGGCTGCGGGCTTCCGCACGCACGCGCGCCGCAGCCAGATCGGCGGCCGCGCTCCCCGTCTCGGGATCGAGCCCGGCCTCCAGCGTCCGGAAGATCTCGGTGACACAGTTCCTGCTGACCACGTGGTAGGGATACAGCCCCACGAGCTGCGCCTCGACGTCGCGCTCGATGCGTCGCGCCTGAGCCGTGCCGGTTTCGAGCGCCGATCGGCCGAGCTGCGGCCGCGGCCACGACGCCCGCAGCGGCACGGCCTTCACCGGCAGCGGCGTGCCGGGATAGACCCGCAGCGGCGTCCCGTGCTCGACGGCAGCCTCGAGCTCGAGCAGGAGATTCGCCGCCGTCTCGAGCCGACTCCAGGTTGCCTCGCCGCTGTCCCGGGACGCGAATATCGCGACCCGCGCGCGCGCGAACTCGTCCCGCCGCTCCGCCAGGATCGCGCGTAGGACGTGCTGGTACCGGCGCACCGTGCCGGACGGAAGCTCCTGAGGGTGCTCTGGAAAACCATCGAGCACGACGAGCCGACCCGAGGCCGCCGACCGCTCCAGCGCCGCCAGCCGCGCCATGCCAACCAGAAGCGGGAAGCCCACGTCCGGGCGCCGTGAGCCGAGCAGTCGCACGACATCGGTCCTCAGGTTCTCCGCCAGCGTGCGCAGACGATGAATCTCTTCGTCACTCAGCTGAAAGGCCGGATCCTCGGAGGTCCGCAGCGTCGTGGCGCGCGGGCAGGCGCCGGTGCGCAGCACCTCGACGGCGAGCCAGGCGAGAAGGAGCTCGCCGTAACGATCGGAGAAGCCTGCTCGCGCCGCCGGGATGAGATCCGGCGCGAAGGTGGGGATCCGGTGCGGCGACACATCGACGGTCAATGCTTCGATCTCGGCGCGCAGATCGTCCGATCGCCTGGTCAGATAGTCGTTGCCATGTGTGTAGCCGACTTGCTCGCGCAGTAACTCGAGCGCCGGTGTGGGGAACGGACTGCCGTGCGCGAATGCATGGGCGGCGCCGCGCACGTCGTCCGCCGGCGCGTCGACCACGAAATACGCGGAACCGGGCAGCTCGACGCCGGGCCCACCGGGCGCCTCGCCGGCGCGGCCCGGAGCCGCCGCGTCGCGTAGGAACTCGAGCACCTGCCGGTCCCGCCGGCGCGATTCGAGCAGCTCGAGCTGGCTCTGCTGGACGAGGTGCCGTCTGTCGAACGCGTCGTGCAAACGCGCGTACGTGTCCGCGGACACCGCGATACGGCTCACGTGCACGGTTCGATTTCCGAGGCCCCGATACACGTACTCGAAGCTCTCGGAGGTTTCCTTGACCGCCCGGATGATCCCCGGCTCCGCGTGCTGGAAGTGAAACGTCACGTCCCCGAAGCGCACGGCGGCGTGCCCGCCGCTGGAGGCGCCCGAGTTCGGCTCGATGTAGAGATAGTCGAAGGTGCGATCAGTCGGCCCGGCCGCGATCGCCCCGGGCGCTGCGGTCAGCAGAGCCGCCGCCAGTACGAGCAGTATAAGCCGTATAAGCTTGTCGAGCTTTGGGTCTGCACCGACGCTCGGTCGGAGCGCCGTCGGAATCATCGCGCGGCGTCGTACGCCTCCTGCATCCACTCGGCCTGCTCGTCCGTGGTGGTGAGGTTCTGCTTGAAGGCGTCGACTTCGACCTGCCGCGCATCGGCCTGCGCCAGACCGGCGCCGATGCCGCGGAACGTTGCCTTGTTGCGCTCCCAATCGGAGATGCCGTGCTTCGCCGCCAGCGCCGAGAGCTCGCGCCGGAGCTCGTCGGGCCGTCCACCAGACTTCATGTAGGCGGCGGTGTAGTCGCGGACGTCGCCCTCGTAGGCGCTCTCGGGGCTGCTGCTCCGGGAGGACGAGGCGAACGGGCTCGAGATGCTCTTCGAAATGCTGACGGAGCTGTCGGAGAACGAGCACCCGACCGAGAGCACGCTCAGGGCTACGAGCAGGGCATGCGGGTGCCGCCGCGGGCGAGGTGTCGTGGCCATCGTTCTCTCTCCTCCGATCGGACGCGGACGTGGCGGAGGCTCCTATAACGCGCCCTCGCTTGTCAACGGCCGGGGCAACAGCGCGGCGACGCATCGGCGCCGGCGCTGCCGTCATCTCTCGAACCCGTCGTCCTTACTTCGCCGCGCGGCGGTGGTCACCAGCACCATCCCGACGGCGACCGTCGCCACCGCCACGATGAAGAGCACGTAGACAGTGGTGTTCATGATGGAGCCGCCCGGCGAGAGCCCACGCACGCCGTAAGCGGCGCCGAGGGCGGACGCGATCACGTTGCCGTAAGCGGTGACGATCATGCACCAGGCGATGGTGACGGCCCGCCCGGCACTCAGCCCGAGCGTGGGCCCGACCGCCGCCACGCCGATCACGAGCAGGCCGTTGAGCAACCCCTCGAGATGAGCCATCCGCCACGCGCGCTCCGAGCCTTCCATGCTGCCGAGTAGCACGAGCCCGAAGGGGAGGCCGAGGGCGAGACCGAGCAGGAAGACGATGCCACCATGGTAGATCATTCGCGCCTGGAGCCGTGCGTCCATCGCCGATAACCTCCTGAACGTCCCGGAGCTCTCCGGAAGCTCTCCGGGCAGTGCTCCCGGGGCCGATGGAGCGCGCGGGCGTGACGACGTCGAGGGTAACGGCAAGCGCTGCGGCAGAGCAACTGGAGCGGGGTGGGGCGCCGGCTCCTCGCGAACGAATGGTGGCTCGCTCGAAGTGGCCTTGACACCTCGGGCGAGGCTGGCCTATTCAGGCAAGCGTTCAAGCATTTGATTTAATTGTCTGATTGAATCGATTCCGGGCACGCGGGTCGCATCGCGCCGGCGCATCGCGGGAGCAACACGCCATGGCCATTCACTACCGCAAGGACGGCCACGTCGTCACCATCACCATCGATCGGCCCGAGGCCCGCAACGCCCTCGATCTCGAGCATTTTGGTGAGCTGGCGCTTGCCTGGGTGCGGTTTCGCGACGATGACGACGCCTACGTGGCAATTCTCACCGGCGTCGACGACGTGTACTGCGTCGGCGCGGACCTGAAGAGCTTCATCAGCGTCGTCACCGAGAGCGCCGACCGCCTCGCCGCGGGCGAGGCGAAGAAGGTCCAGGAGGGCCAGAAGTACCCGATCGCGGCGTCGCTGGTGGCGGTGCTCCGCGACGGCGCCACGCTCGACGACGGCAGCGAGTTCAAGCTCTACAAGCCGGTCGTCGCCGCTGTGAACGGGATCTGCGCGGCCGGCGGCCTCGAGATGCTGTGGAACACGGATCTGCGGGTGGCGGCTGACACGGCGTGGTTCCAGCTCGCGGAGCCGCGCCGTGGCCTGTTCCCCGGCGGCGGCTCGACGGTGCACAGCGCGCGACAGCTCACCTGGTGCAACGCCATGGAGGTGCTACTGCTTGCCGATCGCATCAGCGCCGAGCGCGCGCTGGAGATGGGCCTGGTGAATCGCGTCGTGCCGCGCGACGCAGTCATGGAGGAGGCGCGCGCGCTCGCCGAGACCGTGTGCAAGAACGGTCCGCTGGCCGTGCGGGCGTGCAAGCAGTCGGCCAAGGAGGCCACGTTCCTACCCCTCAAGGAGGCGCTCGACAACGAGATGAGCTACTCGGCGAGTGTGTTCATGAGCGAGGACGCGAAGGAAGGCATCAAGGCCTTCAAGGAGAAGCGCCCCCCGGTCTGGAAGAACCGGTGAGCGGCGCGCGAAGGAGCACCGCATGGCGACGATCTACCACGACGAGGATGCGAGCCTTAGCACGCTCGCCGAGGCGACGATCGCCGTCGTCGGCTACGGCAACCAGGGGCGATCTCAGGCGCTGAACCTGCGCGACTCCGGCCTGCGCGTGATCGTAGGAAACATTCCGGACGCGTCCTTCGAGCAGGCGCGCCGTGACGGTTTCGCCCCGGTCTCCATCGCCGAGGCCTGCCGTGCCGCCGATGTGATTCTCCTGCTCACGCCCGACGAGGTCATGCCGGAGGTCTACGCCGAGCAGGTGGCGCCGCACCTCGAGGCGGGCGACGTGCTCGTCTTCGCGCACGGCTACAACATCGCATTCGGGCTGATCGTGCCGCCGCCCACGATCGACGTGGTGCTCGTGGCGCCGCGCATGATCGGCATCGGCGTGCGCGACACCTACGTCACCGGCACGGGTTTTCCGAGCGTGGTCGGCGTCCATCAGGACGCCTCTGGCGAGGCACGGGCACGCATGCTCGCCATTGCCAGGGGCATCGGCTCGACGCGCGCCGGCTGCATCGAGATGTCCATGCTCGAGGAGGCGACCCTCGATCTGTTCACCGAGCAGGCCTTCGGCCCGGCCTTCGGCCGCGTGATGATGACCGCGATCGACACCCTGGTCGAGGCGGGCTTCCCGCCCGAAGCCGTGCTGCTCGAGCTCTACCTTTCCGGTGAGCTGGCCTATTCCTTCCAGAAGATCCGCGAGGTCGGCCTCGTGAAGCAGATGGACTACCATTCGCACACGAGCCAGTACGGCTCGCTCACGCGCAGCGCCAGATTCTCGGACCTCGACGGCACGCTGCGCGCCCGGATGCAGGAGGTGCTCGAGGAGATCCGCTCCGGGCAGTTCGCGCAAGAATGGTCGGGCGCACAGGCCAGCGGGCGGGAGATGCTCGAGCGCGTGCGGGCGATCCGGGAGCAGCTCCCCGTGACGCACTGGGAGGATAGCGCGAGGGAAGCGTTCCGGATGGGCGCGCAGGCCCACGAAGCTGGCGCCGCGACTGCCGGTCACACGGCCGGCGGAGCTGTTGGTCATGGCGCCGGCACCGACGCTCGTGAAGCGACGCGCGCCGCCGGGGTGGCCGGGAGCGCGCCAGTGCCAGAGCCGGCGGGCGGGGCAACCACGCGATCGCGCTGATGGGTTTGCTCGAGGGCAAGGTCGCGATCGTCACCGGCGCCGCCCGCGGCATCGGACGGGCCGAAGCGTTGTGCCTGGCCGCCGAGGGCGCCAAGGTCGTCGTCAACGATCTCGGCGGCGAGTGGGACGGCGCGGGCAGCGATGCGCGCCCGGCCGAGCGCGTCGTCGCAGAGATCCGGGACGCGGGCGGCGAGGCGGTCCCGAGCTTCGAGAGCGTGTGCGACTTTGCCGCGGCAAAACGCATCGTCGATGGCGCCGTGGCCGCGTTCGGCCGCCTCGATCTCCTCGTCAACAACGCCGGGTTCGTGCGCGACCGGATGCTCTTCAACATGAGCGAGGAGGACTTCGACGCCGTCGTCGCCGTGCACCTGAAGGGAACCTTCTGCATGGCGCGCTGGGCGGCGTCCTACTTCCGCGAGGCCAAGCACGGCGGCAGCATCGTGAACACGACGTCGCAGGCCGGCCTCACCGGTAACGTTGGCCAGTCGAACTACAGCGCCGCCAAGGGCGCCATCGCCATCATGACCCTTACGTGGGCGCACGAGCTGCGCAAGTACGGCGTGATCTGCAACGCGATCGCGCCGACGGCCCGCACCCGGATGACGGAGCGGACGTTCGGTACCATCACGGTCCCCGAGGGCGAGTTCGACGCGGCTGCGCCCGAGAACGTCGCGCCGCTCGTCGCGTACCTCGGCAGCGACGACGCGCGCCGGCGCGACATCACCGGCTGCATCTTCAACGTCCGCGGCGGGGACGTCGAGGTCTTCGAAGGATGGCGCACCGTCAAGGGCATCCAGCACGATGGGCGTTGGACGGCGTCGGCGCTGGAGGTCCGCATGTCCGAGCTGTTCTCGTGACGGACATGTTACATCGGCCGTTGCTCGGCGGCGCGGGGAAGCGGCGGCGGTACGGCCATTGGAATCGGCTGCACCGGGATCATGCCCTGGCGGCGGGCGTAGCGCATGGCGCCGGCGCGGAACAGCCGCGGCAGCAGCGCCTTCAGCACATAGGGGAAGCGCAGCGAGGCCGGCACGAACACCTCGGCGCGATTACGCTCGACGGCCCGCACCGTGGCGCGCGCGACGGCCTCCGCCGGAATCATCATCCGGCGCGGTCCCTCGGGAAAATCCTTGAAGGATTCGCGCTCGAAGAAATCGGTCGCCACCGTCCCCGGGTTCACGGTGGTGATGCCGATGCCGTAGGGCTCGAGCTCGTAGGCGAGCGACTCGGCCAGGCCGACGATGGCGAACTTCGTCGCCGCGTAGCCCGTGTGCCGTGGCGACGCGATGCGACCGGCGATCGAGGCGATGAAGACCAGATGCCCGCTGCGCTGCTCGAGGAGTGTCGGCAGCACGGCGCGCGTCACGTACAGGCTGCCGAAGTAGTTCACCTGCATGAGCGCATGGAACTCCTCCAGGTTTGCCGCCAGGAACGGAGCGTAGGAGCCGAAGCCGGCGTTGTTGACGACCAGATCGATGCGGCCGAAGCGGTCGACGGTGTGCCGCACGGCGGCCGCCACCTCGGCCGGGTTCGCGACGTCGCAGACCGCGAAGGTGGACTCCGGCGCGTGGCGCTGCGCGGCGGCGGCGACGCCGGCGAGCTCGTCGTGCGAGCGGGCGAGCGCCACGATGCGGACGCCACGCTCGGCGAGCGCCAGGCTGATGGCGCGGCCGATGCCGCGTGAGGCTCCAGTGACGATGGCGACGCGCCCGCGATCGAGCTGCATGGGTGGCCTCCTCTCGGGAGAGCAACGGTAGGCGTGATCGCGCCGGGCTGTCAATCTGCAATGCTGCAACGCCGCAACGCAGCCATGCTGAAATGCACCAGCCGTTACAACCGCTGAAGGGCCGCCGCTGGCCGCAGCCCTCGTGGGGGCGCCGCTACCGCACGCTCGTGCGGGAGAATCATCTGTTCACGCAGGCGAACTTCGTCGACCGTCTGGCCGGGCTCTACGAGGACCGGCCGCTCATGTTCCTGGATCAGCCGCTCGACTACCCGTTCCATCGCGGCGCCGAGGTGACCTACCGCATCGCGAGCCGGTACGTGAACCGGGCGGGCAATGCGCTGCGTCGTCTGGGCGTAGGCCGGGGCGACCGCGTGGCGCTGATCACGGCGAATCGCATCGAGCTCGCCTTCGTCGAGTTCGGCGCGCAGAAGATCGGCGCCGTGCCGGTGCCGCTCAATTTCATGCTGAAGGCGGACGAGATTCGTTACCTCGTCGAGGACTGCGGCTGCCGGGTCCTGGTCACCGATCGCGCCGTGTTCGAAGGGAACATCGGCGAGCGGCGGCGCGTGCCATCGATCGAGCACTGGGTGCTTGTCACCAGCCGGGAGGTACCCGAGGGCTTCCACTCGCTCGGCGCCCTGATGGCGGACGCGCCGGAAACCCTGGCGCCCGTGGAGCTCGCGCCCGACGATCTGGTGGTCGTGTTCTACACCGGCGGCACGACGGGTTTTCCCAAGGGTGCCATGCTGACCAACCGCGGGCTCATGGAGAGCGTGCGGCGCTATGCGCGGCTCTTCGGCTTCCTGCCGCGGTTGCCGCACCACCTGAGCCTGCTCGTCATGCCGCTCGCCCACACGAGCGGCCATCAGGCCCTGCTGCTTCACATCGCCATGGCAACGCCGACGCTCTTCATGGGACGCTTCGACGCGTCGGCGATGCTCGATGCCATCGAGACCCACGGTGTCACGGTCTTCTCGGGCACGCCGCCCATGTACCGGATGCTGCTCGGCGCCGGCGCCGCGACCCGCAACCTGCGCTCGATCCGCATCTGGGGCGGAGGCGGGGACGCGTTTCCGGACGACCTGATCCGCACCTTCCGGGACCTCGCCGCGCGCAAGGTGCTCGGGCTCACCGTCCGCCCGCGCTTCGCGCGCGGCTACGGGATGGCGGAGACCTGCGGCCAGATCTCGGTGGCCCTCGGCGGGCCGATGGGGGAGGGCTGCGTCGGCCGCGTCATCAAGGCGCTCGAGCATCGCATCGCCGCCGAGGACGGCCGCGACGTGCCGGCCGGGGAGATCGGCGAGCTCGTCGTGCGCGGCCCGACGGTCATGTCCGGCTACTGGGGCGATCCGGAGCGCACGCGCCAGGTGTTGCAGGACGGCTGGCTGCGCACCGGCGATCTCGTGCGCCGGGGGCCGCGCGGCCGTCTCTACATGGTCGCGCGCGAGAAAGAGGTCATCAAGTGCGGCGGCTATACGATCTTTCCCGCCGAGGTGGAGCGGGAGATGGAAGCGCATCCCGCCGTCGCCCGCTGCGCCGTCGTCGGCCTGCCGCACGAGGTCAAGGGCGAGATGCCGGTGGCCGCCGTCGAGCTCGAGGCGGGCAGCGGCGCCACCCCGCAGGAGCTTTCCGCGTGGGCGCTCGAGCACATCGCCGCCTACCGCTGCCCGCGCGAGGTCGTGGTCGTCGACGCCATCCCGATCACGTTCGCCTTCAAGCCGCGGCGGCGGGAGGTGCGCGAGCGGCTGCTACAGATGGGCATCAAGGTCGAACCGAAGCGGCGCGCGGTATCGTGAGGAGCGCATGGGAACGGACGATATGAAACTGCGGGAGCTGCGCGACAAGATCGCGATCGCCGGGATCGGCCTCTCCCGCTTCGGCAAGCTCCCCGGGGTGAGCGCCATGGGCTTCGCCCTCGAGGCGGCCAAGCGCGCGATGGAAGACGGTGGCGTCGCCCGCGACGACATCGACGGCGTGCTGGTGCTGATGCCGCCGGTCATGGGTGAGCAGCACGGCTGGGGCTCGCGGGTCGCCGCGTACCTGGGGATCACGCCGGCCTTCTGCGCCACGATGGACATGGGCGGCGCGACGCCGATCGGCATGATCCAGACGGCGGCGATGCTGATTCACGCCGGCATGTGCCGGACGGTGCTCTGCACCTTCGGCTGCCAGAACAATCCCCAGGGCGTGATCCCGATGCTGTTCGGCTCCCAGTTCTCGATTCCGTACGGCGACATCGGCGCCATCACGTTCATGGCGCACGTCGGTCGGCGGCAGATGCACGAGCACGGCGTCAAGAGTGAGCACTACGGCGCGATCGCGGTGGCGTTCCGGAACCATGCCGCGACCAACCCGCAGGCGCAGAAGCGCGAGCGGTTCACGCTCGAGGACCACCAGCAATCGCGGCTGATCGTCGATCCGCTGCGCCTGCTCGATTGCTGCCTCGTCACCGACGGCGGCGGCGCCTGCATCGTCACCAGCACCGAGCGCGCCCGCGATCTGCCCCAGCCGCTCTGTGTGGTGAAGGGCTTCGGCCAGGTGCATTCCTCGGAGGTGATCCGGCCCTGGGACGACGGCCGCGGCGGCGGCAGCGAGGCCGCCGAGACGGCGTACCGGATGGCGGGGGTCGGCCCGCGGGACATCCAGGTCGTGCAGCTCTACGACGGCTTCACGCCGCTCGTCATGCACGAGCTCTCGGCCTACGGCTTCTGCAAGCCCGACGAGGCGGGCCCATTCGTCGCCGCCGGCAACCTGGAGCTCGGCGGCCGGCTGCCGGCGAACACCGCCGGCGGGCTCCTCTCCGAGGGCCATCTGAGCGGCTTCGGCCACATCGCCGAGGGCGTGCGCCAGATCCGCGGCACGTCCCACAGCCAGGTGCCGGGCTGCGAGATCAGCATGATCACCGGCTACGGTGGTGCCCCGCACGAGCCGCCACCGACGGTTGCCTACACGGTGGCGATCCTGGGGAAGGGATGAGTGAGGCGCAAAAGACGTCCGTCCAAGTAAAGCTGCGCAAGCAGATGCAAGAAGGAATGGCGCAATGTTCCAGCTCGACAAACCCCTACCGGCCATCAACGAGGACACCGCGCCCTACTGGGAGGGCACGCGGGCGGGCGAGCTGCGCGCGCAGCGGTGCGCGGACTGCGCGCACCTGCGCTTTCCGCCGTCCATCCTCTGTCCGCGCTGCCTGAGCGAGCACGCCGAGTGGCAGCGCCTGTCGGGCCGCGGGAAGATCTTCACCTACATCGTCGTGCATCGCCCCCAGCATCCGGCCTTCTTCTCGGATGCTCCCTACAACGTCGCCATCGTCGAGCTGGAGGAAGGGCTGCGCACGCACACGGCCATCGTCGGCTGCGCCAACGAGGATCTGCGCGTCGGCATGCCGGTCGAGGTCGTGTACGAGAAGATCGACGACGAGGTGACGCTACCGAAGTTCAAGCCGGTGCGCTGAGACGGACAGCCCCGTTGCATCATCGAGGGATCGGCGCCGAGCCGACCCGGTTCACGAGGAGACGACGATCGATGGATTTCGCATTCACGCCGGAGCAGGAAGCCTACCGCGAGACGATCCGTAACTTCATAAAGCGCCATTGCCCGGTCGAGCTCGACCGGCAGCTCGAACGCGAGGAGCGCTACCCGCACGACCTCGTGCCGAAGCTGGCCGAGACCGGCATCCTCGGCGTCTACTTTCCCGAGGAGTACGGCGGCATCGGCGGCAACGCCGTCGACTTCTGCCTCACGTGCGAGGAGCTCGCCTACGGCAGCGAGGCGGCATCCGCCTGTTACCTGCTGCCGGTGTTCTTCGTTGGCCACATGCTCAAGATGAACGGCAGCGAGGAGCAGCGTCGGACCTACATCCCGCGGATCGTCCAGGGGAAGCTCAAGGGCGCCTTCGCGCTCACGGAGCCCGAGGCCGGCTCGGACGCCGCGGCGGTGAAGACCAATGCCGTGGCGGACGGCGACGCCTTCGTCCTCAACGGCCACAAGCACTACATCTCCGGCGCCGACGTCGCCGACTACATCATGACCATCACCCGCACCAACAAGGACGACCGCTACAACGGCATCACCATCTTCATGGTGGACCGCAAGCTGCCGGGCGTCGAGATCCGGAAGCAGGCGAAGATGGGGTCGAAGGTCATCTCGTTGTGCGAGGTCTTCTTCGACAACGTACGCGTGCCGCGCACGATGATCATGGGCGGCGCCGAGGGCCTCAACCAGGGCTGGTGGCAGATGATCCGTAGCCTCGACATGGAGCGGCTGATGGTGGCGATCTCCCACATCGCGATTGCGCGCAAGGCCTTCGACCTGGCGCTCGAGCACGCGAAGACGCGGGTACAGTTCGGCCGGCCGATCGGCTCCTTTCAAGCTGTCCAGATGCAGATCGCCGACATGGCGATCGGCATCCAGGCCGGCCGGCAGATGACGTACCACGCCGCCTGGCTGCACTCGCAGGACAAGCCCTGCTCGCTCGAGGGCGCCATGGCCAAGGTCTTCTGCACCGACATGTGCCTCAAGGTGTGCGAGCTCGGCATGCAGGTGCTGGGCGGACAGTCCTACCTCGAGGACAACGACATGAACCGCTGGGTGCGGATGGCGCTGCTCGGCCCCGTGGGCATGGGCAGCAACAACATCCAGCGCTCGGTCATCGCGAGCATGCTCGGGCTGCCGATGCGGGATTTGCGGTGAGGCGTCTTGACCATCGGCTGCTCGCTGGCGTGAGGCGCGCCACGTGATCTGCGCACACTGCAACCCACGACGCCGGGAGCGCCAAGTTCTGTCCGAAGTGCGCGTGAAGGAAACGCAAATCGCAAGGAGCGTCCCCAGACGGTAAAAAATACAACCGCGGCCCGTAGCATTTCCATGGAACGATCGGCCCAGGTCCGCGGGTAAAGGTTTGGTCTCCCCGAGGAAGGGGCTCCAGAGTAGACGCCACGGCCCGGCCCGATACTTGCTGACAAGTCAACCGATCCTGATTGTGGGTCGGGACAACGAGTGGGCCATGCTATACGATCCTTCGCCGTCCGGCCTCACCCCCAACACCCCGCCGGGCTGCCACGGCGCTTCGTAATGAGGGTCAAGATGATGCGACTCAAGATGCGACTCCCGTCCACTGTGGTCCTCACGCTCATCACGTTGGTGAGTCCCGCGTTCGCAGTCGATCATCCGGTCGGTGGCGACAAACTGCTCCTGGTGGACACGAGCCCGACGAAGCGGAAGGTGCGCTTCAAGGCGAGGCAGGATCCGAACATCAATCCGGCGATGGCCGGGAATCCCACGGTGCTCGGCGCGACTCTCGAAGTCACCGGCAGCGGGCCCGGTGACGGCGCGTCGGGCCCGATCACCCTCGGCGCGAGCAACTGGGACGGCCTCGGCAATCCACCCGGCAGCAAGGGCTACAAGTTCTCGGATCCGAGCCGGGCCACTGGCGTGAGGACCGTCTTCTTCAAGCCGGGGGCCTCCGGCGGCACGCTCACGGTGTTCGGCGGCGGCAGCAACTGGCCGTACGCCATCACGCAGCCGCAGGACACGATCAGCGTCCGCTTCACCATAGGCAGCGACATCTACTGCGCTGTGTTCACGACCTTCGTCACCAACCAGCCAGGGAAGGTGGCCGCACGGAATGCGCCGCCCCCAGTCGATTGCGGGCCGGCGCCGACTACCACCACGACGACCACGATGACCACGATGACAACGACGCCCACGACGACAACGACGACGCTGCCCGCTGCCTGCGGCAACGGCGCGGTGCAAGGCAGCGAGGAGTGCGACGACGGCGGAACGTTGAACGGAGACGGCTGCTCGGCGACCTGCCAGCTCGAGAGCGTCAACCCGGCGCTCTGCGCCGGCATCCCGACAGTCACGGGCACGAACCTGGACACGGTGGCGATCGCGAGCGGCCTCGAGGCGCCGGTGCACATCGCGGCGCCGCGGCTCGATCCGAGCCGCGTCTTCGTCGTCGAGCAGCCCGGGCGCATCCAGGTGGTCACGAACGGCGTACAGCAAGGCACGCCGTTCCTCGCGATCGAGGGCATCGTGAGGGACACGGGCAGCGAGGAAGGGTTGCTCAGCGTCGCGTTCGACCCGGACTACGAGACCAACCGCTTCTTCTACGTGTACTACGTGAACAACTCCGGCGACCTCGTCATCGCGCGCTACGAGGCCAACCCCGGGAACGCCGACGATGCGCTCGAGGGGAGCCAGCACATCATCATCACGATCCCACATCCCGGGGCCGGCAATCACAACGGCGGCAACCTCAATTTCGGTCCCGACGGCTTCCTCTACGCCGCGACGGGTGACGGCGGTGGCGGCGGTGACCCATCCGACAACGCGCAGAACGACGCGGTCCGGCTCGGCAAGCTCCTGCGTATCGACGTCGACACCGACACCGTCACGAACTGGGCCAAGGGGCTCCGCAACCCCTTCCGCTTCAGCTTCGACCGTGCGAACGGCGACCTCTACCTCGGCGACGTCGGCCAGGGGTCATGGGAAGAGATCGACTACGACCCGGCACCCATCACCGCGGGCATGAACTACGGCTGGGACGATATGGAGGGCCGGCACTGCTTCGAACCATCGGCTGGCTGCCTGACGGCCGGGCGGACGCTGCCCGTTCTCGAATACTGCAACGCCGGTTGCGCTGCTCCGGCCGATCCCGACTGCACCGTCGCGGCATGCAGCGTGTTCCAGCCGGAGAAAGGCAACGCGGTCATCGGCGGATTCGTCTACCGCGGTTGCGCCCTGCCCGACCTGCAGGGCGAGTACTTCTATTCGGACACCTACAACACCTGGATCAAGACCTTCGAAGGCGTGAGCGGCGGAAACGCGCAGAACATCGTCGACCGCAGCTCACAGTTGGGTTCGCATACCGTGACCTCCTTCGGCGAGGACACCCGTGGCGAGCTCTACTTCACCGACTACGGGACGGGCGAGGTCTACAAGATCATTCCGAATTGAGCCGCATCGCAACTCGATCACGAAGGCTCACTGGACGAGCCGGCCGCGCTTGGCTTGGATGGTGAAGCTGCCTGAGGCCGCGCTCGCGCGCGCCGGCCGTGACAGGCCTGCTCGCCGGCTGTGCGCTCCTCGGCTGGTCCCGGAGTGCGGACCGCGCCTGGCCGTGGACGGAGGACCGCTCGGAGTACCTGGAGCGCGCCCGCGTGTGGCTCGGCACGGACCTCGACTCGTGGGTGCGCAACATGCGCCGCCTCGACCTCGCGTCGGGCCCGGCCGCCCCGGACGCCTTCGGGGCGGAGCAGCTGCTGCGATGCGACTACGTGCAGCCGCGTGCGGGAAGCGCCGTCGGGCGGACGCCGAAGTCGCCGGAGCTGCCTTGAGCCCGTCATGCTGATCGACGACCTCGGGTCCACGTTCGGTGGCCCGGCGAAGATCTCCGCGGCCTTCACGGGATGATGGCGTGCCCCGTGTTCTGCAGCATGTCGTGGCCCCCGGGCTGCCGGTCACGGCCGCGGGTGGTGGAAGTTTGCCGGCGTCGCGCTCGCCGCCGTGCCACAGTGGCGCGTCTCTCCCAGCACGAGCGTCACCGTGAAGTTCGCCGGTAGGGCGTTCTCAGTCACCAGGCTCACGCGCACTCCGAGCCTGGCGCCCGGTCGCTGGCGTAGCGCAAGCCGCACGATGCCCCGAGCGCCGCGCGGCGATCGGAAGACGAGGCGGTGGCCGCGCGGCGTGAGCGTCCCCGCAGGCAGTGCGACCGAAGCGATTTCAACGCCGAGGCTGTCGGCGATTCCAACTGCGACCGGTACCGCCGCCACGTCAGCCAGCGCGGTGCTGACGCGCCCGCGCAACCGCAGCCGCCGGCCATGCACCCTTGCGCGAGTGATCATCAGGGGCTCGGCATCGGGAGGGCTGAAGACTTCGCTCACGTCGCTCACACCGAGCCCCTGGCGCGGCGAGCCGCCGACCACATAGATCGCTGCGCCGATGGTCACCGCCACCGTGCCGTGGCGCGGCGTCGGCATGGGGTCGAGCGCCGACCACCCGTTCGAGGCAGGGTCGTAGACCTCCGTCTCGTGGAACATCCCGAGCGGGTGATCGGAGTTGCCTTCGCCGCCGAAAGTGTAGAGCCGGCTCCCGAGCGCGGCGGCCGCGAGCCCCCCACGCGCCGTGGGCATGGGGGCGAGGTCCGTCTGCCACGTCGCGGTGGTGGGATCGAAGACCTCGAGCACGTCGAAGAGCCGGCCCGCACGGCCTCCCACCGCGTAGAAGCGGCCGCCGATCGCGGCCGCCGCCAGGTGATCGCGCGCGGTTGGCAGGTCCGGCAGGAGCGTCCAACGATCGACGGTTGGATCGTAGACGGCGAAGTCGGCGACCGAGGCGCCGTCACGAAAGCCGCCAGCGGCATAGATACGGCCGTCGATCACCGCGACTCCCATGGCGCCGCGGGGGGTGGGCATGCGAGCGCGTGCCGTCCAGGTACCGGCATCGTATTGGAAGGTCGCGTCCACCGAGGCCCCGTCGGCCGTCAGACCGCCGAGGGCGTAGATCTTCCCGTCGACGGCAGCTGCGCCGACGTGATTCAGGGCGAGAGGAAGCGGAGGGATCACTGTCCAGTGGTCGCCCCGCGTGTCATACGCTTCGGCCGCGGCCACCGTCCGCGCCGCGTCGTCGAAGCCCCCCAGGGCAAAGAGCACTTCACCGATCGCGGCGACGCCGATCTCCTGCCGCGGAATGCCCATCGGGGTGCGCACGCTCCATCCACCCTCGCAGTCCGCGCGCGCGATTGACGCCAGCACTAGAGCCGCCACGACGCCGACGCCGAGAACCGTACGGCGCGCGTCCTGCCGTAAAGACGACAACATGCCGTTCGACCGATCGACTCCCATCATCGGAATCATGGCGCCATGTCGCCGCCACTACGGCTCCTGTCGCCGGCGAACGAACCAGACCTTGGCGCGTTCCTTCAGCGACGGGAGCCGACGCCACCCGCGCCGCTTCGTGGCCCACTCATAGTACGGGAAAGCATCGCCCGAAGCGAGAAATGGGCCAGGGTCCCCGGGGCAGTTCGGTAGGGGTCACCCTCCCGGGGAATTCGATCACATGCCGACGGACCAACGGAACGGCGCCGCGAGCTGGGCGGCGAGCGTGCGCGGGAAGGCGCCTTGCGCGCCGATGCCGAGCGCGCTCGGACAGTGGCGGTCGCTCGGATAGAAACGCGTGCCGAAGACGGCGTCCCAGAAAATGAAGTTGTTGCCGTAGTTCCGGTTCGCCTCGGCGATCATCGTCGAATGGTGCCAGCGGTGCAGCTCGCCGATGCTGAAGATCCAGCTGAGCGGGCCGAGATGGAAGTCGATGTTGGCGTGCTGGAAGAGGCCGACCGAGACGTTGACGACGGCGAGCATGATGAAGACCGACTCGCCGGCACCGAGGATGCTCATCGGTAGCATGCCGACGGTGCCGCGAAAGAGCATCTCGCACGGATGCGCGCGTGTCGCGTTCAGCCAGTACAGGCGCGGCGCGCTGTGATGCGTCGCGTGAAAACGCCATAGCCACTCGTTCTCGTGCATCACCCGGTGCGCCCAGTAGTCGAAGAGCTCGGCGACGACACACGCGGCCCCGACCTGGACGAGAAGCGGCCAGTGCGTCGGCCACAGCCCGCCGCCGAGAGCGGCGGACAACGACGCACCGATGAGCGCGCCGACGCCGGCGACGACCGGCTCGATCGCCGCGTTGACGCCGGCGGTCATCGGCAGGTACGCCGCGTCGACGGCGAGGTCGCCCTGCGACCGGTTCCAGTCGCGCCGGAACGGCAGCAAACGCTCGGCGATGACGACGACGAGGATGCAGGCCACCGACACCACGCCGATGACCGTGCTTCCCGCCGCGCCGTGCTCGAGAGCCCAGGCGGAGCCACCGATGGCGGCGGTCAGCAAGGCCGGAAACAAAGCCCAGCTGGCGAAGTGGCGGATCACGTACTGCCTATACCGCAGCGGTCACGCCTGGGTCGAGCTTGGCACCCAGCTCGACCCACCGCCGTTGCACGGGGACGTTGCTTGCGAATTGCGATTCCGCGGCGGCTGCCTGGGGATCAGCGGAGCGAAGGCGCACGAGCCGGCGTAGTCGGAGCCGGAGCGCAGCGAGCCCTCGCGACGATCGCCGACGATCCGAACCTTCCCGGACGCATCCCGAGCTTCTTCGATCCCACGGCACGACGCGGATTTAGTCCGCGTTCCGGGTCTCCGCATCATCGCCCCCAGGTGTTGGCGTCAGTGTACCTGTTTGCCACCCGCCGCCCGTGTTCAGTACTAGTCTCGCGTTGCCCGTCCCACCGGTTTCTGTCACCTAGGATCGGGGTCGGGCCCGTCGACCATGTGGCTCGTCGGCAAACGTCTCGCGCTCGGCATCGTTCTGATCGCCGCCATCTCCGCCGCACTTCTCCTCTCGGACCGCGGATCGCGCCCGGCGGCGACGAGTGCGCCTGGGACGCTCGGGCGAAAATGGAATCTCGACCTCCTCGAGTACATCCAGGTGCTCGACGTCGAGGAGGCCGAGAGAGGGATCCGGGCCGGGCTCGCCGAGGCCGGCCTCGTCGAGGGGCGGGACCACGAGCTGCGTGTGCGCAATGCGCAGGGAGACATGCCGACGCTCAATACCCTGGTGGACACCGCGCTCGGCAGCGGCACCGACCTCCTGCTGACGCTGTCGACGCCGACGCTCCAGGCGGCTCTGCGCCGTGCGGGCGAGGTGCCGATCGTCTTCACCTTCGTCGCCGACGCGATCGCTGCGGGGGCGGGCCGGAGCAACGAGGACCATCTCCAGAACGTGACGGGTGTCCCCACGGTCGCAGCCCACGACGACATGATCGATCTCGTCCGCCAGGTCCTGCCGCAGGCCCGGCGGATCGGCACGCTGTTCGCGCCGGCGGAGATCAACTCGGTCGTCAACAAGGAGCTGATGGTGAAGGCCGCGGCGCGCCACAACCTGGAGATCGTGGCGCTCCCCGTCAATACGAGCACCGAGATTCCCGACGCGACGCTCTCGCTCCTGGCCGAGCGGATCGACGCGATCTGCCAGGGCGGGAGCAACCTCACGGCGGCGGCCTTCGCGAGCATCACCCGGCCGGCGACGCGCGTCCGGGTTCCGGTGTTCGGCTACCTCACGAGCGACTTCGGAAACGGCGCCGTGGTGGTCCTGGCACGCGACTACTTCGACGGTGGCCGGGAGGCCGGCTCGATGGCGGCCCGCATCATGCGAGGGGAGCGGCCGGCGGCGATCCCGTTCAAGCCCCTGCGCACGACTCAATTGTTAGTCAACCTCGAGGCGGCGCGTGAGATCGGCCTCACGATTCCTTCGCCGCTCGTCGAACGCGCCGCGCGGGTGATCGGAGGATAGTTGGAGATCGCGACGCGACAGGCGGGCGACTCCCTCGAGGTGACGGTCAGCGGGCGGCTGGACGCCTACTGGGCCGATCACCTCGCGCGCGCACTCGACGAGTCGATCCGCGGCGGCGCCGATCGCGTGCGGCTCGACCTCTCCGGCGTGTCGTTCGTCAGCTCGATGGGTCTTCGCGTGCTGGTCCGGTTCTACAAGCAGCTCCGCCGGATCAACGGCACGCTGGCGGTCACGAACCCCTCCGCGGCGGTCGCGCGCGTGCTCGAGCTGGCGGGGCTCGACGCCTTGCTGGCGCGCGGCGAATCGACGGCGCCCGGCGTGCCGTCGCGGCCCGCGCTGCCTTCCGTCGAGCGTGGCTCGGCCCGCTTCGACGTCTTCGAGCTCGCCCGGGATGCGCGTCTTCGCTGCCGGGTGATAGGGACGCCCGAGCGGCTCGAAGGTTGCCGGTTCGAGCCGGGCGACTGCCGCACCATCGGCTTCCCCGACGGGACCCTGGGTCTCGGCCTCGGCGCCTTCGGGCAAGGCTTCGCCGATTGCCAGGTGCGCTTCGGCGAGTTCCTGGCCGCCGGCGGGGCGGCGGCGTACCTACCGAGCGACGGCACCAATGTCCCCGATCGTCTCGTCTCTGCGGCGGCGCTCGTCCCGGAGCTCCAGGTGCTCTACGCCCTCATCTGCGAGGGTGGCTTCGCGACGCTGGTTCGCTTCGAGACCGGCGCCGCCGGCCCGGTCGGGCTCCGGACGCTGGCCGACACGGCGCTCGAGCTGCTCGCAGCCGAGGCCGCCGGCATCGTGCTGGTGGCCGAGTCGGCGGGCCTCATCGGCGCCGCGCTCCGGCGCTCGCCCGCGAGTGGCCCCGCGGCCGGCGCGCCGTTCGCGTACCCGGAGGTTCGCGAGTGGCTGTCCTTCACCCCGGAACGTGCGCATACGCGGAGCGTTGCGCTCGCCGTCGGCATCGTCGCCCGGGGTGTGCCTGGGTTGCTCGCCCCGCTCCTGCGGCCGCTCGGCGGACCCGGGTCGGTCGCGGGCCACGTCCATGCCGCCGCATTCTCGTATCGGCCGCTGCAGCGGGGGCTCATCGACCTCGGGCCAACCGTGACCACGCTGTTCCACGACGAAGCGCTCCAGGGCGTTCTCCACCTCCTGCCGGACGACCGCCGGGACGGCGGCGGCGAGAGCGAGTTCGTCCGCGGCGCGTGCTGGATCGGTCCGGTCGGCGAAGTGGTCCCGGGATGACGCTCGTCGTCGGGGCGTGGACGATCGGGCTCATCCTCTCGCTGCTCGCGTTCGGGGTGTTCATCAGCTTTCGGGTCTTTCACTTTTCCGACATCACCGTCGACGGGTCCATCACGCTCGGCGCATCGGTCACCGCCGTCCTGCTCGTCGCAGGGACGAACCCCGTCGCCGCCAGCGCCGCGGCGTTTTGCGCCGGGCTGGCCGCCGGGGCGACGACCGGCGTGCTCCACACGAAGTTCCGTATCAACCCGCTGCTCGCCGGCATCCTCGTGATGACGGCGCTCTACTCGGTGAACCTCCACGTCATGGGCAAGAGCAACGTCCCGCTTCTCTCCACGCACACGCTGGCGAGCTACGTCGAGGGGTTCACGACGCCGCTTCTCGGCGGCCGGGCCACCCTCGACATCGTGGGCTGGGAGGTCGCGAGTCCCGACGTCGCCGCTCTCCTCCTGGTGCTCGTCGTGGTGGCGCTGGTCGCGGGGGTGCTCTACGCCTTCTTTCGGACGAACCTCGGGACGGCAATGCGCGCGACGGGCCAGAACCCGCAGATGAGCCAGGCGCTCGGCGTCAACGTTGGCAACGCGACGATCGCCGGCCTCGCGCTCGCCAACGGCCTGGTCGCCCTCTCGGGATCGCTCCTCGCGCAGTACCAGGGCTTCGCCGACGTGCAGATGGGCATCGGGATGGTGGTGTGGGGCCTCGCGAGCGTCATCATCGGCGAGGCGCTGGTCGGCACGCAGCAGCTCGGGCTCGTCATCGCGGGCGCGGTGATGGGCTCGGTGCTGTTCCGGCTGCTCGTCGCCGCTGCGCTCCGGGCCGGCCTCGACCCGAACGACCTGAAGCTGGTCACCGCCGCGTTCGTCTTCGTGGCGTTGATTCTCCCCGAGCTGGTCCGCCGGCGCGTGAGAACGTGATGCTCGAAGTCTCGGACATCGCGAAGACCTTCAACGCCGGGATGCCTCACGAGGTTCGTGCCCTCCAGGGGGTGAGCCTCACCATCGAGGCGGGTTCCTTCACGGTCGTCATCGGCGGCAACGGCTCGGGGAAGTCGACGCTGCTGAACGCCGTAGCGGGCACGGTGCTCGTCGACCGGGGCTCGATCCGTTTGGACGGGCGGGACATCACCTCCTGGCCCGAGCACCGGCGCGCGGCGCTGATCGGTAGGGTCTTTCAGAATCCGTTCACCGGGACGGCCGCCGACATGTCCATCGCCGAGAACCTCGCCCTCGCTGCACGTCGGGGTCGCCGCCGCGGGCTCGGCTGGGCGCTCGGTGGGGTGTTTCGGCGTGAGCTCCGCGATCGCGTCCGGCGGCTCGGCATGGGACTCGAGGACCGGCTCGACAATCCGATCGGGACGCTCTCCGGCGGGCAACGCCAGGCGCTCACCCTCCTCATGGCGACGTGGCACCCCCCGCGCCTGCTGCTGCTCGACGAGCACACCGCGGCCCTCGATCCGCGGAGCGCCGATCAGATCGTCCGCCTGAGCGAGGAGTCGATCGCGCGCGAGCGACTGACGAGCCTGATGGTCACCCACTCGATGCATCAGGCCGCGAGTCTCGGGGACCGGCTCATCATGATGTACCGCGGTCGTGTCATCCAGGACTTCCGCGCCGCCGAGAAGAGCCGGCTCCGTCCCGACGACCTGCTCGCCCGTTTCGAGGAGGTGCGCCGTGGTGAGCAGCTGGACGAGCCCGCGGCGGAGCTCCTCCGGCGGGCATACGTATGAGCGCCTAGCCGAGCGCCGCGACCGCCTCGGACTCGCTCGCGTAGAGGCCGAAGATCGAGCCGAGCCCCGCGATGTCCACGATTCGCCGGACCGGCTCCTGTAAGCCCGCGAGGACGATCCGGCCCGCGAGAGGACGAAGCCGCTTGGCGGCGACGAGGAGGGCCTGGAGCCCGGCGCTGTCGACGTACACGAGTCGTTCGCCTTCGATCACGACCCGCCGGTCGCCCGCGTCGATCGCCGCGCCGAGCCGGGCGGCGAGCGTCCCGGCGGTGCGCGCATCGACACGCCCGCGGAGCCGGAGCACGAGGACCCCGGCCCGTCGAGCCTCCGCGATCGCCACCGCCTCGCCGAGGTTCATGCGGAGCCGTACGACGTTGCGGCCGTCCGCGCGCCGGTAGTCCATCGCGTCCGTGACGCGCCTGGCGAGGTAGAGGCCGAGACCGCCGGTCGGGCGTTCCTCGAGCGGCACGTCGAGCCTGGGAGCTGGCGCGGTCGACGGATCGAATGGGCGGCCGTCGTCCTCGATCTCGACCACCACCTCGTCCGCGCCGGCGATGAGCCGGACGACGATCTCGTGCGGCCGGTCATCGTCGAAGCCGTATTGAACGACGTTGGTGAAGACCTCGTTCACCGCGAGCTGGAGATCGAAGAGGCGGGTAGCCGAGAGGTGCTGCCACCGCCCGAACTCCTCGACGACCTGGCCGAGGCGTTCGAGCTCGGCGAGGTCGTTCGTGAAGGTGTGCGCCGCCGGCTCAGCCATGGTAGCGGAGGGCGAGCGCGGTGATGTCGTCACTCTGGGGCACGCTCGCCGAGTAGCGGCGGATCTCGTCGATCACCGCCCGAGTGATGCCTTCCGGCGTCGCGTGGCCGTGCGCGGCCAGCACCGCCTCGAGCCGGGGGTCCGAGAAGAGCGCCCCGTGGGCATCCATCGCCTCGGTGACCCCATCGGTATAGAGGAACACGCCGTCGCCGACGCCCAAGGCCACGCGCCGCTCCTCGTAGCCGGCGTCGTCGAGCACGCCGAGGACCATCCCGCCGGTAGGCTCGAGCAGCCTCACCTCGCCGCTCCGTCGCACGACGTAGGGGGGGTTGTGGCCGCCGTTGCTGTACGCGAGCTCTCCGGTGCGCGTGTCGAGCACGCCATAGAACACGCTGACGAAGAGCTCCGCGATGTTGTCGAGGCAGAGCAGCCCGTTGACGCGGCGGAGACACTCCGCCGGGGTGATCCGCTCGAGTGCGACCGAGCGAAGCACCGTGCGGCTGACCGCCATGAAGAGTGCGGCGGGGACGCCCTTGCCGGAGACGTCGCCGACGACGATGCCGAGATGCGCGTCGTCGACCGGAAAGAAGTCGTAGAAATCGCCACCGATCTCGCGGGCCGGAAGCATCTCGGCGAACAGCTCCAGGTCCGGGCGACGCGGGAAGGCGCGCGGCAGGATCGACTGCTGGATGCTGCGGGCGATGTCGAGCTCCCGCCGGATGGCGAAGAGCTGCTCACGGTCGCGCGTCGCCTCCTGCAAGGCGAGGTATTGCTGCTTGAGCTGCGCATACATGCGCGCATTCTCGATCGCGACCGCGATGCTGCCCGCCAGCGCTTCGAGGAACGCGAGCTGATCGTCCGTGAAGCACGCGCGACGGCGCGGGTTCAAGACCTGAATCACCCCGATCGTCCCCTGCCGGGTTCGGAGGGGCGCACAGAGGAGTGCCCGGGTCGTGAGCCCGGTCCGCCGGTCGACGCCGGCATAGAACCGCGGGTCGGAGGCGACGTCGTCGACCCGCAGCGAACGCCCGGTCCGCACCACGGTCCCCGCGATGCCACGGTCGGCAGGAAACCTGAGCGCGAGCAGACGAGCCGCGTTCTTCGGCTCGGTCCCCGCGACGTAGCCGAAGAAGAGCTCTGCCCGCTCGGGATCGAGGAGGAGAATCGACGTCCCCTCGGCGTCGAGCACCTCGCAGCACTTCCGGACCACGAGGGCGCTCAGCTCGTCGAGGTCGATGCGCGCGGCGAAGGCGCAGGCGAGGTCGTAGAGGAGCGCGAGGCGGGCGGGGTCCTGGGCGGGCATCTCGTCGCGTCTCATCGCGCGGCCGCGGGCGGAGTGCAAGGCGGCTTGCATCACGTCCGCTTTTTCTCGCGGGCCGGCCGTCGCTACCGCGCAGCCTCGTCGTTCGACCGTTTTTCCCGCCCCCGTCTTGCTTCAAGGACCTCGGATGTTATTACAGTAATCACATGGCTACCATGCGGTTGAGGGTGGCGCGGATCGGCAACTCGCGCGGGGTGCGTCTGCCGGCTGCGTCGTTGCGGCGCTACCGCATCGGGGAGACCGTCGTGATGGAGGAAAGAAGCGAGGGCATCCTCCTGCGGCCGGGCGGACCGGCGGTGGAAAAGCTCTCGTGGGAGGACACCGCCCGCGAGATGGCGGCAAGCACTGAAGATTGGAGCGCCTGGGATGCGGTGGCGGCCGACGGATTGGATGACCTACCATGGCGCCCAGAAAGAAGGAGTCGCGTAGCGGAGCCGCGGACCCGCTACCGGGCCAATCCGCGCTCGGGCAAGCGGCGATGAAGCGCTACGAGATTCGCTGGACGGCTTTGGATCCAGTCCGTGGCGCCGAGATGGGAAAGACGCGCCCGGCCGTGATCGTCAGCCTGGACGTCTTGAACCGGAGCTTGCGAACGGTGACGGTGTGCCCGTTGACCAGCGAGCTGCACCCGGGCTGGCGGAGCCGGCTGCAGGTGCGATGCAGCGGTCGTCGGGTCGAGGTCGCCGTGGACCAGATCCGCACCGTGACCAAGGCCAGGCTGGGCGACAGGATAGGCGCATTGAGCAAGAACGAGGCCGCTGCACTGCGCCGCGTCATCACGGAGATGTACGGCGAATAGTAGAGGGGGGACCTCACGGCGCGAGGTTTTCCGACGGATCCCCTCCCAGCCCGACGTACGTGTCCTCTCCCGTGTCTTCGTCCTCCTCGGCAAGGAGATCGCGTGGTCGTATCAGTGCGCGACAGCGGCGTTGGCATTCCCCAAGCGATGCTGCCCCACATCTTCGAGATGTTCGCGCAGGTGGATCCCTCTTTGGAGCACAGAAAGGAGGACAAGCAACGCACCCTCGAAGCCGGCTTCGACCATCACTTGGTCAAACCGGTAGACCCCGCCGCCCTGGCGGCGCTCCTTGCTTCCTTGGAGAGGCGCATCCCACCTGAAGACATCCAGACGGAGATGCGATGACCGATCCTCACCGCGCAACTGCAGTGCGCCCGTCCCGGGGGCGTTGACTACCCACGGTCCGCCCGGCGGGAATTGAATCCGTACTCTCGGGTATGGTAGCGGCGCTGCATGCCATCCCGAGCACGGCATCAGGCGGAGGAGCTCCTCGCGCGGTGCGCGGCGCTCGCGCCGGCGCTGGAGAACCGCGCCGCGGAAGCGGAGCGGCTGCGCCGCCTGCCCGACGAGACCATCGCCGACGCGGCCGCTGCCGGCGTGTTCTCGATGCTGGTCCCGGCGGCGCACGGCGGCGCGGGACTCGGGCTCTTTGCCGTCGCGCAGGTGGCGCGCACCCTGGCGCACGGCTGCGTGTCGTCGGCGTGGACGCTGTCGTTCTTCGCGCTCCACAACTGGCTCCTCGGGAAGTTCGATCCCGCGCTCGTCCGCGAGCTGTTCGCCGCACGGCCCTGGGTGCTGGTGCCGGCGCCGCTCGCGCCCACGGGGAGGCTCACGGCGGTCGAGGGCGGCCATCGCGTCTCGGGGCGGTGGGAATGGGCGACCGGCGTCATGCACGCCGAGTGGGTGATGGTGCACGCGCTCGGCACGGTGGACGGGAGCCCGACGGCGTTCTGCGTCGTGCCGGCGCGCGAGGTGCGGATCGAAGACGTGTGGTTCACGAGCGGCATGTGCGCGACCGGGAGCAACGCCGTCGTGCTCGACGACGTGTTCGTGCCGGCGCATCGCACGCTCGGGGGCTTCCGGCTGATGGCGCCAGCGAAGGGAGCAGTCCGCGACTTCGCCGAGTATCCGATCGTTCCGGTCCTGGCGTTCGTCGCCTCGGCGCCGGCCCTGGGGGCGGCCGAGCGCGCCGTCGATCTCTTCCGCGAGCGAGTGCGCCATCGTGTGCTGGCATACACGTTAGGCGAGCGGCAGCTCGACCAGCCGGCGGCGCAGATCCGGCTGAGCGCCGCGCTCGCGACGGTGCGCGCCGCGCGCGCCACATGGGAGGCGGGGATGCACGCGTTCACGAGCGCCATCGAGTCTGGCGGCGTGCGTCCGCTCGACCTTGCCGGGGCGCGGCTCGCCGCGGCGCACACGGTCCGGCTCGCCCGCGAGGCGATCGCGACCGTCTGCGACGGCTCGGGCGCGAGCGTGTACTTCGACGCCGCGCCGCTGCAACGCCTGCAGCGGGACGTCGAGGTCCTGAAGGGCCACGTGGTCTTCGACTGGGACCGCACTGCCGAGCTGGTGGGCCGCATCGAGCTCGGCTTCGACCCGCGCCCGAGCGACATGCTGTGAGCGCGCCGACGGAGGAAGGACCATGGCGGAAAACACGATGCGATCGTTCGTGCAGTTCACGAAGGGGAGGGTGCCCCGTCGCGTCCATCGCGACCTCGACGGCCTGAAGGACGACGAGCTCGGCCGCCGCGGCTTCCAGGGTCGCCACGCCCAGCTCTACCGCCGCAACGACCCGACGCGCTTCCGCGCGCAGGGGCGGCTTCGGGTCGTGAACCTGCGGCCCGAGCACATGGCGCCGTCCGACGCGACCGACCCGGCCGGGACGCCGCAGCGCCTGTTCGGCAACGCCGACTGCCAGATCTGGCTCAGCCGTCGCGCGCAGCCGATGCCCTTCTACCGCCGCAACGTCGACGGCGACGAGGTGCACTTCGTCCACCGGGGCGCCGGCGTCGTCGAGACCGAGTTCGGGACGATCCCGTACGAGCCCGGCGACTACCTCGTGATCCCGAAGGCGGTCACCCATCGCGTCGTCCCGGCGGACGAGACCGGGGTCTTCTTCATCGTCGAGACGACGGGCGAGCTCGAGGTGCCGGACTACGGGCTCTTCGGCCGGCACACGCCGTTCGACCCGTCGATCGTGTTCGTGCCCGAGGCGGCCGTGCTGCCGTCGGACCGGACGGAGTACGAGGTCCGCATCAAGTACGACGGCGCCTACGAGTCGATCGTCTACCCGCACAATCCGTGCGACGTGGAGGGCTGGCGCGGCGACTACTTCCCGTGGAAGCTCAACATCCGCGACTGGAACGTGGTGATGTCGGACACCCTGCACCTCGTGCCCACGGTGCATGCGTTCCTGCAGGCGCCGGGTGTGTGGGTGCTGAACTTCCTGCCGCGCCGACTCGAGAACGTGCGCGGCGTCGAGCGGCTGCCGTACTTCCACCGCAACGCGGACTACGACGAGATCGCCTTCTTCCACGGCGGCTCGGTGCTGGGGCAGCCGCTCCCGGCGGGCCTGATCACGCACAGCCCACAGGGCCTGCACCACGGCGTCCCCGAGACGGCGCGCGAGCATGCCCGGAGCACCTTCGAGGAGTACGACCGCATCGACTGGGAGATCATCGCGGTGGACACGGCGCGGCCGCTGCGCCTCGATCCCGCCCTGGAGGTGCGCCGTGGCTGAGGGCGCCGTCACGGTCGAACGGATCCCCTATCCGCTCGTCTACGCCGACCCGTCGCCGTTCAAGGACGTGTACGGCGGCGTGGAAGACGTGGTCGTGCTGGAGGCGCAGCTGTTGAAGCCGTCGCGGCCGTCGAAGACGGTGCTGGTGTTCATGCACCCGATCGGCGGCGGGACGTACCTGCCGATGGTGACCGCGCTCGCACGCGCCGGCCATCACACGATCTACTGCAACAGCCGCTATCGCGGCACCGACAGCGCCCTCATCATGGAGAAGGTCGTGTGCGACCTGGCGGCTTGCATCCGCGACGCCAAAGACCGGCTCGGCTACGAGAGGGTGGTGCTCGCCGGATGGTCGGGCGGTGGCTCATTGTCGCTCTTCTACCAGCAGCAGGCCGAGCGCCCGACGGTTCGCGCCACCCCCAACGGCGACCCACCCGACCTGACGGCGGTGGTGATGCCGCGCGCCGACGGGGTCATGGTGCTCGCCGCCCACGTGAGCCGGCACGGCACGCTGACCGAATGGATCGACCCGTCGGTCACCGACGAGCAGCGCCCGTTCGAGCGGGACCGCGACCTGAACCTCTACGATCCCGCCAGCCCGAACCAGCCCCCGTATCTGCCCGACTACGTCGCGCGCTTCCGCGCGGCGCAGGTGGCGCGCAACCGCCGCATCACCGCGTGGGTGAAGGGCGAGCTGGCGGCCCTCGTGGCTGCGGGGCGCCTGCACGACGAGCGCGCCTTCGTCGTCCACGGCACGATGGCGGACCCGCGCTGGCTCGATCCCACGATCGACCCGAACGGCCGGCGGCCCGGCCACTGCTACCTCGGGGACCCGCGGGTGGTGAACGACGGACCGGTCGGCCTGGCGCGGTTCTGCACGCTGCGGAGCTGGCTGTCGCAGTGGAGCTGGGACGACGCCCGGGCGGACGGCGTCAAGTGCGCGGCCGACGTGACGGCACCGGTCCTCGTGATAACGAACGCCGCCGACGACGCGTGCACGCCGAGCCACGCGCGGCGCCTGTTCGATGCCGTGTCGCACGCGGACAAGACGTTCCACGAGATCGAGGGTGCGAACCACTACTATCTGGGCCCCGACCAGCGCGCGCGCCTGGCCACGGCCGTCGGTCACTGCGGCGCCTGGCTGGGCGCGCACGGGCTCACCTGACCGCAAGCCTCCAGCTCGGGGCGGGGTGCTCGAGGCCCACCGAGCGGCTCCGTATACGGCGTCTGTTGTGGTAGTCTCGCCGCGCTGTTGCGGCTGCTGGCGCCTCCGATCGCAGGATCCGGGTACGCTAGCCGCTTGATGCGGGTCTCGGACGCACCTTGATCGGGAGGTAAGCATGAAACGAGCGATCCTTGTCCTCGCTGCTCTGCTCTATGCCCAGACGGCCTTTGCCGAGGCTGCCTTTCAGTTCACGGCACCGGGCCTGCGGGTGCCCGACGATCCCGTGGTGAATGGCATGCGCTTGTCGCTCTTGCACGGCACGAACACCCGCGTGCGCGGCTTCGACCTCGGACTGCTGTCACTGAGCGAAGCCTCCGAGATCTCGGGCGTGAGCCTAGTCGCCGGCGTCAGCAGGGTGACGGGCGGCATGTCCGGGGGCGCGGCGATCAGCCTCATCAACTACCACACGGGGAGGGACACCGGCCTCAACGCGGCATTCATCAACAAGCTCAATGACACGGCGCACGCGTTCAACGTCAGCTTCCTCAACATCGTCGATGGGACTGCGCAGGTGGACCTCGGCGGATTGAACATGTCCGCGCGATCGACGGCCCAGATCGGCTTCGTCAACGTCACCGGGAATCTCCGGAGCTTTCAGTTCGGCTTCCTGAACATCGCTGAGAACGGATTTCTGCCGGTGTTCCCGGTCATAAACTTCCCGAAGCAGTAAGCGGACGTGGCACCCCGTACGCGGAGCTTTCGACCAGCGACAGTAGCTCACCGCCTCGGCAGCTCGGCGCCGCGGTGGGGATCGAGCTCCGCGGCGAGCACCAGATCCAGGCGCCGGAGCACGAGCGGGTCGCTGAGCAGCTCGGTGTGGTCGGCATAGAAGCCGAAGACGTCGCGGGCGTGCTGGCCAACCGGCGAGTCGAGCACCGAGGCGAGCGTCAGCACGCCGTCGTTGTTGCCCAGGGCCGACATCATCCGGCTGCCGCTGCGAGCACCGAAGAAGAGATAGAACGCGAGCGGCGCCGGGAAACGCCCGCGGTGGATCGTATCGAGGAACGGCGACCCGGGCGCGAGGTCGTCCCACGACGCCGGATGGCGCGGCAGGCGAGGGGCGTGCTGCGCCGCCTCGATGCCGGCCCACGGCGAGGCGATCGACACGAACGTCCGCCACGCCGGCAATCGGATAGAAGAACGCCACCGGCTGGTAGGGCGTTCTTCGTCGATTCCGAGCGCTGCATCAGGCGTCGAGCGTTCTTGCGTGGCCATATTTATGGTTATATGGTTACATGTATGAAAACGACGGTGGACCTCCCCGACAAGTTGTTGATCGAGGCCAAGAAGCGGGCGGCCGAAGAACGCCGGCCCCTGCGGAGCCTCCTGGCCGATGGGCTGCGGGCCGAGCTCGGCAGGGCGAACGCCCGCTCGCGCGCGGTCGGTCGGAAGCGCCACGTGCGCTGGGTGACCGTCGAGGGCGGATTGCCTCCCGTGGACATCGCGGACCGCGAGCAGATGCACGACTGGCTGCGGCGACAACGCTGAGGGCTCGATGCCGTTGATGGTGCGATGATCGCGATCGACACGAACCTCCTGATCTACGCGCACCGCGCCCGGGTTCCCGAACATCGGCCCGCCCAACGCGCCATCCAGAGGGCCTGTGACGATCCTCGCGGCTGGGGCATCAGCGCCGCGAGCATCGGCGAATTCTGGAGCATCGTGACGCACCCCGCAGTCAAGGGACGACCATCCAGACCGCGCGAAGCCGCCGACTTCCTCGGCGCCCTGATGCAAACGGGAGGCATGCAGGTGTGGCTGCCGGGTCCCGGCTTCGCCGAGCGCCTCACGCAACTCGCGTGCGATCTCCACGTCTCCGGCGTCCGCGTCTTCGATCTACAGATCGCGCTGATCGCTTTCGAGAACGGGGTCACCGAGTTGTGGACGCGCGACGCGGATTTCGTCCGCGTGCCGGGCCTACGCATCATCGACCCGATGTGACGGTGGGCCCTGCGATCAGCGAAGTTCGTCTAGAGGCGACATGATCAGGACGCACGTACAGCCGGTCTCGCTCCACACGCGTTGATCAGCGGTACCCGGCTCCGCCCGGGAGTAGTCGCCCGGATGGAGCTTCCTGTGATCTATCCACAATTCGCCATGAAGCAGGTGCAGCAACTCCGACTTACTCCGACGCTTTGCCAGCAGTGGCGGGAGCGGTGCCCCTCCCATCGAATCACGCACGACGCCGGCCGCCCCGGGGGTCGAGAATCCTGTGACCGCGTGGGGCGCCGCCAATACCGTCAGCGCTGGGTCACGCGGACGCCGATGCGGCGATTCTGCGCGCGCCCTTCCTCGGTGGTATTGTCGGCCACCGGATGCTGTTCGCCGTAGCCCTCGGCGGTCAGCCGGTTGGGCGCGATGCCGAGCTGGACGAGCTGTGTCATCACGTTTGCGGCCCGCTCCTGGGACAGCTTCAGATTCGCCGCCGGGTCGCCGACGTTGTCGGTGTACCCGCCGATCTTCACCTGCACTGACGGGTAGGCCTTCAGGATATCGAACACGTTCTTGAGCTGCGGTCCCGACTCCGGTCGCAAGGTCGCGCGGCCGGTGTCGAACAGGAGCCGGTCGAAGTCGATCCAGACCGGCGGCTCGAGCGGACGGTTCTCCTGGATGAACGCGATCAGCTCGCTCTCGAGGCTGTTGCTCGGCACCTGCAGCTCGATGCCCGACGACAATCGTCGCGCGACGTTGCTCACCGCAGCCGGCGCCTGCTTGGACATCGCCATCAACCGCTGCGTCTCCGGTACCTCCGGCGTCCGGCTACGAAGCAACGCCCACAGCCCGCCCAGTACGAGCAGCCCGAGAGCCGGCGCGACCCACCAGTTGCTCGAGCGCTGCGAGTAGGCGGCGGGCGGCGGGAGCGATGCATCGACGGTCCGACGCGTCCTTTGTCCGAAGATGCTGGCCAGGGTGCCTGGAAGCGCCGCGAAAATGCCGTCGCGCTGCTGGCCGAGCAAACCACCGAGCCCGGTTGGGGTGAGCCCATCACGTCGCACGCGTTCGCCGAGGACGCCCATGAGAAGCGGGGTCGAAAGCCGCAGCAGCGAGGATGCGGAGGTCTCGCTCATGCCCGCGTAGTCGGCCAGGGCTCGGGTAATCTGACCCGTCCGATCGCCGAAGAGGAACGCGAGGAATCGGTTGACGAGCGCGCCGAGCGTCGATCCCGGCTGATTCGCCGACAGGAGCGAGCCGACGTTGGTCAGGATGCCCGAGTCGACGGTGCGGTCGCCGACCAGGTCGGTCACCTGACGCATCGCGCTCGGATCGTCCGCTTTGTTGAGCAAGCCGGCGAGGAGCAGGGGGAATACCCCCTGAAGGCCCGTGGAGACCGCCGTCTCTGACTCGCCGAGCTGGGGAGCTAACGCGCCCGTCAGCTGCGGCGTGAGAAGACTCCTGAGACCATCGAGCAGCATCTGAGCCATGTGACCCCCTCGGCTCTGCGGGTGACCCGCGCGCTCGTTGTCCAGAGTACTGTTCTCTGCCTCACCCTCCCGGCGGCGATGACAAGCGGGCGAATGGCCGGGCGCACACCCGATGAGCCATGAGCTCCCCCTACGACCTCACCCGGGATTCGTCAAGGCGGCTCACTTCCGTGTGCAACAGGCCGCTCACTTCCGTGTTGCGACCACCAGCTGCTGGGGAAGCGGCGGTGGCATCGGCAGCAGCTCGGCGCTTGCGAAGCCCGCCTTCCGGCACATTCGCTCGTACTCCGAGAAGGTGTAGGCGTCGCCCCCGGGCGTCATCGCGAGCATGACGAGCGCGAACGCCGCCGCTTGCGGCGGCGAGGCACGGCTTTCGTCCGGGACGAACTCGACCACCACGACCCGTCCGCCCGGTGCGAGCGCGCGGTGAGACCTCTCGAGCAACGTCACGCAGCCGCGCTCGTCGAAATGGTGGAGGATGTTCGGCAGCAGGACGAGGTCGTACCCGGTACCCCAGTCCAGCTGGAAGGCGTCGCCCGGCAGCAGGCGCAGCCGGTCGGCGACGCCCGCCGCGCGCGCGTTCTCCTCGGTCACCGCGAGGACATTGCGCCAGTCGAGCGCGGTGATCCGCGCGCGGGGATTCCGCCGGGCGATCGCGATGCCGAAGAAACCGTGACCGGCGGCGACGTCGAGGACGTTCCACGGCGTGCCGGCGTCCGCATCGAGCATGCCGGCGGTCGCCTCCGACGTGAGGCGCGCGACCGGCCCCATCGAGCGCGCGAACTCGACCCACATGGGGTTCTCGGCCGCCGTCGCTTCCTGGGCGCCGAGCGCGGTACCGCCCCGTCGCACCGCCGCAGCCAGGTCGCCGAATGCCTGCCAGATCACAGGGGAGGCCATGAACGAGACGGCACGCACGATGCAGGCCGGCGAGCGGCCGTCGAGGAACGCGGCCAGCTCCGGATCGAGCGCGTAGCGTTCGCTGTCCTTCCGCAGATAGCCGTGTGCCGCCAGCGTGTCGCAGAGAATGCGGACGCCGCGCTCGGCGGCCTTGCAGCGGGCCGCGAGCGCGGGCACGGCGTCGGTTCCCTCGGCGATGGCGGTGAAAACGTCGAGCTCCACGGCGGCGCGGAGCGCGGCGCTGCGCTGGTACCCGCCGATCGCATCGAACAGCAGCTGCACGGGATCGGTAGCCATCGGACCTCCTCGGGGTTGCGCGCCCCGGAACCCTAGCCGACCCCGTCGCGGTCTGGAAGGCGGGTCGGGGATGGGGGGCGATACAACGCTAGAGCGAGCGTCCCCCGGACGGGCTTCTCACGTATCGCAAAAGATGGCAGATTGACTGCGCCGTGACACCGGTCGGCGGCACGCCATTCCCGGGTTGGGAGCACCAGTGCTATCGTACCCGTTGTTCTGCACCCTGCTGGGACTCGTCGTCGGCTGGGTGCCGCGACTGATTCACGGGCCACATCCGCAGAAGTTCGATCTCCTCTACATCAAGGGTGCGCTCGCGGTCTGGGGTTTCTACCTGGCTCGGCTTTCGATCGGGCTACTCGTCGGGATCACGTCCTGGCCGCGCGAGTGGTACCTGCGCGGGCCCATGTGCGGCCTGATCATGATGCTGCCGCTCGGGATCGTCGCGCTGGCCACACCCCGGTGCGGCTGGCCCTGAATGCTCGTGAATACGACCTCCGGTGCGGCGGTCGGGTTTGTCGTGGGCGGAGTTGCGGCGCTCGTCATGCGCCGGTACCCCCATGTCGTGAGGCCGAGGGACGGTGGCTGACGCGCCCGCTCTCTGGATCCCGTGTCGCGGGCGTATGCGATCACCGCTACGGGCGTGCGAGCAGCTCGCCCGCGCCAGGGACCACCTGAATGTGCCCGGCTCCACCCTTGAGCCGCGCGTAGTAGAGAGCGCGCAGGCGCCACTTCCGCGCGTGCCGCAGCTCCACGGGCAAGGCACGCGGCGAGACATAGTATTTCAGCGCGAAGCGCAGCAGCACCCGCCACGACGGGAGGCCACGGTGCCGCGTCGCGGTCCCCCGCAGGCGTAAGATCTCGTGGGGTCGCCCGGCGCGCTCGCCGCTGAACAGCAGCGCAACCTCCGGGTGCTGGGCGACGTTCTTGCCTGCCCACGTGTCGAATGCCCCGGCGATGTAGAGGATGTCTCGATGGACGACGAACCACAGCGGCGTGACGAAGGGCCGCAGCTTCGGCGAGAGCGTTGCGGCCTCTGCGACCATCGAGTGCCGCAGAAAGGCGCGCACGGTAGGATCGGCGGGCGAGAGCATCGGCTCACGCCTCACGGATGGCCGCGTAGTCCCAGGCGAGCACGCGTCGCGGCGCGATCGCGTACCACTCCAGACGTTCGGTCGCGCCATCCTCAGGCGGCTCGATGCGCGCGGCCACCCCGCGCACCGAGACCCCACGCAGCTCGAACCAGTAGCTCCCGTCATCGATCACCAGCACGACTTCGCGCGTGTCCAAGCCCACGGCGCGGCCGGCCGGAATCCCGAATTGATACACGCCGGCGCTGTGGCGCGCGCGGGCGGGCAGCAGCGCCACGGTCTCACCCTCGACGAACGCTACGGTGGCCCGCGGCGGATGGTCGAGCAGGTCGCGCACCGCCGACACCTCGACGTCACGCGTGACGCACCGCTCGCGTCCGCCTCCCGGATCGTGGGCCACGGCGGTCCCGTAGCACACTCTACCGGTTCGCTCACGCGCCCCGGGTATCGACACGGGGCCGGCGCAAGGGTGGCCCCGGGCTCCTGGTTGATCGCGGCCACGCAAGCAACCGCACGGCATCTGACGCGCTGCGATATCGGGCGGGCACCTAGAGATGGTGCTGTCCTAGCTAGCTAGGACAGCAGGCGAACGAAGCTTCTTCTTGACTGGCATGAAGCCCCCGTGCGACCCTCAACACGGAGGTACCCCATGCGTTTTGCCCCGCCGTGGACGCCGCTCGTGCTCGGTGTCCTCATTGGGATGACTGTTGCCGTACCCATTGCCGCTCAGAGCCCGAAACAGATCAAGAAGGCGCAGAAGCTGCTCGACAAGATCCTGCTCGTTGATGGCGCGGGCTCGGGTCTCGATGCGGATACCGTGCACGGAATGACACCCGGCGAGGTCGCCGCGTCGGTCACACCGCCCACGCCCGAGGAAACGTTGAGCGCCCTTCAGGGAGTCGACGGGACCGGGTCGGGTCTCGATGCGGATACCGTGCGCGGAATGACTCCCGACGAGATCGCCGCGTCGGTCACACCGCCCACGCCCGAGGAAACGTTGAGCGCCCTTCAGGGAGTCGACGGGACCGGGTCGGGTCTCGATGCCGATACCGTGCGCGGAATGACCCCGGTGCAGATTGCGGGCATGGCTGGTGGTGCGGCTGGAGGGCTGCGAGTGGTGGACAGCCAGGGAAGAGTCGTAGGTCCTCCGGGTGAGGACGTCGGATCCGACGTGCTGATGCGCGTGAACGGGATAGTCATTCAAGTCGGAGCCAACGCCGGCGGCTTTGCAGACGACGCCGTGTTCTTGCTGCACCAATCCTCGGATCGCTCCGATGCACCCTTGCTCAGCGCCGTTCCTCCGGAGGCGTTGGTCGTCTTTGCACAGCAGCGCGGCGGTACTCTCTACTATCCCGGGCGACCGCTCGGCGACCGCGTGATCTCGTCTGCGTCGCTGTTCACTACGCCGGAGGAATGTGCCGACGCCCAAGGAGCCGCGCTTCTCGATGGTCGGTGCTGCCGTACCGATATCGAGTTCGGAGCGATGCCGGTTGCCCCTGTGGCGCAGTTCGACTTGACCAGTCTCGGCCTGGTCCCGCCCTTCCGGATCGAGGGACTATAGGGCACAGTGCGCGCGCGGCTGGAGACAGCGCGGTTTCGTCGGCGTTGAAATCGGAGAACGCGGCGGCCCGGGTACACCGGATCAGGGTTCCGGGTCCTTGAACGCGTAGACTCCCTTGCCGGCGCCGATATACAGGGCTCCGTTCGCCCCGATCGCCGCCGACGAGACGATGGTCTTGCGACTCGCGGTCTCGTACTCCCAGAGCACGTCCCCGTCGGGAGTGAACGCGTACACCTTGTTGGCCCCGGCGGTATAGATGGTTCCATCGGCGCCGATCGCCGGCGAGGACATGAAGCTGTGCCGTCCGTTCCCCCCCGGCCCATGGTAACTCCAAATCTCCGAATGGTCGGTGGGATCTATCGCGTAGAATCCTCCGGGGCTGCTCAGCGTACCAACGGAGCCCACGTAGATCGTGCCGTCGGTCGCGATCGCGGGCGTCGAGGAGACGCGCCCGCTCACCGGGAACGTCCAGAGGAGGGTCCCGCTGGGACTGACGGCCGAAAGGCCTTCAGCGGAGCCGATGTAGATGGTGCCGTCGGCGGCAACGGCCGGCGAGGTGAAACGCGTGTATTTGCCAACCTCCTCGGACCAGTCCACTTCTCCGTCGGGTTTCACGGCGTAGAGCTTGCCCCCCGCCGCCGAGTAGATCGTCCCATTGGGCCCGACCGCGGGCGACGAATACGAATTGTTGTAGGTCTTAGTAGGCGGAAAGACGAGCCGGGTCTCCGAGGGTTGGCCGTCCAGGTCTGGGTCGGGATCGAATGCGTGTACCAGCCCGTTCCACGTTCCGATCGCATAGAGCAGGAATTTCCCCGCCAGGGGATTCATCGCGATGACCGGGGAGGTGTTCACGTCTCCATCGTTCGCGATTCTGTAGTCCCACAGGAGCGCGCCCTGGTCCGTCGAGTCGAGCACGTTCACGCGGTTGTCGCGCGATCCGAAGTAGAGGCGGCCGTTGACGTCGATGGCGATCGAGTTGCGCCGAAGATTGTGCTGAAACGAATCCCAGACCACGGAACCGTCGGCGGGATTTAGGGCATAGACCGAGTACTTTTGCCCGATGTAGATCACCCCGTTGCTACCGATCGTCGGGGAGGACCTGGGATACGCCATCTCGGCGAGCCACTGCAGCGTCGGGGTCTGTGGACCGACGTGCTGGCTCTGTCCCGTGTGTCGGGTATCGTGGTGCAACATGGGCCACGGCGCGTCGGCAAGCTGAGCCCTGGCCGAGCTGCTCAGGAACAGCGGGAGCAAGAAACTCACGAGCAGCGTCGTTCTGATTCCCCTCGCGACCGGTCGACTCATCCCGCCCTCCTTGACTACGACTACCGAACGATCCGTTGGTGTCCTGCCGTAAGGAACGTCACTGCCGTCGGCAGCGGCACGCCGCTGACCGAGGCGTCGCACGATACAGTCCTGTTCTCGCGCCTGCCAAGAACCAAGAAAGGTCACCCGCCGGCGTCCAGCAGTACTAGTACCGGCAGGCGCAGGCTCTGTTCGGGGGCCCGCGTCAATGGCGGCTCGCCCCGTTTCGTCGCTTGCCGAGCGCGGCGATCGCCAGACGAGTGCTTTGGATCGCGTGAATGTCGAGGCCAGAGGAATACTCGTCCACGGCCCGCGCGACGTCAGCCTTGTTCCCGTAGTCGTGCCACAGGATGATGCCGTCCGGTTTCGTGTGCGCGAGCGCGTTCGCCGTGTCTCGGCGGACGTAGTCGTAGGCGTGACACCCATCGATGAACACGAGGTCGAAGGGTCCGCCGAGCGTGCCCCAATCCAGTGTCGCCGAATCGGCGAACACCTGCTTGATCTTGTCTGCGTGCGGACTCTCCCTGATCTGCCAGCCGACTTTGTCCCGATCGCAGGGATTGTAGGTCGCGCGCGGATTCTCGAGAGCCATCTGCCCGCCCCAGTCCATGGGCAGGTCGACGGTCGTGATCCGGGCGTCCGCGGGCATGTTCGCGGCGAGGTTCAAGGTGGTGTTGCCGTGAAAGGTGCCGATCTCGAGAATGTTCTTTGCGCCCCGCTGCTTCGTGAAGGCACAGAGGATGGCGAGCTCGAACACGTCCACGGACGATCCGATCACGCGATCGAATGTGCGAATCAGGTTCACGTCCACTGTCTTGAGCTCGGGGAACGCTTCATCGATGTGCTCGCGGCGGAGCTTGCCGTGGTTCCACCGCCCGAGGCGATACACGTCCTTGTGCTTGGCGTTCAGGCCGATCATCAGGAGTTCCCGCGATCGTTCGAACGCCCACGCTGGGCGGGTTGCCGCGCGCGGGATGTTGCGAAGGAGCTTCTGGATCACTTGGCTCATGAATTGGGCCTTTCTAGCTTAGAGCGGGGATATACGTGCCGTTATATACAGGGCCGCGAGGGCCACACCAGGTCCAAAAACGGTAGGGTGGATTGGCGGAAGTACTAGTACTCTGGCCCGCGCCCGTCGACTTGCGGCAGGGCGTCAGGTCTTTCGGCCGAGCACCATGATGGACCAGCCCCATTTTGCGAACGGAAGGCGAGTCCCGAGACTCCGGTCCAGCCGGGTCCACAGCCTCGACGGTCGTTGCTTTCCGGTGAGGCGCTTGGTCACAAAGCGCCAGGGGAACAGGTAGCTGGAGGCCCAGCGTTCGGGGACGATATCGACCGCCCGCATCCGTTCGGCGAGCATCGGTGCGTTGTAGAAGCGCCGATGGGTGGCATCCCAGCCGTACCAGTTCTTGTTGCCACGGTAGAGACGCTGGTAGCCGCCCTCGAAGACATAGTTCAGCGAGTGGTCGTTCTGGGTCGCGAGGTAGGTGAGCCCGCCTCGCCGCAACTGCTGTCCGAGCCGGCGAAAGAACGGGCCGTCGTCGTCCAGGTGCTCGATGAGATCCTTGGCGAAGACGAAGTCGTACTGTCCTTCCACGGTGTCGCGCTCGGCATTGCCCTCGACGACACGAACGCGCTCGGCGACGCCTTCCTCGGCGGCGTAATACTTGACCGCCCCGATGCAGCGGGGATTGAGCTCGATGGCGGTGACCGTTGCTCCTCGCTTCGCCATCCAGATGGTGAAGTACCCGCCGCCGCAGCCGTACTCGAGCACCGATTTGCCGGCGAAATCGGCTGCGCTCATCAGGGTCTCGGTCACGGCGATCTTGGAGCGGTTCGTCTCGCTCGCATGCGCCAGCAGGTACTTGCGATGCGCCTGGCGCGGATCCGCCTCCTGCCACCAGGGCGTGCCGCCGCGTCGATCGTCGCCGTCGAACTCGTCCATGGGTGAGAGTTTCGCCTAGGTCGCGCGCCACGCCGCGGGCGCGATGCACACGAAGTCCCTGATCTCGACGGCGATCGTGCGGAGCGCCGCCACCGGTGAGGTTCGCTATATACGGGGGCCGTCAGGGCCGGGTCAAGACGAGTTCAGGTTCCGCAGAGTCGTCCGGGAGAAGGGGAGTCGACCGGCGCTACTGGACGTACCCCAGCGCCCGCAACCGCTCGGTGGTGAGCGCGTCGTCTGGCGTGTACGTTTCTTGACCGTCGAGCCCGACGCGCCGTCTCCACTCCTCGGCGCGTTTCGCCGCCGCGCGCACTTCGGGTCTGTCGCTCTGGCTCTCGTACACGTTTCGGTGGGCTTCGGGATCGGTGCGCAGGTCGTAGAAGGCGTGCTGGCCGGTGGAGGACCACACGTACTTGGACTCGGGGGTGCGCACGCTCACCAGATGTCCGGGCGCCGTATGGGGGAAGTCCGCTTCCGGCCGCCGAATGAGGGAGCTGAAGACCTCCGTGGCGGACCGCTCGCCTCGGGCGACGAGCGGCATGAGGCTCTGACCGTCCATCTCGGGCACCGAGGTCAGTCCCAGTAGCTCGAGCACCGTCGGTAGCACGTCGGACATCTGCACGAGCGGGGAGACCCGCGTGCCGCCGGGCAGCCGCGCGGGGTAGCGCAAGACGAGCGGCACGTGAATCTCTTCCTCCGACAGCGCCTTGAAGTGATTCGCGAGTCCGTGCTCGCCGAACAGCTCCCCGTGGTCCGCGCTGATCACGATGACCGTGTCGTCGTACTGCCCCTGCGCCTTCAGCCGGGCGAACAGCCGACCCATCTCGTGGTCGAGATAAGCGATCTCGGCGTCATACAGATCCACCACCGCTTGCCAATCGCGCGCGGAGAGTCTCGGCAAGACGTCGCGCACGAAGTCGTTGCTGCTGAGGTGCCGCTCCCGCCGGAAGTCCCAGCGGACGAACCCGATCGTCGGATCGACCCCGGCCGCGAACGCGTCCCGGAATGGTTGCGGCGGGTCGTAGCAGTCGTGCGGATCCATGTAGTTGATGAAGAGAAAGAAGGGCTTGCGGCCTCGCCGCGCAGTCCAGCGCAGTGCGCGGTCGGTGATCGCATCCGCACGCGCGGCGTCGCCTTCCAGGAAGACTTTCCGCTCGAACATCCGCAGAACGAAATCCGGCGGCAGAATGTTCGCGCGGAGCAAGAGCTTCACGACGGGCAGCTTCTCGAAGACCGCGAGGTAGAACAGCATGACGGGGCCGTCCATGAAGGTGTCGAATCCTTGCTCGAACCCGGACCGCCGGCCGAGGGAATAGTTGCCGAGAATCGCCGCGGTGTCGTACCCCTGCTCCTTCAAGATCTCCGCGGCCGTGACGAAGCTGTCGTCGAGAACCTTCTCGTTGCCGGCCACCGCCCGGGAGGTGACCATCTGGAAGTGCGTCGGCATGGTCCACGACGACTGCGCGATGGCGTTTTCGAACACCACACCCTCGGCCGCCACGGCATCGATGTTGGGGGACGTCGGCCGTGCATAGCCGTAGACCGAGAGGTGATCGGCACGCGTCGTGTCCATGACGATCCAGAGGAGATTCGGCCGGTCGGACGCCGAACCCTCACGACCCTGATCGGAGCCGCCGGTCTGAAACCGCGCCGCCATCCCGTTCGTCATCACGAGCATGAACACCCCCGCGCCGATGGCGGAGATGGCGGAAAGATGAAGCCAGCGAGGCATGCGCGATAGCGACGAGAGGACGGCGTAGAGCAACGCGCAGGCGCAGAGGAGCGCGGCATAGAGGAGGAGCACCTTGCCGAGGACTGTCCCGGGCGTCACGAACATGTTGATGTACAACCCCGCGGCGACGAGGAGCGAGACACACGCCGTGAGCCGCAGCCCCCGCAGCGCCACGTCCATCCCGGAGAGCGACCGGAGATGCAGGTAGCAACCCAGCGAGACCGTGATCCATCCGGCCAGAAGCGCGGCGTTCCACGCGAGACTTTTCGGCGTCAGCAGATCGGGCAATCGGTCGTTCAAGGAGAGCCCGACGGCGGCAAGCAGCTGGCAGCCAACGAAGAGCGCCATCAGCGCCGCCGCCGGATGCTTCCACTCCGACCCGATCAGCCGTCGCGCTGCGACGAGCGCTGCAGCAGCGATCGTACCCAGGAGCGTTCCCAGCACGGCGTACACGGTCACGGCGAACACCCAGATGGTGAAGGGCTGGTAGAGGCCGACGGCGGTGTTCGTCGCGGCCTCGACGATTCCGTAGACCGCCGCCGCCGCACTCCACAGTGTGGCACCGAGGAGGAGGATCTTGCCGGCACCGATACCGGCGACCTCGTGGCGTTCTCTCATCGTGATGTGGTCCTGGATGGACCTCGATTACCATAGCACGGCCGATGGGAGCCATACCGTTGGGCGCTGCGCCCGACGCGACCCGGGGTGAGCTGCGCTCACGCCGCGCCGCGCAGCTCGAGGACCGCGAACGAAGATCGCCGCCGTCCCTGAGGATTCGGCCGACCCGCGGCCTGCTCGGCAGGCGACCTCTGGTAAGCCAGTGTCAGGAAGCGTAAAGGAGCGCGAAGCGGCGCGAGGCGCGTCGTCGGGGGAGGGTCGCATATGGGTTTGCTAGAGCTGTTTGGCGGCACGCCGGGCATCAAGGTCGGGGACCAGGCGCCCGACTTCCAGCTCACCGATCAGAACGGCCGGCCGGTGCGTCTCGGCGAGTTCCGGGGCAAGAAGGCCGTCGTCCTCTATTTCTATCCCAAGGACGACACGCCAGGGTGCACCAAGGAGGCGTGCGCTTTTCGCGACCAGTACCAGGATTTCAAGGATGCCGGGGCCGAGGTCATCGGCGTGAGCTCGGACTCCGAAGCGTCGCACGCAAAGTTCGTCGCCAAGCATCGCCTGCCGTTCACGCTCGTGGCCGATCGCGGCGGTGACGTCCGCAAGCGCTACGGCGTGCCCGCGACTCTCGGGCTCTTGCCGGGTCGAGTGACCTTCGTCATCGATCCGCAGGGAACCGTCCGCCACGTGTTCAACTCGCAGCTCCAGGCGACGCAGCACGTGAGCGAGGCGCTGGAGACGCTCCGGACGCTGGGGTCGAGGGCCTCCGCGAGCGGATCTCGCTAGCCTGTCCGCAATCGAACCATGCGGCGGTGCATGCCGTGACCTGGCCGTCCCCGCGGACGCGTTCGTGACCGAGTTCCTACTTGACCAATCATCTAGTGTTGCGCTATGCACCCCGAGGGGGCTGGGGTGGTGGGTTCCGGTGTACGCAACGACGAGGATCGAAGGCATGCGCAGGCTCTGGGTCGCCGCCGTGTTGCTGAGTGTGTTCGCCTGCGCGGGATCGGCGGCAGCCTGTGTGGTCGACGCCGAATGCGACGACCAGAACGATTGCACCGAAGATAGCTGCACTCCCGCCAACGTCTGCAGCAACACACCCGTGCTCAACGGCTCGTCGTGCAACGACGACAACCCGTGCAACGGCGCCGAGACGTGTCAGGGTGGAACGTGCTACCCGGGCTACCCGGTCAACGTGAATGACGGCAACCCGTGCACGATCGATGGCTGCGATCCGCTGACCGGCGCCACCCACGAGATCCGTCCGAACGGGGCGCCGTGTCCATTCCCAGGTGGCGACGGTAACGTGTGCAACGGGCTCGAGACCTGTCAGGGCGGAACGTGCTACCCGGGCTATCCGCTCAATGTGAGTGACGGCAACCCGTGCACCATCGATGGCTGCCACCCGCTGACCGGCGGCACGCACGAGATCGTCGCCAATGGCACGCCGTGCCCCGATGGCGACACCTGCGACGGCGAGGAGACGTGCCAGGGGGGCACCTGCACGCCAGGGACGGCGGTCTGCTCACCCGAATGCGTCGGCCCGGAGGCCGATTGTCTGCAGGCGGTGCCGCTGCTGTCGGCATCAGTCTCGCTGACGCTCGCGGCCCTGCTGGCGCTCGTCGCGGTCGGCTTGGGTCTCCGCCGACGTGCGGTCGCGGTGCGAATTCGCCCGGGCCGGCGACGCTAGCCATTGTCACGCAGGCACGGCCGTCCCCCAGTAGGTATACGTAAGAATCCGTGGGCCCTCGAGATACGCCGTCTCGAGGGCCTCGAACCGAAAGCCGGCATCGCGCACGAGCGGCGCGATGCGGCGGTTCATGTTGCAGCCGCCGGAGACGACCCGCCACAGGGGATTGAGGCGGTTCTGCCAGCTGGCGACCCCCGCCTCCGCGGACAGGCCGTGCTCGGCAAAGACGAGGCGCCCCTCCGGCTTGAGCACGCGCCGCATCTCGCGCAGCGCGCGCGGCACGTCGGCGATCGAGCACATCGTCCATGTCGTGAGCACGGTGTCGAAGAAGCGATCGTCCATCGGCACGGCCTCGCCGGCGGCGTCGAGGATCTCGACCTGCAATCTCGCGTCCGCCACTCGTGCGCCTGCCGCCGCCCGCAGCTCGGGGCAGGGCTCGAGCCCCCACACCTTCTCGACCCGACCCGTGTCGTAATACGGCAGGTTGAGACCGGAGCCGATGCCGATCTCGAGGACGCGGCCGCGCGCCAGCGGCACGACCTTCTGCCGGTGCTCCAGCACCGGCGGCTGGCGCATGCACCAATCGAGGATCGGCGCCCAGACGTACTTCGCGTACAGGCTCATCGCGTGTGGGGGCGAGCGCGCAGGAACGCTATCGGCGCCGTGCTACTGCGTCAACCACGAGATGATGTGGAGGGCGACGAGGGCGAGCGCGGCCTGCGTCTGGAAGCGAATCCGCCGGCACACCATCGCTGCCTCCTTCCGTGTGTTCCTATCGCGCGGCGTCGGCGGCGGTCAAGGATGAAAATGCGCTTTTGTCATTGACGGAGCGTCCGTGGGCAGACTCTCAGAGGGAATCAGCGCCTGAGCCCCGCCTCCGTGAGCCGTTCCTCGAGCAACGGCATGCGGTCGTGGCCCCAGAACTGCTCGCCCCTGAACACGAAGAGCGGCACGCCGAAGACCTGATCCGCGTGCGCCTCGTCGATGGCGGTCTGCAGATCCTGAGGTCCACGGCCACGGAGATAGGCGTGGTACTCGTCTGCCGAGTGTCCGAGGGCGGCGATCACCGCGGCGATCTGCTCGGCAACGTCGATCTCCACCTCGCGGCTGAAGAAGCGCGAGAACACGGCTTCCGTGTAGGGACGGAAGAAGCCGTGGCGGGCGGCGAACAGCCCGCCGATCAGCGCCGGCGAGGAGTCGTATATCTTCGGGGGCCCCTTGATGAGGAAGCCGCCGCGCTTGTTGGCCCAGCGGCGCGCGTCCATATAGGAGTACTTGGCCTTCCATTCCGAGTACTGGCTGCGCTCGCCGCGCCCCTTGAGCCGCAGCACGAAAGGAATCCAGCGTAGCTCGACGGCGTAGCGCTCGGGCAGGGTGAAGGCCGGCTCGACGGCAAGGTACGCGAACGGGCTCTTGTAGTCGAAGTAGAGTTTCAGCTCGCGGGATGAGGAAGTCGGGCTACTCATGCGGACCCACCTCTCGCGGGTCTAACACCCGGCGCGCGTGCCGCCAACCGAGACGGCGACCCTTTCGCTTCACGAGAGTATCCCATCGGGCGCATCGTCGGGTAGCTCGTCCTTCAATATCTCGCACAACCCCGCGCTACCTCGCATGACCCCGCACAGGCTCGACCGGCGGCCTAGACTTTGTGGGGCTCATCTCGTAGGACCGACGCCGTCTGCGGCGACCTCGCCGGGTGCGTAGTTTTATGGGGTGCGCTCTGCTCCCGCCCGCGAGAGGAAGGAGGCGACGCGATGTTGTCCCGCAAGGCGGTGACGGATCACCCGGTGCACGAGCTGATCGCCAAGCGATGGAGCCCGTACGCCTTCGCCGACCGCAGCGTCGCGGACCGGGACCTCAGGTCGCTGTTCGAGGCCGCCCGCTGGGCGCCGTCGTCGTACAACGAGCAACCCTGGAGCTACATCGTGGCAACCACCGCGCAGCCCGAGGACTACCAGAAGATCCTCTCGTGCCTCGTCGAGGGCAATCAGGAGTGGGCGAAGGCCGCCCCGGTGCTGGCGCTCGGCATCGCCACGCTCCGGTTCGTACGCAATGGCAAGCCCAACAAGGCCGCCATCCACGACCTCGGTCTCGCGGCGGGAGGACTCCTGGTGGAGGCGACGGCCCGCGGGCTCGTCGTGCACCAGATGATCGGCATCGAGCCCGAGCGGGCGCGGGAGCTTTTCGGCATTCCGGAGGGCAGCGAGGCCGTGACCGGCCTCGCCATCGGCTATCAGGGAAACTCCGCAGCGCTACCTGAGAAGTTGCGAGAACGGGACCAGGCGCCGCGGCGCCGCAAGGCCCTCAACGAGTTCGTCTTCGGCACGCGATGGGGCACGGCTTCGCCCATCGTGGCCTGAGCCGTCGGGTCCGCCTCGCCGGGGTCGCGGCCCCCGGGGGGCAGCACTCTCGTCCACACCACCGACAACTTGCAGGGGTACAGCCCGGACACGGGTCCTGGCGCGGCACCCGACCAGGCCCAGGCGAGTCGCCCGGGGGCCCGGATGGGGTCCTGGTCCTCGCGGACGAGATCGGGTCCTATTTGGGCTCGGACGCCCCATGGCGTCAGTTGCGGGCCCTAGCGGGCGCGCAGGAGCGGGCGGCACGCGGGGAGGGGGGGGCTGTCCGGCTAGCGCGAAAAACGGGGACGAGACCGCGCTTCGGCTTGACGTGGGCCGCCGAATAATAGTTGGATCGTGCCAGTCACGCGTATCGCTGGCGTAGGGAGGGCTACCATGGCTGTTCGTCGGGCGAAGAGGGGCAGGGGCAAGACCGGTGGTCGCAAGCGGGCCGCCGGCAAGAAGGCGCGCGCCAAGGCGACGCGCAAGAAGGGCGCGGCCAAGAAAAAAGGCGCGGCCCGCAAGAAAAAAGGCGCAGCCCGCAAGAAGGTCGCGCGCAAGAAGGCGCCGCGCCGGGCAGCGACCCGCAGGAAGGCGACACGAGGGAAGGCGTCGGGACGAGCCGCAACGCGCAAGCGATCGGCGGCAACGGCCAAGCGCAAGACGGTGGCGGCGGCGCCGCGGAAGCCGCCGGTGGCCGCAGTGCCCGAGCGGGCAGGCGTCGGCGGATTCCAACCTCAACCCGCGAAACCCCTCGACGCACCCGCGTCGGAGGAGGCGAACCCGGAAGACGTCGGCACCGTCGTCCACTACTATCCGCACGTGAATGCGGCCATCGTTCGGGTGGAGCGCGGCGGCTTTCGCGTCGGCGACACCCTGGAGTTCCACGGGTACACCACGAATTTTCAACAGCGCATCGGGCACATCGAGCTCGAGCACGAGTCCGTAGGGAGCGCGGCTCCCGGACAAGTGGTTGGTATCCATGTGACCGAGCGGGTGCGGGAACACGATCGCGTGCGAAAGGTGCCGTGATCCATGATCGTCGTCGCCGGGCGCATCCAGGTCAAGCCCGAAGAGAGAAGCGAAGCGGTGCGCGTGGCCTTGACGATGGCCGAGGCCACGCGCGCCGAGCCCGGCTGCGTGAGCTACCGATTCTACGCGGACCTCGCCGATCCGAACACGTTCTTCATTTTCGAAGAGTGGGAGAGCGAGGCGGCGCTGGCGCGGCACTTCGAGACGCCGCACATGGCCGAGTTCCAGAACCAGATCCCGCGCTTCGTGGGCGGTCCGCTCGAGATCAAGCGCTACGTCGTCGAGTCCGCCGCCGGGATGTAGGTAGGCGACTGCCGTCCCGCCCCGCCGGACGTGCTCGCCGCGCTCACGGCAAGCCGGCGGCCTGCCGATACTCCCTTCATGGAAGGGAGCCAGCCGCCTTCGGGAGCCAGCCCCCCGCCGGGGACGAACGGAGGCGCCCGCCTCGGCATGTGGATCGGGGGCTTCGGGTGGCTGATCGGGTTCTCGCTGGTGACGATCCCCGACACCCTGCTGTTCTGGCGGCCCATAGCCGGCGGCGCGGTGCTGACCCTCGCCGGCGTCCTGGTCATGGAGCGCGCCGCCCTGCGGGCGCCCCGATATCTGGCGGGGCTCATCGCTCTCTTCGTCGCCGTCGCCGGTGCCTACTGGATCGCCGTGTGCGAGCCGGCTGTTGCGGCGGCGCCCGAGGTGGTCGCTCGTCTCAGGCGCCTGCGTGCGTCCACGCACGTTCCTCCCGCTTTCGTCTGGGTGGCCGGCGTGGTCGGCGTGATCCAGCTCCTGTGGGCATGGCGCCGGTCCCGCAGCGAGCCTCCGGACGTCGCCCCGCACTTTCTCGACTGGCTCTGACGCGGTAGAGACGGTGCGCAACGCATGGCGGCGCACCGATCAGATGACCTCCACCGTCGCCTCGAGATAGCCGTCGCGGTGGTGCGCGAGGCGGGCGACCTGACGCTCCGCTACTTCCAGAGCGACACGCTCGAGACGGCGGCGAAAGCCGACGGCACGCCGGTGACGATCGCCGACCGGGAGGCGGAGCAGCTCATCCGCCGGCGCCTCGGCGAGCGGCTGTCCGGAGACGGCATCGTGGGCGAGGAGTTCGGGGACGAGCGCGCTGGCGCCGCCCGCGTGTGGTGGGTTGACCCGATCGACGGCACGCAGGCCTTCGTACGCGGCGTGCCGCTCTACGGCACGATGCTGGGGCTCGAAGTCGATGGCGAGCCCGTGATGGGGGTCGTATGTCTACCCGCCCTCGCCGAGATCTACTTCGCCGCCAAGGGGGAGGGCTCGTGGTGGCTGCCGCGGCTGCCGCGGTTCGATGACGATCCCACCTTTCCGCGCCGCGCGCGTCGGGCGCGGGTGTCCGGTGTGAAGACGCTCGGCGACGCCCGGTTCAACACCACCACGGCGCTCGGCTGGCACGCCGCCGGTCGCGGCGCCGCATACGACCGCCTGCTCGCGGCCACGGCCACGGACCGCACCTGGGGCGATTGCTACGGGCACATGCTGGTGGCGACGGGCCGCGCCGACATCATGATCGATCCGGTCATGCAGGACTGGGACTGCGCCGCGCTCGCGCCCATCATCGCGGAGGCTGGCGGCCGCTTCACCGACCTCGACGGCAAGATGACGATTCACGGCAAGAGCGCCGTATCGACCAACTCCATCCTTCACGACGAGGTGCTGCGGCTGCTGCGGGGATAGGCGACTTCAGAACGTTCCCTCCCAAGAAGCAGTGGTCGCCACGCGCTGGGAGCAGGGAGATCATGGCAGATGTCTATCCGGTCCACCCGGATGCGGACTTCCCACGTGGGAAGTCTCCTGTGCCACGCCGTCCGGCCGCTTGCGGGTTGGCTGTTCCGGTCCCGGTGGGCGGCCGGCAGCGCTCCAGGCAGACGCGCGACCCGGGTTTCCTAAGTAGTTGTACCTACTTGACCGCCGGAACCGCACCGAGCTAAGCGTCGAGATCCGTCGGTGGTTCGCCGCCCACCCCTGCTCGAAGGGCCGCCGCCGAAGCTCATGACCTGCCCCGCCTGCGGTCACGCCAGCGCCGAGGGTGCCCGATTCTGCTCGGGATGCGGTAGCTCGCTGGATCGAATCACCCCGGCGGCCGCCCGGCTGCCCCCGGCGCCGCCACCCGCGTTGCTCGCCGGCGAGCGCTACGAGCTCGAGCGGCTTCTCGGCGAAGGGGCGCGCAAGCGCGTCTATCTCGGCCGCGACACGCGCCTCGATCGCGAAGTGGCCATTGCCCTCATCAAGACCGACGGTCTCGACGAGGCGGCGCGCACCCGGGTCCAGCGCGAGGTGCGTTCGATGGCGCGCCTCGGCGACCACCCCAACATCCTGACCATCCACGACGCCGGCGAAGAGGGCGGGCAGGCCTACATCGTGAGCCAGTACATGAGCGGCGGCGACGTCCATGGGCTGCTCCTCCAGGCGCCCGAGCACCGCCTGCCCGTTGAAAGGGCGGTGGAGATCACGGAGCAGGTCTGCCGCGCGCTCGAATACGCGCACGGCCGCGGGGTGATTCACCGCGATCTCAAGCCGAGCAACGTGTGGCTGACGGAGGACGGCGGCGCGAAGCTCGGCGACTTCGGGCTCGCCATCGCGCGCGACACCTCGCGCCTCACCGCCGAAGGGACCATGGTCGGCACCGCCGCCTACATGCCGCCCGAGCAGGCGCTCGGCCGGGCGCCCGATGCGCGCAGCGATCTCTACGCGCTCGGTGCGATGCTCTACGAGCTGGTGACGGGGCGCCCGCCGTTCGTCGGCGACGACGCCGTGGCGATCATCTCGCAGCACATCAACACGGCGCCGGTCGCGCCGTCGTGGCACCATCCGGCGATCCCGAAGCCGCTCGAAGGCCTGATCATGAGCCTGCTCGCCAAGGTGCCCGAGCAGCGCCCGGAGAGCGCCGCCAGCGTCCGTCACGCGTTGGCGGGCATTCTCAAGCCCGGGCCCGGGAGCGCCGATCAGGCGAGCCCGGTCACCAACCCCCTCGGGCGCCTCGCCGGCGGCATCTTCGTCGGCCGCGGCCGCGAGGCCGAGGAGCTGCGCGTGGGGGTCGAGGATGCGCTCAGCGGCCGTGGCCACGTCTTTCTCCTCGTCGGCGAGCCGGGAATCGGCAAGACGAGCATCGCGCAGGAGGTCGCGACCTACGCGCGACTGCGCGGGGCGCAGATCCTCTGGGGCCGCTGCCACGAGACCGGCGGCGCGCCGGCGTACTGGCCGTGGGTGCAGGCCATGCGGGCGTACGTCCACGAGTGCGCCCCGAGCGACCTGGCCGCCGACCTCGGCTCGGGCGCGGTGCACGTCGCCCAGGTCGTCTCCGAAGTGAGGCAGCTGCTGCCGGGCGTCGCGCCGCCGCCGGCGCTCGAGCCCGAGCAGGCGCGCTTCCAGCTTTTCGACAGCGTCACGACGTTTCTCAAGAACGCCGCCAAGCGCCAGCCGCTCGTCCTCGTCCTCGACGACCTGCACGCCGCCGACAAGCCGTCGGTGCTGCTGCTGCAGTTCTTCATGCGCGAGATCGCGGATGCACGCCTGCTGCTGATGGCGACGTACCGGGACATCGAGGTGGGCCGCGAGCACCCCCTGTTCCAGATCCTCGGCGAGCTGGCCGGCTCGCCGATCACCCGCCGCATCCCGTTGCGGGGGCTCACGCAGGCGGAGGTGGCGCGGTACATCGAGCTGGCCGCAGGCGTGACCCCGGCGCCGTCCCTCGTGTCGACCGTCTTCGGCGGCACTGAAGGCAATCCGTTCTTCGTCGGCGAGGTCGTCCGGCTGCTGGTCGCCGACGGCCGCCTGGACACCGCGGCGGCCGGATCCGGCCCCGCCCGGCGCCTGACGATCCCGCTCGGCGTGCGCGAGGTCATCACCCACCGCGTCAATCAACTATCGGCCGACGGGAAGGCGGCGCTGGCGGCGGCCGCCGTGATCGGCCGCGAGTTTCCGCTGCACGTCCTCGAGCGCGTGAGCGACCTGGCGCGCGAATGCCTGCTGGCGGCGCTCCAGGAAGCGGCGGACGCGCGCATCCTCGCCGAGATGCCGGCCGCGCCCGGCCGCTACGCTTTTTCCCACGGCCTCGTGCACGAGACGCTCTACGACGAGGTCGCGGGGGGCCGGCGCAGCGAGCTGCACCAACGAGTCGGGGAAGTCCTGGAGCGTCTCTACGCCGCGAATCTCACGACTCATCTCCCCGAGCTCGCCTACCACTACTTCGCAGCAGCGCCGAGCGGCGGCGCCGCCAAGGCGGTGGAGTACGCGACCAAGGCCGGCACGCGCGCGGCGGCGTCGATGGCCCACGAAGAGGCGATCCGCCACTACGAGATTGCGCTGCGCGCGCTCGAGTTGGTCGACGTCCCGGACGCGGCCCGCCTCTGCGACATCCTGCTGCTGCTCGCCGAGGCGCGCTGGCGGGGTGGGGAATTCGCAAACGCTCGGGAGACAGCGCTCAAGGCCGTAGAAGTCGCCCGGGGGCTCGGTGGCGGCGAGCGTCTCGCCCGCGCGGCGTTGTCGTATGCCGGGCGGCTGCAACTGTTCGGCGCACTGGTCAGCGACGATACGGTAGTCAACTTGCTAGAGGAGGCGCTTGACCACCTCGGGAAGGAGGACAGCGCCTTACGAGCCTCTGCGATGGCCCGCCTCGCCGAGGAGCTGACCCTCTCGGAGCGGCACGAATACCGACACGCGCTCAGCCAGGAAGCAATCGCCATGGCGAGGCGAGGGGGCGATCCGGAGATCCTGGCTTCAGTTCTGAGGATGACCCACTGGGCTCTGTGGGTGGCCCAGAAGACCGACGAGCGGCTGGCTCTTGCCAGGGAGATCATCGCGCTTGCGGACCAGGTCGGCGATCGATCTCTCCGGCTTGAGGGTGAGTTCTTTCGGTTGTTCACCGTGCAGGAGATCGGGGATGTATCGGCGGCGCGGCAAACACTCGAGCGCTGCGCTCGTCTGGCCGAGGAGCTCCGGCAGCCGTACCAACGCTGGATGATCGCGATGGAACGGGTCTACCTTGCGTTCCTGGAGGGGCAACTGGACCGGGTCGAGGAGCTGGCACAGCAGGCGTTGGCGCTGGGACAGCAGGCCGAGAATCAGAATGCCGCGTTTGTGTTCGGTGTGCAGATCGGTCACCTGCTATGGCTCCAAGGGCGCTCAGGGGAAGTGGCGCCGATGCTCGAGGGCTTCGCTGTTCTCTACCCCCTTCTCAGTTCGACCGTACGTTGCTGCCTGGCCATTACCTACAGCGATGAGGGGAACGAGACGGAGGCACGGCGCGAGCTCGAGAGTATCGCGGCCAATGGCTTCGCGGGGTTGCCCCACAACTTCTGCTGGCTTACCTGTGCGGCATTTCTCGCTGATGTCTCCTCGTTCCTTGGCGACGAGCAGCGTGCGGGATGGCTGTATGAGCGACTCGCGCCCTTCGCGGGCTCGAATGTTGCGATGACTGGGGTGGTGATCTTTGGCCCGGTGTCCCACTACGTAGGTCTTCTGGCCGCCACGCTTCGCGACTGGCCGGCGGCGGTGCAGCACTTCGAGAACGCGATCGACATGGAAGAGCGGATGGGCATGCGCCAGTGGCTCGCCCGCTCCCAGGTGGCCTACGCGAAAATGCTGCTCACGCGTCATGGCCCCGGTGACCAGGCGCGGGCAGCGCGCCTGCTCGCGCCAGCGGTCGAGACGGCGAGTGCCCTCGGGATGGAGAAGGTCGTCGAGAAGGTTCTCGCCCTGCAACGGCGTGTAGAAGGGGCTGAGGCGGGACGAGGTGCCGAGGCAGCCGCTGCAGGACCCGAGGGCGCCCGCGCTGAAAGTGGCCCGGTGGGCTCGCCGTCGGACGGGCTCGCCGCGGCCGGGGACGCGCCCTTACGTCCGGGCACAGCTGCGACAGGCGGCGACGGAGCTGCACTCGCCGGCGCGGGCGACTCCTGCCTCTTCCGCAGGGAGGGCGAGTACTGGACGATCGCCTACGGCAAGAGCCTCTTCCGCCTGAAGGATACCATCGGGCTCCATTACATCGCTCATCTGCTGCGCCATCCCGGGCGCGAGTTCCTCGCCATCGATCTCGTGGCCGAGGCGCAGGATCGCCAGGGCCCCGATGCGGCCGCCGCCGCGAACCCCGCGCGGCAAGACCTCGGCGAACGCGTCACCCCCGGCCTTGGCGACGCCGGCGAGATGCTCGACCCCCAGGCCAAGGCCGCCTACAAACGCCGCGCCGAGGACCTCCGCGACCAGCTCGCCGAGGCGCAGAGCTTCAACGACCTCGCCCGCGCCGCGCAGCTCCAAGAGGAGCTCGACTTCCTCGCCAAGGAGCTCTCCCGCGCCGTCGGCCTCGGCGGCCGCGACCGCAAGGCCGCCTCCTCCGCCGAGCGCGCCCGCGTCAACGTCACCCGCACGATCAAGGACGCCATCCGGCGGATCGCGGACAACGACGTCGCCCTCGGCGGCCACCTCGGGGCGACGATCAAGACCGGCACGTACTGCGTGTATACGCCGGATCCTCGGCTACCGGTTGCCTGGACGCTCTGACCGAGATCGTCGCCCTTTCTCAGCACGAGAGCCTCTGGAACCTCTACCATCGAGCCCTGGGGCGCGGCCGCAGGCAGTCCGCGTTCCGCCGACATCGGTGCGACTCGACTATACAGGCACGGTGACCAGCTCACAGTGCGCGGCGATCCTCACGAAGTCCTTGTCCGCAGTGAGCAACGGGAAGCCGTGCTGGCAGCAGGCGGCCGCCATCAGGAAATCGATCGGGCCTGCGGCAATGCCCTTCGCCCGGCATGTTGCGCGAAGCCGCGCCGCCGCCACGTAGGTCCGTCGGTCGACCTCGAGGAGGGGAAAGGGATCTAGAAGGGCAAGCAGGCGATCGAACTGCTTCGGCGATCGTAGGCCGTCGAGCAGATCTTGGAGGATGTTCCCGATCAGGAAGAGCCCATCGCCGGCCTCCAGATGACGGCGAAAGGCTCGCACATGTGGGTCGTCCTCATCCACGCGCGGCCGTCGCAAGACCAGCGACCAGACCGAGGTGTCAACGACGAGATTCACGATCTCGACGGCCCTTCTTGTGGTCCCAGCCCTTGCGGAAGTCGATCGTGCCGAGGGCTTTGAGGATCTCGCGCTGCCGCCGGCGTTGAATGAACTCGGTGAGGGCTTGGGTGACCGTCTCCTTCTTCGTACGGAGCTTGCCGATGCGTCGGGCCCGCTCCAGCAACGCGTCATCGATGGCGAGGTTGGTCGGCATGCAACCCTCCATGTGTAACGGCTACACATAGCATAGGGCCGTCACCGGGTAGCGTCAAATCCGCTCTCGATTGTGGCCCCGGGCGCGCGGATCCCGAAAGGTCCGCCTGCCGTTCCGGCTCACGGAGGGCACCCTGTTGCGACTCGGCCGCGGGGGCTTGGCCGGGGGTCTGGTACGCGAACTCTCAGCTCCTCGCCGCCCAACGGCGGCCGGCATCCGGGGCCGCAAAGGAACGCACCCGCCGACCCGGGGCGAAAGGGCAAACAGGTTGTCTTGCCCTGACGCGGCGCGCCAATCAGCGCCGCCGGGGTACGTTCGCCAACGACGGACGGCGCTTGTACGCCGAAAGCGAACGACCGTTCCCCCGTTTGTCACGCTCGAGGGTTGAAGGGGCAGGTGAGGCGCGAGCTGATCGAGGCCGGCGGGGCGGATGGCTGAGAGCCGTGAAAGGAATGCGCGGACGATGGTAGCGCGAGGAACGTGCCGAACCAAGGGGAAGCTGGGTCTCGGTCTGATGGCGCTGAGCTCGTTGCTCGCCGACGCCTCACCCCCCGTCCACGCCACCCCCCTCTACGGTCCCGGGCCGCACTGGATCGACAAGGTCACCGGCGGGTACGCGATGTTCGAGTCGGCGGCGGCGGTGGGCGTCGACCTGGACTTCGACGGTGCCACGGACCTGACGGTCACGGCGGCCGGGCCGACGACCGTGTTCCGGAGCGGCGCGCTCGAGGGGGATCCGGTCGGCGATCCGGGACACAAGAACCACCTCGACCTCGAGATCGTGGCGATGACGCTGACCGGGACGATCCCCGGGCTCGGGCCGTTCACGCTGGCGGTCGGGGACGGCATCGGCAACCACGCGCCCGACGGGCCGCTCCACACGGCGGGGACGTCCGACGAGGTCCCCGGGTCTCCGCGGCGTGCCCTCGACGTCTTCGAGATTCGGTTCCAGCTCACCCTCGAGCGAAGCGGTATCGCGCTCCACAATCCGGCGCCGCTGCGCGTGGAGTCGGTGATCGGCACGCTGCCGCCGATCGGGACGGAGTTCGTGATGGTTGGGCCGCCCGTGCTGCTCGTTGACGAGAGCGGCGGCCCTGTCCTGCAGGTGACCGAGACGGTGAATCGTCTGGTACGGCCGCCGGATCGGGAGTGCGATCCGGAGGGGCTGGACGCCGGCGCCATCGCCGCGGCGGAAGCGGCGATAGCGTCGGGTTGTGAGTGCATCGGTGTCTCGGCGCTGCGGCCGTCGGGGAGATGCATCACCCAAGTCCTCAGCCGGCAGGTGCGCGCCGGTTTGCTGAACCGGCGCTGCAAGAGCTCGGCCCGCGCGCAGGCGGCGCAGAGGGTCTGCCAATGAAGACGCAGGCACTCCGTCCGAGCCCGCTCCTTCCCCACCTCGCCCGCACCGTGAGCTGGCCCCACTGGCGCTCGCATCGCCTGCGCACCGCGCTCACCGTCGTCGGCATCGCGCTCGGGGCGACGGTCGTCGTTGCGGTCGCCGATGTCAGTGAATCGGTCCTCGCGTCCTTTCGCCACATGGTGAGCGCGGTCGCCGGCGACAGCGATCTCGAGATCACCTCGGCCACGGGAAGCGTCGACGAAGCGATGGTCGAGACGGCGGCCGGTATCGAGGGCGTCGAGGCGGCGGCCGGGCTCGTCGAGAGCTTCCTGCCCCTCGCCGACCGACCAGAGCGGTCGGTGTATCTGCTGGGCGTGGACTTCCTCGGCTCGCCGGTGTGGGAGAGCCAGCTGCCGCGGGCGGCGATCGAGCTCGAAGACGAGATCGCGTTCGTCTCGCAGGCCGATTCCGCGGTCGTCACCCGGAAGCTCGCCGCGCGCGACGGGCTCGGGATGGATGCCGAGCTGCGCGTCGCGGCTTCGGACGGGCCGCGCACCTTGCGCGTGCGCGGGCTCCTCGACGATGCGCCGCCGGCGCGGCTCTTCGACGGCAACCTTGTCGTCATGGATCTGCCGGGGGCGCAGCGCCTCCTCGGTCGCGACGGCCGCGTCGATCGGGTGGCCATCATGCTTGCCCCGGGAGCGCGTGCTGACGACGTCCGCGAGCGGCTCGCGGCGGCGCTCGGCTCGGCGGTCGAGGTCGCGGCCCCCGAGGCGCGCGGCGAGCAGGCCGAGCGGCTCCTCTTCTCGCTGCGCACGATGCTCGCGACGCTGAGCGCGCTCGCGGTGATCGTCGGCGCCTTCATCGTCCATCACACGGTCGCAGTCTCGGTCCACCAGCGGCGGCGCGAGTTCGCGGTGTTGAACGCGGTCGGCATCGGGCGGCGGGCGCTGATCGTCCTCTGCCTCCTCGAGACGCTGGTGCTGGCGGTGGTCGGCATCGCCCGCGGCCTCGGCGCCGGGCAGGCGCTCGCACGCCTCGCGGGCGGGGTCATCGGCGCGACGACGTCGGAGATCTGGATGCCGCTCGACGTGACCGAGCACGCGCACTCGACCGTCGGCGCGATCGTCGCCGCGTGCGCGGGGCTTGGCACGGCGCTCGTGTCGGCCTACCTTGCCATCCGCGCGACCTTCCGGCCGGCGACGGTCGAGGCGCTGCGCCCGGTCGGGGTCGAGCCGGAAGGGACTCAGAGTGCGGCGAGCGTCGTGCGGACCCTCGTGCTCGTGGCGGCGTTGGTCGCGACGCCCTGGATCGGCCTCGCCTTGCCGCCAGACCTCGGCTTCATCGCCATCGTCGTCCTGATCGTAGCTACCTACAGCGCCGCGTACCTCGGCGGCGCCGTGCTGGCGCCGTTGCTGGTACGGACGGCGGGGCAGGGCGCACGCCGGCTCGTGGCGCGGACGTCGCTGCTGCCGCTGCGGCTTGCGGCCGAGAATTTGCCGCGCAATCCGGGGCGGGGCGGGGCGACGGTGGCGACCGTGACCGTCGCGGCGGCAATGGCGGTGGTGGTCGGCACCCTCGTGCAGAGCTTCCAGACGGCGACGCTCGGCTGGATCGAGCAGCACTTCGGCGGCGACCTCTTCGTCGGCAGCGGGGCGCGCGTGCGGGTGCTCGCCGGGCCGCCGATGGACGAGGGCGTCGGTCGGACGCTGGCGCGCATTCCGGGCGTGGAGAGCGTCGAGCCCTTCCGGGTGAAGTCGATCCGCCTCGACGGCCGGCCGGTCTTTCTCCAGGGCATCTCGCTGCCGCACCGCCTCGCGCACGGCGGCATGACGATGGTCGAGGGCGATCTCGCCACGGCGGCGGGCGCGCTCGACGCCGGCACGGCGGTGCTGGTCAGCGACAATCTCGCGTTTCGGCTCGGCGTGCACGCCGGCGACGAGCTGACGCTGCCGACGCCGGCAGGGCCCCGGCCGTTCGCCGTCGCCGGGATCTTCATCGACTACATCGGCTCGATCGATCTCGGCGCCGTCGGCGTCGCGTCCACCCAGCTTGCCGCCATCTGGGGCGACCGCCAGGCGAATCTCTTCCGTATCTGGCTCGACGAGCGCGCGTCACCATCCGTGGTGCGGGAGGAGATGCTCGCCCGCCTCGGCGCCGGATACTACGTCATCACCTCGCGCGATTTTCTCGATAGCGTGCGCGCCGCGCTGCGGCGCTTCTTCCTGGCGACCTGGGCGCTCCAGCTCATCGCCGCCTCGTCGGCGTGATCGGCGTCGTCAACGCGCAGCTCGCCACGGTACTCGATCGGGCGCCGGAGATCCGGCTGCTACGCACCGTCGGCCTCTCGCTGCGCGATCTCGCCCGCAGCGTGCTCTTCGAGTGCGGCGCCCTCGGTGTCCTGGGCGGCTTTTCGGGATTTCTGCTCGGGGCGACGATGGGTGCCAACTTCGTGCTGGTGATGTTGCCGCTGGTGACCGGGTTCCGGGTGCCGTTGGTCCTGGCGCTGGCGGCGCCGCTCGCGGGCGTGCTCTGCGCCGGGGCGATCTCCGCGCTCGCCGGCTACGTGCCCGCCCGGGCGACCGCGCGTATCGAGGCGGCACAGCAGAGCGTCGATTGAGCTTGAGCAACGAGAGGAGCGACAGCATGAACAACGGCGACATCATGCGCAGGGGCGAGAGAATGGCCAAGACGGACGCGGTCCTGATCGCCCGCGACGTCTCCAAGGTCTACCGCCGCGGCGACTGCGAGGTGCCGGCCCTGCGCGGCGTGTCGTTCGCCGTCGAGCGCGGCGGCTTCGTCGCCATCACCGGGCCGAGCGGCTCGGGCAAGACGACGCTGCTCAACATCCTCGCCGGCCTCGATCGCCCGAGCGCGGGCGAGGTCCGCGTGGGCGGCGAGCGCCTCAGCGACCTCGACCCGGAAGCGGCGACGGCGTTCCGGCGCCGCCACATCGGCTTCGTGTTCCAGTTCTTCAATCTGTTGCCGACGATGTCCGCGTACGACAACGTCGCCCTCCCGCTCCTCGCCGAGCGCCGGCCGCGGCGTGAGGTGGAGCGCCAGGTCGGCGAGATGCTGGACGCCGTCGGTCTCGCCGGCCGCGCACGCCATCGCCCGAGCGAGCTCTCCGGCGGCGAGCAGCAGCGGGTCGCCATCGCCCGCGCGCTGGTGATGAGCCCCGAGCTGATCCTCGCCGACGAGCCGACCGGCAACCTCGACACCGCGACCGGCGGCGACATCCTCGCTCTCCTGCGCCACACGATCGCGACCTTCGGCACGGCGATCGTGATGGTGACCCACGCCGACCTGGCTGCGGAGGCCGCCGATCGGGTGCTCTGCATCCGCGATGGGGTGATGGCGGAATACGGCGGGCTCGCCAAGAACGGGAGCCACGCGATGGTGCCCGAGCTCGGCGCGTTGGCGTCGTAACATCGTCCGTTCTCATGTCGCTACAGACGCGTGGCGGGGTGCCGCGGCTGCCACCTTGGGCAGCGCAGGATCGGCGTACCCAAGTATATTGACATGCCATCATGATGTGATTACACTTTGGTCGTGGTTCGAACGCAGATCCAGCTCACGGAAGACCAGGCTCGCAGGCTCCGCCGCGCCGCCCGCGAACAGGGAGTGTCGGTCGCTGAATTGATTCGCCGCTGTGTCGAGAGCGCCCTCACGGCAGCCGGGGGCGCACGCAGCGTCGGATACGCCCGTGCCGCGAAGCTGGTCGGGACGTTTCGTGACCGCGAAGGCGCGCGGGACCTCGCCACCCGGCACGATCAGCACGTGACCGAGGCCTTCGAGTGAGTGCGGTCTTCGTCGACACGTCGGCGATTTTCGGACTCCTCGTTCCCACCGACGCGACGCATGGTCGCGCGCGACGCGCGTTCCATCACTTGCAAGCGAGCGATACGCGCCTCGTCACCACGTCGTACGTGCTCGTCGAGACCTACGCACTTCTCGCGCGGCGCATGGGACCAGACAGCGTCCTGCGCTTTCGCGAGAGCTTCGCTCCCCTGCTCGAGGTGAGCTGGATCGATCAACGCCTGCATGAGTCCGGCCTCGATCTCCTGGTGGAGCGTGGCTGGAAAGGACTGAGCTTGGTCGACGCCGTCTCGTTCGTCGTGATGAAAGAGCAGCGGCTCGACGAGGTTTTCGCCTACGACCGCCACTTCGAGCGGGAAGGTTTCAAGACGCTCTAAGAGGCAGGCGATTGGCTTTCGTGCCACGGGTGGAAGGTGTTCCGCCTCACGGCTCGATCGTCACCTTGATCGACTGTTCCTTCTTGTCCGCGGCGGTGCGGAAGCCCTCGTCGATGCGCCGCAACGGCAGCCGGTGCGTGATCAGCGCTGCGGCGGCGTCGCGATTCTGCCGCAGCACCTCCAGGGCGACGTCGAAGTCGGCGCGCGCGCCGTTGCGGCCGTACATGAGGGAGCCGATCAGGCGGATCTCCTTGAGCATCAGCACGAGCGCGTTGATCTGCGGCTGGCAGGTGAACGCACCGAGCACGACGACGCGGCCGCCGGGGCGGGTGCAGAAGATCGCCTGGTTCAGGGTGTCGGCCGTACCGCCCACGGTTTCGACGGTGACGTCGATGGGATGCTCGAAGGCGTACGCCTGAAGGTCGTCCCCGCCGTCGGAGAATGGCCGGGCGCCGAAGCGTTCCGCCGCCTGGCGCTGGTGCGGGTGGCGCGCGGTGATCAGCACTTCCGCTGCTCCGGCTGCGCGTGCGGCGAGCGCGGTGAGGAGCCCGATCGTCCCAGCGCCGAGAACGAGGACGCGGTCGCCGAGGCGCACGGTGCCGAGGCGCACGCCATGGACGCCGACGGCGAGCGGCTCGGTGAGCGCGGCCGTGGGCCAGTCGAGGTCGTCCGGCAGCTTGAAGAGGGCGTAGGCGGGCATCGCCAGGTACTCGGCGAAGCCCCCGGCGTCGTGAGTGCCGAGGATCTTGAAGTCGGCGCAGATCTCGTAATCGCCGGCGCGACAGGCGGGGCAGCGCCCACAGGTGATGGCGGGCTCGACGGCGACACGGTCTCCGGGCGCGAAGCCCTCGACACCGGCGCCGACCTCGGCTACCTCGCCGCTGATCTCGTGGCCGGGGCAGACCGCCGGCACCGGAAAGCCGCCGCCGTACCAGTGCAGGTCGCTGCCGCAGATGCCGCAGTTACGAACCTTGACGAGGACGCGGCCGGGGATTGGCTCCGGGCGGGCGATCTGCCGCAGCTCCATCTTGCCCGGCTCGGTGCAGAACGCCGCCAGCATGGCGAGGGAGGAAGCCACAGCGCCCCGGGGCGCGTCAACACGCTCCGCGGAGGGAGTTTCCGGTGAAGCTGCAGCCGTGTCCGGCCTGCGGCGAGCCGAGCCCTCGACCTGAGCGCGAGGCCGTGAAGCGCCGCCGCCAGCGCCACGACCAGGAACACGATCGACCAGGACGACAGCGCCGGGATGGGCGCCACGTCCACCGCCACCTGGCGCGTGAGGGTGGCCACGGTGCCGTCGCCGTCCACCGTGGTCAGACTGACGGCGTAGACGCAATCGCAGACACAGCCCGGACCTCGCCCCGGGACTCGCCACCACGCCCCCAGCTGGCGCGGCGTGCCGTGGACATGCTCGAGCGCGCCCGGCCGGTTCTCCTGCGGGCCGCGCGCATTCGCGTCCCGGTCGTCGACGCCGAAGCCCTGATCGGGCTCAAGTTGCAGGCCCTCGTCAACGCCCCGTCCCGTCGCGCCCGGGATGAGGCCGACATCCGCGCGCTGATCGCCGCCAAGGGAGCGACCCTCGACGTCGCCCGGCTGCGCGACTACTATCGACTGTTCGGGCGCGAGAAGGATCTCCGTCGCTTGCTGGCGGAGCTGAAGAAGCGCTAACCTCGAGTGCATGAACGCACGCGCCGACTCCCTCATCGGTCCCGATGTGCCGGACCAGGCGGTGCTGCGTCCGCCGCGCGCCGTGCGCGATCTGGACGACTTCCTGCGCTTTCTCGCCGAGATCGCCGCAGTCGTCGGCCCCACCGCCACGCCACGCACGCCCACGACAGGGGACCGTTTCCTGCTCTGATCGGCGACACCGCTACCCGGGGTGCCGCGAGACGATGCCACGTGGACGGAGATGCCCTCGCGTCCGCACCGCAACCCCAGCGACCACTCGCGTGAGGGGAACGAGGGGAGTTTCCACGTGGAAACTCCCGCGGGATCCCTCCGCGGGACGAAGGCCGTCGCTTCTCAACGAGGGCGCTATCGTGTCATCGCGTACACGCGGCGCCACTTCCACGGGAGCGAGGACGCCGCCTCCCGGCATCCGCCCTCCGTCACCGCGGGCGCCGACGACCTCATCGCCGTAATCGAACGACTTGCCCTCACCCCCGCGCACCTGGTCGGGTGTTCGTACGGCGCATTCACGGCGCTTCTGGCCGCCGTGAAACGCCCGGAGCTCGTGAGGACGCTGGTGCTCGGTGAGCCGCCGGTGGGTCGTGCGGCAGGACCCGCGTGGGACCGGTTCGTCTCCACCGCGTTCGAGCCCGCGCGGGCCAGCATACGCGCGGGGGACCTCGAGCGCGGCCTCCGCACGTTCATCGATGGCGTGACAGGACCCGGCGGCTTCGACAAGCTGCCGCCGCCCGTGCGCAGGATGATGCTGGATAACGCCTCGACACTGGCGATCGAAGCAGCGCCGCTGGAGGTCTTCGCGGAGGCGGAGGCCGCGCGCGTCACGATGCCGGTGCTACTCGTCACCGGCGAGCACAGCCCGCCGATCTTCGGCCAGATCGACTAGAGGGAAGCCGATTGCGCCGGCTGCTCCTGGCGGGCCCGCAGCCACTCCCAGTAGCGGGCGATGCCGACGTCGGGCCGGGTCGTGGGCGCGTGTCCTGATGGGGACGTTCCTTGCGATTCGCAATTCCCGGAGGATGCTCAGGGATCAGCGGGCTGGCTGCGCGCGTCTCCTGGGTCGAGGTGGTGCGGCGCCACCGCACGGCTGATCCGCGACTCCGCCCGCCCCAGCACCGCGGCGAATCTGCCGGCCGCTCACGTTCAGCTCCGTTCCTTGCGATTTGTGATTCTGCGCGTCGGCGCCGAGCCCCGACGGAATCGCAAATCGCAAGGAGCGTCCCCACTAGGCACGTGGGTGCCGAAGAACTCGCGGAACCGGAGCGCCACCTCGACGCTGTCGCCGCTGTCGGGCATGGAACCGACCCGATACATGTCCTTGCGCGCCCAGCGCTCCCACTTGGGAGGCGGCAAGCCGTCGCGCTTGAGGATCTGTCCCTCTTTGAAGTGAACGTGGAGCGGATGGCTCCAGCCGTTGCCGCCGTTGAGGAGGTGCCAAACCTCGAGGGGCAACATAAACGCCCTTATCGGGCGTTCACGCTCCTACCCTACTGCCGCGGAACGCCCTTCGGAGCTTATACGGTTGCGCGCTCTTGCGCCTGGAGGGGCCGAGTAGACCTTTCATCGTAGCTTCGCCGCGTCGCGCTGGCGTTTCCGCTCCTTTGCTAACGCGCTCAGCAAGCCCAACTCCGCCACCTCGTCGATCATCGCCATGGTCTTGCCGAAGTCGTAGACGTCGCGCTGCCGGGCCCAAAGGTAGTTGCCGGCATACTCGAACCATGAGGCGCCAATCACCTTGATCTCGGAGCCGTCGGCGCGCCGCGGCCGGGTTGGCGGGACCTGCCACCAAATGCCCATGGCCTCACCGCGGCGCTCGTCGATAACGACTTTCTCATAGGGATACGTCCACCCCTGATACGGGTCCATCGCGTCGCCGAGGCAGGTTTGCCGGATGACCTCGCGACCGCACGCCTCGTAGAGGCCGCTCGGGATGTCCCAGCAGTAGTAGGCATCGGCCGCGAACAGGTCGGCCATCGGCCGCCAGTTACCGTCACGCTCCGCACGTTGG